>Ga0307515_10000114_pt1 | contig 194024 bp, 181 predicted proteins | sample 17_EM_MG_FD_194513 | JGI IMG/M metagenome (GOLD analysis project Ga0307515, IMG submission 194513) | Populus trichocarpa ectomycorrhiza microbial communities from riparian zone in the Pacific Northwest, United States - 17_EM | ecosystem: Host-associated > Plants > Roots > Unclassified... | reverse complement strand
TACAATGGCCGAAAACGGGCTTGAAGTATTAAAGAAACTTGACGAGCAGGAATTTAATGTGGTATTGATGGATGTGCAGATGCCCGAAATGGACGGTTTTGAGGCCACCCGGTCAATCCGCGAAAGCGACCGCAAGCTACAGCCCTTTATCATCGCCATGACCGCCAATGCAGGCCCTGATGACCGTGACTTGTGCATAGCCGAAGGTATGGATGATTATATTGCGAAACCCATGAAATCGGAAGGGCTAATTGCCGTGTTGAAAGCGGCGCATAAAATGATGGCCTGGGTGAGTAAGAAGGTTAAGTAGATCAATAATACGGAAGTGTTTTACTCTTAAAACGCTCCAAATCTATAGCTTCCGTGAAATAACTTCCAAATTTCCTGGAAAGGTACGGATCCCTGAATTTCACAATTGTATATCCACTGTCGTAACAAACAATCTCTATCTCTGCATTAGGGTGTTGTATATTTCCATTTTTCCAGATCAGGGGATTACCTTCAGCAAATGGCAAATTATTTTCATCTATCGCCGGCTCAAAAGAACCAGGTATCCCCAAAATGACGCCCCAATATATTTGCAAATCGGCAGCGAGCAGTCGCTGAAATTCATTTTCGGACAATAAAAAATAATCTTCATCATGATTTACCGGCACCGCAAAAGCTTCAACCGAACCTGATGTATTATATTCTAAATCCGATATCAACCAGTTAAACTGTTCCAAGTCTTCTAAAATGGGCAACAAAACCTCATTCAAATAAGTATGCCCCGAAAGCCTGATACAACTTCTTATAATCCAATTCATGTTTTTGTTTAGTGCCCTACCCCATCAACTCTTTCATCAGCTTATCAAAAGCTTCCTTCATTTCGGCAAGTTCGTGCTCCAGTTTGGCTACACGTGCTTCAAGACCGCTTGGTGAACGACCGCCTGCTTCTTCTATTTCCTCGTCATCATTAATATCAGGAGTGCCGGCTAATAAGTGAGCGTAACGCTGTTCTTTTTGACCGGGACGTTTAGGCAACTGTACTATGTAAGGCATGGCCGGATCGGCCAGTTTTTCCAACATTTCCTGAACTTCTTCTATCGATTCAAATTCATACAACCTGCCCGAGTTGGTGTTTAACTCGCCAGGAGTTTGCGGACCACGCAATATCAGCAGACAAATCAAAGCCACTTCGGCCGGGATCACCGGGAAAACAATAGCAAAATTGTGTTTGTACTTGATATTACGGATAGATCCGCCGGTTGCCGTTGAAATTAGTCCGCGCCGTTTAAGGGTATTCAACGCTTCGGTTACGGTAGTTTCATCATAGTTCACTACAGGCTTGCGGGAGGTTTTCTGGTTACAGGCTGCGGTTAACCCGTTAAGGGTCATTGGGTAATAGTCGGGCGTGGTTTTGCTTTTTTCCATCAGCGAGCCAAGCACACGCAGTTCGGCAGCATCAAGTACGGGTAAAGTTTGCGGTGAATCCATGGCTAAATATAAGCAGGTTTTTATAAGTGCAAAAAAACTTCAGTTTATTTAAAAGACTAGGCAAGTCAGAAACAAAAATATTCAGTAAATCCGTTACTTTGTATCATACATTTGAAGTGATGGCTTTTAGCTTTCGGCCTTCAGCTTTGGCTCAAAAACATGTCTTTATTTATTACATCACTAAATTCGGGAAGTAATGGCAATTGCTATTATGTGGGGAACGATCAGGAGGCTATTTTGGTTGATGCAGGTATATCTTGTCGCGAAACCGAAAAACGCATGGCCCGCCTGGGCCTGCCCATGAGCAAGGTAAAAGCCATTTTTGTATCCCATGAGCATTCCGACCATATCCGGGGCATTCCGGTACTGGCCAAAAAGTTTAACCTCCCTGTTTATATTACCCCTGGCACCCTGCTCCATTTAGGAAATACCGTGGATGCCAAACTAATCCATCACCTGCGCGAGTTTGAAACGGTTGCCATTGGCCAGCTGGAAGTAACATCCTTCCCCAAAGAGCATGACGCATCAGAGCCACATAGTTTTATAGTTAGCTGCCGCGACATTAAAGTTGGGGTGTTTACCGACCTGGGCATGGTTTGCGACAGGCTTATCCGCTATTTCAACCAATGCCACGCCGCCTTTTTAGAGGCTAATTACGACGAGGTTATGCTGGACACCGGTGGTTACCCCTATCACCTTAAAAGGCGTATCCGCGGCGGCAAGGGGCACCTGAGTAACAAGCAGGCGCTGGCTCTTTTTACAACACATCGCCCGGCACATATGACGCATTTGCTGCTGTCGCACCTATCCAAAAACAACAACGATCCAAAACTGGTGGAAGAGCTTTTTACCGCCTGCGCCAATGGTGTTCACATTGTTGTTGCTTCCAGGCACGAAGAAACCCCGGTTTATCTTATTGACGGCAACCAAGGTAAAACGCTGGAAGTTTTAGGGCAGCTTGATTTGGGCTTTAATTAATCATCGGCCCTATCCTGCATAAATATGGTACTTAGTATTTCGTAGAGTTCGGGATGCTTGTGTTTGAGTTCAGTTGGCTTTTGAAAGAAATATTCGGCCACTACCGCAAAAAATTCAGCTTCGTTGGTAATTGCATAGGGATTGATATCCGATTTACCTGCTTCAATTTTATGAATTTCCTGGTGTATCATCTTTAACCAGGGCAACACATACTCATGCGCCAGCAGGTTTTCGGGCACGCCGTCGGTAGCGCCATCGCTTTTATCCAGCAAGTGCACAAATTCATGAATAGCGGTATTCTCTTTCCCAGCCGATTTGGAGAAACCTTTGATGAGCGCCGCACGTGATAATATCATCTGCCCGTTCATGTAACCACTGCCTACCATACCTAATATGTTCCTGCTCCCGCCTTCAAACTGAAATTCGCCATCAAAGGTATCCGGGTATAATATTACATTGGTCAAGTTGCGGTATTCCCAATCTTTAAAACCAAAAATGGGGATCACCGCACTTGAGGCTATCATCACCCTGTCTGTATCATCAACCACAGTTCCCACACCTTCTATGGTGATGCCCGTTAAAAAGCTATTTACTTTCTGCTCAAACAACAGTTTGCCTGCGTTGTCCAGCTCCTGGTAAAAGGATATATTTTGCAATAAAATGGGTTTGTAATCTGTAGGAGCAACAATATTTGCCGATTTTGATTTGTTATTTTTCAAAACCAAGTAGCCAATAAGTGCTAAAACGATAAAGCCAATTATGATAAAAGCCATGCAGTAAATATGAGGATTAAATAAAGTAAAACAACAGCATAACCAATGCGGCAATAAAAGTATTTAAAAAGTTAACAGCATTATTACCGATAATGCCTTTGCGCTCCAACAATGCCCCAAATACCGAATCACTTAAATTTCCGGCTGTGCCCGCTATAACTATCCAAATGAGGTTCAGGCCCCAGCCAAAACCAATGCCATAAATTAAGGCTATGATACAGCTTCCTGCAATACCAATTAGCGTACCTTCTGCACTTATTACGCCATCCAATCCCCGTTGGTCGGGTTTCAAGCTGATAACATTGAAAAACCTGTTGCCATAAACTGTCCCCAGTTCAGACGATAACGTGTCGGCTGTGGCCGAGGCAAACCCTGCAGCCATCATCAGCGTAAATAAATGACTATAACGGGGATAAAATAACACCAGGATACTAATAACAGCAGGCATGCCTGCATTGGCCAATACCTGCCCGGTTGTACGGCCACCTTTATGTTCTTCGGCTGTGGCAAACGCCTGCTTTTTATTTTGTTGCCAGGATGTAGCTGCCGACCCTAAAATAAAAAAGCTGGTCATCATGGCTATGCCTGTAAACCCTGCACCCGTAAAAACCAGGTAAGCCACTACCCCACCGGTTAAAGCAGCAGCAACGGTTAGCTTTTTGGCGATAACGCTATAGCTTATACCAGCAATAATAATGACAGCCAATAAGGCATTACTGTAAAACATAATTGCCAAAGGTATTTAATGTACCGGTAATTAGGCGGTCAATTACTACTTTTGCCACAGCATGAAAGATATTTTAGGCCAGGCCATACATAGTCATTACTATAAAAAAGCAACCCACAAATTGTGGATTAACAACCAGTATGGCCCAAAGGAGGAAATGCCTATTGAAACCTATTTCAGGGATGAGGATGATATGCCGGATATTGAATGGCTTGCCCTGAATGAATGCCGCGGCGAAGTATTGGATATTGGAGCAGGCGCCGGCGGCCATGCCCTTGTGCTACAAGAACGTGGCTTTGATGTAACTGCCCTGGAAATTTCTGCCTTAGCCGTAGATGTAATGCAGGCACGCGGTGTTAAAAAAGTGGTTACCGCCGATATTTTTGAATACAACGATCATAAATACGACACGCTGTTGCTGCTTATGAATGGTATCGGCCTTACAGGTACATTATCCAACTTAAAAACTTTCCTGCAGCACACCAAACTACTGCTTAATAAAGGTGGACAGTTGCTTTTTGATTCATCTGATATTGCTTACCTGTATGAAGGAAACCTACCCGATACCGAAGAATACTACGGCGAACTAAGCTACCAGTACCAGTACAATCGCCAAACATCCGATTGGTTTCCGTGGCTTTATATAGACGAAAAAACGTTAACCACTATTGCCAACGAAGCCGGTTATGATATAGAAGTTTTATTGGAAGATGAATATCAGCAATACCTGGTTAGATTGAGCCTCCTCTAAATCTCCCCCTGAAGGGAGAGACTTTTAAAACTATAGGGGCTATTGACGATTTTTCCGTTATAATGATCCATATACTCCCTTGGCGATTTGCCGGTTACCGAACGGAATACCCGGTTAAAGTTGGTAATGCTTTTAAAACCACATTGATAAGCCGCCGCCGAAATACTTTCAACTTTATTGGCATTTAATATCTTACAGGCCTCGTTGATACGCACTTCGTTTAAAAAAGTGACGAATGTGTTACCTGTATGCTTTTTAAAATACCTGCAAAACGATTCGGACGTCATAAAGGCGGCTTTAGATACATCCTCCAGCGTTATAGGCTCCGTATAGTTTTGCATGATGTAATTGTAAATGTTACCTATCCTAATGCCCTCATTTTCGGTAATTCCGGGTAAATTACCATAAGATGATAGCGGCTGCAGCTGTTCGTTTATCTCGCTTAAGCCTTTCATCAGTTTTATAAACTGGATAAGTTGCCCGGCACCAGTGGTATCTCTTAAGGCAGTCATATTAATAATAGCCTTTTCCACATCGGGCAAGGGCACCTTAAATCCTTGCTGATGATGTTGTATAAATAGCTTAAAGGCCCTCATTTCCGGCAGCTCAAACAGCGGCGTTAATATTCCATCGGGATTAAAAAAAATACTCAGTGCGCTTATCGCATCCTCTGTTTCATTTTCAAAATATTCGGGATTGCTTTTAAACAGGTGCGGCAAATTTGCGCCTATTAAAAAAACATCGCCGGGCGCAAAATGGTGCATATTATTGCCGGCTATAAGTGTACCCTCCCCCTTTTGTATCCAGGTAATTTGCGCCTCTTTGTGCCGGTGCAGGTAAGGGTAAAAATAAGGCAGGCTAAACTGATCGGCAATTACGCTTTTATCATGTGGTACAGGAATGGTAAACTGTAAAACTTTCATCTGCAATTGCCTATTAACAAGCAAATATTATCATAAAATTGCTTATTTGTAAAATTATTCGGCTAATATCTGTCAAACACTACTAAAATAAGACAAAAAAATCCCCCGGCTGATTATTAAGCCGGGGGATTATTAAGCTATAGGTTGTTGTTAAAAGTGTAATGCCAGTTTGGTAAACATCCGCATACCGTTAAAACCCATTTGTACAGCATCAAAAGGACCGCCCGATTCACTATCACCCCATGATGATTGATGCGCGCCTTCTGTAACAGCTAAATCCGGGTGTACGTTAAATATGTTATCTACACCAACTGTCCATGAAATTTGCTTTGATATTTTATAAGAAACGTATATATCGGTAGTAGCTTTTCCGTGGAAAACAAAGTTTTCGGGAACAACACCTTTGCCGTTATCCAAATCAACATAAGGGTCCCAACCATTACCCGATGCAGAAGTATTAGCGCCGCCCGGCCCGTCAGGGTTGGCGCCTGGTACACTGCTATAACCGAAGCCTTGGGTGGTCAGTTTACCATAATAGGTAATATGGCTGCCGGCGGCAAATTTACCATATCCGTATTCAAGCCCTAATGAGAATTTTTCGGCGGGAGCTGAAGCCTTTAAAAAGGCCGCTTCCCTTGTGCTAAAGTATGCTTGCTGGTGTGCATAGGTATCATTCAGCGCGGCCGGAATATTAACCTTATTGATGGTTATCCCTTGAATGTTACCGGCAAATAAAGCTGTGAATTTATTTTTTCCCCATGATTTGCGATAATCTAACACAATGTCAATACCTCTGTTAGTTGTATTAACCGCATTGGTAAAGAAGTTGGCATTTGATACATTATTAGCTATAAGGTAGTCTTTTAGTGCGGCTACCGAGGTATCAAAAGCACCTGTAATTACTATCCTGTTTTTAATTTTAATGATGTAACCGTCAACTGTGACATTAAAATCATGCGTTGGTTTCCATGTAAAGCCTAAGCTGGTATTGGTTGAGGTTTCCTGGGTAAGCTTTGGAATCCCTACCTGGCGGGCGGCATCGGCATAATTTGGAATCAATTTAGCGTAAACCAGTTCACCTGCAATAATGTTAGTATTGGTATTGCTAAAATTCATTTGTTGCAGTGAAGGTGCCCTAAAGCCGGTACTAAATGATCCCCGTACATTAAAGTTGTCGCTTACTTTATAGCGGGAGGCTAATTTAAATGTGCTTACCCCTCCAAAATCCGAATAATGTTCAAGCCTGGCTGCACCGTCAACCAACCAATCTTTGGTTACATCTAAAGTACCTTCAATATAGGCGGCCTCATTTGTTCTGTTGGCTGTGGTTGCATCAGTTGGCTGATAGCCAGGATACCCTTCGGAACCGGAAGCTTTAGGAACACCGTTTAACAAAGCTCCGCCATTTCTGTAGGAGTCGGGCTCGCCAGCGTATAGCTTATAGCGCTCATACCTGTACTCTCCGCCAAATGACAGCGTAAATCCTTGAGCCACATGTTCAAAATGTTTGGTTACGTCTAAATTGGCTGTGTTTTGTAAAAAGTTGAACCCGCCGTCATTAAACCTGGTTTTGGTATATTGCTCTGGTAAGGGCAATGAAGCATTAAAGGTTTGGTTACCCCAATAATGGAAATCATTATAGCCTGTATTATTACTCAAATCCCAGTCCCAGCCATCACCAATAGTCCCCTTAAAGCCCAATGCAGCCGACATATCTTTTATATAAACATCTTCCTGCGGGTTATAATATACATTGGCAGTATCCAAAGCTCCCGGCGTAGGGTCAAAAACACGCATAATACCGGGTACAAATATCATCTTTCCGTTTTCGTCGGTCGGAAATTTTATGTGATTACTTGCGCTGCTCCACCTGCGTGTCCAGGCGTAAACATTGGAGTGTTTATAGTTATAACCGCCAAAAGAATAAAATGTGGTTTTACTGCCGGCAAGCGGGATTTCCATATTATACATTCCGCCGCCTGACTTTACAGATCCATCGCCAAAGGCCCGTCGCCAGGCATCAACACTCAGGGCATTGGGGTTGGTATCCCAGTTTGTTTCGGGTACAGCCCTAAACGTTTTACCCTGATCCATAAAGTTACCGCCAAAATTGATAAAACCACCATTTTTACCAATAGCCAGCCCGTAGTCCATCCCTAAAGTAAATGTTTTACCGTCAATCTGCGAACCGGTATAATATTGGCTCGGGTCAACGTTGTTCAATGTATTGTATTTATGATCGTAGTAACCACTGCCACCGATGTTGATATTCAGTTTATTTACATCTTTCTTCAAAACAAGATTGACAACACCGGCGATGGCATCAGAACCGTATTGTGCCGAAGCTCCATCACGCAAAATCTCCACCCGGTCAATAGCAGCTTCGGGTATGGCATTTAAATCAGTACCGCTATTGCCACGGCCGCGGGTACCCACCTGGTTTACAAAGGCCGATAGGTGACGGCGTTTGCCATTAATGAGTACCAGTGTTTGATCGAAACCCAGGCCCCGCAAACTGGCGAAGTCGATAGCATCAGATCCATCGCCGCCGCTTTGCTTGTTGTAGTTAAATGAAGGCACAGCCTGGTTTAGCTGGCTCATCAAATCGGGCTTGGCCGTAGTTTCGCCTATCTGGTTCATCCTGAGTACGTCTACAGGTACGGGCGAATCCATTTTAGTACGGCCACCGCCACGGCTTCCTACAACTACTACCTCTTTTAACCCTTCGGCCGAAGGTGCAAGATCCATATTCAATACCTTGGTTTCACCGGCGGCAAGTTGAATTGAGACTGTTTTCTTCTCAAGTCCTATAGCCGAAAACTTACCTGGTAACTGCCCGCTTTTAATGTTAAACTGTACTTGCCATCTGCGTCTGTAATAGTGCCCGTGCCTGTAGGTACCACCTTAACCGTGCCCGCAGTAACGGGCTGCCCCGCGCTTGTAACAGTTCCCGTTAGCTTTTGGGCAAACACCGGCAGGCAGGCCAGCAGCAATGCTCCGAAAAGGAAAAAATGTAGTTTTAAATTCATGCTTTTGTTTGATTGGGTTGATTGTCATGTTAATTAATCAACAAAATAGCAATAAATTCTAATTAAATATCATTTTTGTTACAAAACATTTAAAAAAAGAACAATTTTTATATAGTATTTTATATTACACATTAAAATTTAAACATTTCAATGAAATTAACTGGTTAATTTTTAACAAATTTTACATATAGATCAAAAAAATATAATTTCAAATCAATAATTTTATGATATTTTATACGAAAACAAATTTTTAGTAGTAAAATCGTTGTTTTTTTTACTAATTCAATTTCAAATACAATTATTTACATTAAAAAATTACTCATTAATAATTCATAGTGTTATAAATACACTTAAAATCATATTACAACTTTAAATGCGAAGGCCGCTATTACTATGTTTTAGCCCCGGGAATTAATCGACAATATTTTCGTGCCCTGCTATTTTCCCGATCGGCACATGTAACGATATTGGCATATTTTAAAATGATTAATTTTCATAACTTTATCTCAATCCAGATAAACCTAATAGCGTAGGCTCTATAATAATGTCGGTACCAATAACTTGGCGGTAAATACTTCGGCTGGCTTATTTTGTTATCTATTATTATTAAGCTATGCTACCTAAATCAATCGCAATGAAAAAAAGCATTGTTCTTTTACTGATGGTATTACCCTTTACATGCCTGGCGCAGGTAAATATATCGGGCAAGGTTATTAACCAGGCCAACGGCGAACCCGTAGGTAGCGCCAGTATTTTTTTAAGCAATGCCACCATTGGTACAAAAACTTCAAACGACGGGAGTTTTACCTTAAATAAAGTTAAAACCGGCAAGTACAACCTGGTAGTTTCCATCATCGGTTTTGAAAGCTATCACCAGGTTGTTATAGTTAACAATATTGGGATCACACTGCCTGATATCCACATTATTCCTAAAACCATCAGCTTGATGGAGGTAAAAATAAAGCCGCAAAACAATGCCAACCGGCAGCGTAACATCCAGTTATTTATAAATGAGTTTATAGGCACGTCTGCATTGGCCAGGGAGTGTAAACTCATTAATCCGGACATGCTGGATGTTGATTTTGATGAAGCTACCAATACGTTAACCGCATCGTCTGTTGATTTCCTTGTTATTGAAAACCGTGCTCTGGGTTATCGCCTAAAATACCTGCTTGCAGATTTTTTTAACAACCGCAACTATTACGGCAGCCTTAAAACACACTTTGAGGGCTCTGTACTTTTCGAAAATTTGACAGGTACATCGGCCGAAGAAAAACGATGGAAGAAAAACAGGGAGCAGGTTTATGAAAACTCGCCGATGCATTTTTTACGTTCGGTTATAACCAACCAGGTTGAGGAGGAAGGCTTCAGGGTATTTCAATATGCTAATGAACCAAATCCGGAACGCCCTGGTGATGATTTGATAACGGCTAAAATCAATCAGTTTACAAAGCTGAGAGCAGCAGGTAACAAACGCTATACCGATTCGCTTTCCTACTGGGTTAAAAAATCAAAACTTGATAAAACCTATCTAAACCTCAGGAACTTTTTCCTTAATCAATCGGATATTTTAAAGCCAACTGATGTAACCAAAATGTACGCGCTTAACTGCGAAACGGATGGTTTACATGTAACCTACAATAAAGACCGTCGTTTTAGTAAAAGCGGAGCATTAAATCACCTGAACGAATTTTACAATACTGAAACCTCGTTGATTACTTTTAATACACCCTACGCATTGGTTGATAATAACGGTGGCCTGGTTGACCCAAACAGTTTATCATACAGCGGCGCATGGACCCATTACCGTGTTGCCGAGCTATTGCCTGTTGATTATGAGCCGCTACAACATGCACCAGCTGCTATATTAGCCGAAGAAGCTATGGCTAAATTAAAAAACTACGCCGAAATACATGTCAATGAAAAAGCATACCTGCATTTTGACAAACCATATTATGCAACCGGCGACACCGTTTACTTTAAGGCCTATATAACCCAGGGCGACAATCATGAACCAACCAGGACAAGTGGTATATTACACGTCGACCTTATCAATACAGCCGATAAGATTGACCGCTCAATCAAATTAAAAATTGCTGATGGCGTAGCCTGGGGCGATATCGTGCTGCCCGATTCATTACCAAAAGGAAACTACAGGATAAGAGCTTACACAAACTGGATGCGTAACGATGGTGACGACAATTATTTTGAACAGATGATACCAATTGGATCAACCCATGAAACCAAGGTATTTGAAAACAGTACTTCTAAAAAATTAAAGAACATTGGTACACAAGCCGATCTTCAGTTTTTTCCTGAAGGGGGCCGCTTAATTAACGGTGTAAAAAGTAAAATAGCCTTTAAGGCAATATTGCCGTCTGGATTGGGTGGGAATATTACCGGCGAGGTGTTCGATAATGACGATCAAAAGATTGCAGAGTTTTCATCGGTACATTTAGGGATGGGGTATTTTTACCTGACACCGCAACAAGGCAAAATTTACAAAGCAAAATTAACTCATGCCAACGGGGCAACAAGCACATTAAATTTGCCCGTTGCCGAAAACAAGGGCCTTGTATTATCAATAAACAATGATTCGATACCTAAAGCTACCGCCCGGATAGAAGCAAGCAAGGCTTATTTTGAGGAACATAAAAACCAGGATTACACGCTGCTTATTTGGTCGGGCGGGATAATTACTCCAATAGCCTGTAAATTAGATAAGGCTGTTATAGAAGTTGACATTTTGAAACGGAAACTATTCACCGGGATAACTAAGGTTACCCTGTTTTCGCCGGCGAACGAACCTTTGGCCGAGCGGTTGATTTTTGTACAAAACTATAACCGGTTAAACTTAAATGTAAATACAGATAAACCAGACTATACTAAACGAGGGAAAGTAAACATCAGCCTAAACATACAAAACAGGGCCGGCGATGCGGCTGAAGGACATTTTTCTGTTGCTGTGACTGATGCAGAAAAAGTAAGCATTGACGAAAATGATCAAAATTCGATATTCGCCAGCCTGTTATTAACCAGCGATCTTAAGGGATACGTAGAAAAGCCTAACTATTATTTTAACAACATTACAGCCGAAACCACGGCCAACCTTGACCTGGTAATGCTGACACACGGGTATCGCCGTTTTGAATGGAAACCGATATTGACAAATAGCTATCCAGAAGTAGCTTATCAGCCCGAGACCGGGCTTAATATAAGCGGCGTAGCAAAAAGTATATGGGGAAACCCGGTAAACAAGGGCCTTGTATCGCTTTTGCCACGCGGCGGCGGACAAATAATTAACCAGCTTACCGCAACTGATGGCAGTTTTAGCTTTGATAATTTAATGTTTAATGATAGTACACGTTTCATTTTACAGGCGGTAACTTCAAAAAACGGGAACAACACGGTACTTACCCTAAAAAAAGAACAGCCAGGGCCCATTGTAACAACAAATAACGCAGGCAACAAAAACGAAGTTGACTGGCTGATGACAGCTTATATTGATAATAGTAAAAAGCAACAGGAAAGTGCTTCGAAATTTAACAGCAAAAAAATCATCAACCTTAAAGAAGTAAAAATTAAAACTATAAAAAGATCTGATAATTATCGCTCATCGGCTTTAGGAGGGCCAGGCAGCGCAGATATCGTAGTACGTCGCGAAGAATTGGAACGATCAAACCTGGATATCAGGAATGTGATATTACAAAAATTTCATGGACACACAGCAGGGTACGTACTTGTTGACGGCGTACCGGGAATGGACCCAACTGACCTAAACATACGCGACATTGAAACCATGGAATTATTTTACGGCCCTTCGGCTGCTATTTATGGAATACAAGGTGCCCGTGGTGTTTTAGTAATAACAACCCGGCAAGGTAGGGGATTGCAGGCTAAAGACATTCCATCAAAAGGGATTCTCCCCATAACTGTTGCTGGTTTTTACAAAGCACGCGAGTTTTATAGCCCGAAATATGATGGCCCTGCAACTAATCAACCCGATTTACGCAGTACCATTTATTGGAACCCCGAGGTAATTACCGGCAAAGACGGTAAAACAAATTTTAGCTTTTTTAACGCCGACGGAACCGGAAAATACCGTGTAATTATTGAAGGTATTGATAACGACGGCAATATAGGCAGGCAGGTGTATACGTATGTAGTAAATTAAAAATGAGCAAAAGACTTGTTTTACTATACCTTTTGTTTTCGTCCCTTTACAGTTTAGGGCAAAGCAGTGCTCCGTTGGACAAAATGGGACAAGTTAATAATGCCTTCCAAAAAAATCCGACAGCCATTGTTTCGGCAGATTCTATCCTGCAGAAAATGGCATTATATAAAAACGTTCATCCATCGGGCATCCTCTACGTACATTTTGATAAAACCGTTTATACCAACAATGAGGATATTTGGTTTACAGTCTACTTGTTAAACTGTCCGTCTCCGGAAAAGCACACCACACTTTCTGTCGCGTTGATTAACGATGTTGACCGTAAAATAGCGATGGAAGAGCTATTTTTGATAAACGATGGCTTGTCGTTCGGGCACCTTACTCTACCCGATACCATTGCCCCAGGCAATTACCATTTATTGGTGTACAGCAATGTATTAGATAAAGCCGGGAAACCCGCTGATGTTTTTAGCCAGCCGCTTACAGTAAAAACAACCCGTTCATCGGGCTTTAGTGCATCTGTAAAGCTGGTAGATACCATTAGGGATAGCCATGGCAACTTAACAGCTATTGTAAGGGTGGATAGCAAAAACATCAATATCAAACCATCGGCAGATATTGAATATTCATTTGGTAAAAAAACAAACAAAGCGAAAACTAATCCTTTTGGCGAATATGCCATTAACATCCCTGCGGAGGCTGGTAATTTATTAAGAATCACTGTGAGGAAGGGTACCGATCTCCAGTTTTTAAACTTACACCTGCCGGTTTTTAGGGGATTGCCCCGCATTCGCTTTTTTCCCGAAGGTGGTAATATGATAGCGAATATTGATAATATTATTGGTTGGGAGGCCCGCTCATCAACCGGTGAATATTTAAAAATGACCGGGGTGCTATATCAAAACAACCGCGCCATTGATACTATTGAAACTAATTATTACGGCATAGGTAAGTTTAAGCTTTCACCCCAAAAAAACAGCAGTTACTCATTTAAGATAGTAAAGTCGGGCAGTTTTGCCGGTATTAAAGATACCGTTTATAATTTACCGCAGGCCCTGCCGGCCGGCCCGGTCATGCACGTTGTTAACGTTTTGGCCGGGGATACATTAACCTTACAGCTAAAAAGTACCAACAAGCAAAAAGTAAGCTTGGTGCTGCACAATTTCAAAAACATTATTGCTTACAAGGAACTGAAAACAGAACCGGTAGGTTACCAGGTAAAATTTGTGCTTACCGAAGCGCCGAAAGGCCTGGCTACAATAACACTTTTAGACAGCATTGGCCGCCCACTGGCCGAAAGGCTTTTTTTTGCCCATTACCGGCAACAAGAAAGCATCAGCCTGCAAACTGACAAAAGCGAATATAGCACGCGTGAAAAGGTTAACCTTAAACTTCATTTAAACAGCCTGGAAGGAGGCGGTATGGTATCTATCGCCTGTGTACAGGAAAACAGGGTTGAAAACGATAAACAATCGGATATAACAACCTATACTTACCTTAAACACGATCTCCAGGAACTTCCTGCCGATCCACTTGGCAAAAATTACGATAATCCAGAGTACATTAAGGATATCCTGTTGGTAAAAGGCTGGCGCAGGTACACCTGGGCGGATATGGTCAATACTGCTGCCAGGGATACAATCAATGGTTACCCGTCGGCTACCTTTAGTGGTGTAATAACCAAAACAGAAAAACCGCTTAAAAAGTCGACGACGCTAACTTTAATTGGCGGCAGCAATATTAGATCTATCAACACGGGCGGTACCGGAACTTTTGAGATACCGGAAAATAATTTATTAACGGAACCCGGTAAAAAAGTAACGCTGATGGTGGCAGATAAATACCCCGAGCTATTTGAAATTGCCTATACGAATCCATATAAAAAACGCAATCAAAACCTTGCAGACAACATTTCAATTGACCAAGCGAAACTGGCCCGGGAAACAAACACCAATTCGCAAACTATACCCGGTTTTGAAAAAGCCATAGCCTTAAGGGAAGTGGTGATTAAAGACAAAACGACTGACAATATTTATGGCATTAAATGGCATGCCGATGAAGGTACCTGTGATGATTATGTATGCCTTTATAATTTTTTAAATTGTTCGGCACATAAAAAAGGCTATACCGGAACCACAATTCCGATAATTGGCACAACATATTCATCTGAACGGTATGGAAACATTGTTTACAAAGGGTGTATCCTATCAAAAAAGGCTGCCGAACCTAAATACAAAATTTCTATTGCCGGGATAAACCTGCCAAAAGAATTTTACCCTATTGATTCAACCATGGTAACCGCTCCGGAGCCGCAATACGTATCTACCATTTATTGGAATTATGGTGTAAAGTTAAAACCTAACGAAGATGTAAACCTCTCCTTTTACACCGGCGATATCACTGGTAGATTTCGCATTATTGTACAAGGAGCAGGCGAAAATGATGTATTTACCAACCAGCTCAACTTTACCGTAAAAAAGAAAGTTGATCCATAAAAAGGTTAAAGTTTACTTTGGTTTGGGCACCCTACCTACAAACCGCTGGCCCTTTCCATCAGTTGTTTGACTATCAATCCTACCAACATAAGTTTGTCCGCAATTAATTATACATGTGCACCCGTTAGTGTGTGCATCATAAACCTTATGTTATGATATAACATTTAACCAAAACCATAAAACAGACAGGCGTAAAATCCAAAATCAAAAGTTTTACAAAAATTTTAAAAAGAACTAAAATGTTTTTAATATTTTATGATAATTCCATGAAAACAAGTATTTTAATGGCCGGTAATTAAATCGCAATGAACCAACTCCCTAAACGCCTTTTATCTATTGATGTCCTCCGCGCCGTCACTATGTTACTCATGATATTTGTTAATGACGCCAGCGGCGTAAAGCACATTCCCGAGTGGATAGACCATGCCGATGGTAAGGCCGATGCGATGGGTTTTGCAGATACCATATTCCCTGCGTTTTTGTTCATTGTGGGGCTTTCGTTGCCTTTTGCTATAAAAAACAGGATGAATAAGGGCGATTCTTTTTCATCAATATTAACCTATATACTTACCCGTAGCGCCGCATTAATTATTATGGGCTTTTTTCATGTAAACCTGGAAAATTATGCGCTAACGGCGGGCATCGTCCCGCAGGCGTTATGGGCTATATTAATAACCATCGGTTTCTTCCTCATTTGGCTGGATTATCCCGAAACTATGGCCAAAGCAAAGCGGTACACCCTTATAGGTGCCGGGATTTTATTACTCATAGTAATGGCTATTATTTATAAAGGAGACGAAGACGGTGTTATTCAGGGCATGCGCCCTTATTGGTGGGGTATTTTAGGCATTATAGGCTGGGCTTACCTGGTATCGGCGTTGGTATATCTTTTAGCCAAAGGAAAAATGAATATCCTGATAATTGTACTGCTCTGTTTTGTAGCTATAAATATTGCCAGGCATGCCGGTGTTTTCAAATTTAAAATTCCGGTGCTGGGCGATGCATCGGCTGTATGCCTGGTAATGGGTGGTGTTATCATCTCCGAGCTTTATGCGCTGCTTGTATCAAAAAATAAAACACAATTGTTGTGGGTAATATTTGGCGCAACAGCATTGCTACTAATTGTATTAGGTTTATTAATCCGCCCGTACGCCGATGGAATTTCAAAAATACGCTCTACCCCCGCCTGGATCTTTATCTGTAGTGGCATAACCCTATTGTTTTTCGAGCTGATGATTTTCCTGGTAGATGTTAAGGGTAAAAAGAATTGGTTTAAGCTGATATGGCCCGCCGGCACCAGTACACTTACCTGTTACCTGATGCCCTATTTCCAGGTTTATATTTTGAAACTTTTTCACCTAAAGTATCCCGATGTTTTTAATAATGGAGCCATCGGGCTGGCGCGTTCCATGGCAACCGCTTTTATACTGATTGCCCTGGTTGGTTTAATGGAAAAGAAACGAATCCGCCTGAAAATTTGAAGTCCTGAGCCTGAAGTATTAAGTCCTAAGTCGGAAGTCTTGAATTGAAAGTGACAATTTAAAATTCGCCTTGTACTTAAGACTATTGACTTCAGAATCAGGACTTAAGACTTACTACTTAACACCCGCAGCCCACATCATAGCATTTGTAACCAACTTTACCCAGGCCGGGTTATCCAGCAGGTTTGGTGAGTGACCCATAAAAATATAAATGTTCCGGGCCTTAACGTGCTCATTAGTCCACACCACGGGGTGATCGCCCATTTTTACATCACCTTGTGGATCGTAGGTCGATTCATCAACACTTGCCAGTACGTGTACATTGGGCCGGGGGCTTTTATCATAGGTATACCACTCCTCCTGTTCAATCCGGAAGGATGCCGGTAGGCCCTTCATTACGGGGTGCTGCCTATCCTCTACATTCACAGTGCCTTTCGCAAATGTTCCTATATAATTTTTCCAACTAATGCCACCCATAAAATCCGAAAACCATTGCCATTCATGAAATCCGTCAAACTCGCCAAGCAAGGTGGCATGGTGAAATCCAACCCATCCTCCCCTGCCTTCGGCAATATATTTTTGAAAAGCGGTTGCGGCTTTATCGGGCCAGCCGTAGGGTACATAATCCAATTGCAAAAACAATTGGTAATGGCTTAAAAATTCATCGTCAATTTTATCTGGCTTTTGGATATAATCGATAGTAAACCCCTTTTCGGCAGCCAATTTATTCAACCACACAATTGCCCGGGTTGAAAAGGCGATGTGATGCCCACCATTTTCATATAAGGCCAGCACCTTAAAATGCTTGGGCTGGGCTTTTAAACTAACCGAGGCAAAAACAATGAGTGTAATTAGGGATAGTATTTTTTTCATGGATATTATTATCATTAGTAGCCAAACCCGAAGGCTATATTTTGTTGATTTATTACTCGTGCAAGGCAACCGCAAGCAAGTACCACGCAGTGTGCGGCAGCCACTGCTCGGCCCAACGCCAGTCGTAGTCCTTATGAATCTGGGCGTATGACAAGTTAAAATCGATATCATTTTCATCATACAGGCCCGATGTTATGCCATTTACAATGCCACCCGGAGCATTTGTATACTCAAACGTACCAAAAAAACCATATGCGGGGTTATTGTGACCTGTACCCTGCAGCATGCTGGCATCAAACGGGTTAAGGCCTAATACCCAGTTCAATTGATCAACAGCAAAAGTTTCCAATTGATCATGAAATGGCTTATCATCGATAAACAAACCGGCGGCAAGCCTCGCAGCCGTCGCCATTGATGATAAACGGGCATTCTCACCCTGCCACCACGGCGATGCATCGCTGCCTTGCGGGAAGAAGAACGATGTGCGCCTGTTGCCCAACGTATCCTGTACCAGCTGGCGACTGTAGCCAAAAGGATTATTCACTTCATGTGTCACCTTAAACTCAAACTCAAACGAACTTTTGATTACTTTTTTTATGGATGCCTGCATCATAGCATCGGCATAAGGATAATAATAAACCAGGCTGGTTACGGGCAAGCCTGCATCTGATGGGTGGAAGAACGGCCTGTCGGTACTATCGGCACGCCAGTAGTTTTTATATTCCTTCCAGGTGGATAAACGACCTAACAGGTTAGTGGCGCGTTTAGCAGCAGCAAGCAAATATTCCGGCTGTTTACTGGCTTTATACAGCTCGGTGGCTGCACTTAAAGCACAGTAATCATCGAGGATATTTTCCTTCCCATCAAAAGTCATGAGCTTATTGTTGGCCTCCAGGAATTTAAAAGCATTTTCGGCCGCCTGCAAATATTGAGCATTGGTAAAATCGCCGCTCGCTTTTGAGGCAGATGCCATAGCCAGTGCTGCAATAGCAAAGCCCCCGCCCGACCGGTAACTGGCCTGGTAGCGGTGCCAATCGTTATTTTGCGCATCGTTTTTTAACGTTTGATCTTTTGTTTGTTTGATACGGTAAGATGCATCTTCGGCCCGGATCACCCTATCCTTTGCCAACTTACCGGGGCCAGGAGCGGATACCGACCGGTAAAAGGAGCCATTTTTAGCCTGCATACGTACCAGGTAATCGGCACCATACACGGCCTCGTCCAAAACCCGGCGGTTGATCTGCCTGAAATCAGTTACCTTTTTTTCATTGAGCAATTCAACTGTTTTAAACAGGCTATAAACCACTAAGGAAATCTGCTGCGGATTAAAATACAATGAAAATGACAGGTGCGATAAGTGTTTGCCATAATCGCCGGTAGCATCATACCAGCCACCGTGGGCGTCAACAGTATCGGTAGTTTTACCGGCCAACAGCAGGTGATGGTCAGCCTTATCAATTTCGCCCGCGCTACGCTGGCCTTTAAAATAATAAACCACATCGCTCAGGGTAGCCTGCTCTAACACATTTTTACCAATTTTGAAAGGATATGAAATGATTTTTTTGCCAGGCAAATCAACCTGTATCCTGTAATTGCCAGCGGTGTTAAAACTGCTAAAATCAATCGTATAAAACTCCCGGCCTTTCCAGCCTTTCACCTGGCCGTTATATACTGGCCTGCCGGCAAAAACGGTGTTATCAGCCTCATCAAGCAACTCAAATGAACTGACAGCGTATTTTTTATCCGCAACTATAATAGCCTTTTTTGCCTGTGTATCCTCGTAGCCCACCTGGTTGGTAACTACTTTTATGTTTTGAGCAAGAGCCATGACGGGAAGGGCAATCGCGATAACTAACGCGAGTAACGGCTGTATTTTTTTATTGATCATAACGTAGGAAGTTATGCCGAATATAAGAATTACACAGTTTATTTCATTGTAATAACTTTAATGGGTAATGGTATTGGCAATATCAGCAAAAGCGTCTGTTTGGTTTTTCACATCCTGTGCCGTTGGGGTATCCTTGCGTGCGTCAAGGCGTGTAAAAACATGCAGGTTTGAATGTACCAACTGGGCGTCAGTATTGGCGCCCGTGCTGGCTTTTGTCCCTTTGTATATCAACACGGCGCTTACCGGGTCGGCCGTATCATCTTTATCTGCTTTAAATACTTTTAGAGTGCAACCAGCGGGCAGCGTAATGCCATCCTGTAGTTGCTTACGTACGGTATTTATAACATCATTCAGTTGATCCAATGTTTCGTAGGGCCGGTAATGGAAATAATACATAGCCTCGCCCGAGGTATTGTCAACAGTAGTATACCCGATAACGGGGCCCAGCACAGCCACAAGCGAAAGCGTTTTATTGGATGGGATTATAATCGGATCGACGAGGAAAATATGTTTAGGTTTTACATGATTGTTAAAATAGCCTTCGGCGATCAGCTCCAATATCAGGGTGCTCCCCGTTGATGAACCTGCTAAACTGATGTTGGTGTATCCCTCCTGCTCCAGTTTACTGTACTCATTCATGATGGGTTGCCTCCAGATTTTCCAGGTTGAGGATTTAAAATTATCATAGTCAACACCATGCCCGCCTAACAGTACCTGCGAGATAGAAAAGTCGGTACGGTTACCGGCCCAGGCGCGAAACTCGTCCCACTCAAACGTAGTGGCACCGTAACCATGCACGGCAATGATGACTGGTTTAGTCGCGTCGGCCGGTGTGGGCGTTGGCTTTGCTACCGAAACCAGGTATTTTTCGGGGTGACTTAACGATGGATCTGGAAATTTGCCGCCATCCAGCATGGTATCATCAATTTTGGGATTTTTGCCACAAGCCGAAAGTAATAGCCCTGCAGTTAAAATGGTAATTATAACTTTTTTCATGGCTACAGCTTTGCGATATTATAAGTTACACTCAATTGGTAAAAAAACGGGTACAAAGTTCCCGCGCCCGATGTTCCGTTACCGGTTATGGCATTATAGCCAAATGACAGGTTTAATTTTGCAGGAAATTTAAAAGCGTAGGATAAGCCTGCATCGCCGGATACGATGGCCGATGTATGGGGTAAACTATCAAATATTGGCGAACCATAGTCGGCAGTAAAATAACCCAGGTTTGCCCTTAAAAAGGGTTGAAGCGAATGTGCGGGCCTGAATTTATAAGTGCCGGATACAAACACGTTATCTTGCTTAATAGCATTTGTTCCCCACGCGGTACCCAGCCTGCTGGTAACGTAGGCCGCCCCGAGCACCCAACGGCGGGTGAGGTTATACTGGCCGGTTATTCCGTTTTCGTAATAAAGGCCAACACTTTTTTGAAAGCGCATCCCTACATCAAAAGTACGTACCTGGGCTTTCACCGGTTTGCAAAATGCAATAATCAGCAGGAGTAAAACAACATATGTGTTTTTCATGAATCGTATATAAGCCGGGCTTTGATTTACCGGTGAGGTTTAATTGATATGTTATTGTACCTGCTGAAAATCCGGGTGCCCGGCCTGCCATAAAGCAAAGGCGTACTGTGAGGCAAAGTTACGGTAGGCAATTTCTTTGTTCTCCGTAAAGTGGCCGTTGTTGTAATTTACCGACATTAATACCGGTTTGCCTGATGATGTGGCATTTTGCAAAGCCGCCGCAAACTTTCCCGGCTGCCAGACAATAACACGTGGGTCATTCATCCCTCCTACACAAATTACAGCGGGATAAGCTGTACCGTCTTTAACATGCTGCAAAGCATCCATCTGGTATAAGGCCCGCGATTCAACCGAATCCTTTACAGTACCAAACTCTTTGGTGTTATTCAGGCCATTTGGCGAATTTTCCATCCGCAGGGCGTTACTACAACTTACATTACTAATGGCTGCAGCATACAGGTCAGGGCGTTCGGTAATGGCGCGGCCTATTAAAATACCACCGGCGCTGGTTCCTTCGCCTATCAGGTGCTTAGCGCTTGTATAATGGTTATCTACCAGGAATTGGCCCGATGCGTTAAAATCCTGCCAGGTGTTAGGTTTGGTTTTCTTGAAGCCGGCCTTGTACCATAACTGCCCCTTTTCGCCCCCGCCGCGCACGTGGGTTTCGGCAACTATCACCCCTCTGTTCATCAACGCCAGTTCATAAATACTAAAATACGGGGTAGATGAAACGCCATAGGCGCCATACCCTGTCATATAGCAAATTGCGTTACCATCCAGTTTTACATTTTTGTTGTACATAATGGTGAGCGGTACCATAGTTCCGTCCAAACCTTTAATTTCCTTTTCTTCTACTATGATATCGTTTACGCCAGGATATTTCAGTTTAGGTGCCCATGGGGCCAGTTTTTGTTTCCCGGTAAGCGGATTATAATTGTAAATGGTAAACGGCTGCTTCCATGAAGTTAGGCCCAACAACACATCATTGCTGGTCACTTCCAGGGGATTTACAAAAGCCTGCCCGGTAAACGGTAATGTAATTTGGGCAGAGTTCCGTTTTGCGAAATTGTATTGGTAGGCTGTTGAATTAATACCATCGTTAGTGGTAAAATACATATAGTCCTTACTCCTGCTTATATTATCTATAGTAGCCGCAAGTTCGGGAATTATAGTTTCGGCATCGGCAACATCCAGGTTATTGATATTGGTTTTGGTGATTTTAAATTTTGTGGCTCCCTCATAAGTAAGCATGTATATATCGGCACCGTTGAAAAAATAATCGGTTACATGATCCTCTGTTTTAAACAACCTTCGCCAACTGATAACTGGTTTCAATAATTCGGTTGCCGGTGCATAAAAGGAGTTTAAATCCTGGTTAACTCCATCCAGCGAAGCTACGATGTAATTATGGCCGGCTGTGTAGGTTATTCGGCAAATATCTTCCGTTTTAATGGACAGGTTAGGATATTTTATCCGACTAAAAATCAGTTTATCTGCTGATGCTTTTGTGCCAACCACGTGGTACATAACGCGGGTATCGGTCATTGAACTTTCCGCGGTATTGTCGCCGTTATTTTGCAATGTGTAAATAAAGCCCTTACCATCCGGCGACCATCCGCTTACTCCAAACCACGATGGGTAGATAGTTTCAGGATACAGCGTTTTAGTATCTACATTCATCACATGAATGGTTGATGTTTCTGATCCGCTTACAGATACCCCAAAAGCTATTTTTTTACCGTCATCGCTCGGCAAAAAATAGTTGATAGAATATTGTTTCCCTTTTACCGGCTTGGGGTCGTACAATAAAATTTCCGTTCCCGTTTCGCCAGGGCGGTAATACAATTTGCCAACATTTTGCCCGGTTATGGTTTTTTTGTAAAAATAACGACCACCCTTTTTCTTCAAGCCACTTATTTTAAACGGCTCCAACGAGTCATAATACTTCAGCGTTTTTACCAAACTGTCCCGGCCGGGAATTTTATCTATGATGCTGTTGGTGTAGTCGGCTTGCGCCTTAAACCAACTTTTAACGGTAGTATCTTTGGTATCTTCAAGCCAGCGGTAATTGTCGGTAACCTGCATGCCAAAATAGGTATCAATTACCGGCTTTTTTGGTGTTGCCGGTGCCTGTGCATACAGGTGAGCTGCAATATGCACAGCAATAATGAGGGGCATTATTTTTTTCATTAAGATAAGATTTCCAGCAATTTATGTAATAATTTTTGATAGAGATTAAATTCCGATCAAAAAGCGTAAAAACACCTAAGGCAAAGGCGTTTAAGTACTCAAATTGTTATTTAGTTCATCAAACAAACACCGTTGTTTTTGGCTGGCAGAAGTTTGAAAAATCAATACCTTTAACCATCAATTATAAAATCATGAAAAAAGCAGGCTTATTCCTCGTATTCACACTTTTAGTGGCTTTTCATTCGTTTGGGCAAGACCAAAAGACTATGTTATACAGCAAAGACCCCCAACTTGCCAAAAACAAAAAACTGGTTTATGATTTTTGGCGCGAGGTGCTTGAAGGCGGCCATCTTAACCTTGCCGCAAAATACCTGCTGCCAACCTACATTCAGCATAACCCCAATGTACCTACCGGGCGGCAAGGGTTTATTAATTTCTTTTCCAAATTTGCCAAACCTTTAACCATCCAGGCCACTGTAAAAGCTCCGCTGATTTCGATAGTTGCCGAAGGCAACCTGGTAGTGCTTAGTTTTAAAGATGAACACCCAGATCCGAAAGCAAAAGGCAAAAAATATACCACCACCTGGTTTGATATGCTGCGTATAGAAAACGGCAAAATAGCCGAGCATTGGGATAGCGCGCTTAAAGAGTAATACATTTCTTTACCGGCTTCTCTCCCGCTTGTATTTATATAGGCTTTGTCTATTTCGTCAGCTCCTTTTTAACCATTCATCTATACAAAACCACGGTTCACCGATAAACGGTTGCCCCTTGCCCGGTCATTTATCACCTTTGAGCCAGTAACCGGGATATCGGGACATTTCCCGGCTACTGTGTTCTGTTTTTTTTCATAAGGTTGCAAGCGCCCCGTGGTTAATTCCGGGGCGCTTATTTAAACCTGGCAGAACTACCCAAATGAAAAACAAATGATCAACTGAGTTTAACTATTTTAACATGATCGATAATTGGCATTGCAACGGCTGCTATATTTAATAAATTTTTTAACCAGATGATCGTTTCTAAAAAAGCCACTAATATATTCATTCATGCAGCCGGCTGGCTGGTATTCTTTGGCTTTCCGTTGTTATTCATGAACCGTACGCAGCAAAGCAGCAGCAGCACCTACAACGTTATTTTATCGCCCTATTACTGGCTGTTTTGTCTTACCTATATTTTCATGTTTTACTTTAATGCCTGGTACCTGGTACCAAGGTTTGTATTCCATAAAAAATATGTCGTTTACGGGCTTATCGTATTACTACTATCGGGCTGCGTATACTTTTTGCAGCCGTTTGATAACCTGCTTTTACATAATTTACTCAAAGAGAAACAAAGCACCACGGCCCCTATAGGTCCGCAATTGATGCCCGGGGCCGATAGCGGTAACGCCGACCCCAAAAATCTTCCTTTTGGGCCGCTGCCTCATGAGGATTTAAGGATGCAGGACCCCAGCCTGAAAAAACCGTCCAACCAAATCATTTTTATTCATCAATCGGGTAATATTGATATGGTAGGCTTGTTCATTTTCATTATAGTAATAGGTTTGGGCATAGCTATGAGTACGGTGCAAAAGTGGCAGCTTACCGAGCAAATGGTGATCAGGGCCGAAGCAGAGAAAACCCATGCCGAGCTATCCTTCCTCAAGGCACAAATCAATCCCCATTTTTTGTTCAATACGCTGAATAATATCTATGCTTTATCGGTAACGGATAGTGAACATACTTCAGAAAGCATCATGAAACTATCCAACATTATGCGTTACGTAACAGATGAAGTGACAGAGGATTTTGTGTTGCTGCAAAGCGAAATAGATTGCATCAACGATTATATTGATTTGCAAAAGCTGCGCTTGGGAAAAAAAACCAAGTTGGATTTTAACTTTTACGGCGATATGGCACAAAAGAAAGTGCCCCCGTTGGTACTGATGACCTTTATTGAAAACGTGTTTAAGTACGGCGTAAGTAAGCACGAACCTTCGGTAATCAGCATAAATTTGAAAGTAACCGACGACAAAATATTATTCACCTGCGAGAATACCATATTTGATAACCGCCCTGCAAGCAGCCGCAAAGGCATCGGTATTACAAATACAAGGCAACGGTTACAGCACATTTACCCCGGCAGGCACAGGCTAAACATTAGCCAGGAAGCCGCAATGTTTAGGGTTGAGCTGGAAATCGACGCTTAAGTCATAAGTACATAGTCGAAAGCCATAAGTCGAAATCTGTCTTTTCAGGACTTAGAGCTTAAGACTAACACTCATTTTACATTGACAAGACACTAAAAGCTTTCTGCTTTACGCATTCAGCTTTTAGCTTAAACAAATATCATTATGCAGTTAAAATGTGTAGCCATTGATGATGAGCCGCTGGCGCTGGAGATCATCAAAAAATATGTATCAGATTATCCATCGCTGAAGATGGTAAATACTTTTGAAGACGCCATTTCGGGTGCCGAGTACCTAAAAAGAAACCCGGTAGATGTGCTGTTTGTAGACATCAATATGCCCGACATAACCGGGGTTGACCTGGTGCGCTCATTGGACGAAAAGCCGATGATTATATTTACCACGGCTTATAAAAAATTCGCGTTTGAAGGTTTTGAACTGGAGGCGTTGGATTACCTGCTGAAACCCATCAACAGCAACCGCTTTGGCGCAGCCGTGCATAAAGCCATTGATTATTATCAATTTAAGCATACCGACCACACCGCCGAGGATGAACACATTTATGTGCATTCGGAATACCGGGTGATAAAAATCGGAGTCAGGGATATCGAATACATTGAGAGTATGCAGGATTATATTAAAATCCACCTGCTCAGTGCCGAAAAGCCTATTCTCACGTTGATGTCGCTAAAAAGCATGATCGAAAAAATACCGGCCACCCAGTTCATCCGCATCCACCGAAGTTTTGTGGTGGCAAAGGCTCAAATCAGGTCGATATACAACCGCAAGGTAAAATTGCGCAATATCGAACTTCCAATAGGCACCAATTACGCCGATTTCATCAAAGACTGGTCTAAATAATTGTCTTTTAACCCGTTCATCGGCACATTGGGGGTATTAACCGACACATTGTTTTTAAACAGCGGCATTAAGGCGATTTTTATACTATAAACTTATTTAATCCCCTAAAAGATGAAAACTACAGGCAGCAAAAAGAAAATCCTGATTTTAGATAAAAACAGCAGAATGTTATCTGTAATTGATGATATTATGTATTATGGCAATTTTGATGTACACCTTACTTATGATCCTAATGCCATTTATGATAAAGCAAAAGTGATACATCCAGATCTGATCATTTTAGATTATTTACTGTTAGATATGGATTGCGCGTTAGTTTGCCAGGATTTTAAGGACGATGAGCAATTGAGGCAGGTACCCATAATTGTGGTTACAGCTTTCAAAAGCAAAAAAGCCGAGCTGGAATCATACAAATGCGATGCTTTATTTGTAAAACCATTGGATATGGAATTGCTGGCATCACGGATGGAATATTTGATGGCATCGTAATTGGGTTGGATTGAGTTAGAGTAAGTTGATTAAGTTGGATTGAGTTGATTAAGTTGGAGCAAGTTAATCGAGTTGGAGTAAGATGATGGACTTGGATCAACTGAATTTAACCTAATCAACTCAATCCAACCTAATCAACCTAATCAACCCAATCAACCGAAAACATCAATTTTGTAAAACCCGCGTAAACCTGTTAAGTTTAGCCTTTATTATTTACCGTACCTGCAATTATAAATGAAAATTAAAAGTAACATAGCTACCAGCGAAAACGGGTTTATTTTTAACCCGGCAACCGGCGATTCTTTTTCGGGAAATGCCATTGCTGCACTGCTGTTATTGGCTATGAAAAGTGGCAAAACAGAAAGTGAGATAAAGCAAGATATACTGAACAGGTATAACGTAAGTGAGCGCCAGCTGGATCTTGACTGGGAAGATTGGACGGTACAGCTAAAGGAAGCAAATCTGCTTGAAACTGAAGGATAATGCCAAACAAGTACAGTAACTTATGTATTGCAGTTACCGGCCTTAACGCCAACGACAACCCAGGGCCGGGTATGGCGGTTATCCGCTCATTAAGGGAGGCTTTTGGGGCAGGATTAAGAGTTATCGGCTTATCCTATGAATCATTGGAGCCTGGGATTTATTTGCGGGAACATGTAAACAAAACCTATCAAATACCTTACCCAACAGAAGGTACCAGTGCCTTATTGGAAAGATTGGCCTATATCCATCAGCAGGAAAACCTGGATGTGGTTATTCCGAATTTTGATTCGGAGCTGTTTAATTTTATCAAGATAGCACCGCAGTTACAGCAAATGGGTATAGCTACTTTGCTGCCTTCGCAACAACAGTTGGCACTGCGTGATAAAGTAAATTTGAAGGATTTTGGAACAAAAAATGGATTTTATGTCCCTGCCGATCATAAAATATACCATGCCGATGAACTGAAAAAAGCAGCTGATGAGTTTAACTTCCCGATGGTAATAAAAGGGAAATTTTATGATGCCTATGTGGTATATACCATGGACCAGGCCCTTAAAGCGTTTCATCAGCTTAATGCCACATGGGGAGTACCGGTAATAGCACAGCAATTCATAACCGGTACCGAAATAAATATAGCTGCGCTGGGCGATGGTAAAGGCAACAATACCAGCGTAGTGGCCATGCGGAAACTATATATTACCGATAAAGGCAAAGCTTGGGCCGGAGTTACCATCAAGGAAGATAAGCTTATTGAACTGGCCGGCAATTTTGCTAAAGCAACCAATTGGAAAGGTAGTTACGAAATGGAGATCATGAGCAATGCCGAGGGGCATTTATATATATTAGAGATTAACCCACGGTTTCCGGCATGGATTTATTTAACAGCCGCTGCCGGCCAAAACCAGCCCGAAGCTATGGTAAAAATGGCTTTGGGCGATGATGTTTTACCATACACCGATTACCAGGCAGGTAAACTGTTTGTGCGGTATTCATGGGACCACATTGCCGATATCAGCGATTTTCAGCACATATCGGTATTTGGCGAATTATAATTTGATTACAATGGAAAAGCTGAAATACGAAAAGCCATATATTAAAAAACTGCACGCCGGCGTGATGAACAAGTTTGGCACACGCACCGGCATACAGCCTGTTAAAAGCATCGAGGGTGTTTCTGTTAAAAGCTTGGTCGACCAATACGGCTCGCCGGTTTTTGTATTATCAGAAAAACAGATCCGTAAAAACTACCGTTCGGCGTACCGGGCTTTCAGTACCCGTTACCCAAAGGTGCAATTTGCATGGAGTTATAAAACCAATTACCTGAATGCTGTTTGCCAGGTATTTCACCAGGAAGGTAGCTGGGCCGAAGTTGTATCCGGTTTTGAATATCAAAAAGCATTGGGCAACGGCGTGCCGGGCAGCAAAATTATTTTTAACGGGCCAGGCAAATCAAATGACGAATTAAAGCTGGCCATTGAAAACGACTCGCTTATCCATATAGATCATTTTGAAGAGCTTAACCAGCTGCTTGCATTAAGCAACAACCTGGCCAACAAACCACGAGTTGCCATTCGCGTAAATATGGATACCGGCGTATACCCGCTTTGGGACCGTTTTGGTTTTAATTATGAAAACGGCGAAGCATGGACAGCATTATCAAAGGTAATTTATTCGGGCAAGCTACAGCTGGCCGGGTTACATTGCCATATCGGCACATATATGCTTACAACAGCAGCCTACGGTATTGCGGCAACTAAACTATGTGATTTGGCTATGCGCTGCCAAACGCAATTGAGTCATAAAATAGAATATATTGATATGGGCGGTGGTTTTCCATCAACCAATACTTTAAAAGGCGCCTATTTGCCCGGGAATGACACGGTGCCTTCTGTTGATGATTTTGCCGAGGCTATTACATCGGTAATGCTCAATTTTGGCTTTGCAAATGACGATTTACCTTTACTTATCCTGGAAAGCGGCAGGTTATTAATAGATGACGCCGGTTACCTGCTGGGTACGGTAATAGCCAATAAACGCTTAAGTAATGGTAAAAGGGCTGCCATTATGAATTTTGGTGTTAATATTTTATTCACCTCATTTTGGTATGAACACCAGATAAGCCCGGCCCAGGACTTTGCGCCGCATACAGAAAATATGGTGGTTTACGGACCGCTATGCATGAATATTGACGTAATAAGGGAAAGCATTAACCTGCCCCTGCTTAACCCGGGCGATAACGTGGTAGTACACAAAGTTGGCGCTTACAACATGACGCAGTGGATGCAGTTTATAACACTTAGACCGGCTGTGGTTTTAATAGATGAACAGCAGCGCACTCACCTTATCCGCAGCAACGAAACACTTGAATACACAGAAGGGCCCGAGCTTATGCCCCAACATTTAAAAGCCAGCAAGTGAAGCAAATCACAGCATTTATAAAATCGGTAGTTAGTTCCTATTCGGTACTGTTTTTTTCACAGAACCGAATATTGGGGACCATCTTGCTGTTGGTTTCTTTTTTTAATCCTGTATCTGGCTTTGCCGGGTTAGGTTGTGTTGTTTTTTCGTTAATAGTATGCCGGTTGTTAAAGTTTAATGGCGACAACCTGCAACTGGGTATTTACAGTTTTAATTGCCTGTTGTTGGGCATTGCCTTCGGCGCGTTTTATAGCGTAACCCCTGTGTTTCTGCTGTGGCTTTTTGTTGCCTGCTGTGCTGTAATTGTGGCCACCATCATTATCTCCACGCGGTTAGGTACGCTGGGGTTGCCCATGCTATCATTGCCTTTTGTACTTATATTTTGGCTGGTGCTGCTGGCATCTAATAGTATTTTCGCTATGGGCCTGCAACAAAAAGACAGCTACCTGTTAGAAGAGATTTATGCCGGCCCGGGCAACCATATGGCAGGCATTGAGGGTTACCTTGCTACGGAACTGCCGCAATTTGTGAGTCTTTTCTTCCGCTCATTAAGTGCGGTGTTATTTCAGCATAATATCATCGCAGGGATGCTTATCAGTTTAGGGATGCTTATTCATTCGCGCATTGCTTTTAGCTTGCTTATCGTCAGCTTTTTAAGCGCAATTGGCATTAACGGGCTTACGCATACTTACCCAGAGGGAATTAGCTATTATCATTTAGGAGCCAATTTCATGATGGCTGCAGTAGCCATCGGAAGTTTTTTTACAATCCCATCCCTCCGCTCCTATTTGCTGGCAATTTTGAGCATCCCAATGGGCTTTCTTATTATTAACGGCTTAACAGGTTTTATGTCGGTACATGCATTGCCGGTATTTTCGCTTCCATTTTGTATCGTCAATATCAGCCTGTTGTATTTTTTAAAACTGCGGCATACCAGTGAAAAATTACAATTGGTTGTGTTCCAGCACTATTCGCCGGAACGAAACCTTTACCAGTTTTTAAACCAGGAGGAACGGCTGAACGATCTTAAATATTACAAACTTAACCTGCCGTTTATGGGGTATTGGACGGTGTCGCAGGGATACAATGGTAACATAACACACAAAGGAGACTGGGGCCAGGCACTGGATTTTGTGATCAGCGATGATGAACATAACACATTTCAGTATCCGGGTACCTTGCCCGAACATTTTTATTGCTTTAACAAACCTGTTTTGGCTTGCGGCCCCGGCGTTGTTGAACAGGTTGTAAACAATATAGAAGATAACGCCATCGGCAAAGAAAACCTTAAAGAAAACTGGGGAAACACCGTGGTGATCCGTCACGCAGCAGACTTTTATTCCAAAGTATCGCACCTCAAAAAAAATTCGGTAAAAGTTAAGCCCGGTGATGTTGTAAAAACCGGCGATTTGCTTGGTTTGTGCGGCAATTCGGGGCGGTCGCCAGAACCACATCTGCACTTTCAGGTGCAGGCTACGCCCTACATCGGGTCCAGAACGTTGAGTTATCCCATATCCCACTATATTAGCCGGGCTAAACACAAGAACAGCTTTATAAGCCATACGATACCTACAGAAGGCGAGCTTGTTGGCAATCCTGAAATTGACACCCAAATTAAAAAGGCATTTGATTTTCAACCAGGATATATTGCAAGCCTGGTATCCGAAAATGGTACAACCGAAGATTGGGAGGTTTTTAAAGATGGATTAGGCCAATCTTACATCTATAGCAAAACAACAGGGGCAGTTGCCTATTTTATCAACAACGGCGTTATGTTTTATTTTACCAGTTTTTACGGTAGTAAGAAATCGCTGCTTTATAACTTTTACCTGGCGGCATACAAAGTTGTTTTTAACAATAACGAAGGGATGCCAATAACCGACAAATTACCGCTTAACGAAACAGCCAATAAACTTTTACTTTGGATACAAGACGTTATTGCACCATTTTACGGGTTTATTAATATTAATTACCATAACTACAATCTGGTTAATAAAAATGGAGTAAGCATCACGTCTAAAATTCATACTGAAATAGCAGGTAAAAAAAACGAGGATGCTGAAGTAAGCGTTTATGTAGATCATGGCAACCTGGTTTCTTTCAGCATCAATTCAAATGGCAAAAACATTACAGCAAAATGGGGTACAAAAAACTAATACTGCTTTTTACTTTATTTGCTGCGCTGGCCGCTAAAGCGCAGGATAACAAATTTGCCGTGGCCGATAGCACTGCCGAACAACTGTACAATGCCGGCGATTGGAAACAAATGATCGTATTCGGCAACAAAGCCATTGCGGATAGCGTTGATTTTCCGGGCCTGCGTTTTAAGCTTGGCTATGCTTACATGATAACCGGAAACTACAAAGCGGCTATTGAACAGTTTGACCTGGTATTAAGTAATAATTCGGCCAATTCTACGGCACGCCTGTACGATTATTACTGCAATACCTATTTAAATAACGACCTTGGAGCATCATATAACGCCGGAAAACTGGATACGGCAACCAGGCGTTCTCTGAAACTTTCTCCATTTGGGGTGATAGATGCAGAACTGGAGAGTGGCCTAAAACTGCCCAACAATAGCCAGCGCGATAATGGCTTTTTTGAACGTGTTGGATTAAGTAACCGCCTGTCGTGGCGTTTGCAGTTAGATCAGTCGTTCATGTTTTTCAGTCAAAACATATTCCGGTCGTTATTTTACGACAAGGACGCAGACAAATATCTATCGGGTAAAACAGACAGGCAAACAGAATATTTTGTTAGGGCACAATTTGGTATTAGCCCGCATGTAAACGTCATTGGATCGTATCATTACATTTACACTACTTACCGGGGTAGCGTCAACAATAGTAATTTAGGTTTATTAGGAATAAAATACACTGGCCGTTTTGTTGACTTGCAGGCAGATGTTAATTTTGGCCGATTAATAAACAACACTTTAAAACAATATAATACCAGGCTAAATTTTTACCCATTGGGCAATCTTAATTTATACACAACAAGCAGGGCATCGGTATTAAACTTAAGCGGAACCAACAGTTTTGTATACAACCAGGCATTGGGCTTTAAAGCATTTAATAAAACATGGCTTGAAACATCGGTAACTTTTGGCAATCAAGACGATTATTTGGATGCTGATGGTCTTTATGTATATAATTCTATCGACCCAACAAAATTTAAATGCGGGGAAACCGTTTTTTACCAGTTAAACGCCCACGCCCTGTTGAATTTAAACTATATTTATGAAAAGAAGGCGGATATTTACCGTTCTGTAAACTATAATCAAAATTCTGTTACGTTAGGTATGATATGGAAATTTTAAAAAAAACGTTTATAGCAGTATTTTTAATTTTATTTGCGTTACAGCTACAGGCCCAAACAAATGCTGTGCTGCAAAAAGCATTTCGTAATAGCTATGTAAATGAGCAGAATAAGAATTATACGGCAGCTATCAACGATATTTATCCTTATCTGACTGATAACAGCTATGAGATAAATATCCGCTTAGGCTGGCTGCACTACCTCAACAAAAACTATACAGCTTCGCAAGCCTATTATCAAAAAGCCATTAGCATAAAACCTGGTGCTATTGAACCTAAGTTTGGCTATGTAAAACCCCTTTCGTTTTTACAAAGCTGGGATAAGGTGATTGAACAATACCTTGCTATTTTAAAAATAGACCCGCAAAACACACAAGCCAATTACTGGGCCGGTGTAATTTATTATAACCGTAAACAATATGATGCCGCTGTAAGGTGTTTCCGGGTAGTTGTAACCCTTTATCCTTTTGATTATGATGGTAACCACATGCTGGGCTGGAGTACGCTGATGGCCGGCAAAAAAACAGATGCCAAACCCTTTTTTGAACGTGCGTTGGTTATTAAGCCTGCCGATGCTTCCAGCAGCGATGGATTAAACCGTTGTAATTGATTGATCGGTATAATATGACCGTTTATCGATTCACTAATTTTTTTGCGCAGCCTGCATTATACTTTTGATTAGATTAAAAACGATTGGCGAGTTTCTGTGTTAAATATCGGCCAACCATTAAGGTGCCATTACCGTATATAAGTTATAAATGAAAATAAAATATTTACTTTTAAAGATGCAGCTTATTGGCTGTCTTTCAATAACTATAGCTTTTAGTTCCTGCAAAAAAGATAAAACAAGTGCCGTTGTAAATGCAACCCCGGCAACAATTGGTTTGTATGAATATGCCAGCGGTAGCGATAAAAGATTATTGATACCGGTTACAAAAATAGGCACACTTACAAAAATAGGCACACAACCCATGAATTACGGTTGTATATTTGACACCGGTTCGCCAGGGATGACCATGGATGCTACCGATATTTTGCCGGCGTCGATGATAACGTCTACGGGTATCACAGTAACAGGCGACTCAACGGTGGTAAATGGCATCACGGTGACATCAAAAACATCAACAGTAAGTTTTGGAGATGCAACAGGAACTACAACAGAATACGGAAATTTAGCTTATGCCAACGTTACCGTTGGCAATTCATTAGGAAGCCTGGAATTAAAACGGGTTCCATTTTTTTTATATTACAAAATAAAAGACAGCAAGGGTAACACATATCCCGCTCATTCGGCAGACGTTTTTGGGGTAGGAACGGGAACGAGCAGCACAAATACGAATATATCGAGCCCGTTAAAATCCTATTCTTACGGTACTGGCCTAACCAGCGGCTTTAAACTGGCAACGTTAAGCAGCACGTCGTTCCTGGGCACGCCTACGTATGTTTCCAACTTACTTACGGTTGGGTTAACCAGTGCCGATTTATCGTCGGCTGGGTTTATTATGCACCCATTATTGCTAAAATACAGCTACAACCCATACATCGAAGGAACGTTAACTTATAACAATAAAACCATTGATGCTATATTTTTATTTGATACAGGTACGCCATCAGTTAGCACTATCGAAGACAAGCTTGCGGTCGCCGCTGTCTCTTTGCCCACCAATACGACAGTTACTTTAAAAACCAACCAGGGTTTTACTTATACCTATGTTACATCAAGCACAGGTAATCTTACGCAGGTAGCAAACCCTAATACTACACAAGATTACCGCACCATTTTCAGCCTCGACTTTTTTATAAAAAACGAGTATTTGACAAATTACGCAAGTCGCGTTATTGGGTTAAAGAATAATTAACAGTAAAATTCATTCATCGATAAATAACCGCCTTTTATCGACACATCGTTGCCTGGTAACCCCCATCACTGGTAATTTTAATTAACAACCCCGATAACCATATCGGGTACCATTATTAATCAAAATAAATCCAGATGAAAACGAAAATTACTTATTCATGGGTATTGGCGCTTGCTGTTACGTTCGGTTTTGCTTCATGCCAAAAAGAAAGCGGATCTAAAACAACAACTACAACTACCCCAACTTCTACAACCATTGCGTCAACAGGGGCTATTGCCATCAGCCTGGCTTCGGGTACAACCGACTCGGTTTATATGGTTGGCTGCTTGGGCCATCATGACAAAAAAGACTCTGTTGCATTTAGTGCGCTGCCAACAGCTATTGGCACTTACCTTGCCGCAAGTTACAGCGGCTACACGTTTAAAAAAGCATATGCAATTACCGATAGTGCCAAAACAGTTATTAACTACATTGTGGTAATTAAATATAACAATGCATTGGTTGGCCTTAAATTTACCGCTGCCGGTGTATTTGTAAGTACCCTTGAACAGCGCGACGGACATGATTTACAAGGCCCGGGATGGCACCACGGCGGCCCGTTTGATAACAGGGATGGTAAACACCGTGATACCGTAGCGTTAACGGCTTTGCCATCTGCGGTAAGCAGCTATTTTAAAGCCACTTACCCAACAGACACTTTGCTTCATGCGTCTATTACGCCAGATAGCGCCTATGTATTAGTAAGTAAAAACAACGGTTTATTTATTACAGTTGTTAAAGCAACCGGAACTTTAGTAAAACGTACCCAAATTGACAAACACGTTGGCACCCATGTTGCGGTAACGGCGGCTAACCTGCCAGCTGCCATTACCACTTATTTAACAACAACCTACCCCGGCTACGTTTTTGACCAAGCTTTTTCGCATAGTGTAAGCGGAGTTATTAAAGGGTATGATGTAGAGATTACCTCCAACAGTACTAAGTATGTAGTTGTATTTGATGCTACAGGCACCTTTGTAAAAGCCTTCGCTGTTCATTAAAACATTCCTGATTAATATATATAGTAAAGCCGGTCCTCGTTAAACTGAGGCCGGCTTTTTTATTTTCATCCCTGGCGTCTGTTTCTCCTGGAAATAAATAAGCTCTGTTTACCTGGGGTCCCGTAGTTCAACTACTTTTTAGGCTGATAAAGCTGGTTTAAAAAAATAGTAATGCCATACTTAGCATTTTTCCATTTTTCGTCAAGCGCATCAGGCACTGCGCCGGGGCTTTGGGCAAAATTACCGGCAATAATGTCTATATCCCCATCGCCGTCAATATCTGCTTTTTCGAGTGTGAGCGACTTTAGCGGAATATCGCTTTTAAGTGTGTAGGATTTGAAGGTGAATTTTTTTTGATCCGTATTTTCGAGGTAAACAAACGATTCATCAACCAGCCTACCAAAGTCGGGGAAGAAAGCGCTGCAGGCAAAATCGATATCGCCATCTTTGTCAAAATCTTCTGCTACTACACGGGTTACGCCGTATATGGGATAAAAAAACTGTTCTTTAAAAACACCGTCGCCCTGGTTAATATTGATGCGTATACCGTGATAGGCTTTCAATATCTGCGAATAATCTGCATTATCGCCATGTACCGTTACAATATCCATCAGGCCATCGTGGTTATAGTCAACAAGTGTCATATCGGTTGTGCCATAATCGGGCGGAAAACGCAGCACACGTTTGGCTTTAAACTTAAGGTTATCTTTCTGATAAAATATATACACACTTTCATCACCTTGCGAAAACATAGCAACAATATCCTTTTTGCCATCGCCATCCATATCTTTTATATAGCATTTTATAGCTCCCGGGAGCGGCAGCAGCACATCCTCGGTATACTTGCCTGCTTTGTTTTTTTTAAACAATGAAAGGCCGCCTGTTTTATTACCAAAATTACAAACGATGATCTCGGGTACATCATCGTTGTTCAGGTCTTCAATCTCGGTATGCACAGGGCGGTGCAATAAGCTCAGTAGTGTTGTGCTCGCGCTATCTTTGTAATTAACATATGCACCCAGGCTCAGTTCGCTCGGGTACAACTTTCCTATTTCTGTAAAATATGTATTGTCTTTATAAAAATTGAAATCAACAACCGGGCTTTTTGTTTGGATGGTTTTGGTTACCCCGATATTATATTTCCAGGTAAGCACTTCGTTAAAATAATTACCTATCCATAAAGTTTTGTTTGCTGTGTCGTACTCCAGCCCGGTTATCATTGAAGGTCCTTCGGCGCTCACCTGGATATCCTGCCGGGTAAATTGTTTTAAAGGGTTATTACGGTTTAGCCGGCTTTCATCAGCCATGACAGTGTCAGGCGCCAGGTCGGTAATGTATTTTACAAGCTTGCTCCACTCCTCCTGTGTTAATACAGCCTGATCAGGAATAATATTATGCTTGTTAACAATTGCCTTTTCTTCGTCTGATAAACCCCGCAACGGGTTATAACCAGGATAAATGATTCCCATTCGGGCAGCCATAACAGGCAATACATGCTGTGTCCATACCCGTTTAGTTAAACCTGCCGGATCAGGCAACATGTGGCAGCTGGCGCAAAAAACAGTAAATAAAGCTTTACCGTTATCATCGGTTTTATACCGCTTTGACTTTGCGGCAACAGAGTAAGTTGTAAATGAATTCAGACCGATCATCAGGGTTAGCAGGAAAAGTGCTGTTATGATGACCGGTCTGATTTTCATATTTGTCTCTATTCGTCAATACTTATCGTTCGCGGAACATTTGAGGCGTTCCAACCATTAATGCTCACTTCAAGCTTTTTCTTAGATGCGGGTGCATTATAATCAATAATTAACTTTTTTTCCTCTCCCGGCAACACTGTAACATAATTATCACTGTAAAATGCCGGCAATATCCTTGTTTTACTATCTGCATCTACCAACGATACCCGGTTAAAAAAAGCAAGCACACTATTCTCTTTGTTAACTAACGTAACTTCTACCCTGCCTGGTTTTATATATTTTGCTTTAACCGATAATTCTTCGGCTTTCATTTTTTGCAGACCGGAAAATCCGCCTTTGCTATCCGGAATCCAGTAAGTATTATCAGTAATTAATTTTTTGTTTTCATCCAGCAACTGTAACGACAGAAAAACTCCCTCCTTTGCAGCCAGTTTGTCAACTGTACCTTTTATAGAGAAGTACTTTTTAACGGTAGTGGCGTTTATATCTGCAAAAACCTGGGTTAGCAAATTTTCTTTGCCCTCCATATCATAAGTTTTTACTACCATCATCATACTGCGCCTTGCTTTAAAAGTATTGTTAGCCACCATTACCATTCCGTTAATTGGGTTGTACATGATATGGAATGGGGCACTGCCGTTATGCAAGCCATATAAACAGGCATTGGGGTCAAGGTAATAGTCATACATCTGGCCACGCATGGCTGTCCATGGATTTTGGGTTTTCCAGATGATGAAACCTGTATACCAGTCCCACATGTGCGATGTAAAACCTTCGGCAAGGCCGCGATACTGGTCGTAGTTTACCAGTTGGGCTTTCATGGCAAAATCGGCAGCATTTTTGGCTTTACCATATTTATTAATGGCGGTATCATAGCCAATATATTTATGATAATCCCAAACGCTGTCTGTTTTTGTTTTGTGGGTTTCTTCGTCATATACGGGCGGTATCATGTTGGCTGTGGGTATAAAACGCTTCAACGATTCATAATCGCCAACGCCAACCGAGCCAACTTCGGAATTGAAAGGAAATGTTTTAAACTCCCAGAATACCGACAACGGCTGAATTCCGTATGGCCCATCCCCGTTACCACCCAACACATTGTGCGACATGCTATCGGAGTTGGAGTAATCAACAAACCAGCGGGTATTATCCAATTTTGGCAAAATGGTATCGCGCAAAGCAGTAAGGATATCTTCAGGCGGGGTTATCTCGTTCCCCCCACACCAAATGGCCAGTGACGCATAATTACGTACCATTTTTATCTGGTCAATTGCCGAGCGTAAGAACAACCCGTGATCATCAGGGTATTGGCGGCGTGTCCATTGATCGTCCAGTTTTTGTGGATCCTGCCAGCGGCCGTTGCAATCGCCAGATCCCCACAAATCCTGGAAAACCAGCATACCGTATCTATCACAGGCCTCAAAAAACTCAGGACGTTCAATCATGGCGCCACCCCATATCCTGATCAGGTTCAGGTTCATATCACGATGATAACGCACTTCGGCATCATAACGCAGATCTGAAAGGCGCAGCATGGCATCAGATATTACCCAGTTACCTCCTTTGATAAAAATTTTCTGGCCATTAACCATAATCTGGCGGCTGCCGGTATGTTCGTTATATTCACTCGTCAGTTGGCGTACCCCTATATTAAGCTGATGCTGATCTGAAACAGCCTTACCCGCCGCGGTAAACTTTAACTTAAAATTATAAAGATGCTGGTCGCCGTAACCATTAGGCCACCAGAGTTTAGGATTGGTAAGTTTGTAATCGGCAAAACTAACATTGGTAGTAGAGTTTGGTTTCAGGCTAACTGCTTTGGAGATAGTTTTACCATCCAGTTCAAAACTTAACGAGCCATTTACCGCTGCCGGCGTTGGGTTACTTAGTTCGGCCTCTACTTTAATAACCGCAGGCTGTTGCGCCCCTTCCGGAAGCCTTACGCCTGGTACCAGTGTAACAATGTGTTCATCTGCAATGCGTACCGCTCCTTTTTTTTGGATGGTTACTTTGTCCCATATACCGGTGTTCCTGTCGCGCATAGGCTGTATCCAATCCCATCCGGCAGTGTACTGTAAACCAACGTTACGCGCAATTGTACCGTCGCCGCCCTGGCCGCCATTTGGGTTGCCAACAACATCTGGCGGGTGCACCAATACAGCCAGGCGGTTATCTCCATTTTTTGCAAGGTAAGCCGTAATATTGTAGTTAAACCGCAAAAACATTCCTTTTTGAATTGTTTTGTTCAGCTTATGTCCATTCAAATAAATATCGCAGCTATAGTTAATTCCCCTAAAATTAAGGTAAACCTGGTTACTGCCCGTTGCCGGTGTTTCTTTAAAATCTTTGGTGAACCAATAGGTGTAATAATCGGCACCGGTTTTATAAATATCGGCTATGTGCTCGTTGTTCATGCCCCAAAATGGGTCGGGCACTTTTTGGTTATTTAATAACGTGGTCAGCACTGTTCCTGGTACCGTAGCGGGCATCCAGGCTGCAGTGTTAAATGCTGTAGTCGATAGTACTGTTCCGCTTTCTTTTACACTGCCGATAGGCGCACACTTCCAGCCGGAATTTAGTTCGTAACTACTTTGGGCGTATATATTAACAAAGGGCAGTATCAGAGCCAGCGTAACAAGCAGTTTTAGCTTTGCCGGCCTGTAAGTTAAAGTTGGGGGCATTTTTTATAGTTTAGTATATGATGTAGTAAATGTTAATATTGAATTTTAAATACCGCTGCTTGTTTTAAACCAGATTGCGTTTGCAAAGATGAAGGTATAGTTATATTTACCACGCCCTCGCCCAGGGTGTATTTAACTTTTGCTTTAACACCCAGCAAGCTAATTTTTTTCACTTTGTTTTTACCTGTCAGGTGCAAAGCAATTTTTTCAGACAAAACCACATCATCCTGGTCTTTGGGGGCCAGCACAAAAGCGTATACGCTATTACCTGCTTTGGTATAGTAGGTATTTCCCTCAGAGTACGGCGCTATAGCATCCGAACTATAAATACCATCCCCGTTAATTTTCATCCAGTCGCCAATTTGTTTGAGGCGACTGTAAGCAACCGGATCCCAATCGCCATCAGGGCCGGGGCCAATGTTCATGAGCAGGTTACCGCCGCGTGAAACAATTTTTACCAACAGGGCTACTATTTCATTAGCTGATTTATAATGGTCGCCGGGCACATAACTCCAGGAATTGCCCATGGTAATACAACTTTCCCATGGATGATCAAGCGGCGCATCGGGTACCTGTTGTTCAGGCGTGGTATAATTTTCATATTGGCCGGCTACCGTACGATCAACAACGATAAGACCCGGTTGCTTAATCCTGGCTGCTTTGGCTATTTTTGCCATATCAATATCCTGGTCATACGGAATGGTACGTTGCCAGTCAACAGCGGTGTCTATTGTATTTTTGGGCCGTACCCAACCGCCATCCAGCCACAAAATATCAACTTTGCCGTAATCGGTCATCAATTCCTGTATCTGGTTAAAGGTAAAATGCTTAAACTTTTGCCAGCGATCTGGATGTTTGGCCGGATCGTAGTTTACATTTCTGTCCTTGGGCGGAAAATATGGCCACCAATAATATTCGGTATGCCAGTCGGGCTTTGAAAAATAAGCCCCAATCATAAAATTCTCTTTGCTAAAAGCGCTGAAAACTTCCTTGGCCACATTGCTGCGCGGGTTAGTTGAAAATGGCGTTTTGGTGCTGGTTACTTTATAATCTGTTTGTTTTGTATCAAACATGCTAAAGCCATCATGGTGTTTAGTAGTAAATACCACATATTTCATCCCGGCATATTTGGCCGCTGCCACCCACTTTTCGGGGTTAAATTTGGTTGGATTAAAAGTAGTTTGTAAATTTTCATAGGCCTTTTTATATCCGTTATAATCGGCACCGTAAGGCCCGCGACGCTGGGTCCAGCCTTCATCTTCGGGGCAAATACTCCAGCTTTCAACTACCCCCCATTGGCTGTAAGTACCCCAATGCATAAACAGCCCAAACTTAAGGCCCTGCCATTTATGAAGATTTTTTTGCACCAGCGAATCATCAGGTACCACATAATCTTTTGACATATTATGTTGTTGTGACATCGCTTTACCCATGGGTAAAAGGAGTGCTATAATAAAAAGGAGTTTTTTCATTTATATATTTATTTTTTGTTTCTTTATTAAAATAACCAATTAAAACATCTCAAAAGCAAATTCTGATAAAATCCAATAAATACAGGATAAAATTCGGGTATTTTTACCAACTTTTTTTGAGTATTAAATTATAAAAAAGCGCACTTAGTGTAACAAGTACAAGATGCTCCAAAAGGCAAAAATGTTAAAAAAGCATCAATACCCTACTATATTTATATACATTTCAATCAAAATAGCCACATAAAATGTCAGTTAAACATTTTAAAACCGCCTAAAATGGCCCTAAAACACACTATTGACAACTTTTACAGCCAATTTGCCTACACACTAAGTAAATTTATTTTGAGTTAAGTTGGTTTACAGTAAAAAAGTTGTTAAAATTAAAATAAATACTTGTTTTTGTTATCAAATTGTTACATTGCATCGTTATATTGTTTTGGTGAACACTAACTATTAAACTATTGAAAATTTCTAAAACAGATACTTCGGGGTTATGGCAACGGCTTTGTTTTAATGATGATATTAAAGCATTTGAGTTATTGTTTCATAATTTAAATACCCGGCTTATTAAGTTCTGTATTTTTTATATTCGCCAGAAAGAAGCCGCCGAAGACATTGTATCCGATGTATTTATTAAGTGTTGGGAATCCCGTAAAAGCCTTACCGAAGTTACCAACCCCGAAACATATTTGTTTGTGGCCGTTAAAAATCAATCATTCAATTATCTAAAAAAATTCTCCAATATTCACCTTGTCCAGATAGAAGCTTCGGACGAAGTTGAGTTTGTAAATACTTTTGATCCCGAAAAAGAATTGGAACGCAAAGAACTCCATTTCTTATTAGATAAAGCTATCGCTTCGCTCCCTCAACAGGCATGTATTATTTTTAAGTTAATTAAAGAGGATGGCATGAAATATAAAGAGGTTGCCGAAATTTTAAATATATCTCCCCGCACTGTACAAACCCAGTTATTTAGAGCAATGAAAAAATTAAGCATCATTCTTGCTGCACATCAACTTGCATCTAAATCATCAGAGAGGGCATCTTCTGACCATGACATCATGGGGCTTTCGTTGTTATAGGAATTCTTTTTAAATTTTTTTTCAAAGCTTGTAGGCAATTTTAAAAAAACTATTGTCCTATCTAAAAACAAGCCCGTTTAAGGCGAGAAAAGATGGTTAACGAACGATTTATTGAACTGCTCACAAAAAAGCTCTCGGATGAGATGAATGCCGCAGAATTGGAGGAATTCAATTTTATGGTAGCAAACGACGATGCTTGCAGGCAACAAAGCGCTTTCTTTAAAACTTATTGGGTAAAAAACGAAGAACAGTATTCAAATACCGATCTGATGTTTCAGCATATCTTATCTAAAATAGATATACCCGCAACTGAAGATCAACCGGCTTATGAAATTCCTGCTGAAGGCGCTAAAACCCGGCGCATGATTATCTTTTTACGCAGCGTGGCGGCATTGTTAATAATCGGTATTGGCTTATCTGTTACCTATTATTTAAAGAGATACGATAAGACAAGCCTGGACCTGGCCAGCCTTCAGCAGAAAAAAACGCCGAGCCGTGTAAAATCTAAAATTTACTTAAGCGACGGATCTGTTGTAACATTAAATTCTGAAACTACTTTAAAATACCCGCCATCATTTAAAGGCCCTACCCGCGAGGTTTACCTCAATGGCGAAGCTTTTTTTGATGTGGCCAAAGACCATCAGCATCCCTTTATAGTACATGCGGGTAAAATGAGCATCAGGGTTGTGGGCACGGCTTTTAATGTAAAATCTTACAAAAACGATATTGCAAGTGAAACAACACTTATCCGGGGATCGATAGAAGTTACCCTGGCCGACAGGCCTTCAGACAGGATCATCCTTAAACCAAACGAAAAGCTTATTTTAAAGAGCACCACTTTTAAAAGGCATACCATTAACCGCAACTTAGTAGCCCAAACTCCTGATACTGCAAAAACAAGTTACGCGCTTACCAACCTTACTTACTTAAGATCAAATGATACCACCGTGGTTGAAACCTCGTGGGTAAATAACCGACTGATTTTTAAGGACGAAGACTTTGTCGAAATTGCCAATAAAATGGAGCGCTGGTACGGCATCAAGATAAATTTTAAAAATACAGATGTAAAAGACTACCGTTTCACGGGAGTTTTTGAAAAAGAAAACATTTTGCAGGCATTAAAAGCCCTGCAGATTATCGAGCCATTTTCATATAAGTACAAAAATGAAACCATATACATTTATTAACCCAATGCAGCCATTAAATAAGCCTATGACATAAAGAAAGCTTTACATACCACAAAAAAAAACGGGAATTACCAGAGGCAACTCCCGCGAAGATGAAGATCTGTTAGTTAATCATGCAATGCTCTCTCGAACAGAACATTGCCATTTAATCAAGTCACCTTTAATTAAGTAAAAGTATGAAATATTTTAAACACCCCAAGGGTGTAAGAGATAACTATTGGCTATTTAAGTCCATATTAATAATGAAATTGACATTTATTTTAGTAGTAGCCTTTAGTCTGCAATCCATTGCAAATGTCTACTCGCAACAAAAAGTCACCTTTAACATAAAATCGGCAGATTTTAGTAAGGTTATCTCTGCTATTCAAAAGCAGACTAACTACCACTTCGTTTTCAGCGAGCGTAAAATCCCTTCAACCAAAAAGATAACGCTTAATGTACAAAACGAAGAAGTTACGTCGGTTTTGAATAAGCTTTTGGCAAATTCCGACTTTACCTACACCCAACTTGAAAACAACCTGATCGTTATCTCTCAAAAAAATGAGGTTGTAAATGCTGCGGTAGTAAAAGGTAAAGTTGTTGACGAAAACGGCACACCGGCACCAGGCGTTTCGGTAAGGATAAAAGGAACAACTACAGGCACCATAACTGATGCCAATGGTAACTTCTCTATCAGTGCTCCGGATAACGCTGTACTTATCTTCTCGTTTTTAGGTTATGAAAACCAGGAGGTACCTGTTGGCGGCAAAAGCGAACTATCTGTAAAGCTTACCGTATCTGCAAAAAGCCTGAACGAAGTTGTAGTAACAGCTTTGGGTATTAAAAAGGATGAGAAAAAATTAGGCTATGCTGTAACTACAGTTGGCGGCAACGTGATGGATAAGGCAAAAGAATCTAACGTTGCTTTATCATTAGAAGGCCGTGTAGCTGGTTTGAGCATAAGCGGAACCAATGGTGGTGCAGGCTCATCTGCCCGTATTTTGTTACGTGGTGTGACCAGCACAACAGCAAGCGGCCCACTTTTTGTAATCAACGGTGTACCAATGGACAACACCCAACGTGGCCAATCTGGCGAATGGGGTGGTGCCGATTATGGTGATGGTATCGCCAACATCAACCCGGATGATATCGAGTCTATGACCGTATTAAAAGGCCAGTCAGCTTCTGCGCTTTACGGAACGCGTGCTGTAAACGGTGTTATCCTGATCACTACTAAATCCGGCAAAAAAAATTCCGGCTTTGGTGTTGAATATAATACCAACCTGCAACTGGATAAAGTTTATGATAACACTGATTTCCAGAAACAATACGGACAAGGTGAGAACGGTGTTAAACCAGCTACCGTTGCTGACGCATTAAGTTCAGGGAACCTTGCATGGGGTGCCAAACTCGATGGCTCGCAGGTTATTCAGTTCGACGGAAAATCATATGCCTACAGTGCAACCAGCGATGATTATACCAAATTTTACAAAACCGGTAAAACATGGACAAATACAGTTGCATTAACCGGCGGCGGAGAAACAGGTTCTTTCCGTTTGTCGTTGTCTGATTTCAACAACCACGCTATTACCCCTAACAGTGGTTTGGACAGAAAAACATTCAACTTTAATGGCACACAAACGGTTATTAAAAATCTTGATGTTAATGTTGTTGCCAATTATATCATTGATGATGCAAAAAACCGTTCTGGTTTGAGCGATGGCCCGGGTAACCCTAACAACGTTCAGTTCCTGGCGCCAAACGAGTCTCAAAGCATTTTGTCTCCAGGCACATTAGCCAGCGGCGCAGAGCAGCAATGGAATAACGACATTTATGTTACTAACCCATACTTTGCCGCCTACAAGTTTGTTAACAACACCAAAAGGGAGCGTTTAATAACTGCTTTATCAGCAAGATATGCTTTAACACCATGGTCATATGTACAAGCACGTTTAGGTTACGATAAAATAAACGACTTTAGGTTAAACATTGAGCCAACCGGAACTGCCTATGTAGGTGGTAATGGTAACATGACTCAACAAACGTCTCAAAACACGGAGTTGAACACTGACGTATTGATTGGCGCAAAACATGATATCGTTAAAGATTGGTTAAATCTTGATGTTTCTGTTGGTGGTAACATCCGCAAATCAAACAGCTCAGGTACAAGCATTAGTGGTAGCAACTTTATTATCCCATATTTCTACGACTTATCTAACCTGCCAAGCAGAAGCAGTGGAAACATCAACGTATCAAAACAACAGGTAAACTCTGCTTACTATACCGCTGATTTTGCTATCAAAAACTTCCTGGTATTAAGTACAACAGGTCGTTATGACTATTATAGCTCTATCTCTAAGTCTGTAGGCCCGGGTATTTTCACGCCTTCGGTATCAGCCAGTTTTATCTTCTCTGACCTTGCCCACGTCGATAACCTTGATTTCGGTAAAATACGTGTAGCTTATTCTAAAACAAGTGCTTCTGCTAATCCATACGCCAACCAGGTTTATTATTCTGTCAACAACTCTATAAACGGAGTTAACGCAGGTGGATTTAGCTCACAATTACCAAACTTATTGCTTAAACCATACACTTTAACAGAGCTTGAGATTGGTACAGAGTTAAAATTCTTTAATGATCGTTTAGGTTTAGACGTGGCTTACTTTAACAAGAAGACTAAAAATGAAATCTTAAATGGTTCACTTGACTGGTCAACTGGTTACACCAACGCTTATTTCGCATCTGCATCAACCCAAAATAAAGGTGTTGAAGTTGAGATCCACGGCACTCCTTTAAAATCAAAAGATTTTACCTGGAGCCCTTCATTCAACTTTACATTTGTTCAAAACAAAATCCTTCATACTGATGCAACCGATTCAAATATTGGTTTAGGTACTTACCGCCCGTTAAATGCTACTACCGCATTTGTTGTTGGAATGGCTGGCCCGCAAATTATGGCTAACGATTACAAACGTGATGCAAGCGGCAACATTATTTTTGACGCAAACGGCATTCCTGAAGCTACTGCAAGAAAACCATTGGGTAGCGTTGTACCTAAATTTTATGGTGGTTTAAACAATGATTTTTCTTACAAAAACTTTAACCTGGGTTTCCTGATCGATTACCGTTATGGAAACAAAGTGTTATCTGCTACTAACTACTACAGTATCTTCCGTGGTTTAAATAAAATGACTCTTGAAGGCCGTGAAGGTGGTGTTGTTGGCAAGGGCGTAACAGAAAGCGGGGCAGCAAATACAGTTAACGTACCTGCCGAAACTTACTACCAAGCCGTAGCCCGTGGAATATCTGCATTAAACGTGCTTGACGGTAGCTTCATTAAATTACGCCAGGTTACTTTTGGTTATACCTTTGGTAAAAACTACCTGGGCAGTACTCCATTCAGCTCAATCACCTTATCATTAGTGGGCAGGAACTTGTGGACTATCATGAAACACACCGACAACATTGATCCTGAATCAAACTTTGCTCCAGGTATCAACTATGCAGGTATTGAAGGCACAAGCGTTCCAGCCGTTAGGACTTATGGGTTTAATTTAAACTTTAAATTTAAAAAATAAGAAAGATGAAAAAACGATATATATATAGTTGCCTCATTGCTGGTGCTACCTTTTTTGCGGGTTGTACTAAAAACTTTGATCAGATTAACACCGACCCTACTAAAGTTGGAGCCACACTGTTCAATGCTAATTATCTGATGGCGCAAGCTCAAATACAATTTTCAAATACAGGTTACGATCAATTATTGTTTCAAAGTATGTGGTCACAGGCTTTAGCCTCAACATATGACTACTACGGAAATGGCGATAAATATGTAGCTACCGGTAGCTTCCAGGACTATAAAGCCCGTACATGGAATAATGGTTATAGTGCTACAACCCTGATTGACGAAATGAAGAATCTGGTAAAGGGAAATGCAGCATACAGCAATCTTGATAACTGCGGTACCATAATGCGTGTTATGATGATGGAACGCGTTACAGATGCTTATGGCGATATTCCTTTTTCTCAGGAAGGTCAGGCAAAATCGGGCGTATTTACCCCGGTATTTGACACTCAGAAAGATATCTACGCTGCAATGCTTGATCAATTAGATAAAGCTTGTACTGCACTTGATGCTTCTAAAACAGGTCCTACATCTGATTTGTTTTACAGCGGTAATGTTGCTCAGTGGAAAAAGTTGGGTTACTCATTAATGTTAAGAGCTGCTATGCGTTTAACAAAGGTTGATGCTGCTACTGCCCAAAAATATGCTGAAAAAGCTTATACAGGCGGTACAATGGCCTCCATTGCTGATAATGCTAAAGTGAAAGCCGATTACTCAAACGGTAATGGAAACTCTGATGCAGCAGCCTTATTGGTAACAGATGATTTCAGGGAAGTAAGATGGGGCAAAACCTTAATCGACTACATGAAAACCACTGCCGATCCACGTATCAGCGCCATCGCCGAAATTTCAAGCGGTACAGGTAAAAAAGCCAATGAAACGCAAAAAGCGGGCGTAAGCACTGCTGCGCTGCAAAATGGTATGCCAAACGGTTACGACCTAAAAGGTGGCACAACCGACATATCAAAAGCTCCTGGTTATCCTGGCGCATCACCTGCAGATGCAACTGTTAGTGGCGACTCACCTGCCCCTGTTGGACTGTATTCACGTCCAAAATTTGCAGTGTATGATGATCGTAACCGTTACAATTTCCTGATAACCTACGGAGAGTCGGAACTTTTATTAGCTGAAGCAGCTACAAAAGGTTGGGCAACAGGTACGGCTGCAACACATTACGCTAACGCGTTAACTGCAGATATGCAAACTTTAAGCCAATTTGGTACCACATCGGTTGATGCGGCGGCCATTACAGCTTATGTTGCTGCACATCCTTTGGTTGCCGGTACTGCATTGCAACAAATTAACATGGAGTACTATGTTGAAACTGCAAGTGTATTCAACTTTAATGAAAACTGGAACAACTGGAAAAGATCAGGATATCCTGTGTTAACTAAAGTTACCTATTCTAACCAATTTTCTTCAGATGTTCCGCGTAGAATTGTTTATCCGGTTAGCTTACCATCAACTAACCCTACAAACCTTGCTGCCGCCATTGCCCGCCTTTCTGGTGGTGACACATTCACCTCAAGAATTTATTGGGATAAGTAAAATTTAATTTTCTAACAAACAGGGAGGCAACATTGCCTCCCTGTTTGTTTTTACTACCGCTACATTGTTTAACAATCTTTTTAGAACTGTGTATCCAAAACATGAGTTTTAATAAAAGTATTTATGTTCCTGTTTAATTCATATTTCTTAAAACGTTGTGCAGGTTTAACCGCTTTAGTAACTGTTGCGTTTGGTTTTTCGGTGCTTCCCTCCTATGCCCAACAGCCTTTATTCAAGTTATTGAATAGCAAGGAAACCAATATCAAATTCAGCAATGATATCAACGAGACCGAATCGCTCAATGTGTTATCATACGAGTATTTTTATAATGGTGGTGGCGTAGCAGTTGGCGACATCAACAATGATGGTTTGGCCGACCTGATGTTTACCGGGAATATGAAGCCAAACAAGCTTTACCTGAACATGGGGCACATGAATTTTAAAGACATAACCGACAGCGCGAGCCCTGATTTGGGCGGAAGACCGGATTCCTGGAAAACCGGTGTTACCATGGCCGATGTTAATGGCGACGGATTACTGGATATTTATGTATGCTACTCGGGCAAAACTGATAATGCAACCAGGAGCAACCAGTTATTTATAAACCAGGGCAATAACAAATTTAAAGAAGAAGCGAAAGAATACGGCTTAGCCGACCCGGGATATAGTACCCAGGCCGTGTTTTTTGACTATGATAATGATGGCGACCTGGACATGTTCCTGCTGAACCATAACATTAAAAAGATTGACAACATGGAACTGGCCCGTTATAAAGATCAAACTGATGATCTGGCCAGCAACAAACTATTCCGCAATGATAACGGGCATTTTACCGATGTATCAAAAGCGGCCGGGATAGTACAAAATCCGCTCACCTTTGGGTTGGGTGTGGCCATAGCCGATATTAACAAGGATGGATGGCCGGATATTTATGTAACCAACGATTACAACGAACCGGATTACATTTACATTAATAACCATAACGGAACTTTTGCCGAAAAATCAAAAGAGATGCTAAGGCACATGTCGCACTTTTCGATGGGTGTTGATATTGCCGATTTTAACAATGACGGCCTGCCCGACATTATGACCCTTGATATGTTGCCCGAGGATAACCGCAGGCAAAAATCACTTCAACTGGAAGAAAACTACGAGTCTTTTGCGCTGATGCAAAACCAGGGACTTTACAAACAATATATGCGCAATATGCTGCAGCTAAACAATGGCGATGGCACATTTAGCGAAATAGCCCAACTGGCCGGCGTATCAAACACCGACTGGAGCTGGTGCCCCCTTATTGCCGATTTTGACAACGATGGATATAAAGACATTTTTATCACCAATGGATATCTGAGGGATTACACCAATAAAGACTTTTTACGTTACTGGGGCGATTACAAGATAAAAAAAGCAATGGCTGCCGAACCATTCCGCCTGATGGACCTGGTAATGGCGATGCCTTCAACAGCAGTGCCCGATTATATTTTCAAAAATAACCATAACCTAACGTTTACGAACAAACAGGTAGAATGGGGCCTCGATCAGCAAAACATATCAAGCGGCGCTGTATACGCCGACCTGGATAATGATGGCGACCTGGACCTTGTTGTAAATAACATCAATCAGCCCGCGTCCATCTACCAGAACACCAGTCGCGAGGTAAATAACACTTCGTACATAGCGGTAAAATTAAAAGGTACAGGTAAAAACACTAATGCCATAGGTGCAAAAGTAAGCGTGTATAACGGCAAAAATATCCAATACCAGGAGGTAAACCCAAACCGGGGATACCTGTCAAGTGTATCAACCACGCTGAATTTTGGCTTAGGAGAGCTGAAGAAAGTTGATTCTATCCGGGTTATCTGGCCAGATAACTCCACGCAGTTATTAAAGGATGTTAGTGCCAATCAGTTGCTCACCATTAAATATGATCCAAGCGGAAAACTTTCGGGGCAAACTGCCGATGTAAAGAAGACCATATTTAAGCACGCCGAGCCTGTTATTGATTTTAAACCTGAAGAAATTACGCTGAACGATTTTAAACGCCAGTTATTGATGCTGTTCATGTACTCCAAAACAGCGCCGGTAATTACCAAAGCCGATGTAAATGGCGATGGCCTGGAAGATTTATTTGTAAGCGGCGAAAAAGACAGCCCTGGCAAAATATACCTTCAACAGGCAGGCGGCAAGTATTTGGCTAAAGATATAATTAGGGGTGGTACAGATAATATCGGCACAACAGCGGCGGCTGCTTTTTTTGACGCTAATGGCGATGGTAAAGTCGATTTGTACATTGCAAAAGGCGGCTATTCGTTATATGAACCCAACATTGCCGATTTACAGGACGAACTTTATATAAACGAAGGTAATGGCCGGTTTGTGCTATCGCCTACCGCCCTGCCGGTTTTGAATGCCAACAGTAAATCGGTAGTAAAAGCCTGTGATTTTGATGGCGACGGCGATCTTGATCTGTTTATAGGTGGCCGGGTAATACCGGGCCAATATCCTATGGCACCACAAAGCTATTTGCTGGTTAACGATGGCAAAGGTAAGTTTACTACCGCCGTTGCACCATTTAATAAAATTGGCATGGTAACAGACGCGGAATGGATGGACCTGAATAACGATGGCCGCAAAGACCTTGTTTTATGCGGCGAATTTATGCCGGTTACCATTTTTATCAACGCTAAAGAAGGCTTTACCGATAAAACCGCTGATTATTTTAATACCCCGCAAAAAGGATTCTGGAATAAAATTGCCTTTGCCGATGTAAACGGTGACGGCAAACCAGATCTGATTGCCGGTAACTTAGGCCTAAACACCCAAATTAAAGCCACAGATAAAGAGCCTGCCGAAATGTATTTTACCGATGTTGACGGCAATGGCTCTATCGATCCGTTTTTTAATTTTTATATCCAGGGTAAAAGCTACCCCTTTGTGAGCCGAGATGAGTTGAACGAGCAGATTTATCCCATGCGCCGCAAGTTCAGCTCGTACAAAATGTATGCGGATGCTACTATTAATGAGGTTTTTAGTGCCGATAACATGGCCAAAGCCGGCAAATTGAGCATTAATAATATGCAGACAACGTTGTACCTCAATATTAATGGCAAATTCACGGCAGCGCCATTACCAACAGAAGCACAGTTTGCCCCTGCAAGCCAGATCCTGACCGGCGATTTTGACCACGACGGACATACCGATATCCTTTTATTAGGTAACCACTCAGACAACCGTTTAAAGATTGGCAGTATTGATGCAAATTATGGCTGCCTGTTAAAAGGTGATGGCAAAGGCGGTTTTACATATGTGAATCAGCCAACATCAGGACTTTCGGTTATGGGCGATGTAAAATCGGCAGCGGAGGTCAGCATCAACAATACATTATATTTACTGATAGGCGTAAGCGACGGGCCGCTTCAATTTTATAAAGAATAATGAATTACTTAAAAAAATCGCTCCTGGTATTTTGCGCGTTGATTGCACAACAATGCTACGCGCAAAATACCAGTAATAATTACCCCGATTATTTGCAGCCAGACCATGCAGTAAACGCAGTAACCATGGTGATGGTACATGATGTAGTTGGCCCTCCTGTTGCCGCACGTTATTACGCTTACGTGATGCTGGGTGCCTATAATATTGTAGCTGCCAACAATAAAAACATTCCCGAACTGCAAAAATTCATCAAAGATTACAGGGCCAACAGTACCCTGGATACTATCCGCTTAAAATACGACTATAAAATTGCCGCTTTTTACAGCATCCTGGAAACTGCCAAACTGCTGCTGCCATCCGGATTTATGATGACTGATGACCAGGATGCCTTTGTGCAGCTGCTGAAAAAGACAAATACAGATTCAACCATCATTCAAAACTCCATTAAAGTAGCAAAGTTGGCCTCCGCGGCCGCTGTCGCGTTTTCAAAAACAGACCATTACAGCCAGTTGAGTGCACTAAAGAGATATACCCCTATAAAAGACGAAAGTAAATGGTACCCCACCCCGCCGGGATACTTTGAAGCCCTGGAACCCAACTGGAAAACCATCCGCACAATGGTGATAGATTCGGCCAATCAATACAAGCCCGCTCCGTTAATCCCTTTCAGTAAAGATACAACGTCGGCATTTTATAAACAGGTAAAGGCGGTTTACGATGTATCAAAACACCTTTCGACGGAGCAAATTAACATTGCCCTGTTTTGGGATTGTAACCCATTTGCCATCACCACATCAGGCCATATGGCTATTGGTTATAAAAAGATCAGTCCGGGTGGGCATTGGATGCATGTAACTGGCTTGGTAACCCGCCAGGCCGGGCTTGATTTTGACCACTCTATCGAGGTAACAACTTTAGTGGGCGTTACGCTGATGGATGCCTTCATCAGCTGTTGGGAAGAAAAATTCACCAGTAACCGAATCCGCCCCGAAACTTTTATTAACCGGTATATGGATGTTAAATGGCAACCCGTTTTACAAACCCCGCCTTTCCCGGAATACACCAGCGGCCATGCCGTTATCTCCAATGCATCGGCCGAAATGCTAACCTATTTGCTGGGCGATAATTTTGCCTATACCGACAATACCGAAATTCCTTTTGGCAGCGGCCAGCGCGATTTCAAGTCCTTCCGCCAGGCAGCAGCCGAAGCGTCCATGTCGCGTTTTTATGGCGGCATCCACTATATGCAAAGTATAGAAAATGGCAACGCGCAAGGCAAGAAAGTTGGTAGCGCCATCATCACCAAAATAAAAAAAGCTGGTATATTGCCGCTTGTTAAATAAAACTCATCTATCTGCCTTCGAATGAAATATATTACACATATCATCATGAAAAAGAGCGCCGCCTGTTTATCAGGTTGCGCATTAATACTATCGTCGTTATCTGCCATGGCGCAAAATACGCCTGTTTATAAAGATGCTTCGCAATCGATTGATACCAGGATAAAGGATTTGATATCTAAATTAACGTTAGAAGAGAAGGTATCCTTATTGGGCTACAGGAGCAAAGCTGTACCCCGTTTAAACATCCCCGCTTACAACTGGTGGAACGAAGGTTTACACGGCGTAGCACGCGCAGGTGATGCTACCATATTTCCGCAGGCTATTGGTATGGCGGCAACGTTTAATGAAAAACTGGTAGATTCTGTTGCCGATGCAATCTCGACTGAGGCGAGGGCAAAATACAACGTATCTACAGCACTGGGGCGCCGTTTGCAATATATGGGCCTTACCTTTTGGACACCCAACATCAACATCTTTCGCGATCCAAGATGGGGACGCGGGCAGGAAACCTATGGCGAAGACCCGTTTTTAACAGCGCACATAGGATCGGCATTTGTACACGGGATGCAGGGAAAAGACAGCCGTTACCTGAAAGCAGCGGCTACTGCCAAACATTTTGCAGCGCATAGCGGCCCCGAAGCTACCCGCGATTCCTTTGATGCTATTGTTGATGAAAAGGACATGCGCGAAACCTACCTGTATGCGTTCCATGCGCTGGTAAACTCAGGGGTAGAATCTGTGATGACAGCTTACAATAGTATTAACGGCGTACCAAACTCCGTTAATAAAAACCTGGTAACCGATATTTTAAGGACGGAATGGGGCTTTAAAGGGCACGTGGTAACAGATTGCGGTGCCCTTGACGATGTTTTTTTAACGCATAAAACCATCCCGACGGCTGTGGAGACCGCCGCCGCGGGTATAAAGGCAGGCATCGACCTGGATTGTTCGTCGGTTTTCCAGGGCGACCTGGTGAAGGCGGTGCAACAAAAACTACTTACAGAAAAAGAAGTTGATGTAGCCCTGTCCCGTATCCTGAAAACCCAGTTTAAATTGGGCTTTTTTGACGAAGGTGGCGCCGCGCCTTTTAAAAACTACGGTGCTGATAGTATTCACAACGAGGCTCATATTGCACTTGCCCGTAAGGTTGCCCAACAAAGCATGGTATTGCTAAAAAACGATAATAATGTATTGCCATTTAAACAAGGGCAATATACCAGCTTTATGGTTTTGGGCCCCAATGCAGCCGCTTTAGATGCGATGGTTGGCAGTTACCATGGTGTAAGCAGCAAAGTAGTAAACTTTGTAGAGGGTATTACCGGCAATGTAGACAAAGGAACCCGTGTAGAATATGACCTGGGCTGCGATTACCGTGACACCACCCATTTTGGCGGTATCTGGGGTGCCGGCAATGCCGATGTTACCATCGCCGTAATAGGTTTATCACCTGTATTGGAAGGCGAAGCCGGGGATGCTTTCCTGGCCGAATCTGGCGGAGATAAAAAGACGCTGAGCCTGCCCGCAAGCGAAATAGCCTTTATGAGAGAATTGCGCAAGGGTGTAAAGAAACCTATCATAGCTGTTATAACTGCCGGCAGCGATGTAGACGTGGCCGCTATAGCACCGTATGCCGACGCCATCATATACGCCTGGTATCCTGGCGAGCAGGGCGGTAACGCATTGGCAGATATTATTTTTGGAAAGATAAGCCCGTCGGGGCATCTGCCGCTTACCTTTTATAATTCGGTTAAGGATTTACCCGAATATACCAGCTATAGCATGAAAGGCCGTACCTATCGTTACTTTGGTGGTGCTGTGCAATATCCATTCGGTTTTGGCTTGAGTTATACTTCGTTTAATTATGAGGCGACTGCTACGCCGGCTAAGCAATATGCTGCAAAGGATACCATCAGTGTGACTGTTAAAGTAAAAAACACGGGTAATATGGATGCCGATGAAGTAGTACAGGCTTACATTAAATACCCGGCCATTGACAGGATGCCGGTTAAGGAACTAAAAGGCTTTAAACGGGTAAGTGTTAGCAAAGGAAAAGAGAAATTGGTAACCATAAAAATACCGGTGAAAGAATTGCAGAAATGGGACATCCAAAAGCACGGATGGAAATTATATCCAGGTGATTATAAACTAATTATGGGCGGTAACTCGGCCGACGAAAAGCTAAGTTCCAGTTTTAAGCTTACGGGCAAATAGGCAAAACTGAAACAAACTACGGCTCCTGAGGTTAAATAGTTATAACAATAGGTTATAATTATGAAGATTGAGAAGCTATATGATCATGTGTACGATTGGATAATTAAATACGGCCCCGGCTTTATTGTTGGTTTGTTGGTATTATTGGTGGGGCTTTGGCTCATTAACCTGTTTGTAAAATGGTCGCACTCGGGGATGCACAGAAAAAATGTCGATCCCTCTGTAAAACCCTTCCTGCTAAGCCTGATTGCGGTTGCGTTAAGAATATTGCTGGTATTGGGTGTAATGCAGATAATAGGCATCCAGATGACCTTGTTTGCAGCCCTTATTGGTGCCTTTGGCGTAGCTGCCGGGCTGGCATTATCGGGCACCTTGCAAAACTTTGCCAGCGGCGTACTCATCTTGTTGCTAAAACCTTTTGTGGTTGGCGATAACATTATTGCCCAGGGCCAGGAAGGTACGGTAATCTCGATCCAGATTTTTTACACCGTAATAACTACTTATGATAACCGGACAGTGATAGTGCCTAACAGCAAACTGTCAAACGAGGTGATCATCAATATCAGTCGTGAAGGTACGCGCCGGTTAGACCTGGAATTAAAAATGCCAAACAACATCGATATCAAAGAGGTAAAATCTGTTATAGATGAAGCTATCAACAAAACCGAAAGCATTTTACCAAAGCCCGAGCGGCGGATTGGCGTGGGCACCATAGAGGCCGATGGTTACCGGATTAATGTAAACCTGTGGGTAAATGCACACGGTTTCCAGGATACCAAACTGGCCATACAGGAAACAATTTTGCAAAGCATTAAAGATGCAGGCATCAAAATACCCGGCATGTAAGCTAATTGTTGTTTGTGGGGTTGTTTTTATGTTTAAATATCCTTTGAATCAACACGCGGATAAGCACATTCTCTAACGTGATTTTAAACAAGCGGCTAAGCAGCGATAAAACAGGTAAAGCAGCGTTACGCAGCCGAAACCGGCCCAGTTTGAGCCTAAGAAATCGCCAAGAAAAAAGGCAATTGTTAGCGTAACGAAAACAAATGCAACCATGAACACGGTAACCATAGCCACATCTGTGATAATAGCCGATATAATGGTTGTACGCTGTTCAATTGCTTGATATTTAAGCAGCTTATAGCGGGTTTCAAAATATTGCTTTATTTGTTTTACAATAGGTTGATAGGTATCGTTTGTTTCCATAAGCAGGTATAGATTTACTTAAGAAACAGAATACAATAAAAATGGTTTAATAAATTAATTAAAAAGAAACTAATTTATTAAACCAAAAACCAGTTAAAAAAACTATTTTAAATCAACTCTTTAAGTATCCGTATCCCGGCATCGCTTATTGTTGTTTGCTGATAGCTTTTGTTTTCAAAAACGGCATTAACCCACTGCAATACTTTATCATCGGGATATTGTTTAATCTCGGTATTCAGCCAGTTGGCAGCAGCGCCCCTATCTTGTAGTTTTTCAATCGCCCAGGCCGTAACCAAATCGTTCGCCGGTAAAAAGTTACTTACCGTATTCTCAATTTTGGGTTTAAAGGCGATGATCTTTTGCAGGGATTTGTTGGCTTCATCAATATCCCCTTTTTTAAGATAGCATTGATAGTTCATCCAATCCTCCAGGCGTTCATCCACGTTTTCGGCATATGGTTTGCCTACGCCAAGGTTTGCAGGCCATTTTTTTGCCTCGTTGATAAAAATTATTGCACCGTTATAATTTTTTAATTTTATTTTTTGGGCCGCCTGCATCAGCTCTGTTTCGCGATATAATTCGCGGCCAATAGTTGCACCTTCAAAAGGCAGAATGTTAATACGGGCTAATAATTTACCACATTGGTTATAGCGCTTATTAAGTAACAATGTTTTAGCATATATAATTCCGATGATGTAATTATCCTGGTGAGCATTATAAAAAGGTTCCACGGTAGCCAAAGCATCGGCATATTGATTATGATTTACATAATACTCGCCAAGCAATTTATTATAACGCCAGCCTTTGTCCAGTTTTATCGCCATTTTTAAATCGTCAATATCGCTTGCTCCCAACTGCATGGCCGCCCGGGCAGCATAAAATGGCGCAAAATCTGGCTGGTTATCGCATTGGGCAAATAGTTTTTTGCTCTCCGCTATCCGGTTACGGTCTTTATACAACAGCGCCAGGAAATACTTAGGTTTCCAGCTGCTGTTTTGCTGCACCACCCATTGTAATACCTCTTCATCGCTATTGCGGAACGGAAACACAAAGGCTGCGCTTAACGCATTGGCTTTGGTTAGCAATTGTGTATAGCGTTTTCCCTGTTGGTGCGCCAAATAGGCCAGCTTATATACAACCAAGGCGTTAACCGGCGATAACTGCAAAACCTGCTCACTTTCGTTAACACAGCCGTTTTTATCATAACTATCCGCAAGCTCTAAATAACTTTCAATAGGTTGCTCGTTCCGGATCATGGAGCCGAAGGCGGTTTTATTTGCTTCCGTTGGATTTAGCAGATGCTTTTCAAACGCGGCGAAATGGCTAAGTGGTTCAAAAGTCAATATCGTTGCTAATACATCTGCGGCCTTTTTATCACTCTTTAACAGCCGGTAAGCAATGGCCTGCACCTGTAATGCTCCTATATCGTACCTGTTAAAATCCAGCGCTTTTGAAGCAAATTCCAGGGCCTTTTCGTAATTCTTTTCTTTAAGATACAAACTGCCTAAAGCCGAATAAGCAGCGTTTCTGTATTCTACCGATAGCGACGCAATATCAAAGCCATCTTTGGCGTCAACCAGGTTTCCCAATTGAGTATTGATAACGCCATAATAATAATTGGCCGCTCCATCGTTGGTGTTGATGCTCAAAGCGGTTTTAACATAGGTTAGGGCGTCGGCATAACGCATGTTATGATACATCAATACAGCACTTTGCACAAGTGCGGGCAGGTAATATGGATCTTTGCTTAATGCTTCTGTTAGCTTTATTTCTGCCTCAGGGTACATTTTTTGATCCATTAATTCTTTACCCTGGGTGTACAGGCCGTAGGCGCTGTCCCAGTCAAAACCGGTTGGCAAATCAAGCGGACGGCTTAAATTATCGGCATCGGGCCTGGCATCATAAATAAGCTTATTGCCGCCTATGGTTACTATTACATCTTTGGCATCCGCCTTGATAGAATCAGCGAAAATTTGCAGCGGATTGAGGGTTAATTTTTTACTGTAGATAACCTGCCCGCCCTGTTTTACTTCGAGCACATCATCTGTTTTTTGTACCGGGTTAAAGTATAATTTGAGCCAGCCATCAGCCGCCTTCACATTTAAAGCCCCGTAGTTGTTAGCTTTTACAAAGCCTTTGGTTTTCATAACCGGGTACCAATACTCCGTCCAGGTATCTGATGCGCCGGGAGCAAAGCTTTTGTGTTTAAATGGTGTAAAAGTACTTTTAGGCGATGTTTGGTTAAACAACCTGCCCGATTGAATTTCGGAATATTGTCCGTCGTTATCAGTCAGCAATTTTTCCCAAATCATACCCTGGTCTGATAGTCCCCAGATCCAGATCTTTTTACCCGCCTTATCTTCGTGGCTGCCATAGCGCGCCATGCCGAAATCGTCATCGTGCCAATAGGCTCCAAAAAAATCGGTGTACTTGCCAAATACGTGATATGATTTGTAGCCGCCAAAATTGTTATTTTCGTAAAACGATATATCCCTCCCGTTTTGTTTATTTATCGGCCAGTCGCTATACTCTCCCTGGTGGCCCAGGTAATTGGTGCCCGGAAAAATATATTGCAGGTTGCCTTTTGTTTTTATCCCGGTGTTCATCCAATGGTAATATGGCTGCTCAATCGGGGTTGAATTATACCAGAACGATTTGGTGGTAAAGTATGCCTTATCTCTAGGCAGGTTAACCTCCATTGTCCAGGTGGTGCAGGTGAGCAGGTCAAGTACACTGATGATGCAGCTTACACTGCCGTCGGCGTTTTTACGGGTAAGGTAATCAACCGGGGTTACTGAATTTGGGGTATGACCGATGATGCCGTAATTTGGTTCGATACCGCCGCTTGTCCAGGGGCCACGCATGGCAATATCCCTGAATTTGATCACATGGTTTTCATACACTATCGGCTTACCTGTCGATTTTTCGATAGCCGACCATATCTTTCCTCCTATCTGCGGCATTATGGTAAGCCTGATGTACTGGTTTTCCAGCTCCACTATCTTCCATTCTTTTGATACCGGTTTATCCGTAAATCCATCGTAACGGAAATACGGGTAAACGTTGGTAACGTTGGGGATTGGGTTAGGATCAGAGAAAGGATAGCTGATAATTGTTTTGTTATACTCCTTTACACTTGCCTCCTGCTGGGCAAAAGCCCTCCCTGTGCCTATGCAAAAGCATAAGGCCATCAACCATTGTTTCTTCATCAGCTTAGCTTTATTTAATGATCAATAACCAGCCTTTTCCTTTTTCAACCGGAATCCTGTCATTCAAACCAAATGTTTTAGCCGGCTGAAAACTTTTGATTTCCGTTGCCGTGATTGTGGCTTTAGCCGGATCGATGCCCAGTTTTTTCCAGTCGATAGTCAATTTAAAATCAGTATCGGCATCTTCCCAACTGGCTATAGATACCATTGCTGCGCCCGCTTTTTTGTAAACGGTTGCCAGTACTTTTGCCTTATCGGTTTTTACCGGGTTATCATCAACCCAGTAACCAATCATTTTGGTGCCCTTCATGCCAAAGCTATCCCAGGCTTTCCATATCGGCCTCGGATCGGCGCCATCGCTCCAGGGCATGCGGTTAGTCATCCCGTACACCATGCCCCGCCATTTATTACCGCCGCCCTGTAACATTTCGCCCATTAAACCAAACGGGATACCGCTCACTTCGGTCAGGAAAAAATCGGGGTCGTTCTTTTCGTAATCAAAATATTCGCCAAACCACAGGCGGTTCAGGTATGGAAAATGCTCCATGTACAGGTTGGCGCTGTTATTAAAACCATCACTTTTGTTGTATTGATTGGCCGAGTGAAGATCGATTATACCGGGGTGCCCGTCTTTAGTAAGTACGCGTTTAACACGTTTCATGGTTACACGGTCAAAGGCCACATCGTCTAAATAAATACCATCGATGCCTACGTTTTGGGTAAGCCAGTTCATGCCTTCTACATAATAGTTATGCCAGCGGTTCATGCCGCTGTTAATAATGGCAGCATCCTTAATTTCGGGAACAAACCAGGCGGCAATGTAATCGTCGCCAACGTGTTCCTGCAGCCAGCTGAAGCCGCCACCTTTGCCGGGCGAATAAATTTCGTGCCCAAGGCTACGGAGCGCGAAGGTTTCATAAGCATGGTTGGATAGTTCGCGTATGGTGTTGTAAATTTTCACTTTTAACCCAGCCGTATGAGCCGAATCATCGTAGGCCTTCATTTTATGCCAGGCGATAAACGGGTAGTTGATAGTTGGGTTGATAGCGGTAGCGTGGTGAATATTTATTAAAGTTGCACCCGCGTCCTTAATGGTATCAATGGGTTTGTAAGCATGATAAAACCTGGTAGCCCACTGAAAATCGGTATTAATGGTATGGAAGGGGGTAATAAGCAAGGTAAAGTTGTAGTACAGCTCCTCTCCTTTTTTCAAATTCCGTTCGCCGCTGTAGTTATTTACCAGCACCGCTTTACCATCAAAGGCAATTTTGATACCGCCTTTATTTTCATTGCCCCATGATGATGGCAGGATCAATGGTTTTTGCAGGTAGAAATTGGTATTAAGCGGACGAACATATTTTTCATCGCGCAGCGAATATTGCAAACCACCGTTTACGTTGCCAACCCAGGCGCCATCCTGATTTTTATGGGCCACATCCCATTTCCACTCAAAATTTTCAGGACGATCTCCCCCCTTTTGGCCAAGGCCCATCATGTATTTGGCAAAGTCTTTTTTAAGGGGGATATGCATATTTATCTCCTTTAAACTTACATCCTGCAAAGCCTTCACCTTTACTGTATAGGCCATAAAGCCGTCAAACTCCAGCGATGCGGATACATCCATTTGCAGGCTATCATTTGCGCTTACCGCTGTCCACTGTACTGTACCGGCTTCTTTTTTACTGAATTGCACGCCCTGGCTTTTCAGGTTAATTTTTTTGCCGTCGGCGTTTATAAAATGAAAGTGAATGCCTTCGGTAAGCAGGTTGTTTGGCGTGGCGGCGTATTCCGTCATTTCGGGCGTAAAGTAAGTTTGTACCTGTTTAGGGAAACCATCTTTATTTACTTCCACCTTTCTGCCCAGCAGGCTAATGGTATTGCCATCAACTGCTAATGGCGTATACGGTGCAATTACTGTATTCTCCTGTGCCATGGTTGAATTTAACCAACCCAGGCGGGTCATTTTATAAGGCTCATTTACGCCGCCATCTTTTAATATTTTGCTGTTTACTTTTATAGATATCGTAATCACTTTAGCAGCTTTCCCATCAGCCACGATAGTAGCTTTACCTGTATAAATCGACGGTAAAGCCGAAACGGGCACATCAACACCACACCATAAGGCCTGAATATCACCCTGTGATACATTTACGGTTTTGGTTAGCGGTTTAGCATCATAAGTGGTGCCGCCTGTATTAATACAAAACAACGCCGATACGGGGATGGTTTTGCCTGCCGGCGAAGTAAGGTTACTGAATGTAACCTTCACATTTTCGATGTTCTGCAACGCGTAAACACCCAACTGAAAGGCAAAGTTTTCGCCCCGGGCAGCTACACCCGTATATTTGTTTTGCGGCCCAAGTTCTATCCATCGTTGTGGCAAATCTTTGGTCATACGGATGGCGTTTAACCTGTCTTCCGGAAAAACCAGGAAGGCCTCTTTGTTATTTTTGCCGATCAAAGCATCAGTCTCTGCTTTGGTGGCAATAACTTCCATCGGGTAAAAGGTATTGAAAGCATCTATGGATTGAAAAGCCTTAACCGTAGCCCCGGTAACAGCGTCATAAGTGGAGGCCTTTTGCATCCACTCATTCGACGCTGTTTTTTCGGGCTTCAAATAAACTCCCCTTGGATAGTTAGATCGGCCTTCATTTTTGTAGGGCATGTAATAAACATAATAAGTACCCGTTCCCGAAGTTGGTTCAAATGTTATTTTACCTTTTTCCCGGGTGATATCGTTTACGTATACATTGGTTATTTTTTTGTTTGTCTTTGCATCAACCAAAATAATACGCTTATCCTGCGGGTTGGCATCACGCCTTCTCCAGGGAATATCAGCAACCGCTACTGCCGCCGGCGAACCGGTATATGATAATACTACCCGGTGATTTCCTAACGAATCGGGCAGCCAGCATTTCTCGCAATTGGTATAAGGTATTTTTTGTGCCGAAGCCGTAAAACCACCTAGCAGAAAAATGATGGCGAAAAGTTGTTTTTTCATGGTTTAAATTTAGTCAGTACTTTTAATATAATATCAGGTAGTCAATCCAATTTATTCATCGCAATTGGGTTAAAACCCGGTGCTTTTAATTTTTTTAATTCCCTCCTACGGGAAGTAAGCGTTTGGTGATGCGCCCAGTGGCAGGGAGGGGTTATGTGAGCGATATTTACCATGCCGATTGAACGCTTGATTTGACCGCTACCTCCTCTTACCCCGATGTTATTAAGTTAAGCAATTGACGGGATGCTCCGGAGGAGCAAAAGCTTTGTAACATAAATGAATTAACGTTTTTGCGTGCCAGAGGTACGCCTCCTAACGTTCCGTACCTCTGGCACGGAAGCTCATCTTGATTTTTTTGCTACAAAGCTTTCCCCCCGCTGGGGGAGAAAATCCTTAACTTGATAACTTCGCTCCTTCCCTCATTGAAGCAACCCCACAAATTCCCATCTCTATTTCCTTAAAAACCCCTCGCCCAATATTAAATAACCGGCGTAATACCCTTACCTTCCCAGTAATCAATAATTGGCTTATAGGGCCCGTACTTATGTTGTTGCTCTGAAAAAGGATCTTTAAACGGCCCTTTATCATAATCAATTGCTTTCTCTTCGTGGTTAGGATAATCCTCCTCTTTTGTTGTTTTGGCAGCGGGCCGTTGATGTTTTTTATCATCATTTACATAAGCTGCTATATCCAGTGCTTCGGCGTCTGTTAAAAACGTAGTGCCGGGCGTGGTTTTATCATAAGGCATGTTGGCCTTTAACCATTGCGCCAGTTTAACTACACGGTGCATGCTCGAGCCCGGGCGATATGCCAGCAGTCCCCATACTGGCGGGTATTGGTATGCTACGTTATCGAAAGCCATTTTGCCCTCGCCGTTTTTTGCGTGGCAACGTTCGCAATGCTGCGCGTATAGCTTCTCGCCATGATCAGATGATGCCGCTACATCGGGCAGTTCAACCGTCATGTTTTTTAGTCCTTTGGTGCGGGCATCAACGTGCGATGAATCGCTCAGGAATTTTAAATAGGCCATTATTGATAGCATCTCCCTGCTATCCAGCGGCAAAGGCCTGCCCAGGTTTGGCCGCATTACGCAGTTGTTAATCCGCTCGGCCAGCGATAAAATGCGGCCCTCCCTTGCACGGTACTGCGGATAATCTTTAAACGACCTTACCAAATTAAAAGCATAAGGGCGTGTGCCTGCATCCCGGTGGCAATTGGTACAATTCATTTTATTACCGGTATAATGGCCATTAACACCATTAGGGCCAATGTAATACGCGGTGTGCAACATCAACTGCCTGCCATACTTCACCGCATCGCCATATTTGCCATGTGGTATTTTTGCAGTATCAATACTTACCAGGCTATCGGATGCTGTTGTCACAGAGTCTGTAGTGCCTGCTGGTGTACCGCCATTTGCGTTGCAGGACGAAAATAATTGTACGCTATTTGCCAAAACAAAAATGGCAAACAAGGTTACTACATATTGATATTTTTTATTCAATTTAATATACTTAATCATCACCAGGATATACTTAATGGTTTTAAATACGGATCGAGCTGTTTGTATTTGATAAAGCCGGCGCGATAAGTTGGTACCGATGTTTCCATCGTCCACTGCAAAACGCCTTTGTTGTTGGTTAATACAATGATGTGCCTTTTTGAGCAGCACACCAACGTGGTGGCATCATTTACCAGGTATGCACTGCCCATCCTGCCGTTAAAAATTTGTTTAGGTAGCTGGAAGTGCGTATCAATCTTCGAGGTTTTATTTTTTTCGTCAATCTTCATCGCAAACACGCCCGACTGGTGTTTTTCTACCCCGTTGTCAAAAAACATCAGTTCGCCTTTGGCATTGATGTGGGCAGCGTGTGCCTGGGTAAAATTACATTCGGCGGGCATGGCAATATCGCCGCCTTTGCCAAATTTATAAATCACTTTGCCTGTTTTGGCGTCAATCTTCCATATCTGGCCGTTGTTGTAAAACGACATGAGGTAATTGCCGTCTATGTCGTAATTCAGGCTGTTGGCGTGCATCCAGTCTTTTTTGGTTTTCAGCAGTTTTTTATCTTTCAGCGGATCGAGCACATCAAACACGCTCCATTTATAAAGCTGTTTGCCTTTGGTATCCATCACCATAATACCATCGCCATTAACGGTATCTTTTTTGGCACCGCCAATGCCGGTTAAATCCATAATCTTTTGATCCACAAAAAGGGTGACTATCTGCCCTTTATCATTTTTCAAAATTTCGTGGTGTATGGTTTGCTTAAAATCGCCCTGGCCCTTTTTAAGGTATAATAAGGTATCGCCCAGCAGGTTAATTTCCAATATCTCGCTGCCGTAGCTGGTGGGCTCGTCATTACGGCCTAAAATAGAAAGTAACGTATTATCTTTTGTAAAATTAATCACCTTAAAGCCAACCCTATCTATCATGTGGTACCACCTGATGTTTCCCCACGAATCAACCAGATAGGCTATGCCGGGTGCGTAGCGTTTATTGATGAGCATCAGGCCATCTTTAAACTCAGCAGGCAGTATCGTTTTCTCGGCGGTTTTTGCTTTAAACTGATCCTTTAGAAAAAGCGGTAACTGGTGCGATTTAAAATCGTAAGTTTTACTCACTTTTTCGACCCCATTTTGCAGGGTTACGATGTTATAAAAGTATTTGGTATCGGGGGCGATATTGGTAAGTACAAACGAATGTTTAGTATTAGCTTTTGATACCGGAGTATAAAATCCGATACTTTTAGGCACATCGGCCCAGTATTTTACGCGTATATCGGCAGCTTTTGAAGTTGTTACATCAACCTGGATCTTTAACTCGTTGTTATTATGCAAGCCAACATTTACCTGCTCAATAATTTGCCCGTTACCGCACCCGGTAAAAACGGCAGTACCTATCAGCATGGCCATCATTAGCCAACATCCTGCAAAAAACCTGTCTTTTATACTCATCGTACTAAATAAATGAAGAATATACGGCTTTTTAAACCGTATATTCTTTTAAGCTGATAATACCCGGGCTTTTATTGCTGCCTGCCCGAGTTGTTCAAATTAGGGTTAATAGTAACCTGGTTAAGCGGATACGGGAAATACTGATCGCGCGGTAATTGCACGGTTTGTGTTTGACCGGTACGTTTCAGGTATGCATTTACAACCACATCATATTTACCAAAGCGCATTAAATCGGCCCTGCGTTTGCCTTCATAATAAAGCTCCCAGCCACGTTCCTGCAAAAGGGCGTCGCGGAAGGTAGCCTGGGTAAGTGAGGCCGCAACCAATTGTTTGGCGTGCGAACGCGCTTTAACCTGGTTTACCAGGCCAACGGCCTCAGTTGTAGGCCCGCCTAATTCATTCAATGCCTCTGCCCTGCTTAATAACACATCGGCGTAGCGTAAAATATCAACACTGTGGCCATCATAATAGGTATTTGCGCCATTCGGGTCGGCATATTTCATGGTAGCAACATCCGGCATGTATAAAACGCCCGCGGGAGGTGTAGCACCCAAAGTTGGCGGTTCTTTGTGGGTTAATCCATCAACGCCTTCGTATTGTGTAAAGAACATTTTCTTACGGTCGTCTTCATCGCCATAGCTGTTATAAAAATCCCAGGTTACGGCGTAGTACTGCCACCTGTCGGTAAGTACCGGGTGGTTAAGCGGGCCAAAGTGGTTTAATAACTCCGTACCGTTAACATTGGCATCGCTCAACACCGAAAATATGTTTTCTGAACACCATTTGTTATCTTCCTTAAACAAACCCGAATAGCTGGGATACAACTGGTATATGTTTAAATCCATTACCTGTTTGGCCACGTCGGCAGCTTTTTGCCATTGTTTTTCGCGCAGGTATAGCTTGGCCAATAATGTCATGGCGGCACCTTTGGTAGCACGGCCAACATCATTGGTTGAGTAATATTTATTGCCGGCATAATTTGCAGGCAACGTGCTTATGGCAGCCTGCAAATCTGTTATCAGCAGCGCATCAATAGTGGCAACAGGCGTAACCGGTGGCTGGCTGGTATATTTAGGATTGGCAACATCTTTCTCGGTAACCAAAACCACAGGCCCCCAGGCATCGGTAAGGTCAAGGTAAGCAACCGCCCGTAAAAACTTAATCTCGGACAGAAACTGGCTTTTAGCATCGTCGCTGATGGTAGTCATTGCCGAAAGATTGTAGATGGCGTTGTTGGCATCGGCAACAAGTTTATAAATCTGTTTCCAATCTTCGGCTAACAAACCGTTTGCCGAGTTCCATTGAACAAGCGAAAGCTGACCAGGGTCGCCGCTGTAGCTACAGTGGCCAACATCGGTTGTTAAATCCGTAAGGGCAAAGTGCCTTACTGTCCAATAGTCAAAGTTATCGCCAACAGCCGGGCCTTTTAAACGTGCGTAAACAGCGTTTACAGCCGCTACCGCATCAGATTGGGTGCGGAACGCATTGGTACTGGTTAAGCTGCTATATACCTTAGGGTCGAGGTTTTTATTGCAGGAGAACTGCAAACAAACCGCCGCTATGATTAGGGAAATACTATATTTTTTCATTTGCTTTAATTTTATGTTGATCCGTTGAGGGATGATTTATAATGATTAATGAACAGACACTTTAATACCAAAAGCAAAAGTTCGGAAAGCCGGGAATGAGTTAAAATCCAAACCGCCGGATGTGTTGCCGGTATGAACGTTCACCTCAGGGTCGGTTCCTTTGTAGCCGGTTACGGTAACCAGGTTCTGGGCTTCGGCATACAGCCTTATTCCCTGCACAATTTTGATATGCTGAAATAACGATGACGGGAAGCTATAGCCTAACGAAACTGATTTTAAACGTGCGTAAGACGCATTTTCAACAAAACGGGAGTTTACATAACCGCCATAAGTGCTCAGGAAATAACCTTCGCGGGGGATATCTGTATTTTCGTTTTTACCGGCAACAAACCTGTTCAACGCATCGGTGCTTGTGGTTGATTCCAGTACCAGCCTGTTCATGTTAAACAATTTATAACCAAATGCACCCTGGATAAAAATGTTCAGGTCGAAACCTTTGTAATGAAAATCGTTACCAAAACCCATGCTGTAGTGAGGGTTTGAGTTACCCAGGTATTTTTGATCGGCCGGGGTTATTACGCCATCGCCGTTTACATCTACATATTTAGGATCGCCTGCTTTTGAATTTGGCTGCGGCGAGTAGGTTTCGCCGGTTTTAAGTACACCTGCATAAACATAGCCATATAGCATGCCTAACTCCTGCCCTACTTCCAGCCTCGAAAATTCCCGGCCGGATACTGTACCGCTTGGGTTAGCTGTATTGCTGCTGATGGTTTTGATACCGCCCAGGTCTAAAGCTTTTTGTTTATTGTACGAGATGTTAAAACTGCTGTTCCATGAAAAACCATTAGACCGGATGTTGTTGGTATTGATACCAAGCTCGATCCCCCTGTTTTCTATCGCGCCACCGTTTACCAGTTGGGTATTAAAGCCCCACCATTGACCAATTGGAAGATTGATTAACAGGTCTGAAGTTTTTTTACGATAAACATCGATAGTGGCGTTAATGCGGCCATCAGCAAAGCCCATATCCAAACCGGCATCTAACTGTGCCGTACTTTCCCATTTTAAGTTAGGGTTTGATAAGCTGGAAGGCTCGATACCTACCTGTAAAGGACCGCCGGGACTAAGCACCGTGCTGTAGTTGCCAAATGTGCTCAGGTATTGATAATTGTTGATCCTGTCGTTACCGGTAACACCGTAGCTAACCCGTAGTTTCAAGCTCGAGAATGTATTTAGGTTTTTGATAAAATCCTCATCTTCAAACTTGTATGCCAAAGCACCTGAAGGGAAGATACCATGCCTGAAGTTGCTGCCAAATTTTGATGAAGCATCGTCCCTTAAGGTAAACGTTGCCAGGATCTTATCTTTATAAGCATAGTTTAGCCTGCCGTAATAATCGGTCAGTGACGATTCTGATTTGCCGCTGCTATAGCCGTTAACTGTTGAACCTGCACTTAAATTATAGTACAAAAACACGTCAGTAGGGAAACCCTTTGCACCTGCCCCTAATGATTCGGAAACATCCCTTTGATTGGAATTACCTACCAATAAGGTAAATGCATGATCTTTTAAATTGTATTTATAGGTCAAATAGTTTTCAACCAACCACCTGAAAGCAGTCGACATTTGCTCGGCAGCTATACCGCCATTTGCTTTACCTGCTACCAATGTTCTTGGCGTATACTGGCCTGCCGTAACCTGGCTATACTCGCTGCCTGCGCCCAGGTGGTAGGTTAAGCCTTTAAATAAAATATAATCTAAGGAAACGTTACCATTTATCAGCTTGCTGCCACTTTTGTTGGTTGGCTCCAGCAGGGATGCCAAGGGATTATTTTTACCCTGGTATACATAATAGCTGCCATCGGCATTGTAAACCGGGATATTGGGTTGAGCAGTTAACAGGCCAAACAATGGCGCGGTAATGTCTCCGGAGTATGATTGCAGGGTTGAATTTGAGCTTGCGCCGTAAAAATTGGCGCCTAATTTCAGGTTTTCATTCAGGGTTTTCTCGGCACCTATCCTCGCGGTATACCGTTCAAGACTGGTACCTTTTAATACGCCCAGTTGTTTCAGGTAATTACCAGATACATAAATTTTTGAATCCTTATCGGCACTGCTAATGCTTAAGTTGCGGTTTTGTACTGTTGCATTCTGGGTTGCAGCTTTTAACCAGTTGGTATTGGCCAGCGGAAAGTTTGAAGGGAATATAGCTGGCTTGCCATCTTCAATAGCCGTAGCATTTTGAATATCGGTGTACTGCTGTCCGTTTAATAGTGACGGATGGTAAGTTAAATATTGCTGACCGTTTGAAACATCGGCATCAACGGCTACTCTACCAATTTTTCCTTTTTTGGTAGTGATCAAAACAACCCCGTTACCACCGCGCGAGCCGTAGATAGCCGTTGCCGATGCATCCTTCAGGATTTGGATATCATCAATATCATTTGGATTAATCTGGTTACCATTATCGGTAATAAAACCATCAACTACATATAATGGCGAGTTGCTGGTATTAATAGAGTTACCGCCACGTATGGTAATAGATATGGTACCACCCGGTGCAAAGCTTGATTGTTGTACCTGCACACCGGCTGCCTTACCCTGTATGGCCTGGCCCAGGTTTGAAGTTGTACCCCCTAAGTTAAGGTCATCGGCTTTTACCGAGCTTACAGAACCCGTAAGGTCGCTTTTTTTAACCGAGCCGTAACCTACAACTACAACCTCGTTAAGTTTGTTAAGGTCTTCCTGCAGGGTTACATTTATTGTTCCGCTTGCGGCAACTTCCTGTGTTTTGTATCCTATATAGGATATGATTAAAACATTGGAGCTGCCTTTAAGTGTAATTTTAAACTTTCCGCTTAGGTCTGTCGATGTGGTGTTTTTAACGCCCTTTTCGCTAATTGTTGCGCCTATGATAGGTCCGTCTTTATCTTTTACGCTACCTGTAATAGCAGTTTGTGCGCTGGCCAGTATGGGCAGCAATACAAACAGGTAACAGCATATCATTTTAACAAGGGCACCATAAAGCTTCTTTTTTAAAAGATTGCTTTGCGTGAAGCCCGGATCAGGATGTGTGTAAATTTTAATCATACATTTTGGTGTTAGTATTAATTAATTGTTGTTGGTTTTGAATAGTTTCTGTTCGTTTTTCAATATTGGAAATTAGGTATACAGCCTTGAAAAAGCCTGTTTTAACACAGCGCAAACGTTTGTTTAACACAAACTTTAACTACGCAAACGTTTGATAAATAGCAAATTGCAGCTACGCAACAAAGCAAAACACACAGATTTGCAATGTTTTAAGCGATTTTTACCGGACGATTTTGATGGATTCTGCCGAAAACTTCCTGTTTTGGACGAGTGGCGGATTTTTTTGATTTTGAGGAGATTAACGTATCGGGGCCGGCCGTCAACTTTTGGTTCCGGCCGGGCAAAAAAAATGTCATTGCCTGGATAAGCAATGACATTATATTATTAGAGAAGAGACTTAAAAACTACTTAAAAACCGCTGTCGTCCAGCGCGAAACTGTTTTTCCTGTCTTTCCATTTGCCTTTTGTAAAATCCGGAAAGGCCACACTTGCATTACCTTCTTTAAGTGATTTGGTTGATAATGGCGTAATAACGCTCATGGTAACTGAATCATAAACGTCAATAGGTGTTTGGCGTTTGTTTTTTACCGATTCGATAAAGGCGTTAAACACAAACCAGTCCATGCCACCGTGGCCGGCACCCTGGGCAAGTTTTTCGTACTTTTTCCATAGTGGGTGGTCATATTTATCAAACCATTGCTGTGCCGGCTCCCATGAATCATCTTCTTTTGATTTATGGTCAATGTAAACGCTTTTGTTTACATCCATCCACAGCCCTTTGGTACCCTGCACGCGGAAACCTAAGGAGTATGGGCGCGGCAAATGCGTATCGTGGCTTAACAACACGGTTTCGCCATTGGCGCAATTGATCATGGTGGTGGTTACGTCGCCATTTTTATAGTTGATTTTAGCATTGGGGTGGCCGGGCGATAATTCTTCGATATAAGCACCCAAACCGCGTGCTTTCGAGCTAAAAGATACCAGGTTGGTAAACCGGTTACCCGCGTTGATGTTAGCATAATGCATACAAGGGCCTGCACCATGGGTTGGGTAAATGTCGCCCTCTACATCAATATTAAACTGGGTACGCCATTGTGCTTCGCTTAAGGCTTTAGCACCATATTCCACGCCGGTGTTACCGTAGCTTCCTTTACCATCGTTAAACAGTACCGGCCTTAAATTGTGCTGGTAACCGCCTTCCAAATGGATGATCTCGCCAAAAAGATCCTGGCGTGCCATATTAAGCGCAGCCATTACGTCCCGCCGGTAGCAAACATTCTCAAGCGTCATATAGGGCATTCCTGTTTTTTCGGAGGTATGCACAATGTCCCAATGTTCGTCTACCGTTAAGCCCGCAATAACCTCACAGCCCACATACTTGCCGGCCTTCATGGCATCAATGGCCTGCGGATGGTGAAACTGCCATGGCGTAGCTATGATCACCGCATCAATATCCTTACGGTCTAAAAGTTTTTTGTAGGCATCCAGCCCACCTGTGTATTCCGCTACCGGGGCATGACCTTTCTTGGCTATGTATTCGCGGCAAATTTTCAGCGAATGCTCCTGGGTATCACAAATGGCTACTACTTCTACATCATCGCGCAGCAAACCTTCGGCAATATGGCTCATGCCCCGGGCTCCAACACCAATGTAGCCAAGCCTTACTTTGGCTTGTGCAGATGCAAACAAACTACCAGTCGGCAAGATGCTGAAGCCGGCTGCGGCAATAGCGCCGGTTTTTATAAATTCTCTTCTTTCCATTTTATAAGATATATATATCAGTTTTATTTAACAGGCACTAAGAGTTAAGAATCAAGAGATTAGAATCAAGAAATAAGATAAGTGCAAGGCCTGAGCATAAAAAATATTACGTAACGAACTGTTCCTTCCTTGAAATTGATTCGTCAATCGGCTTGCTTTTTGTCTTGATTCTTGATTCTAATCTCTTGATTCTCTATTTAACAGGTAAATTATTAATGTCAATAACAGGCTTTGCACTTACGGCAGCCCTGGTGAATGGTGTGCTTAATTTTATAAAGCCATCAAAAAAGCCGCCGTTTTGCAGGTAAAATTTATCTCCTTCAACGCCGCCTGCATAATCTTTCCGGTAGTTGGCTTTGGCGGTTGCATCGCCCGTGTACACAGCCCCGGTAAGTTGTTGCCAGGTATTGTCACTATCGCCTATCCATTGATTGGTAAACAGGGCTTTGCGGGTTTTATCGCCATTTTCGGGCTCAAAATTCTCAACAAACGAGTAAAGGCTGGTGAGGTAAGTAGCTTTTTGCGGCCGGTTAAAGCTGGCCACCAGGAACCATTTGCCGGCGGCAACATCTTCAAAATAAGCAGTAAACGTTGTTGAATTTTTAGCAGCATCAGGTTCGGCCTTTAACAAAAAGCCGTAGGCTTTCCCGGCTTCCCAGGGGTAGTGCATATAACTTTGCCCGCCCGATCCTTCGTTACCAAATTCGCCAATGTGCACGCCTGCGCCGCCTTTTACTAATTTAATGCGCATGCTGTCGGGTATACTCTTGGGGTCTTCGGTATTAAACGGGCTCCATACAGAAAACAACACCCGGCGTTCGGTGGCTGAGTTTACCTGCATGCCAAAATATCCCTGGCCAAAGCCATCTGCCATAAAATATGATCCGATAACGTCCTGCCCTTTGGGAACAATTATCTGGTTGTAAAACCATTTCACTTTTGTTTTTTTATCATCGGGAACCGTAAACCTCAGGTGCACCGACGGCCCCCTCCTGCCGAAGTGGAACGAACTGCCTTGTTTTACATAAGCTATATCGGCATCGGGCTGTTTGGTTTGGATGATGAGGTCGCTTATATCAGCATAAACTGCGCCTGTTTTACTCATGCCCTTCAGTTCAATTTTAACATGACCGGCATGCTTTAAATGGATAGTCCCCATCTCAATGGTATCAAAAGCCCGGTTGCTTACCTTTTTAAATATATAATTTTCGCCTGCTTTTATCCCAATCTTACTTTCGCCCTGTGGCACCCGCAGCCTTAAGGATACTTTAATATCCTGTGCAACCGAAACCCTGAAATAGACATTCGGTGTTGATTTAGGATTTTTCCAATTCAGCAGGCCCTCATCCGTAATGGTATCGGGCGCGTTTACCCAGGCATTGCCACCTAAGGGAATCACCTGCTTTAACGGTGTCGCTTGTGAACTTGTACCCTGTGCCAGCGAAATGGTAGCTGTAAAAACACTTAGTAAAAAAGAAAGGCAGCAGAAGGTTGTTTTTTTCATATTTGGTTATCAATAGAATACCACCGGGTATCCTTTTATAAATGTACCGGCATTTAGGCCTTTGGTAAAAAATAAGATCCTGTATCTCCACGCAAACGTTTGAAACTGGCCATTTTTATCATTTAAATGGCATCAGTTGTAAATTCAAAAATAGTTTTACTGCTGAAAGTTTCCCCGGGCCTTAATACCGTTGTCGGGAAATGCGTATGATTTGGCGCATCGGGGTAGTGCTGGGTTTCCAGGCAAAAACCACTCCGGCGCATATACTTTGCCCCGTTTTTACCGGGAGAATTATCATCAATAAAATTACCGGTATACAAATGGACCGATGGTTCGGTTGTATAAACATGAAGCACTCTGCCGCTTTGCGGTTCGGTTACAGTGGCAGCCATAACCAATTCGGCCGATGCTTGTTGTTTAATTACAAAGGTATTGTCGTAGCCCTGCCCCTGTTTCAGTTCCTCATGGTCGGCATCAATCCTTTTGCCTATGGCTGTGGGCTGCGTAAAATCAAACGGGGTATTTTCAACAGCTGCCAAATGGCCTACAGGCACGTGCATCTTGTTTACGGGCAAATAGTTTTTTAAAGGCATCATTAACTCGTGATTTAAAATTGATGATCCCGCCAACCCCGAGAGGTTAAAATAAGCATGCTGGGTAAGGTTAAGCAATGTAGTCTTATTTGTTTTGGCATCAAAAGCCACCTCCAAGTGATTTTTATTGTTCAAAGTATAAGTAACTGTTGTAGTCAGTTCGCCCGGGAACCCTTCTTCCCCATCAGGGCTGATGTACTTAAGCACTACGCCAATTTTGTCTTTTTGAACAAAATGATTTGCTCCCCATACTTTTTTATTAAAGCCAACCGCACCGCCATGATGATGAAAGCCGCCCGACTTAACAGTAAGCTGGTGTTGCATGCCATCCAGCGTAACCAGGCCCCCTGCTATGCGGTTTGCAAAACGGCCTACTATAGCGCTGGTGTAATAGGGATCGTTCACGTATCCTTCTACATCATCATAGCCTAAAACAACATCGGCCATAGCTCCATCCCGGTCGGCCGTTATTATGGCCTGGATAGCTGCACCGTAATTGGTAACGGATACCTGCATGCCGTTTTTATTGCGCAATTTATAAAGCGTAATATCCTGACCATTGGCTGTGCCCCAGTTTTTTACTGTTATCGTATTACCGCTCATATTTTAGGCTGATAAAGATTTTAAATTAGCAAATTGTAATAAACTTTTCTTGCTGTGATGAAATTAGTTATTAAGCACCTGAAAATACGTTACCGGGCCCCGAAAACAATACACAAACGTTTGCAATAGCCGCCAAACGGGCAATAATTTGATAATAATCTGCTAACTTTAATTTTATTTCAAGTACAGCAAAAGGATAATGCAATCAAAGCCAACTACTATAAAAGAGATAGCCCAGCTGCTGGGTATCTCGGTATCTACAGTTTCAAGGGCCTTGCATGACCATCCCAGTATCGGCCTGAGTACAAGGGCAAAAGTTAAAAAGCTGGCAGTCGAACTGAACTACGAACCCAATCAAACCGCCATTTTTTTACAGAAGGGAAAAACCCACACCATTGGTGTTATTTTGCCCGAACTTTCTGAAGCTTTTTTTTCATCGGCCATTAGCGCCATTGAAGATACCGCTTATAAAAAGAATTATACGGTATTGCTTGCACAATCACATGATGATGAGCAGAAAGAAAAGGAACTGGTAGAGAAAATGAAAAATCACCGTGTAGATGGGCTGCTGGTATCGGTAGGCAAAAACACTTCATCTTTTCAGCATTTTGAAAACCTTAAAAAGTATAACATTCCTGTAGTTTATTTTGACAGGATACCCAATATTGCCAACATCCACTACGTGGCCTGTAATATGGAAATTGGCACTATCGAGGCTGTTAGCTTCCTTTTAAAAAAAGGGCACCGTGCCATAGGTATGATCAACGGCCCCCAGACTATGGTGGCCACCGGCGAGCGGAAAGAAGGCTATATAAAAGCCATGACCAAAAACCGCCTAAAATTTGATCCCTCGCTTATTGTATCCTGTGATTTAACGGAGGAAGGCACAAAAAAAGCTTTCGACGAGTTGCTGGCCAATAAAAGGAAACCCACAGCCGTGGTTACGTTTAACGATTATGTAGCCTTATTTGCCATTAAACACGCACAAAAGCTGAACATCAGGATAAATAAAGACCTTGAATTTGTAAGCTACGCCAATTTACCGTTAATCAATTATATGGAAAACATCCCGGCGGCATCTGTTGAGCAGTTCCCATACCTGCAGGGGCAAAAAGCTGCTGATATCCTAATGGATTTGCTGCATCACCAGGATAAGGGTAGTAATGAGCAAAGTGCCTATTACAAAATCATTATAGAATCGCAACTGATCGAGAATAAAAAATAAATAAAAAACGGTCAAACGTTTGCGTGGCAGTTTCATCAACTGTTTAAGTATGTTTGATGTGTTAACCGGATATAATATGTTTGATGATATACTGATAAGCTTTGGATTAAACGCTGCCGACTATGAAGTGCAGCCTTTTGGTTCGGGTTTAATAAACCATACTTATAAGCTTAAAGGCCATAGCGATGCCTATATCCTACAGCAAATTAATACTTCGGTTTTTAAAAATCCCGGTTTTATAGCCAACAACCTGGAGCTGGTACGAACGTACCTGGGCAAACATAACCCCGGTTATCTTTTTGTTGCACCCTTAAAAACCATTGATGACCACTTTATGGTAAAATCATCTGAGGGGAAATTTTACAGGCTATTCCCTTTTATCGATGGATCGCATACGGTTAACTTTTTGCAGGATAAGCAGGAAGCCTTTGAGGCAGCCGTTCAATTTGGCCGGTTTACACGCCTGCTGAATGATTTTGATATCGGCCAGCTGCAGTACACGCTATCAGATTTTCATAATCTTAAGCTCCGGTTCGACCAGTTTAAAACAGCATCTAAAAACGCGTTGCCTGTTAAGTTGACAGAAGCCGCAACCGAAATAAAGGAAGTTTACAATCAATACCAAATATTGCAAACTTACAACCAGCTGATAGCCAATAACGAGATCCCCTTACGCGCCATTCATCACGATACCAAAATTAACAATGTATTGTTTGACAGCCAAAACCACGCGCTTTGTTTGGTAGACCTGGATACCGTTATGCCTGGCTACTATTTAAGCGATGTGGGCGATATGATGCGTACATACCTATCCCCCGCAAATGAAGAGGAAACTAACCTGGATAAGATCCATATCCGCGAGGATTTTTTCCGCGCCATATACAAAGGTTATATGAGCGAAATGGGCAATATCCTGACGGAAGCTGAAAAACAGCTATTCATTTTTTCGGGCAAACTGATGATTTACATGCAGGCCCTGCGCTTTTTAACCGACTTTTTAAACAACGATAGCTACTACGGCGCACAGTATCCGGGCCATAATTTAGTACGGGCAAAAAACCAGTTCAAATTACTTACCGAATACACTAAAGCCGAGCCATCATTTAAACTGCTGATATCAAGCGTTAACCGGAAGTTTTTAACGGCAGAAAAACAAAGCAATTAATATTTCAGCTGAAAGCTGAAACCATGTTTAACCACGAGGTGAAACCTCGCGGTAGCAATAATTTAGTTGATGGAATGATATTTTATGATGTGAAGTATCTCAAAAAAAATAAATATACCAACGAATACGGATAATGCGTAAATACCAAATCCCCATATTTTTTGAGCATTCGTTTTACCTATAAACTTCTTTTTGTTGATTAGATAGATAATAAACGCACATATTAAAACAAATACTAAAATCATGATATGAAAGGTTTAGAATAAAAAACAGTTGTAAAGTGGTTTAAATATATCAATAAGTTGGATTTTAATCTTCCAATCTCATTATATTTCCAGGTGAAGCCTCGCGGTAGCTTTGTTAAATTATTTATCGCCTGCCAGCCTATCAAATAACCCTATCACTTTCATATTACGCAGTTCGTTTTCCTCCCGGATGGCCGATGGGTTCAGGAAATCTTTATTCAATTGTTCAAACCTTTCATCCAGGCTTTTTGAGGTAGCCAACAGTTGCTTTAACGCAGCAATTATTGCGGGCTTTTGTGCATTATTAAACGACGCCTCGTTCACCTGCTTTTCAATAGCCTGGTAAGTGAGGTAATACACCCTGATATCGGCCATTAATTTAAAATGCTCAAATTCCTGCTGGTTTTTTGCTGGCTTTAGGGCGTACAGCTTTTGGCGGGCCGTAGTGCAACTATCCAGCAATTGTTTAACCGATAATGGTATGGGCGATTTTACCTCGCCCTGTTGTATTTCATAAGGTGTTGTTTTAAGTGCTTCCCAAAATGATATGGCCCCGGCCTTATCAAACCCGAACTGCTTTTGGCCGTAACTGTACACAAAGCCGGTGATATTTAAAGGCTGGTTACTTTTAACGGCTTCGAAATATGCAGCTATCGACATATTGAACCCCGACAGTGGGTACACGTGCCTGATGGCATACAGCTCGGCCATATCCGCTTCTGATTCATACACTGCCGAGTATTGGCCGGATGTTGACCACGACGTCATGATCATCCCTTTATAGCCCAGCTTGCTTGCAGCCGGGATAAAATTGCTGATATTTTTCAGGTGTTTTTCCCACAGGGTGAGGTTATAATTATCCGGGCTCGAGCGGATTGCCGGCGATCCCCAGATTTCGAAACCACTTTCCATCAGCTTTTGGTGATTGCCGAAATAACTCATATCCCAGCCATAGTTCCAATCTACAAAAACGGTTTCTTTGGGCAATGATTTAATGGCATCGGGATATTTCAGCGCGATATCGGCCCAAAGCACAGGGCGTTTGCCCAGTTTTATCACGATTTCGCACAGCATTTTAATGTAATCGGTATATAGTTTGGATTTACCTTCCTTTTCGGCTTTGGCCTTACATTTGGCATCGTGCCCCAGCAGGTAGGTTTCATCGCCTCCTATGTGGATATATTTAGAGGTATGTGTGGTGGCAAGTTCGGTATACAAATCAGTAAACAGGGCTTTATCCCCATCCGTTTCCAGGGGGCACACCTGCGATACATCTTTTTGATCCTCGCGCAGGTTTTTATAACGTTGGTGCCGTAAAATATATTCCACATGGCCAAAACTTTGTTGCAAGGGTACCACATCAATACCGAGGCTGTCGCAGTAGCGGATAAAGCTTTTAATTTCCTGCTTGCTGTACGCGTAGCGGTTGGGTATCAGTGGGTGTTTCTCGAAAGGATAGGTACCCTCCCACTCCATCACCAGCGTGTTCATCCCGTTTTGGCTTAGTTTTAATGCAAAAGCTTTAAGCGCCGGCATGGTCATTACCTGGATGCGCAGATCGAGATGGAAACCGCGCACCGCAAAAGGCGACTTTGCCTGCTGCGCTGTAACGGCGTTTAAACTAAATATCAGTAATAAAGCGGGTATTAATTTTTTCATAGAATGCCTTTTAAAGGGGAACTTAATTTTATTTGTGGTATCACCTCTGCATAGGTGTTCCAAAGTTTCTTATTCCCTCCTTGGGATGCGGTCGGAATGAGCGCAAAGGCAGGGAGGGGTTTATGCGAGCGAAGAATTGCAAAGCAGCTTGAATGCCTGATTTAAGCCCCTACCTCCCCTTCCACAATGTCATTAAGTTAAAGATTTTCTCCCCCAGCGGGGGAAAAGCTTTGTAGTAAAAATATCAAAGATGAGCTTCCCGTGCCAGAGGTACGGAACGTTAGGTGGCGTACCTCTGGCACGCAAAAACTTTAATTCATTTATTCTACAAAGCTTTTGCTCCTCTGGAGCATCCTGTCAATTGCTTAACTTAATGACCTCCCCCCTTTTCCCAAGGGAAGGTACCGCACACACCCTGCGCTTTTCTATTTCTTCCTAACACCTATGATATCAAACCTACCACATCTATCTTCAAATCCAATTCCCTATTAGTCCCTTAAATATATACACCACTTTTATCATCAACAAATAATATAGCATCCGGGTGCCTTCGCAATATTGTTGAAGGGTATTTTTCTGATACTGCTGCATTCAACGTATGCTTAACAGCATCTGCCTTTTTTTCGCCCGGCACAATGGCAAACGCAAAAGGAGTGTTTATCAATGCGGGGATGGTGAGCGTTAAGGCATGTGTAGGCACATCTTCTATCCTGGCAAAACAGCCGTCGTTTACCTGCTGTACGCGGCATGCATTGTCCAGATCGACAATTTTAACCAACAGCGGATCATTAAAATCGGCCACATGCGGGTCGTTGAAAGCAAGGTGCGTGTTTTCGCCGATGCCCAGGCAAACAATATCCGGCGGGAACTGGTTTAGCAAGTCTGCGTAACGCAGGCACTCCTGCTCCGCATCGGCGGCGTTGCCATTAAGATAATGTACCGCCTTAAAGGGCGCTTTGCCAAACAAGCGTGCTTTTAAAAAATTGCCAAAACCTTGTGGTGCGTCCGCATCCAGGTTAAGGTACTCATCCATATGAAAAGCCCTGATCCTTGTCCAATCTATATCCCTTTTCAGCAATTCATCCAAAAATTCATTTTGCGACGGGGCCGCCGCAAAAATGATATTGACGAACTGCTTTGCTATTAGCAATTGGTTGATTTTTTCCGTGACGGCAATTGCCGCCGCTATACCCATGAGGTGCCGGCTACCCGATACTTCAACTTTCAATTGATCTTTTATAAATTCTTTCATCAACTGTGAATTATTTAAATTCTATTTCGATATGCTGCGCCGGCCACCGGTAAGGAAAAAATCTGCACATCTGAAATCTGCACACCTGAAATGCGCAAACCTGAAATCTGCATATCAATCTTTTTGCGGCACACTTGTCATTTTAAATTCCAATGTGCCGCCGTGGCTTATCTGCTCATGCGATATCATGTGGTTTTTTATGGGCTGGCCATCAAATGTAACTGCCTTCACATATTTGTTTTGTGCCGATAGGTCGGTGGCTTTAATAACCAGCTTATTGCCATTTTGCAGGCTTAGGGCAATATACGGGAATTGAGGCGCACCGATGCTGTACATACCCGATGCCGGGGTTACCGGGTAAAACCCCATGGTGCTAAAAATATACCATGCCGATGTTTGGCCGCAATCGTCGTTACCGTTGATGCCTACCGGGGCGTTGCGGTAATTTTGCCAGCCCACGTTTTGCCTTACCAGTTCCTGGGTTTTCCAGGGCATACCGCAATAGTTAAACAGGTATATGTAGTGGTGCCCGGGCTCATTATCGGCCCTGTAGTGGCCATCGGTAAAGTTGTGGGATAGTTTATCGGCAAATGCCTTTTCGCCGCCCATAAGGGCTATCATGCCCGGTACGTCCTGCATGGCGCCAAAGGTATAAGTCCACTTGGTGCCTTCGGTAAACCCGCTATCCGGCTTGGCCGACCATTGTCCGTTAGCATTGCGCGGCGCCATAAAGCCGGTAGCGTTGTTATACACATTTTTATAATTCTGGCTCCAAGCTATCAGCTGCTTATAGTCATCATCCTTACCTAAGGCTTTGGCCACCTGGGCTACGCAATAGTCGTCAATACCATACTCAATAGTACGCGAAACCGATTCACGGGTTTTATCAACAGGAACATAGCCCAGTTTATGGTAGTTGGTAAGGCCGCCGCGGGCTTCATAGCTCGTCCACAAATCGCGGTCGCCCCATTTTTTTTGTGTATCACCGTCGGGCGCTGTAAATGCATCTTTATGCATGGCTTCATAAGCCAGTTTGGTACTATACCCGCGAAAACCTTTTACATAGGCATCGGCCACCACCGCATCAGCATGCGTGCTTATCATAATATTGGTATAGGTTGGGTTTGGCCACATGGGCATCCAGCCGCCCTCCTGGTACATTTGTAATAACGATTTCACCATACCATTTACCCGTTCGGGCTGGGTCAGCGTTAACAAAGGGTGCAAAGCGCGGAAAGTATCCCAAAGCGAATAATCGTTATAAGAAACACCGCTATGTACCTTATCGTCAAACGCACTGTAATACCGGCCATACTCAGAAAATTGCCTTGGGAACAACAGGGTATGGTAAAGGGCGGTATAGAATATAGTTTTCTGGCCCGCGGTAATCCCGTTTACCTGTATCACTTTTAATTGCTGCTGCCAGTTATCGCGGGTAGTTTTTACAACTTTGTCGAAATCCCAATCGGGAATTTCTTTTTTAAGATTATTGCGGGCCTGGTCAATACTGATAAACGAAGTGGCCACCGCTACTTTGATCTGGGTATTGGTTATTGTTTTAAAAGAGATAAAAGCCCCCATGCGGGTGCCAAATTGTTCGTTACTGCCTTTTTTGATGACGCTTTTATCCCAGGTGCCATACTTTCGGATCTGTTTATCAAACTTTATAATAAAATAACCCTTGAAGTTTTTAAGCTCCGGCCCTATCTGGGCTGATTGCCTGTCGGGATTGTAGCCGGTAATTTCATTATTGATAGTATCAACATGAACGTAGCCTTTTAGCTTTTTAAGTCTTGGAGCATAATCGTTTGCCCAATCCTTCAGTTGAGGGTTAAGGTTTATACCCTGGATAATGAGGTGGGCTTTATCCGCAGCCGGAAAAGTAAACCGGAACATGCCGCAGGTATTTGCTCCCGCTATTTCTGATTTGATGAAGGTTTTATTGTCGGCTTTTAACTTAACCGAATAGTAGTATGGCTTTGCTATCTCGTCTTTATGATCGTAGCTTAATTTTCGTTCGTTTGGCAATACCCGCAGGTTGCCAACCTGGGGCATAATAGATACATAACCATAATCGCCCATCCAAACGGTTGGCTGGTGAGTGGCCAGCAGGCCGATAACGGTTTTATCCTCGTATTGATAACACATGCGGCCCATTTTGCTTTCGCCGGTTTGGGCAACAAAGTTTGTCATGGCAAAGGGCACATTTACGCAGGGCATGGTACCACCACCATCAAGGCCTTTGGCAAAACCGGTAATGGCGGTACCTATCAGTGGGTTAACAAAGTCAACTTCGTCTTTTTGAGTTCTTGTAGTGTTTTGCTGGGCATTAACTGTTCCGGCGAGCAGTAAGCCGGCGGCCAGTAAACAGGCGCCTTTTTTAAATTTCGGGTACGATGCAAAAATCATTTTTCAATAGGTTGTTTAGATGTATTTATAACTCGGCGACAGCAAATCTCTTATTTTAAAATCATTCCGGTTAAAAGTGGTAAACTTTTTTTTGTTCAATGATAAATTGCATGTTTAAACATTTTAATCATTTTACCGGTCGGTTTAATTTTGCCACCTCAACCAAAAGATCGGAGTGCTTACCGCCCTGGCAATTTTAAAGCTTACGATTGCCAATTTTTTCGGATGCTTTTTTGATTTTTTTTGAAAAAAAATCTCCATTTTATTTTTGTGTTAAAAAATGTAGTATTTGTATCAATAAGTAGCACATTTATTGCAAAAAAGTTTGAATTAATTACCTCTTTTTACCTGTTTTGTGCATCAATAAAAGGCGATTTTGCAATATAAAAGGAAGCCTGTAAATTTGTATTGTTTGCCAACAAAAAAACAGTTTACCAAAGCAAAACGCCCCGGCATATGAAGGCCCAGGGCGTTGTATTTTGAATTTGAAGGTGGTTACAGTTTTATCTTCTTTTCTCCTGCATCCACTCCTTTTATAAATTTAATAAGGCCTGTCATGTAGGTTTGCTGGTCATCATACATGCTCATATGGCTGCCGTTGGGGCAATACAAATAACTGCCGTTTTGCACCAACTGAGATACTTTTTCCATGTGTTTCGGGTCCATGGTATCGTATTGACCGGCGATGCTTAGCGTTGGTACAGCTATTTTGGGCAAGTCGGCCATCCTGTCCCATTTAACCAGCTTACCGGCAACACCAAATTCGCTTGGTCCCTGCATGGTTACATATAGTGATTCGTTCAGCTTACCCATTGCCCTGTTAAGAGGTTCGGGCCATTGGTCAAGCGGGATGCGGCAAATGTGCTTAGCGTAAAAATTTGGCAACAATAATTGCATGTATTCCGGATTCTTAAAATCGCCTTTGGCCTCAATAGTCCGGATTTTTGCCAGCACTTTGGGGTCAAATTGCTTTGCTAATACATCATTGGCGTATTTACCATAATCGGGCACGCTCATCATCATATTTGAAATGATAAGGCCTTTTAAATTACGTTGATATTTTTGCGCGTACTCCATAGCCAGGATACCGCCCCACGAGTGGCCAAGCAGGTAAAAATTACTGCTATCCAGCTTTAAGGCCTGGCGCACCTGCTCAACCTCTTCAACATAACGGGGCAGGCTCCACATGGATGTATCTTTAGGATTATCAGAATTGCCGCAGCCCAGTTGATCATAATAAACCAGTTCGATGCCTTCGGCCGGCAAAAAACTTTCCATACACTCAAAGTATTCGTGTGTGGCACCAGGACCGCCGTTAAGCAGCAGCAATTTAATTTTAGGATTGTTGCCCAGTTTTTTTGTCCAGACGTGGAACTTGCCCTTGAGTGTATTGATGGTTACTACCTGAACGCCACCTGTTTTAACACCACCTGTGGTATCGCTAAAATAGCTACTTAAAGTAACATCGCCCGGCTGGGAAATTGGAGGTTGCTTACAGGCGGTTAGCCATGCTGCAGCAGCAACAATAAGTACTGCAAAATATCTTTTCATCATAAAGTTTATGTTGTATAATGATATAAAGCTAACCAATAAAATTCAAGCCAACAAAAAGCCACTGTTGCAGCCAATGTAAATAGTTAACAGAATAAGCTTATAGCGTCGCGAAAATATAAGCATCAAACGGCACCTTGTTTCTATTGCTGATCCTGTTCAAATGATCGGGGTACCGAGGGGCTTCATATTGGTCAACAACAGGCACAAATATTGGGATGCCCTAAATTAGCTACCATTTTAGTGTTAACCATGATAAAATATAAAATACTGATTATCAAATTATTATAAATATTGTTTCTGAAATATGTTAAGTTATGTTAACCCAATTACATGCATTTGCCCTGCAGTTGCAGCGACAGTTTTTCAGTATTGAAGCAATTGATACCCATCTGAAGCTTTCAGCATTATGCTTTGGGCTTTCAGCATTTCAGTACTATTCTAAAAATTTCTTTTTTAGCTTTTTAATATCGTCGTTGGTTAATCCAATTTGGGTTTTAAGGTAGTTATCAACCGAGCCATATTGCTTTTTAATTTGGCTGAATGTTGCATCAAGATATTCGGGGTTGGCGGCCATTACGTTTTTGGCTACAGTTTCGTCAATGTTCATGGCTTTTACCATCATCTTTTCCATTTTGACGTTCTCGGCGGTGCGGTAATAGTTTGTGGCCTTATAATCATCCATAATAGTTTCATAAGGAACGCCTAAGCTGTACAAAATTAAGGCCGCGCCTATACCTGTACGGTCTTTACCTGCGGTGCAATGAAAAACAAGGCTTTTATCTGCCGGCAGGTTTAAAAGTTTACCAAACATTGGTTTATACCTATCGGCCAATGGCGTTATGTTGCTGTAATAATTTATCAGGATAGAATCGCCGTTGCCTTTCACATTTTTAAAGCTATTCATCATGTTACCAACATTTTCGCTTCCGGCAGGGCACAAGATATAGTCGGTATTTGGATTCATACGATCAGGCGCCTGTTTTGACTCCTGCGTACCACGCAAGTCAACATCATAGGCTATGTTTCTTTTGTTTAACTCTGCCAGGTCCTGGTCGGTAAGCTTACTCATATCTGCGCTGCGGTAAACTTTACCCCATTTTATATGGTGGCCATCTTTGGTTGTATAGCCACCCAAATCGCGAAAGTTTACAGCCCCCTGTAATTCAACTTTGCGTTTGGCGCTATCGGCAACCTGTGCGTTAACACCTGTAGCAATACAAGTAGCTATTAATAATAATTGTAGTTTTTTCATATCGGTTTTAATGTAAAAAACAGGGTGCTTATTGCTAAGCCCCTGTTTTTTAAAGTGTATTGTTCAGGTTGATTTTATTTTGTTAACCATGTATCTTTAAATACATCATCGGTGCCACCAAACTGGCTGCTTATTGCTTTTTGGTAATTGGCACCGTTAGCATTAATTTCATCTAAAGGATATAACCAACGGCGCGGCAACTTACCGCCTGCAGTGCCAATACCAGTACCACCTTCGCTAAATTGCGCAGGTAAGCCGGTACGGCGGTGGTTAAGGAATGCTTCCCAGCCAGAGTTCATGAACAAGGCCACATATTTTTGTTGTAAAATTTGAGCAAGGGCTGTAGTTGGCGACGCTACATTATAGCTCACATTGGCCAGGAATGTGGCGTTATCTGTGGTAACCGTGCCAAGACTTTTACCCGCTGCATCTGATATAGTTACTGTTGAGTTTGTGGCAACATTTAAACCGAAGTTGCTGAACGAGGCAGCAATACCTTTATCGTACCAGGTTTTAGCATCGGCGGCGGTAAGTGTTGGAACCCAGCCCCTATTGATACCTTCGGCAATGTTGAAGCTCATTTCAGGATAACCAATAAAAATAAAAGGCTCGGCTTTACTGCCTGTAGCATCACCCAAATAACGTTGAGCATTAAAAAACGAATATTTACCGGTAGGGCCTTCGTTTTGTAGTGTCGCCAAAGCTGTACCCGGATCAGCGCCGATATAGTTTGCGAAATTACCAACATCAGTAGTTTTCACCGGAGTAGCCATTAAATATGTACGAGGATCTTGTGTAGATGTTGTGATATCCAGTACTGGTTTACCCACATTCATAAAGTTATTATACGAGTTGCTACCCGAAGCGAAAATAGGATACGGCGTTGCAGTTGTATATTTGTAAACAACGTTATCACTATTGCTTGTCATTATAGGATAGGTAGCTGCGTTACCCAATATAGCGGCAAACTGCGATTTTATGTTTAAATCGGCATTATCGTCGGCTCTTTTGCTTAAGCTTATCAATACTCTTAAACGGTAAGTATTGATAACTTTTTGCCATTGCAGGTTGGTTAAGGCAAAAATATCGCCACCATCCAAAACAGTTCCCGGTGAACCCAGAGCAGCTAAAATAGCATTAGCATCGTCCAACAGTTTCAATGAGTTTTTATAAACATCGTGCTGTGTATCAAAAGCCGGCGTAACATAATTTGCAATATCGCCTGCCTGGGTCATCGGAATATCACCTACCCTTTGTGCTAACCAAACTGCTGAGTACGCGCGAAAGAACTTTGATATGGCAAAATACTTGTTAGTTGTGTTACCAAATTGCGTTTTTGCCTGGAACTCCAATTGTACAGCATACTTCAATATCTCGTAACTATGAGCGCTGTATGACCAGCTATCTTCATTAGTGCCCCAATATTTGGCATAGTTAGATACCTGGAACTGGTTGTTTTTGTAAACATCCCCACCAAATGGCATCTCATCTGATCTAACCAGTATAGCGGTAAGGTGGTTAACTATTAGTGAAACCGGGATCGCCGAGTTCGCGTTAACCGCGTTGGGATTCAGGTTAAGGTTTCCCTTCTGGCAGCTCGTGATCGACATCGTCAACACAACGGCTGCTGTTATTATTTTAAAAGCTTTCATCTTTATAAATATGTTTTATAAAATTTAGAATGTTACGTTTAGGTTAAACCCGTACCTGCGTGCAGTTGTACTTTGTAATGCGCCATTTGACTGGGCACCACCGGTAGTACCGGTAGTCGAGTCGAAACCAGAAGCATATTGGTCGATGTCGAAATCTTTACGTTTTGCAAAGTATAAGAGGTTTCTGCCTACCAATGATATTGATACCGCTTTAATAGCCCTGTTTTGCAGATATTTAGATGGAATATTATAACCAAGGGTAACCTCACGTAATTTGGCGAATGACCTGCTGATCATGAATGATTCGTCGATAGATTTAACGTTACCATTCAAATACCCCTGAACAGTTATTGCAGTTGTGTTAGGTGCAAAAGTAAGGTCGCCTATATTGGATATAACACCATTTTGGAATTTAGGCGTACCGCTTACAATTTTAACACCGGCTCCGCTTTCATTACCTAATAATGAAGGAGTTGGCGCTTGTGTACCGGTTTTAGTTGATTGCCACTCCGCTAAACGTGCGGCACCAATTACACCGTTAACGGTAGATAGATCGGTACCACCCTGCCTTGCGGCATAATAGTTATAATCGTAAATAACCCCGCCTATACGGCCGTCAACCTGGAAACTGAAGCTAAAGTTTTTGTACGAGAACCTGTTGTTGATACCAAAGGTAAAATCAGGATTTAAATGGCCCAATGAACCATATAACTGGCTGTTTGATCCTGATGCCTTTAATAAAGCACCACTTGCATCATAAACAATATTACCGGTACCATCTCTTAAAAATTTGGTTCCATAAACTTCATCCACCCTATCGCCAACGGCAAAGCTGTGATTAGGTACAAGCGCTATGCTTGAGTTAGTTCCGTAACCAATTGATGTAAGCGTTTCTTTGAATGTAGAGTAATTTACGTTAACATCCCATGAAAATCCGTCCTTGTTACGGAAAGGCGAACCTGTTAGCGCTATTTCGAAACCAGCCCTTTTGGTGGTAACCGCGTTTTCGTTTTGGGCATTATAACCAGTTGCCGGATCAACCGGGAACGGGTAAATTTGCGGGCCATTCTGTGTATCAAAATAAGTTACATCCAAACCTAAGCGATTGTTCAGGAACTTGATATCCATACCACCTTCATAAGATACCCTTTTTAAAGAATGCAAATCTGGATTGGCTTTTGTATTAGCGTATGCCACCGAAGCGCTGTTATTATACAATGTTGTATAAGAGGCAGCATCCTGGTTTGAATAGGTTGGCCCGTCATATGAGCTATACAGTTCAGTTCCATAACCAAGCAATGTGTTGGTAGTTGCACCGGTGCCTAAAACTTGCTTATAAGCTGTACCAATGGTCGACATTGTTAATCCACTTTTAAGTACCGCCTCAGAAGCACGGAATTTTAAGAAGCTGATGGCTTCTGGCAAGTCAACATAATCAGAAACCGCTGTAGATAATGAAACTGATGGATAAAAGAAGGTGTCATGACCTGAAGCGAAGGTCGATAATTTATCAACGCGGCCTGTTGTATTGATATTAAGATACTTATCGTAAGCAATATCAAACGAGTAGTAACCGCTATACACCTGCATTTTTGAATTCCAGTTATAGGTAAGCGCAGGTTGTAACGAGTTTGACAAACCGTATACGTTTGGAATAGCCAAAGCACGAGTAGTGCCATAGAAGGAATCATAGGTAAATGAGCGTGAGTTGGCGCCTAATAAACCTGTAAATATGAATTTGCCAAAGGTTTTGTTATAATTCAATTGCAAATCGGTGTTGTTTTCAAACAACTTACGGTCGTCTTCGCGGTAATCGCCATACCAGCCAAATTTATACCATGAGGTATAGGCATTTAAGTTTGCTGACGAAGGTACCTGCTCGGTTCTCTGCTGGTTCCAGGTAGATACCTGTGAGCGCAAGCTCAGGTTAAGATCTTTAGAAATTTTATAGTTTAAACGTAAATAAGCATAAATATCTGTCTTGTCATGACCACGCAGCCATTTTTCGGCCATAAACCAAGGATTGTTCAAACGGCCATATTCCTGTGCATATTGTACCAGGTTAGGCACCCCCATTGGGCCTTTATAAATATCTTTCAGATCGCGTACGTCATAATCTGCCGAGCCATATACCTTAAACATATAAATGTAACTGTTAGGGCCGTAACTCACGTCAGGAATATTTGGCGTATATTGTTTGTTAAAGTTCATGCTTCCGTCAATACTCAGCTTTGATGTAATGTTATAGCTGGAGTTAAGGCTGAAGTTATCGGAGTTTAACTTTGTATTAGGGAACATACCCTTTTGATATAAGTGGGTATATGACAACCTGATATTGTAATTAGAACCGCTTGCTGCAACAGCAACGTTGTTGGTAGATATAATACCGGTTTGTCTGAAATTTGCGAAGTTGTCTTTACCACGGGCAATCCATGGCGTTGGCGTACGTACGCCGGTAACCGTATTGTAAGGGCTATCGTACTGACGTAATAACTGGCCTTCAAAACGTGGCCCGTATTCACCTAAACGGTTTCCGTTATCGTACAAAGCATCTGCAGCAGGTACATAAACGTTACTGTTATCTTTAGCCTGGTACTCATAATGGTAAGCATTACCGCGACCGTATTCGGTTTGTGCCTGGGGGGCAGCTATAAGGCCACCTTCAAACAACGTACTGCTGTTTACGTTAACCTCCCAGCCTTTTTTATCGTTTGTTCCTTTTTTAGTGGTGATGATAATTGCACCGTTTATACCTCTTGAACCATATAACGCGGCCGCATTGGGACCTTTTAATATAGTATACGTATCAATATCATCAGGGCTGATGTTCCAGGTATCAGAGTTAATAGGGCTGCCGTCAACCACAAAAAGTAAATCCTTGCTACCACGTAAAACAATTTCGGGCCTGCCCAATAATTCGGCGTTGGTACCTACCGTTAAACCAGCAACTTTACCTGCTAAAGAGTTGATGGGGTTAGGTTCGCGGGCTTTAACCAAATCAGGGCCTTTAACTTCCTGAACAGAGTAGCCAATTTTCCTTACTTCCTTTTTAATACCGTAGGCAGTTACTACTACTTCGGTTAGTGCCTTTGAATCGGTTTTCATTGTTACCGAAAGATTGGGGTCGGTACCAATTTCAACCTCCTGGGGTGCGTAACCAAGGAATTTAAACGTTAACACCTGGCCTTTTGAGGCGCCAATGGTAAAACGGCCTTCGCGGCCTGTAACCGTACCCGTTGAGGTTCCTTTAATCTGAACAGCCACCCCCGGAAAAGGTTGATTATTTTCATCCAAAACAATACCCCTAATTGTTGTATTCTGGGCGTACAGGTTACCACACATAAATACCGAGGTAATTATAATAAGTAACCATCGAGAAACCTTAAGTAAATTTTTTTCCATCGCAAGTTAATTTTTCTTGCAAAACTATTACCGCAGTGTTAAGCCCGAATTGTTGGCATAACATGAAAGAATTAAGAAATCATGAAGAAAATGATTTATACACGCTAAATATGTCCAATATGTTAAATTACGTTAAAATAATAACCCAAAAGAAAATATATATTATTGATTAATAAGATTATCCATTTTGATATTTTAAATACACGCCGTAAATGCCCCACTAAAATGTCTTGATCGCCCCGTATTAATAAGGCCTGTTAACAGCTACATTTGATCATTCAAAACCAATTCAACAACCCAACTATTATGGAAATCAGACAAAAGATCACCCCGTTTTTATGGTTCGACAATAATGCCGAAGAAGCCATCAATTTTTATATCGCTGTATTTGAAGGATCAGCCATAGGCGACCTTGCCCGGTACGGCGATGTGGGCCCGGGCAAAACAGGGAGACTAATGACGGGTACATTCAGTTTAGCAGGGCAGCAGTTTATGGCACTTAATGGTGGCCCAATGTTTAAATTCAACGAGGCTATATCGTTGTTTGTTGACTGTAAAGACCAGGAAGAAGTAGATTACTTTTGGGAAAAACTATCCGAAGGAGGCCAAAAATCGCGCTGCGGATGGCTGAAAGATAAATTTGGCCTGTCGTGGCAAATAGTACCCGACACCCTGACCAGGGTTTTATATGGAGCAGACCGTGAAGGCTCGGCAAGGGCGATGCAAGCCATGATGAAAATGGATAAGCTTATTGTTAAGGATTTGCAGGATGCTTACGATGGCAAATAATAGCGCCTCGAAATAATAACCGGTCAATTTGCAAACAGATCGGCCGGTTTAACTGTGCATAATTTTCGGGCGCATTGTAACAATTAAGTTGGTAAACAGCCTAAACCTGGCTTTATTTATTAAATTGCAGTTTAAATTAACTGACTGACTTATGAAACAACTGCTACTCTGCTTAGGGCTTGCTTTATGCTGTTCGCTCGCGGGCGCACAAACAGCCCCGCCATCTGACGATGCGACCTACATCAAGGACAACTACACCAAGATGGAAAAGTACATTACTATGCGCGACGGTAAAAAACTTTTCACTTCCATTTATCTACCTAAAGATCAATCAAAAAAGTACCCCATCATGATGACGCGTACACCGTATACCGTTGCCCCTTATGGCGAAAACGAATACAGGCGCACGCTTGGTCAAAATATGTTGTTTGCCAAGGCAGGGTATATTTTTGTTTACCAGGATGTGCGTGGCCGGTGGATGAGTGAAGGCGATTACGTAGATGTACGCCCTATATTAGATAAGAAAAAGAGCAAAACCGATATTGACGAAAGCACCGATACTTATGATACCATTGACTGGCTGGTAAAAAACCTGCCCAACAACAATGGCCGCGTTGGTATCGAAGGCATCTCCTACCCTGGCTTTTACTCCAGTGCCTCGTTGCCAAACGCACATCCTGCGCTGAAGGCTGTATCGCCACAGGCCCCCGTTACCGATTGGTTTATAGGCGACGATTTTCACCACAACGGTGCGTTTATGATGATGGATGCGTTTAACTTTTATACTGGTTTTGGCATCCCCCGTCCCAAGCCTATTACGCCAAAAGAATTTAAAAGCAATATTAAACCAGTATTTAAGGATAACTACAAATTTTACCTGGAAATGGGTGCTTTGCCCAATTTCAAAAAGAAATACATGGGCGATTCTATCAAATTCTGGAACGATTTAATGTCGCACCCTAATTATGATGAGTTTTGGAAAGCAATGAACATCCGCCCGCACTTAGTTAACATTAAACCAGCTACCATGACTGTCGGAGGTTTTTTTGACGCCGAAGATTGCTTTGGTGCCTTGCATGTGTATGATGCACTGGAAAAACAAAACCCGCAAAGTCATAAAAACATGCTGGTTATGGGCCCATGGTTCCACGGCGGATGGGAAAGCAAAGATGCTACGCTTTTTGCCGATCAGAATTTCGGGTCAAATACGGCCGAGTGGTTCCGCGAAAACATCGAGCTTCCGTTTTTCAATTACTATTTGAAAGATGAAGGCAAAATGGAATTACCCGAGGCCAGCATATTCATAACCGGCAGCAACCAATGGAAAAAGTTTGAAACATGGCCGCCAAAAAACACCACCGAAAAAACGCTTTATTTTCAGCCTGATGGAAAACTATCGTTCACTGCCCCATCGGCAGCTGATAGTTTTGACGAATATGTAAGTGATCCGAATGCACCCGTACCTTACCAGGACGGCATTCAAAAAGGTCGTACCCGCGAATATATGCTGGACGACCAACGTTTTGCCGGCCGCAGGCCTGATGTTAAGGTTTACCAAACAGATACCCTTACAGAAGACATGACCCTGACAGGCCCTGTAATAGCCGATCTGTTTGCATCAACAACCGGTACCGATGCTGACTATGTAGTAAAGCTGATTGATGTTTTCCCCGATGATTACCCAAATGCAAACCCCAACCCTAAAAATGTAACCCTTGCCGGTTACCAGATGCTTATCCGTGGCGAAGTGTTCAGGGGCCGTTTCCGTAATTCATTTGAAAAACCGGAAGCATTTGTTCCTGGTAAAGTTACCGAAGTAAAATATGCGCTGCCCGATGTTGGCCACACCTTCAGGAAAGGTCATCGCATTATGATCCAGGTACAAAACTCCTGGTTCCCGCTGGTTGACCGCAATCCCCAAAAGTTTGTAGATATATACCAGGCCACCGATGCCGATTTCCAGAAAGCAACCCACCGTATTTACCACGATGCGCAAAACAAATCGTCGGTAAAGGTTACCGTATTGGAAAATTAACAATTTAAAATTTAACAACCAGGAAAAGGGTTAGCGAGGCAAATCGTTAACCCTTTTTTATTGAGCAAAAGTTTTAACCAATATAGCTTAGCTGTCTTTATCTCACCCCCTATCTATAGCAATTGCTGTCCTCCTTTTCTTCCTGTCTTGATACTAAGTGCTTGATACTAAAATAAATTTCATTTAAAATTTGGAGTTTTAACGAATCTGTATTATTATTGCAGTGTACTAATATAGTAGTACACTAAATTAAACTGCATGATTAGCATTAACCACCTAAACTTTGGGTACCAAAAAAATCAATTGGTACTTAACAACCTTAACCTACGCATAAAGCCGGGACATATTTATGGGCTGCTTGGGCGCAACGGCGCAGGCAAATCCAGCTTGCTGCATAATATTTGCGGGCTTTTGTTTCCGCTAAGCGGCTCCTGCGATGTGGCCGGTCAAAACCCGGCACAGCGGTCGCCTGAGTTTTTGCAGCAGGTTTACCTCCTACCTGAGGAAATTTATCTACCCAATGTATCTATCAAAAAGTACCTCAGTATTTATGCTCCCTTCTACCCTGCGTTTGACCATGATATGTTTTACCGCTTTTTAACTGAGTTTGAAATTCCGCAGGAAAACAAACTACAGCGCATGAGCTATGGACAGAAAAAGAAAGTGTTGATAAGCTTCGCGCTGGCCACCCAGGCAAAGGTATTGCTGATGGACGAGCCAACTAATGGCCTGGATATTCCATCCAAAAAGCAATTTCGCAAAATTATTGCCGGCGTAATTAAGGATGATCAGCTCATCATCATCAGTACCCACCAGGTAAAAGACCTGGATAGCCTGATTGACTATGTAATGATACTGGAAGACCAGCAAATTATCCTCAACCAGCCTGTAGAAAATATAACCGATAAACTTGCCTTTAAGCAGGTAATGAGCCTTGACGACGTTGCCAGCCCCATTTACAGCGAGGGTGCCTTAAAAGGCTACGCCGTGGTAGCCATTAACCATAAAAAAGAAAACTCAAGGTTGGATATGGAGATGTTTTTTAACGCTGTACTTACCGAAAAACAACAGGTGCTTTCACAATTTAACTAAAAAAACACATGCAAGTTTCTATACACAGAATTTGGTTGCTGGTACGCAAGCAATGGGCCGAAAATCAGCAACTGTACATATTGGGTATGCTGGCTATGGCAGGGATCATTGCCGGCCTTACCATATACAATATATCATCGTTTGAAGGCTTTGACAAGCGCTCTCAGAAAAACCTGTTTTTTTTAAGTATGATAGTAGCCGGAAGCATTTTTGCCACCACTATTTTAAGTCAGTTTAATACTAAACATGCCGGCATCCAGGCTTTAATGCTCCCCGCATCGGCGTTTGAAAAATTTGTTGTGGCCGCAATATATAGCATCATTGTTTTCCCGGTTTGTTTTGTTGCCACAATATACCCTTTAATAACCATTGGCCATTATATAGACCGGGAACTGGTTGGCAGTAATAACTTACTGTACACCGCGAATTGGGATCAGGAAGAATTGATATTTCTTTTCATATTCCTGATACTTCAAAGTGTGGCACTATTTTGCTCGGTGTTGTTTAAGCGCTACGTATTTATAAAATCGGCGATATTGGTAATTGTTGTATTTTTTGGGGTGATAATTTTAAATCCTTTGGTAGCCAGGCGGATTGTAACTGTCGATACCGGAAAACCTGTTATAGCCAACATCAGCGAAACCTATTACGATGTAAACCACAATATTGTAGGGCATAAAGAAGTGAAAGAATCCACCTGGACACGAATTCGCTCTGCAATGCCCTATTCCGAAATGGAGATTAACAACTGGTTTGTGAAGAAAAAGCACAACAGTGTTAATTATATATCATACAACATGGAAGTACGTAATAAATACAACGCAGTATTTTACGCCCTGCTTGTGATAAGCATACCTTTTTTATGGTTAATAACCTGGTTTAGGCTTAAAGAAAAAGAATTGTAACCCTCAAAGGTAAAAACCATGGATTTTAACAATACACAAGCCATATACCTGCAAATAGCAGATTATGTGTGCGACAAAATACAGCTAAAGGTGTGGCAGGAGGATGAAAAAATACCTTCAGTACGTGAGCTTGCCGTTATGCTGGAGGTTAACCCCAATACAGTAATGCGATCATATGAGCACCTGCAAACCCAGGAAATAATTTACACCAAACGTGGCATGGGCTATTTTGTACAGGCCAACGCCGCAAAAAACATCCTGAAAACAAGGCGAGACCAGTTTATGGACGAAGAATTGCCCCTCTTGTTTAAAAAAATGCAGATGCTTGGAATCCCTGGAAACGATTTGCAAAGCAGGTACCAGGAGTTTATGAATAAACCTAACAGCTAAACCTTAATATCAATTTATGAAAACCAGCACAAAATTAATCATCATACTTTTTACCTGTATCCCGGTATCATTACTGGCCTACAATTTGCTCCTTAAAGCCCAGTATAACAAGGGCAACTTTAACCGCGACCTGTACCCACAGGATAACAGTGTATTTGTTACCAAGCCTGTTTCGCCAGCGTTTAAACATATTGTCATAGATGGATCGCTTAAGATGAAAGAAACCGGCAACTTTGAACAGTGGATGGCCCGTATCTGGATAGGTAAAAACAACAAAGCAACACAGCCCGGCGGCAACGCGGTGACGGTGAACAGCGAATTAAAGGAAAACCTTGAAACATTAGTGAAAAACGACACGCTGTTTATCGCTTTCCGGGTAAGAGACAAATTTGATAACAACGCCAGGAACTGGAATGATGAGGGTGATATCGTAAAGATTTTTGCAGACGATATTCAATCTGTCGACATTAAATTCGCTTTCGTAACTATAGCCGGCAACCTAAACAATGCCGATTCTTTAAAACTGCATGTTGCTGATGGCAGTCATTATGATGTAAACAACCTGTCGGTTAAAAAATTGGATGTGGTGGCGGCCGACAGCTCATATGTAAGCATTACAAAAAGCAATCGTATTAACATGCTTAACTACTCGCTACTGGGCAAAAGCAGCCTTAAAGTTGATGAAAAGCCCGCCGGACAGTTCCATCCCGGTCGGCTTGATAGTACTGCTAAAATTCAACTTACTGGCAGGGCAACTTATATGCAAAGCCAGCTGCATTGAATTTTGAACGTTATAATCGCCTAAGTCATGATCAGATCAGTAAACTTTTGGATTGGGGCTATCTTACTGGCATTCGTGCCCTTGTTATTAATCGATATCGGAACGCATTACCTTGCCTGGCAAACAGAAGTGAGAGAACAGGTTATTTACGCAGTGCAGGACGTTTACAGTTTTAGCAAGCAGGATAAAGCGGCAATTTTAGATAAAGCATTTGAGCGCAACCAGGCTTTAACATTGCTTATCGCATTTAAAGCTTTTTTTTGCCTGTTGTTCCTAATTGCTGGTATTTATATGCTCAGCAAGTTCTTAAAGACCAATAAAACAGGCTTTCTTAAATCATTAGTGCACATAGTTAGCCTGGCAATTGTGTTTTTGGGTTTAAAGCTTTGGGGAGTGATGGCATTGAATACACCACAGGATGTCAAATTTATTAATATTAACAAAGGCAACGTCTCGTTTAAAAAATTGATAGCTGATAATTTTAAAGGCAAAGTGGTGTATGTTGATTTTTGGGGCACAACCTGCGGCCCCTGCCTGGCCGAGTTTGAAAACTTTACCCACCCCTTAAAATTGAGATACAAAACAAACGCCAACATAGCTTACCTGTATATATCACGGGGTAACCGGTATTTGTGGAAACAACAGATAGAAAAATATAAAATAGACGGCAGCCATATTTTCCTTGACGATAAAGCGTATGACAACTTATATCACAACGCGCTTGGCAACGATACAGCAATGGTTTATATGCCCCGTTACCTTATTACCAATAAAGCGGGCAGCGTAGTTATCAACGCTGCCAAAAGCCCGAGTGATAAACAACAGTTGTACGGGCAATTGGATATGTATTTAAATCAACAATAACAACCTACCCATATAAAACAAAAAAGATGGGTAGCCTAATGCTATCCATCTTCTGTTTACAACTAAATGTAATGCTTAATTATTTCGCAACTTTTTTAGCTGGGATCAAAGGAACGATGATAACTGCTAAAAACAGGGCAACTTCTAATACGATTAACATGATTTTAAATTTTTTTTGATTATTAAATTATTGATGGGGTTTGATACCTAATTATTTCGCAACTTTTTTAGCTGGAATTAACGGTAATACAATAACTGCTAAAAATGCTGCAACTTCTAATACGATTAACATAGTTTTAATTTTTTAAGTGATTTATATATTATTAATAGCTCCAGGAAGCATATTGTTAATCGCATAAATCCCTAATTTATATGGGCTTAAGTGATAAACATTTTCGGTTTCCTGAACAGTAATCGACTAAAAACATGCCATAAAAACTCCCGGGGTTTTGAGCGTTAAAAAGCAAAAAAATAAAATTGCCGTATTTTAAAATTCATAAAACTTGAAGGGCTATTTCGAAAAATAAAAAGATGGTTTAAGGAGCAATAAAAAAATAAACTCTTTTTTTTCAGAAGTAAAATTTCCGATCACCAGAAATCAATAAAATTATGTCATAAAAACCTGACATAACTAAAAATCGATGTGTTTCAGCTAAAAAAAAAGAAAAATATGCTCCAAAAAGGGCTTTGACCGAAAAAATGCTACCTCATTTGTTGTTTCAATAAAAAAACGACGCTATTAACTGTCTGTTTTCATCACCTTAGCCTTTTGATATTTTTTTTTGCCAATTTGTCACACAGCATGACACAAACCGAGTGTGCTGACAAAAAATCCTGAAAAATCTACCAAAAACCTGCCAAACAAAGCAACAAGATTCCAAATCGAGGTTAAATTTCTTAATTACAGGTATGCCAAACTGTTTTTATCCAGGTGTGCCAATAATCAAACAATTTGGTTAAATTGAGGGTTGATTTAATAGTTTAACCATTTACCTAAACATGAAGAAAACACTACTGCTTTTGAGCCTTCAGCTTTCGCTCTCATTTTTTGCTTCGGCCCAGGATATTAAAGGCAACTATGCCATCAAAAACGTACAAACTGGTATGCTATTACGGGTGAAGGATGCCGGATCAAAAAATGGCACACCGTTGGTTGCCTACTATCCCGAGAATTGGAAATGCATGACCTGGAATTTTAAAAATACCGGCGAAAATAGCTACCAGCTACAAAACTTACTCACTAACAAAACTTTTCAACCGGTTACAAAGGCCGATATCAATGTAGCATTTGAAGAGCAACCCCTGGTTGATGCTTCGCCTAACCAGCTATATGAATTTATTGGCGTAAAAAAAGATACTTATCTTATTAAATTGAAAGGTAGCGATTTATACCTAACGCCGGCCGATATTAAGGGTAAAGTAAACTCGGCCATTATCCTGGCATCAAAAAGAAAGACCCCCGAACAGTTATGGACAATATATGAACAGTCTCCCACGATGTAGTCACTTTTATTAACCTTGATAAAATGAAAAAAGGATTGCTGATTATCTGTATTACTTGCTTTACATTAAGCGCATTTATATACAATGAAGGGCAATTACCTCAGGTAAGCCCTCCCGCAGGTTATAAAGTGGATACACTGGCAACGAACCTTGTGGTGCCCTGGCAAATTGTTTTTTTACCGGATAATAGTATGCTGTTTACCGAGCGCCCTGGCCGTGTGCGCATTTATCGCAATGGTAAATTATTGGCAAAACCGGCTTTTATTATCCCTGGTATACCCTTAAGGAATAAATCGGGGTTATTGGGTATGTGTATCCATCCCGATTTTACCAGCAACGGTTATATTTATATCGCTAACGATTATCTTGAAGATAATAAGATGCGTTTAGCCATCACCCGCTATATTTTCAAAAACGACACCCTTACTAATCCTTTTAACATATTAAAGCTAATCCCGGCCAATCAAAATCATACAGGCTGTCGCCTTGTATTCGGACCTGATAAAAAACTATGGATAACCACCGGAGATGCCGACCAACCAGCCTTAGCACAGGATTTAAAGGCCTACAACGGCAAAATTTTGCGGGTTAACGATGATGGCAGCATCCCATCCGACAATCCTTTTTATAACAACGATACTGCCCGTAAAGAAATTTGGACCTACGGACACCGCAATACCCAGGGCCTAGCCTTTGAACCAGGAACCGGCGCACTGTTCAACTCAGAGCATGGGCCTACCGGAGGGGATGAAATTAACATCATAAAAAAGGGCGAAAATTACGGATGGCCTGTAATACACCACCGCGATACTAAAATTGGCATGAATACCCCGTTAGCCGAGTACACACCATCAATCGGCCCTGGCGAGGCTATGTTTTATTCGGGCAAAGCATTTCCGCAATTGCAAGGTTACCTGCTGGTTGCTTGTTTAAGAGGTGAGCAAATTTTAAAAATACAACTTGACCATGATAAAATTACCGGGCAGGAAGTATTGCTGAAACAACAGTATGGCCGTATCCGGTCGTTAGTGACAGGGCCCGATGGTTACATCTACTTCTCCACTTCCCAAATCGACCCGGCAGAAGGCGGTCCGCGCGCCAATTATGATATGATATTGCGGCTAAGGCCATCAGGCAGCAGCGATAAACCGTTGTTATCCCAAAAGCTTATTGAAAATAAGCCCATCCTGAAATCAACACAAAAACAAACCGCGGGGATAATGTTTCATCAACTATGTGCCAGTTGCCATGGCGATAATTTACAGGGAACCAATAAAACACAAAACCTGCTTGCCGGCAAATTTAAATATGGATCAACTAAAGCATCCATTATCAAAAATATAACAAATGGCATTACAGACCAAGGCATGCCTGCATGGAACGGCGCTATAAGTAAGGGTGATATCAACCAGATTGCGAATTACATATATAAAAAAACCAGGATGAGTATAAAACATAAATAATATGATGGTTTTAAACAAAGTATTGTTTGCATTAACGCTTTATTATATTTTTGAGATATGAAGCATATATCTATCCTGGTACCCAAAGGCGCTATATTAGGCAGCCTTGAAGGTTCGCGCCAGTTATTTACCCAGGTGAACCAGTTTTTTTTATCAATGGGAAAAGACCCTGTTTTTAAAGTTGAGCTTGTTGGCCTGCAAAAAGAAACGCCAATCAGTGGTGGTTGTTTTACTGTAAATTCGCATCTTTTGATCTCGGATGTTAAAAAAACAGACCTGATCATTATCCCTGCACTTGATGGCGAAATAACGAGCGCTATCGAAAACAATAAAGAATTTATCCCCTGGATAACTGATCAATATAAAAACGGCGCCGAAATTGCCAGTTTATGTATGGGAGCGTTCCTGTTGGCGTCAACCGGCTTGCTGAAAGGTAAAAGCTGTGCTACCCATTGGATGGCTGCCAACCAGTTCCGTACCATGTTCCCCGATGTAAACCTGGTTACCGAGAAAATTATTACCGACGAGCAGGGCATTTATTCAAGCGGCGGCGCATTCTCATACCTTAACCTGATTTTATACCTGATTGAAAAGTTTGCCGGCCGGGATATGGCCATTTTAAGTTCAAAGGTATTTGCTATCGAAATGGAGCGTACCAACCAATCGTCATTTATTATTTTCCAGGGACAAAAAGACCATTCGGATGACCCGATAAAAAAAGCACAGGAATTTATCGAGAAAAATTACTCAGAAAAAATAAGCGTCGAACAACTGGCATCTATGTTTGCCTTAGGTAGGCGCAACCTGGAACGCCGGTTTAAAAAAGCCACCTCCAACACCGTTGCCGAATATATTCAACGTGTAAAAATAGAAGCAGCTAAAGTGAGTCTTGAAACATCCCGCGATAATGTAAACGAGGTAATGTATAACGTTGGCTACACCGATAATAAAGCCTTCCGTAATACATTTAAACGTATTACCGGGCTGTCTCCAATGGATTACAGGAATAAATATCAGCGCGAATATTTGAACTGATTAATTGCCCCTTATAACGCTGTTGTGAGCTATTCGTCCAATAAAAATTGCTGCCCCATTTAAATCCCGGTTATAAACCCGATCGTTTAAAAAACTGCTGAATAGTATCGTGCTTAGTCATTAAAAGTGTCTGGATCCCCAGCTTTTGGGCACCCTCCAAATGCTGCGGACTATCATCTATAAAAAGCGTCTCGGCTGGGTTTAGGCTATTTTCATCCAATACCATCTTGAATATCCTGGCTTCGGGCTTACGTTTGCCGGTGAGATGCGAGTAATACGCTTTTTCGAAAAGGTGATCGTTGCCATCAAACCCAAAATCATCTTTCAAGTATTCCATAATGTGATCATAATGGATAGCGTTGATGTTACTCAATAAAAATGTGCGGTATTTTTTTTTCAAATCGAGCAATAATTCGTGGTTTCCGGGCTCAATTCCGAGCAACATACTGTTCCAGGCGTCGTTTATTTGGCTATCTGTGAGGCCATGATTGCCCGATTTTTGCCTGATATAGTCCCTAAACTCCCCGGCAGACACCTCTCCCCTATCAAATTTATCAAAAATTTCGTCCTGTTGTTTATGACCAAAAAACTCAGCTGCATTACTGATACCCAACTGGTTCCAGCCTTGCTGAGCCAGTCTGAAATCGATATTAAAGATGACATTACCGTAGTCGAAGATGATATTTTTGATATTTTGCATAAAGGGTTTTGTAAATTGACTGCAAATATGTAAAATTGCACCCGTTAAATAAACACAAATAACCGCGCCTATAGCTCAGTCGGTTAGAGTAGAAGACTCATAATCTTTTGGTCCCTGGTTCGAGCCCAGGTGGGCGCACAAAATGGCCATTTAGCTGATTTTATAACCCTGTAAGTCGTTGATTTACAGGGTTTTTTCTTTTTTAGTAATCCTTCTCAATCCTTCTGAATACACCGTTTCTGAGACCAAACTGGCTACCAAAAATTTGTTTTTATTTTTGGTCTCCAAAATCGCGTAAACAACTGTAGTACAGTTTATTAGATTAATAATCTATAAACTGAAAAGAACTCAAACAGACTGCTTTTGGCGCACGATTCGGATACCCAAAATCAAACGATTTTCGGAATTGATCAATCATTTATTCATTTAAAAACTTTAAAAAGATGAAAACATCGCAGTCGTTTGGTGTCAATTTCACCATCAAAAAGCAAAAGGCCAACAAAGATGGCAAGACCAGTGTCTACGTCAGCATCATGGTCAACAAGGAAAAAACAATGCTTGCGCTCAAGCAGCAGGTCGTCGTCGATGACTGGGACCTCGGGCACGGCTGCATGAAGCCTAAAGCACCGGAGGCAGCAGAGGTAACTGCCTATCTCGAACAGGTCAAGTTTACCATCACGACCTATTACCAGCAATTGCAGATGGCGGGCAAGGACATCACCCCGCAATTGTTAAAGGCTTATTTTCTCGGCGAAGAAACCGATGAGAGCTACATGCTCAGTAAACTCATCGAGTACCACCACGAGACGGCTTCTGCCGCATTAACCCAAAGTACCCTGAAACACTATGACGTGACCGTCCGTTACCTGGAAAAATTCCTGAAGACGAAACGCAAGGCTGCCGATCTCCGCATCTGTGATATTGACTACAAATTCATTATCGATTTCGAAACCTATCTGCGCAGTTGTAAACCGACGGACCACCCTCAGCCGATCAACAATAATGGTGTGATGAAACACCTGATCCGTTTGCGTAAGATGACCACGCTGGCCCTGAAGCTACAATGGATCAGCCGGGACCCTTTTAAAAATTATAAGTTCCGTTATAAAAAGGTGGAGACGGCTTTTTTATCAACCAACGAGTTACAAACACTGGAAAAGTATGACCTGGCATCGGACACGCTTAAAGTGATCCGTGACTATTTTCTGTTCGCCTGTTATACCGGCCTGTCGTTTGTCGACCTGATGAATTTACACGAGGGAAATGTGGTGCGTGGTGAGGATGGCGAAAAATGGCTGAAGTTGTTCCGGCAGAAAAGCAATGAGCCCACGAATATCCCGGTATTGTCGCCCGCACTGGCTATTATGAATAAATACAAGGACAACCCAAGGTCGGTGACCTTAGGAAGAATATTTCCGACCATTACCAACCAAAAGGTCAATGTTTATTTGAAAGAGATCGCCAAGATCATCGGCATTAAAAAGAAGCTGACTTTTGGCGTTGCACGGCATACGTTCGCCACCACCATTACACTGGCCAATAACGTACCTATCGAAACCGTGAGCAAAATGATGGGACATACCAAAATTGCGACCACTCAAATTTATGCTCGGGTGCTACTCAAAAAAATCAGTGAAGATATGCACGTCCTGAGGGAAAAACTCGAACCAGAAGTGCCTAAACGAAAAGCTGGAAGGAAAGGTAACACAAGTTCACATCTTAAAAAAGTTAGCTAATGAATACGCAAATAAACAACACGCTTTTTCGATCAATCAGCGAATTGATAGAAGATGCACGGAAATTCGTAGTTCGCAACGTCAATACGGTTATGCTCTGCACTAACTTCACCATTGGCAAAATGATCGTCGAGGAAGAGCAAAAAGGAAAAGAGCGGGCGGGGTATGCCGAAACCATCCTTAAAGATCTAAGCAAGGCGTTATCTGCCGAATATGGCCGGGGGTTTTCGCATCGCAACCTCGATAATTTTAAAAAGTTCTATCTCATATACCAGGAACGAATTTCGCAGACAGTGTCTGCGAAATTCGGGGATGCCCTCAAAAACGAGATCAGTCAAGCTTTATTAGCGGCATTCGCGGAGCATTTCAAAGTAAGTTGGTCGCATTATGTTTTGTTAATGAAGATCCAGTCTGTAGAAGAACGGGAATATTATGAGGGCGAAGCGAGCTCCTGTAATTGGTCACTGCGGGAATTGCAGCGTCAATACGACTCTTCCCTATTCGAACGGCTGGCTCTGAGTGGTGACAAAACCGGTGTCAGGGAATTAGCGAAAAATAACCGCATCGAAGAAGATGCGATCCATACCCTAAAAAACCCTTTTGTGCTGGAGTTCCTCGGACTTAAGGAAGACAGCAGATATTCCGAGAACGACCTTGAAACAGCAATCATAAACAAGCTGGAACATTTTATGCTGGAATTAGGTAAAGGCTTCTTGTTTGAAGGGCGACAACGACGTATCACCCTGGAAGGTGATCATTTTTGGGTGGACTTAGTTTTTTACAACCGGCTCTTAAATTGTTTTGTGCTGATAGACCTAAAGATAGGTAAACTCACGCACCAGGACATTGGACAAATGCAGATGTATGTCAACTATTACGACCGGACGATCAAACAGCCTCATGAGAAACCTACCATTGGCATTATACTTTGTAAAGAGGACAATAAGGCGGTTGTAGAATTCACCTTGCCGCTGAATAACGAGCAAATTTTTAGCCGGGAATACAAACTCTATTTACCCAGCAAGGAGGAACTTCAAAAACAATTATTATGACCGAACAAAATCAACAACCCCTTAACCAGGTATACTGGTTAAGAGGACAAAAGGTAATGATCGACGAAGATGTGGCTGCCCTGTTTCAGGTCAGTCTCAAAGTATTAAGACAGCGTGTAGGTAGAAATAAACAGCGGTTCCCGCCCGATTTCTTGTTTTTACCAACCATAGAAGAATGGCGGCAATTAAAGCGCCAAGCTGATTTTCAGCACGCCATTGGTGATGCCGAAATACCGATGGTTTTTACAGAAGCAGGACTGCTCATGGCTTCGGGGATCATCAAAAGCGATGTAGCCATAAAGGTCAGCATCGACATTATTAACGAATTTTTCCAAATCGTAAACAGTTTAAAAAAGTAATTATCATGAAAGACCAACAGGAGATTCATCAGATCGGCGCAATGATACGGGAAGCTCGTTCAGCGCAAAATATGACCCAGCAGCAATTAGCCGATAAGTGCGAAATTGCCAAATCTCGTATTTCGAAAGCAGAAAATGATATCGGGAATGTCCCCGTTTCCATCCTACGCACCATCATCGAAAAAGGCTTGGACGGCCAGTTGCAAATCGCTTTTGAGTTTTAAGTACAAAATGTGATGCTATTAAAAAGTTCACAAAATGTGAACTTTTTAATATTTTTGCTCCATGGGTACCGAGCTGAAATATAAGGTTATCAAAGACAGAGTGCAGTATGACGACTATTGTAAAGCGCTGGAATCACTTTTGACTTTGAAAAGCAATTCTAATGTTCAAGACGAAGTCGAACTGTTAACGCTATTGATTCAAACTTACGACGAAGCAAATAACACTTTTGCCGAATTAGACCCGATCACTTTATTACGCTCTTTCATGAAAGAGCATCATTTGAAAGCATCGGATCTGATAGCCATACTCAGCGTAAGCAAAGGTTATATATCCGACATTCTGAACTACAAAAAAGGCTTGTCCAAAGAAGTGATCCGAAAATTAGCTGACCACTTTAAAGTCCGCCAGGAGGCATTTAACAGGTACTATCCGCTATCCCCAAAATAACACTGAGCTCAAACTGCTATCAAGCTAGTAGTATAGCAATCTATCATTATAGCAATTGCGACCTAATTTTCCAAAATTCCGCGACACTGTCTCGGAATTTTGAATGGCCTTAAATCCGAATCACCTATTCGGATTTTTGTTTTCGGTCTATTTCAGTTTATTCCGGTCCTTTTCCGCCCAAAAAAAAACGCCACCTTTCCCAAAGTTGTCATTTTCTGATTTACCGGCTTCCGAATTTTGAAGTCCTTAAAAATCATATTATGGAAAAAGCAACAGAACAACGATCAAGAATGGGTATGGTTCCGACTCGTAACCAGATATTAACCCTTGGTGACCTGGAGGATTTCAAAAATGATATGCTCCAGGAGGTTAAACGTATTATTAAAGAATGCGCCAGCGGTGTGCCCGGCAAGAAGTGGTTGAAATCTGCTGAAGTCAAAAAGCTGCTGGGTATCTCACATGGCTTCCTGCAATCCCTTCGGGACAGCGGCGTATTGCCCTTTACTAAAATAGGCGGCTCTATCTATTATGATTATGAAGACATCACCTTTATGATGTCGACGAACAAGAGTGCGTGATGTCTAACCGGCCGGGCCTGTCAGGTAGCGTCCGGCCATTTTTTCTAAATTCCATGTTAGTTCAAACACCCAAACGTAAAGCCAAACGGGTGCCTGTAGAGCGCAGGAAACCCGAATTGATTCTGCAAAAAGGGTTTGGCACAGAGATGCCGCCGCAAAAACGCCTGGTCGAAATATACTTTGATCAAAAAAACATGACCGCGCAAGCAGATGTATTCTACAAATTCTATGAAAAAGCTAATTGGAGCAGTCCTAAAGGAACTCCCTACCGCAACTGGAAGTTACTGGCCGGGGAATGGATCTTCAATTATGAGCAGGAACAGAAACTCAGAAAACGGCAGCGGGAAAACGCGCTGCTATCATCCTAGTAAACTATAAAAATATCAAAAATCATGGCAAAGATCATCACCATAGCTCACCAAAAAGGTGGCGTAGGTAAAAGTACCTTAGCGATCAACCTGGCTTTATGTTTCCAGGATCAGTTATCAGTAGCCCTTGTAGATACCGACTTACAGGGTAGTTTATACCATATCCGGGAAGAATTCCCGGAACTTGCTGTTATTGCTGATAAAGTAACCGACATCGAAAAACTGGATTATGATCTCATCATTGTTGATACACCTCCATATCTGTCCAACAAATCGCCAGAGTTATTTCAGCATTCTGATTTTATTCTAGTACCGACCAAGGCCGGTTTCTTTGATGTGATGGCCATTCGTTCTACACTGGCACTGATCAAAGAGGCCCAGCGTAAAGCGCCCCACCTTAAAGCGGGTATCGTGCTCAATATGGTCAAGCCGCGATCAGGCATCACCCAGGATGTGGCTGACCTGCTGCAAAGCATGGATACGACCTTGCTGAAAACAAGGGTACACGACCGGGTCAGCATCGCCCGCTCGTCGATAACCGGTGGTATTTTAAATGGTACGGACAGGCGGGCAAAAGATGAGATCATGGCGCTGACGGAAGAAGTCGTTGAGCACATCAGCGCTGAGATAGCCATATAGCAGGCTAGCTTTTTATTTAGCTAATAAGCTAGCAAAATCGCAAACTATGATCGTAGCAGTTTAGCAAGCTATGGTCATAGCAAAGTATCAAACTAGCTACCGTGATAGGAAACTATCAAGCTAGCAAAAGCCGACAATTGCTAATAAACTATCAAGATAGTAAATGGAGAATTATAAAAATAAACTCGGCAATCTGGCCGATAAACTCAAACAGGAACGGCCCGCTACCCCTATCCAGGAGGTGATACCGGTCAAGGCTACAACCGTCCCAAACGAGCCCGAAGTACAGTTCAATAACCGGATACCTAAGGGCCTTTTAAAGCGGCTTAAAACATTCGGATTGGAGTATGACGAATCGCTTAAAGATATCAATATCCAGGCGCTTGAACTTTATCTCAGCCATAAGGCGAAGCCGGGAGAAACAACAAAAAATGCCGATTAAAACACTGATAGCGGGATGAGACCGCCCGCTTCGCGGCAGTCAGCAAGATGTACAATTGTGTCACAATTGAATCTTGCCCTCCGCGCCAGGACGGCTGCGGGTCCAGGCAAAAAGCCTCCGGAGTCGGCTTTTTAAAGATAATAACAATGGCTACACAGGAAGACAAACGGATACAATGGAAGAATCTCCGCTTTAAACCGGAGGAATTTCAATTGCTCGAAAAGCGGTTTAAAAAGACCGGTTTCCGCAAGTTGAGCGAATACATGCGCAGCGTGCTTTTGGAGAAACCGGTCACGGTCAATTACCGGGACAGAGCTATGGATGATGTGCTGGAAGAAATGATCCTGCTTCGGCAGGAATTGAATGCTATCGGTAATAACCTGAACCAGGCGATGCGCAGTATCAACAGCGCCCATGGCAATGCCGATACCCGGTTATGGATGAATTTACTGAGCGTGATCAATACCAAACTGGAACCATCCATCAGCCAGATCAAAGAACGGATGAATCAATACGCGGATATATGGTCGCAAAAATTAAGAGCGGCAAAAGCCTGATCGGCGCGCTCAACTACAATGAGAACAAAGTGAAACAAGGGAAAGCTACATTGATCGCCGCAGCGAAGTACTTAAAAGACAAGGAGGATCTATCGTTTAATGATAAGCTTTTCCGGCTGACCGACCTGGCCTCGATGAACCAGCGCTCCAAAACCAACACGGTTCATATCTCGCTGAATTTTCCAAACGGTGAGAACCTTGCTGATGAAAAGTTAAAAGAGATCGTAAAAGATTACTTGACCGGCGTTGGTTTTGCAACCCAGCCTTATTTGGTTTACCGGCATGAAGATGCCGGACATCCGCATATTCACATCGTTACCACCAATATCAAACGGGATGGTGAACGGATCAGCCTCCACTACCTGGGTCAGAATGAATCTGAAAAAAACCGGAAAGCCATTGAGATCAAATACGGCCTGGTTAAAGCTGATGAGCAGACCAAACAAAAGCCAAATCTGAAAGCCGACTTTTCGGCCGCTGAATATGGCAAAGCCGAAACTAAACGCGCGATCACCAACATCCTGGGTTTTGTAATAAGGACTTACAAATTCACCAGCGTTCCCGAACTCAATGCCGTTCTCGGTCAATATAATATTCAAGCAGACCGGGGTTCGAAAGATTCCCGCATGTATGCCCGCGAGGGGTTAGTTTACTGGATACTGGATAAACAAGGCAACAAGATCGGCGTACCCATAAAAGCCAGCGCCATTTATGGTAAACCAACGCTTAAAACGCTGGAAGAAAAGTTCAAGCTTAACACACAATTGCGGAAGCCATTCAAAGATGAGTTGATCAAAATATTAGATGGCATATTGATCAAACCGCTAACCAGGTGTGACTTTCAAAAAGCCTTGCGCGAAAAAGGCATTCAATGCATCCTGCGACAAAACGAGGAAGGGCGCATTTATGGCGTGACCTTTATCGATCAGAAAAACAAAACGGTATTTAACGGCAGTGATTTGGGCAAAGCTTATAGCGCCAATCAGCTCAGCGCACATTTATTACCCGACCCGGTTAAACCCAAATTTCAATACCAAAATCAAGTACAGGCTGATTATGAATCCAGCCAAACAGCAACTGGCGATGAACTCATAGATGTGTTATTCGCCGCTGAGCGCGAAGACCTGGCCGCGCTGAACAAATTCAAAAAGAAAAAACGTAAAGGACTAAATCTATAGATGATGCAAACCGGAGAAAACGAACAGGCCCTGCGTAAGATCATTGATTTTACCCGACTATTGAGTATCGCGATACTGCTCATTCATTTTTACTTATGCTGCTACCCGGCTTTCCAGGCGCTTAAATTAACGCACAAGATCGTTGATCATATTCTACTACCACTTTCTAAAATGATGGCTTTTAAAACGGTGCTGATCGCCAAATTGAGTGCGCTGCTTTTATTGGTGGTATCCCTGGTTGGTAGCAAAGGCAAACGGGACGAAAAGATAAGGCCAAAAACCATTATCACTTATTGCTTTACGGGCTTGCTGCTTTATTTTATCAGCGGCTTGTTTTTAGCGCTGCCGTTCACAGCCGTAGTGGTTGCCGCGCTTTATATAGTTATTACAACCATTGGCTATCTGTTGTTTATGACCGGTGGCGGGTTATTGTTCCGGATGTTAAAACTAAAATTAGGCAGTGATATCTTCAATAAAGAAAATGAAACCTTTCCGCAGGAAGAACGGCTGCTGGAGAATGAGTATTCGATCAACCTGCCTGCCAAGTATCAGTTAAAAGGTAAAGAGCGCAATAGCTGGATCAACGTGATCAATCCTTTTAGGGGCACCTTAGTCGGCGGCAGCCCCGGTGCCGGTAAATCCTATTTCGTGATAAGACATATTATCACCCAGCACATCCACAAAGGCTTCAGCATGCTGATCTATGATTTTAAATATGATGACCTGTCCCGGATCGCCTATAATGCGCTCAGGGAACATGGCGGGCGAAAATTCTTTGTCATCAATTTCGAAAAGATCATGCACCGCAGCAATCCCCTGGAGCCGGAAACCATGCTCGATATTACCGATGCCATTGAGTCTGCCCGCACCATTATGTTGGGGCTTAACCGGGAATGGATCAAAAAGCAGGGTGACTTCTTCGTCGAATCGCCGATCAACTTTGTTACGGCATTGATCTGGTTCTTAAAAAAGTATACGGGCGGCAAATACTGTACGCTACCGCACGTAATTGAACTATCGCTTGTAGATTATAAAGAATTGTTTGCTGTACTCAGCAGCGAGCCGGAGATCGAAGTCCTGATCAATCCTTTTATCTCCGCCTGGAAGAACGAAGCCTATGAGCAACTCGAAGGACAAATAGCCAGCGCTAAGATCAGTTTGGCTCGACTTTCCTCACCGCAATTATATTATGTATTAAGTGGCAATGATTTTTCTTTAGATATTAATAACCCCGATGACCCCAAAGTCGTTTGCCTGGCCAATAACCCGCAAAAGTCGCAGGTTTACGGTGCAGTACTTTCGCTTTATATTAACCGGATCAATAAGCTGGTTAACCGCAAACAGCAACAGAAATGCAGCCTGATATTCGATGAGTTTCCAACGATATACTTTAACGGCATTGACAATTTGATCGCAACTGCCCGTTCAAATAAGGTTGCTGTAACTTTGGCGGTGCAGGATTACAGCCAGCTAAAAAAAGATTATGGCCGTGAGCAGGCCGAGGTAATTATGAATATCGTCGGCAATATCGTTTGCGGTCAGGTGACCGGTGATACAGCTAAACAGTTATCAGAACGTTTCGGCAAGATCAACCAGCAAAAGGAAAGTGTATCCATCAATAGCAGCGATACGTCTATCAGCCGCTCTACGCAACTGGACTACGCAGTTCCCGCCTCAAAAATCGCGGGCCTATCTTCCGGTGAATTTGTGGGCATGGTGGCCGATGATCCTACCAATAGAATTGAACTAAAAACTTTTCACTGCCTTATCCAAAATGATCATGAAGCGATCAGACGGGAAGAGCAAACTTATCAGGACATTCCTCCTGCAAGGACAGCCAGCCCGCTGGAAATAGCGATGAATTATCAGCGTATCAAAACAGACATTGCGGCGCTCGTCGAGACGATAGTTAAGTAGCATCGTGTATCTTTGATCATGCTGGAAGAATTGAAAAAGAAATTCGGGCTGACCGAAAGTCAATGGGCGGTGTTTACCGCAAATGTCACCCCACTGGATGTACCCGCCAAAACGATCTTGTTACAGGAGGGCGATGTATCGAACCGAATTTACCTGATCGAAAAAGGCTGCATCCGTGGTTGGTTCAATAAGGACAGTACCGATCTGACCATCCAGTTCTTTACCGAAGGCGAAACTGTCGCCTCTATGGAAAGCTTCAAAAAACAGGTGCCCAGCTTGATCACCCTGGAAACCATCGAACCCTGCAGCTTATGGTTGCTCGACCGTGGCGGCTTAGAACGTTTATTACCTGAACTGGACCAGATCCCGGTGCTGCGCCACCAGTTCATGGACCGGCTTTTTGACCGGCTGTTCGATTATATGCAGCATTTTTTCAGCTTTATTAAAGATACGCCCTCCCAGCGTTATGAAACCCTGCTACGTGAAAGGCCGCAACTGGTTAACCGTGTCGCCCAGCATTATATCGCTTCCTATCTCGGCATTAGTTCTGTTCATCTCAGCCGGATCAAAAGCCGGTTGCTGAAACGAAAATGATAACAAATGTTATCGTTTGGCGGCAACAGGCAAACTAATTTTGCTGTATGAAAGCAGCAGTAATTCAAGGAACCGGAACACCGGTCTATGCAGATATAGCCGCTCCGGCGGCACCTGAGCCTGATGAAGTATTAGTGACGATGAAAGCTGTGGCCATGAAACACCTGGACCGTTCCCGGGCCAGCGGCACACATTATTCCGCTGAAAGCACCGAAGCGCCGAAAGTGATCGGCAGCGATGGGGTAGGCATCCTGCCTGACGGTAGCCGCGTTTATGGGATCGGTGTGGATGGAACAATGGCCGAGCAGGCGCTTTTTCGCAGGGCCTGGTGTGCCGCCGTACCTGACGCTTTGGACGATGCGCTGGCAGCAGCCTTGCCGAATGCCGTGATGGGTTCGGCCATGGCGCTTCGTTTTCGTGCCGGATTACAGCCGGGAGAAACGGTACTTATCAATGGTGCGACAGGTTTTACCGGCAAGGTCGCCGTACAACTGGCCAGGCATTACGGTGCCGGAAAGATCATCGTGACCGGGCGCAACGAACAAGCGTTAAGATCTTTAGCGGAACTGGGTGCTGACGAAACAGTTTCTTTGCAGCAAAGTGACGAAGCTATCATCAGCCGCCTGAAAACCATTCACCAGGCTAGCCCGCTCCATGTAATCCTGGATTATCTTTGGGGGAAACCAGCCGAATTGATCCTGAACGCTTTAAAGGGTAAGGGCAATTTCACGCCAAACACACGCTATGTCAGCATTGGTGCGATGGCCGGCGAACATATTCAGTTGTCCGCTGAAATATTAAGAAGCGTTGACTTGCATTTATCCGGTTCGGGGCTGGGGAGTTGGACGAAAGCGCAGATCGGTTTATTGTTCAGCGATATGCTGCCGCAGGCCTTCGAGCTGGCTGCTGCGGGGAACTTAACCATTGCGGTACGCACTTTTCCCTTGTCAGCCGTAGGTAACTTGTGGGAGGTGGACCTCAATGCGGGCGAACGGCCGGTTATCATGATCGGGTAACTTCAAATACACAGGGTTCGCAAAACAAGCGGTGTTGAAAAAAAAGTTTTCTTAAATCGCTGCGTTAGTTTTTTTAGGATCATGAAATTTCAACGCGGACAAACGGTGATCTTATTAACGATAGATGGCAAGCCCGCCAATGGCAAAGCTATCATCGAAGAGGTGGATGAAGAGAATGAACTATATACCGTACGGCATTACCTGACCGAATCGGCCCCTGCCGAACTGATCGCCCGGGTGGCCGAAGGCCGCCTGCTGACCCTCAGAAGTATCGAAGTGCGTTAAGCACATACAGCAGTTTTTGATCTCCGAAAACCTGGAACCGGTTTTGCTGTTATTTACCATACAAGCTATGGAAACGAAGTGCGATCAGCGGATTACGAAAATAAGTTCAATGAGTGCGATGCACGCTTTGAGGCGATCTTCGGACTGACCACGGCAGCCAGCAAGATCATTGATAGTGAACTGACCATACTCAAGGTCAACCAGGCATTGACGGAATTACTTGGCTACAATGAGGCGGAACTTGTAGGCACGAAGATCATGGATTATGCCTGCGACGAAGATAAACCCCGCTGGCAGGCACTGCAGGAAGCCATGTGGCATAAAGGAAAGCCCAATTTCAAGTTGGACGCCTGCATCATCAAAAAGGACAGCACCCTGGCCTGGGTCCATGTGACGACCATTGCTTATCAAGAGAACGGCGTATCCTATGCCTATACCATCCTGGACGATTTCAACGCCTGGAAAAAACTACAGGAAAGTGAGCGCCGGCTGAGCATGGCGCTGACCTATTCAAAAATGGCGGTCTGGGAACTGAACCTGGCCGACCGTTCCATTACCCGTTCCGACGGCTTTGACCAGATCTTCGGTTTTGCGAAGGAGATCAGGACCTGGAATGAGGAGGCGTTGGTGGCCTTATTCCTCCCGGAGGATCAGCGCAAGCTAAAAGCTTTGCTGGATGCCATCCGGCCGGGACAGCATTTTGATTTCCAGGGCTCCATCCGTACACCTGCTGGTATCAACAAGTGGATCAACCTGCAGGGCCGGGCGGAAAGAACCGCCGACGGGAAAGAGAGCATACTGGGAACACTTTATGACATCACGCGGGATAAACTGGCCGAAAGGGAAAAAGATGACTTTATCAGTATTGCCAGCCACGAATTGAAAACACCGCTGACCGCCCTTAAGGGAAACCTCCAGGTGCTCGAACGCATGAAAGAGGCGCCCACACCTATGCTGCCTGTGCTGCTCGGGCAAGCTGCTAAAAGCATGGACAAGGTCACCGTGCTGGTGGATGAACTGCTCAATGCCAGCCGCCTCGCGGAAGGGCAGCTGCACCTGAAAAAAACGAGGTTCAACCTTTCAACGGCCATTGAAGAATGCTGTCTGCATGTCACCGCAGCCGGTATTCATCAAGTTATTATGGAAGGCTTGAAAGACGTAACGGTCGAAGGCGATTCCGAGCGTATCCAGCGGGTGATGGTCAACCTGGTCAATAATGCGGTTAAATATGCGCCGAACTCCAAAGAGATCATCATCCGCGTAGAACGGGAGCCGGGCCGCGTCAAAGTTGCAGTGAATGATAAAGGCCCAGGTATCACCCCGGAAAAGATCTCCCACCTGTTTGATCGATACTACCGCGCTGACCAGCAAGGCAGCCAGTATTCCGGTCTCGGGCTGGGACTGTATATTTCTGCGGAGATCATCAAAAAACATGGCGGGCAGATCGGCGTGGATAGTGAACCGGGCAAAGGCAGCAGTTTCTGGTTCACTTTGCCTGCTTAATAAGAAGGAAGTTCGATAAAAAACGTTGTGCCGGTATTGGTGCGGCTCTCAAACCATATTCTGCCGCCGTGCAGCTCAATGGTTTTCCGCGCGAAATATAAACCGAGCCCTGTTGACCCTTCGCCTGAGGTGCCCTCCTGTTGCGCGGTGGTAAAATGGCCAAATACTAAAAACTGCATTTCAAAAGGTATACCCAGACCGTGATCCTGTATAGCCAATGAAAAGCGATCGTTTTTAATTTCAGAAGTGATCTTTATCCGGCCGCCTTGTTGTGAAAACTTGACCGCGTTGGAGAGGATGTTGTGGATCACCCGCTGCAAATGTTGCGGGTTGACCCTGGCAAAAAAATCGGCCGGGGTCAGGCAAGTCTCCAGTTCGAGGTGCTTGGGAATAAACATGCTTTTGAGTTGTTCGATACTTTGTATCGTGAAAGCAGCCAGGTTGGTGATCCGGAAACCGGAATAGTCATTATCTTTTTTCTCGATATCCAGCAACTCGTTCAGCATCTCGAGCGCGGCGGCGCAGGCTTCCTGCCCATAGCGGACGATCTCGATATTTTCGGTTTTGACCAGGCTGTCTTCAAGTAGGGAAAATATTCCGGCAATATTCCCGATCGGGTTGCGCAGGTCATGAGTGACGTGCTGGAACAGCAACTGGTACTTTTTGACTATTTCCGCAAGCGCGTAAAGCAGGGTGTTCGACCGGACCAACCCCGTCAACTCCCCGTTTTCGCCAACAGGCAGTATGGCATGACCGGTCTGTTTCATCAGGCTGGTCACGTCCAGCAGCTTTTCATCCGGACGGACCCAGGGCTTGTCCTGGAGACAATCGCTTGCCGTTCGGGCGCTTTCGACCAGATCGGCATGGGTCAGCAAACCGATGGCCTGCGCACTGTCGTCCGAAACGACCAGACAATCCGTATCCTTGAACGCGGTTTTGATCCGCGCCATGTCGCTGTCGTAGCGAATGACAGCAAACTCAGTATCGATATAGGGCCTGATGGTCATGTTGTCTTATCAACACCACGGGCCTTTTATTGTTTCCGCCATACAAATCGATAACTTTGGTTTAAATTGCGGTCGCGTGAAGAAAAAAGTTGTGATCATCGAGAACGATCAGGATATCCGGTACCTGGTCACCTATATTTTAGAGACGGAGGGATTTACTACGCTCAGCATCCCCGAGCCCGATAACCTGGAACATATCCGTTCTTTCAAGCCCGATGTGATCCTGGTCGATGAATTCATCAATAACCAGCCGGGGCACCGCCTTTGCCGGAAGATCAAACAGGTCGGCGGGCTGAAGGATATCCCGGTGATCGTGTTATCCACGGCGAACGACATCGAACTCATCGCTACAGAATGCCAGGCTAACGATTATATCCGCAAGCCATTCGACGTGCGGGATATGGTTGACAAAGTCATCCGGCTCGTCAGTGACCAGCCCATCAGTTATTAACCTTCCAGGCCACGCAAAACACGGCATGACCATCACCAAAAACAAAACGTAAAAATTAAGGTTAAATAAAAATAATAATACAAGTCGTAGCTTTATTTTTAGGAGCATTTATGCGGGACCATTTCAATACCCGTTCCCGCGGGAACAAAGACCAGCCGGCAACCGCCGGCGGTCAGGACTTTAAAGATTTAGTGGAAAGTTCGCCGGTGGCGGTTTATACCTGTGATAAAAACGGTTACCTGACCTATTTTAACCGGGCTGCGGTTATGTTATGGGGCCTGGAACCCGAACTGGGTAAAGATCTTTGGCACAGCCCCTGGAAGTTTTATTATCCTGACGGGCGGCCCATGCCATTGGATGCCTGTCCTATGAACCGAACCTTGAAAGAAGGCGAATCTTTTGAAGGATGGGAAATCACGGTCGAGCGGCGGGACCATAGCTTCCGCAACCTGCTGGTTTTCCCGCGGCCGCTGTTCGATGGCACCGATCAATTAATTGGGGCGCATAATACGCCGGTGGACATCACCGCACAGAAACTGGGTGATAAAAACCAGGCGATCCTCACCGCGATCGTCGAATCGTCCGATGACGCCATCGTCAGCAAGAACCTAGATAGTATCATCACGAGCTGGAACAAAGCCGCTGAACGCATTTTCGGCTACACAGCAGCGGAGGTCATTGGGAAACATATCAGTATCCTCATCCCGGAAACCTTATTGTCCGAAGAAGATACCATCATCAGCAGTATTAAATCGGGTCGTCCGATCGATCACTTTCAGACCATTCGTTTACACAAATCCGGCAAAGAGATCCCGATCTCGCTGACCATTTCACCCGTCAGGGACGCTTCGGGTCAGATCATCGGCGCCTCCAAGATCGCCCGCGATATCAGCGAGCGGCTGCACACGGAAAAGATCGCCGAACAGAGTGTGCACCGGCTGAGTGTGCTGAATACCGTGGGTAAAGCGATCTCCGAGAAACTGGATGTCCAGGCCATCCTCCAGCAGGTGACCGACGCAACGACCCAGGTATCGGGTGCGGCATTCGGCGCTTTCTTTTATAATAAAGTGGACCAGCAGGGCGAATCCTATATGCTGTTCACGCTGTCGGGCGCACCGCGCGAAGCTTTTGAAAAGTTCGGCATGCCGCGGAATACGGCGGTATTTGATGCGACCTTTAGCGGAAAAGGCAATGTACGTGTCGGTGATATCCGCCAGGACCCGCGTTATGGGCATAACGCGCCGCACCACGGGATGCCTAAAGGGCACCTGCCGGTGGTCAGCTACCTGGCCGTTCCGGTCATTTCTTCTACCGGCACCGTGATCGGCGGGCTGTTCTTCGGCCACCCGGAACCGGACAAGTTCACGCTGGAGCATGAAGAACTGGTCAGTGGCATCGCCGCGCAGGCGGCCATCGCGCTGGATAACTCCAAACTGTTCGAAGAAGTCAAAGCGCTGAGTGCCAAAAAAGATGAATTTATAGCCCTGGCGAGCCATGAACTCAAGACCCCGCTGACCTCTATCAAAGGTTTTTTACAGGTGCTCGACCGCGCGGACCGCGAGCCGACCGATAAGCTGTTTATTACCAAAGCGCTTGGGCAGGTCGAAAAACTGAATGCCCTGGTGAGCGACCTGCTGGATGTTTCCCGGGTAGAGGGCGGGCAGCTGCGGTTTGACAAGGTTGAATTTGACCTGAAAGAAGTGGTCAATGACATCATTGAAACGCTGAACTATACCCATAAAACACACCGCGTTGTGGTGTCGCAACCGGAGGACCGGATGATGGTAGCAGCCGACAGGCAGCGCATCGAACAGGTACTAGTCAATTTACTCACCAATGCTATTAAATATTCCCCGAAAGCGGACCAGGTCTGGGTGACGCTGGAGCATTCGCGGGACACCGTGACCGTTAAGGTTCGGGACAATGGCATCGGGCTGACACCCGAGCAGCAAAAGAAATTGTTTACCCGTTTTTATCGGGCCGAAGGGACCTCGGGTATCGCCGGCCTGGGCCTGGGGCTTTACCTGACCAAAGTGATCATCGACCGGCATGGCGGCAGTATCACCGTGACCAGTACCCCGGGAAACGGATCGGAATTCGCCTTTTCCCTGCCATTGCAAAAAAAATCAAACAACTAACGCCCGGTGATTGTCTAAATGCTATGCCGCTCCTAATTGAAAAGACCATTTGCGTTGTTGAGGACGATCCTGATATCAGCGATCTGATCGTTTATTTACTGACTGCCTTGGGATTCAGTGTAGTCCACTATGCTACCGTTGATGCTTTTGAGCACCGCCCGCCGGTAGTCCCCGCACTGCTTATTCTGGATATTATGCTCCCCGATGGCAGTGGCCTGGATATTTGCCGCAGGTGGAAAGCGGACCAGGATACGCAAAAGATTCCGGTACTGATGATGTCCGCCCATTCCGAAGGAAAGTCACTGGCGCAGGATGTTTGTGCCGATGGCTTTATCAGCAAGCCTTTTGATATTGATGACTTTACGGGCAAGGTCCAATTGTCCCTGGCTTCCTGATTCAGTCCATTTCCTCCAGGTTTTTCAGGCGGAAGATCTCCCGGGCAATGAGTTTGCTGTTCAACCCGAGTTCTTCCAGCGTACAGCAAATGGTCCTGATCTTTACCGGCAGCCCGTTCACGGTTTCCATCAGGTCGATATGCAGTAATGCACTGTCTTTTAGCTTTGCCTCACCTTTTAATTGCGAGAACAAGCCGTAAGCCGCCTCCCTGTCATTGCCAAAGAAATACTGGCCGTAATCGGCAAAGCCCTTTGTTGTTCTTAAGCTCAGTAAAATATAAAACTGCGTTTCCATTTTTCTGACAAATAGAAAGAGCCCCTGTTTGCAGGGGCTCTTTGAATAAAAAACTCATACACTTATTTAATTTCGATCTGGCGGCGCACCGCTTTGGCTTCTTCGCGTTTGGCGATATCGATGCGGAGGATGCCATCGGTATAGCTGGCGTCGATCTTCCCGTCGTCGGCGCTTTCAGGCAAGGTGAAGGAGCGCACGAAAGAACTGTAGCTGTATTCACGTTTGCTGTAATTCTTTTGGTTGTCCTGGTGGTCCGAGGATTGTTCTACCGAAATGGTTAACTGATTGCGCTCCAGGTTCAGCTTAAAGTCGTCCTTCTTTAACCCCGGTGCAGCCAGTTCCACATGATAGTTGTTCTCGCTTTCGCTGATGTTCACCGCGGGCACGCGGGTCACCATCCGGTCGTTGAAAAAAGTATCGTTAAAAATGGAATCAAAAACATCATTAAAGCCTGGCATTAGTGTGTTGTTACGTTGGTTGTTGAATTTAACTAAGGTCATGGCCTTTTAATTTAATAAATAAACAATAAGATTAATTAAACTATTAGTGGTCTAACAAGCGCTGTGCCAGTGCTTTGGGGCTGAAAAAAATTCAGTTTTTACCTGAAAAAATTACAGGCAAATGTCAATTTTTCAGCCTAAATTTAAGAAAGATGCCATAGGCAGCAGAATTGATGGACGGTAGGCGAATCAAATCTTAAACGCTATGTCGGGAATCAATAAAGTAATTTTGGTCGGGCATTTGGGAAAAGACCCTGACCTGCGCTATCTGGAAGGAAATATCGCTATTGCGAGCTTTCCGCTGGCCACCACGCATACGCATACGAAGAACGGTTTAAAAGAGGAATATACCGAATGGCACAATATCGTGCTGTGGCGCAGCCTCGCGGAATCTGCGGCCAAACTCTTAAGAAAAGGAAAACTAGTTTATATTGAAGGCAAATGCCGCACCCGCTCGTTCGAGGACCGGAACGGTGTAAAAAAATACACGACCGAGATCGTTGTTGACCTTTTCACGCCACTTGGCCGCGCAGGCGATTTTGAAGAAGAAACTAAAATAAGCTCTTCAAACCCGGCGTCACTTCTTTGAAAGGATATTTACCTTTGATATGCCGGTTAAACCAGATACCCTTGACCATCGTTGCGCGCATTTCCTTAAACACTTTTTCCGGTACGTTCAGATAATGGTAAACCTTACCCGAATGGTAAGTGATCGCCAGGATTTCCGTGGCCGGGTCGTAATCGTAGTTTTTGATGACAGCGGACGGCATCTTACTTTTCGTCTGCCGGGATCTCTTCCGGGTGGTGTTCAAAATGTATTCGGGCCTGTTTTAAGCCGGTTGCGATGGCTTCGCCTTCATTGCCGGTCGTTTTCAAGACCTCGTTAGCGATCTCCACCGCTTTTTCACGCAAATATTTCGGTTGGTTCTTATAAGATGGCGGGTAATCGCCGTTATACCAGGGCATAGTTCCTCCTTTTTGTTTAAGTGTCTAATATCACCGCCCATTGGCGCTCATCATTTAGCGCATAGGTCAGCCCATCACTCATTTCATGCAATTCCCGGCCATGCTTTTCACTGTAATGGTTCCTCAGTTCCCGCACAGGGGTGCCGCCGTTCTCCCGGCGCAGGTAAAGAAGTAACGCGCTGATATTAGGCGTTACTTCTTTTAATGGCTGGTATTCGCTCTCTTTGACAAATGCCGAACTCATTTCTTTAGTTTTTTTTCAACGTCGCTGCGCTGGTTCCCCACGGACTTCTTCGCGGCTTCGACTTTTTCTGTACTGGTCCCGGTTTTCTTAGCTTCATATTTCAGTTCGTGGGGCTGTTCCGATACGGAACGGCGTTCCACTTTACTTCCTCGTGTGGTCATGATCTTTTTATTTTAATTGTTTTTCAATGGTTTTAATATGTTCCAAATGCATTTTTAGGGTTGGCAACATTTGCTGCGCCCAGGCTTTGACTGCCGGGCTTTTGCCGGTAGTGGCATAGTTCTCAAAAGTTTGTACGGTATTGCCGTGACCGGCGACCATGGCGTGTACGTAGGCCGAATCGAAATTCGGGGCGTTGGCCAGCAACGGGTCTGGTTTGATACCGCTGGTCGCGGCTGGCGGCAGCACTAAGCCTTGCCTTTTAGCTAAAGCCAGCAGTTGCTGCTCGGCATCGCCGTGATCTTTGACCATCATCTGCGCGAAACTGCGGACATCAGCATTTTTGGCTTTTTGCAGGGCTAGCTGCCCGGCACTGGCTTCCTGCAGGTTGCCGATACTGGCGACCATAAGGAAATGTCTGGCCGTCGTATCCGGATCCGGCTGCGGTATCTGGGCTTTAGCCGTCGCGCCAAAGCCCAGTAAAATTAAAAACAATAGCTTTCTCATGGCATACCTACGCCTCCTGACGCACCATAGATCTGCCCGGTGGCAAAGCTGGCATCGGCTGCGGCCAATTGTACATAAATAGACGCTAATTCTGCGGGTTGTCCTGGCCTGCCCAGCATGGTCCAGCTACCGAACATTTGTTGCTTTTCCGCCTGCGCGCCGCCGCTGATCTGCAAAGCCGTCCAGACCGGGCCCGGCGCTACGCCGTTGACGCGGATGCCTTTCGGGCCTAACTGCTTAGCCAGCGATTTGACATAGTTCATGGTAGCCGCCTTGGTCTGGGCATAGGCGTACAGGTCCGGCGAAGGGTCATAAGCCTGCTCAGAGGTCGTACCGATGATAGCCGAACCGGCGGGTAAATGCGGCAGCGCTGCTTTGATGATCCAGAACGGCGCATAAATATTGGTCTTCATCGTGGCATCGAATTCTTCAGTCGTCAGATCAGCGATGGAAACCACCGATTGCTGGCGTCCGGCGTTATTGACAATGATATCCAGGCCGCCTAAACCACTGACGGCTTTTTGCACCAGCTGCTTACAGAAGTCCTCGCTGCGCAGGTCGCCTGGAATGGCAATAGCCTTACGACCTTCTTTTTTGATGAGCGCGATCACCTCTTTGGCATCTTCTTCTTCGGTCGGATAATAGTTGATCGCTACATCGGCGCCTTCACGGGCGTAAGCGATGGCGGCTGCCCGGCCCATGCCGGAATCGCCACCGGTGATCAAAGCTTTGCGGCCCGTTAAACGACCCGAACCTTTATAGCTGGTCTCCCCGCAATCGGGCATCGGGTCCATTTTACTTTGTAACCCGGGCCAGGGCTGCGGCTGGCTTTTAAAAGGCGGCTTGGGATAAAGCTTGGTCGGATCGCTGATCTTCACCGCCCCATCTAATTTGGTTTCCATTTTTATTCCTCCTAATACGGGCGATACCGCGAGTGCCGCCATTGTTGTTCCGAGCCCGGCAACCACCTGGCGTCGGCTCATTTTATTCTCTTCCATTTCAGTCTTTCTTTTTGGGTGCCTTGGCGCCTTCCTTGCGGGCTTCGGAGAGCCCGATGGCGATCGCCTGTTTTTTACTGGTTACTTTTTTTCCGCTACCGCTTTTAAGTGTGCCTTCTTTTTTCTCGTGTAAAGCCTGATGAACTTTTTCGTTGGCTTTTGCTGAATTCTTTGCCATAATTATTGATTGTTTTCTTGCTCCACTGGTTTTTGTTGTTCTTTTAATTGGTGCGCCACCAGACTATCCGGCATCAGGTTGGCGGCATTGACCTCCAGCTTGTTCTTAAAGCCGGAGATGATCCGGTCCTTTCCAGCCATTAAGGCCTCGTAACCGTCTTTCGCCACATCGGCGGGGTCGGCCATGGCTTCCTTATCCTGTACCACTTTACTGTCATTCATGCCGGCTTTGTTGAAGAAATCCGTATCGGTAACGCCCGGCATTAAGGCGGTCAGGGTCACGCCGGTGCCTTCCACTTCTTCGCGTACCGCGGTGGTAAAGGATAGCACAAAAGCCTTGGTTGCATGGTATACGGCTTGCCATGGCCCCGGCAACTTACCGGCTACCGAGCCGAGGTTTAATATTTTTCCGTCGCCGCGCGCAAGCATATGTTTGACCACGTGCTTGGTCAGAATGACCGTCGCACAAATATTTAAATGGATAATGTCTAACTCCCGTTCAATGTCATTGTCTTTGAACAAGCCGTAAACACCCTGGCCGGCATCATTGACTAAGACATCGATCTGCCGGTCGCCCAATTCCTGGCATAGCGCAAAGGCTTCGTCCATATTGGACAGGTCCCTGGCGATAGTTTCTACTTGCGTGTTCAAATCCCGGGCGGTCGCATCCAGTTCGCCCTGGTCACGGGCGACGATGATCAGGTTATATCCGTCATTGGCGAAGAGCTTCGCCAGTTCTTTGCCGATCCCGCTGGTCCCGCCGGTGATCAAAGCTGTTTTTTGTTGATTTTCCATGGGTGTTCTATTTGAGATTTTTGATTTATCCGTTAACTACTTCGCCACCGTTGACATGGATCACCTGCCCGGTAATGAATGAGGCATCATCCGAGGCCAGGAACACATAGGCCGTGGCCAATTCCGATGGCTGGCCGGCGCGTTTCATGGCGGTTTCGCTGCCAAAACTTTTAATTTTTTCCTCGTCAAAGGTCGCGACGATCAAAGGCGTCCAGACCGGGCCGGGGGCAACCGCATTGACACGAATTCCTTTCGCTGTTAAATTGGTGGCCAGGGAGCGGGTGAAGGAAGTGATCGCGCCTTTGGTCGATGAGTAATCGATCAGGTTGGGCGATGAGCGGTAAGCGGTAACCGAGGTGGTATTAATGATACAGTCGCCTTCCGACAGGTGTTCCAACGCTTCGTTGGCAAAATGGAAATAGGCGAAGATATTGGTGCGGAAAGTGTCGTCCAGCTGTTTTTCGTCGATCGCTTTCGGGTCTTTCTGCGGTATCTGGATCCCAGCATTGTTGATAAGAATATTGAGTTTGCCCAGCTTGTTGACGGTTTGTGCCACTGCTTTTTTGCAAAAGGCGCTTTTCTTGACATCGCCTTTCAAAAGCAGGCATTTGCGCCCTTCCGCCTCGACCAGTCGCTGGGTTTCTTTCGCATCCACCTCCTCGTTAAAATAAACGATGGCGACATCAGCGCCTTCGCGGGCGAAATGAACGCTGACCGCGCGGCCGATCCCGCTGTCGCCGCCTGTTACCAGAGCGACCTTATCCTGCAGTTTGTTAGCGCCGGTATAGCCTGGCTTGATATACTCCGGTGCCGGGTCCATTTTGGCCTCGATACCTGGTTGCTTATTTTGTTTCTTAGGTGTCTTTGCCATTATTTTCCCGGTTTTAGTACCACTTTCACGCAGTCTTCTTCTTTTTCATCAAATATTTTATAGCCATGGCTCACTTCGCTCAAAGGCAGCGTATGCGTAATGATATCGTCCAGTACCACCTTTTCCGTTTTGACCAGTTCAATTAAGTGGTCGATGTAATTGAGGACGGGTGCCTGGCCCATTTTCAGGGTGATCCCTTTATCAAAAACACGATGCAGCGGGAAATTATCATAGGTCGAACCGTAAACCCCCATGATCGACACGGTGCCCATTCGCCGTACGGCTTTAAAGCACATATCCAGCACTTTCATGCTGCCCACTTCAAAATTGAAAAGGGCTTTGGCTTTATCCAGGATATTGCGTTCCGGCTCAAAGCCAACGGCATCCACACATACATCAGCGCCGCGGCTGTCCGTCATGCCGCGAATAGCTTCCACGACATCCACTTCATGCGGATTGAGTGTATCCACTTTGTTTACTGCACGTGCTTTGTCTAAACGATAGTTGAGCGGGTCGATGGCGATCACGCGGCTGGCGCCATTGATCCAAGCGGCTTTCTGTGCCATGAGACCCACCGGGCCGGAACCAAAAATAGCGACCACTTCGCCGCCTTTCATTTGTGCCCAGTCGATCGCCGACCAGCCGGTAGGAAAGATGTCGGTTAAAAACAGTACTTGTTCATCGCTCATATTTTCTGGTACGACGCGCGGGCTGATATCGGCATAAGGCACGCGCACATATTCCGCCTGTCCACCGGAATAGCCGCCATAGAGGTCGGTATAACCAAACAAGGCGGCGCCTTTTTGGTCCAGCATATCACCATTGGGCCCATAATGTTTATAGTTAGAATGCTCACAAGCCGGCGAAGCGCCATGCTGGCAGAAAAAGCAATGGCCGCAGGAAATAGGAAAGGGTACCACCACCCGGTCGCCTTTTTTTAGGTTTTTGACGCCTTTGCCGACCTCTTCGACGATACCCATAAACTCATGGCCCATCACCATGGGTTTAGGTTGCGGCACGCCGCCGCTCAAAATATGCAGGTCGGAACCGCAGATCGCGGTGGAGGTGACCTTGAGTATAACATCGGTATCCTGTTCGATACGCGGGTCTTCGACCGTATCATAACGGATATCGCCGGGTTTGTGAAATACTGCTGCTTTCATAAGTAAGAGTTAATTTTTTATCGTTTTAATATTTTTTAAACAAACTTGAGTTAATTGAGGTTTTTAAAAAGATTAAAAAATATATAGCTGGGAACGGCTATGAATAACCTGATGAGCAAAAAATGATGAAAGCAAATACCATTCCAAGAGACGGGGCGCTCACCAGCCCCTGGCAAAAAAAAGTGTCGATGGCAACCGGCGGAGAATTGCCTTCGGAATTAGTAGACTGCCTGATTGTCGGCGGGGGCATCACGGGTATGACCGCGGCGCTGTTGTTACAGCAAGCCGGTAAAAAGACGGTGATTGCCGATGCACATACGGTGGGGTTCGGAACGACCGGCGGTACGAGTGCGCATATCAATACCTTTGCGGATACGACCTATAAAGAAGCGGAAAGCGCTTTCGGGCAAGAGGGGGCGCAGTTATTTGCTGATGCAGTCAATGAAGGTTCGGAGTTGATCAAAACGCATATTGATCAGTTTAAAATTGACTGCGATTATGAAACCAAGATCGGTTATCTCTATGCAGAAAATGAGGACGAGGTGAGGCAATTAGCGGACATTTATGAGGGCGCTGTTCAAGTGGGCGTGCCGGTGAAATATACCGAAGAAGTGCCGACACCGGTACCTTTTCAAAAAGCATTGGCTTGGGATAGGCAGGCACAGTTCCACCCGTTAAAATATCTGGCGGCTTTGCAGTCCTCGTATTTGGCCGCGGGCGGTATTATTTTAGAAAATACCAGGGTGGAAAAGGTGGAGACCAACGATGGCATCCATACGGCGGCAGGCATTCGTGCCAGAGCCGTCATTTATGCCACGCATATGCCGCCGAACATCAATGTATTCAACTTTGAATGCGCACCTTACCGCAGCTATGTGATCGCAGTTAAATTAAAGAGCGGAAAATACCCGGATGCGTTGATCTATGACACCCAGGAACCCTATCATTATGTTAGGACGCATAATATCGAGGGGCAGGAATTATTAGTGGTGGGTGGTAATGATCATAAGACCGGCCATGAAGACCCCGAAAAAGCATTCGCCGACCTGGAGAAATATGCGCGTAAATATTATAACATTTCATCCGTTAAATACCGCTGGTCGAGCCAATACTATATGCCGGTGGACGGTTTGCCCTATATCGGGCAAATGCCATTGGCCGCTGACGGCATTTACTGCGCGACTGGTTATAACGGCAACGGGATGATGCTGGGCAGCGTCGCCGGGAAAATATTAAGTGACCTGGTTGCAGGCAAAGGCAGCAAATATCAAAAGCTGTTCGATCCCTCGCGCATTAAGCCGATCGACGGTTTCAGCGAGTTTGTGAAAGAAAATGCCGACGTCGCTTATCATTTTGTGGCCGATCGTTTAAATATTCACGAAACGGATTCTCTAAAAAGATTGCAGCCTGGGACGGGCAAAGTACTGGAAGTGGACGGCGAGAAGATCGCCGCTTATCGTGATGAAGCAGGAACGATTCATGCGCTCAGCCCGGTTTGTACCCACGCGGCTTGTATCGTGAACTGGAACAACGAAGAGAAAAGCTGGGATTGTCCTTGTCATGGCGCGCGTTACGATATTCACGGCAGGGTATTAACGGGGCCGGCCACCCGGGACCTGGAAAAAATTTAATTATGGAAGCGAAGATAGCCGTCTGTAGCCAATTAATGGCCGAAAAGGGCCTGACCATCGCTTTCGCGGAAAGCGCGACAGCGGGCTGGTTATGCTCGGAGTTTGCGCTGACCGAAGAATCCGGACAGGTACTCAAAGGCGGGCTGGCCTGTTATGACGCGGACCTGAAAATGAGTTTGTTGAACGTACCCAAGGAACTGATCGACGAATTCACGCCGGAATCGATGGAAGTGACGCGGGAGATGGCTTACCGGCTGGGTAAGTTGATACCCGCAGATATTTATGTGACCGTGACCGGGCTGACCACTCCGGGCGGCAGTGAAACACCGGAAAAACCGGTCGGGACGATGTTCGTCTTTGCCCTGATCAAAGGGCGGGAAGCGAGTTTTCGTAAAGTTTTCGCCGGGAGCTGTGAAGAAGTGATCCGGCAAACGATCATGGCGGCAGCGGAACTGCTGACCGCGGAGCTAAAATGACATGGGAATAGTTTAAACAGCCATTAAACAGTTGCTAACCACTTGTTTTAGCTGCTCGATATCGAAAGGTTTATGGATAAAACCGTCGGCGCGGCAATTTTTGGCAATGGTTTCCAGGCCGCAAAACGCGGAGATCAGGACCACAGGGATATGGGCGGTACGCTTTTTGCTTTTGAGCTCCAGGCATAATTCACTACCCTTTTTATTGGGCAGCCATTCATCCAGCAGGATCAGGTGAGGTTCAGTCTCGGCGATTTCGGCGACGTCAGGCGCTTCTGCAATTTGGACGAGCTCGACCTCCGCGTCTGCCAGGATGAATGAAACGATATCACGGGTATCCGTATCGTCGTCTACAAACAAGATCTTTTTCTTTTTCATGCCGGTAACTTTTTTAGCTAGTTAACGCAGGGCTGGTTAGATATGATGAAATCCAATATCGGAACTTTAATCCACAATTAAAAATATTTCTTTTGATAACGAGCCTGGCGTTGCTTCAGGCGATAATTTTTTATTTAAAACTATTAATAATGGACAGCGTTTTTATTTACGTTTTAGATTTTTGACCTATGGAGCCCATTTCACCCTGGTTATTGAATACGAATGCCATGCTCAATGAGGGCGGCTTAAAACCTTTGTTCAAGTCTGCCGCCAATGGCTATGGCTTTGAGATCTTCGACCTGCAGGATAGTTGCTGGTTGGTCGTTGGCTGGCCGGGCGGGAGCCGTATCGCTTTCCGGTTGGCCTATTCACCGAATGATACCCTGAAGATCAGGGTCAGCGAAAAAAACGGCTCGGCCCGGCTGGACATTCCGTGTTTGTTGGGTAATTACGAAGTGGTCGTGCAATGCCCGGCTGAAGGACAACCGGTATTCCGGTATACCACGACGCTGACCCCGGCAGCGCCTTTACTGTTTCCTTACTGGCCGCGGGATATGGTGCCGCTGGGTTCGGCGGGCAGCGATGTGCTGGCCGGTGGTGAAGTTTTGGTCAGGCAGGTTGGCACGCGTTCGGGACAGCTTTATTTTAAAATGACCCGCCCCAAGGCTGGCGCAGTCCTTTATGTACAAAACCTGACGGCGCTGGCAGATTACAACCAGGCGACCGAAACCTCGGCTGGCGATACGGTGGGTGGGGAATGGCCGGAGATCGGTTTCGCTTTGCCGCCGACCATCAAGAACAAGCCGCTGGAGGCGGGCGAAAGCTATGTCCTGAGCGATGCATTTGTTGCTTTCAGCGACGAGATACCTGTTGATGAAGCGGCGATGGTCAGGCAGTACCTCGACCTGCTGGCGACCGTTTATTTGACGCTGCCCAAACCGGAAACCCATTATAAGCACTGGCCGGATATCCTGCAAAATGGCCTGAGCGATCTGCAGGACAGCCCTGGCTGCTGGTCACAGGTGGATGGGAATCATTATTTTAATGCCTATGTCTGCGATTATGCTACCCCGCCCGAGATCATGGTGCAGCTGGCGGTATTATTGCCGCTATTGGATTATGTCGAGTGGAACGATACGCAGCTGGCGGTGATGAAGAAGATCAAAGAGGGGCTGCCGTCCTTTTATAATAAAGAATTGGGTACGATCATGCGCTGGCACCCGAAAGTTGCTGACACGATGGAAGGCGAAGAAGAGCACAAAAAACCGCTGGTGATGGACTCCTGGTATTTGCAGCACCCGCTGCTCAACCTGTCACGCCTGGCCTTAAAAGGTGATAAGCTGGCTGAACAATTGTTCCTGGATTCGCTGGAGTTCGCGATCAAGGTGGCAAATCACTTTGATTATAACTGGCCGGTGTTTTATAAAATGGATACACTGGAAGTGGTAAAGGCCGAAACCCAGCCGGGCAAAGGCGGGGAAAAAGATGTGCCGGGCCTGTATGCGCACGTGCTTTTACAAGCCTGGGAAGTGACCGGTAAGAAACGGTATTTAGCGGAAGCCGAAAAAGCGGCGCAGCGGCTCCGCGGATTGGGCTTTGAACTGTTTTACCAGGCGAACAATACTTCCTTTTCGGCAGGAGCCTTACTGCGGTTATATAAGATCACCAAAAAAGAAATTTATAAAGAGCTAAGTTATTTATGTCTGGCCAACATTTTCAAGAATGTCCGTTTATGGGATTGCAATTATGGCTATGGCAAGCACTTTCCGTCCTTCTTCGCGCTGTTCCCGCTGAATGACGCGCCTTACACGGCGGTTTACGAGGAACAGGAAGTATTCTGTGCTTTTCATGATTATTTGAAACACGCCGAAGGGCAGGATATTCTGCCGTCGGTTCGTTTGCTGCTGGCCGAATATATTCGCTTTTTGGTGGACCGCGCGGTCTATTATTACCCGACCATGCTGCCTAAAGAGATGTTGTCCGAAGAAGTAAAGACCGGTGAGGTGGACCCCAACCTCTGGATCGCATTGGAGGATATGCACGACGGATGGGAAAAGTCGGGCGAGGTCGGGCAGGAAGTTTACGGGGCGGGCAATGCTTTCGGGATCCTGCCGCGGCATTATATGCAGGTGGACGGGCAGCCCTTTATCATTTATACCGATTACCCGACCTATGGGTTTTCGCCGAAGAAGCACCGCCCGGCTAAATTCAAACTGGCGGGTGACGGCAGGCTAAGCTGCCGGCTGATGCTGGTCAGGACAGACAAAGGTAAAATGCCGGCATTCACGGTTACCGCTGCTGGCGAAGCGCTTCAAGGAAAAAAAACAAAAGAGGGTCACCTGGAATTTATAGTGCCCGGCGACCAGGAAATTCATATAAACTGGCAATAATATGATGAAAAAGCAGCGGAATTTTTTCCAAAACTTTGCTAACTGGGCGACCGCGGCAGCCGGCAGTTCGTCAGCATTCATCCTGGCAGTGGTCACCATCGTGGTCTGGGCGGTTACCGGCCCTGTTTTTCATTATTCGCCGACCTGGCAGCTGATCATCAATACGGGTACGACCATCATCACTTTTTTGATGGTTTTCCTGATCCAGAAGGCACAGAATAAAGATTCGAAAGCCATTCATTTAAAATTGAACGAACTATTGGCCTCGCACGAGGGTACCAGTAACCGTATGGTCAATATCGAGGACCTGACCGAAGAAGAACTGGATCATTTATACAAATTCTATATCCGGTTGTCGGAACTGGCGCAAAAGGAAAGCGACCTGACCACGACGCACTCCATCGATGCGGCCGAAGAGAACCAACAACGTAAATCCAAACGGCGCAAATGAAAAAGTTAAGCGAACGGATAGTATTGTTTAACGAAGGGTTGCTGCCCGAGAAGGTCGTATTGAAATATGAGGGTATGGCCGAGAACGCGTTCCGGTTTTTCCGGGGGACCTGTCATTTGTTTTACGAGGACCTGGCCGCAGCCGAGCCATTACCGCTTTCACCGCTGGCCTGGATATGCGGCGATCTGCATATCGAGAATTTCGGCAGCTATAAAGGGGATAACAAGCTGGTCTACTTTGACCTGAATGATTTTGACGAAGGGCTATTGGCGCCGGCCAGTTATGAAACGGTGCGCATAGTGGCCAGTATCTTCGTGGCTTTCGACCATTTAAAGATCGAGCCGGAAAAGGCGCAAAAGATGGCGGAATTGTACGTTAAAACCTATTCGGCTACCCTGGCGCGGGGTAAAGCGATCAGCATTGAGCCCCGCACGGCGAAAGGGATCGTTTGCGATTTTTTGTCTTCGGTTATGAACAGAAGTTACAAAGAGCTGATGAAAAAGCGGACGGTCAGCAAAAAGAAGCAGATCATGTTGTCACTCGAGGACGAGCGCCATTTTAAGCTGGACAAAAAGCTGAAAGGCGAGCTGAAGGCACATATCAATGAATGGGTCAAAACCAGCAGCGACGGGCCTTACCATTACGAAGTGATCAGCGCGGTCTTCCGGCTGGCAGGTACGGGCAGCATCGGCGTCAAACGATATTTGTTCTTATTGAAGAGCACGAATACCAGGAATAACTATTTGCTACTGGATATGAAGCAGGCCCGGCCATCTTCGGTAGCGCCTTTTGTGCCCGTACAACAATTGGCCTGGGAAAACGAGGCCGCCCGGGTGATAGGGGTACAACAACGGATGCAGAATGTGCCGGCGGCCCTCCTGAGTACCACGGTCTTCCGCGGTGAGGCGTTTATGATCCAGGAACTACAGCCCGTCAAGGATACGATCAAATTCAAGTTATTAAAAGACAATTACCGGGATATGTACCAGGTGATCAGCGATATGGCGGCCCTCACGGCCTCGGCCCAACTACGCAGCGGCGGGATGCAGGGTTCGGGCACGATCGATGAACTGATGGCCTTTGGTGCTGACCAGGGCTGGCAGCAAGCGGTCATCACCTATGCCCGGAACTATGCAAAACAAAAAATATTATCAGGAATGGAAAAAGAACAACTGATCACTGTGCTGGTCGAATCACCCAAAGGTTACGGCCAGAAATTTGATTTCGACCCGGAAAACCAGCGCGTTAAACTCAGCAAGTTGTTACCGGAGGGGCTGGTATTTCCGTATGATTTCGGCATGATCCCAGATACGAAAGGTGAAGATGGTGATCCGCTGGATATCATCGTGCTCTCTGAAAAAGGCACCTTTCCGGGCTGCCTGCTGGATTGCCGCCTGGTCGGCGCCTTGACCGCAGAACAGACCGAGCGCGACGGGAAGCAAATGCGCAATGACCGTTTTATTGGAGTGTCGGCGGTGTCGCGCGTATTCGGCGAAGTGCAAACGCTTGCTGACTTGCCGAGAGACATTTTACCGCAACTGGAGGCATTTTTTGAAAATTATAATCATCAGGCCGGTAAGCAGTTCCGGGTGTTGGAGCGACTGGAGGCCGAGGCCGCAAATCAATTATTATGGAAATCTTAATTAAAGTATTTGGTGAAGGCAAGGATTTGAATGCGCTGCAAATGAGTTGCCGCGGTATCGTTGTTTTTATGATCGCGTTATTACTCATAAGACTCTCGGGCAGGCGTTCGTTCGGTTTGCGCACGCCACTGGATAATATTATCGCGGTGCTGTTAGGCGCAATCATGAGCCGGGCTGTGGTGGGCGCCTCTGATTTTGTGCCGGTGATCATTTGTTGTTTCGTGATCGTTTTGCTGCACCGCCTGTTCGGCTGGTTCATTGCCACGAGCAAGGGTTTTGGCCGCGTGGTGGAAGGCGACAAGATCCTGCTTTTTGAAAACGGGCATTTTATCGATAAAAATCTAAGAAAAGCGCTGGTCTGTCAGGAGGACGTGATGCAGGGCGTCCGCAAGTCTGCCCTGACCGAGGATATGTCGAAAATAAAAAAGGTATATATGGAGCGCAACGGCGATATCAGCGCCATCAAAATGGAATAGGAATTGCTTTTACATAAACACCATAAAAATCTATCTATTATGCCTACAAAAACAAACAAAGGTGCGGGGGCAGCAGTTGCCGGCCGTACACCCGAAGCGGAAAGCGCTTTAAAAGAATTATTCGTTGACGAGTTAAAGGACATTTACTGGGCCGAGAAACATTTAGCATCCGCTTTGCCGAAAATGATCAAGGGCGCCACTTCTGAGGACCTGAAGCAAACCATCAGTAATCATTTGGAAGAGACCAAAAACCAGGTGACCCGGCTGGAAAGTGTATTTAATTCTGTTGGAGAAAAGGCCGTTGCAAAAAAATGCCTGGCCATGGAAGGTTTACTGAAAGAGGCCACAGAACTTTTATCGGATACCGACAAGGGAACGGAAGTACGCGATGTGGCGATCATTTCCGCCGCGCAGAAAGTGGAGCATTATGAAATTGCTTCTTATGGCACCCTGCGTACTTTGGCCGGAACACTGGGCTACAGCGAAGCGCAAAGCCTGCTGGATGAAACCTTAGCCGAAGAAAAAAATGCCGATTCCCTGTTGACCCAAGTAGCCGAAAACTATGTGAACGAAGCCGCAGCCGCCGAAGTAGAATAACGAAAACTAATTGCGATTTTTCAGGGGATGCCGGAAGGCGTCCCTTTTTAATTATGATTTGACCGCAGCCTCACAAGTGACCTCCGTGATATTCCGGATCACCTCATCCATTTCGTCGGCAGATTGTACCAGGTATTGGCTGATTTCCAGCTTTTCCTTCCGGGTAGCGTTGGGATCAATATACATGGGGATCAATCCCATGATCCTGGCCAGCGGCGCCCGGATGACGTGCGACTGCATCCAGGAAATGGCGATCAGTTTTTCATTTTGCGCCTCTATGGCTCTGACATAACGCATTTGCTCGGTCATATCTGTAGCGATCACGATCGTGGTCCTGACGCCTTTGAACTGGAACGGCGCGATCTGGATCTCCATGTTCATCAACTCGCCGTTCTTTTTCCGGTGAACCATATTCCGTTTGTAGACCGCTTTCGGTTCTGTTTTACCCCGGTCCAGCGCGGCCTGTAAATTGTCCAATTCATTCTCGGGACGGATATCCCTTAGGGTCATAGTCAAAAACTCTTCGCGGCTATACCCATAATGCTGGATCGTCGCCTCGTTAACGTCCATGAAGGCGAGCGATTCCAGGTTCACGACCCACATGGGCAGCGGGCTGAAATGAAACACGTCGCTATAGCGCTGCTCAGATTCCTTGCGATCGCTGATGCTTTTCCTCCGTGCAGAGATATCTTTAAAATAGACTGACAGGCCGACGGGCGACGGGAAGGCGCTGACCTCATACCAGCAATCCAGCGCGGCAAAATAATCTTCAAAATGCACCGCCCGGCCTGTTTTGACCGCCTGGTGGTATTTACGGTAAAATATTGAATTTACCGCGGTTGGAAAGGCGTCCCATAAATTACGGCCCAGCATGTCCTGTTTGGTTTGGTGCAGCACCAGTTCCGCCGTGTGGTTCCAATAGGTGACTACCCAGTCTTTATCCAGGGCAAAGAAAGCTTCGCCGATACTTTCCAGGATCATGTTTCTTTCTTTCAGCGCTTCCGCCAGTTGCGCGGCTTCCTGGAGCCGCGCAACTCGTTCGGTCTGGACCAACTGGATCTGGTGGTATTTATGCAGTTGGAAAGCACAGAGCCCGCAGATGAAACAAATGACTCCGGTGAGCAGCAGGTGTGTGGTAAAGATCTGCCAGTCCGCATAGTTCAAGTGATTGAAATAAACATGCGGTACGCCGGTGTGTTGTAAATAATTTAACAGAGTATGATGCACCACGATGAACAGCAGTAAGGGCAGTTGTAGCTTCCAGTTCTGGAAAGTGATCAGCAGGGCGCTGCCAATAAAAGCAAAGAAATGCATTTCGAACAGACCGTGCAGCTGGTAGATGAACTGGGCCATAAAAATCCCCAGCACCACACTTAATACATATTGATATTGGCAGCCCCCGGGAAAAGCAACTTTAGTCACGTAATAGGCGGCCAGCGAGAAACCTCCCGCACCTAGCGCGATGAGCCAGGTTCCATAGACGGGTGCCAGGCAAAGCCCCAGTAAAAAATACCCGCCGAGAAAATAATTGATCAGCCGGTCGGATCGCCTGGTCACGCCAAAATACACGATGAGCGCGCTGCTGCGGCTTCCCGAAAAAATACGCATTGATCTGTTCCACATGGTCCTTTGATTTAGGTGTGCTTTACAAAAAGCTACGGGCATCGGTCCGGGGTGATCAGCGGCGGGCTAACGGAGGTAGATACCGAAATTACACATTATTACTGGCAAACACGATAAAGGGTCATTAATTAATGGTCATCACTGATAAATTGAAAGATATTTGCGGGTGTTCGATGGCCAATTGCTACTTCAGGATCTGTAAGATATCCGGATCTGTTTCCTGCAGGATGATGTCCATTTCTTTAATGGTTTAAATCCAAAAAAAAGAAAGGAACTTGTGCCAAAAGCCGAGTGCTGTTTCCGGGATCCGGCGTGAAATTAATGATTCATTTCTTTTAAGCAATTCCAAATAGGGTCTGATCCGGAGCCGATGGAAGAAATGATTACCAAACAATTGACCGGTCTGGCGGTTGTTCGTTTATATTCACCTCCTATTGAGCTGTCCGCTTAAGCTTCCATCTACTTACCCGTACCCGTTTTTTAGGTTTAACTTTTTTTGCTATGAACCAGCAACGTGTACTGGTACTCGACGACCATGAAGCTATTTTAGAAGTCGTCACGGAGGCTCTCCGCTATGAGCAATTTGATGTTTTAGATATTTCCGAGGGCCGGGGCTTATTGAAGGCGGTCGCTGATTTCAAGCCCGATTTGATCTTGCTGGATTATCAGTTGGCCGACGCTAACGGCGGGGATCTTTGCCGGCAACTGAAAGCGCTGGATGCCCACCGGCATATCCCGGTTGTTATTTTTTCTGCCTATTTCAATCCAGGTGATCACCTGCCTGTGGACTGCGACGGCTATTTATATAAGCCATTTGATCTGACCGAGCTTTTTAAACTGGTGCGCCGCTTGTTACCCGAGCAGGAGATCGCCTCATGAAAGAGCAATTCAAATTATGCCTGTATATCGCGGGCAAGAACCGTAAGTCTGACCAGGCTATCAAAAATTTAAAACAATATTGTGAAACGCATCTGGAGGGGGCTTACACGATCGAGGTCGTGGATCTGCTGGAACATCCGCATTTAGCCGAAGGAGAACAGATCATCGCGACACCTACCCTGGTCAAAAAATTACCTTCGCCCGTGCGTATCCTGGTGGGGGATCTTTCGCTGGAAGACCGATTCCTGGTCGGACTTGACCTGAAAAAAATTAATTAATTTTTATCCAAAGTATTGTCTACCTTTCCTCTTTCAATTTCAACTTTGCCAAGTTTGAATCTTTTGGGTTTTCAAAAACCTGTATCCTTCATCCCTGTCACTAATCACAATTCCATTGCTTAAAAACAAAAAAAACAACATCCTGGAACTCTGGATGAAAAACCAACTGGCGGATGAAGGCCTGCGGGAAGACCTGATCAGTAACGAGGAGTTACGGAGCCAGTCTGAAGAATTAATTGCTGCCTTGATCACTAACCTTTCCGGCGAGAACTTCACCGACCTGGACGCGGATGAATGGAGTCCGGTCATTGAAATTTTAGGTGGTATCGCCATTACCCGAGCGCGCCAAGGTTTTAGCCCGCGCGAAACCGGGAATTTCGTTTTTTCCTTGAAAGAAGCGATCCTAGAAGTCCTGGTACAAGAGATACCTGAAGATGGTCATAAGCTTTTCGCAGAGAGCCAGAAGATCAATAGATTGATGGATAACCTCAGCGTAGTAACCTTTGAAACTTTTATCAAAGGCCGCGAGGAAGTGATCCTGCGCCAAACGGATGAGATCACCGAGATCTCGACACCGGTGATCCGGATTTGGGACGGTATTCTGGCACTGCCGATCATCGGTACGCTGGACAGCGCCCGCACACAAACGGTCATGGAAAATCTTTTACAGGAAATTGTCGAGACCGGTTCCAGCATCGCTATACTAGATATTTCCGGCGTTCCGGCGGTGGATTCGCTGGTGGCCCAGCATTTGATCAAGACCGTCAGTGCCACGCGTTTGATGGGGGCCGAGTGTATCATCAGCGGTATCCGGCCGGAGATCGCGCAAACCGTAGTGCATTTGGGGATCGACCTTTCCAATATCATCACGAAAGCCACGCTGGCCAGTGCGCTGGCGCATTCCTTCAAGATCATGCGTTTAGAGGTGAAAAAGATGGCTGCAGTTTCAAAATCTTAATCATAGCAATCGATGGATAAAATCCCTATTCTCCGGATGGGCGCCTTTTTGCTGGTCAGTATACAGGTGGACCTGTATGACCGGCTCGCGCTGAACCTGGAAGCGGATCTGGTACAGATGGTCAATAAGACCAGCGCCAAGGGCGTGCTGATCGATATTTCGGCGGTTTCTATCGTCGATTCTTTTATGGGCCGGATCATCGGCAATATCGCCAGCATGTCCAAAATACTGGATGCGGAAACGGTGGTGGTGGGCATGCAGCCTGCGGTCGCCATTACTTTAATTGAGTTGGGTTTGCCGCTGAAAGGCGTGCACACCGCTTTGGACATGGAAAAAGGCATGCGATTGCTGAAATCCCTGATCGACGAGACCGAAGCGGACGCAGACGAAGACCAGAGCGAACATGACTTTATCACTGAGTAAGGATGTCATCCAGGTGACCAAAGAACAGGATGTGGTCTTTTTAAAGAACCGCGTTAAAGAAACGGCTGTCAAAATAAAAATGGGCCTGGTCAATCAAACCCGTTTATTGACGGCCTGCAGTGAACTGGTCCGTAACATGATGCGCTATGCCAATGGCGGCGTTTGTATCATCGAGGTCGTATCCAGCGGGCGGAATAACGGCGTGCGCCTGAAATTTTCGGATAAAGGTCCGGGCATCCCGGACATTGCTTCGGCCATGCGGGACGGTTTTTCGACCGGCAAAAGTTTAGGCCTGGGCCTGCCCGGAACTAAACGCTTAGTAAATGAATTTGATCTTAAAAGTAAAGTGGGCGAAGGAACAGTAGTGACGATTTTAAAATGGGCCAATGGTTGAGGCCACCCATATCAGCTTTACGGCCGATGACCGCAGTTATTTTTCGCTGATCAAAAAGGAAATTCACCGCCTCGCTGCTGAAGGCGGGATAAATCCGGTGCGGACGAACCAGTTGGACCTGATCGTCGCGGAAATGACCTCCAATTTATTTAAATATAGTGATGACGGCGAACTGCTTTTTGGCGTCTTTGCCAATGGCGGCTCACCTTATGTGGAACTGATCAGTATCGATAACGGCCCGGGTATGATGAATCCCGCTAAAATGATGCAGGATGGCATATCGACCTCCAATACCCTGGGGCACGGCCTGGGCAGCATGAAACGGATGTCTGATACTTTTGAACTGTATTCGCAGATCGGCTGGGGCACCATTGTTTTGAGCCGGGTCTACAACGATCCTGAAAAATCCAAACTCAGCTCCCCGGTCATTATCCGGCCGATCGTCGTTTACAAACCTGGCGAGAAAACCAGTGGCGACGGTTATACCTATAAAAAAAACGACAAATATCTAAAAATAATGCTGGCCGACGGACTGGGCCACGGCCCCGAGGCCAATAAGGCCATCAACGAAGCGGCCAATGCTTTCAAAGTATTTCCGGAATACAGCCCGACAGAAACGCTCCGCTTTATTCACGCGGCCATCAAAAAAACACGTGGCGCGGTTATGACCATCGTGGGATTTGACCCTAGCCGTAAAGTATGGACGGCTGCCGGTGTGGGTAATATCGCACTCCGGATGTCCGGTCCCGTTATTTTTAAAAACCACCTGTCTTACAACGGGATCGTGGGCCATAATATCCCTAATACCATGAGCGACCAGGAGTATTTTGCCGAAGAATTTAACCAGGTCATGCTTTGCTCGGACGGGATCAAGACGCGTATCGATATGGCGCGTTATCCGCAGATGTATAAATATGATCCGACCATCCTGGCGGCGGCGGTTTATAAAGACCATGCCCGCCGGAATGATGATATGTCGGTCGTAATCGCGAAACTCAAATGATCAAGCTAGTCGCTATTTCCCTGGAAAACGAGCTGGACCTCGTGCTGTCCCATAAACGTTCCATGCGCCTGGCGGAGCGATTGGGTCTCACTACAGCGACTCAAACGACGTTTGCGACCGCAGTTTTGGAAATTGCCCGGACGGTGATCGAACACACCAATGATGGTTTGCTGGCTATTGGGCTTGAACAAAACAAAACCCGTTATACGCTAACCGCGGTAGTCGTTTTTGACAAGACTATTCGCTTCACTAATGAGGATGCCGGATTTTATTACGCGCAAAAATTAGTGCCGGAGTTCGAATTGTCCGAGACGCCGACGGGAAATGTGATCACGATGAAAATGGGGTTGCCGCGGTCGCTGCGGCTGGATGCGGAAAAGATCAGCGGACTAAAAAAAGAGCTGTCGACAGAACCGCCGATCAATGCCTATGAGGAAATTAAAATACGTAACGCGAAACTCAGCCGCCTGGCCAACGAAAAAAATGAGGAATTACGCCAGTCCAAGCTGATCGATGAACAAAAAACGGAATTCATTTCCATTGCCAGTCATGAGCTGAAAACGCCGATGACGGTGTTAAAGGCTTATACCCAGATGGCCCAATCTACAAAAGAGCCGGTCAGCGCTCATTTGAGAGAAGTACTGGGCAAGATCGATCTGCAGGCGAATAAACTGATGGCTTTGGTCCACCAGTTACTGGATATCTCCAAGATCGAGAACGGCAACCTGCAATACAAGCTGGAGGTGGTGCCGCTCAATCATTTTGTCAGTGAACAGGTGTCGGTCATGGCTCATATCCTGCCGCATCATCATTTTACAACCGCTTTAAGCGCCGACGAAAAGGTCGTAATGGACCCATTGCGTATGGAGCAGGTCTTAGCTAATCTGTTGGGTAACGCCGCCAAATACTCAGAAAAAAACACGGCCATTAGCGTTACCACCACTTCCGGCGTAGGTGTGGTAACCATCAGCGTTACCGACCAGGGACGCGGTATGAGCGGCGAAACCATGGCTTCCGTCTTTGATAAATTTTATCGGGCCAGCGATGTGCTGAAAAGCCATACCGGGCTGGGCATGGGCCTGTATATCACTTCCAAGATCATTGCTGACCACCAGGGAAAGATTTGGGTCGAAAGCTCGGAAGGAAGCGGGTCTACTTTTTCTTTTACCTTACCTTTAGCCTGAGTTGCAGACCTATTTCGTTATATATTTCGCTGCGATGAGTAGCAGCAGTGTTCGGTCCGCTTTAGCTTCATCATAGTTCTCTTTCAAAAGCTGCTTGATCTGTTTGTTTTTGAGCTTTACGGCAGCCATTTGCAATACCTGAAAAGAGGCTATTTCTACACTTTCAATATTTTGCAGGTAAAAAATGATCGACATGTCGCGTAATTCGGCTTCGCCGGTTTGTTCCCGGATCGCTTCAAAGGCATCATCCACTAACCCGGTCAGTCCATTGATACTGCCTTTAGAGATCTCCGCGTCCAATAAATTATAGATCACCTCCATTCTCGCCATTTGCTTTTCGACATCACCAACGGTTTCTCTAATGGCCAGTTGCAGGTCATCGTAATAAACCTCGTCCTTCAATAACGGCAGCCATTTCACCAGGTGGGCCTTGGCATAATAGATGCGGTTAAGGTGGTTAATAAAAAAAGCTTTTAATTTTTTTGAACCTAAAGTGATTTTCTTTGGTGATAGTTGATCTGACATCTGGTTATGCTTTTACACAACTAAGATAAAAATTCTTTTACATGGGATAAGAGGTAGAATATATCAAACGGTTTGGCGATATAGGAATCAGCCCCGCATTCCTGAGCGAGTACAGCCAGATCCGTTTCGCCGGAAACGAGCATAACAGGCAGGTGCCTGGTTTCCAATTGCGATTTGATCTCTTTGCAAATTTCCGGGCCGCTTTTGGCAGAGCCGACGATACGCACATCGAGCAAAACGATATCCGGTTGGATGACCCGGATATGTTCGGCAGCTTCACTGGTGTTAGCCATGACGGTCTCATAACCATTCTCCTGGAAGATGACATTTAATATCTCCAGGATGTCTTCATCATCGTCGATCACAAGTATTCGTTTTGCCATGTTCACCTGGTTTTCACCTATTGTACAAATAGCCGTCCAAAAATGACCTTTTAGTTCATTATGGTTAATTATAGTTCATTTAAATTAAATAAAAAATTATCAGTGAGGTGCCGTTGCTTTTTATCACCTATACACTATACAGTGTGTAGCGGTGACACGAATATAAAGACCCTTGGAAGATGATTTCGCTCAGGAACTTAACTTTGCCAGCTTTTCGGCAACCGCTTTCAGTAAATTAATGCTTATTATACTGGAGCCGGCCGGGTGATCCGGCGTATTCATTGCCCGGTAAAACCCTTCCTCATCAGGCTCAAATACATAAGTGCTTTCCTCGATCAGCACCGCGATGCGGTGCGTGTAGCCATATCGCTCGAACCGCGCCTTAAATTCATGCTTCGTCCCCAAATAATCAACTGGTAGAATAAACGCCTCCGTCATAACGATGCTAAAATAATATCGCCGGGTGAGATCACCAACCGGAATGTTAAATTTATCCGTGCCTTCATTGGCTTCATTGATTTAGCGATTCGGTGCTCAAACGCCTCCTGCAAGCCTGCCTTCATCAGGCAAAAGGAACCATGCTCCAGCCGTACTGAGTACTTTTCACTATGGTCTGTTTTGCGCCGGATATCAAAGTTGCGTACCTGTCCGAAACTGACCGATGCGATCACAGGCTGGCTGCCCATAATGCTTTCTTTATCGCTGTGCCACGCCACCGAATCATTGCCGTCCCGGTAATAATTTAAAAGCACGCTGTTAAATTTAATGCCGGCCAAGGGTTCGACGAGTTCACGAATAGCTTGTAGTTCAGTTGTCCAGGGTAAGGTGCCGGAGATCCGCTCCGTTTCCCCGTACCAGCAGGTTAACCTCGGGGTCAGGTATGCTTTATCCCAGAGCTTTTGGGTAGTCTGCTTCCAGGGCGTCTCCGCTATAAAGTGTTTGAGTAAGCGGTCGCTCTCTGCTGATGAGATCAAGCCCGGCTGGTATTCCAATAAATGCTTCGGCAGATCTTTACTCTGCCCCGCTTCCGCAAAAAACGCTAACTGTTCCATATAATCTTGCTGCTTCCTGTTCAAACAAAGCCGAATCCTGCGGCACCTCTTTCACATAAAATTCTGTTTCCATTAAGGTCGTAAAATAGAAATCTACCACGTCTTTCAAATTGGACAGGTCAATTTTCCGTGCCTGGAACACATAAACCTTTTCAGGTATAAAACCGCCTTTTATCTGATAAAGCGTCGCCAGGCAATACGCTGTATTTTGGGCAAGGACGACCTCTTTCAGTTCATTTACCTGCACCCACAGATCGGAACTGGTGTCCGCTATAACTGTCCCGCTATCTGCTGTTAAAACCTGGTAAGCCATCGATTCTCCTTTTATGTCTACAAATTTATGCTAAAAATATTAGTATTTTAAAATCAGTTTAATAATTTTGTTCGATGCTGCCTGGAAGCCACCAAACTGATTAAACAACAAAAGCCGGCTGTCAAAGTGATCGTGGTCAGTATGCTCAGCGACGCCGTGATCGTCAACAAGTTGCTCCGTGCCGGTGCCGATGCTTTTATCAATAAGGATTGCGGTAAGGCGGAGCTATTGACCGCGATCGGCGAAGTGATCAGCGGCAAAAAGTATATCAGCCCCGATATAGCCGCCCAATTGTTTACCCGACTGACCGACCGGTTATTACCGGGGGTGAAGGAAAGTTCTCCGGGGCATCGGGCAGTTTCGTCGGGACCGCCCACGAAAACATCTACATCAGTGGCGGGTCGGCATCATGGGATTGCACCATCACTTATTAAAGCAAAACAGACCGTAAATTAAAATCATCCTGCACAGGCGGGATGATTTTTTTGCCAATCTAACAGGCAGGTCTTCACAACATCGAGCTGCTTTGTACTGTGCCCGGAAGCCATTTACCCTTTGCGTCCAAGATCGGGTAGTCAGCAGGCCATGGAGATAAAGCATCAGAGGTGCCTGCTCGTCACTAACCTCCATGCGAAGTGCTTATTTACACCGCCGACCTGAACGGTATCCTGACGACCGTTTGCGCGGCAGCTGCCATTTAAACCTTAGAAGATGAAAATCTCAAGTCCATCTTCCTTACCACGAATAATCAAAGTAACCGCTTTTGTGAGCAAAATTTTGGGTATAGACAGCTTTATCGATTAAAAATGGCAGGAAACTTATTCCCGCCATTTTTAATTTATTCTTCGTCTTCAATGCTTGGCGGTATCAGTTTATACATTACCGGCGTTACGATCCTCGAAAGGATGGTCGAACTGATCAACCCGCCAATCAATACGATAGCTAAAGGCGCGATAAGCGGGTTTGGGTTCAACGCGATCGGGAGCAAGCCGCAAATCGCGGTTATAGAGGTGAGCACAACCGGCAGAAAGCGGGTTTCGCCTGCCATACTGATCGCCTCATCTATACTATGGCCTTCAAGGCGTAGCTGGTTGGTAAAATCTACCAGCAACAGCGAATTTCTCACCTGTATACCCGATAGCCCAATGAAACCGATAATGGATACCAATGACATGGGGTTACCGGTTAAGAGCAGGAATACCACGCCGCCAAGAACTCCCAGGGGTATGATCGATAGCACGATAATAATCCCTTTAAAGGTTTTAAACTGCAGCAACAGGACACCAATGAAAAGAAAGGTGCTTAGTATGATCACCGACAGGAAATTACCGCCCAACGCATCACCTTCTGACTCGGCCTCGCCGGAAAGCTTGTAATAATAGCCCGGCGGCATTTTTAACTTGTTAAGCTGCGGAACGATATCTTTCAGGATGTCGTTCGCCAGGACGTGCTCTTTAGTGAGGGAAGTAACCTTGGCAAATCGTGATTTATTAAAGTGGTTGATCGCAGTGGGCGAAGTTTCAAAAGAGATTGTAGCGATCTGGTCTACCAGCACCGGGGTGCCGTGTACATTATTGACATAAAGTTTTTTGAGTGCATTTAAATTGGAAAACTTATCCCTCGGCATGGTGATCACTACGTTGCGTGAATCGCCCCTGTCATCAATATAATCCCCTACGGTTAACCCTGCAACAGCCATACGGATCACTTTGTCCACATCACTGGTCAGGACACCCAAAGTACGGGCCTTCTCCTTATCGATCTTTATTTTAACATCAGATTTGTACGTATTGAGTTCGTTATTGACGAAGAAAGTGCCCGGATGTTTCTTCAGGATCTCTTCCACTTTAAATGACAGGGACCGTAAGGTATCCTGGTTCTCGCCAAATACTCTTACTACAATATTCGCTTCGATAGGTGTTCCCTGTTCAAAATCCTTAATTTCGATCCTCGCATAGGGAAAGTCTTTAAACTTCGTTCTCAACTGTTTAATCAGATCTGTTTTTTCTTTAGGTTTAGCCTCTTCATGCAATTGGACAAATACCTGGGCAAAATCAGGTTTTACATCCTGCTGATGCACATTGTAATAGATCTGGGGGTTACCTTTACCCACGTTTGAGGTGTAATAAACGATCTCTTTATGTTTTTTCAATTCTCCCTCAACCAGTTTAGTTGCCCTGTCGCTTTCGGGGATATCCGCCTGTAAGGGCATTTTGATATTGATCAGGAACATCGGTTTTTCAGACGTTGGAAAAAGCTTGAAACCTGTTAAGGTGAACAGGAAAAAAGCCAATCCACTCAGGGCTAATGATATGCCGATAGTGGCTTTAGGCCATTTTAAGGTAAGTGGCATAACGCGGCTGTAAGACGTGGTCAGAAACCTTTGCAGGTGTTTTAAAAAGAAGTTACCCTTGCCGTGGGTATGGGTTTTTAACATCCGGCTGCCCAGGAAAGGTACAAGCGTCAAAGCTACGATCATGGATGCCAAAACGCTGGTCATCACAGCCATGGGCAGGCTGCGGATAAATTCACCGGCCATGTCGGGTAAAAAAGCCAGGGGCAGAAATGCGATAACCAGCGTGGCCGTACAGCCAATAACTGCGATGCCGATCTGTTGCGTTCCTTTGAATATGGCATCTGTTCGCGAATGACCTTCCCTGAGCCAGCGTTCGATATTTTCTACCACCACAATACTGTCATCCACCAGCAATCCCAAAGCCACTACCAGGCCGACTATACTCAGCTGGTTTAACGAATAACCCAGTAAGTTCATGGCAATTAGCCCCAGGGCTAAGGAAAGCGGGATGGAGATCATCACGATGAGTGATGCCCTAAAACCTAATGGAAGCAGTGTAATAACCACCAGCAAGATGGCCAATCCGAAGTCAAAACCCAAATGGCCCAAACGCTCGGATACCATATTGGCCTGGTCGAAGTTTTTGACCATTTGGATGTTTTTTGGCAGGGTCTTTCCAAACGCTTCCAGTACCGGTAAATATTCTTTTTGAACGCTGGCTATATTCACATTGTCTTTCATAGCCGCCGTAACCAGCACACAACGGTGCCCGTTTATGCGGGTGATGTGGTTTACCATGCCGTCCTTATAACTTACCGTGGCTACATCTTTCAAATAAATGATTTTGCCATTGGCATTATAAATAACCGTATTGGCCACATCATCGGTGTTTTTGAATTTGCCGCTGGTTTTAACGTTAAATACTTTGCTATCCAGGTTAATGCTGCCGCCGGGAATATCAGCAGCCTCACTTTGCAAACTACCCATCACGACATTAAGCGGTATTTTTAACTGTGCCAGTTTGTCCAACTGCATATCAATGCGGATTTCCTGTTCGGGCATACCAAAGTATTTCACCTCTTTCAGGTTGGTAATTTTCTCTAATTGCGTTTTTAAGATGTCTGCTTCATCCCGCAGCATTTTAAAGGAGGCATTGTCAGACACCAGGGCCACCTGTATTACCTTTACATCTGATGAGGAAACCTTTTCTGTTTTGATCAGGTAAATATCCTTGGGAAGTTCGCTGTTTTTCAAAGCATTGATTTCGGTGGATATTTCCTGGTATTTATTGTCTACATCCACACCGTATTTAAACTTTGGCTGGATAACCGCCACGCCGTCTTCTACGGTAGTCAGGATCTTTTCAATATTTTCCAGTCCATATATCTTGTTTTCGATGGGTTTTACCACCTGTTCTTCCATATCCTTCGGACTGGTACCCGGGTAAATAACCGTAATGATATACTGTGGCGGATGGGTGGTCGGATCTTCCGAGCGGGGCATGGTAAACAGCGTCAGCACGCCGACTACTGCTACCAAAAGAAATATGATCAGTGTAAACTGATAATTCTTAACGGCAAAATTTGTGATCTTCATGGCCTTACTTGATAATTTTAATAAAAGACTGTTCGTTGAGGTAGGCACTGTTGGAAACTACGATCTGGTCTATACCTTCCAATTTATCCTTCAGGTACACGTTTTCGTTATCAAACTTCAGGATGGTAACCGGTACTCTTTTTACCCTGGTTGTGCCGATAGTAGTAAACACGAAACCTTTATTACCGTCAGCTTCCACGAGGGAGGCGTATGGGATAACCATTACGCTTTCATCCTGATGTGTAGCAATCTCCGCTTTTCCAAACATGCCCACCGCAGGTTTTACGCCGTTTAATTGCAGCTTGAGTTCGATTTGGAACGAGCCCAGTTCACGATCAGCCGCCTGCGACTTACGGAATACAGTGGCGTCAAAGGTTTGACCTGCAAAGCCGTCGAGCCTCACTTTAGCGGTTTGTCCCGGCTTAATGATGGCCCATTCGCGGTCAGTAACACCCACTTTAAGCGAATAACTGTTATGTTGTTCGGTTGAATTAATGAGGAGCACCGGCATTCCTTCGGCAATTACTTCGCCTTCATTCGCTATTTTCTTGCTTACAAAACCATCGGAAGCGGCGTATATTTTAGAATAGCGCTCGTTAAAAGCGGTTGCTTCCCTTGACTTTTTAGCTACATCTAAAGCTGTTTTGGTGTTCTGTAATTGTTCCAACGTATAAACACTGTCTTTATAAAGATTCATTGCACGGTTATAGTCACGTTGTGCCTTTTCCACACCTAAACTGGACTGGGCTAAACCTGCCGAAATTTCGGTGGAATTAAGGGTTGCAAGCAATTGCCCCTGTTTGAAGGACTGGCCCTCCTGTACCAGGATGCGGCTGATCACGCCGCCTATTTTGAAAGAATATTTGGCTTCATCTTCTGTACTGACCAGGCCTGTGGCGGTGATCTGATCGGGTACGCCTAACGTAGACACCGGGGCGATTTTTACACTTATGATATCCGGCTCTCCAATTGGATTACCTTCCTTGTGTTTTTCTTTGCAGGAAGCCATTAAGGTTAACGCTGCTATGATAATGCTGAATAATTGTATTTTTTTCATGATTGTTTGTTTTTTTAAGGTATTCAAGAGCCCTTCGGGTTTTTTTGATGGTCTTATTTTTATTGAATGGTGAAACTGGCATTGGCGCGTTCGATTGCGGCATCTGCGATCCAGGTGTCGTAAAGGGCAATATTGGCGTGAAGCTGGGCATCTATCCATTGGTTCTGGGCATCCAGCAGTTCAATGTAAATGGCCATTCCCTGTTTGTATAACTTCAGCATATCAGTATAGTACGTCTGACTGGTCTTCAGTTGGGATTGGGCAGCCTCGTATTGCGCTATGGCGCTTTGCATGCTGGCTTGGCGAACTTTAAGTTCGGTAAGCAATTGTTGCTGTACGTAATCTGTCTGTGATGCCAGGGCCTCGCGGTCGGCAATCACCTGCTTCACGCGGTAATTGTTTTTACCGGAAGAGAACAGGTTCCATTCCAGGGAAACCCCGAACAGGTAATAACGACTGTTGTTGTTGAATTTCCAGTCAAAGGCCTGCGAACCCAGATCAATAAAAGTTCCTAACTTGGGGACGATATAGGATTTGGCCAGCCCGGTCAGGTTGCCGTTGATATCTTTTGCTATTCTTAGCTTGGACAATTCTTCCCTGCCGCTAACGCTGTTTCCCAATAATTGTCCCCGGGCAGGGAGCGCCGTAATATTGTCTGAACCAATAGTGTCTGTAAGCGGGCGGTTAAGCAGGAAGTTAAAATAATAACGTGCTGATTCTGCCGTTTTTTGGGCACTGATGAGCGAGGCGTTGATCCGCGACACTTCGTTTTGGCTTCTGAGCACCACCGTCCTGTTTACTTTGCTGTTTTCGTACAACTTCGTATTGATCCTTTGCCCTTCATCAACCAAACGAAGTGAAGATTCGTAAATACCGGTGGCGTACACGGCTTTCTGGTAATTGTAATAAGCCGTTTTGATTTCTTTGACCAGTTCACGCTTATAAAGCAACACCTCGGCTTTTTGCAGGTCTACCTGCTGCTTTTTGATCCGCTTGTTATAGATCAGTTCCGCATTCAGGATGGGAAGTGTCGTGCGGAATTTAGCATCGTAGAAATTGTCCGGGTTAAGCTGGATCTTTTGGTTTTGCAACTGCGGAAAGGTGTTGCTGCCCGTCAACCGGTTTAGTGTGGAGTAAACTCCGTTAAACAGATCGCCGGTCGGGAAATCTATTGTACGCCCGCCATCAGCTTTCGTGTAGGTGGTGGAAAAGGTAACTTCGGGCAAAAACATGCTTTTGGCTTCCTTCAGCGCGTAGATGTTTTTTTCGAGTACAAAGTTTTGTTGCTTTGTACTTTCGTTAGAGGCAAGGCCCTGCCGGATATACTCATCCAGCCTGCCCTGGGCTTTTGCTATGGGTGCAGCCAGTAAGGCTGACGATAAAAGCAAAAGTTGATAGAATGTTTGGTTTTTAAATTTCATTTTTAATCGTTGTTTTAATTTTAAACAGTGTTCAATATTGGTAGAAAAAAAAGGCTAGCTTTTTTCCAGCAGCGCCACAAAAGACTCATATCCGTTTTGCATCAGTTCTTCATTGGTCTTACCGACAAAGCTTGAATTGCGGTGTTTGCAAAAAAGCGCGCAGATGCCATGAACCACCGAAATGATCAGGAAAGTAAAGTATTCCGTGTCCATATCCTTGAACCTCCCTTTTTGCTGGCATTCCTTTACCATTTCCTGCATATAACTGATCGCTTCTTCTGCAATCTGAAATCCCTCGGACAACGAATCTTTAACCGGTTCGTCAACTATAAACATCAGATTATAGTAATCCTTGTTGTCCTGGGCGAATTGAATAAAAACGCGCCCGGAAGCCTTTAACCGCTCAAATGGATCAGCGACCTTGTCCAGTACTTTTAACTGGTTCAGCAGCAGGCGGAAGCCTTCTTTATGCAATTCGTGAAAAATTTCGCCTTTATCCTTAAAATAGAAATATAGCGAGCCCGGACTATAACGGATCTCCTGGGCAATACTGCGCATGCTGGCCTGTTCATAACCCTTTTCTAAAAATATCTTCCGTGCACCGTTAAGGATGCGCTTGTGCATTTCCTGCTTCTCTTCCAATTTTCGTTCTGCTATGCCCATTCTAAATTACTAATTTACAAATATTAAGATTGCTGATCATGTGACCAATGCTTTTTTCGTGATTACTTGATCTAATGCTAAACCGATACAAATGTATTGAACGGTGTTTAATAAAACAAAAATAATCATCCATCATTTTAAAAGCTGACATTAAAAACAGAAAACATTAGGCGCTTATACTCTTACTGCCCTTCGTAAAAACGTTTCATTATTGCCTACTTTTGTATCAGAATAGCTGTTATTAGTTAACAGAACTTTGTCCTTATAAATATTAAAAATAAAATAATGGCAAAAACAATTTTTATAACTGGCGCATCCCGCGGATTCGGCAGGATCTGGGCAGAGGCGTTTTTAAAACGTGGCGATAACGTAGTTGCGGCCGTTCGTAACCCTGAAACATTGACCGACCTTGCAAAAGAATTTTCTTCAAATCTATTGGTACTAAAACTTGATGTTACAGACACAAGAGAAAGTTTTAAAGCGATTGAAACTGCAAAAACTCACTTTGGCCGCATCGATGTATTAATAAACAATGCCGGCTACGGGCACATTGGAGCTGTAGAGGAGTTAAACGAGCAAGATGTCAGGACGCAATTTGAAACTAATGTACTGGGTTCATTGTGGACTATACAAGCGGTTGTGCCTATCATGCGTCAGCAAAAATCAGGGCATATCATTCAACTATCAAGCGCTTTGGGCCTGAATACGTTATCATTAATGGGGCTGTATAGCGCATCCAAGTTCGCAGTTGAAGGTCTTGCTGAAACATTGGCCGGCGAAGTAAGTGGTTTTGGCATTAAAGTAACCATACTGGAACCGGGTGGTTTCTCTACTGATTTCTTCGGTACCAATTCGCTTGCATTAAGTGAATCGATACCGGCTTATGATGGTATAAGAAAAGACTTTTATGAACTCGCCGGTGAACAAGATTCCGGTAACCCTGCAGCAACTGCCCAAGCACTTCTAACCCTGGTGGATTCGGAAAATCCGCCATTAAGATTGCTGTTGGGTAAAACTGTTTACCCCTGGGTGAAATATACTTACGAAGAACGCCTGAAAACATGGGAGTCATGGCAGGATGTTTCTGTGGCAGCACATGGTTAATAAAAGTTTTAAATTAGCGGAATCCGGATTTTCCGGGTTCTGTTTTTATAATTGGGAACGATATGAAGCATTTCAAAAAAATCAGTGACCTGCATGAAGTTCTTGGTGTCAAGCCGCCTGAACACCCTCTTTTCAGTGTAGCCTACGGTGAACGGGATAATTGCACCAGCATCAGCGAACTTGAATTTACTTCAGCATTTTACATCATTGGATTCAAAAAGCTGAAATCGGGGCAAATGCTTTACGGAAAAACCAAGTACGACCATGATCTTGGCTCCATGTCATTTATCAAACCACAGCAGAAAGTCTTTTTCCAAAACATGGAATTAGAGGAAAAGGGGTTTTTAATCATCATCCATGAAGACTTTTTACCTGGAACGTCCCTCTACAATGAAATTAAGAAATACAGCTATTTTGACTACGAGGTGAATGAGGCACTACACCTTTCACCGTCAGAAGAAAATATTATCTGGAACCTGTATTTCAGCATAGAAAAGGAATATAATAATAATACTGATGAACATAGTAAGGCTATCATTATCAGCCATATTGACTCGATGCTTAAATATGCACAGCGTTTTTATAAAAGGCAGTTTATTCACCGAACAGAATTAACCGGTTCAACAGTTACCAAGTTCAATACATTGCTCGCTGCAAATTTTGAAGAGCGAAAAACGAAAATCTTGGGGCTGCCCACGGTGTCTTTCATGGCAGAAAAGCTGCACGTATCTCCCCGCTATTTAACCGATTTATTAAAGGAAGAAACAGGAAAAACGGCGTTGGAGCTTATTCATCTTTTTTTGATCGGTGAAGCAAAAAATTTATTAACAGAAGGCGAACTGAATATTTCAGAAATCTCGTTGTCGCTTGGTTTTGACAATCCAAGCTATTTTTCGAAACTGTTTAAAAAAGAAGTAGGCACTACTCCAAATAAATTCAAAGACCGCTTCTTAAATTAAGAGGGAAGATGTTCCTGTTTATTTAAAACGATTGTTTGACTGTTGTTGTAAAGGACAACCTGATCCGTCGTGCACATCAATTAAGAATTTTGTTTAAAAATTTTAAAAATGAACCGTACAGCAAAAGCCCATTGGGCAGGAAATATAAAAGAGGGAAAAGGTGAATTGACCACACAAAGTGAAATTCTGAACAAAACAACGTTCAGTTTCAAATCCCGTATCTCTGCGGAAGAAAAAGGCACCAATCCTGAAGAATTGTTAGCGGCGGCACATGCTGGATGTTTTACAATGGCTGTCAGTTATGCATTAACAGAAAAGGGCTTAAACCCAACGTCCTTGAATACCGAAGCCATTTTAACCATGGAAGGTTTTGATATAACAGGAATACATCTATCAATTACTGGTTCTTTATCTGGCATTACCGCAGATGAATTTGAAGCCATTGTTAAAGATGCTGAGCAGAATTGTTTAATTTCTAAAGTGTTGAATATACCGATCAGCTCGGAAGCACATTTTGTTTCTTAATTCAAATAAATTTAATCTGTATTTGAGTACGGATTTGAAGGGGTAACTTAAGAAAATCATTATTCCCGTTGTGCCACCTTTTTACGATGGTTTAGTCCCCAGTCTTTCAGGGAATATATGATGGGCGTTAGGGTATCGGCATATTCAGCCAATTGATAAGTGATCTTCACCGGGTAACCATCGATCACGGTCCTGATGACCAAACAGTGCTGTTCCAGGTCTTTCAGTTCTTTCGCCAAAACTTTGGGCGTAATACCGGGGATGCTTTGCTGTATATCGGTGAACCGGTCGTTTCCAACACCTACGGAAATGATAATGGGTAGTTTCCATTTACCATTGATCACGTCGAGCGCATCCCTCACAGGCTTTATCGTTTCGATGCAATCACAATGTCCTTTTTTAGCTGCCATAAAAAATCTTTGTAAAACTATTTCACTTTCCTTTAGGAAATCACTATACAAAAGAAAGTAAAAATCCATCAACTTTGTAAAATAATTTAAAGCAAGCATAATGAAAATAGGAATCATAGGAGCCGGAGCCATCGGCGGTACCATCGCTAATAAATTAGCAATAGCCGGCCACGAGGTAAAGGTTTACAGCAAAGGTGTGCAGCAAAAGTTGAAAGAAAGAGCCCGGGGACTGGGTGTATCGGCATCTACAAAAGATGATGTTATAGATAATGTTGACGTAGTGGTCGTCTCCGTTCCCACAGCAGCCATACCAGAAACATCGGATCTTTTCGTGAATGTTTCTGATAAGGTGATCGTGATCGATACTGCTAACTATTATCCGTTCCGGGATGGTGAGATCGAAGGTTTGAAGAATGGCAAAGTCGAAAGTGTATGGGTTTCAGAAACCCTGGGTAGACCGGTCATCAAGGCTTTTAACAATCTACTGGCGCACAGTCTCGAATATGGCGGCAAACCAGAAGGCGCCAAAGATAGGATAGCGATGGCGATGTCAGGAGACGATCAGCAGGCCAAAGAGATTGTATCCACCTTAATCAACGATACAGGGTTCGACGCTGTGGATGCTGGTACACTGGCAGATTCGTGGAGGCATCAACCAGGCACTCCGGCTTATTGTACGGAACTGAACGCAGATGAACTTCGCCGGGCTCTTACGGATGGCGAAAAACAAGAAGCCATACGCCTGCGGGACTATGCTATCGTGAAATTTATGGAATTTTCATCGCCACCTACGCACGAAGAAGTCGTGGCCATGAACCGTTCGCTGTTTTCTAAAACCCTAAGTCTTAAATTATAATGGACGGGATACCTGACCGGGCGCTGGTGAGCAATTAATCAGTGGAAACATGATGCAAATACACGATAGCAGGTTGCGTAAAACGCAACCTGCTATTTGATTACCTATGGTTTCATTTTAGCGCTCTTTCTTGACTTTTTTGCGGGCGCATCCTCCTGGTCCTGCGCTTGCTTTTGATCTTTTTTATTCTCATTCTTTAATTCAGGCTTTTTATAATGTTCCAGTTGTTGCGCTTCGCCTTTCCAGTTCGTCAGGTTAACGCGGTGTTCAGCGGGATTGGCCTCTATAAATAATTTGACCTCCTTGCCATCTTTTATGGCGGTGACCTTGTGGCGGTTGCCTTTTTCCAGCGACTTCATCAGCTTTTCACGGGCACCTTCCTCGTTGATACCGACGATATCCAGCTTATCGACGGCGCGTTCGGGTTTATAGTTCCAGCCGTCGGTAAATGGCCTGAGTTTATAATTGCCGTTATCAGTCTTATTTTCCCTATCAACGACGATCCAGGCATTGTATTTTTCCCCTTCCCTATTTTCAAGCTGCTTATGCACCGCCCGGCCCTCCATGAGGTTATAAGCTTCTTTGGCTGTGATGGCTTCTCCCTTATTGATATAAAAGGTTTGGTGCATGTCTTTATCCCGTAAGGAGGCGTCGTATTTATTGAAAAAATACATATCGTTCTGGTCGCCTGCTTTATAGTGGAGGGTATAATCGACGTTTTGCTTGTTGTACGCTTGTTCAGTATTTAAGGCAAACTCCTTTTTGCCTGACATAATGTTTTTTTCCAGGTCTTCATTGAGATTGTCACCAAACCCCAGGTTCAGTAATTGCTTTTGCAGGTAACTTAAATTTTCTGTGTTCATAATACTTGTTTTAATTAACGATTGATTTTTAAAAGCACCGGATATTGATCCATCAGCTTTACTTTTATTTTCTTCACTTTTTTGCTGAATAGCCCTTTGGCGGCGTTCACGCCGCTTGCTGCAGCTTGTGCGCCAATGCTTTGGTCCATGGTCAGGAACTGCATGCTTTGGATCGCGTTGTCGGCACCCGAACCCGCCGCCCCGCCGAGTTCGGCTTCAGGTGCAGGTATGCCGGGCATACCGTCCAGGCTGAATACGGTAAGGTTGACAGGGATGATCTGCCTATCCAACCGGATGTTTTGAATGGTCAGGAGTAAACGCTGATTAGCGACCTCGCAAACACCGAAGATTTCCTGTCCTTTGGATAATAATTGATTTTTCAGGGTTACCGTATCGGTCAGTTTCAGCTTGACAGCGCCGCCATCTATTACCTTTTGTTTGCCATCGACAGTCGCAGGTATCGCCCGGAAGGGTTCGGCTGGTTCCGGCATTGCTGTCTTTTGTTTTACCGGCGCTGGGTCTTGTATCGCCCGTACCTTATCCAGCATGCTGTTCAGTTGCTGCATTTCAGGGTCCGGCACATTGCTGCCGCTATTCATGTTGTCCATCATTTTTTTAAGCTGCTTCACTTGCTGCGGCTCCGGCGCCTCGTAACCGTCGGTTTGCTGGTGCACTTGCTGCGGCTGGCTTAATTGCTTATCCAATTGTGCCAGTTTCGCCTGTATCTTTTGTGCCTGATCGTCCGGCGAGCCTATGGAATCGGTCTTATATGCTGCTCTTTTATCCAGACCCATAGACTTTATAAAGGCCGGGCTTACGCCGTCTTGTGTCGAATCATGCCGGACGGCCTGGTAAACTGCCATTTTATCGGTTTTGTCCTGTGTTTTAAATTGCGCTTCGGGCAGTTTGGTGTCCAGGCCTTTGTTTTTTACCAGGTGCCGGTTGCCGGCTTTGCCGCCGCCCAAAGCCCAGAAGGCCATGGTCAGGAAAGGGATCACCAACAGCGGTAATACCAAAAGGAATTTTCGTTGCTTTTCCATATCAGTGTTTTTTAAGGATTAATGAATCTTTGAATTGCGGACCGGATGGCTGGCCGATATGCTGCGGCACCGGGATCGGTTGTATTTGGTCATCGAAATGGCTGTAACGGATGCTCAGCGCCAACAGGCACAGAAACACAAAGCAAAAACCGAAGTACAATAGGATTTGTGTCCACTCTCCGCGGGTATTGAACCAGTCATTGAGCCGGTAAATGTATTTCCGTATCATGGATTATTGATGGTGGTGTCTCGGTTCGCCAGTGTTTCCCAACGTTCGATCAGAAACCCGTGCGGGTTGTTATCCGACCGGCTGACATTGCGCAGGTAACCCTCGGTAACCAGAAGTTTATTGATCGTCGAGGTAGATCTGATCAGTTTCTCGGTGGCGAAGCATTTGAAAGCATACGGATAACTGTTCATGTTTAACTGGATGCTGTCTACCGTGATTTGCTGGCTGATATTGCCGGAGATCAGGTTATTGTAATAGCTTTTCTCTTTGAGCCCGTTATACTGGTTGCGCGCGCTTTCATCAGCCAGGTACAAAGCCTTGCTGATATTACTTTCGATCACCTTTTCATCAGGATCAAGCGTAAAGAAGTAATGGTGAAACATCTTGATGTGGTCGCGCGCTTCGACGGGAATGTTATCCTTCCGGTCGGCTGCGATGGCTTCCAGCGCCTTGCCGTTAGCCAGTACATAGATATGCGCTGAGGCCTTCTGATAAGCGGCAAAAGCATAATAAATGGCAGCAACGGAGATCAGCGCGCTGGTCAAAATAACCAACGCGACAATGCGCTTATTTTGCTGAAAAACGGTTTCGATGTTTCTGAGGTGTGTGAACATAATGTTTATTTTTTAGGGTTGCCATTCAATTTTTCTGCCTGCACATCGTCGGAACCTGCCGAGCGGTAGCCATCGGCGATATGCCCCGGCATATTGAAAATGTTTTTAGCGCCTTCGGCCATTCTTGCACCGGCGGCAGAGGAAGTAGATTTTACCGAACTCAGGCTGATTGAGGTCAGGTTGGTGACTTTATTCAATAAACCGTTACCGCCACCGGGATTGATGATATAGCCGGCAATTGCGGGTACCGTGAAATAACCGACTATGCCGATCAATAAAAAAATGAGGTATGCGGTATCAGTGGAACTGAAAAAAGTATCACCTGCGCTTTGTACTTGCTGAATATCCAGCTTTAGCATATTTTCCTGTACTTTCCCGATGATACTGCCAAAAATATTGGCGACCGGTAACCATAGGAACACGTTCAGGTATTTCGCCAGCCAGGTCGTCAGCGTATGCTGGAAACCATCAAAGACCGAAAGACCGAAGACGAGTGGCCCGAGAATGGCCAATACGACCAGGTAAAAGGTCCGGATCGTGTTGATACAAAGCGCGGCTGCTTCATAAGCCACCTGCAAAATCTCAGACATCCATTGTTTTACACTGTTGCGGAATTTGTAACTTGCCTTATCCATGGCGAATTTCACATCATTGCCTAAGCCGGACAAGACACCTTCGTTTTCGCGGTTGGGGTCATCCGGATGTGTGTACTTATACCATTTGTCTCTATCGCCCTCGCCGTTGTCACCCACGTACATTTGCCAGGTATTTGTTTGTTCTATTGCTGCCTCTTTTTGGGCGAGCAATTTGGCGATAGCGGCATCCGAATTCTTGACCATACCGCCCGTAGCGGTTACTACCGGGTTCATCAAGCCGTTGATCACCGCGATTACTGTTGGAAATAACAGGATGGTCATACCTAACGCGAAAGGGCGTAACAAGGGATAAAAATCAACAGGTTCTGCGCTGGCCAAATGCCGCCACACACGGGCTGCGATATACCAGAGGGCGCCGAACCCGGCGATACCACGGGCTACACCAATCAATTGGCTGCACATCGGGAGCATTTCTGAATAGACATTATCCAACACGCCTTGCAGACCATGAATATCATCCGCAAGGCCCTCCGCCCTGGAAAATAAGGGAATGAAGATTCCCGTCAGCACCAATATGGCACTTAATAATTGCTTCTTTTTCATAATGATTGTATTAGTTTACACCATAGAGCCGCTTGAGCGTCTGCGTATCATGCAGGTCCCTGCTTCGCTGCAAACTCAGCATCACCGCCTGTCGGTTAAAAAAACGCAGGAATTGTAACTGGTCAGAACTATTGTTATATATGCCGTCAATGGCCCGGAGGCGGTCATCATCAGACATCCGTAACTGCCCCGCAGTCGTGACACTCGCCAGGTCATCAATATTGGCATCGCTTTGTCTCACCAGTTGGCTGAACACATTATTGATATAAGCGAGTTCCTTGTTGTTGAATGTTCCGCTTTGCCGGAACAAACCGGCATAACGCTTATACTCGCTGAGTATATTGTTTTGCTGGTTCATGATCTGGCCGACCCTGGGATTATTCCGAACCGCGGGGTTAACCGCTATTAAGCTGGTCAGGTAAATATTATGCAGGTCGAAATTGCCTTTCGATAAATTGGAAATGGTACCGTAACCTTGATGGTAGATCTGGTAACCCTTTTTCATATCGGAGAGGATCGCTTTAAATTGGGTCAGCTTTTCGATGTTCAGCAATAATTGCTGCAATTCATCGCTTTGCGCTTGGGCCTTGAAGCTAAAAATCAGTATCAAAATCAATACAGCGCCATAGGGCTTGAGTGTGTTAATCCTTTTCATACAGACGGTTTAAAGTGATTACTTCATTTTTATTCTCCTGCTTTTGCAGCACGTAAACCCTGACCTGGCTGCCAAAGGCAGCTGCAAAACGATAATTGTCCTGCATGGCTTCATGTAGCCGGGCGATCTGCCGGATACGTTCTTCGTCGCTCATTTCTGTTTTTTGATCCGCAAGTACCGTTTGCAGGTCGTTTAAGCGGGCATCACAATCATTTAATAACGCGGCACAAACTTTACTCAGGTAGTCGCATTCGGTAAGGGTAAGGCCCTGCTGGCTTTTGATGACAGACGTTTGTTTTAAGATATCCTGTTGCCAGCGAAGGATGTCTTTTACCTGCGGGTTATTGCTGACCGGGCCGCTGACGGTTTTCAGGTGCGTATAATAACTGCTGTGTAAACTATATTCATTGCCGATATAATCACCAATGGAACACAGGCCGCCTTTAGCGATACGGTAGCCTTTTTGCAGATAACCGCTGTAAATTTGTAAGGCAGCGATCTGCTGATATAGGTATTTCTTTTGCGTACTCTTTTGACTGAACCACTCCGCAAAAGTCTGGGCCCGGGCGCAATGGCTCATAGCCGCCATTACCAAAGTAAAGGCGAATAATGCCCTCGCTTTCCGGCGAAGGCCGGTTGTTGGTTTTAAAATCTGTTCAACGGATGCCATAATAGTTTTTGATGGATTGCACTTCGTTTAAATCCTTGCCGCGGTGCAGGCTGAGGATCATGTTCTGGTTGTTATATTGTTTCAGGTCACTGTAGTTTTCGTCCAGCCGGTCACCCGCCTGGTTGATAGCTTCCAGTCGCTGCTGGTCGGTCATCTGGGTCTTGCCGGGGTTAACGACCAGCATGATCTGGTCGAGGTTCTTGGCGGAGGCATCCAAAATGCCCAGGTAAACACGCTGCATCTCATTGATCTCTTCGATACGGAAATGTTTATCCGATTGAAAAAGCTTCCAGGCCCGCTGATATTCGCCGACCAGGGCCACTTGTTGTAAGGTAATGGCCTTAATGCGCTGGTAATAGGCGATAGTAGATTTGACTTGCCATAACTCCTGGTAGTATTCGTCATACAAGGACCGCTGTTTATCAGACCAGTTCGATATCTCGTTCAACCTGAACCTGGACAGTTCGTTCTCCAATGTTTTCTGCGCATTCTGCAGCCAGATGGTATTATTTTGCATACGCTGCACTTTCAGATCGATGGCTTTGATCACTTTTTTAACGACCAGTTTGACTGCTTCGACCACAGGTATTTGTGCCGAGCTTCGGAAACTATATGCCAAAAGCATTACTATTATAAAAATTCGAATTGTTTTCATGGCAGTGGCGAGTAAACGGTAGGACCTAATTGTACGGTGTTATTCTTAAACTGAATTAGTGGTGCATCAGCGCTGTTCATGGTCCAAATGCGCGTTTTGAATTCTTTTGGCAACACCTTTCCACTAATTATTTTTTTATACCCGGTTTTTTTCGTGATCACCGTATCTCTAATAATAAGGGTATCATCGGCAATGGAAAATTGGCCTTCCGTATGGTTCACATAGATGCCGTCGTGGGACTTTGTTTGGCAGGCTGCAAAGAGCAGAATAGCCAATCCGAGTTTGATTGTTGTTTTCATGCTGCGTTATTTTTAGTTTGTTCTTCTTCGTGGACAATAACCGCGATGGCTTTACGGATATCGCCATACTTCTTTTTGTAAGCCTTCACTTTGGCTTTTTCAGCTGATTCTGTGGTATAGGTCCAGTATTCTTCCCGGCTCACCTCCGTGCGGTAAACTCTTGATAGCTGGCCGTTCAGGCTGATAAATACTTCCTTGTATTTGTACTTTTCGTCATTGGCCCGGTTCATACTCATAATGAGTGCGGTTTCTTTATCGGTGATACCCAGGAGTTGCTGGATTTTCGGAAAATCATTCTGGTACTTGCGCTGATCCAATAGTATTTTACAGTCGCTGTTGTTGATGATGGCCTGCTTTACAACCGGGGAACTGATGATGTCTTCGATATCCTGGGTGACGACCAGTGCTTCACCAAAATATTTGCGGACGGTCTTGAATAAATACTTGATGTATTCGGCCATGCCTTCCCGGGCGATGGCTTTCCAGGCTTCTTCGATCAGGATCATTTTACGGGTTTCCTTATCCAGCTTGCGCATCTTACTCACGAATGTTTCCATGATGATCAGCGTCACCACCGGGAACAGAATCGGGTGGTCTTTGATGTTATCCAGTTCAAATACAATAAAGCGCCGATGCAGCAAATCGAGGTTTTCTGTTGCGTTGAGCAAGTAATCATATTCACCGCCCTGATAGTAGGGTCGTAATACGAACAACAAGTTGTCGATGTCGAAATGTTCATCTTTCACTTTACTTGCTTTCATGGTTTGGTAAAAAGGCCCTTGCAAAAACTCGTAGAAGGAATTGAAGCAGGCAAACTGAGGGTCAGACTGGTAGTAATGGAACAGCGCGTCGGAGATCGCGATATATTCGGAGCGTTGCACGCCCTCATCTTCTTTTTTCCAGAGCGCCAGGATCATGGCTTTGATACTTTCGCGTTTTTCGGTATCCAGTGTGTCACCTTCACCCACGTAAAATGGATTGAAACTGATCGGGCTGCCTTCCGAATACGTGAAATAATAGCCATCCACAAATTCGCAAAGCCCTTCATAACTATGGCCAACATCCACCAGCACGATATGGGCATCCTGTTCGTAATAGCTCCTCAGCAGGTGGTTAGTAAAAAAAGACTTACCGCTGCCAGAGGGTCCCAAAATGAATTTATTGCGGTTGGTGGTCACACCGTTTTTCATCGGTTCATCACTCAGGTCGACATGTAATGGCTTACCTGATAAACGGTCACCTAAGCGAATGCCACATGGCGACAGGCTGCTCCGGTAATTGGTTTCTAAATTGAAGAAGCAACAGGCTTGTTCGGCAAACGTATCAAAAGTGTCGTTCATCGGGAAGTTGCCCGCGTTGCCGGGCAGCCCTGCCCACCAGATCTGCGGGGCGCCGTCCGTCTCCTGTTTGGGCCGGGCGTCCAGTTGGGCCAGCGCCGAGCTGACCTTGTTTTTGACATCTTTTAATTGTGCCTTGTCGTCGGTCCAGGCCAGGATGTTAAAATGTGCCTTAACCGGAAGCCGCTGCTGGCTGATCGCTTCGTGCAGGAACTCCTGTGTGGCATCACGGCCGATTGCGTTTTCGCGTGAGTATGCCGATAACGATTGCAGGCGCAGCTTTTTGGCTTCCAGTTTTTTAAGGGTTCTGGCACTGTCTTCAATAAACAGATACTGGCTGTAAAGGTGATTGCAGTTCAGTAAGGCACCCACCGGGCTCGAAAAACCGGTACTGAACTTGGTTTTGTCGGTGCTGTACTGGTCGTAAGTAATTCGTGGCCCGCAAAGTGCCGGGAGATTTTCGGCTTCCGCCAGCGTATATAACTGGCAGCGGTTATCGCCGATCCGCAGTTCGTCTTTTAGATGAATGTCCTTTAGTTCCGGATCATCTTCCCGGCCAAGCAGAAAGCAGTATTGCTCCAGAATACCCGGCGTTACCAGCGTCCCGGCAAGTTCGTCATCAGGTAGCCGGCGTAAAGTAACTAATCCGCTGTCCTCCATCACCCGTTTGAACTGTCCAGCGCTATCCAGGAAGTCATGGAATAGCTCCGCGTCGGTCGTTTGGGCCGGGGTCAGGCGTTTGCGCATCAGGCTGCTTGCAGCGCTGCTAACGGGTTTGTAATTCTCCGGGCGCTTGGTCAACACGATCAGGCAATGGTGTGCGAGATATGGACGCTCATTAAAAAAGCGTTCGCTGGCATGGCTTAAAAATGTTTTATCCCCGAATACCGCTTTGTAGCTGGTTTCCACGAACCAATCCTGTTTGTGGAAGATGCTGTTCTTTGGCAGGAGTTTGATGGCTTTTACCCAGGTCTGGTGAAAGGCCATATATTCCTCATTCGACAGCGTAAACAGTTCGGGCAGCCGGACTTCGTAAGCAATACTTAACTCTCCCTGCATGGATAGTAAGGTATCGTGTTCAACCTTATAGATCGGGAATATTTGCTCAGCGTTTTTCATAAAACAACCTCCTGGTTTTGAATTTTAAATAAGCGGGCAGGTATCGGCGGGCGTTCCTTTTCATCAGCCCGTGTTCACCATATTGGTGACTTAGGCCAAATACTTTATAGCATAAGGCGATGCCTAAGCCTGCGATGATGAGGATACACAGGTAAACAGCCAGGCCAGTCAAATAAAGGATCGCGAACAGTACCAGCAGCACGACCAGCCCGCCACCTAAATAGCCGATATATTGGGCTTTCAGCCCCTTAAATTCGATGGGACGGTTGATGCCTTTGTTGATCTGGTAGCTCATACCCCGAAAAATGATTTGAGAACGGTGGCCACTACGACTAAAAAGATACAGCTGCCGAACCAGCTGGAGGCGACTTTGCCGGTATCTCCCTCGCCATCGTTCCATTTTTTATAGACCTTGATGGCGCCGACCAGTCCGACGATCGCGCCGATGGCGTACATTAAATTAGTGCCGGTCGCGAAATAGCTTTTGACCTGGGTGGTCGCTTCATTGATGCCTGCATTGCCATCCTGGGCCATGGTTACCCTTGCTATTAATAGCAGGGCGATGATTGCTGTTATCTTTTTCATGATGTAAATGTTAAAGGCCATTCATCGGCCCTGATTTCAAAAGGGAGTTGGGTTGATGCGAAGGCGCTGACCGATTTGATAAGAGCGGGCAGGCTGATCTCATCGGCGAACACCTCGTATTTGTCCAGTAATAGTTTAAAAAGGGAAAGGAACTCGGATTTGTTGTCGTTTCCACCGTAAGCCTCTACCAATACCATGGCTTCGGCCAGCAGGTCATCGGCGGGCCCTTTGGGGAGGGTTTGGTCACTGATATCGTCCGGGTCGGCACCGGCGAAGAGCAATTCTTCGGGGTGATACAGGCCTGTATCGGCCTCCGGCCTGGCCTCACCCATGACGTCGGTTTGCTTATGGGCAACAGCCGGTAAGAAGGTTTGAACCATCGGCTTGATTTTCAGCCAGGCCGACAGTTCCCGGCGGTAATACCGGAAGAGGATATAGCCGTACCAGGCCAGGTTTAGCAACAGAACGGTAGTCAAATATTGCTGCCAGGAAATCGCGTTCAACATACACTTTCATTTTAACCCGGCGGCACCATGCCGATGGGCAAAACAAAAGTGGATACTTCCCTGTCACTTATTTGACAACCACCGCACAGGTGGTATTCGATTCCCGGAAATATGGATCAGGATGGACCGGAATAGACTGAAATTCCGGAAAAGGAAAAATCCTACCTAAACAATTCCTCAAATAAAACACCAATACTATATTGATTATAAAATCTTTATGTCATTTAATTCAAATGCAAAACAAGGGTATAACGAATAGTGGTAATGATCAGCTCTTATATGCCAGGCCAATAAAAAATCCGGCTGCGAGTGCCAGCAGGATCAGCGCAAGCCATACATATTGCCGGGACTGCAGTCTATGGATGACCTTCTGGAGCCGGCCATGCTCGGCTAGGTTGGCCAGTTTTTCGTTTTGCAGCCGCCTGTTTTCCTGCTGTAGTTTGGCCAGCATCCCTCCCACCTCGAGCGCCTTTTGCTGTTCCTGTCGGTAGCGTTTCGTAAAGCCGCCCTCTCTCAGGAATTTTTCGCCTTTGGGTTTGAGGATGAGCTTTTCCGGCAGCTCGTAATCCCCGTGTTTACCGGATTGCGCGACCAACCCCTCCCGCTGCAACGCCTGCACCATCGCGTAGGCCGCCGCTTCGTCCTGGCCGAACAGCTCGAGCAGCTGCAGCCGGGTGAGGCTGTCCGGGATACCAAAGGCTTCCAGCAGTGTATCGAGCATGGCGCATTCATATTCGTTCAGGTCGGTCATACCGCAAATTTAATAAAAACGGGCTATGGCTGCACCAGCCGGCGTACCGGTTGATAAGCTTAAAATATTTTGGTCAACCTGGGCAGCCTTCGTAAATTGCGGCATGACTGACAATTCCGCCATATTTGATTACCACCGCAGCATGATCGCTTACCATGGCAACACAGGCCCCGCCGCACTCGGCTGGACGGACAGGGAAAGCCAGCTCGTCCGGTTCAGGGTCCTGTCCGAAATGGCCGGACTGGATCATTGCAGTTTACTGGACGCAGGCTGTGGCCATGGCGACCTGCTCGGTTACCTGTTAACCCGGTACCCGGATATCAATTATACCGGGATCGAACAGCTCCCCGAGTTTCTTGCCGAAGCCGGAAAAAGGTACGGTTTACTCCCCGAAGCCATATTCCTGGAGGGCGATTTCTGCCGGGACGCACTGCCGGCCGTTGATTATGTGCTCCTCAGCGGCGCACTCAATTACCACCAGGAAGACCCGGATTTTATATATAACGCCATTTCCAAATTATATGCTGCCTCCCGCAAAGGCTTCGGCTTTAACCTGCTCCGGCGGGTCATCCCAAACGGGCTCCTTGCGGCCTACCAGCCCGACAATGTCTGCGCCTATTGTGAGACGCTTGGTGCGGATGTACGCCTTCGGCTGGATTACAGCGACGAGGATTTTACCATATACCTGTACCGGTAAAATCCTTCAGGCCAGTTTATCGTTTAAAAAATTCGCAAAGCTATTCTTCAGCCGGGTCAGGAAAACAAACAGGTCCTTTTTCCTCCGGCTGATATCCAGCAGCTTATGATAGGTTTCATGGATCTCGACCTGGAAGACGAAGGCAAAGACCGCGACCAGCTCATTGATCTCGATATGCCCGTGGTTGATGGCCCCGGAAGATTTCAGGGCGTAGATCAGCTCGACGAGATCGGTCTGGCTGGCTGTCCAGGCCGGGTGCGCAAAAGGGAACAGCTTTTGCCCCGCCAGAGAATTTAGGCCTGTATCCAGCCGCAGCAACTCGTTCTCCAGGAAGTCCTGGAACTTTTCATTGGCGATGATCTTGGACAGCTTATAATCATGACTCGTTGAGAACTGGTCGCTGATTGCAAAATCCTGCAGATCAACCGGTGAGGCCGCCCCCGCCCGGGTATAATAGCGCTCGTCCAGGTAATCGGACCCTGCCCGGAAGTACTGGTAAAAATACAGGTTATCTTCAAAAAAACGGTGGATTCCCTGCAACTTTTCAGCGATGTAGTTCCGGCGGGCGGCCTCCCCTCCCGGCGGCATTTTGATGCGGTAGTTGTACAATTGCACGTAATAAATGAATTTGCTGTACAACAGCGGCTTTACTTCTTTAAAAAAGGAGATTTCCGAGGCCGCATCAGCAAATACCAGGTCAGGCATGCTCCTTCTTAATTTGTCCAGCGCCTTCCGGCAGGCGCAGACCGCCTGGACGCCGGCATCCGGCCCCGCCTGTTTTTCGTTAACCGGCAGTTCCCGGTTCAGTGCGGCCAGCAGGCGGCGGGTGTAGCGCCCGGCGGGCAACCGGTCCAGTTTTAGTTGTTCGTTGGTTGTTTCCATAAGTATTTCAAATCGGTTAAAATGATATTATATATGCTGATGTTGGTATTATTGGCATCTTTTTAAAGCACAACACAATATTTTCGCGAATAAATTGTTTAACTTTTAATTATTATCTGTTAACCCAAAGCTAATTCCTATAAAGTTCAGACGGTTTGAATTAAATCAATATCGTATGGAACAATCAAATGAGCTTTCGGACCTGGAAACGCTTTTCCGTGTCCTGACCTTTATCGCCCCGCTTTCGGGTGCGCTGCGCAGGCGTTTTGAGGATTTTATCGTCACCAAAAAATATCCTAAAAAGCATCGGTTGCTGAACGAAGGCGAGATATCTCGCCATATATTTTTTATCTGTAAAGGTTCCGCCAGGGCCTTCTACCTGGATGCTGAAGGGCATGAACATACCACCTGGTTTATGGGACCCGGTGACCTGATGATCTCCGTTTACAGCTTCTATACACAGGAGCCGGCAGCGGAAAATATCGAATTACTCGAATCTTCGGTCTTACTCTCCATGACCTGGGGCCAGTTACAGAACATTTATGCGGAGTTCCCGGAATACAATTACCACGGGAGGCTTTTCACCGAAAAGTATTACATCCTGTCGGAAAAACGGGGCATCCTGCTCCGCACCAGGAAACCCGCTGACCGCTACCACCAACTCTTAAAAGAATATCCGAAAATTACCCAGCAGGCCTCATTAGGCCAGATTGCGTCTTTCCTCGCCATAACACCTGAGACGCTCAGCCGGATACGGGCAGGAAAGTAAAATTGATTTGTATTAAAAAAAAAATAAAATATATGAGGTGCATTCATCGCAAAACAATCCTGGCCATTGTCCTCCTGCTGACCGTTGTCGCCTGCAAAAAAGAAGTTCGGTCCGGCAAATCCAACGAGGCACAAAGCTTCCTGTTTACGCTGGAAGCAGTCAAAAAATGGTACCAGCCCGAAACGGGTATTACCGTGAACTGGGAACAGGCTGAACATCACCAGGCGAAAACGGGGGAATACTGGCTTGTCGGCATTGATGGCCGGCCCACCTTCGGTAACTTGAAACTCGGCTACCGCAGGCTCCTGTTTTTCAAAAACAGCCAGGGCGAAATCACCGAGCAGGTCCTCGAGGTCATTCCCGACGCTTTTTATTTGCAGCGGCAGCAGCAGGTAACCGGTAAAAATTTTACCGGCCGCATCTTTATCTTTGACCGGAACCGAACCCTGCTGGGCGGACTCACTTATCAAAACGGGAAACAGATCGGCTCCATAAAAGCCGCCGGTAAAGACACCACCCGGCTGCAAACAGACAGTGCCCCGGTTAACTGTGTCTGGTACGATGATAACTATATCAACGCGGACGGCGAACTGGTCGTCTATGCCGAACAGATCTGCGACCCGATTTTCAATGCAGGTGGCGGCGACGGCTTCTCCGCCGGATCAGGGGGCGGGTACAGCCCCGCCGGGTCGGGTGATGGCGCTATCGTGGAACATGGAGGCGGCGGTGGCGGGGCTGGTAACCCCACGGCAGCCCCCGCCGTATCGAACCTCCCCGGCGAAAACAGCCCGGGCATAAAACCTAAAGACTTCATGAAATGTTTCCAGGATATCCCAGACCAGGGCGCGGCCATGAAAATAACGCTGTATGTACAGGAGCCATTCCCCGGAACTACCTTTAACATTGGCCCCAACAGCGTTGGCCATGTCGCTATCGGACTCAGCAAAACCAACGGCAACCAAAACATCACACAGGTGGTCGGCTTTTATCCCAATGCTACAGGCCTCGACAAAATGCATGCGCCATCCAAGATCGTTAATAACGGGGGTGACCTCCAGTATAATGTCAGCATCAGCTATAATGTGAGCGCCTCCGATTTTCAAAAGATCAGCAACTATATCGCCAATCCACCGGCCACCTACGACCTCACCTCTTTCAACTGTACCAATTTCGTATACAACGCCTGCAAAACCGGGAATATCACCCTCCCCGACCCTTACAGCACCGTCGGCCCGGCCACCCCACCAGGCGCCGCAGCTGTCATGGCACCCGCCGGACTGGGTGACAGTATCGAAAAACTAAAGGGCCAATCAAACGTCAATATAAATGGAGGAACAACACCAAAAAGTAAGGGAGCTTGTCAATAAATTAAACCCGAAATCATCATGAAAAAATATACTATAGCAATATTCATTATCATCGTCATCAGCAATCTTCCGTTATTTAGCTTCTTCACCACCGAAGATTATACCTATTGCAATATCGACAACTCATTTACCTATAACGAAAACGGCGGCAAGGGATTAAATTATATAAGCACAATCAGAGCTTATACATTCTTTCTCTGCGAGAACCCGGCTAAAGACCAGGGAGATAACCGACTTTTTCGCACCTTCACCATCAAACCCTGGCGGTTCTGGGAATGGAGAGAGATGATCTTCCACAGCGAAAGATTTGGGTTGCCGTATAAAAGCCCAGGTAGAAAAAGCAAATAAAAACCAAAACAAACCGACTTTTTTGGTATGCGATCGATCTTAGCGATAATCCAACAAGTGATTAATTTCAATAAAAATCATACCCACGAGGCATAATGTTAGTAAGCTGCCGCTAAAAACGTTGATTACGCTTACTCGCGAGGCTGCTGATTCGACGGAAGGGAGCGGGCAATGATTAATAAAAACCCCATATTACTTTTCCGGACACTTGATCAGATGGGAGATAATTTCAGCCATCAAAATGACGAAGAAGGTAAAATTATACATGATATTAATAATCAACCAGCCTTTAGGGTTAGCAGTACAATGATTACTAAAACCCGCGAGGCTGCTGATTCAGTAGAACATAGCGAATAACATGGCTGAAAAACAAAACCCAATTTTAAAATTCCGTACTCCGGCGACAGCAAAAGCGGAATCCCATACTTACGGATATGATGTAATAAACGGGCTGCATTATTCAGGTGACAATGCAGTAATCCAGGGCATAAAAACAACAAATCTTGGCACGATGATCACCGAAACAAGAGAGGCAGTTGGTTCATCAGAAATGGCCGGTTAATAAATGTTGGTTAAAACGATATTTGTCACCAATCGAGATGATATTAGTGTTGAATATCTGATTGATAAATTTCGTCCTTTCGAAAAAGATTATTTGAGGCTCAATTCAGAAGACATCGATTTATTGCAATTTGAATACAGTCCTTCCGGATCTTCCCTTTGCTTTTTAGATGATACAGAGTTGATTTATCTAAAGTCAAAACAGCTTTATTTAAACGCACACCTCTCAAATATAACAATCCCCAAGGCGACGATAACAATGCCTACCTGAATGCTGAACGCAGGCATTTTTTGGAAGGCCTGTACCTAAGTTTGCCTCATGTTAAGTGGGTAAACCCAATGTTTGCCACGCATATCGCCGAACGAAAACTATATCAGCTACGTTTAGCTAAAGATCTGGGGCTGAACATTCCGGTCAGTCTTGTTAGTAATAACCGTGACCGGGTTCTGGCATTTTTGCAATCCCACAAAGAATGCATCATTAAGCCTATTTCAAATGGTTTACAAGTTTTAAAAGACAGGAGTTATTCCATCTATACGACACCAGTAAGTGCCGTATCTTTGGGGCTTTAGATTTGGCTGAGCAATTTGATACGCCAGTTTTTGTGCAAGAAAGAATTCCTAACTATGCGGATATACGGATAACGATTGTTGGTTCAAAAATCTTTTCAGCGGCCATTAAAAATAATAGCGGTGAAGTGGATTGGCGTAAACCCGAGATAGTTAAAAGTTATGAGAGAATTGAGTTACCGACGGAATTGGCTGGCCAACTTCTTAAATTGAATCGCGAGTTAGGGTTGATCTATTCCGCAATCGATTTGATTCAAACACCTGAAAAAGAGTTTTATTTTTTAGAAATCAATCCGGTGGGTGAATGGGTATGATTAGAGCAGGAATTGGGATTTGATATTTCAGGGGCATTAATTAAAGAATTACTATGAGTAAATTAGAAGAATATTTACCAATACAGATCCAGCCAGAAAGGAAAATAAGTAAAATCATAAAGAGAGGGTTCGGCAGCTTGGAGGTCCTGGTTCATGCGCTATTACCACACGCCAGCCCTGCAAAACCATCGAAGGAATTTGACGGGCAAATTATAAGCATTGATGACGACTACGTACATTCTACCGCTTTTGAAATTTTTGTTCTACCATTTAAGGCTCCGCTGTTTCGTTGTTATAGAACTCAAAGCCGGAAAATTTATACCTGAATATGCAGGGAAACTAAATTTCTACCTCAATGCAGTAGATGGTACGCTAAAGCATCTTCAGGATCAAGCTACTATCGGCATATTGATATGCAAAGAGAAAAATAAAATAGTGGCTGAATATGCACTTAAAGGTTTAGAGAAACCGATCGGCGTATCTGAATATAATTTGACGAAAGCAATACCGTCAAACTTAAAAGGCAGCCTGCCATCCATTGCTGAAATTGAAAAAAATCTTAAATAGTATAATGCAAACAATTCATAAAATAAGTCTTCTAAGATATTAATTGAAGGAAAAATTAAAAGTTTATTACTGTAGAATTTCTAATCTCACACTTCTAATTATACTTTTAAAAAAGTATAATTAGAAGTGTGAGAATCCTGACGGATTTCTTTCAACTAAATCTATTCAGATCCAGATTGCGATCGTTTTTCGAATAATTTTTGTGAAAAAATTCATAATTAAAATCTGTATCAGCACTTGATCCAAACAATCTTTTTATATTCTACTATTAAAACTCCTGATGCTTCTAATTATCAGCGGTTCCGCACTGATTATGCAACAAATCGTATTTGTGGCTATAATCTGAACGAGATTCACGGAGCATATTTTTGAATATTGATTCAATATATTCAAGCTGTAACCCGTCGAGAAAATAAACGGGGTCATAATCGCTGTCTTCAGTTGAAAGACCGTCTGAATTCCAGGGGTGATAGGGTGGTTTTGGTTTTAAATAGTTTGCTGAAGGACTGGAGGTGTTCGAATCCGAGTTCGTAGGCGATCTCACTGACGGACAGGTTTGTGGTCGACAGTTTTTGTTTGGCTTTTTCCACCAGTTTTTCGTGGATATGTTGCTGGGTGTTTTGACCTGTGAGCACTTTTAGCATACTGCTTAGGTATTTGGCAGATATGTTCAATTCTCCTGCGACATAGGCGACCGTTGGCAGGCCCTCGTAGCCGGCTAATAATGTTTCCAGCCGTTCGAGGATCTGATGATTAGCTAATTCCCGCGTAATGAACTGGCGGTGATAAAATCGATGGGCGTAATTGAGCAGGGTTTCGATGTGCGAGATGATGATGGGCTTGCTGAATTGATCGATGTTGGCATGGTGTTCCTGTTCGATATTTTGAATGAGGGCGGTGATGGTGGCTTCTTCTTTTTCGGAGAGGAACAGCCCTTCATGCAGGGAGTAATCCCAGAAATCGTATTGTTTAATGGTTTTGGCTAAGGAGGTGTTCCAGATCAGATCAGGATGGATGTAGATCACCCATCCTGATTTTTCTGCCTGTTTGCCTTTGTCTGCTATCCCGATGCTGAATACCTGACCCGGTGCCATGAAGGACATGATGCCTTCATTGAAGTCGAAAGGATGCTGCCCGTATTTCGCCTGGAAGTTGTGCATGCGTTTGACGGAAATTGAATAGAAATCAAAGACCATTTGCTGCATTTCTTCGCTACGGGAATAGGGTACGGTTCCGACATCCACGACGCTAATAATTGGATGCTGCGGCGCAGGCAGACCCATATACCTATGAAATTCGCTAATGGTTTTAAAATGTTTCATTGGCTATGCTTCTTTTTTGATTTCTAAGACCAGTTTACCCCGAACGTGCCAGGTTTCGCTTTCGCGGTGCGCTTCTGCCACCTGTTCCAGCGGATAGACTTTGCTGATCAGCACCTTCACCTGACCGTCGTCGATCAGTTGCGCAATCTCGGTCAACCAATCCTGCCTCGGCTGATTCACAGCGAGTTCAGCGCTTATTTTTTTGGCGGCGGCGGCTTCGGTCATTTGCTCGTTGAACGGAAAATCTGTATTCACACTGACGAAGATACCGCCTTCTTTCAATACGCCCAAGGCTTTGATCCGCTCGTCGTTGTTACGGGTTGGTGATGCTTCCAGTACGACATCCACATTGGTCAAAATTTCTTCAAAGTTTTGGGTCTTGTAATCGATGACTTCATCGGCACCGAGCTGTTTGAGGTGTTCCTGGTTACTTGTCGAGGCCGTCCCAATTACATAAGCACCCATCGCTTTGGCAAATTGCACGGCGAAACTTCCGACGCCACCCGAGGCGCCCTGGATGAAAATACGCTGTTCTGCTTGCAACTTACCATGCCAAAACATACCCGTCCAGGCCGTCAGCGCTGCCAATGGCACGCCTGCCGCTTCGTTAAAGCTCAGGCTTTGGGGTTTAAGGGCAAACTGATTCGCTTTTGCCGCGCAATATTCCGCATAGCTTCCGTTGCCGGGAAAGTTAGGGACACCGTAAACGGCATGTCCTTTGCGAAAGGCAGTCACTTCGCTACCTACCACTTCTACTGTTCCTGCCGCGTCCCAGCCCAAGGTCATGGGTAAGGTGAGGAAAGATCGCATGCGGATATTGGCGCCCTTCCGGATCGCCCAATCGACGGGGTTGACGCCGCTGGCGTAGACTTTGACGAGGATTTCATCGGGCGCAGGAATTGGAACCGCTATATCTTCCATTTTCAGGACCTCCGGTCCGCCGAATTCGTTTATTCTGATGGCTATCATATTTCAACTTTCTTTACCAACAAAAATGAGAAACCATAGGACGACAAATTTAGCCAAACTTCGCTTTATGTTAGCCTAAAAGCCGGAACCGGCTCAGCAGAAAGGTTTATCATTAAGATCAATGCGGCGCACAAACCCCTCTCCGAGCGATGAAAGAATTTGCAGCTCATTATTGACCAAGGGAACTTTAATGCCTCAGCAAATTCCGTCATAAAATTAAACTGCGGCTGGGTAACGAATTCTATTATCATATTTAGTGATTATGGTTACTTAGCGCGCATTTCCTTGATGTATAACTGACCTGCCATGCATAAATCGTTTTGCGCTAACTTACTTACTCTTCCACCAAATTGTTCGGAATAGCCTTACTTTGTATAAAAATATAATATATGGCAGCCAAAGACGACGCTTTCGAATTGCTAAAACGCAAGATCAACACTTATGTCACTTTTAATGAGCAGGATACCCAAGATCTCGTAAATTATTTCAAGATTCGTCTTTTTGAAAAAAATCAGTTTCTTCTGCAAGAAAATCAAATCTGTAATTTTTGGGGATTTATTCAACAAGGATTAGTGCGGTCGTATTCGTTAACGAGTGAAGGGGACGAATATACGCTCGGCTGTATGCATGAAGGTAGCTTTATATCTGAATCCCTCAGTTTCAGTCAGCAGGTCCCATCATCTGTAAATGTACATGCGCTGGAAGATACTGTGCTCATTTGTATATCTTATGCAAAACTTCAGGAGCTTTATATTAAATACCCTGTATTCGAAAAATTTGCTAGAATGCTTTATGAGGAACGATTGGCAAGAGTAAAAGCAGGAACCTTATATCGGGTAAAGTTGAGCGCAACGGAACGCTATATTCATTTCATAAATACCCAACCCGAACTGATCAAAAGAGTCCCCCTAAAGTATATTGCTTCCTACCTTAACATTACCGACAGTACTTTAAGCAGGATTCGGTCAAAAATCAGCCGCATGAAAGTCTGACATCATTTCTTGCCTTTTGTCAAGTGATCCCAATGCGCAGCATTGTATCTTGCCGCTGATGGAAACACAGATAAAAATAGCGCTGGTAACTGGGGCGAACCGTGGTTTAGGTTTTGAAATTGCCAGGCAATTAGGGAATAAAGGATTCATTGTCTTATTAGGTGCGCGCGATCAGGCAGCAGGACATGCAGCTGCTGAACAATTAACCCGTCAAGGTGCAAGGGCCTACGCTGTACCTTTAGACATTACGAAGCCCGACAGCATAGCATTTGCTGTACAAACAGTGGAAACCCGTTTTGGCCGCCTCGATGTCCTGGTGAACAACGCAGCAAGATTGCCCACATCCGCTGACAAGGATACCCCCTCGACTATTACCGGGGAATTACTTGCTGAGTTTATAAATATCAATTTCCTGGCGCAGGTTGCGGTGACACAGGCATTTCTGCCTTTGATCCGGCTAAGCCGTGCGGGCAGAATAGTCAATATGTCATCATCCATCGGGTCGGTTACCATCACCAGCGAGCCGCTGCATCAAAACGGACCTAAGCCGGCGCGTCTTGCGTATGCAAGCGCCAAAGCTGCGTTCAATATGTTCACTGTTACGCTTGCAAAGGAACTGGTTGACACCTGCATTAAAGTGAACGCTGCCGATCCCGGACTTACGCAGACCGATGCGGGAGGACCAAATGCGCCAAATACGGTGGAACAAGGCGCTAAGCCTGCAGTCTACCTGGCCTGTCTGGATGATGAGGGTCCGACCGGCTGCTTTTTTACGCACCGGTTAAACCATCAAACCATAAACCCTTGGTAAAAATGGGGGTTAAGTAAAGCGAATTTAGCAGGCCCATTTTATAAATAATCTGATTAGCGCTACGAAAGCAATGAAGTCCATTGAACAGAATGATAAGAACTACAATTGTGAAACAGATTGGCTTATCAAACGGCTTTTAAATTGTTTAGGCTTGAGTTGATGATGATGTTCAAATACCCTGGTAAAATGGCTAAGGTTGGTAAAGCCCAGTTTATAAGCAGTTTCAGATACAGACAGGCTGCTAAGCAGGCTGGCCGCCTGTATCATTCTCATGGACTGATAGTATTGATGAATGCTTTGTCCAAAGACCTGCATGAAGAGCTTTTGCAATTTGGTTAAACCTAAACCTGATAAATTAGCGAGCTCCGGGAGCAGCGGACAACTATTCAAATTCTTTAGTATCGCCAAACGGACAAGATAGACCTTTTCGGCATCTTCTTGTTTAATATTTACCGGGGCAATGACCGGGCGTTTAACCAGGTTTTTGAAAAGATGATAGACCAACTCCTGTGCTTTTGCCTGGTAAAGCAACATCGGCAGTTCCGTAGCGCCATTGATCCGGATAATCTGCTTGATAACATGATCCATTTCCGGAAGAATGACATCATGAATAACAAATGACGGCTGGGTTTTAATTAAATCTAAAATTGTAGCGCGACTTTCGGAGTTGAGTAAGCCGGTCAGGTAGCTGCGAGAAGTGCCGATGATCAGCAAGTTGATTGACTTGTCTGCAGGTATTCTTAGTTCAGTATTGAAGTTACACGTTCCAACTTCCACTTCAAATCCTCTTAGTTCATCAAAGAAAGGATCATGTTGCTGCTGACTGTACTTGGACAGGAATTTAGACCGGTCAAATTTTAGTGTTATGCTTTCAGTGTTTGAAATCGCCTGCCGCCTTAGCACAAGATCATGGTTTAATTTATAGTTATGAATAAACAGGAGCATGCCATCCAGGCAGATATGCTGGATATACCCGTTTCCTAACCATTGTGGCAGATGTACTTTGTCTCCTTCCACAATCGTACCGAAATGTTTGGCGAACGCAGTCAGAAAATGATAGTTTTTGATGACTTGGAATTCAAATTCTACGGATTCAAAACATTCAGGTTTTACCATCATAAAATAAATAGTGTCGTTTTAATACCAGGGAAAATGACTCCATTAAATATATTAAATCAAAAGCATCGATTTGCGGTTGATCTGACTATTTTTTTAAAAATGCCGCCTATAGCGACTTTTTCGACTATTGTTTTTATCGGCTTTGCCTGGTGCTTAAGTTAAATTTGAAATAGAACAATCACAAATATTTTAAACATCTAACTATGGAAATTTCAAAACCATCACCAATTACAGTAGACCCTACGGGCGGGGAAATACTATCGATTGTAGGCGATAATTATCGCGTACTGGTCTCTGGCAAGCAAACCAATGGTGCATTCGCCACTATCGACATGCTAATACCTCCTCAAAGCGGCCCGGGACCTCATTCTCATGCCAATTTTTATGAATCCTTCTATATCGTAGATGGCGAGGTGGAAGTTCATTCTGAAGCAGGATCTTACAAGGCGAAAAAGGGTTCATTTGTGGTCATCCCTGAAGGCGGTGTAGTGCATTACTTTAAAAATGTAAGTGATCAATTAGCTCATTTGCTTTGTACAGTTGTCCCGGCCGGATTGGAAGAGTTTTTTGAAGAGATAGGTGAACATGTGGCTGCTGGTGAATTTCTTCCACCGCCGCCTTTAGACCCTGAATCCATTAAAAAACTGCAGGCCATCGCGGAAAAACACGGCCAAATCGTGTACCCGCCGAACTACCTCGACAAAAAGTAACTTATTTGTATAAAATCCTCACGCTGATAATTCCTGATATGCGGGGTTACGGTTCATCAATTCAAACATAACGACCTATGAAACATTTTAAAAAAGACGACACGATCATTTTACTCATCGATCACCAGGTAGGAACGATTACCATGGCTACCAACCGGCCAAAGGAAATGATCATTAGCCGCGCTAAAGCATTAGCCAAGATTGGCAAGGCGCTTGGTATGCCTATAGTGCTGACCACGAGCATGGAAGACCACATGCAGGGACAAACTGTGCCTGAATTACAGGAGATATTACCGGAAGAATATGCGAACAGGGTAAAAAGAAGCGGAATCACCAATGCCTGGGATGATCAGAATTTCAAAGACGCAGTTTTAAAAGCAGCGAATGGACGTAAGAACGTTATTATGGCCGGGCTGACCAATGATGTTTGCATCGTGTATCCATCGATCTCAATGGTAGAAGAAGGTTTTGATGTACAGGTAGTTATAGATGCGGGAGGTTCTCCAACGGAGATCGCCGATGATGTCGCCAGAGCGACATGGGAAAAACACGGCGTTCGTACCAACGTGATCAACCAGTTAATTACCGAATTGACGGACAGATGGGAAAGCGAAGACGGCGGAAAACTTATGCAAATCCTGCTGTCTGATATCATTCCTACATTCGGACAGTTTAAATAGTACACGTTAAAAAGCCGGGCCGCGTTTATCCCGGCTTTTTAAAATACATAAGATTTGTTTTAATCGAAAGATAAACGCTAATGACATCGCAATCCAGATTGCATCAAACAATTTAGATTCGCTAATCACTTTTCCGGTCGATGAGGAAATCTATTACACCTCGGGCTTAGTGCTTCCCGGTTTACAACATTGCTGGAATAAGCCAAAAAATACATAACAGGCGGATCGGACTATTTTTCAGGCGTAGCGCGCTATTTTAAATTTCGTCTCCTGGCGACCTTTGAACTAACGTTTAGGAACAAAAATATATTCAGACATTAAAAAATAATCCAATGGCACTTTCAGAAGAAGTATTACAAACAATAGCCTATGCAGAGGCGCACGGCTATGATAAGTTAAACCTATTGCCACCGCAACAAACTAGGGACATGATGAAACAGGCACCTGCAAACCCTAACCCGACAGCAGTTGGACAGGTGATCAATACGATCATAGAAAAAGATCAGATCCCGGTTAGAATTTATATCCCCGAAGGAAACGGTCCATTCCCGGTGATCTCTTATTTTCACGGGGGCGGTTTCGTGCTCCTGAGTTTAGACACACATGATGAGATTTGCAGACAGCTTTGCGCTAATACAGGTGCCGTGGTTATGTCGGTAGATTACAAACTGGCACCAGAACATCCATACCCCGAGGGACCGGAAAGCGCTGTTGCGGCTACGCTTTGGATGATTGAAAACGCGAAAAACTATAATGGGATCGGCGAAAGAATGGCGGTTGCAGGCGATAGCGCCGGGGGATACATGGCTATTTGGGTGGCGCAAAAGTTACCAACTGCTGGTATCGCACTCAAGGCCCAGTTTGCTACTTACCCGGTGACAGATCACTATTCGTCCCATCATGCTTCCTGGGAAGAAAACAAGGAAGGATATGTGCTGACCGCAGAAATGATGAAATGGTTTTGGGATAATTACCTAACCGATCCTGCTAAATTTGAGGAGGCATCGCCATTAAGGACTGCCGAACTTTCGGACTTGCCGCCAGCGCTGATCATGACAGCTAACTATGATCCCCTGAGAGACGAAGGGAAGGCTTATGCCGATAAGCTGCAAAAGGCAGGTGTCCCCACGATCTATCAAAATTATGAAAATGTCCATGGGTTTTTCGGGACAGGTTCGATAGGTCAACAAGCGATGCACGAAGCCAGCAACTTTTTAAAAGAAAAATTAAACGGTTAATTATGTTGCAAGTCATTTCAAATCAGCAAAAGATCATCAAGAAAAATGGTGGTTTTGGCATCGAGATACTTTTTCCTGGTAAAGGGATTGGCTCTGACGATTCAGGTATCGGTACTATCGGAAGAATTGACCAGGCCACTGTTATCCCCGGCACTTTAGTACCCATGCATCCTCATCAGGATGATGAGATACTGACCTATCTGCGAAGCGGCGTAGTTGAACATAAGGACACGGAAGGGAACATCGAGGTCATCACGAATAAAAGATTGATGATGATGAACGCCGGCTCGAAATTCCAGCATGAAGAACTCGTTTTGCCGCCGGGCGGCAAGCTTACTGCCTTACAGATATTTATTCGCCCGGAAACCGGCAGTCTGAAACCTCAGGTACAGTTTCATGAGTTTCTGGATGTGGTAAGTTTGAATGAATGGCGCGAGGTCGCGGGCAAGGGTGCTGCTTTTCCCTTACAGATTAGGAGCAATACGTGGATCTATGATATGAAATTGGAACAGGGAAACCAGCGATCACTGCCGGTTTTACCATTAAAAGAAGCTACCTGCCTGGTCTATGTATTCGACGGATCGCTTATGGTCAACGAAAATATCAATCTTCAAAAAGGGGAATGCCTGGTCGTTGAAGATGAGGAAATCCGGCTAAAAGCCGTCGATGAGAGCAATATCGTGCTGTTTGTAACAAATTCTAATGCACCGATATTTAAAGAAGGCATGTACAGTGGCAACATCAACAGAAAACAATGAAAAAGATAATTTATAACAAATTCGGTGGCCCTGAAGTATTACAAATAGCAGAGGTTCCGATTCCTGCCGTTAAGGCAACAAACGTATTGATCAAAGTTAAAGCAGTATCCATTAATCCGCTGGACTGGAAAATACGCAACGGGGAAATGAAATTAATGTCTGGCAGTAAATTACCTAAAGGTATCGGCATCGATTTTTCGGGCATTGTTACAGAAACAGGCACAGCGGTGACTCAATACAATGAAGGTGATGAAGTGTTTGGCATATTGGATGTGTTCAAAGGTGAAGCCATTGCTGAATATATCGTTGCCTCCGATAAAGATATAGCTATAAAGCCCTCAAATATTTCGTTTGAACAGGCTGCGGCCATGCCTGTAGTAGGTTCTGCGGCATTACAGATATTTAACACTTTGGTAAGCTTGAATAACGGGACTGAAATTCTCATCAATGGTGCGTCAGGTGGTATAGGCATGCTCGCTGTGCAGATCGCAAAAATGAAAGGCGCTTTAGTAACTGCAGTAGTCGGCAATAGCGGTGTGCAGGCGGCTAAAGATTGGGGTGCAGACATTGTGGTCAATTACAACAACGAAGACGTTTTGAAACGGAGTAAACAATATGATGTTGTTATTGACCTATCAGGCAAAATGCCCTTTAGCAACGCAAAACAGATCATGAAGCATTCGTCAACTTATGTACATACCGCTCCCGGACCAAAAGAGATCATCAGCTCTTTTTTTACCAACTTATTTTCCAGTAGAAAGTACAAGTTACTTATGCTTAAACCCTCCCCGGAATACCTGACCGAGCTTAGCGGGTCTGTTGAAAACGGGATCAAGATCGTCGTGGGTAAGGTTTATCCTTTCCAATCATTTGAAAAAGCTTACACTGAAGTTCCCAATGGTAAATTTATTGGTAAAGCAGTTATCACAATAGACGATTTGAATAATAAATAAACGCGATATATCATGCTACAAAAGACAAAATTTGAACTGGGTGAAGTTAGTGATAGGGATCGTCCTGAGCACTGTGCTTTCCTTAAGTGTCCATTCGATAATGCTTCAGGAAATGAATGTTCCATTTCCTGATCTAACTGTCATCACCACAACGTTTAAATTGATCATCCGTGTATTTTCGGTGTTTGGTTTATTTCTTTTTTGGCAGTTAGCGGATAAGAAAATCAATGGATCTTTTCTAAAAAAATGGGTGATCCTATTTTTGATTGATGCGATGCTCACAGAATCTCTTTTCAGGGCCCCATTTATGGACGGATATTGCACGAATTCATTTGCCTTTATGCTGATCAATAACATCCCCAAATTACTGACAATAGCCATAACATGTGGATTGATTGTCTTTACTGCGTCAAAGCTAAATAACGTGCTCTATAAATTTTTGGCCGCCATCGCCCTGGCCGCTGTATTTATGTTTGCTATTAATCCACTCATGGGGGTAGCCTGGAAGCCGGTAATGGAAAAAATTTCGTACCTCGCGCCAAAAGGCGAATGGTGTAAGTTACCCTATGGCCCGGATGTTTTAATACCTGCATACATCAGTTTCATTGAGCCTGTTTTGGCCTGCATGGCAATGGCGATGTTAATATTGAATCAACTTGCCCCTGTTAAATGGCTAAGATTATTGTTATTCGCTTTACTTGTAGTAACCGTTAATTATCAACTGTTAATGCCTTTGTTTTATGTAGCATTGCACAAAGGCCCCTTTATTTCCAACCTGGCAAGTGAGGGCCAATTTGCTTTGGAAGCTATCGTTTTGGCGATTACACCAGGTTTCACCTGGCAATGGTGTTCGCCAGTTAGGTCAACATCAGGAAAGGACTAAAAAAGTAAAGTTCGCTGTTAAAGGAGGTTGTGTAGAAATTTTATATTATTTTGAAAAATTCAATAAGTCCAATTCCGTGTTTTCACCGAAAACCAGCAGAAACATCACACGTATCGTACGCGAATAAGTCCCGTTCAGGGCCTTGCAGTTCAGGGTCTTCCAGCCTTTCTTCGATAAATAACTGTATATAGCCAAGCCCATGGCAGGCTGTAAAATGATGGTTCAAAAGGCTGGCTGCATCGATCATGTCAATCGGTAAGGTTTTTCTATCTTTAAATTTCTAAATTTACATGAAGATCGCTGCAATTTATATCCCGGATTGGATAAAACAATTTCGTTGACCACTCTTCGCCAATATAATTTCTTATTGTAAAAACTTGAAGGCTAATGGCAAATGTGGTCATTTGAAAATCGGCAACAGGGGTCAATCATGTATGGTTTATCCACTTTGTCGCTGATCACCCCTGCAAAGCCCCCCATAGGAAGACATTGAATTTGAAGCGTATCTGATTTTTTCACATTTTTGGTTTCGCTTGCGATTGATTTGGTATCAGCTCCGTCTTTGAATAGTTGGAAAGAATAGTTCGAACTGCCTAAAAAGTTAAAATTAAGATTAAGTGTTTGCGGAGTGTCTTTCCCGTTAAGCCCGGCAACATACCAGAGTTTGCCTTTTCTTCGGGCTATTACAACCATTTCGCCCGGGTAACCGTTGATTAGCTTCGTTTCATCCCAGGTTGTAGGAAAGCCCATTAGAAATTTACGGGGGCCTTCAGCCAAATCATAATAAGCGGAAGGCCTGTCTGCAAAATGCTGCAATCCCGATTCAAATACCACGGCCAAAGCCAATTCGTGGGCGAAGGAAGTTTTATGCTCATGCTGCGAATTGGAAAACGTTACCGGTGTGTAATCCATAGAACCTACTATATTCCGCGTAAATGGAAGCGTAGTGTTATGCATAGCGGCCTTATCGGTTAAAACACCATCGTTATTATACCATTCTGCACCGTACACCGCTTCGGTACTCATTAAATTAGGATAAGTACGCGCCCAGCCACGGGGTACCGTAGCCCCGTGAAAGTTTACCAGCAGATGGTGCTTTGCTGCGTCTTCCAGAATGTCGATATAATATTGCATCATACCCTGCTGATCTCCCGCAAAAAAGTCGACCTTAATACCTGATACACCGACCTCTTTCAGCCATGAAAATTCTTTTTCTCTTTTATCGTGTGTTAACAGCCTGTCAGCCGGAGTAGCGCCGAGCCATTCGGTACCCGAGTTATACCATAAAAGCGTTTTGATGCCTTTACTCTTTGCATAACTCAACGCATCCTTTACAGTACCGCCGTTTGACATTACGTCCCATTCCCAATCAATCAGCACATATGGCCAGTTCATTTTTGCAGCCAGATCAATGTATTCGATCACCTTCTGATAATCCTTTGAACCGTGATTGTTTGCCCAATATACCCAGGCTGCGCTCCCTGGCTCAATCCATTTCGTGTCCTTAAAGGCAGCAGGCTCGCTCACATCAGTGATCAACGTACTTTCTACCAGATCAGCCAGCTTACCCACTATCATCACATGCCATTGCGATTTCCATGGCAAACCGGAAACTGCTCCGCCATTCCAGGTTTTTTTTGCCGTAGGGTAACTTACCTTATACAGGTTTGTGTTTTGTTTATTATTGAGTTTTGCTGCACAGTTTTGCCTGGTAATACCTGCCTCTGAAATTAATACCCATAATGGCTGGTTATTGATTTTATACAAAGCAGGATACCCCCAATCACTGTTGCCCTTTGCAGTAGCTCCATCGGTATTAAGCGGAAAAAAATTCTCATAAGATTGATCAAACGGCTGCATCCATCTTGCCGTACCTTTAGGAATTACATAGGCTGTCGCTTCATCTTTAACCGATAAACTGGAGTCTGAGCGATTGGGAAATGCGTACCTGAACGCTACCCCATCGTTGTAAATTCTAAAAGTAATATTCAAGGGCTGTTTTGAGGAATTCTGATAGTTAAATGTTTTTTCGACGCCAAAATTTTCGCAAAGCTTTCGCTTTCCGGTCAGCATTTCATATTTGTCATGAATTATGACGGGCTTGCTCTCGCCAATTAATTTGAGATTGGATACAAATTGCTGGTCCTCCCTTAATATGCCTAATGGCGAAGCCGGTAACACTTCAATATAAGCTCCTTTGCTTTTATACAGCACTTTAAAATAGGCCTGACCTAAACCTCCCTGGCCTGCCTGCTGCATTTCTACAACAACTTTAATATTTTTATCAGGAGATAAAACTTGTTGGGCGTAACCTACTGCCCCCCAAAAAAGGCTCAAAACTAAAAAAAAGCTTTTCATATCATTATTTTATAAAATTTTGATCCTTCATTTAAAATACTTTATCCATCAACACCCATTTAACTAGCCAGACACATGATGATCAACTATAATAAATTAACTAACAATGCCTCAGGACGCTGGATTAAATTTAATTACAATTCTTTATAAGTTATAAGCCATTAGGCATTAGCGCTAATGCCCAATGGCTTTGATATATAAAATAGCCCCTGATAGGTTGGGGGAAGTAACCGTCAATTTAATATCGCCCGAACTGTGCGTGCTTCTGATAACAACCAAGGCACGTCCGTGCCAGGCCTTACGTGTATCCGCTGCATATGGATCTGTGTCCTTCAAATCGGCATTATCTGCTCCCGCAATGGTGGCAGGCCCTTCAATTTTAAAATGCAGGCGATTTATAGCATTCGGTTGAACTATGCCGGCACTGTCTGTTATCTCAATGGTGACATAGGCCAAATCTTGCCCATTTGCCAATAACTTTTTATGGTCGGCAGTCAATTTTATTTTTGCAGCTCCGCCCGACGTTTGCAAAACAGTTGATTCAACCTCTTTATCGTTATCCACACCGACAGCCTTGAGCTGTCCCGGCGAATAGGGCACGGTGAATTCGGCTTTATGTTCCTGCGCTATTGCCGTAGGTTTTTCGCCAATAAGTTTATTGTTGAGATAAAGGCGCACCTTGGGATATTTTGAATAAACTTCCACTTTAATATCCTTTCCAACATAATCCGGCCAGGTCCAGCTTTCCCAGGTTGGCCAAACAGACCACCACGTTGTTTTAATTTCCAAGGGGGCTGGTTCAGGTTCCCGGACAGCCATGAAAAGTTTTTCGGTATTATTGTATAACAAGTTACGATAATGCGAAATCGGCTTCCTCCATCCAATCAGATCAACATCTCCACAATAAGCACCATGCCAGGGGAAAAAATCATGTTCCCAGTGTTCGCCAGGCATATCGCCCGAATAATACCAACGACCTATTCCTGATTCTCCAAGATAATCTATAGCCGTCCAAACAAAATCACCAAGAACATAATTGTTGTCTTCTACCAGCTTCCAATTGGCAAAAGCATCCTTGGGGTACGATTCAGTTTGAATGATCATTCGTGAGGGTACCCGCTGATGATCAGCAGGCGCGCTCTGCAAATGATAATTATACCCGCCAATGTCATGCGCCGCCATCAAGGAATCAAGCGTTGCCCAGTCTTTACCATTATCCACAATGGCCGATGTAACCGGACGGACAGCATCTATTTTTTTTATGGCACCTGCAAGCATTCTGGCCGTTTCTACGGCTCCCTGGCTACCCCTTTCTGCTATCTCATTACCAATGCTCCATATGACGATTGATGGATGATTACGATCCCGCATAACCATGGCTTCCAGATCGCGTTTCCACCACTTGTTAAAATATTCGGCATAATCATGTTTGTTTTTCCCTACTTTCCAACAGTCAAATGCTTCATCAACAACCAATAAGCCTAATCTGTCACAAGCATTTAAAAATGCCGGGGATGGTGGATTGTGAGAAGTTCTTACAGCATTGAACCCCGCCTCTTTGAGCAGTTCAACCTTGCGTTCCTCTGCACGGTCAAAAGCAGCGGCACCCAGGCAGCCATTGTCATGATGCACACACCCTCCATTCAGTTTTACTGTTTTTCCGTTAAGCTGAAACCCGTTTTCCGTAGTAAATTTGATGGAACGTATGCCAAACCCGGTCGCTGTTTGGTCAACTATTTTTTTATTTTGCAATACCTGTATCCGGGCACTATATAAATGCGGCGTTTCCGGCGCCCATAACATGGGGGCTGATACCGTAATTGTTTGAGCAATTTCCTTTTCGCTGTTAGCAGTCATGTCAACAGTTACTTGTTTATTGCCTGCGTTTTTAGCGTTTGGCCCTTTCAGCAAGGTACTAAGCACCAGATGTTGAGGCGACCCGGTTTCGTTTTTAATTAATGTTTTAATTTGAACGGTTGCTTTTTTTGCAGACACATCTGGAGTGGCAACTGAAACTCCCCACTCGGCTATATGCACAGCATCGGTAACATTCATCCAAACGTGGCGATAGATCCCGGAACCGCTGTACCACCTGCTGTTCACCTGTTGCGAATTATCAACCCGTACGGCTATCACATTCTCATGATTAAAATCCAGAAACGGTGAAAGGTCATAGCTAAATGACGAATAGCCATAAGGATAAACTCCAAGTGATTTCCCGTTAATGAAAACTTCAGAATTCATATAAACTCCTTCAAAGTAAATGGAAACCTTTTTGCCTTTCCATTCAGCCGGGGCTTTGAAAGCTTTCCGGTACCAGCCAATTCCTGCAGGAAAGTATCCACCGGCTCCGCCCGTCGGGTTTTTGGGGCTTATTTTCCCTTCTATACTCCAATCGTGTGGTAAATCAAGGCTTCGCCAACTCATATCGTTAAAATCTTTTGATTTTGCAGACATAGTATCTCCCAGAAAAAACTTCCAGTTATAATCAAATAGTTGTTTTCGTTCAATACCATTTTGACTTTGAGCGAGACTAAAATTAATGCCGGCCAAAAGCAAAAAGAAGGTCATAAATATCGTTTTCATAAAAATGAGCGTGTTTTTGAATTGTAGAATAATACATTTAGTTGTGAAACCATCCCATATTTCGGCGCGTTGCCGTGGAGCACGTCTTTTTTTTCAGCGTCATTTTGCTGATGATGATGCTGATCTTCGCTTTAAGTGCAGCCTCGCTTTTGTTTTGTGCCCAAACGCCGCCGGCCACGAAAAATGCCATAAAACAGGCAATGGTATATTTCATAAATTAGTCTTTCTTTTATTTTTTGTCGATGCTATTTATCTGTGGCTGTAGGTTCAACAGCAGATGTGTTTAACCCTGGCGATATTGCTTTGATGTAAGCATTATCGGTTACAGCGCGAAGGAGCCGAAATTTTTATTTCCCCCTTATAAGTTAGCCGGACCCTAATTAAGCAACGATAGTTTTAACAAAGCGGCCCCGTGTGTATTGATCGTTTTTTTATATCCTTTTTTAAAGGTACCTACATCTTGTTTTTCCCAAAGGTCCCGAACGACTACCTTTCCTTCCAGGCCAAGTTGGGCAAAGTTTACATCCACATCCTGCGGCTGTGCCGCCAGGTTGAATAAAGCGACATAAATATCCTTACTATTGGGCACGTGCGAATACCAAACTATTGCATCATTAGTTTTGTATAACTGGCGCGGTTCGGTCCCATGTTGGTTAACGGCTATCACCTCATCGTTTGTAAACAGTTTCAATTCCTGTTCCCTGTTTTCGGGCAGGTTGCCGCCCAAAATTAACGGGGAGCGGAAGATGGTCCAAAATGTCATATGCGAATACTCCTCGTCTTTTGTAAAACGGCTATAACGCTCGGCACCTACAGGGCCCCGTTTTGACAACTTGCCTATCTGTATCATATCACAATCGGGCCAATGGCCGGGGCCGCCAAGGCCTTCCCATTGTTTGCCATAATTAAACATTTGCAATACGGCGGGCCATTCGTCCCAAAAGTCATTGGCCACCCGCCACATATTGGCATTTTGTTTTAAGTTATCAGCTTTAAAAACAGGCGTAGCCCCTGGTGATGTACTGAACACGATGGCCCTGCCGCAACTATCAATTGCCTCGTGGTAGCCCTCAAGCTCCGCAGTGCGATAAGGAGCCGATAAGTCATCAACCTTAATAAAATCAACGTTCCAAGCGGCATATAACTTCAATATTGAATTCAGGTATTCCTGCGCTCCGGGTTTAGCCATATTCAGGCCAAACATGTGGTTGTTCCAGGCGCATTTTGAACCGGTATCGGCTATCATATCAGCAGTTATGCCATTAGCGCCCATTACGGGTGATTTTGCCCATACTGCCTGGCGTGGGATGCCACGCATTACATGAATACCAAATTTCAACCCCAGCGAATGGACGTAGTCAGCCAATGGCTTAAACCCTTTACCGCCCATTGCCGACGGAAACTTAATTGTATCAGGTGTTAGACGCCCCCATTGGTCCATAGCCAGCCAGGGGCTATATGAGCCATCTTTAAGTCTTTTTTGAAACGGGTCGCCGCTTCGGCTATCAAAGGACCATAAAAAATCCACCACTATATACTGCCAGCCATGCGCCTTCAGGTTTTTAGCAACGTAATCAGCATTTGCTTTTACCTCATCCTCATGAACCGTCATACCGTAACAATTGTAACTGTTCCATCCCATGGGTGGGGTTAGCGCAACACCCGTGTTTTGCGCCTTTACAGATGTACAAAAACTAAATACTATTAAAAAAGTTAAAACTTTCCAGGTTGTGGTCATCTATCGGAGATTTATATTGTCAATAATACGTAACTGGTTGCGTTCAACGACTTATTAGTGTTGTAATAACTGGTTTTACGCTTAAATCATTAATTTCTTGCTTACTACATCTTGTTAATGTCAGGATGCCTATTTATTTGTTTAACTGGTTGAATTTTATTTTTCCGGGGAAATGGAATCTGTTATATGAAAAAAGTCAAAGTCGGCCGCTCCCCCTATATTTTTTGTAGCATAACTAAACAAAGCAAAACGATAGCCCATAAAATGCGGGATGCTATAAGCCATTTTTAATTGTGTGCCCAATGGTATCCACGTTTTCCCTTCCAGGCTATAAAAAAAATCTGCCCCGTCTTTTCTGTTTGTAAAATTGCATTCCGCCTTAAAGTACACTACCTTTTGATTTAAGGGGATTTTTTGTGCTTCTACAGGTTTTCCGGTACTTGCATTAATCATTAAGACAGCTTTGCTATTCCCTGTTATTTTGACACCGGCCAATCCGTAATTTTTTTGCAAAAGGCCCAAACCCGCAAAATCACCATCTTTCATTTTAGAAATGTCGAGCGAAACTGTCCCGGAGCATACCGGGCCGATAGTGCGTTGTGTCAATGAATTTCGTGCCATCAGGAAATTGGTGTCGATCCTGCCGGTGCTGAGTCGTAAATACCCTTTCCGCGCTGTAACAGACCACAAACTATTATCCGGGTTATGGTTCCATTGCCAAACCAGTGGTAATGCACGTTCGCCTTTTTTACGGGTAAACTCGTCCGAAGCAACAATGCCTGGGATCAAACCTCTACTGGCTGGCAGATCTAATGTATCCGGGGCTTTTCCGTTTTCTCCTAATACAGGCCAACCGTCTTCCCACTTTACAGGAACCAGATAGGGAATTCGGCCAACAGAACCAAAATCGCGAAAGAGATAAGAGAACCAGCGTCCGTCTGGCGTCTCAATAAGTCCACCCTGGGCAATTCCTCTATCCTGTAAGCCAACTTTTCCTTCCCAAGGACCGTTGATATCATCTGCCCTATGTATAACTACAGTTCTGTTTTTACCTCGTGGGGCGCAAATATTAAATAGATAATATTTTCCATTTATTTTATATAATTGAGATCCTTCAGCGCCAAGGCCCATGTCGTTTCCTGCTGGTGCGTGGGCGTTTTCAATGATAACTTTCACCGGAGCGCCTGGTCTAACTCCCGTCAGATCGTCATTTAATTCAACAAGTTTTAGTCTATCTGCATCATAAATTAAATAGGCTTTGCCATCATCATCAAAAAACAGAGAATGGTCATGATACGCTGGTTTAAAGGAAATTCTTTCCCAATTTCCTTTTTCTATATCTTTCGTTTTAAAAATATAAGTTTCACCTGTGGTTTGTGCAAAAGTGGTTACATAATACATACCTTTATGGAAGCGCAGACTGCTCGCCCATGAACCCTTGCCGTATGTGTTTTTACCTTCTGTCAAATTTAGCTCCGGCATATCTGCCAAAGTATCATAGGCATAGTTGATGATTTTCCAATTGACAAGATCTGTAGATTTCATAATAGGCACCCCGGGATTCATGTGCATCGTTGTACTGCTCATATAATAATTTTTACCAACCCTGATCATAGACATATCGGGAACATCAGCAAAAATGATTGGACTAGTGGCTTTTTGCGCATATAAACACGGCGCTATAAGCGTGATAAGTAAGGCCGTTGTCCATAACCTGTAAATCGCATTTCTCATATTCACATTTGTTTTTTTTATCCTGGTATTCTTACCTGTTTCAATTACTTAGTTAATGTATTTATTTGAAGCACACTTACTGAATATGGATCGAAAGTCCTTGTAAATTTGGCGCCGGCCACTTTTATTTTGGAGGTAACCGGAACTATTTTTTTGGGGTCGCTGATGGTGTTCGTATCTTCAGGTTTATCACCTTTGATCACAACCAGGGTACCCTCTGATGATAAATTTCCGGCACCCTTTAAATCAATATCAACCTTTTGCGGCTTTCCTGTTGCATTTACTACTTTAAGAAACAGTTTTCCCGTTTTGGTGTCCTGCGTAGCTACATAAAACATGCCTGGTATAGGTTTGGGCATGTTGTTCGCCGCGCTGTCCTGTTTGGTGGCAGGCCGCGTTTGGGTGGGGATATTGGCGCCTGCTATAGGCACCACTTTATCGCCGATATAGCTGTTAAACATTACCTGTACATGGTACGATGGCGAACCAAAACTTGTCAATGCATCATAACCTATCAGGTTTGACTCCCATTGCCATGCTTTGGGCACGGTTGCGGTAGCCTTATTTACATTTGCAAATAAAGGCGCATAGCATGAGCGGATAACGACGTCTGAGTTACGTTCCATACCCGTCATCCACGCGGCATCACCGAGGGCGGCATTCAAAGTGGTGGTGGGCATGCCTTCTGTTGTTGCCCATTCACCTACAAACACTTTATAGCCATTGCGGTCGTAGTTATCATAATGTGCCGCATCCTCTTCCATTCCCCAGGCATTGCGGTAATAATGTTCATCTACAATTTCGGGCTTGCGAATGGTTAATTTACTCCTGCTCCCAAGCCAGTCTTTACCGCCGATGCTTGCAATACAGTGAAGGTTAGGGTATTTGGCTTTAATGCCATCATAAAACTGGGCAAAACGTCCGTCGTAACTGCCAGATTCGTCAAACCCGTCTTCGTTACCAATCTCCACATAGCTGAGTTTAAAGGGTGCCGGGTGTCCATCTGCGGCACGCTTAGCGCCCCAGTAGGTGTGTACGTCGCCCGTAACATATTCAATTTCATCAAGCGCATCATCTACATATGGTTTTAAAAGCGGGCCTGCGTCCACATGGTCGCCATCGAGTGAATAGCCGGCATGAACGGCAAGAAGCGGTTCCATCTTCAGGTCTTCGCACCATTCTAAAAATTCAAGCAAGCCCATCCCGTCGGTAGGGCGATAGCCCCATGAGCCGGTATGCCCGGGACGATTTTCAAGCGCGCCTAAAGTGGTCTTCCATGGGAAGGCATCGGTCAATTTCGGGCCTTCGAGGAAATTACCGCCGGGAAAACGTAAAAAACGGGGTTTCATATCGGCCAGTAACTTCATTAGATCTACCCGGTTCCCATTAGCGCGGTTATGATAGGTTGGCGGAAATAAAGAGACGAGGTTAAAATAATAAACCCCGGTACGGTTTGTGGAAATAACAAAACGAGCGTCAGTTGTTGGTTTAACACCAGCGCCGGTTGTTAATTTAAGTTCATATTTTTTCCAAAAGGTGCTTTTTACCAAATTAATAGTCCCCGAAGCATATATTGTTTTACCGTCATTACTTTCTATGCTTACGGTTATAGGCCCAGCCGTGTTATCGGCAATTACCGTAACAGCAGCTGTATGCTTGGGAGCCCATGGCTCGTTAGGCACTGGCTTACCTTCTGTACCCTTAATATAAAAAGAGGCGTTATAAGTTGTATTAGGCAAAACAGGTATGCCCCAATAGCCTTCATTTGCAATACCGGCCCTACCACCGCCGGTATCCACCAATAATCTTAAACAGGTAGTTAACGCGCCATTAATTGCATGGCGCCGCTGATCTGCCGGTACATAGTCGGAGTTTGTGGCAACCAATTGAATGGTGGCCTTCGCGCCACCTTCTTTGATTACGCTCCAGGCTTCCGGCGTATTGCGGTTGTCTTTAAATATCCTGTTTCTGATCAGTTCGGCATACAAACCGCCATCGTAAGAATGGTTGATCTCTTCGGTCATCAACCCATAAAGTTGCCGACTTACATTTGCGCCGGGTTTGGTTAAATCAAGCGTAAGCTTAGGGTTTTGCGCTTTCAGGCTTATTGCAGCGAACAGGAACGGGCACAAAATTGAAATAGGTAATAACTTTTTCATCATGAAAGTTTATATTATTAATTTTTTTTTTACACTTATTTTGCAAGGCCAAAAGGATCCAGGTTTCTTACAGCTTTGATCACGCCTTCGGTAGTCGGGGTGATCATAGAGATTGTACCGTCGGGTTGATAAGTAAATTGATCAACACAAACCGACCTTGTAAAGCCCCCTCCGCCAGGTAAAGCTTCGTTGTGATAAAAAAAGTAGGATTTACCATGGTAATCTATCATCCCGGGGTGGTTTGTAAATGCGCCGCGTTTTTTAATAATGCGCATAAGTGTATCCCGGTACACCCACGGACCAGTTGGCCCGGTACTGGTAGAATAAGCTATATGCTCCGGCACACCACCGGCAGGATATACCATATAATACATGTTTTTTCGTTTATAAAACCAGGGCCCTTCCTCGTATTGGCTGAAACGGTTGGGATTTCCGGCACGTTTCCCAAACCCTTGCTCCGTAAGCGGGACTTTTTGTATCTCTCCTGAATAAGAGATCATATCCTGATTTAATTTCACATAAAACATCTGTGGGTTTCCCCAATACAGATAAGCCTGGCCATCGGTATCAATAAATACCGTGGGGTCAATATCGCCACGGCCAGTATAAGCTAAGGGATGGCCAATGGCATCAATAAATGGCCCTTCGGCTGTTGGGCCAACGGCTACCCCAATAGCCATACCTTTGCCGTCGGCCCGGGTCATCGGCACATACCAGTAAAATTTACCATTACGAAAAATACACTGCCCGGCCCAGGCATCTTTACTTGCCCATGAGAATGTTTTTACCGATAACGGCGCGCCCCTGTCGGTCCAATTCACCATATCTGTGGTTGAAAATAAGTGCCAATCCTTCATAATGAACGGCGTAGCTTTATCCTCGTCGTGGCCGGTATACAAAAACACGGTGTCGTGGTACACCATAGGTGCCGGATCGGCGGTAAAAATGGTTTGGATAATTGGGTTTTGGGCTTGCAAGCTTGTTGCAGTGAACAGGAGCAGGCACAAACTTGAAATGGGTAATATTTTTTTTATAGTCAAAGTCAATATTATTAATTGTTTTCTTACACTTATTTTACAAGACCAACAGGTCATTTCCATTGAAAATTATTTCTAAGTTTATCGGTATTCGGGTTTATTTAACCAGGATTTTTACTGTTTTTGAAATCTCGCGTGACGAATTACCTAACTGAATAATAAATTCGCCGGCTTCAACTTTCCATGATTTTTTTGTCTCGTCATAAAAAGCCAGATCGCCAACCTTTACATCCAGTTCAACTGTTTTCGTTTCGCCAGGCTGCAGAAAAACTTTCTGGAAAGCTTTTAATTCTTTTTCAGGACGCAAAACAGAACAAACCGGATCGCTTACATATAATTGCACAACTTCAGCACCATAACGGCTACCTGTATTTTTGATGGTGAATTTTGCGTGGATGGTTTCACCCTTTTTATAGCTTGATTTATCTGTGGAAAGTTTGCTGATGGAAAAATCAGTATAGGAAAGCCCATAACCAAAAGGAAATTCCGGTTGAATCTTCTTGGTGTCGTACCAGCGGTATCCAACAAGTATGCCCTCTTTATATTCGGCCGTAGCGCCTTCGCCCGGATAAGTATTTAAAGCGAAAGCAGGGGAATCTTTTAACGAGACCGGGAAGGTAAACGGCAGCTTTCCCGACGGATTGATGACACCTTTTAATACATCAGCCAGTGCATTCCCAGCCTCCGAGCCGTTAAACCACGACCAGACAACTGCATGATTGGCTTTTTTGATTTCATTCAGGTTATACGGAGCGCCGCCCATTATTACAATGATGGTATTGGCATTAACGG
>Ga0307515_10000113_pt1 | contig 194547 bp, 222 predicted proteins | sample 17_EM_MG_FD_194513 | JGI IMG/M metagenome (GOLD analysis project Ga0307515, IMG submission 194513) | Populus trichocarpa ectomycorrhiza microbial communities from riparian zone in the Pacific Northwest, United States - 17_EM | ecosystem: Host-associated > Plants > Roots > Unclassified... | reverse complement strand
CCATCATTAAACATGCTATGATGAAATTTTGTGAGGCAGAGCTCCATTTTGTCGTATCGAGCGAATTCCAAGAATGCAAATCCTTTACACTTAGAGGGGTTGTCCTTCATCGTCATGAGACGCACCGATGTCGGCTCTACAGCGCTGAAATGTTTCTCGACGGCAGCTTTAGTAGCAGAATATGGTAGATTTCCTGCATTCGGGAATGATTAGTCGATGAAGCGCGGGGAGACAAGCAGAGGTGGATTATGCGCACCGATAAAGACTATAAACCTCGATTTTTTATCCTGCGCTGTTGCCGCGGCAGCTGTTTCATCGTTGGGCTTGGGTACTGGAGCATCGCCGTCGTTCCGTGGCTTCCAAGTGCGCTGCTTCTTCTTTTTCTTCTGCTCATTCTTCCCTGTCACATCGTCTACGGTTTTTGTGGGGGCATTGCTGCCGTCTTGTAGCTTCCGAGAACGCTGTTTCTTCTTCTTCTCCTCTCCTATCGCATCACCTATGGTTTCTGCGCGGACATCGTCTGTCTCTTCTTTGCTGTCTCTCTTCCGTTTCTTTGAAGGCGCCTGTGGTGTGGTTGTTGTTGAAGCCATGATTTCTGTTGCGAGATGTTGGGAATTGTATGTATAAACTTTTTTTGATTTGCGACCAAATCTCAAGGTCCCAAATCAGCCTAACAGCTGCCAAGTGTTTGTACTTGCCGCACGCGCCCAATTATACTTCTAAGTTTTACTGTGGTTTGAGTTTTTTTTTTTTTTTTTTCCTCCGCTAGAGGTGGTTTAGACTCATAATTACTTGGTTTTTGGCTGAATATCGACAGTTTAAACGGCAATCAAGCGCCCCAAGCGGAGATTAAAAATGGCGTACGAAGTTGATTGGATTGAAGGAATTAAGCGTCCGACCCTGACCCAGGTACTACCCTAAATAAACTTCATTGAAATAATTCTAAACGTTTGCTAGCTACATGGGAGTATAAACTTTTGATAGCCCCAGGCTTGAGCTCGAGATTACAGATATCAAAAGACTGTGTAGACATATGTGTGCATATGGTGGAGTATGCCAATATACGCAAGCTATTTTTTACAATGCTAACTTTTATCCTCATAGGCCCACCTCTTTGGGCAGTGGAACTTAAATTTACAAAAGGTTCCTTGCCATGAGCTGCATCGTCAATGGGTATACATGTACGGCTACCAGTGCATTTACAGACTACAAAAGCCCCATTTCCACCAAGGAAACCCCAATATATACACTCCCCGTATTAGTAACCTCTCTAGTTTTTCCCAGTTTCTGAATCCTACAAGCAACAGCGTTTGAATAGCCACCGAGTGATACCCTGTGCACATATGTATTCTATCGTAAGGTGTATATATAAACAATAGTTTAGTGGACAACCTGCAAATACGAGAAGCTAGGGGGGATGGGCAAGGTATGTGCGGTTTGGCATGTATAGACCCTTCCCATTGTAATACGAACACCATATATACGAAGAAAGCTGTTTACGCTTGAACATAGTCTGGTCGTCGCCCACTTCACTTTGCTGATACACACCCCAATCCCATACACCAGATATCGATGCTGCTAAGCGATACTGGCTCCTTAAGGTTTCCTGTAAGCCTGCTTTGACGGGAGGATCTTGTCTCGCACAGCGTTCTCCAAAGCACGGTTTAAAAAACCCGTGTTCAATGTATGTTGCCACACTTTGTGACTGGAATCCGCCGCTGGTTTGTTGCCGATCTTGCGGAAGCATGTGTTTTGGATGCTTCAATTCTGGTAATGTGCTTTCAACCTTTGATTTTCACAACGGTAGGTACCAAGAAAGCCTCGGAGGATTGCTGATGCCGTCCGATATGCACCACCGCGGAAGAAGCACGGCCAACATGCCCCATCTCCGTGACCGCAGTTTTGGTAGAGACCTAGTCTGTTGAGGAGGATACTGTTTGACAAGAGGCCGAGGTGGCGTGTTAGTAGTTACCAGGGATCTCTGAGGAGGTGGAGAGTACAGCAACATTAGCAATTGCTCGCTCGGCCTGCCATAAGAGAATACCATAGTCAGCTTAGGATACCACATCCACTGCATAATTCGTTCATTTACCTACCGCACAGTATTTACAACATATTTATAGCAAAGAGGGCCGTGTTATTATACTAGATGCAGACCACATTAGAAGATGGGGTTGATTTGGCATTGTGAAAGGTTCTTCCAGTTGTATGTTAAACGGGGTAGAAGAAAATGTGCAATGTCATCCATATATTGTCGTTCTCTCCCTTCTCATCACTTCTCATGTCAACATATGCATCTCCCAAACCTCTTTTTGCTCCATCGAAGAACACCTAACCCCTGGTGCACAGGTTACATCAAACCAAATTCTGCAGTACCCCAGAATTGAGCTAAATCGGTATTCTTTAAACATTTGATTTCCATATCAAGGGCAAGCTAGCTTTTATTTGGTATAGTACCTATCACAAAAGTTTGATAAGATGTAGGATCAATATTTACAAACGTTACTTATCCCCTACACGCTTTTACAAGATTTAGGTAGATGTATTAGTAAACTAGGAGTTTTATTTGGTCTCCTAAACGAGACTTTATGACAGATTCGTTCAATAGATCGAGTGTATCCTTGTGGGTCTCGCGGATATCAAAGATTCCTTGCTGTTTTTCATTTATCGCGCTCATATCCAGAACCATCGCAGTAACGTCATCGAATTTTAGGGCACCTGCATCTGAGTTAGCCTCGTAACTAGCTGTATAGTTTAGACCAACAATACCTTCGCGTATTAGAGCTAGCAGCCTGCCTGGTGTACCCACACCTATTCCTATCCTAATCAATAGTTAGCACCCGTTCTTTCGATGTAAAAGAACCCCGCAGGGACAGTGTCGTGTACATACTTAGTATTGTTGCACAACTCGACAGATTCTTTCAGTTTGATATGCTTGGCAAACAGCTTTGCAACCATGCACTCCTTCGTCTGGAATTTTTTCACCGCACGGGCAAGGTCTGTTGCACGCAATGCAGCTGCAGTTACAATAAGTGTGTGAGGTGCCCCAGGGGTCTCTAAGGCTTTATTCAATCCCTTTCCATTACCATGAGCTCCCGAAACTATAATATCTTGTTAGTCTTAAGCCCTTTCCCGAGGGTTCAGAGCGCAGTTACATGTTTCTAAAAACTCGGAGAGATTTTCCAGAGTCCGATTATTGCTATAGGACGTAGTATCCAGAAATGCTCTTGTTGGGATGAATCTATCTTCCAACTCCACTGCACTCAAATCTTTCTCAAATTTCCGCAACCGTCGATTGATATAGTCAGCAGTCAAATTTGGGTCCATTTGGGCGATAGAATCATTGATTTTCTCGGGCTTAGCTGGTTTCTTGGGCTCCGGCTGCTTGAAAGGTTTGGGTTTGCGTTCATGGTCGTTGTCTAGCTTCGGTACTTTGGCCGTTTCTGACAATTGTTTATTTGCCTTTTCTTTTTCTCGTTTCCGTTTGCGCTTGTTCTGGGCTGCGGTTACCGGAGTACTGCCATCGAGGGGCAGCAATGGTTGGGTTTTGACATCGTCGGTCATTGTATCAATGTGGTTGTATGTGGCGTGAAGAAGGTTTTAATTAGTGGATTTCTGGAATTCTAATATTAAAGGGTAATATTTATTCTTGTTTACCCGGAATCAAAATGTCACTTCAAGGTAATATAATATGATATTTACAAGTAACACCATCACGCGAATCTCGCTGAAAATCTACTAAAGCTGGTGTTTACTGGGTGCTTTTCATTCTAATTCCTTTGCTACGTTATACGTGTCAGACGCGTTGAGGCGTGTCTCTTGAGCAAGGAGCTTTCTTTATAGCTATAGTTAGCTGCAACCGATCTCATTATCTGCCACCTGTGTCAAAATATGGCGCTGAGAATCACCACTTGGAATGGTCGGTTTGTCCTGATCTTTCTGTAATGATTGACTAAAATTATCTGCAGTAAACGGCATCAGGTATGGCACTGAACACGATATATGATGTACTCTAATTTCCCGAAGGAATCCCTTCGGATTCCACCCTTGGAGCGCACAAAAGTCATTTCAATACATGTTCGACACTCTCGAGGCCGATATTGTATGTTTCCAGGAAACCAAGGTCCAGAAAAAGGATCTCACGGATGACATGGTGCTCGTCCCTGGATGGGATTCATATTTTACCTTCCCAAAACATAAGAAAGGTTCTATACATCAATATTTGTCAACTTTTTACCGTTTAGAACTGATTGTCTTTAGGTTACAGCGGAGTGGCTGTTTACACGCGCAATTCAAAATGCCTTCCCATCAAAGCAGAGGAAGGCATAACTGGGATTCTCGAGCCTCCATCTCATCCTGGCCAGAAGTATAAATCGTTGTCTGCATCGGAATGCATTGGAGGATATCCTGATATATCAGAAGAAGAAGCGCTCTTGCTTGACAGCGAAGGACGCGCTCTAGTTTTAGATTTCGGTGCTTTTGTGTTGATTGGCACTTACTGTCCCGCTTCGACGGATCCTACAAGAGATTCCTTCAGAATTGCGTTTGTTGAAGCACTATGCAACCGAATAAGGAAGCTCGTCATGGAATGCAAAAGGCGTGTCGTCATCGTGGGCGACCTCAACATTGCTAGAGACGAGACCGATGTTGCTGGGGCAAAAGATATGATGAGAGACCTGGGAATAAGCGATTGGAAGGACACCCCCACTAGACGGGCTCTGGATCGATTATTAGAACCCCATCCCGACGGAATAATGATAGACCTCTGTCGAGAGCATTTCCCTGACCGACTCGGGATGTATACATGTTTGTTTCCTCTACCAACCGTACAACCTCTTGGATACTGATATGGATTCTAGGTTGGGATGTTAAGAAGAACAAAAGACCTGGAAATGCAGGTAGAACGATTTTTAGGCCTGTTGAAACCATTTGATATATGATGCTAACCTAGGGTTCAAGGCTCTCGTATAGACTATGTCTTGTGTTCTTCTGATATGAAAGATTGGTTTTCTGAGGCAAATATACAGGAAGGATTGATGGTCAATTTCTTACCTTTGCAAAATAGCTTCCACAGATAGCGTTACTAACGTAAATGCAGGGTTCTGACCATTGTCCCGTCTTTGCTACTCTCAAAACGACCATTGATTACGGTGGCGTCCAGAAGAATATTCTTGACATTGTTAATCCTGAAGGCATGTATCAAGGAGGTGAACGGCAGACATCAGTTTTAACACCACTTGCGCCCCGGCTGTGCATGAAACGGTTCCCTGAATTTAGTCAGCGCCGAAATATCAAGGACATGTTTAGCAAGATGTCATACAACAAAACGCTCGCAAAAACAACACAAGGTAACGCTCAAACGTTGTCCACCCAAAAAGTGGATTCGCCTACGGGACCACCTGCCAAAAGGCAGAAGACGTCATATCCTGTTATTGTATCAAAGAACCCGAAGAATTCGAAGTCCCAGAGTCAGCAAACCCTACGTGGATTTTTTCAACCGACTGTAAATAATATGGGGGCTGGCTCACTCTCGAGTATATCATATTCACAGCCGTTCTCGCCAGGAAGAAGCCCAACCCCGGTTGATCCCAAACCAGACGACCACTCTGAAGCTGTATCTCTAGTGATTCCAGAATCCATGTCCCCACCTAAAGACGAGAGCGCCGGCTTCATAGACCAAATCGAATCAAAAGAGAAATGGTCTCAACTTTTCTCTAAACGACGCCCACCAGTTTGTGACGCTCATGGCGAAGAGTGCATTCAGCTTACCACCAAAAAGCCAGGTCCAAATTGTGGAAGAGCCTTTTGGATGTGTCAAAGGTATTTATTAACGCCTTGTTTAGCCTTCCCTCAGTTTATCTGTTTTCTCTTAGGGAGATTGATCATTCTGACGGTGACTGCTAGACCGATAGGTCCCGAAGGGGAGTCCATGGTGAAATCGGGTCTGAAGACGGAATGGAAGTGCAACTTCTTCAAGTGGGCAAGCGATTTGTAGTTAATATTAATGGGATATGCATAAACCAAGCCAAATTGGTCGTAAATTTTATGTACTAATTTCATACGGTACAGTCCTAATACTATGAGCCTACGAAGGAGTAAACACTGGTCTACGAGCGCACTTGCTTAAGTATCCATATCTAGAGGAAAAGTTCCCATCCTCGGGGATGTTCGCCAGTTCTCCTACCAACCTAAAGTTTCTAGCTCATCATACTGAGACAAACCTTCGCCCCGGATCTACAACAAAGCCAAGCAAACACAATCTACAACTGATATTCAATAATCATGTCTAGGGTCACAGGTTCGACCAATATTCTCCTCATCTGCCACTATCTTCACTGACATTACCTACTTAAGTAGGTACTCAAGATCTCGTGAAATTTCAACTCTGTGGCGTGCTCTTTGATCTGATGGAGCAAACGGTTGTCCGCAACATTAAGTTCGCTGATGCCGACAACAAGGTAAAATCTGCTATTCGCCATGTATTCCACCATCTTGAGTCTATGCCCGAGCCTGAGGGTGATGGGGATCCGGCCAACAAGCTCGTTCTGTCAACCATGGGCTTGCTTTTGGATCAATGCATGATGCTTGAGATGGCCAACAGCTTCTATCAGAAGCAGATAATCGAATGGCGCATGACTGCCCGCCAACTCGATCAATCTGCTTGGGGACTTGTCAAAGCGATTCACAATTTTATCGTCTTTGTAATTCATCTCAACTTCATTTATCCACACAACACCCTCACTACACAAGGCGTGGAATTTGCAATCACTCAAGCCATTGCTGTTGAAACACCAGAGGCTGAGAATGCTGCCAAGCGCATGGTGTCCGCCTGGTAACTTCCAAGGCGTTATGGCAAATTGAGCACCATGGTGTCTGTAATCTTGATGTTGGTCCTGCTGAGCAACTTCCTACAGAGGTCATAAACTACCTTCAGACTTTTTACAGCAAGTTTATGCCCTTGAAAACTCAGGTAACTCTATCATATACCAACTCAATCCTACAAGATATCTGCTTAATTGTCCAATAGTCAAATTCTCACAGGGAATGTGTTGGGCTTGTGCTGTTTGATACAGCCCTCGATTGGTACTGTGCGTTCCCACTTATAAGTTTCTCCCATACGATGCTAATAGTCACAGTGAAATCCACTCGGGTTGTCAAACCCAAGCATCTTCCTCCGCCTCAGCAAATTGTGAAGGATATCGTCCAAGAATTCTTTCCAATGGCCAGGACCTCTCAATAAGCATGCCGTACCTCGGGGGCATGATGTCGGTGTAACACTTCAGCCTTGTCTCAACGCTGATTATAGAAATCTGATTTAGAGGGGCCTCGTTGAGATATTGTGCTGTATGGGTAGGATTCTGAGGCAAGTCGAGTCAACGGGGTAACGACACTTGAAATTGTTGTTAAAGTAAAGGTTGAGAGTGAAATTTTAATAGCAGTGCATTTGATCCAGTGACTTCCACATCAGCATCAATAGATAACTAGACCAGACCCAAAGGCATAAGAGTCAACTGTGCGCTCGCGGCCGAATACATCATGATTACAAACAAAAAAAAAAGAGTCAACTGTGCCTGTACTGTAGCGAGCATCAAGGTACGAACGGCCACCGTCATCCGGCAATTTGTTTGCTATTTGTCGTGTTATTTGGAGACTAGTTCGGATACAGAGGGGTTTGTTAACTATATGCCACCTAGCCATATCATACTACACTAGACGCTTGCACTCATCGGTCATCGAAAGGTCTCTTTTCAACGCCAGAACACGTTATCCCATAGGTTCAGCAACGCCGAGAGCTCTGGCACAGTCTAGCATGCCTCTTCCTCCTCCTCCTTCAGCTTCGCAGTGAGCTTCACTTTTTCCTCTTCGGCCGAACGTGCTTTGATCATTAAATCCTCTTATGGCTTTGTATGATTCTGAGCAACTTTTTGTTTTTCGGAAGTGATTGTCATCGAGAGTGTCTGATGTGAAACAAATGTATTCATAAAATTCCTACGAAATGCGGCCATTCTTCTTTGAGATTTTTTTGTAATCCCTCACTCAAGTCATCCTCATCATCTATTATCAAGTCTACCTTAGGGCTATGTTAGATCGAACGTTGAAACTACCTCGAGATCCGATAATTGGAACCACAGCCGTCGATTTAAATCTTAGGAAATCATAGACTTATAGCCGTACAGTATTAATCTATAGCCATACACCTCCATATCATAGCCATGCACCAAAGTCTTCCGACGTCCAAGTTTGAGACCATGGGAACCATACAAGCGAAACCAAATATTACTTCGAACAGCCACCGTTTACTAGCCAAATAGGGCCTAAACTAATGGAATAATTAGAATAGTCTGAAGGAGGAATAAAGATTCTGAGAACATGTGTACCTTCGCGAGTTTGATTGCTTTGGCATTCTTCAATCCAGTGAGGCGAAAGGTCTCAGTTGTCTTGCGTGGTTGATACTTGTAAGTTGGGTTGTTTTGGAGAAGCTCCGCAATTTGCTTGCGTATGTCATCAGTTAAGATCCGCTTAAAGGAAAAGGAGGAATCACCTTGAATCCGTTCTTGCCTCAGCATGCCAGAGTTTTTCGATAACCTTGGCTAAAACGAACTTAGTTTAACAGAATTCACATCACATACATATATAAACATAGGCTCGAAATGAACTTACCAATGTCAAGCCCTAGGTAGAGAGGCTTGACATAACACAACTTGCCACCCTTCTCTCTAGAGAGAATCTCATGAGGTAGCAGTCGTGCTATAGTTGGTAACTGCAGTTAGAAACTACGAGGATTTTAACTTTTCGTTGGAGCTAGCTGTTGTATTATTCCAACCCGAGGCCCTAAAGTGGTCGGTTTCTAAACCCCCAGCCCAGGGCATTGGGGGCAGCATGACTGCGTTAGCCGCTTGCTCAAATCCGTAGAGCCATCCGGGGAATGCTTGTGCTTTGTGTGGTGATTGGTGTGAGAATGGTTGTGCTGGTGCACTTTGTTTGGGTAGTGATTGGAGGTGGTTATGTGCGATTGTTAGCTATATGTCCATATTTCTGTCAGCTTGAGAGGTGAGACCCTTACTCTACAGGTTGCAGGCCTTGCTTTAAGCGCGTCCTACTTTGGAGTGAGTAGCCAGAACCACGTATTACGCACGCGATAACAGCGCCAACAAACTACCTTGCCTTTCATCCAGCTTTTGTCGCTAGGGCTATTACCTACTAGAACAGAGCATCGGTAGTGGCTACTTGCTCTATAAGTATAACCTGCCTTAGAGCATGTGGAAGGTTACTCGTATTGTGCAAATTAATCAGAACCGTTCAGTGATGAGTTTATGGCTTTGTACTACATGTTCGGACAATCCAAGCAATCCCTTGCTGTTGTTTAACCATACTGCATTCACTCTATCAAGTAGAGTATGACAGTTCCCGCTTCCCCCTCCGGATGGCCCCGGTAGTGGGGGAGATCCCCATCCTCTACCAATTGTTTCTAAGGTTCTGTTAATCTGTAGACGGTCCTTGGTGGCGCTAGCCACCAGTGATAAAGCTGGATGACAGACTAAGATTTTGCTTGCGCAAAATAGCGAGAACAGGGAAACATTAACTAAGCTAGTTATTTGCTCCAAAACCAATACCTTGGGCCCTGTGGTTGCCTTGTTACCGGGATTGTAGGGTTCTACTCTATGAGGGAAAAACTCTTCAAGGGTTATCATTTATGAATTGAGATAGTCTCGGAGTTACACGCCAAAAATTAGCCCCATCGCGGCGTAGCTTTCACCCTCATAAATAGGACCCGCTACTTACAAACTTACTTTCTCTTCACATCTATTGTACCTTCTCACCCCACAATATTCTCGGGATCACTTTCATCGACTGGCTGAAAATGAGTTCACTACCTGGCATAGCATCTAATGCCTTGATATATGTGACATATGCAATCTTCTTGTAGGTACCCTTCAAATGCAAATATTTCCTGTGAGCATGATTGTTCACACACTTCAGCTTTGTACCACACTAATTACGGACGCTGATGAAATCAGGATAGTAGGCTGTTACATTGCATGGGTGTTCCGAGGCCAGTCGAAATCCGAGTTTATACATTCGAACCGCACACAAACGGGTTTGTATTTGCAATCCCGAGACTGATCTTCACGAATATGCAGTAAAGTTATACTGACACAAAGTCCACACATAGCAATTCCATTGGCACTCAACTTTGTCGCATCTGGTGAGTGCTACAACTATTGTAAAGCGATAGCGGCAATACCACACGTTAAATACCGACGATGACAAGTCAATAAGGGTTCAAAGAGGTTCGTATAAAATTCAAGTCTATCTCTTCCGAGATATCTCGGGAGAGATGGTCGTGGTCTCGCTACGGGCGCTTGGGATGAAGCAAATTCTGTTGGGTCTACTCTCTTTCTCCTTGAAAGAGAAGACCTTTTGAAATGTGGAAAAACGTAGGCTGAGATAGTACCGTCTGTACCCGAACAAGTTAAAACTTGCGTGGGAAACGTGTTGCCGCTTCTGCAATCTTGTGAAATGCCCTAGTTGTTTTGCTAATAATTGACGGGATGACAGCAATGGGCTCTGGAATTCTGTTTTCATACCCTGAACTTGGAACTATAGCTGGTGTTCAAGGATCTATCACTTATGCCGCATGCTCGGCGCTTCCATTGATGGTTTTCCCGCTTCTTGCGCCCATCATAAGAAGGAGATTACCAGAAGGCTTTATCTTAACCATGTGGGTGTGTGAGCGCTACGGCCTGGTTGCAAGTCTTTATCTTAGTTTCTTGTCGTAAGTTCTGCATATACACATTTTCTGCGCTCAAATTAACATTAGGTAGGTTAGCAACAATGTTTCTTTACATGGTTGCAGAGCTGTCATCTCTGAAACAAGTGATTGAAGCACTGACTGGTCTCGATGGGTTACCAGTGATCATAGTGGAGGTGGTGGTAACGTCTATATATACAGGTATAGCCGATTTACCTAAGTACGGTTTGACTTCCATTGACATACTCTTCAGCTTTGGGTGGTTTCCGGGTGTCCTTCATTACCGATAACATCCAGGGAGCCTTGATTGGTCTTCTCATCGTCATCTGTACTATTGCTGTGGGGACGTCTGTGTCAATCGATACTTCCAAAATCGGACCCTCGGGACTGGCTGAACCAAGTCTTTTGGGATACCAGCTCATATATATTCTTTTGGTCGGTATTGTGTTCAGCAATCTGTTTCTATCGGGGTTTTGGATGCGGGCATTTGCGTCAAAGACCGATAAGGACCTGTGGATCGGGTGCAGCATTGCCTCAATTTGCGTTTTTGTCATACTACTGCTTGTCAGCTCCACTGGTTTCGTCGCTGCATGGGCCGGTGTTTGGACACCGGAACAGTATGGTGGCCTTGCATTTTTCCTCTTATTGGAACAGCTACCAGCTTGGGTTGTTGGCTTTGTGGTAATCATGGTAGTAGTACTTAGTTGCGCTGGTTCGTTTACCTTCTCTCCTACTAAGCTAAAGCTGAAGCTGTTTAGTATTCGACAGTTTGCAGTCGGCGATGGTTTCCACTGCATCTAACGACATATTCCGCAACAAACTGCCTCTCATATACATACGAGGTATGGTTGTATTGGTTATCGTCCCGATCATTGCTATAGCCGTCAAAAGGCCCAGTATTCTTCAAATCTACTTGATTTCGAATATCTTTGCAACAGCTGCCTTACCATCTATTCTTTTGGGCTTGAGCAACAATTTCTATTTCCTAAGCGGTTCCGACGTTGTCTGCGCAGGCTTAGGTGGAATGCTCAGCGTCTTTATCTTTGGAGCTGTGTATTATGGAGACGCACATAGGGGCGCCGGACTTATGATCTTAAAGACTGGATTGTATACAAATGACTGGAGTGTCTTTGGTAAGGTCCCCAGAAATGATACCAATTGCGAACATTGTTGACAAAATTCAATGTTAGGTGTTTTTGTTGCCGCACCTGTAGGGTCTCTAATTTTCCTGGCTGCAGCTTGCATTGTTAGGCTGTCGGCTACTTGGATCTTCTGCAAGGCGTTGGGTCGGTCTTTTAACGCTCTGGATAAATCTATTACAACCCCACATGTCCCAACTATACCACGGTTCTAGGGATCCCGTCTACACCAACGACGATCATAAGAGTGTGTGATAGTACACTATTGTCAATGTAAGGTGAAAATTGAGTGAAGTGTTTTAAGGTATTGGGATTAAATTTATGGATGTATTAGTTCCTTGATAGTGCTAAGAGTTTAAACGCATAAAGCGAACGAAGTAAGGTCGTTTGTGAGGCCGTGCACAACATGTGTCGCAATAGTTGAAGTGAAGTGAACCAGTTTCAACTTTCGTAATGAAATTGACGATATTATAAAAAGAAACCTGAACTATACTTTTGGTAAACGATACCATTCCACGCAAAAAAGATAAAGCCTCCATTACGAATATAAAATATATCACATTTTCAATCCTTCAATCCTGATCTTGGGCGTAAGAGTGCTTCCGCATGTCTCCAAGCCTATGTCGAGCTTGCTGTAATTTATTCTCCAACTGGAGAATTTTGACCTATAGCACACATCAACCTCATGAAAAAGAAGGGTAATAAGAGCACAACCTGCTGCTCCATCTCCTGCACCTTGAACTCGTGGCCATTAAGGTCAGACCAATTCATTTCTTCCCCTTCATCGCGGTTTTTTGCTGTGATTATGTTCTGAACCTGTCGTACAAGCGATTTGCAGGCAGCTGTAACAGCCCTAGATGCGCTTTCCAGCCGATCCTGTGATTTCGACATAAAGTCCGCTTTAACACGGGATGCCGCAACCAGCTGTGCCGTCGATGCAGCGACGTCATTCGAAGCCACAATCCTGTAACACATTTAGCTTCAGTACTAACGAGCCATAAATGTCGCAGAAGGTATTACATTTGTTCCAGTTTATTGCGTCCACTGATAACACCGTCGGCAGTCTCGATCAACATGTTTGTTGAAGATGCAACAGCCTTTGCGGCAGAAATCAATCCTTCAGTCCACCGATTGTTGCGTTTGTAAAAGGCTGTGCGAGAACTGCCTCCTTTACCTTTGGCAACAATCTGAATCAAGAATTAGCACGATGATCATCAACCCTAGATATTTAATTTACCTCTTGTTGAGATATCGTTGCGGCCTTGATTAGTTGTGCGATTGCATTGGTGACAGCAATCGCTGCGTCTAGGATTGATCTTCCACGGCAATTAATTCCTGCCTTGGAAAAGCCGGTGTGATTTGCGACTTACTCATGAATCTTCAGCTCATACGTCGAATATCCGGGGTCTTTAGACTTCTGCTGAAGCTGGGCGAGCCTAGCCGTCGCCGCTTCGATTGCGGCCGCAGCTTTGCTAAGTTCATTATCCACATGCTCCCCTAGATCTTTCTTGACGTCGGTGAGCTTAGTTCCCTTTCCAATATACTGTTCTACTAGCTTTGTCAATTTCTGGAGATTGGCTTGAACTTCCAAATTATTCGTAATCACCACATCCGCCTTCTGATCGCTACTCAAAGAATCAAGCCGGAAAGACTGCAGGTTCTGGAAGAACTTGATTGCAGAGTCTGCGGATTGACGTGCAGCAGAGATCACTGACTCGGCCTTTCTCTCGTCTGGAATAAATCGAGTCACTCCCTTGGAGTTGATTAAAACATCAGAGATGGCGCTTGAAAAAGTAGTAACGGTTTTGATAATGAGATTCTGGTGGCTGCTGGGTCCATCTGCAATGAAATTATTGAATGACGTCGCAAATTCGGTGGCACTGAACGCAGCCTTCTCAATCTGAGAGAGAAGATAGCCAGCAGTTGCATTCTGATTGCCCGCATTCATAGGGGATTCCAGTTCATAGAGGGCATCATCGATTCGCTGCACTCCGCTTTGTAGAACTGAATCTGTCAATCTCATCAGCCAAAGTAATACTCAATAGTAGAGATTAGGATCCCACCAATAATCTCATTTAGCCGTTTCAAGTGCTCGAGTAGCAATGAGTCCACCAGATCAACCTCATCGCGCGGCTCCTAACCGTAATCAGTGTTTTCGAACTATTGACAGATAACTGTGGGTGGACCCACAGGCGCTTTGGGTGCATTGAATTCCAACAGGACCTCATCCATCCCTGCTTTGAAAATTTCCAGCTCTTCTTCTTTCTCCCGCAACTGCCTTTTGAGGTCGTCGGTTTTTTCGCCAGATTGTGACGCTAGTTCGTCAATTTGTCGCTGTTTTGACCGCAGCAGTTCCTCTAAATCAGCCATTTCGCGGTTATGCCGCGAGAGCATCGCTGATAGCTCTCTTCCCTTGGAGTTATCATTATTCTCAGCCTTCTCCTCAGCAACCCGAAGTTCGCGCTTGAGCTTTTCAACCTCGTCTTTTTGTGACTATGCTATTGTCAGTTATCGGGGAATGGATGTACGTGATAACAAGACATACTCCCTTCACACGATCCAGATCGTACAGTGCCCTATCCCTCTCTCGAATCATGTCAGCTAATTCGAGGTTCTTTGTTTTCATTTCCCGCTCGAGCTTCTCGCGTTTATCGATTGCCTCCTGTGCAGAGGCTGCTTTAAGTTGCATTTGCTTATATTTCCCGAGAAGCTCCAAGTGTTCATGGCGAAGTTGAGAATAGAGCTTGGCGAGTGCATCATACTTGCTCTTCCACATGTTGACCTGCTCTATGCACAGATGAGCATCCTGTACCCATGAGAATCATACTTTTGTACTGACCTTGAAGCGACTTGATTAGGTCATCCTTCGACTGTTGCTGCTGTTGAGAATTAAGGGTAAGATTAGATAGTTCGTTCTCTAGTGCTTTCACTTTCTGAGAAAATGTTAGTTCATGTATTATCAAGGTTTAGCATGTCCCACATTATCATATGATTCGAGCAAGAGAAGATGATTGTTTTGCTGGCCCTTCAATTCTAATAACTCTCTTTCCAATTCCACAACATGACCTTGGGCTTGTCGTGCTATATGATCTCTCAGCAACTGTTCTTCGGCTAATCTTTGTTGCTCGGCCTGCATCCGTTGTCGTTCCTCAAACTCCCGCTGCTGCTGCATTACCATCATGTTCTGTCGCTGCAACTCTGCCTCCCTTTGATCACGTAGTCGTTGCTGTTCCTCCTCATACGCCCTTTGTTTTTGAATTTCGTCGTTCGTCCAAAAATCAGATATCGGTTCGGGTTCTGGTGCTGTTGGTATTGGTGGAGTAGGAGTAGGCTCTAGGCTCTCGTTCACGGGTCGCTGCGGCAGCGCCGGAGGCGCATCATCCTCGCTCATGAGGTTTGGAGGATCCTAGGGGAGTCAGTCAGGTGCTACCGCAAGCCAATAAAGGTATTTACTTGGGGCAATTTTGGTATGGTAATGAGGCTGGTCAGGTATCGCAGGTTCGAGCATTCGTAATAAAAGCGAACTAGACGGTGGTGTTGACCTTCATATCGATCCCGAAGGGGCGCCAATGCTTCGTCGTCACCAGTTGCTGAGAATCGTCAATCCTTACACCGTGCCCATTGATTGTTGCACGTACTTGTATGCATTGCTCTCAACATGCTGGTGATGAACTTGTAAATACCGTAGCTTTCTTGTACTAACGGCACTAAGGCCGAGATCCGACACTCATTGTTCAGTCCATGGCGAAAGTGAGAAAACACCAATTTTTGAAACGAGTCTATTTGATCCTGCAATGTCATGAGATCCGAGATTGTCTCATACCTAGATTACTGGTTAGTAATTACTATCAAATTGAAGGAGTGACAGAACCCTTCGTTCGGATCATTGATTGTCTTCAGGCTGATATACTCCTCATACTCGAATAGACCTGTCAATTACTTCAGTATCGTTTAGTGCATATATAGGTTGGTGCCAAACCGTTGAATTCCGGATGGTGGCGGTGAAATTGCAGCTTGGCTCGAAGGAAGTAGATATACTCGCGTATCAATGGGCCGTAGCCTAATAAGATTAGCAAGTAAACACAGCTTCGCCGAGGCGTCTCGTACCGCGTATGCCTTCTCCAATCACTCCTCTATTCAGAGATTCAATCCACACTGCATGCACCTGGGCCTCTTTGATTGTTATGGGGTGCCCTTCTTGCAAGACCTTGTGTATAGTAATTAATGCTTTGAAGGTTTGAACTTCATCGGCCATTATTGGCTGCCTGTAGCAACTCAGCATCACGCAGTGTCATAACTAAGGAACACCCCATACACTTTCATGCCTGCCCAAAATGATTGGGATGATTTGTGGTCCCAAGTGTACACAATACATGATCGTACATGTTTACCTGCGGGTACATCTTAATGCCAACCACCAGTGGTAGAGGGCGATACAAATTCATACGTTTAGGCGCCGTTTCTTCTAAACCGTACCTATCTGCATTAGCCAATCTTAATAACTGTAAGCAGGGCTATCCAAGCTATTCGAACCTATATTCGTAGCTTTTTTGATGTTGATGGAGAGGTCCGATTCGGATCTGCAACCAGATGCAGGTCGAGTTAGCTGCATTCCGTGATTCTGCCATGATGCAAACTGGAAAGGGATTGAACCGGCTCATGTCGACATTTCTGGAGGCGCCGCTATAGGCCATGATGGGCAGTAAGTTGGTGATATAACTCGAGTACGGCAGCGATAACAGATTGCACCGTCGATGTGTCTGAACGAACGTCGTAAGCTCAGAGATGTGCCTAGCCCTCTAGCTCTTGGTTTAAGTGGACTTGGCACGCGTGCTTAAGCCAAACAAAGTATGGCGGGTGTGGCGGGTGTGGCGGAATTAGTCATGCCCTAAGTACTTCTCGAAGTTTCACATGCTTAGTGATAATTGTCAGTTCTAATACCAGCAAGCAGTTCGCGATCTACACTCTGCACACGATACAAGCCAACCTATGAAGGTACGCACACCGTCGCGACTTACGCTACGTCATGCCGTAGCCTATGGGGTACGGTTGAACCGTCGACAATCAGCTAACGCCGAGCCGCATCAGCCTTTGTCAATACAATAGAGAAAAAGTACAAGTATATATTGAACAATCCACAAAAAGTCATTCAAGCACTTATCCAAATAAATTAAATCCATGCAAAAATATGTGAAATGTTTAGTATTTTTCTCATATTTAAATTAATTTACCAAGTATTTTGCAGTAGAGGTTGTGATTTAGTTCTATCACAAAAAAAATATAGAAAAGAACGAAAATACTCGTATTTAGTGCAATACTTTGCACAAAAACTCTCTAAAAACCTATTTCAATTTAAATAACCAACCCAAATTACCAGCAACTTTCCCTTTGGCCTTATACTTAATTTATTTTATTGCATTTTTCTATTTTTTTTTTTTTTAATGTGCAGACAACGAACAAGGCCGAAGCAGCTCTGCGTCAGCCGATTGTCGACGGTTCAACCGTACCCAACCTATGAATTGTGCAAACTTGCCAGATCCTCCCTTCTCCAGATCAGTGGCTACAGCAAGCACCAGTGCAAACGATTACTCCAGCTGCGCCGGCTACAATTACTCAGACACTACTTCTGGCTTGAAAATCACCTGGTCTAGTCTCCGCCGCCTCCTCACCGTGGCTCCCACGTTCTAGTGAACTATACTACAACCCGTCTAACCTCTTAATAGAGTCTTGAAAGTGCTCTCGCTATATACAGAAGCCACGAGAGTCCTCAGCTCTTGGAAAGCTCTAGAAGCAGCGGTAGATCATCTCCATAGGCACTGTACACTGCAAGGCACTGCAAGGAGTTCATTAGATCTTATAGAGGGTTACTTAAGTGCTTAAGTTAAATACTTCAGATAGCATGCTTTCTGCCAAATCGTGTTGCTAAGCTTCCTTGGAGACTGGTAAGCGCACCGTTATATGTTGCTTGGAATCTAGCATGATGCCGGCCCTTAAGGATATCGGCCCTTAAGGATGCCGGCAGCAACACAATAACCACGATCAAGGACACGGAAAGATGATCCAGGTTGTGTCTTTCCTCCCACCCTCGGAGGATGCTGACTAGCTGTGCTTTGGCGGTTCGGTGGACATCTTCCAAGTAGTCACCGCCCAAAGGCCACTATTGGGATACCTAGTCGAGGAGAAGGTTTAAACTGGCTTGACCTCTAAGCATTGTGTAAGTATGTTCCGGACTTGGAATGGGTGAGAATAGCGAGACTAGTGAGGGCGCAAAAGGGAATTGTTTTCGACAAGACTGACAGGGTTTGTTATAGCGCACTGAATGCACACCGGATGACTCCAATATTTCATACAGTAAGTGTCGATAACACTAAAATAAAATGCAAAAGGCAAGTCCAGATAAACAATGGCACTCATTCAGGGAACACAGGAACACACATGATTCTCAAACAATAACACACACATACTGCAAAAGCTTGCTATACACAGAAGGTACATAGCGAAAACGAATTCACAGGGTGCTTGCAGTTTTCGAAGGGTCGCATGGTAGCTTACTGTCAATACCTTTCCTCATATCATGTGTCAGCTGTTAACGGCGAGCTGTGGAGGAGAGCAAGCATAGCCTACAGAAGCAACAAATATCCACGCCGGTAACAGCATTCGAGAATCATTTTCCCCAATTAAAGTAAGAGCCCACGAAGTTAGATAGGCATTGATTGCATTGATAGAGAAGAGGCGCACAATCGTTGCTGAGGTCAGTTACCGATATTAGTTGAGAACAAGGGATAAATGTAGAAGCTTAAGTCTTAAGCTAAAGGAAAAGCAACATCACCCACGGACCTGTTGGTGTGTAGAATATCAACCTGATGGCTGTTAGTGCATACTAAAATACCAACACTCCGCCATTATCTCGAGAAATACCATCGAGCCATGAGGTTGTTGATAAAAAGATAAGATAGAACCGCCGAAACTCCACACTTGCAATTAGTGAGAAGTTAGCAATTATAAATCATAGTACCTGGGAAAGAGTAGGCAAGAAGGCGAGGAAGGTCACATACCCACAGTACTGCAAGCCATAATTCAATCTCTAAACATCCAAATCCTTGCCTTGTTGCAGCTTCCCAGATGGCATACACACATCTCGACAAGCCCAACAAGCTTGGACATATCGACAAGCCACGGCACAGAATCAATGGAAAATGATATCGCTGATGAACGCCAAGGATCGATGCCACCCTTGGGTGCTGGAGGTTCCCAGCAGCAGCAATAGCAGCAGCAGAATCGTGAACGGATGCCAGTGTCAGTCACAGGAGCGACACTTTGCTGTCGCTGGCACGTCGTGGAAGTACGAATTGGGGCAAGCAAAGTCACCAGCGTTTACTTTGATCGACGGCGACGAGGAAACACTTAACAACTGAACTGTGTCGTTGCTGTAGCTGCTGTTGCTTGTGCTTTGAGAGTGAGAGATCCGGAGATCGTAGGTCGAAGATCGTAGACCCTAGTATGGAAGAATGTGGAGTATATAATTGCGCCCTCTTCTCTTGCCATGCCACCTGTTGCCCTGCGACGTTGTGCTCCCACTTGCAGACATACTAAAGCAGGTTGCAGGGATGCGTTATCGCAGAGCCGCAGCTCTCCAATTTTCCGAGTTTGTATTTGACAACAAGACATCCCAGCCTTCGTCATGATTCAGCTACGAATCGCCACCGCCCGCACGACTCTCCCGGCCAATTTCATCCGGAATGTTCGCTATAAGAGCACCCGAGGAGGACTCCCAACCATGGAGATGCCTGCGATCAAACCACAGCAAAGTCACCGGATAGCTGCGAAAGAACTCGGCGAGCTCCCACCAGATATGGGTCTGCTCTCAGGTTCGTTTGTACCCACCGATCTAGCCTCACCGTGTATCACTGACTGACCACCCAATTAGATACATTTATCATGCCTACCGGGAGGAACCTTCCCTCGTTGTTCATGTCTCCAGCCTCACGATTGCAACTAGAATTACGGAGAGTAGGGCAGCGGATATATGATTGGCGCGAGTACGTTTGATCTGTCATATGTGCAAGAAGCCAAGGACTAAGCCCGTCAAGCAAGTTAGTATACAGGTATCTTGCAGGGAAGTTACGTCTTTGGGAGCCCAAAACCGTGGCCGTATCTCTACATAAGGACATGTACACGGCGTTTTCTCAGTAAGTGAGAGTTCTCCACCCTTTGGATTCTAGTACCTGAACTAATTATTTCAAGGGGTGATGTAGAAACATTGCGCCTCATCTGCGGAGACGGGCTACTCGAATCGTTTAAAAAACGTCTCATGACTCGTGGAAGAACCCGCGTGGAATGGAAACTACACAAATATGTCAGACCGGCGAGAATTGTCTCAAATAAGGCCCACCATTATGCTGGGATGAATCTAAGCCGTCGACAGGCAGTTGTCCGAATACATTCTTTGCAGGTTCGTTGGGAATCGCACTGGCTTTGGCTATCACAGACTAATTATCTGTCATCAGAGCTTAACAAAATTTAACCCTCAAGGTCAAATCGTAGAAGGAACAAACATCCCTAAAGAAGTGGTCGAGTATCTAGTAATTGAAAAGAAGAAGGTTGGTGGGGTTGAATCGCTGTGGCATATCTGGGGTACCACAGCCGAAACAACTGGTACGTTCACTTCTGTCTGAAACCGCTTTCTGGCCTTTAGTGTATGGCACTCGCTGAATTATCCAATATAGTCAGTACTCCAAAATAAGCCTTGTTTGGTTCTAAATTCGAGCACAAGTTGCTGTTGTCAAGAGTCAAGACACCAAGGCCGGGATATGGTGGCTGTACATGCTGGGCGTCTGTATATTATTGGTGTCATTGAAGTCACCGTCATAGACCAACATATGTTCATATCATGATGGATTCAAGTATTCCCATGCCATGTGCACCGCACAACGATAAAAGCTGTAGTCGAAGTTCATGGTACCATTGCGTTTACATTGTTCGATCCGCCCGACCCTGGGCCCATCAATAGTTCGCTCGAATCACTACACTGTGAAGACCCAGTCTTTCTAGTTGGAAACCGGCAACATGTGAGGAGGTGGTTGCTTATGTGTTTTGTAGTCGAGGGTGTGCGAATTCAGCGGACAAAAAGAGTGGTTACATGAACCGTGAAATCAAGGCTAGAAATTGTAAATTCTCGCTATCGGTGAAGCACTTTAGTCAAGCTGCAACACGAGCAATCTCACTGAACCAAGACAACATCTTGTCCAAGACAGGGCAACGCAGTAACGCCAACAATTAGACGGCCATTTTCAAGAGCTTCCTGGCGCTCAAACAACTGCCCCCTCTCACAGCCCCTGAAGATGCAATGCTTAGTACAGCGCACCCAGCATATAGGTTGGGGTAGCTTACACCATCCACGGATAGCTTGAGCAGATAATCCGCACGCATTAGACATATACTCAATGTCGGATTCGGTAGGAAGCTGGCAGTTGATAAATACCTTCTCCAGCATATGCTCGACCCTATCGCCAATGTTTCTTCCGTACCTGTCGTACTCGGAAATAACTTTTCGAGGAGGAGCGACAAATTCTCCCGTTTCGGGATCCATATGAGCATGTTCTTCTGAGTCTTCTGGAACAATCTCATAATTTCCCGGTTGAGCATCTTCCATTGGCAGCAGCTCCACTTGTTCTTTCAGAATACTATTTGACGGTGTCAGGATCTATAGACTTGAATAAATAGAGTTAGGAACAATGTGCACTCACCGCAGATAAGTCACTCCAGTCTTTTTGAGGAGCTTGTTAAGATATTTTATGTCCTTTTTCTCCTCCCCCCAGTGGTTTTTGTAGAGAATCGAGGCAGTAGTGGCTGCTGCACGGGCATTCGCTGCATACAACTTTCCAAGGCAGCCGAAGGCAGGGTGAGTTTCTTTTCCAGCCTTGGTGAAAGCCGCCATCTGAGGAGTCACCAAAAAGTTGGACTCGATAGCTTCGATTGAAAGTTCGGGAAGGACTTCACCATCATGGTTTCCGGTGCGTCTTCTGATCTCGTCGACCATCTTGCCGATGTCCCTGGTCCTCGAAAGGGGCGACCGGAATATACGATCTCGGAGTGTGTTGGGCATTATGGAGAGCTGACAGGATATGGATTTTGAGGGGATTAGATTTTTTGAAGACATAAATTTCTACCAAAACAACTTAGAACCCGAGGCCCCAGGCTCCATTCCAATTATGGATGTTGTCTCGCACCAGCCGGATATATAAAGCGATCCTACCAAGGTCACGTGGCTATCACTCGTCCCTCGTTTCGCCACTTAAACCCTGGCCTCGGCCCAGGTTCTTGGAGTGGTGATTGGCTGTGAACCATTATTAAGCATGTCATGTGATACGCGTTTTTTGTTTTATTCATACTGTATTCACTCTAATTAGAGTATGACAGAGTCTAGAGACAACACCTCCGCCTCCGGGCGAGCCGGCTAGATGGCGGAGCTCCCACCTGCTACCCATCGTCCCCTATGTGATACGCGTTTGAAATTTTGAATTTTCATAAAGAGCCTGGAAAACAGGTCGAGTGCATATGAAGTAGATTTCGAGTTTTAACAACAACCCCCGCTTCATGCACACAGTACAGGCTTTGGCTTCTCAACTGCGCGCTTCTCGCTGTAGTACTCATTTTCCTGTATCTTGCCTGCATGTTGCATGCGCAACAAGATAGAAAGAGCCATCTAGCACTCAAAGAGAATGCTACAGCAAAGCATCCCAACTGACACATTTGCGCTTTTTGGTGAGGTGCAGCGCCCAATTGAGACAGCCCACTGGCAGCGCGTACCTAAAGCGCACTATGTAATTGTGTGGATCTTGGAACTATGCAAAGGCTCTATTTTGGTGAGAACCTCTCTACAATCGCTGCTTACCAGGAGACTAGCATACTAGTGCACTTTAGGTATGTGCTGGGCTGCCTCAATTGGGTGCGGCTCACCAAAAGCGCAGCTGTGTAGGTTAGAACACTCTTGCTGTAGTATGAACAAACGACTAACTTCTTAAGTACTTAGTAAGCATTTACTTCTGAATTAAGTAGTCTCGAACGCTGTGAAGCACTCCGAGACTATAGCTCTTACGCTGATAGATACAAACCGCGAATTGTTAATTTCGTGAGACCTGCTGAGTATCTCTATATCAAGTCGGAAATGCTACTTTATACTCATCTTGAAAAGCAGCTAAGTACTTTGTACTATTGAGAGACGTTGAGATAAAGTTGCTGACGCGGACGCTAAAGATCCGCCCTACTAGTAGGTTACTCGGGTCAGGCAAGGACGCCCCATTTCTAGGGGTCAGTTTTGCTGTGTGACTAGGGTATTAACTGGGGGGTAGGAGTATCGATTTGCTGCTAATCTACACTTTCTTCATTCGTTTTACCTAATTCAGTGCATGGCACACTGATAATTCTCAACTTCCTGGAGGTTTCTTCCTAGTCTCGGACGCTGGTGTTTCTTCCAGAAATGGGGTGTCCGAATTGACCTTGCCTGACCCGAGTACTCTAGTTCAGTGTTTTGCGCTAAGTTACCAGCTCCGCTCCTCAAGGTTGTAGCAAACGTCAAAACCCCCAGAGAAATAGACACCAATATCCAAGACGCCCCATACCCCACGTTCCCGCTATGGTTGCAACCTTAGAAAAATGGCCCGCTAAATATAGCATAAGCGTCAGCTGTTCTCCAACCGCAGTTACACGCTGACCAGTAATCTACGCCGTTTAAACCTGACGAATCAGACGTCTTGGTTTAACCGCCGTACGAACTAGTTTAACTTATTTTGGGGCAGTCGATAGTTTTCCTCGTCCACTTGGACTCACCCCGCATCACATGACTATAACTACCGCCCATATCTACAATTATTTGGTCTCGAACGCTGGTAAGAGATTTACTTTTCACAGCTTACTTATTTAAGTAAGTATTTAAGTACTTAAGTACTCAAGTAGAATCAGGATGGTTAAACTTTAACATTGGTACTAGCTAGCGGTAGCCAATCATAAGCTAGCGGCTAAAATAACACACCCGTTGTGAGCGCTAAAGACTATAATTAAGGTTTAGCGCATTTCGTCTAAAAGCTTGGCGCTCCCCTCCACTACTTTATATATCTTTCGCTTCCACTCCTCCAATTCTTCTATCTACCTGACAGCAACACACCCGGACGGACTACAAAACACTACAACAAAACCGCAACAATAACAACAACAACAATAACAACAACAATGTCGGTATCATCTCGTCCAAACACCCAGCCCGCCAACCTTACGTTGGTTGTCCGAGCCAATCCCCCGCCTAACCTCACGAGTATTACCGACTCTTTCGAGTACACAGTTGCCTTGCGACAGGTCATCTTTGGAGCTGCTCGTTATCTTAGCGAGGAGCTCCAGTACGCAGTTCTCCAGGACAGATCGGGCAACGTTTGGGTCCAGAAGGCTGACCATATGGTCGTTCCTGTCGGTGGACGAAGGGTCCTCGTTAACTCCCTTGAATACGAGCAACCTTTGGATTGGTTGCAATCCATTCACAACTTGATCAGGATTCAATGTCGGGGCACCATTCCGCCTAACGTTCCGTATACTATCGGCGTACTTGCAATCTACGAGGGTGTTAACCCAGCCAGTCTCCTTCCCAACATGATCCCAATTTATCTCCAGACTGGTCCTCAGAATGCGAACTTGCGTTTGAAACCAGTTAACGCGTGGATGGTTTACCGCAGTAGGTACTCTTTCAGGGAGTACACAAGTTACATTCTAATTGTTATTTCAGGCTGGTTCGTTGATGGATTGAAGTACACCTACATCATCGGACAATCCGACATTTCTCGTCTAGCCAGAGTCTGCTACGGAAATGGAAAAAACAAGGACTGGGTCAATATCGCCCATATGTATACTCATGCCCGTAACAACTCTCTCCTTGGTGGCCTCACGTTGCCCGAGTTTGTCAAGCGAGAACTCAAGAATTATGGTTTCCTGAAGAAGCCTATTCATCTCCTTCGCGCCCATGGCATCGATATGTCGATGTTTCCTCGTCGCCCCGGCGCCCCAGTCGATGAGGAAGAGGGCCTGAAGAGCATCTCTTGTGTTCCCAAAGACACTTCCAGTTCAACCGCTGTTGTCTAAAGGTAAACATCTGCACTCTATTATTGAATACATACCTAACTGTCTTTCATAGTTTCAAAAAATTCTCAGTACCAGTTAGCATTTAGCTTTCTTGCATCTGGGTTCTTTCATAATACATTTTGTTGTATTTTCAGTACCGTGGTGGATGGTATCACCAAAAGGAGTTGTCGGCGTCAATCTTGAAGGGTGTCAGGCTTTGTCGGGAATAAGAACGGATACCTATGATGTACCATTACAAAAAGAATACTACGATTTCACGTTACTACTACCATATGAAAAAGGGGGTTTTCAACGACGGCTCTAAGTAGGATTTGATTGTATAACCGTTGGTACAGCGTTTTTGACCGTACCCAAATGGTATCCAAACGGTTTCGCCACGGTTATAAGACAACTTACTTAGGACCGTCGTTAAAAACCTCCCTTTTTCATACTGTATCTATGTCTCCTAAATTTCATTGAAATTTTCAAATCGATAAATCTGGTGCTGTCCACACAAGGTGCACCTACATAAGTGCTTAAATACATGTAGTAGGCGCCTACTTGACCAGTGCCGAACCGCCAAGCGCGAACTATTTCCAAAACTGACAATACTTTTTCGGCTGAACACGAGGCTGACATATTAACTTCTTGACAACCATACAAGGCTATTAGTACTTTCTCAATACTTCTCGTTTCACTGCTTCTTAATTCCAAACTCTCCAAGAGCCTCCATCCATCCCTTTCCAACCACTGACCCGGCAAAAAAATCTTCTGTTTCTGCAAGATGTCTATCTCTGGCTCCCCAAACTTGCCAATCACACCAATCAGGAAGAGAGCGACTGCTCCACCGGATGTTGGTCTGGACTACGATGCGTCCCCTCCCTCAGCTATGAGCAGTCCGGGGAATACTGTAAATGATGGTTCATTTCCGACGACCCCATCGTCTCCAGGGAAATTTCCGACGAGTAAGTTCGAATACCACTAAAAAATTTGTTTCGATGTACTCTTTATTGGAGCATTTGGCTAAAATCCGATAGACAAATCCCAGGCAAGGCGTCGTGGAAACACCATTTCAACCATTACCGATGCTTCCTTGATGAAACATGCTATCTTCTCGTTCTCTTCGAATGCATCTGAGTCCAAGAAGGATGGCTTCGACATGGTCCACGACAGTGAAGATAAGAGAGACATATATACTGCAGAACTGGAGAACCGTATGAACCTGGCCTCAATCCAAGACGACGAGAAGATATATGTGGACCGGCTGCAAGAACGGGGAGAAACCTACTCTCCAATGACAACCGAGGTCAGAAACATCGGCAACTCAGAAGATCCTTTGCCCACTGGCTTGTGTGATGACAGCTCAGACTCCAAGGATCTGGCTAGAAATGGGCTGCCATCTGCTTGTGTTTTTGTTGCAAAGTTCGAATGCTACTTTCCCACCCTTTTATGATGTCCATGGCTAATAGATTTATTTCGTAGTCTTGCTGCAAGCCAAGCTGATGAGCAGCTCATGAAAAACCTCAAAGCACATTTCTCCCGTTTTGGAAGGGTTCATGTCAAGATTCGCCGAGACGGCAAAGGAAACCCATACAGTTTTTGTCAGTTTGAGGTGAGTACTTCCATCCATAAACACCATAGTAAATCTAATAAATAAGACCGATGAAGCGGCAAAGACTGCCGTCAGGGAAGGCAGAAATGCAATCGTCGATGAAACAGGTCGTCGTATTCGCTGTGAGCCTGCGAAGGTCAATAGGACACTTGTCGTATCTAAATATGACGGTTCAGTCTTCAATGAGACCGAGGCGCAAAAGATGCTATATGGATTTGGGGGCACGGAAGCCTTGGAGTTTGCGATTAGCATGAACTCATTACCCGTACGAGGATTGAAGGAAGGCAAGCGGTGTTTTGTGCGATTTATCTATAGACAAGACGCAGTTGATTGTTACCAAGCAAGAAATACCCAAAAATACTTCCGGTTATCGTTAATGCTAATGCGTTGATATAGTATTTCCATTTTCATGGTAATTGGGTTGCAGAGTGGACAAGCAATTTTTCAACTTCCAACAATATCCCTCGTATTCGAACAGTTGAAATCGATGCCCTATCCATATTTATAGGAAAACTAAACCCTAACCGCATCTCCGAACCAGAGCTCTTGCAGAGATTTGGAAAATATGGGGATATCCAAGAATGCAATCTTTTCAACAAAGCAGGTAATGAGATGTGCCAACTATGGTTTTCCTTGATTACTAACTTTACTAGGAGTTGGCCGCACGGCATTCGCATTCATAAAATATAACTCTGGAGAGGAAGCTACAGCGGCAATTGCAAACGAGGTAAACTAGTATTTGGGCTGCATATGGATTTGAATGCTAAGTTTCTGCTTCAGGATGGTTCAAACTTCCTTGGAAGTATCATTCACGTTCAAAAACGAGAGATTCATAAGAAACACATTAGGGGGCCTTTTACGTCTCATCGGCAGCATCAGGGACCTAGTAGAAACGAAGAGCAGACTTATCCCGGAGGTCCGGACAATAATATGACTGTCCCATCTTTCTCATTTTCCCTTAAAGATGTAGCAGATCTCGCAGCACGTCTAAGCGTTCAAATTGCTAGCCAACACGGCCTGAATCGGCATCAGTCAATGGCTTCAATATTGTCAGATGCTGGAATACCAGCAACGTCCAATCCTCTTTCCTTTTCAGTGAGTGGCCGAAACATTTATGCAGTGTCATAGGACTCACGACTTTAGTTTCCGTCGGAACCAATCTCGTCACGTCGGACGAGCTTCCTGAGCAACGCATCCGGTGCTCCTAGCTTCATGTTTCATCATCCATTTCAGGCCAGTCGAGGCTTGTCTGGCAGTTTGCCGGCAACTTCTATGACACCAGAAACCCCGCTCTCACCCCGGGCAGCACATGCAACATTTCTAAGGGCAGCAGACCTTCAACATGATGAGGGTAGGGGGGAAGGGACAATCTCGACTTCTTACGTTGTGGGATCCGGCTCGGGTTATCATAGTTCGCAGTTTAGAAACGGTCCAGGCGACTCATACTGGGGTGCCTTTCCTCCGAACCAGCAGGGTACCCATCTATTACCCCACATCTCGATGTCCGAACCATATCGAAGAGATAGTACTACATCGATGGGATATGAGGTCCCCATATTGTACGGTGATCACGGCGATGGTCTACCCCACCCCAACATGCACGTCGAATACCACAGCTCTCAATGATACAGAAAGGGATTAGAAGCATTCTCTAGAAATTTGCTTTTCAGGATCGCCATGCTACTTGGTTGAAGGAGATGGAAGTATGATTCATAATGCATGTCAGGAATTGTTCTGCACCACTTAAAAGTATATTCCGGAAGGTTGAAAAGTGTTTCATTTTATGATAGCCTGTTAATTGAGCTGAGCTAGCTAGGAATGTTAGATATTTTGCTTTTCTTTTCTTATTTTGCGACAGCAATGGACCTGTAATTACTGAATGTAAATTTGGTTCATTTCTGTGTAATGCGAGTTACATTTCATCGACTTTAGTCAGTGATCTCTCATGAGCAAATGGCGGGGTTTCTTTTGCCCCACATCTCTCCCGCACTCGACACGACAATACTTCGATACGACAACTAAAGAAAATGGCGGCACTCACATCAACAGATCTTCAGGGTTCACTCCCTCTCATCGCACAAGGAAAAGTCCGCGATATCTATGCTCTTCCGGACAACTCCTCTCTCCTCTTCGTCGCAACAGACCGCATCTCCGCTTACGATGTCGTGATGAAAAACGTTCCGCCCCCGCTTCCACCCCTCATATCCTCCTTGGCACTCACATACAAAACAGGGGATCAAAGACAAAGGAAAACTTCTCACCGCGCTCTCAAGCTTCTGGTTCGAGTTCCTGGGCGATAAATGTCCCAACCACCTTTTGTCCACATCGGCCCTTCCCAAGGAAGCTGTAAAGTACCGCGACCAACTCGACGGCCGCAGCATGCTCGTCAAGAAACACCACATCTTTCCCGTCGAGGCAATTGTGAGAGGTTACATCACTGGCAGCGCGTGGGCTGAGTATAAAAAGTCTGGCACTGTGCATGGGATCAAGGTCCCCGAGGGAATGAAGGAGAGTCAGGCATTTGAGACGCCGTTGTTTACGCCCAGCACTAAGGCCGAGCAGGGAGAGCATGGTGCGTATGTGTCTGTGATGTGGGGGAGGAGACTATGCTGACTGCAGGGTAGATCAGAATATTCATCCCGATGAAGGTGTGCGCGCGCAGTGGAGGACGACGGTGGTTGAGGCTGCTGGCTGATTACTTTGGCGGCAGTTGTTAAGTTGGTAAGTGAGAAGTATGCCAAGCGCATTGAGAAGCTTGCGATCGAGCTTTATACGGCGGTTTGTGTCCACTTCTTTTTGGCTGCTGTGGATTGGGGGCTGATGGGCGTTCATAGGCTAGGGACTGCGCTGCGGAGAGGGGAATTATCATTGCTGATACAAAGTTTGAGTTTGGATTGAATCAGAATGATGAGGTGGTTCTTGTGGATGAAGTGCTCACGCCTGGTAAGACTGAGCTACCTATATTGTCTCTGGAATGTGGTTGCTGATGCATATTCTTCACACAAGACTCTTCTCGCTTCTGGCTGGCGTCTGCATACGAAGTTGGAAGGGGTCAGGACAACTACGACAAGCAGTTTTTGAGGGATTGGTTGTCCGCTAACGGCCTCAAGGGCAAGGATGGGGTTGAGATACCGGAGGACATCGCGAAGAAGACGGGTGAGAGATACATCGAGGTGTATGAGCTGTTGACCGGAAAGAAATGGGAGTCGTAGTTAACCCCGTAATCTCAAAGAAACAATGCATAGTTATAAAAAGACAATATAACGAAGTGAATTATATGACACAAAATCTATCGATAAATTTACATTAGGTTTGTCCTGCGATTGCACTTTTACTCCACAGGCTCCTCCTGGGCATCGATTGAATCCAGATCGCGCTTGTTGGTTGCCTATAGATCCGTGAGCTCTTCTGCGACTTGAGCCCAGATTGAAAGCGCGAGCTCACCCATATCCGGTCAATGCAGAGTTCGAAAGGTCCACGAATGCGATCAATCAACCCCAGCCCGACTGTCGTGAGATTGCTCTTGGGTATATACCCCTGTGTCTTAAGAACCTTCCCCATATGCGTCTTCACAAAGTCCGTGAATGGGATCTACACACCGCATTAGTCCCCACCCTCCTCTCCCTTCATCCGGCGTACGCACATAAACCGTCTCCCACTCCCCGGGGGTCTTCGCAAACAGCCGATGCTGGTATAAATCTGTCACAACCATTGAGTCCGCCTGAATATTCACAAAGTACCTAGAATTATCCGCCTTGACCCTGAGCGCCAGATATGCGAGCGCCTCGCAGTTATACGTAGCCCGTCCGAGCAACGTCCATCCCGGATCTGCCGTCCTCCACGCCGCGAACCCAGATCGCTCCACGTCTGGCCGGTTGGGGGGTAGCTCGATCGAGATGTTGCCATGGAACCGCGCGTAGTAGGGTGCTGGGGCGGTGCGTGGGTGGTCTGGTGGTGTCTCAGACTCTAGGAAGGGGATGGCGTCGAGGGCAGCTGTAGAGAAGCCGCCGAGGCCTTGGTCGGTGAAAACTTTTGTACTGGAGGCGAGAGAGGTGGGGTCGCGGAAGGAGTGGAGTGTAACGTCTGGGACGGGCCCGGCGAGGCCGGAGACGGCGAAGACTAAAGGGTATTAGCCGGGCGGACGTGAATGGTTTATGGGCCTACCGCGGCCAGTGGCATTGGCGAGCTGGTCGAGGTTGCGCTTGAGAAAGCCGAAGCGGGGGAGGGTTGCTCTCATTGTTGCGTGGGTTTGGTGAATGTGGAGATTTCGATGTGGGGGGTGGGGGGAGAAATTGCAATGTCGTAATTGAGCTGCGGCTCTGAATATTGAGTTTGTTTGCGGCAGAAACGGCGCAACGGGTCGGTCACTTCAGCTGTTTTGATGGCATTATAGAGTTTGTAGAATCCACAGAGCTCGGCGCTCGAAATCTTCTTTGGGTTCTTTTTTTGTGAGTCCAGAGTGGAGTACCACAACACAGCAGGCCATGAACACTAAGGGCCAAGAGCACCCGAGACGTCATTCGGATTTACACGGAGATAGCCGCCAGCTTATCGATTAGGATTTTACAAGAGCTACAGCTCTTTGCCCCTCCAAGCTCCAGGATACATTCTAGGGAGAACAATCCTCCATTCCATCACTCCACCCACCACTCCAGCTCATATTCATTCCGTCAAATAAAAAACACCAATGGCGTCGATTCGTGCAGCGCTTGCACAGAATGAAGACGCCATGGAAGTGATATATGAGGACTCGGATATGGGTGCGCCCACTCGTCGTCGGTGGAAGCAACTACTGACCGCAAGCCTCAGACGACCCAGACGACGCCCCATTCGAAGATTATGAGAACGAGCCTTTTTCGGAAGCTGACGATGACTATGACGACGGTGACGACGATGATGACGAGTCTGATGAAGAAGGACCAGCGCCAGAAGATGAAGAAGGCGACCGTAACATTGACCAGGAGGCGAGTCTACGGGCAGCGGCAACCGTTCGCGCCTTAAGAACTGGACATCTGATTGGCAGTATTTACTATGGAATGGATAGAAGAAGCCCTAACCCTTCTAGAGGTGATCGCCCAAGGGTTCCCATACACCCTATACCCAATCCGAAAGGGGAGAAGTTGATGTTGAGCAGCGATTTTGGGTCGGTAAGTTTCTTCCTTAACCATTGGAAGAGTGGGAATGATTGCTGAGGTTTTAGGCGGTGTCACGTATACCAAACGAACGACGGAAGAGATCGAGGCAGGAATATCTTTTGAGGCGGGAAATGGGCGTGTACAGCTCGGCGGGGCAGATGAAAGCATGTCACCAGGGTGCCGTGCGAGTTTGTCGCCGCGTATTATTCCTGAATAGATTTGAGACTGATATTTACAGACATACGTACCAGAAAGTGAGGCAGACTTCGTCGTCGAGAATGACTACAATTGCTACATCGGCCAGTTCTCTGAAGACGGCAACTTCTTCTACAGCGGTGCGCAAGATATGTCCGTGCGTTTATACGACACGTCCGATCCCTTGGATTGGAAGCATTACAAAACTGTGCACTATTTGGGTGGTCAATGGACGATTACAGACGGTACGGTTTTTTTTATCCGTGCCTTACATAGACCTCAGCTTATTTGAAGCAGCTTCATTATCGCCAGATAACCGTCTCTTGGCCTATACTAGTATCACCAGCGTTGTCTACCTCGCGGATACTACCCCAGGGATGAATGATACACAACGAATTGAGTTTGCAATGGGATCGGCTCCGCATTCAATGCACCCTCGTTCTGGAGTACGATCTACAATACCGAGTGACTATGCATGAGACTTCTGAACTAACTTCTTTTCTTTTCGTAGATCATGTCCGTGAGATTCTCCGGCGATGGAAACGAATTGCTTGTCGGAGCTAAAGACAGATGCGTATATATCTATGATATCACGGCGGGATGTCCGATTCTGAGGTTGAGAGGCCACTACGATGAAGTCAACGCTGTCTGTTACGGTGACAGCAGTTCTCCACATATAATCTATTCGGGATCAGATGATACCACAATCAAAGTCTGGGACCGACGGTCAATATCAGATGGCAGACCCGTAGGCGTGTTTACTGGGCATACAGAAGGTATCACCTATGTGCACTCCAAGGGCGACGGAAGATATGTCTTATCGAATGGAAAGGATCAACAAATGAAACTCTGGGACCTGCGGTTTGTGTTCCCCTCATTGCTTTGCGTTCATATCTGACAGACCTCTGTATAGAAGCATGATGGATCCCGACGAGTTCGAGCAAATGCCTCGAAATAATTTCACCACAAAATTCGACTACCGCAGCGAGCGCTACAACGGCCACGGCCGCCGCCACCCATCCGATAAATCCCTCGTCTCCTACGAAGGCCATAGCGTGCACCGAACTCTCATCCGCTGCTACTTCTCCCCGCCACTCTCAACCGGGTCTCGATACGTGTACACCGGCTCCGCGGATGGGATCGTAAAGATCTTCAACATCGATGCCACACAGGCTGCCTCAATCGATGTCCACGCCGCCACCAAGGTTGTTCGGTCGGATTACCCCGGCGAGCGCTCAAGTTACCACAGCTGGTTCCATGGATACCAGAGGGAGCGGACTTGCGTGAGAGATGTTAGCTGGCATCCTTCTGCGCCTGTGTTTGCAGCTACTAGCTTCCAGGGCGATGCGGTGGGCAAGGGAACGGTTAGTGTCCATAGCTGGAGAGGCGCGGAGAATTCGGGCGAGTATAGCCCGAGTGTATACGACACTCAAATGGGTAACAGCTGAGAGGATGAAAGGGCATATTAGGAAGGCGGATTTGGGAGTACCTGTCGAATCTTTCTGTAAAAGTACTTGGATACACATGTACGTAGCTGACTCTGGGCCAGCGGTAGATCCTGCCCAGCAAACAAATACTACCCCCTGGATCGTAGCAGATCATGGTTGTATGGGACACTACATATCTACCATCACTCGACAACCGCTGGTCAAATGAAAGTCCCAATTTATTCCAAGGAAGGGAATCACCCAAGTATTTATCTTGTAGGATTCTAACTGTCACCGCTCTTCACAGTAGAATAGTGTTAGTCTAAGTGCTTGCTAGTTGCTGTATAACTATAATCGAATATCTACTCAAAACTCAATTTTTACGACCTATGAGATAAAAGTCAAGACTCACTGTAAGAACTAGGCGAGCCATGTTTGGAAGCCTACTCTCATGGTACTAGGTACACGAGACGTCCGTGAAGCTTGAGACCGTTGGGGCAACTTTTCTACCTATATTAAAGATCGTTGCAAAGGTCTCGATATTATTTAATGTATCATCTAGTGCGAAAAAGATTCCATAATTACCTACAATAGTCTTTCCTTCCTAGAAGTAACCAACCATTTCCTGCTCCACAAACTACTTAATCCAGCAAGTCATAACACTCAAAATACACCCCCACTATCAACTACCCTGCTGAAATCTAGGTGAGTGCAATCAATATGGGGAGGTCCAAGTCATTTGTCTACCAGGCAGATCCAGGGTGTTCTTTCCATATTGTGGACCATTTCAATAGTCCATGCATGAGGATCAGACAAAAAAGTCCAAATTGGGACTGGTTTAAGTTCTGCAGGGGGTTCTTGAGAATTCTAGTGCCGTTGCATGTGATATACAAAATGGCAACATTCGTACGGGTCGTTGTGCCGGAATAGTGAGGATGGGTACTGACCAAGCTGACATGTATGTGATCTTGCTCGGAAACTGGTGAGAACTGCATCATCTAGTGCACTATTATCAGTCCAGTCTCAATGTCACTCAATGCGTTCAATACACCATCTGAGTTATCTGCAATCGGTACAGAATCGTCCGTTTCGGTCATCCTATCCTTCCACCCTTGCCATAACCGAGCGTCATCACGATATTGTGGGCTATATACATTTGGTAATCGCCGAATTTCGCACTATTGAAGGTAGTGCTTGACAGATGTGATATAGAAGATCCGCTTGCCTTTACGACATGCCGACTTAATCGTATAGTAGTTCCCCTGTTCGTGGCCATGCAAACCCACAAGGCGGGGGGGTACTGATGCAGCTAGAGCTTCCATTCGGTAGCATGTAAACCCGGACTTCGGAGTTTGGCAGATATCCTTTCTCTGGATGTTTCTGCATCAGGATTTTCAGGATCAAACGTCACCGGTAACCCCCACACATTCCCACGACCAAATAACCTAGAGTACCGGTACCTATTTTTCCAACAGGCACATAGCTAGAGTTGAAGAGCCCTGTAGAACAGGAAAACAGCATTCCATTCAATCCCTTCATCGAATAAGTAATACATGAGAGAAAACCGTGGTTCAAATAACGCCAGTTTATACACACATACAAAGAGACTATCCTAGCAAACACAAAGGAAATAAACAACAAAACTGGCTCATAATCACACCCTCCTTAACCGTTCCTGCGGGGTCCTTCCTTCCGGCACCGGCCATGCGGTAACAATCTCATCGATCTCCTATCCACTCGTCAGCAAGTTCCCCCTTTTCTTTTCCCTTTCCTTCTCCCTTCCCAGATGCCTCACCTTCAGAAATCCACTACTATTCAGCACTGTCGTCCCACCGAGCACGACTCTAACACCGGGGGTACTAGCATTAATCTGCGCCACGGTCTTCGCCTCCTCATAAGTAGCACCGCCAACTACAAACACAATGATATCCTGCGGTTTTTCCTTCGTCGTCCCGCTTCCTTCCATGAACGGGTGCGTCTGCTCGCGGAGCCGGCCCTTGACCAGGTTGTTGAGGGTTTGCTCGAGCCGCGGTGAGTGCTGCGTGTACACGTTTTCGACGCCTTTGAGACCCTTGAAGCCGCTGCGGGCGCGGGAGAAGATGGATTCGGATTCGAAGAGGTCTTCTTGTCGTTGCACTGACGAGGAGTATCGGAGGAGGCTTTTGATGGTGTTTATGCTGTTTTGGGGGACGCCGCCGACGCTTAGGAGGCCTAGGAGTGCGGGGAGTGAGTTTTGAGGGTGACGATCGTAGCGGAGACTATAGAGAGCCACGAGGCGGACTTTGTTATTGATAGGGATTGGGGATTGTAACATTCGTTGAAGGGTCTAGGCTAATTGTAAGCACGATGAGCTCTCCCAGTAAATGAGAGAAAGAACCTTCATATCCGCTAAATGTGAATCGTTACATGCGAGGCTTTGCTCGAGCTCACTAACTTCAAGCAAGTTATCCTTGTCCACCCTTCTGCTCAACTCACCGACCAATGTGACATGTTTGCTGACATTGCTAGAAAGGCGGCGGAATTCAGGATACTCTTCAACAAAACGCTTCATGTCTGCGATACTCTCGATGTTCATGTTGGACTTTGTCTTGCTTTGGTATTGATCGACGTAGTCTTTGATGTTTCCGCCGAGATCACCAAAGTTGAGGTACATGTTCTTTTTGAAGAACGAGTCCTGATCCTGGGAAAGAACTATTTCCTGTAACAATACTTAGTGCCGGCTAATTGGGGCCAACATGCCTGACATTGACCGTACCTTTAACTCTGGCCGTACATCGGGAACCTCGGACAGATCCACGCGTCCATTATGGATCCCCAAGAGTTCATGAACCATAGCCTGATACGTCCACTGACTTAGCAGCGGTGTAACTGGATCATTCCTTCTATCTAAAACCAACAGTACCGGTGGAGTATCCGCCATCCTACCAAAATCGAAGAGCTGTTCTTCCTTCCCGAGCTGATACTTGACCTCTGTCGCCAGCTTTTTGGCGATAAGACTATTCTTCTCGTAGCGTATCAGTGGCTTCTTCTTCAAGCTCAAAAGAACTGCTAATATCCCCTCACAAGACCGTGTGAGCGCATCCGTATCCCACATATCCGGGGACGAAGACCATAACCGCCGCTGCAGACCGAGTGAGAAGAGATCCGGGTTGATGACGAGGTAATCCGCAAAGTATTCCTGTACTATACGCACAATCTCATGGTCGTCTGCCTCAGCGAGCCGTTCCAGCGATGACTTCTTGACGATATTGCTAAAGTCTGCCCACCCCCCACCACACATCTCCAATCAGTACACCAGCGTCGGATGCAGAGAAACCAAACGTACAGATATTGTACTCTCCGTATTTCGGGTCCCGGAACTCATCAATAAGTAGTTGAATAGTATCCGATGAAGGGCGCACAAAACATAGACATCTCAGATGCCTCATCTTCTCCCTATCGACATTGTCTAGGCGACTATAGAGTCAGACCACCCCCAGCATGCAAATAACCCACCCGTATCCTCCCCCTGCGCGCAAACGTACTCGATAAGATAGACCTCGTGGCTAAGGAGGGTAGATTGTGTGATTGCGGTAGATATAATGGACACCTGTGTATAACAATTGTGAGCTATGGTGGTCACTCCAGCTTTGCGTGGATAAGATCGAACCGTTTCGCTGTCCAGAAGGAGAATTTTCATCTTCCCAGATGGCCCGGCTGAACCGTCGGATGATACCATCTTAGTGACATAGTTCGAAATCGCGGCGACAATATCCATGGCTTTGGTTGTGGTGCGGTGGTGTTTGAGTATCTGGTATGAGGGTGACGTTAGCTTAAGCTATCGTAGTAGCACGGCGCTTGGGTTGACTGGGATGCCATATGCAGCTGTCATTTATTTGAGATGCATTGTCTGTCAGACTAAGAGGAAAGTTGATATTTGCAGTACAGCAAACCATTCGAAAGAAAGACCAGAACGCCGTACTTAGTACTTTGACAATTTTCACACTACTGCAAAGCACCTCCAAACCCACTTGTCATCTACACCATTCATCCACTGAGGCCGATATAGAGGGCAAATTTCGGCAATAGTATTCTGACTCAACCCACGTTGGAAGCACCAAGGGCCAGGAAGTAGAGAAAACGCAACAAGTACATATGACAGTCAAGGAAACTGAACTACAATCAAAACAAAACACAAACTCAACTCCAAATACAAAGAAAAGACAATCAATAAAAGCCCCCGATATGGCCCCATTATTTTCTTGTGCTGGTATCACTCTAGCACCGAACGGATCAAGCAAAAGCCACCCAAGTAAATGAAGCAAGAAAATTCAACAAAGCCCAGTTATTCAGTACAAGCCCTCAAGCACTGCAGTCATCGTCTAGAAAAACGAAGAGAGGGCAATCCTTATGTTGCTGCTGTCGCTCTCTTTTCAGAAGCTCTTCTACGACTTTCCATTTTGTGATCCGGATGAGCCAAATGGTTCCTACTCATTTGGGCGTGGGCGCTTCGCGGGGTGCGGGTTGTTATCGCCCCATCCCTGTACACCGCCCTGAGGTCCTCCGGGGAAGAATGCCGGATTGAAGTGAGGAGTAGGAAAGCCACCTGGTCCTATGATTGTTAGACTGTAAAAAATATCGATGACTGAAGGAGATGTGGAATTCCTCTACATACCTCCCATAGCACCCATTCCAAACCCACCCATTCCCATCGGATTAAACCCTCCACCTTCCATGTTACCACCTCCCATGGAATTCATACCACTCATGCCCCCTGCCATACCCATACCACCCATCATTCCATTCGGACCCATGCCTCCACGTCCTCTCATTCCAGGACCACCGCGCATCGGCATCATACCACCACGGCCTTGAAAGTTACCGCCCTGGAAATTACCACCGCCAAATTGTTGCATAGGCACATTGGGGCCTCCAAATCCTGCACCCATTGGAGTCTGGAAACCTGGCTGTGGAGAAGCTTGCGGTCCACCAACCGGTCCACCGAAACCTCCACGGTTGCCCATAAATGGTGTGCCCATGTTGCCACGGCCGGCACCGAAACCACCACCACGGTTGCCACGGAAAGCACCTCCTACGTTCATTCCTCCACCTGCACCCACACCTACTGCGCCACTACCGCCAACGCTAGCTACTGGTCCAGGTGCATGAGGCATGCGATCGGGACCTCTACCAGGCTGGAAATCACGAGGGTTTCGGTCACCACGCTGGGGTGCTTCCTTGGGCAGGGTGCGGAAGGGGTTGGAATTGGGGTTTGTGTAGCTAACACTGTGCCTTTTTCCCATGTACATAGGCTGACTCGATCCGGATTCAATCTTGGCTTTAACCGCAGCTGCGGCCTGGGGTGAAGTGAACTCGACAAAAGCCACTCTGGAAACGATCGTTAGCATGGAACTTGCTCATCTCCGTCGAAACTTCTTCCAATGTATATACTTACCCCTTAGATTTGCCATTCACCTTGTGCTCGCTGAAAGTGATATCTTTCAGCTCATCCTCGCAACCACACTCGTTCATCCATCCTCGGATGTCATCGTCAGTAGTCCACCAGTGAAGATCAGCAATATAGAGAGCACTGGTGGCGTTCGGATCGTATGGTCGATCATCAAGTTTTCTCTTCTGCTTGGTCATGCTAGAGGGCACTTCTTCCTTTACGTTTGCGTTACCCGAAGAATTATCGCCATCAGGTGCAGTAGATCCCATGTGGGTATCTTCCCCAGAGGCAGTCTCTGTCTTGATGTTTTGGTCTCCGGCATTGTCATTGGCAAGATATTCATCATCGTCCTCCTCCTTCTTGAAGGTAGGCGTGCCATTTGTGGGTTCGTCCGGATTGAGATCTCCATAAATGTCGATATCGAATTCGTCAGCCATGATGTTGGATTTCACGAAAATTGCTTGGTGCTTAGTGACGTCTGTCTGTATGTTTTTCTTAGGTGACTTTTTCCTCCCAAAAAAACCTTCACACAGCTTCTTTCACGACCTATTACAAGAATCTGTACATCCGTCATTGCAAATCAGCGTCCAAGAAGACGGAAAAAAGGGAAGGAAACAGAACTTCGATCCCTGGCTGCAAAACGGAATAAGAGTGAAGGAAGCAAGCAAGTAAGCAAGCCGCCCTAAAGCATTAAACATGGTAGAACGATTGAAGAAACTCAAAATGAATGGAGATATTGCCCAAAGCTTGCCAACCCAAACAATACAAGTACAGGATTTTCAAAAGGGTGGTGATACGTACACTGCCGAAATCTAAGATGATTTCTCGTTCCACAGGATTGACAGGATTGATCTCTCTGATCTTGTTTGATACACACCAAGAAATAAGGTACTGTCCTTTGTCTTCAACTCTCAATCACCAAGTAGAAAAACAGCTCCTTTCCTTCCGTACAGGACGACTGGTCGGGTCTTCCCCTTGATGGACAAGCGAACGTAAAGTGACAGGAACAGATATCCAGGAAAGAAAAAGAGAACAAAGAGTATGAAGTGGAGTCAGTAATCAGCGCTGTCCGGACTTCGGGTGTCGTTGAGATGGCTGTCGGCAGTTACTGTAGTCTTCTATCCGGTCCGGTCTGTATGTACGGGTCGGTCAATTAGGTTGAATGCTCACGGACTTTAAGGCAATGCCAAACGATAAAGCGAACAGAGAGAGAGAGAGAGAAATACAGGTAAGGCAGTAGTAGGGGTGTTAGTCACGATACCTAAGAAGAGAACGCGACGGGGCAAGGTTAGTTCTAGGTCCGAGAGATACAGGTGAACTGCAGCAGGCGAAGGTAAGTGAGAAGGACTCGGGCATGTCAGACGAGACGGAGCTTGTTTGAGCGAGGACAGGGGCTCGGTGCGGGATGGTGGGTACTGCTGTACGAGAATATGCTAGAACGACCGCAAGAAAGACACACGTCGCCTCAACCAAAGGCTCCACTCCAGTATCGCCCCCTACTTGGAACTTTGAAAGCGCCTCGACCACTTCAACTACAACCACAACCAACAACTCAAACCTCTATTACCCACCACTGTCGCCGCCACCTCGTTTGTCTATACTCCATATTTCATCATTTCCGTAACATCCACGACTCAACTATGTCCGACCAATTCGCTCAAATGGCTGAGATCCCCAAGGAGTTCATGAGGGACGGTACTCAATTCATCAACCGATGCACAAAGCGTACGTTGTTATTACGACCCTACTGCTTGTCAAGCTAGCGTGGTTTACGATTACAATAGCGGACAAGAGAGAGTTCATAAAGATCTCGCAAGCTGTTGGAATAGGCTTTATCGTGATGGGTGTCATTGGATATATTGTCAAGATCATCCACATCCCTATTAATAACATCCTCGTGTATGTCTCCTTCAGCCACTTATTGGGAGTCCTCAGGTCCCCATGATCAATGCTAACATCTCTATAGTGGTGCAGCATAATCTATCAGTTTTTACGGGTGTGGTTGGGAGCGGTGGTGGCTTTTGCGAACGGAAGCATAAGGCCTTCGATTTAGGCGTTTTAGATATGATCATACGGTTATCAAAATCATATTGCTTTGGATGGGGATTTGGTTTGCTTTAAGGAAGTGGGAGACGCATTGTACGATATACAAAAAGGGGCGGCAACTGCATGATAATGGTAGCGATTGCTTTCTCATGCTTGTGATGGTGCTGCGCAAGCTCTTCGAAAGTCAGACTGGCAGTCGAGTGACCCGTTGTGATATTTGCAGGAGTAGAGCTTCAGCCTCCTCTTGCGCGCTTTCGTCGCACAAGGCTACAATTTACTCGTTAATATACTTGTTGGTCCTGACCGCTTGAGCTCCACAAAGCTCCAAACCGTAACAGGCTACCATCTAACCTTAGCTCGAATCTCTTGGCAGTCAGTATGGTATATACGCAATGTGGGGTATATGCAGGAACAAAACACATCCTCTCAACCAAGCTGTTGCACTTTACTGTTCCCAAGCATCAACTATGTCCAACGTCAAAACTCCGCCATTGGACACTCCCGAAAATGCGCGAACACGGTCGCTGGTGGTTCTCTCGTTCTGGAGCGTCGTTCTCCTGTTGGGATTGCCACTATGGTGGATCACAACCTCGATATACCGCGCCCCGTTGCCGTTGAAGGAGATGCAGAGCTGGGCTAATGGAAGGGTGCGCTGCATATTCCAAAAGCAAACCCATTGACTGATTCGCACAGGCCTGCAGAGCGGAATTCCCGTTACTCGTCGACGTCGAAGCTCCGCTGCTACCAGATCCGGAGCATCTATTAAAGACGGTTCAGCATGCGTTAGATGATGCCAACGATTTCTCAGCTCATCATCTACGGCTCCGGTTGTCTAGAAGTCAGTCGGAATACTACTGGAAGGATGGACGGAATGAATTAAATTCAGCACCATCTACCAATCCATCGGATAGCCAGCATGAAGAAGATGAGAACGTTGCTGCAATTCTCAGGCTGACTCCTGGAGCAAGCGGCTCTACGCATTCGTATGCTCCTCTGTGCATCTTCTCGCCGAGTATAATAATAACGGTAGACTTAGTTATCAGTTGGGCAATTCTTCAAGAGTTATAGACCTCTACTATTCGCCGTCGTACAATCCATCGTCGACTGCTTCTTCCACTAGTCTTTCAATATTTATCTCTAATACCCTTCAAGAAATTTTCGCAGAGGAGCAGCAAATGATCTCACATCTGCTTTCATCCTCAGCACCAACTCCTTCTCCATCGTCTATATCTTCCAGTTCCACCAACAGCAGCAATGGGTCGAATAATATCAATACAGTAGAAATCCAGCGCAAGATGAGTCGTATCTTGCAGTACTCACCAACATATCACTTGACATTCTCCATGTTTACCGCCTCCGGGACACCAATCAGCTGGGAAATTGAGAAGTCTATCGACGACTATCTTCAGCCATTGCTCGATGCCTTGAGTGGCATCAGCAACTTCACCGTTGATTCGCAGATCCAATTTTATGCTTCTTTGTCTCCGAATGTGGTTCCATTTTGGGTACCGGACAACCCTGACCAACAGCAGTTGGAGGGTCAGCAAGTGGTCGAGCAACCCGGAAAATGGGTTCTAAAGAAAGAGGATTTGAGCAGCTTTATCAATAGCGCGGAATGGCCATTGGTCAGCATAACAAGTTATCCAACAATCAACTTCATTATTTATATCCCACCCAAAGAAGAGACACCTCTTGCCATTTCTGAGAGCGCTACAAACGCATTCCTTCTGCCACAATGGGGCGGTGTCATGGTTCTTAATCCAAAGCCAGATGGACCATCAGATCACCTTAGCAAAGAAGACCTAAAGCCAGCATTGGATATATTTGCTGCGCAACTACTTTCTCTTCTTGGTGCACCGTCACATCCGCCTTCTTTGCCGATTCGCCTCGACTCATTGACGCGACAGCGTTCCGCAGAACTATTGACTTCGGCCTCTTCTACCCTAGGATCTCTGTATCGCCTTACTAAGGCACTTCCTTCGATCTCGATTCCAACCTCAGTTTCTACCTCTGTGGGGTCAACGTTGTCTTCGCTGAGCAATGCATGCCGAGAGCTCAAGAGAGGGAGATTTAGTGGCACCGGCGGCGCATTAGAAGAAGGGAGAAATGCGGCTTCGCAAGCTGAGAAGGCATTTTTCGAAAAGAGCATGGTTGGCCAGGTTTATTTTCCGGAGGAGCACAAAGTGGCGGTATATTTGCCATTGATGGGCCCTGTGGGCGTGCCATTAATAATGAGTGCGGTCAAGGAATTGATGGGGTTATTTAAGGATTGGAAACTTAGAAGGGCCGGTATTGTTGTTACATAAGGTGGGTTGATTATTGCTACGGAGTTTTTTGGATGGTTCATATTTGAGTTTAACAATAGGGTACTGGTATGGAGGGTCGATTTTTGCTTATGGGTATTGTTAAATAGCTGTACGAGTAATATTGGCGAGTAGAGTAGACGGCCTTTAAGAAATACCCCAGCCAAGTTAATTGAATATCCTGTCTACGATTGAGTCTAGGTGATATGTGTGACATAAATAAATCTATACTCTATGGTACACAGACCAAATACGAGGGGTCATATTCACAGCAAGTCATCCAGCTTTTATCGCTGGAACGCCAGCGACAAAAAGTTGTCTATGATGAAGATTAATCTGGAAGAAGGGCAAAAGGAAAAATCGATTCGGTATGACTACAGCTAGCTTTGACGATTACTTCTATTCCCCTCCCCTCGCCCACAAGAAACTCAGAAGCCTGATGGATCCGAACGAATTGTACATTTCCCAGCCGTCTCATGCTCCTCAGCAATCTGCATTTCTGTATTGCCACCAGACTTCTAACAATAAGCGCAACGAAGTCCAACTCCGACTTAGTCAGTCTTGTGGTAGTTGACGTTGTCGTTCCAGCTATCCAATCCTATTAGTCCTCACCTCCTTTGGGTAAGAAGTGGGACTTACAAAAGAGTTTTGTCACCGTCGCCCCAGAAGAAATTCTTGACCCTGATGTTCTGGTACGGGTACTCGGGGCGTTCCTCGAGCGGCGGCATGTGGGACCAGTGCTCCCAGTGCTCGTTCCAGAGGTTATAGGCGTTGATACTAGCAATAATCAGGAAGGGGATGGTTCCACTGCGGGTTTTCATGTAAGAATGACGTATGGTCCTGGAGATGGAGGAGGAAAGTACTAGATGGAGAGCTTGCGCCAGAGTTCTGTTTCCAATGAGCATTTGAAGGGGGAGAGAGAGGAAGGGATGGAGTGTACCGCTCGACTCGGCAGCGTGCTTCCTGACCGCCTCACGCTCCTTGATGAAGGCGTTACCCTCGGCCTTTACCGACTGGATCGTTGACGAGGAGTTCAGGCGGCGCTGGATGAGGGAGCGGGTGGCGGCGGTGGACTGCTGGTGGGCCAGAGCGCGGGAAAAGATGCGGGCGGTGAACATTGTTGTGGGCAATGGCAGTTGCACGGTTGAGTGGAGATCGGGGTTGTTTCAAGATTGCAGATTCCGGAAAGCGGGTGAGCGCAGTCTTGCCCGCCCGGCTTGGCACGGATGCGTATCACGATTCACGATTGCAACGGACTTCATCCTAGATTTCCTCCTCTCCTATCCTCTGGGCCAATTTACTATTCGTTACTGATTGATCAAATCACTCGACCTCAAGATTCTCGGTGTTGGGAGTGTTTGTATTTTTAACTTAAATAGTACAGCTCGGACTTTCTTTTTGTTAAAAAGTCTTCTTGCGGTCTTGAAACGTTTTTTTGATTTACATAGAATTCATGTTATAAAATCAACATCAAGACTGTTAGTCGTAGCCAGCTGCCCATCTTCAGCCGTTATAAACATTAACACGTTTAAGAAAACTTACTACACCCCGCAAACTCCAAAAAAACCAAAACAATGCCATGATACACCAAAAACGCCATCTTGACCAAAAAGACCAAACCCTTCATGTATTATCATAGAGTAGTCTCATCCCATTGCTGTGGCACGTCTCTCAGCGCCTCCTCTTCTTCCACATCATCTTCTTCTTCCTCATGGGCTTGAACAGGTATTTTAAAAACTGGCGCCGTCTTCCTCCTACTCCTCCTCCTCTCGGCAGCGGGAGGCTCCCACGCAAATTGCGAGCTGATATCAAAGCCCTTCGGCGTGCTGGTAAGCACTGGAGCAGTCCCATAATCCGTTTCCGCCGGACTTGCAAGGGTCTCCTTTACCATATCTTCAGACTGCTCTATTATCACGCTCTTCCTCCTCTTCACCGTATCTGCTACAACTACAGGTCCATCGCTCCTCCAGTGAGGGGTTTTGGCGGCCTTGAATTTCAGATGGGTTTGTTGGTTGCTAGGTGTGATGGAAGAACGGTAGGTAGTTTTTGAGCGTTTCGAGTTTCCGTTTTCGCTTTCATCAGTGAACTGATCAGATTTGCGGCGTGTAGGAACGGCGCTGGGAGATATTGGAGCAAAGCCGTTGCTGTTATTGCGGGGGGGGTTTACAAGTGAAGGCGAGTTAGCAGCTATAGGTTCTGAGAGTGAGTCAAGTGAAGTACCGGCATTCTTGGAGCTGAGGAGGTTGGCGAGGTCGGACTTTGAACCCGACATCAGCCCTAAAAGCTGACGGCCGAGATTTTGGGCTTCTTTTTCGCGCTCTTCATGGATAGTGCGGAATTTATTGAGCTACACATGAACTTTTAGCATTATTATGGATGAAATGGAAAAGGGAGAAGGGACCTTCTCATTAAGTGATTTGATCTCGGTTCGTTGTGCATCACGTTCCTTGGTCCAATCTTTGCGCGTTTGATCCAGCCTGGTCCTGAGTTGACCTATTGCAGTCTCATGATCGACTACGAGCTTTTCAATCTCTTGTTCATGGTCGCATTTGACTTTGGAAAGCTATTGAATTGTTAGAAACGTACAGCGGCTCCGAGTGATGTGATGATGACATACCTGTTGATCATACCTAGATTTCAATTCTGTGGATAAGCTTTCACACTTCTGTTCGCCATCTCTTATGGCCGTTTCCATTGCAGTTTGAAGCTCCAAAATTCTCGTTTCTAACTCATCTCCGGCTTGCGTCAACAAGCACAGCTGTTCCTTCTGTCGCCTCTTTTCGTACACAAATTCATCAATCATCATATCTTGTCGATCTAATTCTAAAATCTTTTGTCCTAATGACGCCTTATAACCATCCGACGCCTGCCGGACATCTGCGAGTGTTGTTTCGAGTGTTGCAACATTCTCTTGGAGGCGATCCCTCTCTACACTCAGGATATCATTCTCTCCACTCAGCGTATCGATCTGCGCCTTGCAATCATTGCGCGTCTCCGCGAGTAGCTTTCTGAGACTTTCAGAGCTATCTTCAAGCCGACATTTCTCTTCCCGCAAGAAAAGAAGCCCATCTTTGATTTCATCCACCTCTTTCTGCTGCTCTTTTTTACGACCCTGAAGCTCGTCAATCATATCCTGTCGAGCATTAAGTACAGCAATATGTTCCATGGCCGCCTGATCCGCATTAACTTTCACAATCCTGAGCTCCTCAATATGCGCCGACCTTGCCTCTACTACATCCCGTTCCAAACCCATGATGGTCCGTCTCGACTCTTCTCTTTCTGTTTCCAACATATCTTCTAGCTCTTTGACACGGTCCAAGGCCTCCTGGGACTTTTCAATAGCACCATCCAGTTTGTTCTCGAGCCTTTCATTCTCCTCAGCTGTATGATCTAGGTTGTGAAGACACCTCCCTAGCTGCCCCTCAACATCGTCGTATTTGACCTTGAATTCATCAAGTTCGGCCTGAAGTTGCCGAGAGTGTTCCTCTTCCGCGCGAAGCGGCTTTTCAACGTTCTCGCAACGTCTCTCAAGGTCTCGACATATCTCATTGACGGCGGAGATAATAAACCCATGCTGGCGATCCGTATCCCTAAAGAGTCCCTCGGCCAGCGTCTGCCGCCAATTGCGCGATGATATCCGAGCCTCGGGAGAAGCGAATTCCTCAATCAGAGACAGTGTTTCATGGGTCGTCCTAGCATTGAGTGTATGCTCAAATGGGCACTTTTGTTGGACACCAGATATATTCGTAATTTTCTCCATTAACGAAGTGGCCGTTTCTGGAGATAGTTGCGCCTCGTCTCCTTGCGAGTACAGAGCACAGCGCAATATGAACGTGCAAAGCGCCAGTTGTAGCTGATTCGTAAGACTTGATATGGCCCAGGGACATGCTTCACCCTCTCCGCACTTATCATTCTTGACAGTTGTATTGATTGATTTTCGAACCAAATTATTAACGAGAGTAACAAACTCTGCCGTTGACAGTTCACCAAGGACACCCCGCCGTAGACTCGAAGATTGAGGCACAACTTCATTCAGCTGCTGAATGAACTGTACACGGTCCCGAAGGAGCCGATATGATAAGTGAATAGGATCGCTGTTTGATAAAGCGCCCTTAAACACAGATCGCAACATATCACCAATAAGATCCTGGGATGCAGACTGCGCAAAAAATTCCATAGATATCAAAGGTAAAAACATGCTCGTTGTTTCCTCTTTTCTTCCTCGGCGTACAAGCTCTTGTATAGTAGCATTAAGAGGTGGCTGTGGGGTGATAAGAGACAAAGCTGATACGAAATGCAGCACCTCTGATACCATATGAGTATCTTCCTGCGTCTTTGTCTTTTCCAACAACCTCCGTAAATTGGTAGTATCCGTGTTAGAAGCTCCATTGGCCTTCACTGAGTCACTTATAGCATTGGCAATCACTGTTGCCATCCGGATGATTTGCACCTTCTCTTGCCAATCAATCTGCGTCTCCGACGAAGCAAAGTGATTAACAATATTGATGACGAGATTAAGGACCGTTAGGCCTTTTCTCCCCTGAAAGATATCCGCAATTGGCTTTCGTTTGTCGCCGGGCTTGCTCTCACTGTGGTTGCTGGAAGCCAAGTGCATATGTGCCAGGGTAGCCAAGCAACATGAGAGGAAGATGTTCCTATCTGAGTCCCCTTTTTCCATCAAGAGCCCTGTCATACGCTTTGCAAAGTTGTAGTTCTGGCTTTCGGTCATCTGTAGCGCAAGGTGCCTGTATCCGTTCGCAACCAAGACATAGAGCGGCCGGACAGTGTTGATTGTAGGGACTTTCGTCGCCTTGTCGAGACACTTCAAGAAGAATGCAACCAATTTGGCGGGAGGACAGAATGCCGATGGGAGAGGATTGCAAAGCAGCGCTACCACCACCGGGGAGAACTGGGAACCGTAGTCAGTTTGGTTTCGCCCCAGGCACAGGTTTCCTGCAAGAACTCACTTTCTCAAAGTTCATGTCGTCCTGGAGAGCATTCCGTATTAGGGTATCAAGTATGATAGGCTTTTGCTGTAGCATAGAATCCCTAAGTTGTGCGACGATACCTGGGAACCATCAACCATGATGTCGCAAGCTGGTGAGGTTCACTAAGACCAACCTAGCTTCTCGATTACAGTAAGGGCATATGGGCAATATTGTAGAGCATCAACCGCCGCCTTCGCAAGAGCCTTGATCGCACATGGGTGCGAATCTGCCCATGATTGTATCTCGTGTGGTTCAGTGACCTTTAGTGTGGAATCGAGGTTCTGCGTTGCGTGTCAGAAAAACTTTTCAAAGATCTCGAATAAACTATATTGACAATCAAAGACACAGCGTATGGGGAGGTAATGATGCGCAAGATCTCTGGCGCAAGTTCCAAAACCATGGTGCGTGATCGATAAGATTTATTGACAGCAGCTCTGAAACTTAATATTCGACGGCAATGATGAGATGAATACACTCTTCGCTGGAGTTCTCAAGCCCATGAAGTTTGTCGTTTTTCTCTTGCGAAATGCGGTGGGATTGGTTAGCTGCAAGGTTAATGGGCGTAGCTGACATGTAGTGCGAGACGAGTTGTTTTGGTTCGCACGCGCAGGCGTCGGTTGTTGCTCATGGCAACCGATAAAATGTTTCAGCTGCGTTCACATCGGAAATCCTTGTCTCCAGTCGGCGTTTGGGCATGGATACTCCAATCATTAAATTCCACGTCTTCACAACTAGCAACCATAATCCTTCGTCAAAAAAACAAGAACATCTCCTGTTAGAAAGCTTCATTCATTGACAGTCATTCGATATACGTTCTGTGGACATTGGTCCCAGCATCATGAGATATCAAACCCTCACACCCTCAGACCCATATCACTGACATTCTCAGTTTCCATCCGGTTTAGGTTCAAAATTAAGCTGTCTAGTGTGTAAATACCTACACTATTGCAGCCTACAAGAGGGAGGGATGGGGGTACACATACCTGGTTTCCGTTATAATACTTTCTATCATCTCCATCCTCACTATGATCTCTCAGCGTTCTAACATGGCCACTTCCAGAGATCTGGGCTCTCCTCTCATCCTCCCCTTCACTCTGTCTTGCCGGTGGTGATGGTCTCTCTTCTGCCCGGGGCGCAAACGCGGTATAGCTCCAAACAGCATTCAACACACCCGAGACCATCCCATAAGCCTGCGAAAGAAGACCGGTACCAGTTGTTGTTGCGCTTGCGTATGCTGCCGACGTAAATGTCTGAGTTGGTACGAGGACGAGAGTTGCTGAGCGCTTGAAGAGAGATGACAATGGGAGATTTTCGTCAGAGATGCTTAGAGGCCTATTACGAGATGGACCAAGGATCTCCTTGAAGTTGAAGGGGTGATCACCGTCCTTACGATTCTGCTCTATCCACGCCCTCACATCCGTGCCCAACACCGTAGAAGAAGGGAAGCGCGACTTGATATTCGATCCATCGGTAAGCCGGAACGATAATGCCACCTCTGTAGGGTTCGGTGGTTCGAAACTGCGGGACCCCGAGCTTGTTTCGGTTGGTGTAGCTAGCGAACCCCTTCGTTCTCGGTCTCGTGCCCTCCGCTCAGCTTTGTCGTTTTCGAGGCGCTGCAATATCCTCTCTCGCTCCGCCTGCTCGGCTTGTTTCTTCTGTCGCTGTTGTTCGAGATAGCTCTGGCCCTGGGGACGAACGTTCGTGCGACTGTATTCGACTGTATCGGCCGCAGGTGTGAGTGTCCGTGGTGTACCAAAGCTAGGAGAAGGTGTAATTGGGCTCGTCGCTGCTGGTTCTGTTGCTTGTACTGGAACCGGAGGGATTATCTCTGGGCGTTGCGGTTGCGGCGCAACTAGACTTGTTTGTGGTATAGGTGCGGGCATCGACGAGGGATTGGTTGGGGAGGGTCTAGACAGCGCGCTCTTCATGCTGGAGGTAAACTCTTGACGTGATACCCCCGCAGTCAACCTCGCGAGTACCGCGCCATCTCTATAGACATGTCAACACGGCGTTTGAGCGACTAAGGGGATAAATACCGTATGATAAGAAGGTGTGGAATCTCCTGCACTGGACAGACCGCTGCCAGCATGCCTGCTTCCTGGGATCCTGCCTCAAGCCGTAGTAGAATCACACCCGATTTTAGGAGTTCAAACACCTGCACAGATTTCAGTATATGTATTTTACTCCACCCGAACACAGAGAAATCACCTCGGCATCGAGAAGATACTCCGATTCCCACACCAAGCTCTCTTCGCCGCCGTCTGTTACAAAGCAGACTAAAGCAGAGTGCTGCTGAACAGATGTAGTTATGGCCTCGTGAACCGTGCCTGTAAAGAAGATGTTGGCCCGTGTAGAGCTTGTAGACATTGCGCTTTTTGATGACGGGGGTTCGGCGGGAAGATGTAATTTATTTGCCGTGGCTCTAGGTACTGTGGGCAAGAGAGACGGCTTCGAACAATAATGGTTCTTGTATTTGTGCTATTTGGAATGCTGGGGTAGAGTGATAGCAGTGATACGAATGGCGCCAGATATGATGATGCTAGTCGTGTAACAACTCGCCCCACACTCCCCACAAACACAAGATTAGACGCGGTCAGCATCCAAGACTCCAATTTTACGGGAACCTCACTCAGCCGAACGAAGTACTCGAGTAACTGCATCTGATATGCAAACATGACAACTCCACGCCTTTTCTCTCGCATTGTATCCTTTACCTCTCGCCAGCCGTCCCGAGTCTCGTCACCACTCACCAAGAACTTCTTTCAACAGCGATCTGCCAGCAATCCGGCAGATCAACCCAACTTCGAATCAATACTCGACCAGCCACCCGTACTCGTACGTGCCGGGCAGAAACGACATGGTCCCGGCCTCCTCATCCTTAGTTCTGACACCCGCCTCCCCATATATCCAATCCATTACTGACATGTAACAGTCGCAATCCCTGTCACAGCCTTTGCACTCGGAACCTGGCAAGTCAAACGGCTAGAATGGAAAACTGCTTTGATGGCTAAGCTCGAAGACCGCATTCTCAAGCCTCCTCTCCCTCTCCCACCGCAAGTCGACCCGACCGCAATCGAAGAATTTGATTATCGCCGGGTTCTAGCCACCGGAAAGTTCCGTCATGATCAAGAGATGCTTGTAGGCCCGCGAACTCGAGAAGGCGAGAACGGATATCAAGTTGTCACTCCCCTTGAGCGCACGAATGGAACCAAGATTCTCGTGAACAGGGGCTGGATCAACAAGGCTAAGAAAGCTCACCGAGACCGTGGGCCTGATGCATTACCCGAGGATGAGGTTACGGTGGAGGGGCTATTAAGAGCACCGTGGAAGAAAAATATGTTTACGCCCGAAAATCGACCAGAAATAAACGAATTCTACTTCCCAGACATCAATCAGATGGCAAAGCTTGTTCAAGCCCAACCAGTATGGATTGAGGAGACCATGGGTTTGCAACATCCGACCCAACGAGAACGGAGGATTTATTAACCGTATGTAGAGCCCGACTTGATTGTCGCTATGAATGCCGAAGCCTCTGGAAAGCCCATTGGAAGGCCTGCTGAAGTAAACATTCGAAATAACCATTTACAATACATTGTCACCTGGTTTGTTTCACCCAGTTGCACCTAAGACGGAATTGGCTATGCCTTCAGTCCGCAAGAACTACACTGACAAGTTCATTCAAACTTTGAGGTACGGTCTGTCTTTTGCCACATCCGTGATGCTCTATCTGCTCGTACGAAAACCCCCCGGAAACGTTTCGAGGATAGTACGCCAAAGCAAAGACTGGTCGTAGCCAGGAGTCCTATAGCTATTGTACATATAGAGGCTCTATTTCATCCTAGAAGGCCTCTTTGCACGCGCTTTACCGCTGGGTACGGGCATTCGAACTTCCTGAGACAGTTCACGCGGCAAATGCTTCTGTGCCAATGAAAAGGTCGTTGTTTGTAAATTAATCAGCCGTTGTCTATTCCGATTGTTAGAATTTTGTACAATAAAAGTGATGACGAAATAAAAATACGTATAAAAGTGTACCTTCTTAGTAGCTGAACTGCATCCGCTTCATCAATAGTCCTCCGACCGGCATGTCGAGCAAACGCCTCTAGATCTTCAGCTGCTTGCGCAAAAAAGTCTTCAGTGTATCCCACAAGTGCGTTCAACGTTTCGTTGCTGATCTTCCCATGGGCTGTTGCTAGCTTCTTAATGACTTTCCGTGGGAACGGTGGATATTCAACTCCTGTCGCTGATACGGACATTGGCTTCTTTCTCTTCTTAGTTGGTGGTACCCTTGCGTTCGGTCTCGCAGATGCCGAGGTAGTACCCTCCAGATCCTCCTCGTCCACCTCATCCATCTGAAATCCCTCTGGCCCCATATCGTCAACTTCCTCGTACTCATATTCCGCTCCCAATTGGTTACCTGGATTTATATTTTCCATGGGCATATCAAATTGGAAGTTGTCGCTATCGTCACTGGGCGGAAGCATGGCTGAAGTCCCCGCCTCATCAAATGAGCCATCATGATCACTAACAACCGACATCCGCGCAACAGGTGGTGTGCGCTGATCACCAGCCTCAGACATCATCCACTGGGAATCATCACCCCTATTCGTGGTTAGTATCACTCACTGCACGATAGTCTGGAGGTGGATCATACCCTAAACGACGAGTGGAGCTATCTATACCCATTGAGGCATCCATTTGGCCCGGGCCAAACGATATATCGCCAAGGTCCCCCCTAAGAACGTCGTCTGGGTAAAAACCCCAGCTTGGTCTCGGTGGCTTCGCTCTGAGACCTTGTTCCATTGAATCACGTCTTGTATCGACTGAAGAATGCCTTCTAGGGTCCCTTGTGTATTCATCGTACAAGCCCTCTGGTGGATCGGAGTTGAACTGTGGAGGGATTATTGCATCTTCGCTATCGTCTCCGTAGTTATTATAGTCCAATTTTATTCGTGGCGGAGCTATCTGGTGATCATCATCATCGTCATCATCCGCAGGTCGGTTTGGGTAGAAAACCACATCCGATGGATGGCGGTGTCGGCGTGCCGATTTTGGCGCAGGTTTCGGAGTGGCTTCGGGAAGTTGGGATACCGGCGCAAGTTCTAGAAGATGTAAGTATAGCTACCATTACATCCCTAAACCGATATAGGTAGAACTCACGTCTGCTCAATTGCCTCAGATAGTCTCTATCCGATTCACGATGCTGTGCGACATTACTCCTCCGTCTGCTAGGAGTAGCTCGTATTTGCATTGCCCGTATTGTATGAGGCGACTTGGGGTCAAGCCGCCTTGCTCCTGGTGTTCGTCTCACAGATCGCTTCGCAGATTGCGATGGTACTTGCGTTTGTTCTGGGGTTTTAGGTCTGCTTGCGTTCTCGACCTGCGCCAGATGCTGCAGCTTTAGAACTTGTCAGTAATGCTCCGGATGGTCGGAAAGGAACAAACGGACCATGGCATGCGGCGTCTGTCCATCTCTGATAGATTCGCCCTGAAGCAATGAAGTCCGCGGGGTGATGCGCTGCTCCTCCGTCTTCACTGTTGCTGCGAAACTTGTTGCTGCCGCTGCAGTACCGGTAGCTTCTTCGGACGACATTATTTCGATTAAAAGGTTGTCGAAGTCGCGATGTCGTTGGGACTCGATGTAGGGGGAGTGTTCGTGTGAGACGCGTTGTTTTTAATTAAATGCCGTTGAGTTGCTATGTTACACAAATATCACATCACGTGCATCTAGAAGTGAGGCTGGCGAGGCTGGCGAGACAGGCAAGGTTGGAGGGACAGGGGGGGGACAGGAAAATAGGGGAGGGGAAGAATAAGAGAGAAAAGGACAAGATATTTCAACGCCTTTCGTGGATGTTCCTGTCAATGTAATGCAGTAAAGATACTTGAACATCTGGCTCCGATACCAAGCGTGATACTTATGACAACGGGTTCATAACAGCTCAATCCCGAAGCAAGAAGTGACTTGAAGAGATCCTTCCAGCCCAAAAAAATAAGAATGCTTCTCCCTTCTCTCATGATACAACCTGAATGAACGAATAGAATACCAATTCCTCACAGATTCTGGCGGTAAATAATGTTAGTTGCTGAATTTAGTTAGCACATAGCTCATCTCAAATGCGGAAGAGCCTCACAGCTACTAGAGTACATGAGTAGCTTCCCCCGTCACCCAGCCTTATCAACAACACACCACCCAACCAAATGCCAAATCCCCTAGAAACTCGTCAGCCTTCATCAAGAGGAGCCCCAGCTACTGGTAATGGAAGTGCTCCTCAACACCGCCCTAATCCTCTCAAAGAACGTGAGGGAAGCCGAAGGTCGGCACAAGGCTCTGGAGCCACTAGACAGCTTCCCGAACCTCAGTATACTGTATATATTCGACTACCTTACAGTAGAAATGGCTTCGTTGATCCTCCGAGGGTGATTGGCGCCTGAATCCCCATCGTCCCCAAATATGAAATCATTAATATCCTTCTAGGTGGACTGGGATGCATCCAAAGAACGATACTTATGGAAGCTACTCTCGAGAGGTAATCGCAATACAGATCTAGACTGTAAGTTAGCCTTTACAGCCTTAAGGAATCTGATCTGAATTTCCTGCAGGGGATGCTCTGTAAGTTCAGTCAAGTTTCATAGGATTTTTGCGGATATATCCAAACATTCCTCTCCGTTCGCCATGGATTAACACTCTCAACCAACTTAGAGCTGCACATCTGCAAGTCTCCCGGGCATTTCTACTCCAACAAGCTGCTTGGCTGTATGAACGCGAACTCTCTCAAATCCAGGCGCAGATGAGGAAAGTTGGAGCTGCTAGTTTGAATACCAATCTTCCGCCGCCGCCACCTTCATCTATACCGCAGTCTCCTGCAACGCCGGTGCTTCTTTCTGCCAGGCCTGCAGTATCCGGATTTGGTAAATCACACCCCGTCACTTACAACAACTTAAATTTATGGATTATGCTACAGAGCCGAGAATAACGTCAGCGCTATCTATACGCTCCGGTACAACATCCGGGGGTGCGCCGACGCCGCGCGCCTCCCCAGCACCGCAGTTACTTTCCAATAGGCGTATGACCCATAGAATATCCAGCCAGAGGTGGTTCTGACGCTCACTAACATTCAGCAGCTCCTCGACCAGTCTCTCGGCACACCTCAGATACAACCATAGGGCGACAAACGCAGCTACAGCCCGCTGCCCACCGATTTTCCAATCCCCTTTTAGATAATGACGATGAAGATAATACACCCACTCTCCAAATCCCACCTGCACCCTCCTCTGTTTCTGAGGAGTCAACGGTAGAATCTACTAGCTCATCAAGCGAAGATGAGGGTGACAATCAACTTATCAGAAGGCTCCCCCTGTTTCTCAAGAAACAACACAGCTTGGGCTCCGAAGACGAAGGCGGGGATGAAGAGCCATTCCTTCCTTTCTCTGCAGGTGATGCTAACTTCAGCCCGAGGGACGCTGCTATGGGAGGTACCGTGACATTGCAACCCAGACCAAGCACCGATAACTCTGGGCGTAACGGGTTGGACTCATCGAGACCAGGGGTAGATGGGTATGGATTGAGAAATAATAGTACTACGAGGAGACGAAGTAGTATCCTAGACAGTCCGCGACGGCGAGCGGTGGCGGATAGCGCGGGACCTAGCTCACCAAGTATGGGTAGCAGCTTCAGTGATCTATCAGGTATTGCATCCTTGATTGATGTATCAGAATTGAGTGCGAATCATCAACTAATATGCCCACATAGATGCAAGTGTCTCGCAATCTGCCATGGAAGAGGCATATCTGAGCACCATGAATGCTGGCGGGCTTGGAAGTCGGATATCAACCATCGGGCGGGCGGTAGGAAGTCGCTATTTTCAACAACCCTGAACGGATCAAACGGATCAGCGTAGGGGTATGTAGATGGTGGGTATGTTAGTATGAAGATCTGCCCTGTAGTATAAACAGCTATCGGAGCTTTTGCGCAGTTTTTCATGATTGTGTAATATATTCTATTCGTTAAGCGCACTTTTGGGGGTCATCTGGATATCTAGTAGTCTACCAGTTTGTTTCGTCTATTTACGACAAAGTGAAAGCATAAAAACCAAAGTAACCCCAAAGTACTCCAACACCACGGAATTAATACGGTGGCGCAACCCAAATATCAAAAGCATTGGTGAATCAGGGACCCGTTGAACCGTGGACCTTGGTGAAGTACTCCTTGGAGGCCTTGGGGTCGGCCTTGATAGTGGCGGCTCCCTGGTTCCAGTTGGCGGGGCAAACCTCGCCGTACTAAAATGTTGTTAGCGTCTATGGTGGCGTCACAGAGATTGAGAGAGACAAACCTTCTCGGTGAACTGGAATGCATCAACAAGGCGAAGGGTCTCATCGACAGAACGTCCAACGGGAAGATCGTTGATGGTGATCTAAAACCAGCAGTTAGATGTAGGAACTTAAAGCACGTACGAAGGAAGAGTAATAACCTGGCGAACAACTCCCTTAGGGTCAATGATGAAGAGACCCCTCAATGCAACACCTTCATCCTCCAACAGAACACCGTAGGCCGTGGAGATCTTGTGGTTCTTGTCGCTGAGGAGGGGGATGTTGACGCTTCCGAGACCTCCATCCTTGCGGGGGGTAGAGGCCCACGAAAGCAAACTGTACTCGGAGTCGACGGAGGCGAAGACGACGGAGGCACCACGTTGCTCGAACTGTTTGGCAGCTTCGGAGTACGCAATGATTTCGGTGGGACTGAAGAGCTAAGATTAGCAACTGGTTGGAGGTGTGGAAAGGAAGAACGGAGGAAAGAACGGAGACATACCAGACGAAAGTCCAGGCCATGGGGATGAAGGCCAGAATGAGCCACTTGCCCTTGTAATCCGAGAGAGAGATATCTGCAAAGCCAATTGTCAGCCCGAGACATGGGGAAATTGTTAGACGGGGAGGGGTGAATGTACCCTCGAAAGCACCGTCAACTACGGCGGTTCCCTCGAAGTTGGGAGCAGGGTGCTGAACACGAGCGGTCATTGTGGCTGTAATGATGTAAAGTGCGGTGTGTAGATGAAGATAGAGTTGAGCTGGGGATGAGGATGAGGTGAGGGAGTTGGGCTTGCTGATATAGGAGTTTCACACGGCGCTAGACACGATGCATAGCGAGAGATGAACTCGGGAAAAAGAAAATAAATTCTTCTTAGACCTTCCACTCCCTCACTCTACCTACGTACTCTCTACTCACTCGCTCACTGCCTATGATAGTGCTACGAACAGGTTCGCAGTAGATAGAATAGCAATTCTAGGCTCTCACGGTCTGATAATCAACAAGAATATTTACTAGCTATCCCGTTCTTGATTTCGAGAAGAAAAGTCCAGAAGGTATCTTAACGTCAATAGCGTTGCCGCGAACTCTTTCGAAGAAACGAAGCGGCTTTCTTAGGTTCCGGGAAAAAGAGCTACCTTCCAATGACACTCACCACCTCCCACGGGTTTCCACCAGCTCTCAATCAATATCAATTTATGGGGATACAGTACGTCGCCTGGCAGCAGCTGGAGAAGCACCGCCAGCAGGCAACGCCGGGAGAAAGTACTCTAGATCTAACTTTATACCACCACGACAAGCACAATGGCACCAATCCCTACTCCAAGCATACAGTACCGCCCACTCCAAGGCCAATCCGCACCCAGACCCAAAGCTACATAAGTACTCAGTGAAGTGGGTGTCCATTGTTTATGCAAATAGCACCCTTGAAAGCGGTTACGCGGCCGTCTTTCCAATCGGTTTGCAGCTCTCCCAGCTCTCTCCAACAACCAACCTATTTCAAGGCGTTTAAAATTCAACTGCCTTGATAGCACCCTATGCTTCCCACTGTTCTCAGCCCCAAGTAAAGTAGGTAGATCGCTGCAGGCGTATGTGCTCAGGAGTGTCAGTGCAACTCTGAGGGTCAGCCCCACGTCCGCCCTAACAAACTCGAAACTTGTATGTACCCCAAGTTAAAAAGCGTGAAGGATTCGTTCATCCAAATTAGACATCGTAGCCAAGATGAGCACAGTGATGTGCAGGTACGAGAAGTAGGTACATGAGGTTACTGCATATTGTGTTGGCAATGGGCACGAAGATATGCGATCGAATTACCGTATCCAGGGCGAACAAGCAGAGCGCAGTCGATTGGCGATTTCCCGAGGCCGTTTGCGATACATATGAGAAATCTTGCTAATCTGTACCCTAATGTGGCTTGCATGTGTGGCACGAAACTGCGGCAAGCGCTTGCTTATTTAAATAATAATCTCACTATTTCGATTAGTTCCTTTCTTTAAAGTTTCTTTCCACTCTTGGACTTCAACCGCAACGTTTCAACTTCATACCTTCTTCCTCTATACCCTCAGTACGACCATTATCTTCATCCAGTGCTGCTGGGATGAAGGGCAATAATCACTCTCATCCTTGGGCACGGGGATGAGAACTAGCAGCACATCGAGTGCGGGGTAGCAGGCAGTTCGGAAGAACCATCTGTCTATCTGTTTAACCAACAACGGAGCCCCCATAAGAACTATCTCCGGATGTACCTCGGTCGCTTCATGTTCCTTCTCGCTTGGGACATTCCCATGAAACATCAGTCACCGCAGACGACATGCAGCTCTCTAAGAGAAGGACTTTGAAGCAAGGCTTTCCTGGGCCCTCGGCTTAGCGACATGATCCTAGTCTCGGACGCTGGTGCGCCCGAGACTACCATGACCCACAACCCACCAGGGTACTGATGCGGAGATCGCTTCTCGTCTTCTCTAAAAGGGCTACGTGTTCTGAAGTTTAACTCCTATTGCTTCAGCAACATTGCAGCACATATCCGGCTACGCGGGGAAGTTAGGCACTAGAGATCTTGCCACGAAGAATTCGCTCTGACCCATGTTGCACACATACCAAAGTTATCTGGAAACGATGGTGAAGAACCCATTGTTTCCACATGATTTTTGTTTTGTTAACCAAACAGGGTCAGAGCGGATCCATTGTGTGTAAGTTCGTCTATGTTGTCTACAGCTGGGAATAGAATGGGGAATGATGTTTACACGCGGGGCGCGTTTGTTGGACTTCTTAGAAGTCCATTCCGGCACTTCCTATGGGAAGTATGCTATGCCACGCAAATTGTTGGTCCTCACGGCCTTGATTTTGTACCTACTGTGCTGGTGTTATGTTCGTTATGTTATTGTGGGAATTAAAACGATGATATGTCCAGATCTTGAAAATGAGTCATGCAGCCTAGTCGTCGCATAGTCTAAGGATGAGTGAGTATTTATGAACCACTGGCAATACTGTCACGGGCAGGGCGAATACAACGTCAGAGGTCAGACCGAGTGTTTGTATCTACAAATATGATACATGTGTCAGAGTCAGCGGATATGTATCAAAAATTAGCGGTCAGTAGAAGGGTGTATGAGCCAAAAAATCTGTCAGTGGGCTTGTATTAAGGTGGAAATCTGTCAGATTCGGCTCGACTACAGTACTTTTAAAGGTGGTGGTGGTACACCACTGGATCAGATGGAAGTATGCTGCTTATGGGCACGCTTTTGGAGCTTGCTCACCTTTCCTTCACAACCCAAGTCGCACCTCGACCTTCTTGCCTTGTTCATTGTGGGAATAACAGTTAGTCTACACTTGTATCTGTGGTACTACATGTCATCATCTATCTGTATAACAAAAAATAGGTCATTTCGACCGCGTATCTTCGAAATTTTCTGTCAGATCCGAAGACCGTTGTCTCCGCCCTGCCCGTGATAGTGCTTAGTACTTATACCCATCACATTCATCACTTGCCCCAGTGGCATTGGGAGTTTCATATTGTAATATTAATGAGGAGGGCAGAGAAGGTAGGACAGGGCTATATCCCGATTTTCATCTCTAGCATCCCCAGATCCTCGAGGTGCTCTCCACTGGCTTCCTTACCGAACACTGGAGCACTTCTGTCTTCACCATCGAGATCTCGTACCTGATGGTTTCATTCTCAACAGGGGCAGACCCAACGCTCATTCACATTGGTGCGCGCAAATCATGCAATCGTCTGTAAAGATCGGAATTGCAATGCCATCTACCAGGTGTGGGAGGGCAGTGACTGATGAGCTCCGTGGGGATAATTCTGTCGATGATTAGGCAGAGATATCGAGATAGGTCTCCCCAAACATTTCTGTGATTCAAACACGGGTATAGTCGGGGATCCGGATCGGACTATCTCAATCAAATACGCCCTGGACAACTCTACTCTTAATCCACACGTGCATTCAAATGGGCAGATCAGCACTTGATTTTGTCAACATTCTATACGCAAACCACAATTCTCAGACAATAGCTAAATTTGCAAAAGCTTGACTTGACATGCCCCGGTCGTCCGAAATCCGACCTAATGGTGTCCATAGCCGCAATTTGTACGTATATGAGACTACTCAGCTCCATAGATATGTGGGCATAGATACCATATCCTGAGGAGACGGTGGTACTCGTAAAGTCTTCCTTCAAGGTGACGAACATATCCTCAACATCAGTTTTCCAAGTCGCTGTACTCACAGAGGGCCGCAGAACGCCTCCCGAGTACATTATGGCAGGCAAAGGATCTTCTCACTAGAACATACGGAGTCGGTGTTCCCAGGTTCTTAGACAGCCCAATTCATGAGAAATCACTTGGTCTGGTCCACCTGGAAAAAGCGTCGTATCTAGACCCTTCTGGATAGAAGTTTGAATTCTTGGAAACTGTTGCACATGGTTCGAAACGGGATGAGCTCACGGCATTTCGTCTTGAGGCCGTGGAAGCTGAGAGTAGTAATCGCGATGACCTCTACAACGGTAGAACTGGGTAGTGAATCGGTTCTTCCGTCTTGTCGAACAATAGAATAGCTGGGTAGTTATAGATCATATGCCCCGCTGGTCACCACAGCTTCCTCAATCGAACTATTCTTTACTCGGTAGATGCTAGTGGTGGCGGTGAAGCTCGAAACATATCTGGAACCTGCCCTTGACTACCAAATGAGGTTTCTTTGTTGTTGCAGACCGAATTGACCGCGCTCTCTCTCTGTATCCACCGAATACCGAGCGCGGGGTCGAGGATATTTCAAAAAAAGAATGAGCATTACGGGTTTCAAACTTTGGTATTTTTAATACCTGATATTTATAGCATCTGGTGTTTATAGCATCTGGCACTTATAGCACCTTGGCTTTTATTGCACTATACATTGCTAGCTAAGCTAGACATCTGCTCTTGTCTGTCGAGAGATTTAGTCCCTAGTCATGCAAACTAAAGATTTCCAACAATCCGTCCAGAAGAGTAGGACTCCTATAATACTAACGTAAGTAACCCGAAGACAGTGATAATGAGAGAAAGGTGCGCGTACTGCATGTCCAACGAGAGAGAGATCGATAGAACACGGTAATGAGCCGCATGCCACCAGCGTTGAATTCTGGGCCCCATAATTGTGGTTCATAATGGGTCTGATCATGCGGTTAATGTATGGGCTATTCGAGGATTGGTGTTTTTGAGTCTGGTGGTGCCGAAGCTGGAAAACCAAAGGTTATTAGAATACTACGTTACTTTTAGATATATTTAATCTGCATGATCTGTGAGTCCAACACCACGGGGAGGTTTTAGACCTTTCTTCACCCGTAAGGCTGCCCATCCTCATTTGCCGATGATTTTAATTTAAGGGAAATAATAGGTAGATTGGTGTATGAAGACATGGAAATTTTGACAAGGCCGAAACAATGAAACCTAATTTCTGAAGATCTAGATCTTAACCTCCGCGGCCGTTAATTCCTCGGCCGGTGGACAAGGGCAAATGGACAGTCCATTATGTATACGAGTGCTACTTCATGCCCCATGTTATAGATACTTTCATCGCCCTAATCTCTCTCCTCTTCCTTGCTCCAACAACACGGAGACGCTTAAGATTAGCTCTCATAATACCCTCCTCGAAGATATCCACCAATCTCATCCGGCGGAATGCTTTGTAGTGGTCTGTTGCCATCTCTGCGGTCCTGATTTCTACGCGGCAAATGGGACAGTGCATTCGCGCGAACACTTGGTCTATTAGACAGTCCATATGAAATACATGGTTGCAGGTGGCAGGCGCTAGAAAGTGTACCATAGGACAGTCGTCTATGTGGCCGTTGCAGGCATCGCAAGAGGTAGCGGCCCGGTTTGTGGAAATAACAGGGGCCATTGATAAGAGCGGTTAGTTGGTAAGTCGGTGGTTATAGTATGGAATTTGAATGTGCTGTTTGTTGTTGGAACTTCTAGAGAAATTTAGAGGAAGAGCAAATGGCTTTTATACTGAAGATCAGAAGTTTGTTATTCGTGTTGGCGGCATCTTCAAGTTCGATTTGAAAACAGATACAATAGACAGCCTCCAGCCCCTCGTATTCTCTAACAGATGAGAGCATATAAGATCGTGGATACCTTTGTCTAGCGTCAAATTGCGCCAAATTGGAGATCGTCGAGACCTTCAAGTGTTTCGTAACGAATCAGAAGCGGTGTCTCAGCCAACACCACAGTAACACCACACAGCCACAATTTCTAAATGACCCGAAGTTTCGTTCTTTCTTCATTTTTATACTGCGGAATAGTGGCCGCTCAGCCCCTTTGATCCTTCGTTTGTCAATCCTTGAGTGCGTATGTCACGCATTGGCCCTGCGAAATTCTTTCAATAGATATGCTCCCACCACCACTATAGTCATGGAAAATTCATCCCGATTCTTCATCTCACCGGGTTTGCGGCTTTGGTGGATCCCCCAATCCTTGGACAGAAATTCCTCATAACCCGAGGTCCGCAGCGCGTGAATTAACCCCCCGATCCAGCGAATTTGCGCATGCATCGGCTACTAACACCGTTTTGTATATATCTTCGCCGCCTGTCAAGCTTATCTTTGTGACTAGATACCGGGTTTAGCATTGCATTGACGGACCGGGAAGCTGACAGGACATGGATATATTGGCTTGCTGTTATATGACATTGGATTACCGCAATCGAACGAAGGCGTCGCGACCGTCGATCATTGTATGTAGGCATCCTTAGAAAAGATGGGTCCACTTCCATGTAGTGCGTTCCGAAATCTTTCGATTGGTGAAGTAGTTGGAATGTCTACAAGAGAATATGAGAATATCGAGTACATGAGCTAAGGGTGCTCATTGCTTCCATGGTTTGCTCCTCGAACGATAGCACGGGGTGACAGTCATGGTCCTTTGGTTATGGGACCTAGATTCTATGGAAGGTAGCTCAAAATGAAGAGCACAAACCATATATCTTGGCTGGTCTTATTGCAGCGGGAGGAAGGACGGGTTGCGAGGCTCATTGCATATGCCCAAGAACCCGTCGGATATGATCAGTCCGCGGACCGCCGGTCAGGAGCAAAGGCTCTCCTATTCACGACTCTTGGGAAACTTGAGCAGAAAACGCTGCAACATTGACTCTGCTACAGCTCCGTTTCTATTTGAGACGCAAACTCCACCGTATCCGCAGAATTCGGAAAAGAGTGTTGGTGCACTGAATCTGATACAATCTCATTCCGAATCCATGATCCATCCCCACAAATGTTTACCGTAAACTTAGTATACGTAACCTATATCCGATGCGGCGTAGAAACATTCTGCGCTTGTCCATCAATGGAAATAGATCCCAGCCCGTAAGTATAAGCCACGTGCACCACGTTTGTGTGCTATATTGGGTACTTAGTACTTAAGCGGAGAAAAGCTTTTATTCTCGCGATAGGACTTAGTACCGAATGGTGGAGCGTGGCTGAAACTTTGCCTAGACGGTATATAGAAGATCCGTTGTAGTCATTACCACCGAATAACGTTATACAAGGCGTTCGTGGCGTTAAATTTCCGGCGGTCATTCGTGCAGTAGTAGATGCGCCGGTACCTCTCAGTGCCGAAGGGATCCGCGGAGGCCACCAATATGTGGGGAGTTACGCAAACAGATGGGGTATAAACATCGAGCTGTGGCATGCCTCATGGACCCTTATAGAGAGAGAGGGTACCTGCTGTGCTACCGATCCGCCTGAGCTTAAGCTTGGTGTAACGGGCTTTAATTGGATGTAGTAACGGCTGTCATTCCATCGGAGCTTGTTCAGTTAGAAATCCGCACAGAGCACGACTGTTGTGGATATTAGCTGGCGGAACTTGGGAACTTCAGCTGTTGTCCAATCTCCAGACTTTGTGTGTAGATACCCCGCCTGCCCGCCCCCGCCACCATCTAGGGGCAATCTCAGGTACTACCTTCTAGAAGCACTTTGGGAAACTTGTCAATATCCACCGGCGGAGATCGCCAATGGAAAACTCTTTATAACTGCCCTGCCACTGCCCAACCAACTTATGTACTCAGTGGGATGTTGCGCATGCATTCGGATTCAATCCCCGCTCTCGGTTTCTGGGTCGGATGGATGTCTGATGTTTCTCGATGATATTTCAAGAAAGTTGTCCCGCGTGTTTCTCTGCATAGAGCTAGAGTAGAGGCGTTCGTTGTTGGCTCGCAAGGTCAAACCTTTATTGTCTCGGACTCATCTCGAGTAACTGGTGATGGCATGGCGTAACCCAACCCCCACCGTGATCATATGGAAGGCGTCCTTCCCCCTGTAAATGCCTATTCCCATTCGATACTGGGGAATATTCGTGGGGAAGGGGTTGTTAGTGCCAGCAGTTGACCGCAACCAATCAGTCGCCTGAATACAGAACTACTGGTAGGTTTTCAAGCACAGTTGCATTGCATGATGGTCCCGAAGAACTCTGCCTGCGGGTTCGGTCAACCGTCCGCATTTTGCACCACTAGAGAGGAAATACCTGGATTAACTGCGACACATGCTCTATCTCCTGTACTTTTAATCAGTTCTCCGCGCTTCCTAGGAGATAATCCTCAACTGACAACTGCTTTCGCCTCACTACTACCTACTTACTACTAACTACTTGGTGCTTCGTCTTTTTTTTTATATCCGAATCGTGACTCCAGACTGGTATAAACAAAAAATCTACGAGTTCCTTTCGCGTCCTGGATCACGGCTGATCCCCACTTGTTCACCTGGATCGTGTGTGCTCTTGCGCAACTTCAATTCACTGTTCTCTTTGCCAGCATCCCAGAAGATTGGGCGTCTTATATACAGCTTGTGGGTTTATATCTACAGCTTGGGATGGTGCCATATTATATTATGCCCAATCTCAACGCGTCTCCTCAATATGCAACTCGTCCCAACCCGCGACAAGTATCTCCAATCACTCCAGACTCGCCGACATATACATCATTCCCCATTTCCAGAAAGAGCTCGCGTTCGCGCTCGAGGACGCCAGAGCCACTACTGCTCTCAATTCCAAGGACACCCCCTCCGCCCCCGCCTCAACCTCTCCCACCGATTCCAACGTCAACAACATCAACGCCAATAACAAAGCGTTCCCGCAGTACCTCAACAGCAACAAGAACAACCTCTTCAACACATCGAAGAGAAAATAATGCAAAGACTCCAGAACAGATCCTGCATGCAGTTCGGGATCGCTCAAACGAACAACGATCTCAAAGCCGCCTTCGAGAGCGGCCCTCTGCACCACTTCTAACTACCACTGCCATCACCACAGATGAAAATAAAACATCGCTCAGGTCGCGCTCAAGCTCGACCAAGTCCGCACCGGTGGGGCCCTGCATATCAATAATCAATGGAAAAGGGAGCAACCTGCATTCGATGACTGCTGCCAGCGCTCCAGATGTGCCAACACTACCAACAAGATATGGAAGAATCCCCAGTCCTGTGGGATGTTTACCGGGAATGAAGTTGGAGGATTGGGCAATATTTTCGGAAAGCAACAATGGCACTATCATTGGTGGCAGGGGTGGGAGAGCGGAACATGAGAGGCCGCGGTGGGATATACCGGATTTGGGCCCTGGCGACGACAACGAAGATGTTGGGTATGGGCGGAGGAAAGTGGTGCATAACAACGGACGCCTGGGGGAGATGAGGCAGAAATTCAAGCACATGTGGAGGGGGCTTCATGTTTCAGTTTCCATCTCGTTCAAGGAGCGGGATCAAGAGGTGGAGGAGGTTTTGGCGCGGCCACGACAGACGAAAAGACATATGACGTTACGCATCAAGAACAACAAAACCGGGAGCTGTGTCTTTGAGATGTTCGTATTTTTTTTCTTCCCCACTCTCACCTCCGGCTTGACGTTGACACGGGGCACACTAGAATAAAACATGAAGACACCGGCGACGAAATCCTTACACCAATAGACGACCTCAAAAGCCTCTTCCCGTACAGCAAACACATCCAGCGATGTCTTACGGAGTGGAATAGACATTATCAGAACCCACCACAACATTGGGTCATGAATTTCATCCCCAGAGCGTATCTGAAGCGCGGATACACCCTGAGTGAGGACGTGTGCGAATATTTCTCGGCGCATTCGGACGGATGTTCTTACCGGATAGAGTACGAACCGATTGGCCACCATTTCTGCCATGTGGGGACAACGACACCGCGGTCACAAAGGAGGAAGTCGAGGAGGGGAGGCGATATGTGGTGAGAGGGTGGGAAAGAGAAATATATTAACTTTTCGAAATGAAAATAAGGGATTGATGGGCGTTTTCGTTCATATCTCTCTTTCCCCGAGATCACTGGCCTAGCAAGGAGTTATGTGGAGTTAGTCGGAAGGGTAGTGCATAATGGGGAGGATGGCCGGTGTTGTGTATGAGAGATGAGTTGATGACAATGGTACATGGGTATTGGTATTGGTTTTGAATTTTTATCTTCTTTAAAACAGCTTCAAGTTTATATCTCGGACACGGCTACGGTGGTTACAGGTATTGGGCATATTTTCCATTTATATTCATTTGCTGCCATTGCCGTTGTCAGATCTATTTAATCTATCTAGGTTTTTGTAGGGTGTTTGGTCTGTCAATTCATCAAAGGAAGTTTCGTGTATAGTTTTAGAGTAACCTTCTTATGAGGGACACAATGGATGAGCGAGCAACTTCAAACTACCGCGGGTTCACTTGCAGTCTTTTCCTCTAGGGAATGAAGGAGAGGTTGGTGGTATTCCAGACGTCCATACAAGCCTTCAAGCTTTGATCTAGTAACCAAAGGCGTAAATGATATCCACACCGGCATTGAGCGCCTCCATCATCATCCACTCATCGCCCTCATTTCCTTCCCAATCAGTTCATTTTCAATCATAGATTCTCCCCTTCAGAACCTGGCGACTGCCGAGCCAAACAATCAACACATTCTCTTTTATCCTGTCCCCCTTCAACGTTGAGGGGTATTGGCAATACATCCCGATTCACCTCCCCAGTCGCAATCCTCAAGTCTATCCAAAACCACCGCCTCCCAAAGGCTTGTAAGCGTAGACATGAATGGCTCCGGAAAACCAAGTGCAGAAGGGCGTCGAGATACTGCCCCACTAGCTCCCGGTACTGTGTTAGCGAGAAGGGGCCGGGAGTTGCTAGAGGCGGAGGAGGCTTCGAATCGGTTGGGTGTGGTGCTGGAGGACAGTATGGGATGGTGGTGACGGTTTGCAGGGAACGGAGAAGGCTGATTTAACGAAGATAGGTTTGAGGGTGGAGGCGGACGGATAGCCAGGAGACGGAGAGGAAAGATGATGGAATGAGATTGGAGAGTCTCTGGGTAATTGCAAGGCATTGAATGCCGCGCTGGAGATGTGACCTTGGGACTGGGCAACATATTGAATAGTTGCACCGGTTGTTCAACGCAGGTGCTTGTTACCGCCCCTTAATGCCTTCCAGAGTTTGTATCGTCGTTATGAAGGTTCGAGGGTCAAATCGAGGTCACGATTCCAAGATGGATACCAGCGATTTGGAGGACGTTGTGATCGGGTTGAACTTATCATTCAACTCATCACGATTCGACCTACAATACGTTAATATGTGGTAAGCTCCACACATCTATCCATTCCTGCGGTTTTCAAATAAAACTTTCGAGGTCGTTAAAACGCCCCAAACAAACGCAACCCAAGCAAATGCCTCTTGTCCGTGGCTCAAATGATGATTCTGACTCAAATCCACCAGCCAAGCACAGCACCGTCCGCCGAGTGAGACCGAGTCCAGAACTCATTGCTCTTGGCCATGGAGTATTTCCAGGCTCGCGCCAACCAGTGGGTCAAACACGCCAGGAAGTTATAGAAACATTACCGGACGGTCAGCTTGCTCCACCCGGAACGGTCTGGATCAACGGGGAGATCGTACCACTCTCTCCGGGGATGGAACCTGGTCCAACGGAATTGATAGGTACTGTGAGAGAAGTATCAGGGCATGGCCTGCCGTCTTCCCCCCAAAATCAGGGTAAGTATTATCACCCCACGTTGGAGTGTTGGATGCCATTCCCTGTAGAGAAACCTATTGGAGAGTGGATGGAGCCTGCCCTGAAAGCGGAACGACTAGTTGTAAGGAAGCGGGATAAGGTACGAAGGGTGATGTCGAGGTGTGCGAGCCTGATTCGAAAGAAGGAGAAGCCACTAGCTGAAAAGATTGTCATTTCTCCTCCTCATGACTTTAGAAAACTTGGGTAAGATGTAGGCTATTTTGGCTGCAGCACGCCAACGTCGATGCTCTAGGACGTGGAGACATGCAGCTGGCGGGGGCTGGCAGAGGCTGACAGGTTTTGTTTATTTTTTGGTTGCGCTGCAGATCAAATACGACAATTTGATAAGGCTGCATTGACTAATAATAACTAAACACCTTTACTGCTTCTATAACATACCTGGACAAACATATGAATTAGAATTGGATGTCCCAGGGGCTTCCTGGAAAAACTGACTTGAAAGAGATTTAACGTGTAGTAATGCCGGGTGTCTAGAATAGATCGTGATATTCAGGGGTGCTGTTAATGGGTACTCAGTTTCATGTTGGGGCCATTTAATTCTCACCACTTCCACCCACTGTAAGGCTCCCTTCACCGCCTAAAGAACTTCCAACCGTTAAGAAGCAGCCGGGCAAGAAGGGCTAGCGGACTTTTCGATCGCACAGTACTCTTAAGTCGACATTTTGAAGTTCCTCGGGGATTGTTATTTGTCGGCTGCCCCCCTCATCCCTATCACCGGCGAACATAAAAACAAACTCTCGAGGCATTGTGCCCATCCAATGTTATGGACTCCCGCTACACACCTCGCGGCTCTGATGCAACCCCCAACAGAGAGGATGCCCGTATTCGAAGACCTGCTCCTGGGAGAAATGACCTTCACAGTTCCCGCGACAGATTCGATATGGTGCCCTCAAGTGCGCCGGAACAGCCACCTCCGCACTCAGGTTCTAAGTTCACTTCCGATCTTGCAGGCTTCCTTCAAACCGTCTCTCAGGTCCGAGCTAGAGAGAAAGAACATAAAAAGGAGCACTACCAGATGGAGTTGAAGGCTCGAGAGTTGAACAAAAGACTTGAACTCTCCAGAGGAGGCGTGGAACCTCTCACAGAGGGGCAGAGGCGGACGCTTAAAACCCAGCTGGAAGATCACCAATCCGCTATGCGGAAGAAGAATCGGAGATTTGAAGAGTGGATGAGAGGGCAGTGCGATAATATTGAGCGGTTCGTGGCCGGATTGAATCCTGAGGAACTGAAGTGGGTGAATGAAGAGCGCCGCAAGATGTTTGGCCTTGACGATGTATGAGTACGGAGTGGTATTAGCCACTCCACAGAGTTGGTACTGCATTTTTTCGAGTTCTGTTTCAGGCGTTATCTCGGGGTTTGGTCTTTCGGTGTCGTGGTTTGTTGGTTGGGGTTGAGCGGAGTATTAGGTTGCATGATGCATCACTCGCATATTTCTCATTCTGAAGGAGATTGTTGTATTCTGTTGTTTGCGATTGTTGTTTGTCCCCTTGCAATAAACTAGCGGAGTGGGTTGTTATTTATAATTTATTTGGAGGATATAAGATGTGATGTCGGATGGAGATAGTTGGCTTTCCACCTCGACCTTTAGATGCATGCTTTTCGGGAAAATGTCCCTCTTGGCACCGCTTTCTTTCTCTCGTTCCCAGAAATTCGCTGCAGGTTCTGGACCTTTTTATGAGGCCACTGGAATTTTTGTAGGAATTTTGGAGCTGGTCCTATAGCACAAACTCTAATTCCCTAAGTACTATTTTACCATTACTCGGCATAGGGTTAGGTGTCCGAATTATCGAGTAGCTTTGTTACCCGGAGATGTTGCTTAAAACCCCAAAGTCCCATCATCCATCCACTCCATTCCTCGAAAAATGGCCTACCACAGCAATCGAACGTCACCTGGAGGAGGAGGAGGTCCGCACGACGACTACCGAGATTACGAACGAGACCGCGAGCGTGAGGGCTTCGAACCATATCAACTGCACGACCGTGCCAACCGGACCGTGCAAGCCGATTCCAAGAGCCGGAATCCTACCCACCATCATCACCATCATCAGAGCCACCGAGCCCCAAATACGCGTCCTAGATCACGATCAAGATCACCAGGCCCCCCGCGAGGCGCGCCACGAGGTCCAAAAACTTACAGCTCGGATTCCCGTGGACGTACTAGCGGGGGCTACTACGACAGGGATGCACCTCCGGACCGAAGTCGCAGCCGGACGCCGCCCGAGAGATTCGTATCGAGAGATGTGATCATCGAAGGATTTGGAGGAGAGCTGCAAGATGATGACGTTGTTACCCCTACGTACCCACCTGCACACACCGTTTGAGAGCGCACTGTGATATCCATGTGGTTCACCCTGCGTTTCTGTCACCTTTCTCCACCCATGTTTGTTTGCCGGGATAGTTATGCTGAAAGGGGTTTGCGAGGACCTGCGGCGGGAAGTCCGCCGGGGTTGCGTGGCTTGCAATGTATACAGATCATGAGAGAACTTGTTGAGGGACTTCGCTTGACTGGAATTGAGAAGGTCACGTTGATACGAGATCGGAAAACTGGTACCATTCACTCCCCCTTGGCTTCTCCTTACGTCAAGCGCAGATCTGATTTGGAACGTGCTTTTGGTAGGAGCTTCGAGAGGATTCGCGTTTGTCCATTTCAGTAGCACCATCGATTCTTCCGCCTTCGTAGATACCTTCGGACCTACCATTAGGATTGGAGACGACAGATGCCGAGTTGCATTCTCGAGGGAACGGGAAGAGAGCGACAGACGCCGGAGGAGGGATGACGAGGGGGAAGAATGGAGGTGTAGAGTCGTGCGTATAGTATCCGACCCAGTCTTCATATTGGAGCTGACACCAGATACTGTAGTGTCTTTTAGTAAATTATCCTCGACGCCAGGAATGTTTTCGCTGTTCGACTCCACGATCAGGTTCGTCGTTCGCCAATCTTTTTGTGGTCTTCCACTCACCTCCCACACAGAAGTTACGCTCACCGGAACTTTGACCCATCCCACACCCACGTATTTCACGAACGATGGTCAAAGGGACATGGCAACGTCACCACCCTCGCAGTTTCTTCTCTTCAGAAATCTCGAAGCTGGTGTCAATGAGGAAATTTTAGCTAAAGGCGTCCTTAAACTAGCTATTCCAGCCTCTGCGGGTGGAGCTTCGGAAGCATCTATCAAACGAGTTTTGCTGGTTCGTGACCGAAGGACAAACGAGTCCTGGCGCTTCGGTTTTGCGGAATTCTCCACCCCACAGGAAGCCCAGAAAGCTTTCAAAGCATACGAGACGATGGAGAAATTCACCATCAGTTCGAAGCCTGTTACAATATCTTATATCCATCCGGGTGTATTCGTGCCGGTTTATAATGCGCCCGAAGAGGCGGAGAGATTTACGTTTTTGCCACTCATGCCCGTGGGTGGTGGAATGAGATTGGCATATTGGGATGAAGAAGGATACGTAAGTGAGATGGTGCTTAGCACGGCGGAAGAAACTCCATCTAGTGGAAGTGAAGACCGGAACATGGCCGCCAAAGACACTGAGAAGAAGGGCAAGAAACGGAAAGCCGAAGGTGCACCGGGTAGCTTGGCGGCCGAAAAGCTAGCAGCCAAAAAGGCGACCCTCCCAGCGCATCTGCAATTTTGGCAGAACCGCCATTCCGAGCTTCACGGAGGAAAACTAAAGGCTGTTAACCAACTGGACACTAGTCCTGAAGGGGACACTGGCGAGGGCAGCTCATCATCACCGGCAGCGGCAGCAATAGGAGCGAAAGCAATTCAAACTACAGAAGAAAACGGCGGAACGCAGGAGTCGTTTGCGGACATGAACAAACTAGCATGTCTCCTCTGCTCGCGCGTCTTCAAAGCTGCTGAGAAACTCCACCAGCACGAACGTGTTTCTACCCTGCACGCAACAAACCTCAAGAATCCAGCATTATGTGAAGCCGCCCGCAAAAAGCTTCCCAAGAACTCCGAGTATCGCGATCGCGCCAAAGAACGGCGCGAGGCTTTCGGACCTTCAACTGTCCCTACGGCTAGCAACCAGAGGAAGAAACAGAAACCGAAAACGCCACCTGCTGAGGAACCTGAGGAACCAAAGCAGAACAAGGGTGCTGCGCTGTTGGGGAAGATGGGATGGAGCCAAGGACAAGGACTTGGTGCAACCGGCGAGGGGAGGACGGAGCATGTGGTTGCAGATATGTATACGGCTGGCGTTGGACTGGGGATGAAAGGCGCAAAGGTAGGGGACGTTGAAGAGGCGGTGAAAGGAAGCGCTGGCGGATATCAGGAATTCGTCAGAAAGACGAAAGAGAGGGCTAAGGAGAGGTATGAGGAGATGGGATAAGCAGTCCTTGGAATGAGTTGCAGATTGTGGATGCGTTTGAGTTCGTTTGCGAATTATGACATTACGATGTTTCGATTGCTCAATCAATCGTTTGCTGCTGGTTGCTACTTTTCTTTCCCTTGTTTGAATGTCTTTGCTTGTGTTTCCTGTACAGATTAATTGTCAAGTCTCCACCCGAACGAAATACACGAGAAGTCGTCTGATACACTAGAGAAGAGGGTTGATCGATGCATGCCTCTACTCGAAATAAAGTTAAGCGAGTACTGAGACATGATGCAACTACCCTACCTAGTAAGCTGTGACCTCACCACTTGCCCGAACACCCCACCACCACCCACCAGCACTGCCCTTCCCCCTCCACACCTCCTCGCAACCCCCACAACACCACAAACTACAATGGCAACCCGCGAAACCTCTTCCACCGCCAAACCCTCCGACCCCTCCCCACAACCCTCCATGTCCGAGCTCCTCGTACGCCAAAATGAGTACATGGAATTCCAGCACAAGGTCGCCCTCGGCGTCCTCTTCGTCGTACCAATACTCATCGCCCTGCCTCCCCGAAAAATCGACCCCTACACCTTCGGCCTCGGTATGGCATGGGTATTCTGTCTCAACGAGGTTACGAAATACCACGGCACGACTTTGCTAGACTCTCTTCGGCAGGAGCAGAAGGCGTCGTTGTCGGATAAGGAGGCAGTGGCAGAGCTTGCGAAGGGGTGGAAGGGAGAGTGTGTTTATGGGCAGCACCGTGGGCGGGAGGAGGAGGGGAAGGGGATTGGAGAGATGATTATGGAGAGTTGTTGGGATGTGTGGCAGCAACGGGATAAGCGTCGGTTGACGCCGGAGCAGGAGGCGGAGGAAGATCTGCCGCTTGCTGAGAGGGTTAAGAAGTTTGAGCGCGAAGCTAGGGAGAGGAAGGAACGGGAGGCGGTGGAGGAGCTGGCGAGACATATTTGATGGGATTATGAAACAAAATGGGGGATGTGTATTATAGATAGATTGGGGGGAAGGATGTATTTTACGGCTTGATAACGGTGTAAATACAATTTATTTAAAATGTTTTTTGATGCAGGTTTCATCGAACTCCAATGAAGCACGGACGCCTGTGGTGACATGAGGTTGATGATAACTTAGAGTAGAGAGTACCATAGAAAGTCAGTTTACTTGTCTGATGATCACTTTGTGTCACTCGGCATCAAAATTCTATCACCGTTATTCTAGGTAATGCAGTGTACAAACAATTCTATTCTCATCAAACCCCGCGCTACACTACAAACCCCTTCTCCATTCACTTGCACTACTGATCCCAATGCATCCTAAACGTAGTATCAGGTGGGAGATATCTTAGGATCATATCATAGTCCACACCACCCACAACGAGCGGTTCAACACTAACAACCCCATCCTTCGTATGATAACTCCCAAACGGGTCCCTACACAGCGGACAAGCGCGCGAGGTCGCGGCATTGGAGGCGACCATAGCCTTGACACACCGGACGCAGAAGTCGTCGTGGTGGCAGGGCAACAAACGCGCGCACTGGGAAGCTGGAAAGTCATCCTGGCAGATGGAGCATGTCTTTTGGGGCCCGCTTGAGCTTGTGATGGTAGGAGCTGATGGACGAGAGGTGGGGGTGAAGGTAGGAATTGAGGGTGCTGGAGGGCGGAAGGGTCTGTCGAGTTCAAAATCGGTTTTGTATTCGCCCGTGTAGTATGAAGCTCCACTCCGGAGATGGCTCTGTATATCTCGAGGCCGGACTGCGATGCGGGCGGGGAGAGGGCTGGTGGATGGAGGGAGACGGATACTCATACCTGAACGGGCTGGGGGAACGCCATATGGAGGGGCTGGGGGAGCGCCGTATGGAGGGGCCGCAGGAACGCCGTACGGAGGAGTCCAGTGGTGTGAGGACATTGCAGCAACTGCTTGGTCCAAGGTCAGAGGGATCATACCAGGCGGTAGCGCCCGGGGGTGGCTGCAGTGGGGGATGCCGCAGGGACAAATAGATCCGAAGTTCATGATGAAGGCTTGAATTTCGTCTGAGTGGTAAAAGTTGTGGGTTGCTTGGAGCTGTTGATGATGAGAGAATAGAGGGTTATTTAAGGAAGTTGGACTCATATATAAGGGAGTAGAATGTTCACGATGATACATTGAACGTTAAGATGTTGTTCACCCCTCCAAGTCTATAGGTTCATCTTGACAGACATCCTCCATAGTAAGGCTTTTGACCGTTCAAGACGTTGGTTGGGTGTTCAATAAGGGTTAAGCTTGATCAGCGGGGACGTAGGCACTCGAAATATTCGTTTGCGTGGGAGAATTTGAAGGGGAAGCATTCTTGTTGGTGGGTATCTTCCTCGAACCCTTCGAGTCGAGGAATGCACGGTGAAAGTGGTGAAATTGACGGGATGCGTCGGGTTCACAAAGCTCTCAACGTTTCAACGAGTGGGCAGAACGAGATAGAAAAACGTGAGCGTCCGAATCTCGAGTCGAAACGATGGATATGCTTTAACTTTTATAAGCGAAGACAAAGATATAACCTGGAGCAAAAGGTGAAAACAAAGTCTAAACACACCTGCTTTTGCAATATCACCCAGAGAGACAACAGAATTAACCCATCCCGACCAACCCGTACACAAGTACACATACATCCAATCGTATAAAGCAAACCCCATCAAAAGAATTAACAGGTAGACCAGATGCCGAGAAGCAAGCAAACACACCACAAACAGGCGATAGGAAATATGGACAATTAAGCAGAAGACCTGCCCGTACAAAAACCCAAAACAAAGCACGCTACACCAAGAAAGAAACAATAAGTTGAAGGGTAAAAACCTATAGAAAAATACAAAGGGGTCTACACATCCAACATTACTTCATCCTGGTCCGCTTCGGCTGCTGCTGGTACTTCAGCTTCTGGATCCGGTTCGGAACCATGCTCGGACCCTGGGTGCTCCTCCTCTTCATGTTCCTCTTCATGCTCCTCTTCATGCTCTGGTATTTCTTCCTCCTCGTCATGATGTTCCTCATGCTCCTCCTCTTCTCCCCCCTCCCCCTCGTTGTCCGAATCCACCACCTTTTGATTACTCTTATACTTCTTCTGCGCGGGTGGTGCTGGAGCTTTCTTTTGAGCCCCCCGCCTAGTCCCAGGTCGTCCTACACTCGCCCTATCGAGATAATTGACGACCTCTTTGTAATTGGACCCCATGCGGGTTTGGTTCCTTGCAAGGCGTTTCCTCCAATGCTTTTGATCCACTGCCTTCGCTAGGACAGCAAGGATGATCTTGCTCGTATATTCACACAACCGTTGTTCCAGCATAAGCTGGGTACTCTCGTCTGCCTCCTCATCCTCACTTGGGTCCGATTCCTCGTCGTCTTCTGGTTCCGCATTCTCATCCGGCTCTAGCTTTCTCCCGCATCCTTTGGCAAATGTTTTCTCGATCATGTCAAAGACTGACATCAGCTGTGCTTGGGCATCTTTACCAAGAGGTTGGCTAACAGAGGCGAGGCGCTGGACAGAGGCGGAAACAAAGAGGGTAGCTAGATCTAGCAGCGTACTTGCGGCGGCGATCTTGACAGCGTCAACTTCTTCGCGTTTTTCGAGAATTGTGGTGATTCGGACGAGTGCCTTTTTCCTTCGCGTGACAACTTCCTCGAGTGCTTGGTCATCAATATCTTCGCCTGCTCCGTTGAGACCGGCGACCTTCCACATAAAGTAGTAATCAACGGCCTTCAAGACGTGGAGAGTGAGCTCTTCTATTAGTTCATCAGTAGCTACGCCGCGGCCTAAGAGGTCTAGCAGGATATCTATCGGTTCTGAGGATGGAGCAATGGCGAGAGGAGTTTCTAGTATCTCGACGCAATCCGTGATACCAGAAAGATGCTCCAATCTTCGAACAGTGTTGATAAGTTCAGTCAAACTTGCATCCGAGAACTTTGCGGTTGCTAAGTCCTTTCCATAGACGGCATTTCCAAGTGAGGTTACAGTTTCGTCTTTCAACTGGCCGAGCTTCAACTCCGTAACTTCTTCCAAATCCTCAAAGGTTTTAGCATGCCTTAGGGCGGCCGATGCTTCTTTTAGAACACCCTCGTCTGCATGTGTAAGGAACTGTCGGTTTATTTCATCCAATAGAGATGAGTATGCAGCACTCTGGCGGAGTTCTTGGAAGACATCTAAATTCATAAGCTGTTCGAGGCGGAGAACTGACGAGGCGGCATCTGGAACCGGTCCAAACTTCTTCAAAAGAAGTGGAATGAACGTCATCAAACTTCGCGAGACATTCTCCTTGTGTTTCTCCATCTCCTTGACAGTGCGCTAAAAGACAGGTTTGTCAGTTTTGCCTGGCTTGGGCTGCATGGGGTCTATGGACTTACTGGTTGGGGTTTCTTCTTGTTTGGTGGGTCAGGACCTTTGAAAATGCTTCCCGTAACACTTGCATTGAGCACCTGTAACAATATTACATCCTCCTTTGCATCTAGTGCAACCACCTTCTTGACCTGTTTGTCCACCTCATCGCCGTCACTTGCATCTTCACTTTCACTTCTACTGGCAGAGTGATCATACAGAAGGTATCGCGCTAATCCTTCCCAATCTCTAACCTCATCAAGAGCATCCCATAACACTGCACCAGCGAGCGAGAACCTACTGACAATCTCGTCGACCTTCATTACAATACCCCAGTTCTTCTCAGCTAGTAGATTCTGGGATGGACCATCATTATCCTCGCCAGCCTCGGCTTGATCATACGAAGCAAGGGCCTCGACCAAGCATTTGAGTTTGATCCACGATAGTGTTGGGCCTTCATACTCCTCATCGTCTTCATCGCCCAAAGCTTCTTGTACGACTTCATCTCCACCGAGTTCCTCCAGCTTCTCTTGGTATAGGTCATTGATGTTTTCCACAAAGAATGGAACGACGGCCCTTCGGACTTTCTGCTCCGAGTCGAATAACAAACGGCCGACAGTCTCGATGTCTTCGGGTTCCAAGTACCCGACCTCCCGAATTACGTCAAGGAGTTCAACAGTGGCGGCTCGAACGGCAGTATCCGCGTCGCGGGTCCCCATCTCCACAAGCCGCTCTCTAAAGCGTTCTGTGAAATGTCGTAAGCCTGCAACATGATCTTTCTTCCTGAAGAGCTTTATCAAGGCCCTCACGACTTCCAGCCGCGTTGCAGGTACGGTATCGGACAGAACCCAACCCAGATATCGGATGTATGAACCATCAAAGAACACTTCAGGAAGGATAGAGAGCCAGTTGCTGAGCTCTTGAATGCAATCGATCCGAATCTTGGAATCAATGTCGCGATATCGGTGAACAAAGACTGTATCGAATATATCCTTGATGACGTTTTCGATTGCTTCGCGTTTCTCTTCAGATTCCTTCAGCTTTTCAGATAATGCCTCAATTCGCGCGTCGTTCTGGGGAGTTTTCTTTTGTTCAGACTCCAATTGTCGGTTCGTGCTGCCGACTGTCCTACGGAGGTCTCTAGCGCTCTTGGAAAGATGCGAAACCATATCAAGTGCCAAAACAGTAGAGGTGTGCCGGAACTGTCGAAGAGTGCTTGAAGACATGGCGGTAATCCATACCTGCATGTTCTCCAGTAATGCGGGATCAGTAATAACCAAGTTTTGAGATACGACCGTAGCAATGAGGGCTTCGATGAAGGAAGAGAGATTTGGGCGAAATTTCCGAAAGGCTGGCTTCTTGGATGTAAGAGGGTATTCGGCGATTTGCTGGTTTGAGAATGCATCCTGAATCTGCGACAAGGTTGTTGAAGCTGAGTCTTGATCCTCAATATCGTAATTCGTTACTTCATTATCGCAACCGCAACACTAGCCTCATGTTAGTCCAGGTCTTTCGGGCTCTGGAATTGGTAAGCATGCCTTCAGTATAAAGTTAATCATCTCTTTCATTCCATCTGCATTATCCTTTTGATACTTTGCGATCCAGCCACTCGCAACATCGTCATGGGAGTCATTGTTTCCAAAAACCGCGCCTGTAAATACCCCAAGTCAGTATCCGTACTGAAATATATTGTACCTCTAGGAGTAGCATCATACCGTAGAGGTTGTTCACCATAGGCGTCACAGTTGGGTCTCCATTTGTAGCCCTCCCCTTCCCTTTTTTTCTTGGCTTCGGAGCAGCCTTCTTTCGTTCCTGAGCAAGCGCCGCCGGAGCTGCTTCACCAGTCACAGTTTTGACCTTCTTTGCTGCAGGTTTCCTTGCGGCCCCTCCGGCAGATCTTCCTCCGCGTCCTCGCCTAGCCCCGCCCCCGCGCGCAGCCCTCTTATTCTGTCTCCGGCGCTCCTTAAGCTCTTCCTCATCTGGCTCGCCATCACTCTCTTCTAGTTCCTCCTCGCTCGCACTTTCCTCATCCTCCTCGTCCTCATCTTCATCCTGCTCGTCATCATCTCCCTGTATTGTACCAGGCGACGTGCTTCCGCCCTTGTCAGCGTTATCTCCATCCCCATCGGCGGTATCGTCCTCCTCATTTGCGGCGCGCTTGCGTTTTGTTTTCCGTGTGCTTGCGGGCGGTGGAGAGTAAGTCTGGACCTTTTTTACGACTCGCGTTGAGCGGCGCCGGTTTCCGCCGGACGCGTCGGCGGCGGGTGTGGGGGACAAGGTCGCGTGCCGTGAGGGCGCATCGCCGTTTTCGTGGTCCGAGAGCGAGGATAAGGAGGATGTGTCGTCTATATCCATCGTTTTCGGGTGATGGTGGTTTGTTGCGCGTCGGTGGGTGGTGGTGTTAATGGGTGGTGTTTGGTGGGTTGTGAGGGTGGTGGGTGTTGATTTTGTTCGAGGTTGGAAGGGCGACGTGACATTGTGGGTTACAGCGATGATTCATAGCGGGCGTGTGTATCGCTACCTGACAACAGTTCGACTGGGCACGCAACATTATTAAGCATAGATGCTATTTGGATTCTTGAGAGTTTACGTGGTGCTATCTGGAGGCGAATTGAAGCTCATTGAAGCATGCCTATGCATTTTTTAATCGATACCATATCAAGTGTCACTGGCAATTTGGAGAATTTTTATTTTTAGTTTGTGCGGACCCTAGCTCAGATCACATCCGCAATTTGCAGAGTGTGAAAAGACGTTGGAAACTCGTCTCTCGGGTGGATTTCTGGCCAATTTGGAGAATTCAGTACGGTTTGTCTTTCGGGGTAGAAGGGAAAGTAGATTGTGCAATTTCACGTAGTCTACAGCAAGACTTAGGTACCTATGCTGTGTGGACGGTGAATGGATGTGAAGGCGCAGCAAGAATTCAGTTACATACCAACCCTCTCTCTTCCGATTATCGTCTCGAGATGTTGTCGTATATCACAGCGGAATCTGACGGTCTTATTCTGGGTTGGTGTTTCAAGCTTGACAATCAGAAACCTGGATCGAGTGCTCGTAAGTGACTCCGCGCCTCAATATCCGCTCTCCGGCATTAATCTATACATCTACGGTATTTACGCCCCATCTTCCCCACCACTCCTAAGTACTTATCGAAACCATCTCCCTATTTAGGAACATATTTGATCCCTGTCTGCGGACAATCCGACTTCGCCGTAGAAGCCGTTGGCTCGTACTTCCCGCCAATCGCCCTCCCTCTGACCCAATGGTAATACCATATCTCGTTCAGATTCTTCTTATTACACCCCACATACGGAACAGCCCCAAACGCACTCTGCAGGCACGACTTGATATCATCCAGCTTGTACGTTTTAGTGAGCGAGGGAGTAATGCCACACGCACTCAACCACTATTCCACCATTAGATCTTACTCATTACACGGAAATCTCATGAAACCTACAGCATAGGAGTCCCGCTTCTTATGCAGATCGACTGCCTGCTGCATATAATCCACCAATTCCTTCCCGTGCGTGTACTCCGCACCATAGCACGAAGGCTCCAGCGTCGACAGACAAGTCCCATGCTTTGCAAACTCATGTTGCCACAGATTCTCGTCGCCGTGATCGCCTTTCCAGTAGGTACGCATGTAATTGAGGAGGGCCGTCTGATTATAGTCCTCGAGGATCTGTGCGGGGTTCGGGTATTCGCGTGCTCGATCACAAGCGGACGAGAACGAGCCGTCACAGTTGTCTGGCCACAGGCCGTGGATCGTCCAGCTGTTGGCTGGCCCGCGAGCTGGGGAGTAGTCCCAGAACTGTGTTAGCACCACAAGGCCGCCGGGGTGCTCGGTGCAGCAGGTGTCGACATTCGTGGGGACATGACAGGAGAGGGTGTTAGGACAGCTATGGTCCTGGGCGGCGGTGAGGGCGGAGACGGTAAACAGAGCAAGAATGTGAAGGGGCGTCATGGCTTGATGCTAGAGGGAGAGGGAGAGGGAGAGGGAGAGGGAGAGGAGAAAGAGTTTTGTTTTATATTCACGATGCGTTATGCATTGCAGCTCAACTTGAGGGTCGAAGCTGACAGGCTGAGCTTCGTTCAGCTTATGTGCCTTATTGCTATCCGCCGTAATCTTGGATGGAACCGGGCATCTCCATCCGCAATCGAGCACGTTTCAAGGCGGTAGTGATCCCATTGGCCGTACATGGGAATCATCGTATGCGGATCGGGAGGAGGTCACAGGATGTTCTGTGTAGTCACTCAGTATACTGGTTGGTGGTGGCGTTGAGATTTGAGGGAACGGAGAATTCCATCAGCCCTGTTTTGTCTCATTGTTCCACCGAAATTAAAGTGCCTGACCGCGTTCCACTGGTGAGATGAAAAAACGGCCGCATTTGCTGGGGAGCTGCGATTGGTTATCGCTCATCGACAAATGAAAATGGATTCCGCCCCCGTTCCAGACTTGTGATTTCGGCGTGGAGATCGTTCGGTTCACGAACCAAAGGAACTTCTATAACTCATTCAGTTATTGCTTCATCTATTTCCGTGGGCACAAGGCTTAGAAAATACAAGGCATAAGTGCGCGCAACGATGACGTCTCTTGAGACATATATTATGACTCACGTACACGTAAATATCAGCAGGTACCAATGCGAGCAGGCGGGTGTAAGTTCTCGGTGGCAAATCCAAACGCTGGTGTGACAACTGGTCGGCCCGAGTACCAGAAGCGGATCTTTGGGAGCAGGATTGGATACTTCTCCGCCTTGTAAAGATTGGGGCACTTCGGCCCCGCCTTGGCCCCGCTTTTTGTGTATCTCGAAACCCCTGCTTCTGTGTGCGCTCTTGCGCTCCCGGCACAAAACCAATTCTCAGTGGGACATTACGGGTTGTCTTCTGTGCACTCATCAAGGTCAATTGAGTCTCAAACCTCTCGACATGAAACCAGATTATCGTAAGTACCGTCCTGTTAAGCCAAGGGCTGGATGAATGCATTATTGCTGAGTGTCTAAGGAGATCATATTAAATTAGACTAGAGCTAAATCAACTTATCTCCAGAATGTTGGTTTTTTTTTGTAGAACCTCGAAAATGTCAAGAAACCCTGACCTGACAGAGTTGCCGAAGAAAAAAAGACGTCCGGCAAGCTAGTAGCATACACCAAGAATTGCCCTGATTCCAAAAGTATACGGTATAACAATTCCTAACAAGAAAGCCAACAAACCAGAAATAGCCCAACAAGCTATTGATCATCACCAATCGACTCCTTCACCTCTCGTACCCTTCCCATCGTCATTTCCAGCACTAGCATATTTATAGTGCCCCCTTCCGCTTTCTCCAGAGTCTTAAATGTCTCCATCCTCTTCCTTACCGGTTCCAAAAACCTCCCCTCAACCTTCTCCGCAAATCCCGTCTCAACAACGCCTAACCGCAGCCTCAAATCCTCATTCAGCAGCAACAGTAAGTAAAGATTCAAGGTTGCCGCAAAGCGTGGATGAATCTCTTTAAACTTATCCCACGCCTTGTCGTCTCCTCCCTCCAGCGTGGTCTCCAGGTCTGGAAACAATACGTCAAAAATCTCGGTCAGGCACAGTCTGGTTCCAAATATTGAGTTCGGTGTGCTGGGGGATGAAGCTCCCTCCTTGGCAATTGGTGTTGTAGCATGGATAATTTCGTCTTTCAAGACACCCACAACCGCTGCTTTGACGCTTTCGAATGGACAGTGTTCCAGGGTGTCTCTAACATACGCCAGTCTTATAGCCTCGTCCGGGTGTGCGCGCAGACACCGTGCCACATGAGAATTTGCCAGGAATCTGCACTGTGGACTCGAAGTATTTGTAGAGATGACAGAGAAGACCTGAAGGTAGATGAAAAAGCCTTCTGTTAATTCTGGGATGTCGCCTAGGCCGCCGGTGTGGAGTGCTAGCATTCCAAGGAATAGAATCGCATCAATGACAGCGGGTTGGGATTGCCCGGGACCGTAGATCATGAAGGCTTCTGTAATGGCGGAGTGTTCAGGATAGATCTTGAAGGCAGGTGTCTCTGAGATACCCGAAGCTAGATGGTTGGCGAGGAGGAAGAGCGCGCCGTGTTTGGATAAAGGTACATCTTCGGCGGCCTTCGGTGCTGGTATGTCCGATTCGTCGTCCTCGTCGTCCGAGTGAGTATCTACACATCATTAGAAGCTTTCCCTTCTGGCATCCTCGTGGAGAAAAAATACCAGCTCCAGCCCGACATAAGTACAACAATTCTTCGGTTTTGACACCTAGTCTTTCGCAGATGAAAGAAACCTCATCCACCACTGCTTTGATATTTTTGTGCGTAGCCCTTTTCGCTCGCTCTTCATCAATGAGCGTTCGTCCACCAGGAACTTTGCTCTTGTCTGGGCGCAAGACTAGTTCGTCGTATTTTCCAGCCCATCCAATCTCCAATCCTCTTTCGTCGATATCGTCAAAACCACCGAATTCGGGGTGTGAATGGCTATGACCTTCATGTTCGATTGGCGGACTCTGCGATACAGCGGGCCGCCGAGTGCGTAGAAGATATCCGCTCAACACATGGGAGAGAAATGATGCTATCAGACGTGCCTGTAGTTGGTCCTCTGGGTCATCCTGCTCCGACTCCTGGTCAGTTGTTACAAGACTGGCACCAGTGCTCACCCTTGGTGGCAGAGGTGGCCGCTCAAACGAGCTCGGTCGCCGACCCTGTTGTAGCTGTGGTCGAACAACTTTCAAAAACGCCAACAGTCGCTCGACGATACCCGTCACTGCACTGCTTTCCACCGTCTCTACCGCATTCGTAAATGCTATTAGAAGCGTCGATAGCTCTGTCGAGAGGAACTTTGATGGGAATTTTGCCGATATTCTAGGGTGTACTGTGCAAAGCGCTGACAGCAAGTTGTTGAATCTATTCAGCGCATGCTTCGCAAACACCGTAGAGTTCTTCTTTTCGCTGTACTTTGATGTAATTATTGGCCCGTCTTCGTCTCCAGAATGCTCTGCCTCTTCGTCATCTTCGTCTTCGTCTTCCGAATCCGTGCTCGGGCTCCAAGCTAGAGATGAGAGCCCCTGAAGAACTTTGATGTAGACCTCTCGCGGGTTACCGTTTCTGGCGGCTGAATCAATCAGAGATTCTGCGATTTCGACCGTTTTCGGGAGAGGTGAGTCGAGGTAAGGTAGAAGGACAATGATAAGATCCCATGCGATAGATCGAGCCAGGTCTTCCTGCGATGAAGGGAATTCCCCTGGTCAGCAGCAGTTGGAAGCAGCACGTAAGCGTTTCGTACATGAGATGCCAGGACGCCTTCCAGGGCCTGTAGAAACTCGTATTGGTCTTCGGGGGTGAGCTCCTCTAAAGACCAATTGATGTGAACGTCAAGAATCACTGAGTAGTCGATGAATTCGTCGGACTAGAAAAGTTCAACTCAATCAGCACACGCTAGCGACGACGTCATAGTATCGCGGTTGGGGTGGGTAGCGAAACAGCTCACCGAGAGCTCGTCGGCGGCCTCGGTGATGGAAGCGATTGCCTTGTCAAGAGTTACTGCTTCCTTCGACATGATGTATCGATTATTTGCGTAGACAGTGGTTTTGATAGAAAGAAAGGAAAAAAGGCTCTAAGTTGATCTCAGACCAGTTTCCCTCTGCCCCTCTGCACCCAAGCAGGTTATATTCTCTCTCTTTGGCGAGGTGTCACAATAACCCCGCAACCCCGCAACAAGCAAGTAACGTGTTGGCATGAGCATCCCCGGCGAAGGACACATCTGTGCCCGTCTGCTACCTCCATCCCGTCTCGTCCTCCCCTCTCTCTCCTTCCAGTATCCGCTCAAGCTCATCTCCTCCTCCGTCCCCTCCTCGAAATGTCTAACCGTGTTTATCCTTTCCTATGGCGGTGGCCTCGTCTCCAACGATAAGATTAACCTCACAGTGATCGTCGAAGACTCGGCAAAGCTCTGCCTATTAACGCAAGGTAGTCCGTGCCCGCGCGCGCCATCGATCACCATTCTCACCGAACCGCAAAGGCAGCACCAAGATTTTCAAGCTCAAGTCACCCGAGCACCTCACCACTCAAGTCCTCACCTGCACTCTGCACCCGAACGCTTCGCTCCTTCTACTATCAGACCCGATACAACCATTCGCAGACTCCGCGTATAAACAGCATCAGATCTTTCATCTTCCGGCAGACGACTCGGCTTCGTTGATAGTGCTAGATTGGGTTTCGGAAGGTCGATCCGCGCGGAATGAGCACTGGGACTTCGCCTCTTTTGTTTCCAGGAACGAATTCTTCATCCCCCGCGCTTCCAACGGATCCAAGCGATTATTACTACGGGATGCGCTTATACTTGAGCGAGAAACGGATAATGCGGAAGGGCTGAAACGACGGATGGAAGGGCTCACGGTGTTTGCGACGCTGATGATCCACGGGCCCAGGTTTACGAAATTGACGAATTGTATACTTCAGAGATTCAGGGATGAGCCTAGGATTGGAGGAAGGAATTTCGACAATAGAGGCGATTTCAAGAAGGATGAGAGCAGGAAGGGAAGCGTTATATGGACGGCGGCCAATGTACGAGGGTTCGTGTTAATCAAAGTTAGCGGGAAGGAGCTCGAGCATGTGAGAACGTTCCTGAGGGACTTGTTGCTCAGTGGTGAGGAGAATGAGATTCTGGCAGAGTTTGGAGAGGGTGCACTTCTGTGTCTGCAGTGACAAGTTTATAATCTTATAAGAGCTACAGGACATGCATCTTACGGAAACTGCTTCCTCTGTGCTCTTGATCCTTTTGCATGAGCAACTACCCTTACGGCGAGTTTCTTGCTTGAGCTGTATCTCGCTCCAGGAACGTGTCTTCCGTCATCTGAGAACCGTAGACCTCATCCCATGTGTTACACATTCGGGTTAGACATCTAGCGCGATATGTGTGAGCCAACCGTAATAAAAGGGTAAACGAGGTTTACTGACCCTCGTGTCCCTATATCTCGAATTTCTCAATTTTCTCCATCTCCGATCCACCGGCCCCCGTGCTGAGTAAAGAATCGTCGCAGCGCGGCAGATTGCCACTCCGTGGCCCGTATATGCTAATGACCGCATCTGCATATGATTTGCCTATGTGTTGGGTCGCTAGAGGGAGATGTGGTGCTTAGTTCTGGTGCTAGTTGATTTGTTGCAAGAAGCTAGCCAATTTGGAGTCCGATTCGGTACAGAAGGAGTTGAGCTAGTACTGAACTGCTAACGAGACGGTGCTGCTACTTGGCTTGCTAGCTGGCTGATTGGGGGGGGGATTCCCATGGGTCTCTGGTAGTTCTAAGTGAAGGGTATCCTATCCTGCCGAGGCGCGGACAGTATCAATGAAGTCGGACTCGGCAGTGCCGGGTTTCATCTTGCCGCTTGAAGATGAGGAAATCTCAACAGGGTGGTCGAAGAATCTTCCTGGATCTCATCAGAATTTACTCTACCCAAGCTAAGTATTCCGGTGAAGTACGGACGTCAATAGAGACTTTGGTCCTCACCAAGCCATCGATGAGGCGGTATATACTTAGTAACCTTGGTCTTTATTCCGTGAAGAAATTGTTTGCTGCTACTCGGAACAGCTGGCCAGTTGAACGGGAGTCTCTGTAGGGTGAGTTAATAGTCGCGGTAGGGGTAGAAGAATTCCCATCTCATCTTGATTGGTAACAGCTGAAGCTTTGTGGTTAGATGGGCAACAGCAAGCACTGCCGCGTCGTCTATTAATGATAATTTGTTGACATTGACCTGGTTAACCACCCCCTGCAGATAGCCTGCATGTGATAGATGTCTGTAACAGACGTCATCGTCGCCAGAATTGGTTCGAGCAGTCCTGGAATGTGGAGAAGCGATGGGTATGCTGCTGAACTTTTAAGCGTTGTCGATGGTATGCTTGCCCTATCCACTATACAAGACAAGCAAATTTGCCTCCTGCTAGAACAGCGGTGGGTTGTGGTATTCGATTTCTTCTTGGAGAAGTATGATGGCGAATGGAGCGTCGAGTAGAATGCCCGCCATACTATCGGCTACTTGCCCAACCTTCTGAGAGATTAGTCCTGAGCTGTGCAGATATCTTCTCCGGCTGACTCGGTGGTGTCCTCAACAAGTTCGATGAGGTCGTTCCAGTTGGAGATACGAGATTACGGTTTGCAGGATCCCTCTGGTTTTGGATTGACTTCAACAGTAAGATCTAACTGCTTGCGAAATTTGTGTTGCCAGTGCAATATTCGAATCAGCTGCTGCAGCTGGTGGAGGTTTGGAATGGAGAGGATTGACTCCGCGAGCCCAATAAATTAAAGATTGTTGAAAAGACCCTGATATTCTTTGATACATCATCCAGTGTGAAAAGGATTCCACAATCATCTGCAATGGTCTTTCCTTCCTAGAAATCATTCACCATTTCCTGCTCCACAAACTGCTTGATCTAGCAAGTCATGAATACTCAAAATACTCCACCACTGTCAACCGCTCTGCTGAAATCAGGATGAGTACAATCATACAGGGAGGTCCAAGTTGTTTGTCTACCATGCAGATCCTGGGAGTTCTTTCCACATTGCAGACCATTTCCGTAGTCCATGCAAGAGGATTAGACAAAAATGTCCAAATAGAAACTAGTTTAGGTTCTGCAGGGGTTCTTGAGAATTCCAGTACCGTTGCACGTGATAATTTCCCAATTCGTTGGCGTGACTAGATCTCTGCTCGATTCGGGAACGCTTATTTGACTTAAGGATGAACCGCTAAGGAGTCATCCGAAAAGACTTCGATCAGACTCGTGACTCTCCCAACAGTCAAACTTTAGCCATCATCATCGTTAGAGATTACTTCTCCCGCCATGCGACATCGCCGCCGCCAGAACCAGGTTTTCACATGAGCAATCAAGTTGATGTTTTTTCCCTCCAGATTCTCTCCGCAAGACTGCAATTTTCGTCCCAGGCTTCGTTGTCGGCTTCGTGGGTCTTAAAAACATCCCAGGCGGCTGCGTGCAGAGTCTCTCGGGCGTTCCCCTTCCGCAACGTTGGTGTCGGATTCCTCAACGCTGTCACCGGCGATGTTGGACCGGGAGGGAGGTATAATCCTTGATTCTCTTCTGTGCATACTATGTAGATCCCGGTCTCGAGGAGGTTGGCAAGAGAGAACTGGGAGATGGTGGTAGGACCGTAACTACGGATAAAGTATGGGGGACCATTTTCCGGAGGTTGATGTCTGAAATGGGAAAGACATTGTTTGTGTGGAATAGGTTACAAAGAGTACCACTTTGGGAATCACCCACAAAGTCCCCAAGTTCAGAATTGGACCAGCTGGATCTAGATTCTCAGTTCCTAAAGACCAGCCCGGTGGTAGGTAGTTGTTGCTGTAATCATATTGCATTTGGCCACTTGTGGCAATGGGATCAATACATCACTACTGTCCCCACTGCTCCTAATACAAGTATCAGTCCAAGTCACAGCTTCTCTTCCCACTACCCTCATTCCCTAAAGAGCGCGTTGGATATGCGGATATGATAGTCAATGCACGGTTCGCGACTAGGCTTGGAAAAAGCAGTCGAACCACGGAACCAAGCGCAAAAATTGGACCCAAATGGTAAACCACAGAGTGTGTACCGACCGGTTATGTAGATCATTGCAAGTGTAACCAAGGAAGTGTTTGCAATCCCCTTGAAACTCGTCTAGGCGGTATCTGTTCATTCTCCGCACTGTGCGGACTTAACAGATTTGTGCCATAATAAGTAGTAGTAAGCCCATCTCTAGAATCACATTAGAATAATCTTGATCAGCTTCTTCCGAGAGGCTTGCACAGCACGGTAGATACCTACCTTCCACAGCTGTGCCTTTCCCCAGCAACCGCGGTGAAGTAGAGTCGGGTGATTCTGAGTGTGTAGATGATCTTTCACGACCTTGGCCGTTCATTTCTCTGCTCAGTGCACATGTTCCTCTACTTCAGCAGCTGCCACCCGGGATGTACTGAGCAAATAGCCTGCTAAACGCAAGTGGCAAAATACCCGCCTCACCGTAATCGTCTTCTCCAGCGTGAAGGCTAATATAGTCTTGCTCCTGGCATACTCACAGGAATGCTGAGTGCATGCGAAGTCGTCGTATATTTCCAAGTGAGTAATCGGATCGATTGGGCTTTCTGGAGGTTGCAAACCTTCGCCTGCACAGGAAAACAACTAGAAATTCATGAACTCCTCTAGATTGCGCTTGGTATAAGCTGCTATCTTGTGCTTAACTCTGATGTGGTTAATGAACTGTTTCAGAATGACGCCATGCTTGCAGTTGAGATTCTTGCAAATGATATTAAAACGTGGGTCTAGATGAACATTATTCATCCTCATCCTCATCCGTCACGTTATTGCTGTAATCCTGACCGAGCTTTCGGGAAAAGGGCAATAGCCTCTGGCGGTTTGATGTAATGCATATTGGTAATGGTAGCCGACGCCGAAGCAACGGAAGAAAGTGATTGCTCTTGATCCTTCAGCGCGACAACAGGGCAGTGACGTGCTCCGCTCAGAGTTGATCACTCTTCGTCACCAGAGATGAGATTGTCGTCCTCGTCGTTGACAATGAATTCCCGTAGTGAAGCTCCTTCGCTATCATTGTTTAGTCGGTAGTTGTGATTAGAATCCGAGTTATCGATAGTAGCACTGGAACCAACATGAAAGGCGACCCTAACATCAGAATCACTGGATTTTATCCCTCTCAGTAACTTGCTGTCGATGGTAGCAGGACTGTTGCAATATGGAGGGAACCATGTGCATCTAGAGACTATGGTATTGAGAAGGATTTCTGCCGCTCGGTCCAAGACATTTCTAATTTGCAAAGTTCCTAATAACTATGGGAATAGTTTTGTTGGTGTCAGCGTCTCGGATGATGCAGTTCTCGGTAGCAGTGATGACTTTCTTCCATTGATGGGGGCTGTCGGGGTAACTGAGAATAGGGCATGCCATCGGCTAACCTTCCAGTTCTCAATCTCTCATTCCATAACTCAGTGATTCCATGGGACTTGCTCAGTGATGTTTTAATGAGAGGCCACACAGTAGCAAGGTTTCCTTCAGTCTCTTTATCGGATAGACGATATAGCTTGGTTTCATGAGGTCCAGGTGTTTTGCAATCCAGTTGGAAGATGCTGCCTCGTCAAACTGTAGACCCAAAACAGATCATGGGGGAATTTTGCGGAATGGTCCATGTAATGTCTTCGAGGGCCCCGGACAGGCACTACAAGAGATGTTCCTGATGAGGGCCCGCGGATCCCGCAGCCCAGGGATCGACTTAATCACTACGCCAGAGCTGTATAAATGCCTTCAGCGGAGACTCTTCGAGAAGCTGTTTCAACGAAAAACCTGTGTATTCCACTGATGTTCCCAGAACCTTTTCTAGCTCCTCCCATACTCGAACCGATATAATCTTCGGGACCACCTGCTGTATGATCTCCGTAGGTCGTCTTTTTCCGCGCAATCTTTACGATGATCATGGTTATGAATTGCAAAGTCCAGGGGTTGGGTTGGTTGATACTTAAGCGCTGACTACCAGTCCAAAGTGTCATGTTAATAGCTGTAAATGTTTTTTGAGACATTTGGAGTCTCTGGAACCACTCAGGCTTGAACTGGGCGGAATGATATCAGGGTCAGAGAGCTCTTAAGGCACCGAAATAACACCAGGTTTACTAGGTTACAAAACACGCCCAGCAGTACATCATGATCAATTGAGCCTCGGAGCAGTGTGGAAGGCCATTTTGAAAAAGGTGATCGATTCCACTAAGAGGGCCAGTCTTCTCTTGTGGTTTATCCCTCTTCGGACCCTCTTCTTGTTGAACATGAGCCTGGTAGCGAGAAGAACAACCAAGTTTCGTTAGGGGTACAGCGAGTCCCCCTGAGATGTAAAGCTCTGGAAGGGTTAGTTATGTAGTATGGGATTTATACGGGAATGGCAAACCTCTTTTCGCCGTTTGATCACGGCATACCGGATCATCCATGACACTTGAAATCCATTGGATCTTATCAATGTTGTCCTAGAAGTCTACCCGGTTCCGCCTCATATACTTGTGTACCGACAACAGCCTTATCCTCAGTCAGCTCGGCTCCATCAGTTTGCAGCTAGCCACGCTTGCATGGCCTTACTTACCGGTTACCATGAAACGTCTCACATTCATCCCCAGGGATATGTTAAGACTTGATCTCGTCGTTCAGATCGATGCCTCTCGGCAGCTCTCAGCAGCGCGGCCGGACTTTGGATTGTCCGCCATACGATGGGACTCCATCGGTGCCATAGATCCGGCTTCTTTGGTTATGTGAAGGTAGTCGATGCAAACGCCGCTGCTCCATCGTCATTGAATGAGGCCTACGCATGCGCACCATTCTTCTCCTCAGCGTCTAAAATAGATCCAATGGCCGTCATAGAGGGGGTTTGGCCCCGCACGCTCTTCTGAATTTTCTGGAACTGTCGGCTTTCCTGCCACATTTCCATGAAGGATAGACCTTGGATATACGATGGAGTTCGCGCTTCATTCGACGTCTTTCTCCATTGCCGATTCGAGCGTGCGGTCCGCTAGGACACCGTTATTGGAGTAAACCCTCGTTTCTAACATACACAACGCACATAGGTTGACGAATAGTACCGGGAGTAGATGAGGCTAACTCTTCGCAACGGGTTCTTGCACTCGATGCGGCCTATTGGAACGACTGCGTATTCCGCACGGATATTGGGCTCTATGATCGCATTGGATGGGTGGACGTCGACATATTGAGACGGGCTGAGGGACGGTGGGACGAAAGCAGTTGATATTTTGTGGCTGGATCAAGTCCCAAATGATCGCCATCGATACCGCAGGTGGCCTTTTTAAAACCGCGCTGCACGACTTGTTGGGTTGCAGAAGCATTCGTATACCGTTGCCTCGTTGCCACACATTCCCATGGTTCGTGGTTGATTCGGAACACTGTCACTCTCGTATTCTAAATCTGAGATCACCGAAGGCGGTTCCATACCGGACCGCATTGCACGTTGTGGCTGGGAACGAGAGGAAGATAGTCTAAAGGATGGCGCTGTTTGCTTGCGAATGCGCTCTCGGCTCGGTGCCTGTCCCTGAGCTGGTTTCGTCTTTGCAGTTGATGCCGGATTCGACATTGCAACCGAAGCATATAGTTAGTATAGACATATAGGAAAGACATTGTTTGTGCGGAGTAGGTTACAAAGAGTACTACTTTGGGAATCATCCATAGAGTCCCCAAGTTCAAAATTGATCTGGTTAAATCTAGATACTTAGTTCCTAAAGACCAGCCTGATGGTGGGTAGTTGTTGTAGTAATCATATTGTATTCAGCCACTTGTGGCCATGGAATAAATACATCTCTACTGTCCCCACTGCTCCTGATACAAGTACCAGTCAAAGTCACAGCCTCCTTTCCCACTACCCTCATCCCCTAATGGCGGCGGGTGGTGAGTTGGTGCGGGTGGCGAGTTGGTGCGAGTGGCAGTCCGCTGATTTTGTTTGTTACAAAGATGTTGCATTCGGCCGCTTGCGTCCATAGGTGATTCGGTAATGGTGGTAGTAATGAGTACACTTTTCGTAGCGCCGGTCTTGTGAAGTGAAGTGTTCGTCGAACCGCCACACTTGTCGTTGCAATCCAGCATGAAATAGTACCATCCTTCGGCCTCATGAGTTGACGATCACCAATAGTCTTTCGCCATATATGTCCATTCACTCTCTGCTACCTCCACGTCTCCTTCGACCGGGGGTGTGCTCATTAACCGCGCCTTCCAGCATGTGGTTGCTCGAGACACGGTGTTGTTGCCTGTGGCGGCAATCAAGATAGGGGAGTTTGGCGATGTAGACGAACGGGTGGGCTGTGCCAATGCGACATAACCGGTGATGATGGCATGCTGGCGGTGTAGTTGGTTTAAGGCCGTGTGTAGAATAAACTATGTTGGGTGGACCCAGTTTGGCATTTCTTGCATACGATATACGAATTCCCGATTGAATGTGATGTCCAAATCGTTGCTTGGATTTCTTCGCATTCCCAGGTTGTTGTTGTTTATTCATACTGTATTCACTCTTACTAGAGTATGACAGGACCTAATACCCCCTCCGCCTCCGAGCGAGCCGGCTAGATGGCGGAGCTCCCATCGCATTCCCAGGTTATGAATTTTAACAGGTCAGTCCCACTTTCGGCAATACCAAAGAAGGGAAATCTTCAAGATGTGCAGTAGTGGCACCATGATGAGATCTAGCAGTGCTGCGAATATGGTCCAAATTCTTCAAATATTGTATGGGGTCGATTGCGAAGCAGACTCCAATCAATCACTGGAGAGGGCCGATGTCGAGAAAAAATTGATACACGGCAGTAACAGCATCATTATCTTGCCAGTAGGAGTTAGGCCGACACCGAACCCACACCACCAGGACAAGCCCGGGTATTGTAGCTCCCCGGTGCAGTAAAGACCACCAACGGCCCAATTCAGTTGAATCCAGTTCGCACTACCGGGTTTCCGCCGTTGAGCTACTCCTTATTGCGGACTTTGGACTGGCTGTAGGAACGCAACGGCTTTGGAGGGGTTCTATAAAAACTGCCCATTGCTCTACCAGTTTAGAAAATACCTGTCGTATTCAGGTTCTTCATAATCGTAGGCGGAGTCAAAAGTCTGGTGTATCAAGATCCGTCATTGCTCTGCTGTCAACTATTGCGCTGGTGGGGTTTGGTAGGGCGCAGTGGATTCGATGCGATGACTCCTTCGCCTTTCGAGTAAAGCTTTCTAATCGACGTGCAGTTACATCTCGATCTTTTGTGCTGGAGAAAGACGTTGGCCGCGGTTCGTCGCAGGAGTTGTCAGGCGCAACTTTCCCTGCCTTTCACCTCGACAGATTCCATGCACCCAGAGACGCTAGATGACGTGCGCCATATAAGTTATTGGCTGCGCTCCAGCCGATACCCTAATCCCTGGGCGACAATTGGAGCTGGCGGGTCATTCGGTAGTTTGTAAGTGGTGCCGTCGTCAAAGCCGGAAGGCGTTTGCACAGCCTTCGAGCTGAAGATCTGTGTAACTCGGTGTTTGGGTTGTAATCTTCATCGGGGCAAGTGAGAAGTCAAAAGTATTTCTCCAAGTTGGATGTAACTCGCGTACAACAACTTGGTCTTGCCCGTGGCGTTGGTCTTATAAAATTAAGTACTCATTGAGCTGGCGATGTAGTTGGCTGAAAGTTGTGTGGGTTGGAAGCGTGAAAGATGATGGGCTGGGGGCGCTAACCAATCGCTTGCACGTAGTGAGATATTTGCGTAAGAGTAAGTCTCTTACAGAGACCTGTGTTACCGAATCCACCAAGATTTAGTATGAGTTCAATGTAGATTCATCATGGAATCCAAGTTGAACTTCTCTGAGCGGCAGTTCCTTCCTATAATACGCATTGACGGACGTTATGGCCATTCGATTTATGGAGGTCCATCCGTCCAGTGTTTAGAAGTCGCCCCCATCGATTGCGGTATGCGCTCTTTCCAAAGTTGGCAGGCTCGCAGACAGAAGAAATCGTTAAGCCTTTCCTGAGGGATGCAGGACAGGCAGCGGAATTCTCGATTTGCGACGAGGAAGGAATAAGTGCACCGAGTAAATCGATAATCAGATACCAGTTCCAGGCCTGTTTATCGAATTCAACACCAGAAAGGTCTGGAGGTTCTGAGAATGTCAGTGCAGCTAGACCCGCGGAATGGGTGATCATACCAGAAGCAGATCCAGAGGTAATAGCTTGTGATCAGAGGCCGGAAGACAGAGCTGATACCAGTACTGATCCTGACCTGATCTTGATCCCGATCTTCTCGAGGGTGTAAGAAGATAAACTAGGTCGATTGTTGTTGATGTAGCCTGCGTTAGTGGAACAAGGCTGTAAAGTTCTACATGATACCGATTAACAGATCAAACTCTTCAAAACTCTGGCTCAACATACCGCGTTCTAACAGCCGTGGCAATGCCCAGCCCCAAAGGAGGGGCTGGTTCAGAATTGTTGTTTCAAGTAACACTAGTGGCTGAAGGTATATTTTTTGGAAGGTAAAGGGGAGGAAGGGATCATAATGGTGATGCAAATTCTGGGGCGAGACGAGGAAATATAGGGCCAGAGATTCATTGGGACCGCGGCAATGACAGCCGCGGAGACGACAGCCAATTTTGAATACTCCACAAACTTTCATAACTTCAAGCTGCAGTTCAAAAAACCGCTCAGATAACGTTCAGAGTTTTTATCGAGCCAACCCACATCATTCTTGCTGATAACATTGGAACTGGCCCTGAAACTCGGACGAGATTTTAATGATTGCAAAGGTTTCCCTCACTAAGTGGCCAAAACTACCCCCAAAACACGCAATCAAAACAGATTACGTCCAACACCCATCGCAGTTCTTGACACAAAAGGCCGTAAGCTGCAATATCAAAAAAACTGTCGTTTGCTTTTAGGGTTGTTGCGAGTGAGATCGTATGCAATCGATATTCAAAAACCCTTGTAGAGGAAGGTTGTACCCCCGCTTCAACTAACTTTTGTGGCATCTGCCGAGGTTCCTGGAATAGAGAATCGGGCGGACAACCGGGTCGGTCTCGAAAGTCAGTGGACTGAGCCAAAATACCGATCAGCAACTGGAAGTTTATTGAGCTGTCTCACTGGTAGAGACGGTGGTCCGTCCGACTCTCCACCGGCGTCCCGATTCTGGAGGTACTACGGTTTTCAGAGAAACCTTCATTTTTTTCTTGGATTCCCCTTCCTCAAATGGTATGCAAGACCATATCTGAATTGCCGGTATTACGTACTTGGAAATGTAGGAATATCGCAGCGGCAAACGCCCATGCATGGGTCGAGATGGCCATGTGGCATGCAATATCTGGAAGTTTTGCTACCCAGTTTGTGCCTTGTGGGGTAGTAGTGGGGCAAAAATCTTTGAGTTTTGCAGGCTTGCATGAAGTAGAAAGTTTGGTGGTACGTAATTGCTCCTTGCGGGGTAAATGCGGGGCATCTCGCACTTCCTATCAAAGAATTGGAAGGTGTCACGCCACTTTATGATTGATGCTGCTTGTAATATACAATGGTGCCACACCAAGCGAGAAACACCAGTACTCCCAAGAAAGAGGTATTGATACGCTAGATTGAGTTTCAAGAGCGTGACGTTAGGGAAACATCTAGTCTGGGCTTCTCGTTTACTGGTGCATTGACAGGCTGGGAATTATATTGTGCGAGTGACTAGATATGTTCTGTATCTATGAGACCTCTTGGCATCTTCCCTCCAAATCCCAAAAAAATAACGCCAACGAGCTTTCGTATTATATCCTTGTCTTAATGGCCTCATAGCCCGTTGCTAGCCCATGAGGGATTTGCCCAGGTTCGGAAACAGGTGACATGAAGATTTTCCAGTCTCGGACACCGAGGCTAAGGATTCTGCAAGATTGACTATGAAGGATGCTAGACCGAGACTCGTTCACAGCAATCTGCAAGGCATCGACGAGAAGGTTCCTTCCCTTCGTTGCGACTGCAATTCAAACAGTTCGCGTGTCCCTGGAGTTGGACATTTGCTTAAGAGGTAGTCCAAGAGGTAGTCTATCTCCCTCCACTATACTTGATCTACCTTCGCGAGTCCTGATTCGATTCCAGCAAACGAGGGCCAGAAAGTGCACTTTGTGAACTCTATTCAACGTGCCATCCCCATTTCCATATGTACCCCGGCAATAAGTGCACATCTTAATTATAGCTCGATGGAACTTTTCTTTTAGGCCTAATCTTCTGCTCTGTCCATATTAGTTCATACTCCTTCCAGTCTGTAATACAGGGAGAGGACTTAGTTGATATTCTGGCGCTGAGTAAAATTGTATCGAGGTTCTTCAAGTTTCGAAGACCCCAAGTGCGCCGGATACGAATGTCAATCTCCCGCTTTTAGCGAGAGCTTGGCATCTTCAAGTATAACACTGTCTGTGCTTTTAGATCAACCATTCTGGGTGATTCAGGTTCAAAGGCAAGTTTGCCTCATTATTGTTTTGCAGTACCTTATGCGCCTTTGTCGCTAAAGAGCGTAAATATCGATGGTTTCTCTCACTGGATGTTAACCCAAATGCTGACGAATAGCCCAGTTTTATCATGTGTCTTTCCGGATTTTCGCGGTGACTAGTACAGTAGTAATGCCTGCGGTGTTCGGTGCAGACTTAACGTTATTTCAGTACTGACAACCTTGGTTTTTGATCCTGAACAGAGCTCTTCCCGGAACTATACTCGGTAGTCTCGAACGTAAAATGCTGTAGTGTCTTGACAAGAGTGGTCATTAAGAGGTAAAGGGACCACCTTTTCGGCCGTAATGAATTTCGGACCGTATTTTTGGAGAGATTTAAACATTTGCAGGACCAGTAGTCGCACAACAACCAACGCTTTCTAGAGATGGGTACAGGGCAGATTGCGGTTTTCCTCAACAAAGACTCTATTTTCTTCTGCCCAAAAATCAAACCTTCCAACAGCGATCCATAATGTTGAAGGGTGAGACTATGCTGTTCCAGGACATGGCCTTGACTGCTCGTTTTGTCCTTGCCGATCTTGAGAGAACAGCCAGACACAGTGTAAGTAACCCAAAGTCCAACAGTAACGGTGCCGGTCGACGTAATGAGAGCGCCTATGTGTGCAAAACCCGGAGGAGAGTTCTGAATCCTATGGCCGGTTTGTTCGAAGAAGAGAAAGGAGTAAAGAGCAAAATGAGAGTGAGGGTGACATACCCTTGGCCATGCAAGCGGTCATACCGACCCCCGGCTACTCCCCCGGCTATCTATAGATCCATTGTTAAAGCCTGGATATCTGCCGAGTTGTTCTGGTATCGAGAGAATTAGACGGCGTTGGGTCTGTTAGGGTTATACTGGACGAAGCAACCCGAGAGACGCGAAGTGCAGTCGAGTCAGTGCAAAATTATGGGCCCATGGTGCCAATTGAGCGTTGTAGTTCAAATCCAACCGAACTTAATGCCGTCTTTTATATTGGATTTATACGGCATTTTGCCACATATATCTATACTATACAAATATCTATAGATGCTTTACCTTTAGCTGAGAAATGATGGATACTTATGGTTATTTAGTAAATTAGTAAATATACAATTAGGGACCGTGGGCCCTCAGTAAATCTAAGTGAGAATTCCCACTCTTTACCGCCCAGCTGCTAGTATATATACAGTCAATCACGCCCTTTATTGGCTAAATCGGTGAGAATCCTCGAACGTGAATTTTGTATTTGCTGGGGGCCTACGGTCTCTGTAGAGGTATGCCGCCGCCACTACTCCTTCTGCAAGCAGCTGCAGGGACTGGTTCGGTAATCCACATCTGCAATAATCTGTAGACCGGCAACCGGCGAGATGAGGATTTAGCCGGCGTGGTCAATATCTGACCACTGTCATGCAGGGTGGAGAGCAAAGCAGTTCGAACCGTAAGGCGGAAGGCAGAAAGGAACAAAGAGGAACGAATCAGGTCTTGTTGATCGTGGTCGTAATGTCTTTATCGTAGTCCCCTTTTGTTTATTCAATCATGATCATGGGTTGAAGGTGAACCCATTTTATGGTCCCTCTTTGCAAGCTTCGAGATTTAATAGCATGGAATCATTACAAGCAACTTTGCCTGCACAATAGAAGTCTTCGAGCTTGAGGTGATATAATTAGCTATTGGATCGCGATGTTCGATCGCGATTTCGATCGTTCTCATTCGATGTTGCGATGCGCTTGATGCTGGGTCTAGCATATAGTCACGTCATAGCCGGGGGCGAGTATCCCTCTAAGCTCTAACCCCGCCCATTCTAGGAGCAACCGAACGCAAGCAGCCAAGAACAACGTTTCCTTCCCATAAATTCGGCCCGCCATTTACTAAGTGCTTTTCGATCTCGATTGTATTCGCCCAAAACAACAACAGACAAATCACTACTAGACATGGGAAAAGACAAGTACCGTTCCTCGTCGCGATCTCCGGACCGCCGCTATCAGCACCGTGGTTCAGATAGTGCGGGTGAAGAACCAAGCCGCAGAGAGCACAAGGAGTCTCACAAGTATCGCAACCAATCCGAGGAAGAACGAAGCGACGATGAGTATGATAAAAAGAAGGAGCGCAAAAGACGTGAGAAGGAATTGAAAAAACGGGAGAAAGAGAAGGAGAGACGCAGAGAGCGGGAAGGGGATTACGGGGAAGTGCAACAGCAATATGCCAGTCATGGTGGGGAGCGCGGAACCTCTGGATATGGCTATGGAGGACCGGGGGAATACCGACCTCAAGCCCCTTCTAGATACGACGGCGCATATCGGGGTGACGGTCAATACTACCCACCTCCTCCGAGTAGTGGATATGGCGTGGGTGGCCAACAACACTCTACGCCGCCGCCGCCGCCGCCACAATCTTATAACCAGGCTCCACCGCAACCTTATGGCGCCGGGGGAGAGTATCAGAGGCGAGAAGAGTATGCTTATAACCAACCAGTACCTTCTGCACAGTACGGTGGTCCACCGCCTGGTCCACCGCCTGATGTTTATAGTCCTCCACCAAACACATATAGATACCAACCTCCTCCGCCTCCTCAACCACACCAATTTTATAGTGGACATGGAGTGTATCAAAGTCAATACCAACCGCCTCACGGTTCTTTTCAGTCTCAAGGGAGTTACCAGGGTCAGTACCAACAGCCTCCCAGCACTGTCCCACCCCAGGGCAGCTATCAAAGCGAGTATAAACCTCCAAGTCCGCCTACTGGCCCGCCACCATCTACATATAGCGGAGGAGGAAGCAATCTTGGCTTTTCCTCACGTCCTCAATATTCTACAGCTGGCGCTCCTAGCAGTAGATACAAACCACAGGCACACTCATCCGCACAGGATCATGGCGAGGGGACAGGATCTACATACTTCTCTGGCACGCCCACACAAACAACATCCGGGCAAGGTGGAAGCGTGCTGGACACGTTTACGAAGGGACTCAGCTCTTCAATTCACAATTATGCTAGAACTCTGTTCCCAGCCACCAGCACCTATTCACCTGCTGGCATAGTTGCCCCAGAAGCAAAGACTGGGAACAGATTTGAAAGTTTCGCTCCCATTCGCAACGGAAATGGAGCCAAGTGGTATGTTGACGGCAAGGACTACATGTACGCGGTATCGATGGCGCTGGAGAAAGCTCGTGAAACTATCTGGATTCTGGACTGTATGTGGTCATTATATGATAGCTTGGGTATGATAGCTGACCTTAGTCAGGGTGGCTGAGCCCTGAGCTGTACTTGCGGCGACCCCCCAAACTAAACGAGCAGTATCGATTGGACAGAATGCTGCAAGCTGCGGCCGCAAGAGGGGTGCGTATCAATGTCATTGTCTACAAAGAAGTTACACAGGCTCTCTCACGTAAGTTCTTAACTTTTATGTCGACCTGTATATCATCTCTGATACCTGTTTCTTCTTCTCCCGCACTCGATGCACTTTCAACTTTGGCCACTGGGTCCGCTCCATTTGTCTTTTCGTGGCTTGAAAGATAGGACCCTAATTTTCCGGGGCTTTACGCTCGTGGCTGTGTCTCTACAGTTGATTCGCATCATACCAAGCATGCTCTCGAAGACTTGCACCCCAGTATATGTGTATTTAGACATCCGGATCATTTGCCAGATCGTGATAACGTTATCCGTGACACCTGGACGAAGTTAAAAAGTGGCAATTATCGGGTTGGCGATGGTCTTAAGGGGTACGTTTTCTAGGTGGTATAACCCCAAAGTTGTTGCTTATAAAACTAGGATTTATGGCTTTAAAGATGATATCACCTTGTACTTTGCGCATCACGAAAAATTGTGTCTGATTGACGATGAGATTGCCTTTATGGGTGGTCTGGACTTGTGTTTTGGGAGGGTATAATTTGCCCTGCCCCCCTGACCCGGACTTTGCTGAAGCGGCGACTGCTTAGTTTGACACAAATGAACACCCCATCGCCGATGCTCATCCTAGTGATCTAAATGCGATTATCTTCCCTGGACAAGATTACAATAATGGTACCATTTTGCCTTCTCTTTTAGCCGAATTTTGCTAAAGCAGCAATTGTTTAGCCCGCTTCCTTGATTTCCAACATGTCGACAAATGGGAGGACAACACAGTTTCTCGTCTAGAAATTTCCAGAATGGGTTGGTCGGATGTTGCTATGTCTCTGATGGGCCCCGCGGTGGAGGACCTAAAGGCGCACTTTATTCAGCGGTGGAACTTCATTTACAAAGTTAAATACGACGCCCGCCAAGTTCCACGATATTCCCCCTTGGACGAATCGTTTTTCAGAGGCGGTCATGGCTATCATCGCCGTCATCTCAAAGAAAAGGTTAAGCAACATTTACAAGAGGGAGACTATAATGACTACCCGCAGGAGGAGTATGAGAGACGTCCAGAACCTGAGGGAGTCCGTCTGCAGATTTGCCGTTCTATCAGCAAGTGGTCTCATGGAACAGTTGAGACAGAACATTCCATTGCCAACGCATACATCGAGATTATATCTGCCGCCAAACACTTCGTGTACATAGAGAACCAGTTCTTTATCACCGCAACGGACCCCAACCAAAAGCCAATCTTGAATATGATCGGGCGGGCAATTGTCGATCGAATTATACGAGCACGCAATGACGCCGAACGCTTCAGGATCGTAGTTGTTATTCCGGCAGTTCCAGGGTTTGCAGGAGATTTGCGAGGTGATGCTGCTCTAGGCACTCGTGCAATCATAGAATTTCAGCAAAGATCGTAGGTAACCTTGAGCGGGAGGTGCAATTGATTCCTGCTAAATGGTAGTGCCTACATAGAATCAACCGAGACCGCGGATACTCGATTATGGAACAAATCGAAAAGGCTGGAATTGACCCGAAGCAATACATCCGTTTCTACAATCTTCGCTCATACGACCGCATCAACTTCGCCGGTGCAGAGGCTGGAAAAGAGACCTCCGGTGTCAATTACGAGAGCGCAGCTCGGGCCCATGACGAAGCAGTGGGTGGTGGCGTTGGTTACGGTCAGCATGGTACAGGAGCGTATGGATCCGCGATCAGAGGAGATGAGTATGAACGCTATCAACTCCATGCACCAAAGCTTGGGTCTGGTGGACAATGGGATTCTGTCGCTAAGTGTGTGATGTTGGGTGGCGGGGACATTCGCCAAGTACCATGGGACGGGGACCCAGACCGAGAGATTGAAGCCCTCGTGAGTGAAGAGCTATATGTCCACTCGAAGGTACCTTCTCTACCACACACCGGTCCGGCAAAACAAATTGACAAGTCTCTCCTTAATAGCTCATGATTGCAGATGACCGCATTGTCCTCATGGGCTCTGCAAATCTCAATGACAGGTCAGAATTAGGTGATAGGGACTCAGAGATTGCATGCATCATCGAAGATCCCACGCCCTTGCCGTCCCGCATGAACGGCCACCACTTCACCGCCTCCCACTTCGCCGCAACGCTCCGCCGCCAGATATTCAGAAAACACCTTGGTCTCATCCCCGCACAGAACTTCGATACGGTAGACGAGAATATGCAGCCAATCCCAGTCCCCAATATTTACGACTTTGATTCTCCCGAAGACCGTCTGGTCGAAGATCCACTATCCGATGGGTTCTGGAATTTCTGGAACCAAACTGCTCGGGTTAATACAGTATGAAAAATCTACATTTTCTACATTTACATCCCATACTAACGCGTGAATCACGCAGGATGTGTTTGCAAAGGTTTTCCATGCGGTGCCTCACGATTCGGTTACAAGCTGGAAGAAGTATGACGAGTATTGGGGAAAGCACTTTGCCGTGCCCAAGAATAAGGAGAAGAAGGAAGGACAACCGGAGCCGCAGGCCGTCGAAAAGTGGGGGCATGTGGTGAGGAGTGAGTTCTCGCCTGGGGCCCAGGGTGCCAGAGAGGTGAAGGAGATTCTTAGTGCTGTGAGGGGGATGTTGGTGGAGATGCCGTTGGACTTTTTGAAGGAGGAGGATGTGGCAAAGGAGGGGCTTGGATTGAATGCATTCACTGAGACGCTTTATACATGAGGGGCAGCGATGAGGGCGGATATTTTGGGCTTTGTTTTGGGCTAGCACATATAAATGGATACAGTCGGGCAGACTAGAATGGACATTAACGTACAGTTCTATTGAATATTTACAACGCACTATTGATAGATGAGTGATCGCCCCACTCGTTATCCTACTCCCAGTTAAATAAATGATTTTGCTTACCTTCTTTAATCCATAACACAGTCATCATCAATCCCCAATCCTCAGACTCCCCCTTAATCCTCAATTTTTAACAACACGGTCTTTAGCCATTGTCCCCTCATCGTGCCAGTGGTGGTGGCGTTGTCCCCAGCTGCGTCCTCTTGTGCCGTCGCTGTGACATACGCCGCGGCCGCGAGCTGTTGATACTTCCCGGCTAGCTCAACCAGTTGTCGCTCCCCGTCCGCCATGAACTCAGCAATCAATTGGTCCATATCCGCTTCATACTTCATCGCGGTCCGCCGCTTTCCCTGTCGCCGCAGGTTATCTGTTACCATTCGAGTTTCCGAACGGTAAAGAGCGGCACGCTTGTCGCGGAACTCTGCGGATATGGAGAGTGCGTGCTGGGCGGCTTGTAGGATGGCTTGGGAGATGATGTCCCCGCGGGAGGGTTTCTTAGAGGAGGAGGTGGGGGTGGTGGTTGAGATGGCTGGTGTGGCGGAGGAGGAAGTTGTGGCCCGTGACGAGACCGGAGTGGTGGTGGTGGTGGCGGTTGAAGAAGCAGACTTTGGTTTGGGTTTGGGTTTTGATTTCGAGCTGCTCCTATTGCGGACTTTGGACTTGCGGATTCTGCCCTTGGTGCCAGTAGAAGGAAGCCCCTTGCTAGTAGAAGAAGAAGGAGAAGAAGAAGGAGGAGAAGAAGGAGAGGAAGGAGAGGAAGGAGAGGAAGAAGGAGAAGAAGAAGGAGAAGAAAGAGTGCCTGTTGCTCGCCGAGTTTGTGGACGGCCCATGACTACTATATTGCAATTCGAAAATTTGTGGGTTGTTTGGGAGGAACTATATTAAGCAGTTCAGCAAAAAGGCTTCTTATTTCTCAGGCTTAGGGAACACACTTACACTTTTTGAGCTTTGAGCCAATTGCAATCTCAAGTTCGATTTGGTGATGGCATTCTAACTTAGCAAGTAGGGAAATGCCGCTTTATGTAAGGTGAATTGCGCAAGTCTCCCTTTTTGCCGTTCGATTCCCGCTCCCGCCACCTGCACAACAGAAAAGCTGGAGTCCATTGGCCGGAACTCTCTTCCACCCATTCCCCAATCCCAACGAGGGGACGTCAAGCACAACTGATGGATCTTGTATCACAAGTGCAGCCAGCCGCAGCCCCAAAACAAACGGCCGGTGGGCTGCATCCCAGCCAGTAGAGTGCCTTCAGTCTGTCTGAGGCTTATGCACGTCTTCGCCGCACTGCAGAGACCAACCAAAATAGATCCCCATACACCAGTGTCATGTTAAAGACCTGTCAAACCCAACCTCGTGGCGGAAGGACCGCTCGGCATAACTAGCCTCCACGAAACCCTAATTGGTTCGCTACCAGTGGGTAGTTGGGTCGATATCAAAACGACGAACGGTCAGAAAACCAACACATCACATCAACATTACACCGTCTTCTGCAGTCCCCAAACGGATATCGCGAGATTCACGATTTAGCACAATACCTATGCCCGAAGTGCAAACCGAGCAACGCACCTCACAAGGAGCTATCGCATCCAGGCCGGACTTGCCGGTGTAAGCGCGGTGTGGTAACAACGCACATGTAGTTAACCATTCCTTTCGCCGGTCACCAGATATCCGCCATTGCGTACAGTTGCTTTTTTATGCTTGCCGGGATCGGGAATTTGGGTGTGCGGACGAAGGTCCTACATTTCGAGTCAGGAGATGAGCATGGTATTGGCTTTCCGCCCCGGACGCGCTTAATATCATAAGAGGCGATCTAATAATCAAATCTGGCCTTCGTTGGCCCCCAATGGCAAGGGCCGTCGGCGCAGCGGCCGGAGGAACTCTGTCTTATTATCAAGTACGCTCTATTGGCGCGATCCCAACGGCTGCGGTGCGTCCCCGGAGATCGCTGAACACGGTTATGCCGATCGGAAGTATTGTTACGATTTGATTTATGGGCTAGCTTTCTCGAGTTTAGGGAGAGGTGGTAGAGAATCTCCATCTCGCTCAAGTTTGATATCCATAGTTGTGTGGCAGAGTCTAGTCCAACCTTTCAGGGCGCACGGGGAAGAAAGCAATGTTCTATTACAATCACTCCGCATTGAGCAGCCAACATCATGAGCCCACAGCGTCGCTGTAGAAGCACGGGGGGAAGCAGAAAGTTGTCGTGGAGCTGGCTAGCCGGGATTCCCACCTAACGAAACTGCAAACGTATGTCGGTGTGAAGGTTTCAAAACACGCAGGCGCCACCGACAAGTATAGTAATGTGGTAGAGAGGTGCTCGGGTGCTGCTGGGGTTTCGAGAGGCGACAGCCTAAGCCCTCCTCGTAGCCGCAACCGTGGGGGGATATGCGTGCTTCAAAAGTGTATGTGTTGTTTATTCTCCCGTACTTCAGAAGTGCACTTTTTGCTGATCCACAAAATATACCAGATATATCTCGTCTACCAACTTGTCCTCAACATCCCAACATCAGGCTATTCCACGCCCTGTGAGTTGCAGCCGTTATCTTCTGCAACGGGCAGGAACCCCTGCGCTAGGCTTCCAGACATATCTTCTATCTTCTCAAGGCGTTGCCGGATAAGGATGAACTTTACAGCCCCCACTGACTGAGACTTAGATCCTAATCCTCTCCGGCAAGTGAGTGCTAGCGTTGAACAGTACGGGCAGTGGTTGATCTTACCCAGAGTGATACGCTGTGTATGTCATGCCTGTACAGAGTCGAGGACGGAGTGTTGTAAAGATGGAGAACCAAAAGTGCAGATCATGGCTAACTTATTACAGGTATTAGATATGGATAAAAGCACACTGTAACTGACTTACCTATGTCGTCAACACTTCTTTCTTCTATATATCACTCGTACCGTATTAGCTAGATGGATTAGTCTTGGTAGCTCGTGTAGCTTACAGAGCAGGCTGTATATGTTGCTTCTATTTGTCGGGATTCTGGCTTTGCTAGACCTCAAAACTTCAAAGACGAATAAAAACCGCTGTTGAACTCAGGCATGCAACCTACACGAGCTACATAAAGACGGATCCATCCAGATAATACGGTATTGTGCTATATAGCCGCACTCCACTTCATGCTCCAACAATTGCCCATATGGAACTTCCTTAATGAAAACCAATAGCATGTACCCCAGATACGTTAGGTGGTTCACTTCTTAAAACCTACCGAACGCTACTGCCAACAGATAACCTTCCACGCTATTTTATGATTTTTTTTTCACTTATAGACGATGCAGTACCTCCTTTAAAGGCGGTACTATAAATGTTTATCGACGACCGAATATCCGGAATTCGAGCATTTTTGGAAGTGATCCACCCTATTGCTGCCGCAAAACTCAGCACATTTCCCGTTCTTGTTGACCTCAACCCCGTTGGCTCAACGAGGTGAAGGTACGTTGGTAATTCCACAGGCGAGGATGGTGGGGTGCGATCATACGATCAGAGATTGCGTTGGATGGTGTTGTGGAGAGGGGGAGACTGCAAAGACAATAGGATGAAATTAATTAGATGGAGAGGTTTGAAGTGGTGGCACTCAATTAGGGCCCATCATTCTCGGTGAAAGACGAGGGATGTTTGTGATATCGATATCAAAGATATGTCAACTTCGGCCAGAAAAGGGGGAGGGAGAGGGAATGTAGTAGAAAGCCTCCTAGGACACTCGGACACCCTGTCACTCAGACATCCGGACACTCTACTCACTCGGGCGCCTTCTTATTGGTGGCACGGAAAGAAACCAGCGGAATACTACTGAGAAACCGTCCGAGCTGGCTGGCGACATCCGACTTGTGTGAGTCCGACATGATATGGAAATTCCGCACTGGGGCGACGAGTACATTGGCAGGAAGTACTAAATACTATACATGACAAGTTATTACTACTTCTTGAAAGGTACTCGTAAGCACTCATGGGGACCCGCCTTTGATTGACACATCAACACCGACCTATGATGGCGGCGATTATGATATCATTCTCCGAATATCGCTACTTGGTTCGAGTCTCGGATCCATCGGTTTAATGGTTGATCAGTTATCGGTATCCAATGAAGGAGAAGTTATACGGTATCCATAAAGTCCAGGCCGCTATGTATTTAATATGAAATCAATCATTTTCAAACTTGATGACGACTAGCCGCTCGAACGAGTTTCCGAATGCGCCAACTTTCTATTCGAGTAAGTACATAGTACTCTAAGCCATTCATTGATCTCGGCCAATTGTTCGTCTGACCTTCTCACCTATCACGAAGGGAATTACAACCACAAATTTTCCGTTTACCAAACGGCCGTCATTGTTCTACTACTAGCGATCGTCGTCGAGTCAGTCAGTCACTTGAACGGATATCTGTAGGCTGATTGGCAGAACAGGAATTTCTATCAAGAGGACAGCAACATTGTGTTCGAATACAACAGCGTTCGATACGACCATCCAATCACCGTGAGATCAGATCTTTCCCCGCACTTTTCTCGAATAAATTTATGCAAGGATCCCCACATTATCAAAAGGCGGGGTTACTCTTCCAGAACTGTTGTACAAATCGGCATGGCAGCTGCGGGCACCATTCGTGCATACCCCATCGCATCTCTGGGATGAGCTCGAGCAAATGGAACTGAAAATGTGATATGGAGAGACGTAGCTACCATCAGACTACCTGCCGTCGAACGACCCTAATCATGTGTTTGATCTGATCGAACCGATTTTTAGCGGGTGGACGTATATTTCAATGACATCCAGCAATTACAATTGCGCACTAAAAGGACCACCAACACAATACATCAGATGAACCTCAACTGGCCTTTTAATTTTAACGGCCTACAACGACAGGGCAGCCACGGATATACATACGCAAAGTTGGTATCCCGTATCCAGCCAACGGCATTTGCCAACGCTGAAGGTTGTGGTTTCTGACAGTTCTATACAGTTCTCCAGCTCTGAACACGAGAATAGCGCTATCTGAACACGAGCCAGGTATCCAATATTGCGAAGTATGTCAGCAGTGTGGGCTGGATTTGATGCGTATACTAACATCTTTTCATATGAAGCACCTAGAATACGCTCCGGTCAGTATCTTGCGATATTACGTGCGTCGTATCTTTCATGGGTTTCATGTTATCCTCATCGATTTACCGGCCTAGAATACAGAAGGAACCAACGCGATATCAAAACGTTTCTTTCTAGCCTGATTGATCGGCCACGACACAAAACCTTCCTGCACAGCAGCAGCACCTTCATGCACCAGCGACCAGTTCTCCTATCTAATCTCTGCTCTAGGAGTTAGATGGTATTTCCTACACCTGGCCAACTTCTTCATTCTATCCATTTCCAGCGTCAGCATCATGCACACGGCATAAAGGCTACTCTTATGTACCTACTTGCCGATGCTGCCCCAACAACAACTGCGTGGGCAAGACGAACGACAATGACGACGTGTTCATACATGGACTACAAACCTCGAAACTGCAGAAGGGACAGCAGTCACACGATTAGACAGGATCGAACACACCCCATTGGATCCATATCGCCAAAGTTCTGGTGGAGATACGTTCATCAACCCTAAACCACATACCCGACATCCCCTCATTTCCCCCCCGCTCCCCCGCCATCTGCAAGACTGGCCAGGTCATGAGACGAACTCCCGGAAATTTTCGAGAGCCCAGTGGTAGCTGAAACCATGACTGCCTATCTACCCCGCATCCCATCCATTAACCCCACCCCTGCCAGCTCGTTCGAAACAACGTGCCCCCCGATAGCGGGTACCCCATCGATTTTACTTGCCACGCCCGTTTTTTTCTTTCTCGATGAACCCGCACTTGCAGGAAGGGAAGGGAAGGGAGGCGCCGTTCGCCATAAAAAAAATATGGGGCCGCAATTGACAGGGAATCTGTAACTTTTGAATATACTACTCCCCAACCTACATAGAGACGCTAGAAATAGTGTCGATAATACTCGGTACCAGGGGTTGGATGTACTGTAGGCGCTGCTCATGTACCTACATATCTTTTGGTCACTCCAAATAGTACCTAGGCGCTGAGGAGAATGCTGCCGTCAACTACAGAGACTTGTGACCTCGGAATGTCAAATTCTTTGGTTGGCTTCACTTCACATGCGGGGTAGAACAGATTGCTGCCCTGATGTATAAAATTGTATGTGGAAAAATAATCAGCTCCAATTAAGGTAGCCACGAAAGCACGAAAAAATAACCCCACTCCATCCTCATCCCGCTTCATCACTAACCTCCAAAAGTTACTTCAAAAAACATCAAAAAAACAGTGAATAAAAAAACGGTTAGTACACACAGCTCAGACTAAAAACTAACACACTAATTTGTGGTACAATAAATACCAGAGAGGAGAACGACCATAAAAAGGTGGTAGGTAGAAAAAACAAGAGTAGAATCGAATCACAAGCAAGCACAAAGCAGCAGCAATATCAAGAACCACCGTCACTGAACCAGAGCGACCTCAAAAACGAACAAATGCAAAAAAACAGAAACACATGCAAACAATGATGAAGGGAGAAGGCAATAAAAACAAACGCAGAATAACAAAAAGCAAAAGAAATAAAAACATAAAACATAAAGCAAACCAAGCAAGAGCTTTCCCCACCCAACCGACCTGAAACCGACCAAATCCGATATAATCACCAAAAAAATCCCATCCAGTCTTTAATCGCAATAAATCAGAGAAAGCAAAAAGCCCATATAATAATATCTCCTCGAACGGTGGCCAAGCGAATAGCAAAGGAGGAATGCAAAGCAAATAAGAAAACGAATTTATAAAAACGCTCAATCCATGCATTCAATGAACAGAGCCAGACGCCTGAAAATGAAAAAATGAACCGCCCCAAAAAGCCAAAGTATAGACACACGTCAACGACGGATGAGAATAACGAATAACAGAGTGAAAGAAGCATTTTAAAAAAGGTTAGTAGGTATTTGTTTTTGGTCATAACAGTCATTAGGAATTACTCTATTAGGCGATAGAGGAGAAATCGAGAATTATTCGAGTTCGCTCTCCATGTCTTCTTCCATCTCTGGAGAAGACGAAGGAGAGGAAGCGGAGGATGACAGCGTCAGTCCTGCATCATCATTCAACGCGAGTGTGTGCGAGTGAATTTTGAAAGATTCACCCAAGAGGCTAGTGACTCTGTAAAGTTTTGTTAGTTATGTCTCAGAAAGTGAAAGGAATTGCTTTTCTTACCCCCACACCACAACCTCATCCACCATCCCACCCCAGATGCGAGCAACAGCAGCACTCAATCGAGATCCGTAAAGCTCAACGGAATCGTCATCAAAGAGCGAACGGATTTTGTCTAGCATATGCCGCTCCTCATCGGTAGGTGGGATAGTCTCCATTTCGTCCTCAAGCTTGTACAACCACAAACTAAGAATCAACATGAGATCGAACCCACAGAGTGGGTGCTCCACGCTCCAATTTAATGCGGAGGTTCTCGCGACCCAACGGATACCCATCAACGCTGGTATTTGGAAACACTCAAAACACAATTGGATGACCTTAGTCATGGATTCGGATCTCGAAAAGGCCTCAGTTGCAGATGTCATGCCGGCGGCAACCTCTTCCGGAATGTGGTCCCGTAGTGCTTTTTGAATCGACACAAAGTCGACCTCAAGCCGAGCAGCAGTAGCCCGGTACATGGCTAGGGCGTTAAACACCAATGGGTGGCCTTTCTGGGGTGCAGTTAATGGCACAATCATAGTCTCTGTGGTGCAAGAGTCCAGCGCTCTATGCCACGTGTCTAGCGCGGCACTAAGCTTCCCTCGATACTCGGACACTACGGCCTCAACAATCTCGGGACTTCGCTTAACGCTCCAGACTTCAAGGAACAGGGTATTGATCATGACACGGGCAGCAAAGGCGCTGTATTGTGGGATGTCGCCCTTGAACAGTCGGGAGTGGGCTTCATTGAAGGCAGGCGTGGGCTCGTTGGTATAAGCCTCGCGCCAAAACTGGTCATCAGTTACTGCCGAGTTCCACAAAGTCTCTGAACAAGGCAGTGAGATTGCATCAAACTCGTTGTAACTAATGGCTGGTGTGTAATTGAACGTCAGAGTGAGTAATCCAAAGAAGATGTACACTGCAAAGTACGTCCGCTTGCTGCCTTCATCCACGATCCATTCGTCTCGCGTGGGGAGTTTCCCCCCACGACTCTCAATCCTCTGCTGCAGTTCATACCGACCACCAGCAACCATCTATGCGAGTATATGGTTAGCATACAGTCAGCTGTCAACGCTACCGAGAGTGCTTACATTTGCAAGGAGACCCTTGATTGAACACGCCCATTCCACGCCTTTTGCATCACCACTCCAACTTGCAAACACCATGTTCAAGAGCAAAGTTTGGGTGGTCCATAAAGGACAATTCAGGGAGCTGAACTCTTGATTTCTGTGTAGAAAATTATTGACCAAAACTTTCGAGGAGAGGTGCAGGGTGTAACTAAATTCCACCAAAATTAGTAACAAAACTGTCTCAGAAGAAAAAATGACTTACGCTTGTTCTTTCTCGAAAGTGTAAAGTGCACCAACCGACAAAACCGCTAAAAGCAATGGTGGCGCAATGCTACCAGGCTTGAAAGTTGCCATGTGCAGAAACGGAAGATGGTGATGAAATAGATTGAAATATGCTGTCAGATATCTATTCAGCCCGCTCTTGCTGGGTAATCGAAATCTGTCCAAAACAGCCCGTTCCGCATCGATTTCTCGAATGTTGTCGAGGATCATATTCCGTTCATGGTCGTTTTCCACAGCTGGAGGTGTTGGCGGTGGGGTAGAATGCGTGGGAAGTCCTGATGGCGATGCAAATCCAGCAAAGTAAGGGTTAGGAGACGCTGCATAAGACCTTGGGGGTTCAGCGGAAAAGGAACGTTCCATTGACGTGGGGTGGCCCGAGGGCAGCTGTAGTGTGCTCGCATTCCAATCCTGGGATTCTGAAGTTCGCGGTAGATCTGGACCCGTGCTGGACGAAGGAGTGGGTGGATCCCATGTAGACATGTTCTGTACTGGAATTGCTCCGGGCGTGTATGGCATCGAAGGATCAAACTCAGACGACATCGAACGACGCGATTTTTCCTGTAACAGCATTTGCTCTTGATCCACCATAGCTGCTGCCGCCGCCTGATGGAGTTCTGTCATCAGAACTGCAGCCGTTTCCATATCCACCAGACCATCATTGCTGCTGCCATCCAACTGCTCGATCGCCGGCTCAATGGCAATAGTGGGTTTCGACGGACCGGCCGCGGAGGAGTTCTTAGTTGACCGCCGTTTCACTTCGCTGTGTAGAGGAATTCCACCATCTTTAGCGTGTACGGTTCTGTCGTGTCGCAACAGTAGATCTCTTCGCACGAACGTGCTCCGACATTTCAGGCATTTAAATGGGCGCTCTTTTGTATCTGAATTGCGCTCAACACGTCAGTATCTACAAATTCACCAGCGGAAGACACAATATTTACGTGATCTCTCGTGTCTACTCCTATGTTCTGAACGACTGAAAGCCCTTGCGCAATATTCGCACTTATATTTGCGCTCCTGAACAAGAGGCGTCTTCTTTAAGAATTGCGTTTGAGCCGTCATGACTTCTGGCATTAAGTATGGTCGGAAGCTGTCCCTAATGGGGGGGAATCGATGTTGAAATCGTCCTGAGGGTGCTGAACCTACGGTGTTGAATGGGAGTCGCTGTTTCAGCAGTGTATCCGGTTGCGAAAATGCTCTTTCATTGACTGCTGTTTATTGCAAGGAGAAATCTGGAGAAAGCGCAATGTGTTTGGATCGCGATTTACGATCTATCGAGTAGGAAATGGCAGCAACGGATTCGGTGAAGCAGACGGTTCCTTAAGCTCGAGCTATAGGGCGGAAGACAAGCTTCGTATAGGCGGCGGGGTGGTGAGGGGGAGCGAAAGACAGAACGAGAGACAAGAAGGATTTCTGATGAGAGAGAGGGGCATGGAATAAAAAGGGGGGGTGGGGAGATGGATAGAGGGGCCCGGTCGCGGGAGCCAAAGGCAAAAAAATAACAATAATATTGCTTCTGAGAGGCCGAGGATATGAGGCGGGGGTAGGAGGAAGTGAGAAAGGCAGCGCGTTGGAAGGGGGCCCGTCGAATGGTGGGTAGCTGCCAGTAGTTGGGGTTGGATGAGTGAGAGAGAGTGAGCAGCCAGCAGCAAGCTCTCCCACAGCAACCGCACGGATCTCTTCAGCGATCGTGGTTGTCTCCGGACAGCTGCACCGAACGCTACTACACGACCAATCAGGCCTAGGGGAAGCCCCAGACTGTAGTGAAGGTGAGGGATGCGGAGAGCCATCTAGAGAAAATGTGGTTGGTATACCAATACAAGCCGCAGTTATGATGATGATGGAGGGGTGGAGGGGAGGGAGGGGTGCTCTCGTTTCTCGTTAGAAGGAGGGCTACAACATTCCCGCGCTATTTCTGGGGCCGAGAAGAAGGGAGGAAGCAATTACCGCCCCGTCTTTTTCCTTGTGCAGGAGACAGGAGCTGCCACACCCTTCCTCCTCCCTGTCCTACTTGTTCATGTTGTGGCTATGATGCTGATGCTGATGCTGCACCACCACCAGTCTGCAGCTGCTGATGATGGTTGATGTGTGTGGTTTGGGTTATGGACGCAGTTGAGTGAGGGGTGGTGGTAATGGTGGTGGGCTCTTCCTCAACGAACGATATGTGTCCTTTACTGCGCCCTCGTTCTCCTCATAGCATCCATCCACCTTCTCCCAAAACGTCGAATCGTGGCACTTCACCGCAATCTATTATCGTTTCGTTCAGCACTCTGGCTGGTCCTTACTGTTGAGGGGGCAAACCTCCATCCTCACTGCCACAAGAATTTTACACCACAAGCTTTCCATCCCTTCATCCCATCCATCCCCATCCATCATTGCTCCTTGACAACGCAACATACCCGCCTCGCATACAAATTCTGGTGACTGGCCTACAGGCTAAGCAGTTTGGAGGCCTCGGAGAATGGCTGTCCCCACCATCCGTTGCTGTCTCTTGTGACCGATGTGCAGCAGCTTGTTAGGTTCGTTCGGCTGTTAGAGTACAAGGCTATCAAAACAAACGACTGCGCCTGACCCGAACAAGATTGGTTCCACCAATATCCCAAAACCGGCAACGATAAATTGATGCTAATTTGCCAGGTTTGTCTTTGATATAGACTGGAGTAATGTCACTCGAACCAACGTTTGGCTTCATCAAGTCGCTTTTTTTCTACCCTTGTACCAACTTCTTCTGTACACTGCCATCCGAACCTGGTGGAAAAAAGTTGACCAGGTTTCACTATGGTGCATTCATCTAACGGTGGATATTCGGCCCATTCTCAACTTATCTACTTATCTCTGATGTTTTCATGCTTACGCGGCGTGAGCTGGCTGTGCTTACTTGCTCTGCAGTGGCTCCCGCATCACTGACAGCTTCTCCTGGCCACTGCTTGGTGGTTCGCTCTGCCCGACCGACAACAGCCAACCAGCCAGAGGAGGATCAGCACTTCCGGGCCGTTTTCGTTGATTGTTCGCTGCGTTGTGTTGCATCTTGTGACATCCAAGAAATTTCGAAAAGTCCGATTACTGGACACCAGCCAGCAGCAGGTTTCTAGAGCTCATCAATTCCGCCAAGACCGATACGCTGCTAGACTAGTGAGTGGGCGGATGGCAAAGGATTTGGGAACGTCTAACTCAAACCGTCGACGGCATTACCAGGAGGACGGTATTTGGCTTACCCGAAAACCCATGTTGGTAGTGCTGCGAGCGAATGAAACCTCTCCTCGGTCAGCATCGACCTACCTGGGATATAGCTTCGTTTCGAAACAGGGGATATAGGAAATTGGATTGTTGCATCCAGAGCCAAAACGATCTTTCGGGATGGCTTCTTCAAAGACCGATCGAATTAACTTCGAATTATATTCTGTTTTGCTAGGAACCGCACCTTTCGTGCCTTATCCTTACAGCTTCAACTCCGAGCTGAGGAATAGTCGCAGTTTGCGAGGCACTTACCTTATGCAGTAGATACTTATGCAGCAGCCCACCGGATGCCTTTAGCTTTTTCTCGTGCACCTTCATCACGCACCATCAATCTCCATCGCAACGGCCTTCGATCTTTGGTACTTTTACCCGGAGCCGGCGCTCTATAAAGTACATGTCAAGAAGCTTGAAGACAAAATACGCACTAGCAATAATTTATTCGTTGTTCAACATCATCTGCTTCATGGACAACACCCTGCGGGATTGGCTAATGCGCATAGAAGCAGTTTTACGAGGAGATAGCCGACATCACGCCGCAGACAGGTCCTCCTCGCACACTCGATTCGGATCAATTGGACAACAAATCTCGAAAAGACCCCCCACCTGTTTACGATGTCAAAAACCCCACGTCTCCCGACATCCCCACCTTCCCTCTCGAACCAGAAACACTACCTCCCCGACGGGAAGATAGGGATCTAACATGAGGTACATACTTGATATCCGAGATCTGGAAATGCATTTCGAGTTCCCGATACGCACCAACCCAATCACAGTATGATGCATGCCATATGGTACCCATAATTGATTTGATTGAAACAGCACATCAGGTTCCACATCATGCAAATATAAAATCCTGACTCCTATTTCAACTTATCAGACAGAACGGCAAAAAAAAAAAATTTCATCCTGCACGTTTCTCGGAGATAGGTCTACATTCCACCATATTGAAGATCTCAACCTCTCTGCAATTGATAAGATCAATCCCTCAACAAAACAAGCGGTGAACCAACGTGCATGGCGAGCACAGACCGCGCCTGTTTTAAAGGGCTTACTTCTGATTTGCTGGCTTCTGCTGATGCGATGTGATATCTTGGAAGGAGGACCAAGCGGGTCGTCGCGCATGGCGGCGGCGGCTGGGGGGGTTGGGTTTGGTTGGGTTGGGGTTCTGAAAAATCTTTCATCGAGGCGGCTCCGGTATTTTGGTTTCTAGCGCACAGCACCTGCTTCATCCTTACTAGACAGGGGGTCCCTATATTTGCCGGTGGCTTGCTTCAGTCCGAGGAAGGGCAGTTTTTTGAGTGAGAAAGAGACAAAAGGCCCACCTCGGTGATACCCGAGGTGCAGAAAGGCGCTGAAACATTCTTCAAGAAGGAGCAATATTTTTTTTACTCGAGTGATAGCAAGTGCAAGTGAGTTGCAACCGGGCAAAACAGCGGTGAGATGGGTAGATCAGAAGAGGTTAAGCATGAGCGAATTGTTGCTTTTTTTCCCTTTCCCAGTGACCCAGTGTACGCTTTTCCTTCCATCTGTCCTTTCTTCCATCGTTCCCTCTGTTCCTCGAGCCGAAAACCTCGCTTGTGAAGTTTTTGGGAAATTTTGAGCTGAATGTTTGGGTTTTGGGTAGCCATTTAAGACCGTTTCTTTCCCTGCACTTTGACACCACCCACCAATTACCGAAATAGCAAATATTTTTTAATTCATACGCTTTTTTTTGCTGTGCTTGATCAACGATGAGCGAGATGAGGGACGTGACGCGGGACGGCGGGATGTGATGTGATGTGGATGGGATGAGATGGCTAGTTGATCGATGGGATCGAAAAGAGCGGGGCACACCATCCTTTCCCATCCCCGCATTTTCGCGTGCATCTGGTTTGGCCAAGCTTCCTGTTGCCGGCGGCGAGTACCAGAGGTTAAGTACCCAGTAATCGCAAAACACGCGACAATCGACATTGCTACGTATCAATGTGATCTGATCCACTTTCGACCTGGGTTTTGGAGTGCTTAACATGCACCCCGCAATTTTTGCTTGGAGTGGGATGGGATCGAAGACGAGAAGGCGATGCTCGCGATATCACTCGACAGAATTGCACAGGGCTGCGAACCATTGTTGCTAAGTGCTGACGTGTGAGAATATCTCCCACGTTTTCATACCGATACCTCCGCACCCCCCCTCTCCCCTACCCCCTACCCCCCGCCCCATCCGCCCCACATTTCGTTGTGTCAGTTACATTTGTGATATTTTTCCTGGCCTGTAATCTCCTGGCTGTGCGACAGAGCGGAGAGAAAGGCGACAACGTGGAACGATATGTGGAGTAACGTTTCGTCCACAGCGTTGGGAACAGGCGGTGAGAGGCTCCTACTCGAAAATGGATGCAGGAGGGAAGTTAAAGTGTCATGCGAGTAGGTGTAGGACAGGAATTGAGTATTCTCCACACCCAATTCTTAGTGCCACGTTTGTCTCCCCAACCCGGGGTTCGAGGTTCGAGCGAACTCTCAAATAATGTACCTGGACCTGGTATCTGCTTATTGCCACAAATCGGGATGATCCACGGTGTATATGCGGTGATCACGGTATAAAGTTATGCAGTGTTCTTGGGCATAGTTTAGAACCTTCCGCACGTCCGGTTGTGCGCGCGCGTAGCGGGGCGGACGAAGCTCAGCCAAAGTGTTGGTGGGAGGGTCAACAACCGGAAAAATTACCATGCTATCTTGTCCCACTGAATAGGTGTCCCACTTGCCCGCCTTGGCCCTCTATCTGCATAAATCCTGGTCCGTGGTCCCGCAGGCTATCTAGGGTGATCGGTGACCGTTGCCCGGTCCGGCCAATCGGGAGTACTGGGGTGCGAGTGATATATGGTGCTTTTGTATTGGGTACCAGACGATAGACCGTTGTTAGTGTTGGACGTAGCAAATAAAAAAGGTGCCGTCGTGTGCTGGGATTCTGGGTAGGTGGGTGGAAGTGAGCAAAGATGGGATGGGATGGGATGGATGAATGTTTCGACTACATCAGGTGTTGATGTTTCCTAGGACTTTGCTCTGCGGATCTGCCGGCTGCGTCGGAGATTTGCTTTCGCCTCGATTGCCGGGCGATCTGCGCGCTAGACTCGTCGGCAACGGGCTTCGTTGAAATGGACGTGCTAGCTTCGCTGAAGTTTGCGGCTAGGCTGAGTCTAGGCACGTGCTATCGGGGCGAACAGCGAGTGGGAGAGTTCTGGTGTCGTCACTGCTGTGTCTTCTCATGAAATAGCGAGAATCTGTCAAAGTTGTGTCTTCTTTGCTCCAATTCTAATTCTTAGCCAAACAAACTTACAATTTCAAGACAATCCAACCCCAATCCTCGAACGTTGAAGAATCTGGACCCGACGTCCACTGCCTCGCATCTTACCATGCAGATGCTCGTCATCGCCTGTAGGGCCACAAGTCGACCGACGAAAAAGATAACACGGTTGTCATCTTGAAAGTATTCCTTGGGTTCATCCTGGGACTAGGCTCGGGCAATATTCTGGAGGGTATCAAGCTATGGACCCTAGCCTCGAGTTGGGGCCTGGTGATGATGGTGCCCTTGCCAGCGATCTGGAGGCTTATCATATTATACTTTTTCACTTTTAGAGATTTCAGTGAAACTCACGTAAGCACTTTCGCGTTTGCTTATGAAGGTTCGATATCGGGCGTGTTTGGGGGGCTATCTTTAGGTGCTTTCCCATGTTGAAGGCTTACAACTCGGATAACATTAATGGCACACGCAGCGGCACGACGCAAAGTTCTATCCACCACGGGTTTGGAAAATTCAATATATGGTTTGAGCCATCACCTGTAAGCCCTCCACCCTACCCATTCAGTACTACCGGGTTCTGGTGATCTTGCAGGGTAAGGTGAATGAGTACTGCATCGAAAACTTACCGGAGGTTGCTAGATACGTGTTCATTGATTACCTCCCAAAGAATAGGATTATCAAGCCCGTTAGTCACTTTCTAAACCATCTATCCTCGGGATTTCCGGAGTTCCCAGACCCCTCATATCTTGGCCGCACATGCTGCAGTTGGCAAAATCTTGCATGTTACTGGTATAGCCGGATATATCGAGGAGACACTCGGTGATACTAAGGATCTTCGCCATACCCGATGATAAGACTTTGGACTTGGCCCCACTTTATTCAAGGATGAGTCGGATGAAGAATGTGATGCTTATTGAGCGCCTCGGCTTTAGTGATATCAGTTGGTCGCAGAGTTAGGCTCTTATCTTTCCATCCGTTCTAGGAAACTTAGAGTTGTGGATTTCGGAGTGACACCATGGGCGTTTTGAATCCCGGTAGCAGCACATCAAAGGAGGATCTTTGGGTCTCGACGTTGTATATAGATGATCATGTATTTGTCAGGGAGTAGAGAGGAAGAGGGATCCCATATATATTGAATACATACCTTAAAGATTAAATTAGTAATTAATGGCTCCACCGTCGCTTCTGGATCTAAAAACATATCACGTAGAGGAATAAATAATCCCTTTTCTGGTAAAACTTACTCTGAAGAAGTTTTAGTTCTATGCTAGACGCATATCAATTAAGACTTCTAATTGGCTAGAACACGGTCTAGTCAAATATTGACTGTTACGCTGAGAAGAGTATAGTTACTAGACCTATTTGTGCAACACTACGACTACGAAACTGAAAGCTATCAACACTCTGTAGAGTTCAAGAAAAACTATAGTTTCTTACATTCTAAGGCCATTTTCAACTGTCAGAAAACTGGTATTTCCTCTACCGCCAGGTTGGGGTCGAGAATGCGATGGAATTGTAGCCCTGACCCCCTTTACCAGCTTTCTATGAACTCTCTACTCGGTTTATAGAAGGTTCATAAAACCTGTGACGTTTTGTCTCTCTTTCTTGTTCTCTTGGTGGTACTATCCTCCGTCTGCCTCTTCCGACCATTCTGGCGGACTTTACGTTAACACAGCCATCCCTCGTCCATGGGGTATCCTATCAACGGCTATCATGTTCCATATACCAGTGCAAGACCCTGGTCCCATCATTGGCGGTCACTGGCATTGATAAAAGCAACTATCATCCCTACATCGTCGTGGAGTCATTGCCTTTCCGAGTTCTAGCTTTGGAGGCAAAGCAGAGGAAGTAGTTTATTAAGCTACCACGGGTGAGTTTGGGGCGGAGCTCGAGGTTTCGGAATCAGGGTTGATATGGGGAGAAGTTTGATATGCCCGTGCCTGCATTTAGTCCGCTTTGCTTTTCTCGATAATGCGGATGTGCTTTTGGTGTTATATGTCGCTCAAGAAGACGGCGATGATGGATGATTTTCGCAACTAATGATCCTGCCAATAGGATACAGGCTGAGCATATGGATTGTGGGCGTTTTGGGCGTTTTTATGATTGGGGAGTGTTTCATACAGGGCTTGTTAGCGTTATGTAATTCTTCAGGCGGTCACGGTGGAGTGGGATGTAATTGATGGATGTTCGCCGATTCTAGCACGAAAGAATGGGTGCATATGAACAGGAAGTTTTTTTGCAGAAGTGCCAAAACCGGATCAAAAAACAATGGATATGAAATAAAGTGCGGCTCAAAGGGGCATATTTCCCAATGGCACTAGTATCATCAGCAACTCATGTGTAGAAGCCACACTATGTCCTTAGTTAACATCTTCTGGGCAACGGTGCAACCTATGAACCATAAAACGGAACAATCTGATCTCTACCATCAGTTAGGGCTTCCTCCTCATCAATCACCCAAAATTGGTTCTGGAACCCGAGGGTGGATGACTGGCTCATATGGTTGGTTGCGGTCTCAAACACCACATGAGAGACCGGGAGAACTAGATGATCACCAGGCCTCATCTAGAATAATCCGTTCGTTGTGTTTGTGGAGCCTGACCAACCGAAGAGCTTTTCCATCCTTTGTGTTCTGCGAATTCGTTACGAGTCAATCTGTACCGGTAGCAGTTCCGTTAAGGTGGTTTGACACCTTCAGAATGTCAACGAGTCTCGAATCGATTGTCGTGAGGACCTGGTATATAGTAAAAACACGAAACTTTGCGAAGTATCTTCCTCATGATGGGAATAACGATACGTATCTCCGGAGTTCCAGACGCTTGATAAACCTCTTCAGTCCCGCCGAGTTTCGTCTCGGTTTTTTTTTTCCAGTGCATAAGGGGGGGTTTTCCATGAGTGACAAGAGCGAGGGGCTGAAAACGATAGAAGGAATGAAAAGAAGGGAATCACCAATCGCGTGAAAGATGTTGCCAAGGATCGACGCTAGTGACTTCGCGTATCTGAGTTCCAGATAAAGTTGGGTAGCGCAATTTATATCCGGTTCCACGGCTCCTAAGAGGGCTCATATGGCAGTGCTGCGAGCTCGAGGTTGTAAATTATATGCTATCCTAAGGAAGTACTTTCGATTTGCCTCTGCTATCGATCCGGTCTACATACTACCCGTCCAACACGGCTCTTACACGCCTTTCAGCTCCCGGTACTTATCAGTGCGACTTATCACCGTCATCATCGTCGTCATCATGACCGTCACCGCCATCACTACCACACGGAACAAGGCGTCACACCCGCGCGTAGGACTGTGCAACATTGGAAATCTTTCAGAATCATCATAGTCTCAATCTAAGTCAGAGAAGTTACACCCCCTTGCCGCTATCAAGGTCTCCAGACCATGTTAAAAACCTCAACACTATAGAATCAGGATTTGGAAACACCACCATACTTTCCTCCAATTTCCCCTGTAGGTAGTTGTAAGGAAAATGTGTGAGAAATATTTATTTATACGGGCAATGATAGGGCAAATACATGGGATATACTTATTTATATGGGGAATTGTGGGACAAATACACCAGATATTGCGTGGCAATTGTACCCAAGCATTTCCTTCGGCTACTTTGCTATAGGGTAAATTGCGGGCCACGATTCCTGTGGCCCGTAGAGTAGGAGGATATCTGGCCCAAGTTGCTGGTGATATTACAAGAGAGAGGAGTCAGTGAGTGGGTGAAGAAGTGAGGGAAAGGGCAGATGATGAGTTACCGGTGTTGGTGTAGATTGCACTCCATTTAGAAGCAGTAACTTATTTCTTTGATTTCGCCGCGGCTTATATATGGAGTTTTATAATTACGGTAGTCGCATTAATTTTGGAGGACCTCAAATTCGAGTTTCAAAGGCTAGAAAACGGTCCGATTGGGCATATGCATATCGGGGTGCACAAATTTTTTTGGATGTGCAATAGATCGAATATCCAGCATAAAACAGCTATACATATGCTTGCCCTACTCGTTTATATGCTGAATCATTTCTAGACAATCAGCACACAAGACAATGACGCGCACGGATACGAGTGATCCGCCGCACATACAGAGTACGTGGAATATATCGCGAGATGTTGTGTAATTAAGCTTACTACAGCTGTACGGCTTAGGTGTTATATATTTGTTTTAGTGATACTTACTGCAGAGTAAAACGGTGCTGCTTATTGCCGGCGCCCAGTGTCATCGTAGATCATCATGTCAGTCGGTTCATGCAGAATCATTATTGGGATGGGGTGGCAAATGATCTCAGCGGATCCTAGGCGTCAACTGGTCGAGAATGAAGTATTTCGTATCACGTCGATGTTCAATCACCCGAGTACGAACGTAGATAGATGAGGTCGACGCCCGGCCAGCTACCAACAAAAGTCAGCAATTTCAGACGGCAATGATGCACCAAAATCCAAATTGCTGTTAACTGCTGCTGGTGTGGATTGACCGTCCATGTATGGCCTTGGCAGGAATCAGCTCGTCTTGCTTGCTTGCTTCTTTGATAGAGGAAAAAGGGTAGTTATCTTGACAGATGATGGGACGACATATGCACATTCTTCCGCGGGATCAGGTCCCCAAACCCCGGTCAGAGATAGACAAACCGTTATCGGGAATAAAACGGCGACCCGGAAAATTAGAGTAGACCCCCACCACTCTCACCCCACTTGTTCATCTAGATATCCGCGTCGCATCGCGGTAAAAATTATGCGTGCTGGCGGTTCCGTCTAGAAATAGGAGAACACCTGCTTAAAAGCCCCCGTTCCAGGCAGGCCCGAAACCATGCAAGTTCAATTTGCCCATATGGATCAATATCTACCCCCAGTAACGACATTAAGCCTAATTGATCTTGGTTTGCTTCAAATAAAGCGCAGCATGCTGCTGGTGCGGGTGTAAATAATCTGGTGTGTTCTGTTGAGAACCTTCGAGAAATATAGTGGCAACAATGCGGACTAGTACACATCTAATTGGTGATGGATGTAGGTCGCCAGTCGCCTCTTTTCTTGGATAGACTGAAAATTCATCAGAATAAAGATTCAGTGAGCGAATGGCAATAGCTCGTGGAACGGATGCTGCGAATGCAGTACTATCTCATACCATTTCCCATTCCGAAAGCCTGAAACTGAAGCAGACCCGAGGTTTACATCGAGACTTTGATGGTGGAATTGAAAGTTTTGAGATGTGTTGCAGTCTTCCGGCAGAATTCGCAGGGTCTTTGTAACCTCACTTGCTGAGCGGCCGGTGTTTATTCCCGCGGAAAAATGCAAGTATAACGATGGAATATATAGAAGATACGAAAAAGCAAATAATCATTACCACGTTTTAGATGGTGAAACTTCCAGTATACTTAGACAATACGCCCTACAGATATATCCGGAGTCCCTAATCCTACACGTGGAGTACGTGTAAAGTCAGTTCTGCGACATCCAAAAATGAGTTTGTTCCGAGTTCGCCATTTTGATGTTTTCTCCTTGGGTGGTCAACACACTGTAAGAACATTATGACGGTCATGTTAGTGCTGGTCTTCCCAACTCCTGGCGGAACAAAGCACCACAGAACGTCTGCACTCGTCAGCAGCGAGCACGGTCCTCCTTATATTATCCTAGCACGGGTGAGCACGGTGAATAATGGCGAGTATGAGTGGTATGTAGCCTGGCTGTGAGGGATTTTGAGTGGTGGTCCTAAGTTGAGTGAGTATTGAGTTCAGAAATAAAAAACTATGGAACAATGACACCGAATGGGTGGTAACTTTTGCATGGCAGCTTTTGCGCGGCTCGCTCCTTGTGAGATACATGTGCTCATAGTCTATGGCTTGGGCCAAGGCGGAGTCGGTACATGATCGGAAGGCTGTTGCACTCTGAGGTGAGGTGCTTTTCTCTGCCTGTTGGTCGTTGGCCAGAGAAGAAACCTTGTGCGTGTGAGGGGTTACACTTTCGGTACTCGACCTATCAGCTACTGCGCTTTGCACTCACGGTGTTGTGATGAGATATCTGCGTGCGTATCTGCAGGAGAAAGGCCATGTACCTAGTTGCTTCTGCTAGTACCTAGCGCGAGTGCGAGCGATATACTTACTTAAGTAGATATCGCAGAGAAAACGAGAGCAGAGGAAAGCTGTCGATTGAGTTTTCGGTAAATAAGAAGAGGGATGTAGAAAATCAATTAAGATGCACGCAATGGCAATCGCGCTGCCTGAGTGTCATAAACCGCTCGGGGTTGCCTAAACCTAAGCATCTACCAATTGTGAACTACACGCATCACGAACAAACGAAACCAGACTCCACCTGTTTTTGCAACTCTTTTCATCATCGAGAAGTCGACATCGACATCAGCGTTGACATCGACATCTCTCTTTGTTCCGTTGCTTTTGCTGGGCGTTTTATTTTATTCCCGGCTATTTTCGCAGAGGGAGAGCGAAGACGAGGCCTCAGACCAATTATGTAGTACCTGCCCCTTTACCCCTCTGCCCTTCCTCCACTTCTGGGTCATTTGCATTTGCCTACACCATCATCAGCTTACTCTACGTCCAACAGCCTCTAATTTCCAACTGGATTTCTCTCTTTTTGCCCACCCCGTCACCATCACCATCCTATCCCATCCAACCATCCAACCATTCACCCGTCCTTCCATTTTCGCGATCGATTTCGCCAGCGCGTACCTAGCTGTGCTTCGAGACTGCGAACCCCGCCTAACTCTCATTGGTGCCATCCCTATCGGTCTCTCCCTGGATACAACGACACCAACAAGCCTCGGTCTCCACAACCTTCGCTTTTACATCGCTGTTTGTTTCCCAGCGTCATTGGTTAAATCAACTTCTTCGCCAAACCGTCCGCGCCTGCCAGGGCCAGACAGTCTGTGTTTGTCCCTCTGACACGAAGAGTGGAACTTACGAACAAGACTTTTTTTGTTCGCTGTAACTGTTATGATCGCAACTGCAACAGCTAGTCATTCACACAATCGCTTGTTTACTGCGGGATCATCGTCGTCCTCTGCCGCGCACATCGAACGATCTGCTGGCGGAAGATTGGCGAGCGGCTACGAAACGGGATACAACTACAGCAACGACAACGACGAAGACGACGACGATCGGGATACGGATAACAGTTCAAACGAATTGTACTCCACGGACTCAGCAGCACAGCGCCAAATGATTATGACTAAGGCCGAACGCGAGCGATCGAGAATGTTTGTGCGCGCTTTATACGAATACTCGACCGACGACCCCACGAGCTTAAGCTTCCGTGCTGGTGATGTGATTCAGGTATTAAAACAGCTAGACAGCGGCTGGTGGGACGGGATAGTGAATGGGCAACGGGGGTGGTTTCCTAGCAATTATTGCATTTTAGTTCCACCAGGGGAACAAAATGGGGGCCTACTTTCTGATGACAGCGAAGATGGGGATGAGGATGATTCGTACGACGAATATGACGATGGAAGCGCATCAAGCGACTCGGAGCGTGAATTGGCATCGCCAGGGTTACCTATGGAAGGAACAAATATAGGGAAGAATGATGTTGCCGGATTGTGGGTGCCACAAGCGACTCCGCATGGGAGGCTGTTCTATTTCAACCTGGAGACTGCAGAAACAAGGCAAGAGCTTCCACTGGAGGCTCCGACTTCGACGACAGAAACTGGTCCGAGGGATAGAAGCAAGAGTATTCCGGATCAGACGAGACCACCGCCGGAAATATTGGCTAGGGGCTATGAGCGCGAAGAGCCGCCGTATCGGCCAAAAAGTGAGGACGATGATTCGGCATCAGATAAAGACGGGGAGTTGATCGTTTTGAACGGAGCGAATACCGCAGTGGTTAGTGCTTTCGACCAGATAATTTTACCCTTGCGATAGCTGTTAACATCAAGATCAGGGTGACAAGCGCAAGTCATTAGGCTCCGTATCGGAGGCGGCTCCGCTGGTGGGAGGCGTTCCTGTGTCGGCTGATTCCACAGTACAAGCGCCAGGATTGTTACATTCGACAAACTCAATCTCTGCCGGCGCAAAGCGGAGGATGGATATGTACCTAAGCACACCGAAACTGCGCGCCATAGCATACGAATACTACAAGGACGCCGGTCCACCTATGCCCGAAACCTGGGACGAACTTATTGAGAAGACAGGTATTGCGGTGGAGCGATTTAGACGAGTGATAACTAGCTATCAACATGACAAATATTCACAACGAGCCGAGCAGATAGCTGATTGGCTATGCCTCGTTATCGCAAGTGGGTCAGGAACTACAGATACACACTTCGTGCAGCCGTCCGTGATTGCTAGAAAGAAGGAACTGATGCCTCACTTCCGACATTTTATGGCAGCGTTTTCAAAACTTATACTATCATCATCCGTAGCATCCACGGATTGCGGCCCCCCCGATACCGAGACTAAGTGTTTGACGGAAGCGGATGAGGTTTTGGTTGGTCTGTATGGTTATGCCGATGTCGCGAAGGCGATCACTGGGGAGAAGCTTCCACGGATCAGACCGGGGTTTATCAAGGGAAGCAAATTGTCGGAGGGATGGAAACTACCAACAAAGGGCATTGCTTCACCCGATACGCCAGGAAGTCCGAAATCCCCTCAAACACAGCTCTCACCTATTGAGCAATCACCAGTCGGGAACAAACCTGGACATCTTGATTCTGCTCTTGTGGAGGCGATGGAGAAACTGGATGGGGTCATCAGACCTGTAATATTGAAACTGGAGAGCGCTTTGTCGTACGATCAGCAGTTGGTTACGAGCAGTCATCAACAAGTCATTGGAACAAACGTGGTGCAAGCAACACACAAAGTCTTTGATGTGATGCGAAGATATTTTGCCCTTCTGAATGGCGTCAACATGCTTCCACAAGCAGCATCAAGTCCCACGTTGGTAGATTTCGAAATTCAGAAACAGCGTCTGCGAGACTCTTTCGGAGAGCTAGCTGTTGCAAGCATGGATGTCACGGCGTCATTAGCAGACGAATGGACCAACAGGCGAGGGGAAACACTGGAAGAGAGACTCAATTCCGTCCGGCAGTGTATCAGAGATGTGGAAAGTGGCATTCGGTCCCTTAACTTTACCACGCAATTGTTAGTGGGAGAGCTCGAGAGAGAATCAGCCAAGACTGTTGATGATCTGCGATGGAATCAACCAACAGATCTGTCACCAGGTGGACGAGCGTCGGGACATCAACGAACAGGCTCACGACAACTGAAGCTTCCTAGAGGTTCGGTTGGGAGTGCGTCGCAAAATGCTCCCTCATCCAAGGTTACAAGACTGCTTGGAGAACAGCTGCAGCGGCCGGAACCACAACCGCCACGAGAGGCTATGAAGTATCTCCAGTGTGATTACGACAATGAGATCGTATACGGTGCAAAGGGACAGGTTAAAGGTGGAACGCTTGTAGCTTTGGTGGAGCGCTTGACCCGTCATGACATGTTGGATTCAGGCTTTAACACAACATTTTTACTCACTTATCCTTCCTTTACCAATTCTTCGGAGCTGTTTACTCAATTGGCAAAACGGTTTACGATGCAGCCTCCGGCGGGAATTCAAGGTGAAGACTACGATTACTGGGTAGAAAAGAAGCAGAGATTGGTCCGGATGAGAGTCCTTAGCATTCTGAAGATTTGGTTGGAGTCCAACTGGATGGAGAACAACGACAACGAGTCCAAGCAAGTGCTGAAGTCGATGCACAACTTTGCGAAGGAAGTGATGCTACTAGTGCTGCCTGGTACAAGTCAAATTCTGTTACTTATCGAGACACGACTACGAGGCCAGGAGCCGGAGAATAAGCGTCTGGTTCTTACCATGTCACAACAACCACCACCACCAATACTTCCTCGGAACATGAGGAGACTCAAGTTCCTTGATATTGATCAGCTCGAATTTGCACGACAGTTGACGATAATAGAAGCCAGGTCGTACAGCAAACTGAGGGTTGTCGAATGTTTGAGCAAGGGGTGGAGTAAACCGCCGTCGGCTGGTGCCAAGGACCCTGCGGAGAACATTAGGGCCATTATCATGCAGTCCAACCAGCTCACCAATTGGGTAGCTGAAATGATTCTGACACAGCAAGAAGCAAGAAAACGGGTTGTTGTTATCAAACATTTCATTGGTGTAGCTGAGGTATTTCAATATTTTTCTTTCTTTTCTTTCTTTTCTTTCCAATTGAAAAGGGATTTCGTTACTCATACAGTGCAAACAGAAATGTCGCACACTAAACAACTTCTCTACGCTCACAGCTATCTTAGCCGCTTTACAAACTGCCTCCATCCATCGTCTAAGAAGGACATGGGAGCACGTCCCGGCAAAGTCAACGATCACTCTCGAAGGACTTAATAAACTCATGGGAGCTACAATGAATTTTGCGGAGTACCGTGAGATGCTACACATTGTCAATCCACCATGCGTGCCATTCTTAGGTATAACATCTAGAGTCCAGTTAGTTATATGAATTCACGTGCTAACACCTTCAAGGCGTGTACTTGAAGGATCTCACCTTCGTTGCAGACGGGAATGACGACTTCATCCGGGGTACAGAGCTCATAAATTTCGGCAAGCGTGTGAAGGCTGCAAACATCATCTCGGATATTCAGCAATACCAGGCCGTACCTTATCCTTTGACATCTGTGTCCGAGCTGCAGGATTACATTATATCGAGCATGCAGAGCGCCCGAGATGTTAACGAGATGTATTCCGTATCACTATCATTGGAACCTAGGGAGAGGGAAGACGAAAAGATTGCAAGGTAGAACACCTTTCACTACCGCCCACTCACCCACCACTCACCATCATCACCACACCCATTGACCCTTATCCTATTACACATGCTTTGTCGCCGCTATATTCACGTTGAGAATATCTCTGACAACCGTTGTTGCTGCAGATTGCTTACGGAATCGGGCTTTTTGTGACATTTGGGCCGCGTTTGGAGGTCTCGGGGTAATTGTTTGGGACAGGAACGGGGGACGATGGTTCTTGTACTTTTATTTAGGTGTTGTGCATACGGCGTCCACCACTATCATCGGCATCATTGGCATCATCATCGTTCATCGTATCATCATTGCGGCTGGTTTCGGTTTTGTTTTTGTTTCGGGCCTTTCGTTTTTTTGTTTGGGGCGTGTCATTCTATACCAGTTGCAACGACATTTATGATAGGGCTGATTCTTGTTCTCCTGCTGTGCTGCATATGTTCCCTCTCTTCATTCTATCTGGTGCAGGTTGTGTGGCTTCGTTTGTTGAAATTTTGCTTTTTGTGATGTGCGCTCTGTCGCCGTTTTTATTGAAGGAAGGAGCGAAGAGGGTGTGTTTGAGTTTTTTCTTATGCTCCGCCCCGTTATAAAATATACCTGCTTTCTGTTTTAGTGTTTTTGCGTCACTACTACCTGATCATGAAACTGCTTGGGGATGTTGATTGGGTCTAGTCATGAAGAACTTACAGCCTTTGGAGCCTATCATAGAGATGGATAAGGCTGGGATTTATCCAGTGCTCCTGGATATATAAGCACAAAAGTTTATTGAGAACAAGCGCCCATGGGTGGGCCGTGGACAGGCTTTGGTTTTTCGGAGTGGGGAAGTGCTAAGAGGTAATTCTCCAGCTTGCAGTTGTATCACGGGTGGTTTGGGTAGATAGAATTCCCACTCATACCGAAGATGGCATTCTAACAGCCGAGCAGTTCATAGAAACACCTGCTGTATTGCGGATACATCCTGAAGAAGTAGGTATGCTCGCTATATGCACAGCATAGCGCATCAGAGCGATCGTCGCACTTTGCTTTTTGCCGGGACGGGAGGGAACACGTGCACGTGTTACATCTACCCGTCAATGGCGCTGTTGGGCAGCAAGCTCAGCCCAACCCTAACCCTCGGGGTTTGGCTTCTCAACATGTCACTTCTCTACCTCCTAAGCTCAGCTCCCACCCTTCACAGCAATGTAACCATCCTGAAGATATTTTCCTTTCTACCTCCTAACAACACAACAGGTTCATTTTTCTGTCAAAGCAAACCAGGTGCGTTCAACAATCTCTAGCTATCTCTTATTCATCCTCTACACTACATACCTATAATTATTTATTCATCGTGATCAACTTCCCTTATCAACAAGTATACCTGCCTTTTTGGTTCTTGCCAACGCAATACAACTTTGACTCACTAGTCGACTAGTTTCATCTATCAGGTATGTTAAACTGAGGATTGAACTTCCATTTCATGTTGAACTCATTCTTCTGCTGCTTTCGGGATTCATTGTTATCAGCAAGCTAACCAAGTCATCCTAGGCAACTAGGTAATCATGTCAATCTAAGCCATCATTTATAAAACAATCGATGTTCACGGTCTTGCGAGCAACCTTGCAGAGGGATAATGTAGGAACAAGGGAGCGATGCAAAACTCTGAGGCATTCTGCATGAAAAACGATATGATTCCATCCATGGTCTATGGAAATTTAGATGGGCATAGGCTACTCAACCGCATCCTTGCTTTAGAGCATAAGCAAAAACGGCAGTAATCAGATATTAGCTCAATCAGATTTTCCTACTTAAGCATGTCGATTATGAGACAGCAGAGGTTCGCCTGGGATTGCTAAACAGCTTCGGACGAAATGTTTTGGGAATACCTGTAAACCCACAAGCCGTCCAAAGAGCAAACAAGATCCGTCACGAAGGGAAGATCAGGTTAAATTCTATAATCCTTCGTCAATACCAGTGTTAGGCACAAACGTCCCGTGTCCAAATCTACCGGCTAAATTTGATGGGATGTCCCGTGGTCCCGAGACTTTCACAGCAAAAATTCAGTCCCGGGACGTCTCGTGCCTAACACTAGTCAATACAAACACTCCTACTTGACGAGAATCTCTTTCAAGAATACTACGGAATTCCGTATAATGAAACGCTTGATTTGGAATGCAAGTACACTAGTTCTGACCTTCCGAGATCCAAAGCTAACTTATAGCTTTTCCGGGCTATCTGGATATGCTATCCCGTTTGGCAATTTCCAAGGGAAGTTAGCGATGCCAGGGTTCATTGATATGCGGCAAAGAGCCATTAACCTTGACCGAATCCCAACGACAAAGCATGGCTCGTCCACACAGAGCTACCACTCAGGTCACCCCTAGCAAATCTCCTGTATCAACTCGCACGAAATCCCACCATGCCGCAAAGACCCCCGAGACACAATCTGCAGCTCCACCGGCGAAGAAACGCAATACTGTCCCGTGGCACCCTCGACACCCATCACCTCAGGCACCAATAAAGAAAATCCCCTCGACGGATCAGATCTCGAGCTGGACGATAATCCTGGCTTAGATGACGCGGCAGGAGACAATGTAGACGACGGTGTTATCGACGAAGAGATGAGAAATCTCGAGCTCCAGCTCAAGAGGGTCACAGAGAGTGTGCGAGATAAGAGGGGCGCCAATAAGGAACTCGAGAAGCAACCGGAGAAGGAACCCGAGAAGCAATCCGAGACGGGAGATCGTCAGTAGGGGAAGCCCTTCTTCAATACCAGTATGAAAAACCCTAAACAGGTTGGTCGACATTGTGAATACTAATAACTACTAAATGGACTATCTGGAAGGACACCTACTCATCGTCTTAATACTAAACAGTAGCAAAGTGGCAACATTTGTGAGAGTGATAGTTCTTTGAAAAAAGCTGCACGAATTGATTGTACATCCGCTTTTTTTTAATATGGTTTCGCGCATTTCGTGTACCATAAGGTGCATCTGGTTTGCCGCCCAATTACATTTCTGCCTCCCAATTGCATTTGCAACGTAATCACGATATTAATTGCATTTAAAAGCCACCGTTGCAAAAAAAAAAGAATTACATGCCACTGGCATAATTCCACTTGTATCGGCCTCAAACTCAAATTCAAACCTAGATACTTATCTAGGTAAGTAACCATTCGGACTTTCAGGATCTAAAGCTAACTGTCATATGTTATCCAGACTAGTAACTTTCCAGGTAAAGTATCCTCTGTGAGGCCCCACGGGTTGTAATAGTATCTACTAATACACCCTAGGCTTAAGGTTCGGGTCAGAAGATGAGTAGAGTTGTACTTTACAAGACCATGATCTACCACTGTTTTTTTCGTGGCGGATACCTAGAGATACGTATTCGTTTTTATAAGGCGAAGCTGATGTATTGTTGAAGTATGCTTTAATACCGTTGATGCACATTGTGTTTTTTGCTGTCAAAAGGCTGTTTCGTTAGGTACTAGCACTCGTTTCACCTCTGACGGGGGTTTGGAGATATGTTCTATTTATTTGTATTATGTTGTGATTGTCTTGCGGCTCATGACGTTATCAGTTATGGATGGGATTTCAACATCATCGTTTCGCTGAGTTCGAGATTGTGCCAATCAGAAATGTCCCCAACGCACCCTAGTTTTTTTTTGATATGATAGAACTGCTTGGAGGGATATTCCGAGAAAGATGGGCCAAGGGATTCCTAGAAAAAGATGAGGTACGTTTGATAACAGCACACGAGTTCATTTCTTATTCTAGTTACTTAACGCTTGCTTGTCCCGATTTAGGTATTGTGTGTCCGATATCTATTTAAGATCAGGGATACATCGATCACGACGGGATACGCCGACACGATCGTAGGGAGTTAGTTGGTCAGAATATTCTCGTTGTAGTACTCTGGACGCCTTCGCGTATGCATGATGAGAACGGAGGCCCGGCCTGGGATCGTTGTGTACGTAATAGAACGGTGAAATCATGATAAAACCATGATGTAAGGAAACATTTGCAGGATCTTGCTAACTTGGCTATATACTTATTTGAATGTCTATCAGTAATTCAAAAGGATGTGGGGATCCACAGCTTCACCGCCTTTCTAGGAACTACCTACCTGCCGGCACCGTACTCATGACACCATTGGAGGAAAAGAGTTATAACATTGCCTGGTCGCTGTCGAAGTAACGAATACCAGGGAGAAGGAAAGACAGACGGACATGATCGAAGTGGTATCGTCCAATCACTGTTCGGGGAGCATGAATGGACTACGTATACTGGGACATGATGACCTGCCTGTACGCGCTTCAAAAAATGACAGGTAAATTTCGAGATTACAATATAACTCTCCAGGTTCGGGCGTCGATGTGACCCTAGCACGTCTTATTTGGACCAAGACTGCAGGGGGGGTCATGATTTACAGGTCACCCTGAGCGGGCGGATCACAAGTCATCACTCCCATTTGCCAATTCGCCTCGGCGCTAACGAGATGGCTGGGATTCGGATTTAACGATACTCCCAAAGAACGTACTCTAAACATGGATCCTGAATCCCCATCCCCTTTTCTAGCTTCTCATTCACTTACTTTACTCGGGTATCGATGGATATAAAAAATTCGGTATGCCTCAATCCCTGTTCTCAAAAAAATTTGTATAGATTGACCCCAGGAAACCACCACCACAGAGAAATCACGCAGATTGGGATGAGACCATGGACGAACCATACAATTAGAGTGAAACATTTTGCCATCCCAATTCCTCGAGGCGAAACTAAACGGCGATAAAGAGGTGGTTTGGGTACGTAAAAGTACTCCAACTAAGGTATCCTGCGGGATGGAGTTGAAGGCTGCTTTCTATACGGGGAATGCCGGTTTCGAGGGATCTCGAGTGGTGAGTGCCCGGTCATGACCGAAATGCGGGTGTGGCGGCAGGGAAGAGGATCGGTTTTAGATGGGCATGGGCCATTAGCTGGGCCCGTCCAGCTGGATATTTGGGTTATCAATGGCATGTTCGTAGCAACCGCCCAGGTTGGTATGGGCTGTCAATTGCATAAAGTGCAATCATGGTGCATGATGGTGATAGTGGATTCTAGCCTATACCGTTGCGTGGAAAGATAGCGTTATGGGATCTTGAGCGTTGGAAGAAACATGAAACAGACCAACAGGTTGTGCCGGGGTTAGATACTCAGGAGAATCAATTAGGGTCGAAAGCGCCTAATACCCTATCCACTACCTCGGGGTACTCCTGGGAGTGAACCCGGGCAGAAATGGCCAGGTGATGATATTCCAATACTGTAGAGTGTCGTCAAATTGTAGGGGATACCTAAATAGCCCAATCTCTGCGGGTCATGTCAAGCACTCTTCTTCTGGAAACGGATACTTACGACTTATAATTTCAAGCCTTTGTGTGTCTCGATAGAAGAGAGGGATATTCTAGGATAGCTTTCCTGATTAGTGCCCGCGTACCGACAAAGTAGCTTCGGGCGACATCCGAGACTCATCCGAGAAGAGACATTGCGATACATGGGTAGCTGTTGAGCACGTGCATGTACTTTGCTTTCTTTTTCAGTTGCCATGCAGACCTCACGACCTGAAGTTGACGCAAACCGCATGAATTCCATCCAAATGGTGTGTAGTGCCCCAAAGCAGTTGGAGAAGCAAGCTATCTTGAACGAAAACGATGGGGGAGATCGGGCAAATCCGAGAGCTATACTCGCGGCTCTACCAGCCCCAAGCGGCGTCTAATTCTTCTCTTCAACCCTTCGGACAACTGCGAGAGAGTAGATTGATATTCACTCGTGGGTGGTTTGTTTGAAACCGCAAAGCTCATGTAGTTTATATCTGCCGATCTGTATCACCATATGTGCGGCCATTCCCTGGTATCACACATTCCGTGGTAAACAGATCAGGAATTCTCTTCTCCGGATCCGTCAGTCAATACTATAAAATCGGACTACTTTCCCCAGAAATTTCGGGGCCAATTCAATTTCAACCATCGTCTATCGTCTACCTGGGACTCCCTTATTTCATCCTCGCACGCGCAAGTCCACCGTACATAATACCAAGAATACTAAGACCTCTTGATATCGGTCAGCCGCATTGAAGTTATCATCGGCAGCCACCGCCTCCACTGCGTCAGCGTTGTGTTGGTAGTACACAGTCTTGCACTCGCAGGATAAATAACGAAGTTTGTTCTGTTCACCCCCCCCGGGCCCTTCGCACATCAAACACAGACAATGGCAATTTCAGAGCTACAGAATAGCATCAAGCCGAGATCGATACAGAAGATCTCGTTGCACAACTTCTCCGAACGAAGGGACGAGATTGCAATGCAGATCATCGATGCAGCTGAGAATAACGGGTTCTTTGCATTGATTAATCAGGAATCTCCCTCGCCCGAAGAGATTGAAGAGGTCTTTACAATCTCGTGAGTTTCTATGTCTTTTTTCTTTCTTTCCTTTAGTGAGGGTGATGGGAACTGAGAGACATGGCAGGCAGAAGTTCTTCTCCCTTTCAAACGAGATAAAGGCGCAAACACCATTACGGAAAAGTGAGAATACGGGCTGGGAGTCTCGTTCCCAGATCCGACCTTCCACCGGTGTTGCCGACCAAAAAGGTATTCGCCTACCATTCTCTTGGTATTGGCATCGTCTGACATGCATTGAAACCTAGAATCAATCCAGCTCCAGTACCACCGCCGACACGACTCATCATGGCCCAGCGACGAAGCCCTCTCTCCGGAATTGAAAGGAAAGCTCAGTGCTTTTATGGAGAAGGCGCACAAGCTTTCACAAGAGATCCTATCTATTTTTGCTGAGGCATTAGGATTCCCCACAGATCACTTTGCCAAGGCCCACCAAATCACTGCAGATGACGCTCAAACCACACTCCGATTGCTGCATTACCATGATATCCAAGGGGTCGAGTTCCCGCCGCAGTATTGGCGTGCCGGTGCACACACGGATTTTGATTGCCTAACAATGTTATTTCAACGTACAGGCGAGGACGGACTAGAGGTCTGCCCGGGGAGGGAAGCACACACGGGTTTTGCGAAAGGCGATATGTGGACTCCCGTGGAGCCGATTACTGGAGAAATTGTGTGCAATATTGGAGATATGTTGATGTCGTGGAGTGATGATCGGTTTAAGAGTTTGTTTCACCGTGTGCGATGTCCAAAGATTGGAGAGAATCAGAAGGAGAGATATAGTATTGCGTATGGCTTCCCCCTCCTCACCCTCCCTGCATATGCGAGCCTTGTGGCTGATTGTGTGCGAAAGATATTTCAACCAGGCGAACAAGAATGTGGTGGTGCAAGGACCACAGAAGAAGTACCCTCCATTGACAGCGCATGAATATATCATGAGCGCCTTGGAGAGAAATTTCGCTCAGCTGAAGACTTAATTACGTAGCTCAAAAGGGAGGCGGATAGGGAGGCGGATAGGGAGGCTTTGACGTTTGACGGGAGTTTTGGTCGTGGTTGTTTTTGTTTTGCGATAATGGTATCGTCTTCTTTTTGGATGTATTTTTTGACCTTCTACCGCTGTTTAATCAGTACCTGCTTGCTTCATCGCACTCGTATCTGTTACCATTGTCGTCATGCGAGATAATCTGTGCTAAGATTACTATCCGAAGGACCCTGACTGCGATGTGCCGCGAACCTTGGGAGCTACCGGGTGCAACAAAGCGACATCCAGGTGCCCACTAACAAAACCCCGTCCGCCGCATACCGTCTTCACCAGCTACATAAATCTCTGAAGAAATCCCAGCGAAAGTTTCGCCTCTCCCTCTCCTCCCCGTCGCAACATATTCACATCAACAATGTCAGAAAAACCCGCCGCAACAAAACATGGCTTCTCTCCCAGCAACATCCCAATCCCACCCTGCACCCCACCCTGCACCCCACCCTGCGGCCTCCACCCGCAATCCCAACCCCTCTCCGACCACCTCCTCCTCTACATCCTCCCCTACCTCCCCGTCACAACCCTCCTCCAGCTCCGCGCCGTAAACCGTCACTGGCACTCTCTAATCAGCACCCGCCGGCCCTTATGCTCTGCATGCTTCACGCTCCCACCCACCACCCCACCAATCGGGGGTACCCTCGAGCTACACCCCGTCTTTAAGAAACTAGACTACTGGGGCTACGACCTACATCTTCCCTGCACACCGCTCGACGGCCGCGCACAGATCCGCGGGCGGAGCGTGATGGGGGAGGTAGTGGGCGAGGGTATGGCGTGCAGACCCGCCGTGAAGGAGGTGGGGGTGTGGTTGTGTGGTGGGGTTCACACGGTGAGGAGGGAAGGTGGGGTGAGGGTCAAGGATTTAGTGGAGGGGTTTGATGCGGTTGTGCAGGAGCGGCGGTATGCCACAGAGGGTCAGAGGAGGTTTGTGTGGGATTATAAGACCTACCCGTGAGTTCCCTTCCCCCCTACACACCTTCCGGGTAATGACTGATGGAGGTAGGTTTGCGGGTTTCCGCACGATACCGCAGTTGTCGAGTGTTGACGAGTCGAGGCTGGTGGTCACGCCGGTGTTTTTTGATACTGCTGCTATTGTAGCAGAGTTGAGGGAGGGGGTGTGGACGAAGGGGTGTGCGGGTGTGGCGTTTTGTTTTGAGTTGCCGGGGTAGATGGGTTTCGTGATGGTGGGATGGCGTTTTGTTTGGAGCGGGTGTGTTGCGGTATATTTGGGGCGTTGTTTGGGTGTTTTACTAGATTCTATGTGAAATGAATAGGGAGCCTGCATAGGGGCAATCAGTGATTAGAGGGATCATGCTGTTTCTTCCTCTTCATCCACGTACACCTGCTATCGGTCTCTGAAAACCTTGGTGTTCTCGTTCTCGCAATCGTTTACTTTGCTCTGTCATACTATCCTCCGGGTCTTTTAACCTTTCTCCCTCGTCTTTCCGCCTTCGCGCCTATCCCCGTAGCTCACGACCACCTCGTGTTCTAAACCTAACCCTGCTCGTACCTACGGCGTACTCTACATATTGTCTATATGGACCTTCTCATTCTTCTGGTATCCAATCAGGCCTGTGTGTTCTTTTAATGGTATAGGCTGGAGAAAGGAAGAGTAGTACGTAGTAACTGACCACAATAGAAAAGTTCAAGGACGCCGATCCTCTTACCAACCCCCGAATTTGCCATATGCAGATTTTCTTTTCATTTTTCTACCTTGTAGCAATATGGACAACTTTAACTGCAACATGGACATCGATGTTGGCCTTTGCCGTTTTCAATCCCTTTCTATCTCCGCATCCCTTCAAACCGGGGGATCAAGACTCGTAGCATAGCGGTAGTACCCACAAACCTCAGGCTCCTGAATGAAGCAACCCAGGATAACCCGAGCAGTGACCGGTCCCGCCGTGAGCAAATCTCGGAGCATATCGGGACCCATAGCAGCGGCAGAACAGACTAGCCTCAGCACAAACCCCACCTACATGCGTACCGCGCCAATCTCCAGCGTCCCCGAGTGTTGCCGGAACTCGCACGTTTTCTTCCCCCCCACGTTCACCAGCGCGAATCGGTGCGGTGTGTCCGTAGAAATGAGGCGCTGGATTTCGGCGAGAGAGGAGGTAGCAAAGATCGTGCCGAATACCTGCGCGTCGGACAGGAAGGCTAGGTGGGGCTGGAACCGGAGCGTTTTGTTGTACGCCCGCACGCAGCGACGGGACTCGGGGTGGAACCGGTCCAGTGCTGGTTCGGCGAGTATTACTACTGCTACCACTTTCTTTATAGCCGGCAGAGGGAAGTGGGTGCCGGAGGAAAGTCCGACGTGCACGTGCATCCCGACTGTGTTGTTGACGGTGCTACGGAAGTTTCCACTGGTCATGAGATGTAGTACCTTCTCCAGCTCGCGGTCCCACGGGTTGGAAGAGTTTAGAGAAGGGATTGGAGTTGCAATCTCCAGATCTGAATGGACAATTTGGTTCAGGGACAAGGGGTATTGGTGAGGTTTATGGAGCATACGGTAGACCTCTTGTGGATGGTAATCAATGCTCAGGTCGTATCTTACGCCCTATTTGCTGTAGTCGGGAGTCTTAGTGACGTTGGGCTCGTATGGCTGCTCTACTTGCTGGGCTGGGAATCTGTGGCTTGATAATATTTCTACTACTTTAGGCTGTATTATCTCTTGTGTGAGGATGCTTTCTTCTTGAGGTTTTAAATAACAAGTAATCATTTCGACCTCGACTCCGAAGGTGAGCGTGTCCAGAGTGATCTGCAGCGTGTTATCAATCGACGCTGAAGGTTCTATGGTGTAATCGTAGGTAGCTGCTTTTATACAAACATATTGCTTCTTCTGGATTACTGTCTCATATAGTCTGCAACAGAGCGGGAAAGTCTTTCATCTCGATCTTTTTTCATCTTATGGTTGTACTTATTGTACTTAGTCTATTCGAGATGAATGGGAATGGCCTTGCCAAAATGATACCAGACCGCTTTTTGATCGCCGAGGCTCTGATCTGGGCTCTTGTAAAATCAAAGTACCGGTACTCCACCGCAGGGAGGTAGCTACAACTTCATGTTTTGTCAATACTAGCCTTTGACAATGATCTTAGAATTACACATACACCCTCGCCAGCTGAGATCCTTTCCTTGGGCTCCAATCTCAGCATCCCGGGCTCATAATATACGGTGATAGAGATGAAACGGTGATGATAACCATGAGTACAGCGAGTAAATTGTAACTGACATAGAAACGAGATAAGAAAACTAACTAGCAGCATGAGTGATCAGTGCTGACTTCCCACAACTAGAAACGAGATAGGACGAAATCTCAATAGAGCCCGAACGTCTCGTCTCGTGGTATGTTTGGTCTTCTCGGTCCAGGACGTTTCGTACTAGGGATTATATATACACACTACTTAGTCCTTATGTCTTCCCCTCTTAGTCGCCAGTGCCCAGTCCTCCTCATTGAGGCAGTGTTAAATTGAAGAGAGCAATTTGAAAACGAACGATGCCCCAGTTAACATCCGGAATCATTATATCGATGCACTTTGGGTCTTTGCCGTCTTTCTTCCAAATCCCAGGGATTGATAGATAGGCATTACCATCGAGTATTTCAGACCTCGATAGAGTTCAAAATAAAAACTGGCGTTTTTTAGGTAGCTGAACTCTTCTTGGCGCCAGGACCTGGACGTACTGAAGAATCTGTATGAGATGGTCGATGCTGTAGAAGATAGGCTCCTTTTTGGCTTCGAGTTCCGCGTCAATACTACCAGATAGTGCTCATGCGGAAGAGCTGGTCGGTGGAGGCTTTCACAGTAGCGACGACGGGCGAGGAAACCGAGGAAGTGGCGAGATGATACAGGCCTGAACTTAGCAATTGCGGCCACGCAAAGCCCGTCTGGAATGGCAGTGATTAATTATCCAGCTTGGTGAGGTACATGAAGTAATACCTGCGTCAACTCTTAGTACATAGCTATAACCGATACCAAAGGTTGTTTTTACCAATGATGACTCCAGATTAGTGTTCGCCACGAGACAAGACGAGACGAAGCCCGGGACATCTCGTCTCTTCGGCATACAGATCTCGTCGACCCACGAACTGAGGAATTGAGTCGGTTGTAGTCTGAATGTACCATTGAAGTTTACTCCGGGAAAGATCGAAAGCCTTCGAAACTGGACTAGACGCTGCTGCCTGGAGTACTCTCGTTCCCTCCCACCGTTCTCCGCCCCTTCTTCTGCGGTTGGAGATGTAGGGGAGTTATTGATATCCGTTGTCGAATGGCGGGGCGTTGGCGCCGTAGATAGCGTAAAGCTCGCTTGAGGGAAGTCGGTGTGACCCAAGATGTAGAGGAGCTTAGTGCAACACTAGTCTCAATGGTGACATCTCTAAGATCTGGGCCAGGGGATCTTTAGCAGAGAAATCGAATCGTAAATACAAAGAAATTCACAGTACATACTCTACTGTTTCCCTCTTCAAGATGAGCTTTAATCACGATTCACAATGGATGGAATAGAGGTTGCACGTTGTTAGTGGTTCATCTAAATTCTTGGCATTACTGTCAATAAACTTCTTCTGCCGCATCCCCACAACACACCTCAAATGTCGACCTCAATTGCCCTTCGGTTACCGCGAGCACGGTATATCTCTCGACTGTCCATCTTCCGAAACCGTCTCTTCACCACCTCTACGACTTCCCACCATGCCTCAAACACAAAGGCCCCCGCAAGAACCCGATTCGCACCTTCGCCAACCGGCTTCCTCCATCTCGGATCGCTACGGACTGCATTGTTCAACTACCTTCTCGCGAAGAATACCGGGGGCCAATTCTTACTGCGGATAGAAGATACCGACAAGGTGGGGCTGTTACGGACTCAGCGAGGAAGTAGGGTGGCAGCTAATCAAATGAATGAAAGAAAAGGACCGTCGAAGGTGCGGAAGAAAGTCTAATGGAAACATTACGATGGGCAGGGTTGCAGTGGGATGAAGGTGCGGGACCACAAATTCAATCCCTCATATCCTCTGACATTCCCTACAGGCCCCGATATCGGCGGTCCCTACGGCCCATACCGGCAATCTGAGCGCTCCGAACTCCACCGAAAACACGCGCAGCAGCTAATCGACAACGGCCACGCCTACCGCTGCTTCTGTACGACAGAACGCCTGGAAGCCCTCTCCATCGCACGGAAGCGCTCCGGACTCCCAACCGATTACGATCGTACCTGTACCTCGATCCCCACTGACGAATCTGCGTCGCGCGCCGCGGCGGGGGAGGCCCATGTTGTCCGCTTAAAGACCCCGGATCAATATCCTGGCTTCCACGACACTGTATACGGAAACATCGTCTTCACGGAAAACAAGCGGGCGCACTCTCTCGGCGCTTTCGAAGACCCAATCATCTTGAAGTCTGACGGCTTGCCGACATATCACCTCGCCAATGTTGTGGACGACCACCACATGAACATCACCCACGTGTTGCGAGCAACGGAATGGATGCCTTCAACGCCGAAACATGTACACCTGTACAACTGCTTCGGATGGACTCCGCCGGAATTCGTGCATGTGGGTTTACTGCAGAATAGCGAGAGGGGGAAACTTAGCAAGAGGAACGGAGACGTGTTTGTGTCGGAGTACAGGGAGAAGGGGTACCTTCCGGAGAGTCTGAATAACTTTGTTGCCTTGCTGGGATGGAGTCACGAACAACAAAGCGATGTGATGAGCCTCCAAGATATGGTGGAACGGTTTGAAACCAGTCGCTTGACCCAGGGTAACACGATAGTCAACTTCGAGAAACTAGACTTCTTACAGAGGCAGCACGTAATGAATGTTACAACCGTGGAGGAAATCCTTGAGCGTGTCCAAAAAGTGGTAACTGATATGTTCGGAGAGAAGTGTGTTCCCTCCCGACCGCCGCTCGACGAGAAAATGATGTGTACTGACATATTCTTCGCAGACTTGAAAACGGTGACAAAATCACGAAAGAATATGTCCGCGCCATTCTCGATGCTAATCTCTCAAGCTTTGTCCTGCCAGAATCTTTTGTAAAGACGCGGGCCTACTTCTTCCGCGCGCCTGTGGAATTCAAGCCTAAAGTTGTTAAGCAAATTAACCGCTACCTTTCGGAGAACAACATGACATATTTCGAATTGATGGAATTCTTTATTGCTGGCCTAGAAAAACGCAGCAACGAAGATTGGACGTACGAGAATCTCCACAAGTACGTCGAACTGAAGGAGATGGAGAACCGAACGAAATGGAATAACAAAATGCGCCTGGTGAGATTGGCAATAGCTGGCGGCGAACACGGCCCGTCAGTGGCACAGACGATGGTAATATTAGGCAAGGAAAGGACCATGAAAAGGCTGGCGCAGGTTGAGGGTATTCTACTGGGAACGGTTAGAAAAGTCAAGATTGTCTCTGAGCCTACAAAAGAAACACCAAGATCTGTGGTGGAAGCAATTAAAGCTGCATGATGTATATGTTGAAAAGGTGGGTCGGGGGGTATTGTTGCGGGTTACTACTGTCCACACTTCGGTCTTCGGCCGTATATACGAGGTGCTGCGTTAAATAGTGCATATGTACGATAAAGGAGTTGTATATATAGAGTAGTCGCTGAGAGCAAGCGAAATTGTACTTTATAGCTAAATATGTCTCTAACAAAGCGTGGTCCCCCGCTTTTGATTAACCCCAATTCCCTGAAATTTAAAGATAATTGACCGCATGAAGCGGGGGAGAGTGAGTTGCGATGACCGCATATACCGTGCAGTTATCCAAACTCCAAATTCAGTTGCAGCAGCTAGTAGATACGCTACGACTCGGGGTCCGCAGAAAGAGGCGGATGGAATACCCTTGATTTGTGATACCCTGAGCTACCTGACGACAGAGTGCAGTAGTTCGGGCGAATGAGATTGAAGCTTTTTTGTCCCGCAGCCTGTTCCCTCGGTAAGGTAAGCAAGGAAGGGGAGTGCATTTCACGCTTTATGTGCTTCAGAATCGCGGTGTTGTTATAGGATAGGCGGAGAGCATTCACTGAGGGTAGGGCAGAGACTGAACAGAATTCTGCGGGAGGATGTCATTTTGCAGTGAAAATCGTTAGATATGATAAGGTGCACTGGTGTTTGTTGTGGAGCGCTCATCGTGTCTCACTCGCGAGGTTTTTCAGCCCCAGCAGGGGCGAAATTTGAAAGGCTGGGAATGTTCGCAATTTTGATGGCGCAGCAATTGTTCTAAAGTTGTTGCTATCGAGTTCCGAGGTTGTTCCTTTTTTCGTCCTGCGAAGTCATGTATGGTACCCGAGAATATACCTGCCTTATCAACCGAAGTTGAAATAGAGATAGAGCAGAGTAGAGCGCCCGCATCAAGGTGGAAGGATCTAGAGTACCTGTAGATGTTTTTTGTCTGTGGTGTGCGCTGTCAACGTGTATATTGAGATGCAGAGAAATTTTTCTTTGACATGGTGGGGAATGTTTTTTCTTTTTTCTTCACTTTCATGTGATGGTATGATTTGCATGCCGGAACCGTTTTTGCAATTTGCTCGACGACTCGAAAGTCTCGAGTTTTTGCTGCGGGCTACCAGCTGCGGGCTTCGTTTGAACTGCATTGTACACTTTCCTGCCTTCCTGCCTGCTCAAGTGCCCCCTGCCCTATCTGAGACGTACCGACGAGAAAAATAGCCGTCTGACAGGCAGGAACTGTCATACTAAACCGCAAATGGCGACCCCGGGCGTTCGGAATCCCCTGCCCTTCTCGCGAGGCTACCGAAGCACTTCAACTGTTGCCCGCGTCTAATTGCCGGTAATGTTTACCGCCAGAATTATGGGCCGATTTCGATAGTGCATTTTGGAGAGTGACATCATTTCCTGAACGAGCCGATACTGTAGCGTAACTATCCCCAACCTCTGAATATTGATACAAAGCAGAGCCGAGGTGAACCCCGGACTACAAGCTTAGTGGGGACATGTTACTTTTTCTTTCCCGCAAGGCACTGCGCTAACATTAGTCGTAGGGGAGTCATCATGTAGCGGCCATGGAGGTAGTACCGGTCATTTCAGTTGAAGGTGGTTCCACGCGGAAGACCACATAGGGAACTTCAAACTGGGAAGCTTGTATCATCAGCTTCACATCCTCGATCAATCCGGAGGTACTCTTACCGCAGCTGTTAATTTCGGACGGGAATGATGTGGGGAAGAGCTTTTCAGGTTCGTTCTGCCAGGGGAAATGTTTTTTAATTTCCATCTCATCTTAACTGGTCGATCGATGACTCTACGATGAGTGATACGATTCACAACCACTCTAATTAAAAAAGTTTAGACTTACCATTGAGGCTTTCTGAATAGTCAGATGCGGTCAGGTTCCAAAGCCCTTGGAATAGACTGGTCTGGTCAAGTGTCCGTGAGGCTTGACTCTAAGTCGACATTTGTAGGTCTGGCTATTGGTGTAGATGTCTAAAATTCGTGGACGTCTAAGAGCGTCTGCCTTGAGTGTCTACCAGTGAATGTAAGTAAGGCTTGCACATGTCTATTGCGAAAATGTCGTTAGTTTAGAAGAATGGATGGCTATAGATGCTGTGTCGTGTAATGAGTCGTCGTTGTTTGTCCTAGTCGCATGACGCAAAAGTATGTTTTCGATGCACTGGCAAACGTACTGGTTAAATCTTGGCGACCGCAAGATCGATGTATATACTTGAGTCTCGAGTAGGTATTTCGGGCCTTACGGCGACGGCCAAAGAAGGGAGCCTTCCGGTTACCCATATCGAGTACTCTCCTTGGGTTCATGAAATCGAGCAGGTACCCGATTTCTCAACTTCTGGGGAATCGGGCCTTTTGCTTGATGGGCCATTCCTAATTGATGCTCCTGCAGATTTCATAGCTGAATCGGATTGGCAAAAAAAAGAACGCAGAAGCTCCCCCCCCCTCTGCCTAGCCGCGCATACTTAACTGCTGGGATTAAATGTGAAGCCTGGGTGTATGATACCCGCTATGCCGCAAGCCCAGGAGAAAATTCTGAAGTGTGTGCGTGTGTGATGTGAGGGAGGGTTAATATATTTAAGGGAAGACTCATCCCCTTGGATACAAATACGAAACTTTTCGACATTCCTTCCTTTGAACGGCGACTGATAGGTACGCTCGCTGCGTAGCCCATTTATACCATCTATTCCTTCTTCTCTGTGCTGCCTTTCCTTCACGCAAGAAGGTTTGGGGCCGACTTTTTTAGTTTCGTTTGTTTGCGACCGCCAAACTTGCAATCAACCATCATGGGGAACTGTTTCAGCAAGGGAAAGGGAGGGCCAGGGAAGAAGAGTGCAAAGTCGACGATTTCAGAGGCGAATTCATCGGATGCGGACGAGAGAGCTGTTCGTAGGAAGGAAGAGGATAACTCGAAAAATGGAGATGTTGTGGAACGGCCGATTTCGATGTTGCCAAATGCATATGCAAATGCAAAAGCTTCAACCTCGCCCGACTTCGATTCTTCAAAGCGCATGTTGACTCCGTCGCAACCGGCGACAACCAATATTCGATCAAGCACCCCACAGTCTCAGCAGTCGCGACAGAATGGCACAGCTACCCCTGTTCCTGCGCCAGCGACGACGACTACGACGACAACGACGACGACGACACTGATGAAAACACTGGTACCATCTCATTCGTCAACACTAATTCGGCCGTTGTCGCCCACCCCACAGCCACGATCGCTATCGCCTGCACAGCCAAAGCCACCCTCTGGAGATGTGGCCGCAGCAGAACAGCGCGCAGTATCTTCTCCACCCAAATCGGCTGACCCGGTTGCAGAGCGTAAAGAGGCGGCGCCGGCGAATGGGAACGCGGTATCAAAATCTCGATCATCGGAACCCAAGACGATAGGATTGGCAGAGCGACGAGCCGGTGCAACGTCACTTGCTCCGGTGTCAACTACAGAAAATCTGACGCTGGAGCGCAAAGTAACACCCACAGATAGAACTGTGGCTGCCACACCTCCGCCTCGAGCACCCACACCACCACCTTGTGCGCCGACTCCTCCTCCCATGCCACCAACACCGCCACCAATGAGAGGCAGTATGGCAACTATATCCGAAGAGTATGTGCACTATCCTACACCTAAAACGTTATGTATAGATGATGCTAACCGGGCACTCAGTGCGCCCCTCCCTTCTCCTGCCTCTCTCACCTTTGGCCGCCGATCTACTGCTTCCGGACCTCCACGACACGGCACATTTGGGTACACGTTTAGTCCATCATCTCCTCCACCTCTCGGCGGAAGCAGTCGTCCTAGCAGTCCAGAGGATCTAGTACCATTCGGCTACACCTCGTCCTCAGCGCCCATCAGCAGAGCAGCCTCACCACCACAGGGTCGTGGAACGCCTCCTAGTAGCCCCGGCGAGGCTACTTTTGGCTACACACCATCTTCGGCACCAATCAGCCGAGCCTCTTCTCCACCGCTAGGAAGAACTTCCCCCAGGTCACCAGGCGATGTGACTTTTGGATACACCTCAAACTCCGCGCCGATCAGTAGGGCGGCTTCACCTGCGCTAGGAAGAGCTACTCCCCCAGGTGATATAATTTTTGGGTATACACCGTCTTCACCGCCGATTGGGAGGTCGTCACCACAATCAAGATCCCCGACAAGAACGACGTTTGGATATACAGCAGCTTCGGCGCCGATTACAGGGGAAAGTAATGATTGATGAGAAAGAGGGAAAGATGGATATTATGATGATTATGGATGATGGATTCTACCCACTGGGGAACAAGATACGGATTGTTATACCTGGACGAGTTATGGAAGGGTTAATCCGGTCGTTCAGGAGAAAGATCTCTACTCCGATAAAAACAACGAACGAGTCGACCCGAGCCGACCACCGAGGTGGACGTGTGGTATATATAATAATGGGAGATGGACGGGTTATCACGAGCGATATATCATGACGCGCACACGGCAAGGAGCGGAGTTTGACTTGCGAATAAAAAACTCTTGTTTTTTTCTTCTAATCTGCATGCATGGTATTTTGGGGAGTTGGGATATCTGGGGTTTTTTCATGCCTATCTCATCTCAGCATTTGTTGGCTTTGTTGATTGGGGATTTCGGCTGGCGTTTCGATCGATGCATGCATGGGGTTTCGAATTTCTACGGTGTTTGGGTGTTGGCATATGCTTCTTATTTTTTTTATATTTTTTTAATATTAGACATGTACTTTCGATTGATTATTATATGTACCTTATACTACCTACCCCCCTTCTTATCCCTCATTGTCATCCTCTATTTCCCTCCTCACTCATCATTAACCTTGTATGTAAGTTTTTGTATATGTTCATTGGTAGCACTGGGAAACTTGTTTGAAACCCCCCTCCCCCCTTTTGTTTTCGGCAGCTTGCTTCTCATGTCTATGTCTATACTACGAATACAATGTCTCTGTTGTCCATACCGCAAACTTTATAAGCTACCAACTCGCCTCCGCCCTCGTGTCTCTGTCCAGAAGAAACGAAACATCCCCCTAGTGACCAATCTCCCGCCCACGTTTATATGTAGGTAAAGTACCCATCATAGCACTCTAAACCCCTAGTACCCGAACCCCGGTCCGAAGTAACGTATCGGAGAATATTCATCCAAGTCGAAGATCTCGGGATCTTTGTGGTCCGTGCGGTGCCACGTTGTGGATATGCAGATCATAGCATGGGGCGGGTGGACGGGCCAGGAGCGTGTAATTACGGCAAAAAAAAGAAAAGCTTATTCTGACTTCTTATAAGACCATGTTCAGGTTTAGGAGGGGGTTAGAGGTGAACTAGTAGAATGTGGTTCATGCATTCTCACTCGGGGGAACCACTTGCAAGTGATGGTATGTGAATTTGAGAGCGGGAAATGGGGGAATGGGAAATGGGTGTGCATCCACTTTCTTCTTGGGGTTATATTGTAGTCACCTCCCATCAAACACGAAAAACCAAACTGTCAAGAAAAATTTCGTAGAAATTCAAAAAGCGGCTCTCTGGCCTTAAGTATTGATCATGACTATCGTAACACCTATACCAAGTAGCAATCCCACATCACAAACATAAAATCATGATATCTACGCCCCGGTACCTTCCGCCAGGAGCGCCGGTCCAAACCTCTCCTCATCCAGCAATGTCTTTGCTTTGATACTTTCATCGATCCAGTCTGTGGTGACTATTCTTGGTATTCTCCCACTCCTATGGTAAGGGTGAGCCTGAGTTGAAGGAGAAAGAGGATGAGTACAAACCACTTCGAGATAACATCTCTAATTTCCTGCAACTTCTCTTTTGTTTTCACGCCCACGACCACATGTGTGATTCCTCCCTCGAGACCTTTCGAGAATTTGCCGCCCGCAAAGTCTACTAAATTCCGAGTAATTGTAAGGCTGCAAAGCAAATTTAGCACAGTCCAGATGATAGTGGGGTGGATATACCAAGCACTACCCATTGTCTCATCGGCATAAACTATACAGTCTTTAAACATCCACCCTGGCAACATGTCTACTTCTCTCTCTTGAAGATCAACGCTATCTCGAAACGGTAACGCAAGACTTCTATCAAAGTCTCCCTGCATATGTTCAAGCAGTTCCCTCAAGTCATCGATTTCAACATCCCTGGCATAACTGTCACCCCACTGGTCAACATTTTTCAGGATCTTTTCCTGTGTTTTAGGAGTGGCATGAAACATATAGCCGGGTTCCAGCGGAAGTATGTAACCGCCTTCCCACCCCACCTTCCGTTCAGCTTCGTGTTGATGGATGCAATCAAAGATCCAAGACGGCCGGACGATATCGTAGCCGCCCTTCTTTTTCAAGGCGGAGACCTTGACGGTATTTCGATCACCGATGATGTGCATTTGTGGCTCTGCGTTTTCATTCTGATAGAACTTCCCACCATGGGCTTTGACGAGTGCCTCTATCTCTGCTTTGGTCTTTTTGTTTGTTCTCGCTGCGGTCTCGGACATAACACAGAACGCATGTCCTTCAAACAGTGGCTTTCCCGGGGGTGGTGGCTCCAGACTAGCTGCAAATTGCGGAGCACTATCATCTCCTGCAACGTTGAATTCTCTCTTTAATCGTTTCCGGCCGTCACGTCTCTGCTCCACGTTCAACTTTTTGCCCTCTGCTTCTTTCAATGCCTCTGCTTTCAGTTGGAGAAAGTCCTGGATACTGAGGGCAGTCTGCCAGTTTTTGTCCGGTCTTAACTTTTTAAACCGCGGGAACCTTAGGGTCATATTCATGCGGAACTGATCCGTCGCAGCTACTGATGCAGCCTTGGCCTCGACCACGAAGGATTTCTCGGGGTGAATCCAAACATCTGGTCTTTCGAATTCGCGACTGCCACCGGCTAGCTCGATAAATTCCGGTGGGTTTTTAGAATCCCACTCAACCCAGGTACCCTCGGTTTGGTGCGCAATGGTCGAATAATCATTCGCTGTGAAACCACCACCGACTCTGAAAAATGAATAAAATTTCATTGGGTTTGCTCCAGGGGGAAGGGCGTTTCCATCGACTCGCAAACCACACAGATAGGAAGAGAGGATATTGCCTCTTCTACCAGAACCCCAGTAACCGCCGATGACAAGGCAGTCCAGAGATTCGCCGAACTCGGTCATGTACTCAGGTTTGACTTTGACCCAGTCGTCGTTACGATCATTTAATTGGTAGACTGAACGTGGGTTCTTGATCACCAGACCTTCGGATGAAGTGGCAATGACCTTTCGCAACTCGGACTCGATCTCATCCACTTTTGTTGCAACGAGATACGGGTGTATTTCAAGGCGACGATAGACATTTTTTACAACGCTATCCAGAGCACGGCGGCGATCTTCGAGTGAGTAGCGGAGGAGACTTTGCCCGTTGAGGTAGAGTATATCAAAGACCCGATAGACTGGACGATGCTGGTTTCCATAGGGGTTGTTGCTGGTTTCAATAGCGGCTGTCTTCAATGTTCCAAAGCCCACAATACAATCCAGCTTGGGATCCCAAGTGATCATCTCCCCGTCGAGGATGATACTGCTGACCCGCTTATCGAATGCATCCTGAGTAAATCTGGACAAGCTCCCATTTTCCCACGATGAACCGTAGAGATGGGTATACTCCTTTGCCTTTCTACTCCACCATCTAAACTCACCATTGTCAAAATGCATCTGCATGCGCTCTCCGTCCAGCTTCTCTTCAATCCAAAATTCTTGCCCTTGCATCGATTTGATCACGTCGGCCATAGATCTCTTCTGGAATTGTGCCAGCTGAGGTTGAAAACATGACATGAGGTTGACACCTTTGGTGTCATCTTCCATTCGAAAGTTGGGGTCCCATAACTCCCAGCATACACGGCGCAGAGAGGAGGAAACATTGAAGAGAGCGTCCGCATCGGGGTGCCAAGCGTCGAAGAAAGTCTTTTCGGTAGCGCCTACTTTCATTTGTTTGAGGATTATGCGGATTAGCCACAATATTTCCTCCGCACACATGTTGTTATAGAATTCCGTCATGATGGGTAGCTGTTTGTCTCTGGATTCTCGTTAGAAGTTCACTCTAGCTATAGGTGGACTGACAGAACTCACTCTCCTTGAGTTTGAGATAGACGATCTAGCATGTCGTTGACTTGAGTGATTGTAAGGTCTCCGGGAATTGTACGCATAGGTCGCTTCTTGATAACATCTGAGTAGCATAATCAGCAGATAATACGGCAGTGGGCCAAAACGAAGAGACAACCATAACAGCGCAGTGCAAAGTCGCCTGCACTCTTCGACCAAGACCCAGGTTGCTTCCAATGAATCAGAGCATACCCATCATCGCTATCTTTATTAATCTTCATCACTTTGACTAGTAGCTTTCCTATTTTCTGCTCCTTCAAGTGGTACCTAACGCAAATTTAATTGTAGCTCGCCGTAAATACCACAAACGTCACATACACATTCCGATCTCTGTCTTTATCGCAGAGAGTCAACCTAAAAGCCGGGAAGATATCAGGACCGACTTCGCTCCTCCATCTCGATATGAACTCATCGATAATGTTTCGCCGAATCTCATGTGGCTTCAAGTCTTTAGTCCCGCGTAGTCCAATGCCGGATTTCTTTTTGTTGTTGGCCAGCAAGGGCTCAAAAAGCTTTGTGTAAAGGATATGGAACGGAAAGGTCTCGTTCTGGTTCCGTGGACGGTTGGGAAACTTCTTCTCAAGCTCTTGCTCCGTTGGAAGATCGAGATTTCCAGCGATGCCCTCCGTGTCCGAACTTGCATTATCGTTTTGGGGGGGAGGAACCTGCTGTGCGACAGCAGCGTCTCCCATATTGACGTCGTCTTCGAGGACCGGCATGTTAGTGGTTGGTTATCGCGAGGGAGACGCGACGCGTTACAGATGATGCATCGTTTTGGCGTTCAGGCTCCCTATCACGTGCAGTTTAAGTCCGAGTGACCCTCCGCAGTCTAGGGCGAGACAACGCTATTACTAGAGAACAGAATTTCCACATAATAAAGCAGTTTTAATGGAACTCCCATCATATTACAACCCGGCACCTCAGCTAGGATCCATCTCTACGAACCGTCACCACCGAAACTTGCTAGATACTCCTGCAAACAATACCCGTTGCAAAAGAAGAATAATTAATTCAATCCTCACAACACCCCCATAATAAATTGGACAGCCGAATGCATAAAACTTAACCCGCTGCCAAACCGTAACTTTTCCACCTTGCGCTGCCTTCAATGCCTTCCATCTCCCCCTCATATCTGGGTATAGCTGGCGCTCAGCTTCGCGAGATGTATTCCAGTATTGGCATTGCTCTGCCCATAGATCTCTGCATGTGTCGCGGAAAGTTCTGGTAGCGGGGCCCTCGTGCAACGGCGGGCGATTAAGGATCCCGCGGCTTGCACGTGACATGTCCACGGCCGGGTAACGGCTGCTCTGTATAGTCGTCTCGTGGCAAGCCCTAGATCTTTGACGGAATCTTACTCTGTTGCACAGCGCACGTTTGCAGCCGTATCCTATCCATTCACATACGGGACCGTACGTAGCGGTACCGGCCTTTACACCCAGAAGTGTTCCACTTAAAGCTGGGAAGGATTACTTTACTGCGGCCGTATCCACAACCGTGTCACTTCCCCACGTACATAGAAGCAACCTCTCTCAGCCACTGCTTGCTCGCATTCGCTTCGTTTCGCTGCGTCTCATTCTCATTCGTTCAAATGCACTCACCATCCAACACCTTGGTGCTCGCATCCTACTAATAGTCAATACATTGGCCTCATCTTAGTCGCCTGGCCTCGCAAATGCCGGCCGCAGCTCAGATCCCTGCCGATTCCGCAGCTCTTCGCGCAGCAGTTTTGAGCTTTGGCAAGAAGCTTCCTCCACCGTCGTCACCGAGTGCCAAATCCCATGCTCGACCAGTTACTGTTTCTACATCGGAATCCCTATCGCCAACTGCTCGGCAGAACGCAACCAGGAATATTGTCGGCATTCCACCATCGCCCAAGATCCCAACGCATCCGCGCTCTTCGTCTAGTATAGCAGCCTCTATTGTTTTCACACGGTCCAGTCCCCCCAAGGATCAGGATATGGCGGGCGAAGAGGGGCCTTCTGTGCGATTGCGCAGGAAGCTATTTCAAGATGCAAGAGACGGCGAATCACCACGGTCCATGGAGCTTCCGCCGCCCTTGTACCCGACGACACCGGAGCACAACCGATCTACAAGTCTAGAGAAGGGAAAGGTGGATTCGTCATCGATGGAGGATATTTCTTCTCTGAGGAACATGTTTGAGCGCAGCTCTACTCCAACAAAATATCCATCACCGGCGATTCACTCACCTAAGGCGAATAATCCATCACTAACAGCGGCGATTCTTGCGACTCAGCTTTCACCTCCGGGCTCATCCCCAGGATCTAGAAGAGTCAGTCCGAATCGAGGAGTCCCTCCGTCACCAACTCGCAGAAGTCCAGTACACAGGAAAACACAATCTGAAAGTCCCCCAAAGCTCTACCTTCCACTACCCGTCCGAAGAAATCCTTCCGCTATATCATCAAAATCTTCACGCGAATCGCTGGTTTCTGGTATTTCATTAACGGATATGCGCTCTAGTGCTTTGACAGCTGCAACAATTGCACATGCATCATCTGCTCGGACGAGTCCTACTCGGTCTCCACAAACGACTGGTCCCCAGGTGTCAAAGGCTCCGCAACCTCCCCCACCGCGAATGACCAAACCAGCGCCCACAGACCGTTCTTCCATCTCCCGCAAATCCTCCCTCACCTCCCTTGTTCCCGCGCGTACCGGCGATTCCGCCATTGCTGCCTCTCTTGCACCGTCTCGCACTCACACACCAGGCCCCCGCAAGCCGCCAGTAGTCCCTCCTCCTCCTAACCGCCGTCGTCGTTCCCTTCCTGCCCTACCAAAAGCTACCCTCAAGGAGACACTGCGTCCACCTCCCAAAAAGCAGTGCCCTCCCTCCCCCAAACCGCCTCGCGGGCGAGTACCACTCCCTCGCAGAAGCAGCCACCACGCGGAAGCCCTCAAGCATAAATGGCGCTGGCACATTACTCCCAAAGAGCGGCAACGGTATGAAGGTGTATGGGCTGCTAACAAGGGGATACTTCTTACTCCTCAGGAGAAGGACGATGTGGTGAACGTGGTGGTGAGGGATATTTGGAGGCGAAGCAGACTAGATTTTCGGACCCTCGCAGAGATTTGGGAGCTGGTAGATCGGGGAGCGAAGGGACGGCTGTCAAGAGAGGAGTTTTTGGTCGGGACTTGGCTTGTGGATATGGCCTTGGGCGGCGGGAAGGTTCCGGTGAAGGTCGAAGATAGTGTTTGGGATGGAGTGAGGAGTCGTGTTATATTACCACAGCCCAGAGATAAGGGGAAGGGGAAGCGTTAATGTCGCAGGTTTTGGAGCGTATTTGTTTATGTCGACAGGAGTAGTAGTAATTATGATACCCATGGTACAAATGAGTTGCTTTGTGTTATATACCCTCAGTTAGAACTTAATACTTAATGATTATATGAATTACTCTGCGCAATGGTTTCTACACATGCCTTGTATTTGAACGTTGTATCTGATCTCCGTATGCCGCGAACCTGACTTGCCTCAGAGAGTATATTCTCTAATTTTGAGATAAGGGACGTTTCTTCACGCAGGGCCTCCTTCTGGATAGCCCTTCTCTGGAGTTCTAATGGCATTTCTACGTCTGCGAAACCACGCAAAATCTCAGCCTCCGCTGTTGCGCAATCGAGAGACGTCCGTCCATATCATATCGCACAACGTCATGGTAGGTCCAACACAAAGACCATCCTTTTCCCATAGTGAGAACTTGCGATTCTGTCATATAGCAGCGACGGCTGTGGTTCCACTGGCGTAACTCTTGATCCAAATGCTTTCCAAAGCTTCCAGTCCTGCGCCCATTGCTGAGACAGGACTGTGTTGAGCCTGACGGTAATCTTGTTCCAGATCTCGGCGTTAGAATCTACTAGATACACCGCTGTGTACCTTCCCAGGCATTTTTCGGACGAGAGGATGACAACCGATGGGGTGGCTCTGATGATGTAGTTGCTGTCTGGACCGACCAGGAGAACGAAACTTTCCACTGCAAGCTTTGTGTTTGTAGGATTTGTTCACCTGGGTTCATTCGTAATGCCACGAGACTCGAATTGAATCTGCTCTCCGATATCTTTTTGTAATTGAAAGGGTGCATATAAGGTAGTGGATTGCCATAAAAACTAGAGCCCATCACCTTTCGTCACTCGTGTATGGGTTTCCTGCGATGCCGAAATATTGAGGGAGCCGTGTGCCTATATGTTGACTATACTACAGAGAGAAGAGGAAAGGTCTCGAGATATATGGTCCGTCGGATGCCGCGGTCCATTGCCATCATCACTACGCAACATGAAGTGGCATAGCATGCCATCGGTCCACGGGCTAGCCTACTTCAGTCCTGAAGAGTTTGGCCTTCCGAAGTGGTCTACCGTCTCCACAATCGCAATATAGTCGAACGGGAGATCGACGTATGCGAAACTGTGCTACTTTGATATCGGACGATCATTTCTCGCACTTTTCATGGATCAATCCGCAGATCTGCTAGTCAAGAAGTTCCTATTGCATGCCCTACAATTACCAGTCTTAACAGATCCATAAATACGAAGGAAAGACGACACACCAAATAAAACCAGGAAGCGCCCAATATGAAAAGCTGTCTGCTAGACTAAAATACCGAATGCTAGCTACGCGAACTCCTTTTGTCCAAACGAAATCATATACCCAAACAGCGTTCCCTCCCTTTCGCACTCCTGTCTCATGCTTTTATTATACCACCACCACGGTAGCCTTCCTGTAATAGTCCCTAAACTCAGTGGCTTTAAAGACTCCCCATAAAGCTCCCGGTAGTAATGCCGTCCTGCTTGCGCCATCACCTTGGTAGCATCTTGCTCTTGACCTCCACCTTTCCCTACCGCCGGCAAAGCAATCTTGCAAGTTTTTATTTCCGTAAAGCCCGCAACTTCAAGGTAATGTACTCTCTTAGAAGGATTTACGACCAATCCCGAATCCTCGATACCAGGGAGTAATCGAGAGTCTACCCAGGACTTCAAGAGCTCGCCTTGCCGGCTGGCTACGGCATCCATAGATTGGATTTCCAGCCAACCACCCTTTTGAAGGCACCGATGGCATTCTTGTAACACTGGGAGCCAACTTTGGGACTTGACGACGCTGGAAAAGGTGGATGAGGTTATAACGTCGAAGTGGTTGTCCGGGAAGGGAAAGAAGTCATCCGCGGCGGGGATATAGACCGTGTGATGGTTGTGCGGAGGAGGCCAGTTATGGTTCTGGTCGGCAGAGGCATTATTGGCGATAGTAGTGAGTGTAATGACTATGCAAGAGGGGTATTTCGCAGCGAGAATCCAACCATCCGCTACTTCGACGTCAGGATTTCATGATCATAAATCATGTTCACGCCGGCAAACAGGAGTAGAGTTTTCTGACCTGCATATCCATAGAGATTCAAAATCCGCCTTCCGTCTCGTGGCTTAGAGGCGGTTAGTAACTCGTGTCCCGGGCACTGTAGTGGCTTGCCCCCAGTCAACCATTGTCTTGCTGCCAAAGCCCAGAGTTTTTGTTCAAACAATGCCTCCTCGAGACCTTCCAATTCACTGCATTCACTCCAGTCTTCGCTCAGTCGTTTAACTATGATTTTCAGCGCAGAATTTTCTATTCTCGCAAGAGCTAGTTGGAAAGGGGATTTTGGGGTTGGTGAAACTCGCGCGCCCGAAGCACTTCGCTCCCTCATTTGGGGGGTTTGCGGAAGGGGCTTAGAAGAATCCGTGTCTTCTGTATCGATTGTGATTGGAAGACTACCGGGCTTGAAGGCTTGGTCATCATAAGATCTCAAAGGCCAGTCAGGACTTGTAACTGGAGAGGCCTGTGTTCTCATGTGATGTTGGCGTCCCGAATCGTATTTATTCCCGAAGTCTGGACCGCATGTGCTTGTTAAGGGAAACAAATTGAGGACGCTATTCTCGCCGTAGTTGTCTTCGTAATATGGGTCCGTCCATTCGATTTGCCCTCGTGGCGGACGGTACCTATTGTTGATATATCAGCGCTACAGCTCCGATACAGTATCCCATTACAACCTATTCCTACCTCTTTGAACCTGCTGATGCTTTCGGCGTCCTCAGGCTTAGCTTTTCCAGTCGTTGCGTCACCGAACCGTCAAGGTCTATTTCAATGCTGCAGGCAGTTGCCCTAACTGTTGCAGAAGAAGACGATGAGGTACTCGAATGAGTTGAATGAGCCACCTCACGAACAACCCGAGCTGTTGCGGGTTCAGGCGGCGTTATTGATAGAGGTGACGCTCTCCCGCCCCTGGAAGTGGAGGTGCTGGGCCTGGATACTTCAAAATCTCGGCTGCTTAGAGTCCATGTAGAAGCCGATTTTGGCGTCCCATAATTGTTTGATAGCTTCTTGTAGGATCCGAATCCGAGCCCCCCAAATGCTGGATATCTCATTTTGGAACTCGATACCCCAGACCGAATTGTCGAAGAATATGTTCGGTTGGAAGAGCTGTCTGAGTTCATGGAACCTTCTCGTTCTATGGCCTTTCGTTTCCTTCGCTCGCCAACTGTTTCGGTCGCTCCGGATCCTGTAAATGCAGCATCGTATGCAAAGAACATTGGTGACTATGATTCAGTTATTTACTGTAGATACTTCGGGCACTGGGTGAACTGGTTGTGTGGCAAGGCAGAAAAAAAATGGCGCACCCCTTTGTGGTTGAACCTGATATGGATTGATTCAGTGGCTCAACCCAGAAGGAGGGCTGAATGCACATCCGATACTAAGATTCGTCCATGGTGGGGTCAAAAATATTATGGTAGGGATTTATCCACGAACCCGGGCTGGTATGTTGATAACCTCTAGCTATAGCTAGCCCTGCATCCATCTAAGAAATACAACATAATTAGCATGTAGAGACGTTGTGGATCTACTAGGGACAGATACTCCTGTTTTGCCATCGAATTTTGCTGCGAGCAGGATGTTGACAACTAAGTAGCTGCAGGGGGGAAACTGAAGCAGAAGTACTTGTTGTTTCTGAGGAATTCAAAAACTGTGGCGCTCCCCTTCCTGTCAATCCGGTGTGAATTGTTGCCGAAACAGGAGCATCCCCCCCTTTTAGGTACGCACCTCATGTAACAGGTACGCTGCCTTTCGACAAGAGGGAGAGAATAGTGTATCAAAAAAGTGCCTTATAGTGGCCGTATAAAACCTGTAAGTCCATTAAAGGATTTATACCATTGTCACCTTATACAATCACTTAAAAAGGGCTTATTCCCAAACAAAGCCCTTCCATAAGAATGGTATAAGAGTTGTAGCTTACACGTTTATCAACCCATCTATAAGGTGGGTCTCGGAGTGTTAATCACGTTCAAGACTAGTAGGGTGAATTCCCATCACGGTTAGTCCCATACTTATGATAATTACTAGTTTGAGAATTATTATGTATAAACTCCTGATGATAGGGCGGCAGGAACAGGACGATAGTATGGTGAGCAATGTATTAATGAGTGCGATGGATTCTGTCCACTGTCAAACTACAAATTGCCCTTGTGGCTTCACGACCTTTTCAAAGAACTCCAATTCCAAACCCTCTGACGTCCATTCACAGTCAAAGGCAATTTTAATAGTTTCCCTATAGAAGCAACACATCCAATGCGCAAGATCTGCGTTGATACTGATGGCAGTTATGATTGTTTTATTGGCTAGAAGCGCTACGATTCATGAGATAACTGCGAATAATATGAACATATGAAGCCATTAATATTGTGATGTGTACGCTACACCAAAGTTTAATACAACAAGGACAGCAAGAAAAGCTCGCCTTCCCTTATTCACAACTCTCCAAACGCCATAGAAGAAGTTGATCTGTGAACATGCCATTTCCAAGCAGATTAGCAGCCTATTTGAGCTAATCGTGAATAGGGGTCTAAGGGATATCAGCTACTTCAGCACCGTATGCCCATCGTTGCTCTAAGCGCTCAAGAGGCGCGGTCTTCGTCCAACATATCCGTAATTTTCGGCCACTCAACATCCTTCTACAGATACCCGGCAAATTTTCTACTTTACTTGGCTGGGCAACAGCCACGAAACGAGACGAGATCTCAGTAGAGCCCAAGACGTCTCGTCTCGTGAGGATTTTAGTCTCGCGCTCCCGGAACTTTTGGTAATGTCCCAACGGTAGTCCCGAGACTAAATTTTATATACAAAATTCCTTCTGTTGGCTCTCTCTCAATGTCCACATATAGGCTGTAGTAGTATCTCCGAGTTTTGGATCGAACCGCACCTTAAGGCAATGGCAAACATCGTACGCTATCTAACTGACCATCCCCTCTTTGCAGCCCGTGAAACACTACCATGCTATTTGCAGGCCCAGGTGAGCACCCTACCAGTTAATATATTGCACACCCGAGAGGTATCACCGGTCATAAGTCATCACTCACAGAGTCCTAGTAAAGGTGTACCTAAAAGTTTGTAAATCCACCAGAAAAACAGTGCCAAGGCACCAAAAAACTAGTCTAAGGTTCTCTTTCTTGGCCGTTTACCAACATTGACCTTACTCTACTTCTATAGTTAGAGTAAGTGTGGAAATCTTAAAGCAGATTTTCAGGCGTTAAATCGATCCAAAAGCTTTGATCTCGGTGTTTCATAGCAATTTAAAACGTTTTCTCCGATGGCAGGGAAATATGCAAAATTAGAGCCTGCATGGCTAGCGAGCAACAGCGGGTTGATCAATCGGCCGCGGCTGTTGATCGCCACCGCCACCCCACAAACAACTGTAAATCGATGACAGTTGAATATTTGCCACGTTTAAGAATATTAATTTGTGTGCCTTCTGGAATGTTTGCGATTTTCCGGGATTTATTATTGTGTGATCATGGCTAAGTACTGTCATTTGTGGGGGTTGTTTGACCTGAAGGGCATGTACTCATAGCCAATTAACGATTCTCGAATATAAACTGCCACCTTTGCTTTTATTACATACCTATAACCCATATCTGCTTTGAGAATTCACCAGCTAGAATGGGCTCCAACTGGCCCGGAGATCTTGCCTTCTCTGTCTTCCGTTGCGCCTGGAAGTAATACCCGGCTGTAGCCGGAGATTTTGGATGGAAATTCTCTTGCAAGATGGAAGGAGTCGCCAATCCCAACAAATAAATGGCACCGGCAGCGCCGAGATTGAGACTGAGGAGGAAGACAGACAATTCACCGCTCATGATTCGCTTACGTTGGACGACTCTTTTCGCATGGTGTACCACCTCCTTGATGAAGGTAATCCCCATTGTGGAGTAACCAAAACGTCTGTCTGGCTGATACTTGCTCGACCTGGCGATATGGTTCGAGTATGTTTCGGCCAATTGCACGTTTTGGCTCTAAATGCTGGCCCCGGGTTCACTTCACATGCAGGACATACCTCGGGTGTTGTGGTCAAGAAAACTCTGAGGCGAAGGGTGAAGCGCATATATAAATTAAGATTCTATCTTGTTAGAGCTTCATCTTTATCATCCCGGTATCACATCCGGTCATCGACCGACACAGAAGAAACGTCACTTCTTTGGTTGAAGGAGTATCAGTGGTGTTGAGCCCTCGGTGAGGATTACCGGCAGGAGAATGATCAATCAATTACAACGATGCCATCGGAGATCCGAATCATCGAAACCGATAATCATGTTCGTGGTTGGGCAGAAGCAGTAAGGCAGGAAGTCGGTATACTCCTATTTTACCACTTCTAATAATTCCAATTTATTATTAATACCAGACTACTACTGTCCGATGGCTTGCACGAACTTATCTTTTTGGCGAAGTGGCAACCCTACCCCAACAAGTTTGTAAAACCATTTGGCGGGTTCTACAACCGGTGGAGTTGACATCATAATTTGTATTATCCACAAGAAAAATTATCCCAGGACTGAAATGATGTAATATGGCCAAGGGACGAGTTATCTCGGGATTCAGTGGATGATTCTCAATGATTCGGATGGATGATGACCCGCCGGATAACTGATAGCCCAGGCCATCAGATAATCAACAGCCCTAGTAAAGACACGGGGGTTTCCTTCTTCAATTGCTCTCACCCCCCGCACTTGAGGTCAACAATGCCTGTATGTAGTGGGGAGGTTAACCATCGATTAAGCCACTGGAACCTCTTGGTGTATGATATCTCAGGATCCCAGGGCAAGACCTCCCCCAGGTCTTAGGATGACAAGACTGATATCCAAAGGACGAGGTGTCCCGGGACCGCTCTGAGATCCCATCCCTATAGCACCCTAGAGTTTTAAGTGTGGGGTACCTACAGATGTATAATACTAGAACTTCCATCCGAACCGAGCACACATTACTGTGTACCTTGGCGAAGGGGACGAACTTCGCATGACAGAAGGACCAAAGGAAACCATGGCACATCGGTGGCGCAAAATCAGCTTCAATTCTTGGTCCAAATGAAAGAATTGAATACTGAAAGCGTTTACATTTGCGTACACAAATCTAGGCCTGACAATAGGAAGACAGTCATGAGTGGTGCGAATGATCTCGTTTGGTACAACCGGCCCAACCTCAACGACTGACAACTAGCCATTAGGGCTTCTTAGATCTGCTCAAAGCAGTGTTTAAATGTTAAACTAGGTGATTATTTTGTCCGTCAAAGATCACTGCGATAATCTGGGGATGGTATGGACCGCTAATGATACTCATACATACTCACTCATCGGAACTCCATGTTTTATTAGATTCTAAAACATAAACGCCAGCAAAAAATTGAGACAGAATACGGAGAATACACATCAGATATTGAAAACTGCAACCAATCCCCATCATATGCGAGAAAAAGCCGCCAGACAGATTACTTAGCCCCCGCATTCTAATACAATCTCCCCAGGCCGCCTCTTCCAACACCACCACCCCCACCAATATACGGATACCCCATTTCCTGTCTCAACTCATCATTGTCTCTCTTATACCCATCAAGCTTGGTTAAAAGTCTCTCTAGCCGTATCCTCAACAGTTCGTTCTCGCGGCGCAACTCCTCTAGTTCTCCTCCGCCAGCGTATTGTTGCAACTGGCCATTTCCACGACCGTGACGCTGGTCAATTCGGCCACCGCCGTATTGAAACATGTCTTGTAGGTAGTGTTGGTAGCGGTCTCGGTCTCCGCGTCGATGGCAATGATGATAGTCCTGAGCAAGGAGATCGTACTCGTTTGTGGATTTCGGATAGACGGCACCAGTGACTTCGGCTTGGAAGATAAGGGGTTGCATGGAAGGCAGGCAAGCAAGCACTTGGTTTTTTTGTGGGTTAATGGAGGAGATGGTGAAGATGGGCAGGGCTATATATGCTGTGGGAGGTGAGTGTGGTGGGGATGGATGCAGCTATCCAGCCAATGCTATAGCTTTCGAGTCGAGGGCACCAGCATACAGAAAGACGGAAGCGTTTGTTGTGCACCAGCGTACGTGGTAAGGCTGTAAGAAGGGCACAGGGTGTGTTGGTGTGGATTGACTCGTTGATGGTGCGTGTATGCTGTACAAATGACGATGAAGGTCATGCTTCGGAGTCGTACATAATATACGACTTTGTGTTTGATTGGGTGTTGCTACCAAATGGTTGTTTGGCCGACTTCTTCCACCGAGGGTGTCTGGAGTTTCGTATGTATATAGTATGATACTGAGCTTCTGCACATAGTGCACAGCTTTGATGTGAGCAGTAAAGCTGTGAACACGCTGTCCAGGTCCCGTTTGTAAGGCTGCAATGTTAGAGAAGCGTCCTTGTGGACACATCAAAAATTGCGATTATCAGCTAGTGAATCTTACTAAAAGAGTATCCAGGTAAACAAGTTGCCAGTCCGTACTTAAACTTCAAGGCAGAATACCGGTTAGAAGCAATACAAGGTGACTGGGGTGCCGAATCACCAGTCTCACTCGGCCGTCGTCATCAGCACAACTGTCTCCGAAGGTATCTGTCATTAACTAGTAGTCACAGCCTCACCAGCTCTTCTCCTTAACTCAGTACTGCTCAACTTCTCACCCCCATCCACCAATAAATCCACCACCCCCACTTCTAGTGGGCTCCACCCCTTCTCTTCTCTCTTCTTATTCACCGCAGCACCTCCGCTCTCTGTTTCCTTTGTCACCACCAGTGCAGTGACATCCTCCTCAGTAATCGTTGGGCCAAACGGGTCACTTAGTACATTTATTTGCACGAGTAGCTTTTTTGGCACTTCTCCATCCCGCCATTCTGAGAAGGTAGCAATAACTGTCCCTTCCTCATCCTCACTCGTAGATATAGGTTTGCGGCAGTCATAAGGAGTGACATCAACAACCCCTCGGATGAACTCAAGCGTACGCTCAGCTCTTAACTTCCACGACTCCATATGTTCAGCGTGTTTCTTGGTTTTTAGCATTTCGGGACCTGTAAGGCCGACAATGAGACGCGTTGTAGGTGTTTCGGGAGCACACATGTACGCGGTGCAGGTGAGGAGAAGCTTGTGGCCGAGGTGAAGATGGTCAAACGTGCCGCCGACTATATACTACCATCAGTAATCCTCATCTTTAAAAGCCGGAAAACATACCCGCCACAACCGAATGCTCCCGCTCTCCTCGTTCCTCTATAGCTTCTTCCGCGTCCTCTACCCCGCTCATGGCGAATGCTCCCGGCTCCACATAGTTAACGCGCATGCTCGGACTCCCAGTCGCCGCCAAAAACTGCCCCTGAAGCTGGTACCCCGAGTCATTCCGTGGAACTAACAACTGATCCCATTCCTGGAGGTCCGCAAGCTGCTCCACGCTCATGATCGGTCCAAAAGCCGCATCGTGCTCGTCCAGAAACACAATCCTTACGTCGACGGCGTGCTGCACATCCAAATTGTAGGCGAGGGCATACAGTGCCGTTAGAAGCTTTTGCGCAGCGACGAAGGAAGCGCGACGAGAAGATACGGCGAACGGAGGGAAGACACCGATGTAGAGGAGGGATGGAGGGATGTTGGGAAGTCGCGCATAGGCAGCTCTAATTGAGGGCGACCAGAAGTTTATCGCCGAGGATATTGGGGCGGTTGAGGATGGAACAGGTGGAAGAACGAGCGCTATCGCGATGGTGTCGGTCGATGTTGTTGCCATTGTTGTCGTGTGTCGTGAGATGGCGGGGTGGGGAAGCTGCAGCTGTTTCGCAACCGACGTGAACTGGAACAGATACACCTAACCCTGGGCCGCTCACTGTACATCATTCATCAGGTTCAATTCAAGCTGGTTCCGTGGATTGGGATATTAAGGGAGATCATACTTGTACCTTGAACAGTGCAAGATACATCTGGGAAGCACAGAAAACCCAAAAGACATCTGGGGATTGATAGCAAAAATTACTGTTATAATACAAACAAGAATGCGAGCTAGTACATCATCTAAACTATTGCTTTAATTTCTCACAGGTGATTAAAGCAATTCTATTTTAATTTTGATGCCTATTCATTGAACCCACTCACAGCTTTGAATCTCGTGGCATATGGCTCCTCGTGGGAATGGTAGTCCTCTCATCAAAATCCTGTTCAATCAGCATTTACTCAGGTTACCAAGAATCAAGAATTCAGCTCACCGCCATAACACTCATCAAACCTCTCCCCGCATCTTTCGCCAGAATCTCCACTTCTTTCATTTCCATCTCTCCTAGACTGCCCTCTTCTAAGCGACACTTGACGCATGCCAGTTTCCCTATCAACCGTTCTACCTCCATTTCCGCTGGTGGTTTCTTTCCGTAGCGTTCATACCCTTCGAACTTGACTTTTGACCCTGCAATAGTTGTTCCACTCCAGGTCCACACGCCTACACTCTCAAAATTTCAACCTTTTTATGGTGGAAAGCTGTGAAATCTCACCTACAATGTCGCAGTTGAAATCGACAGGGTGCCCATGATCATCAGTTGCGTTGCGGCCGGCTTTGACGTAGGCACCAAAACGGTAACTGTTGCCAGAGTCAACACCAGGGGTGGAGGAGAGATCGACAATGTCGTCGCTTCCTAGAGAGTATTAGATAGGTAGGTCATTGAAAAAGAGGCGAAAGAACACATACCGGCCGCCAGCGTTGGTCCGCCATCCCAAACTGTTCTCCCACCCGCGGAGTCTTTGATTAAGAAGTGAATTACTGCTGCACCATTATTGCGGAGCTTGAAGTAGCGAATGGGGGTGTCGTGGCTATGATGGTCTCCAAACATGATGGCTGCTGCAAGCATTCGGTTTGCATTGTTTTTGTAGACTTGAGACTGTCCTTAAGTAGGCGTGTATAGTTTTGGAGGAAGGTTGCTGTAACCAAATTCTGGAATATTCATACTTCTATTCATCGTTGACGTTTGAGGAACAGTGTTTCAATCCAAAGCAGCCGGGACGTCAGTGCTTGCCACGGATACTAGCAGTCTTGAGCCTTGAGCATGAATCATGTACTTAGTAGCCATTGCGAAACGAGGCTACATGTTGATACCAAAGTGCAATCAGCCTTGCACTTCTCAAACTGGGCACGCATATTTACCCCTCCAAGCGTCTTCTTAATACTTCAAGGCGTCATCTGCCGAGAATTAGCACCGTCAACCAAAATCCAGAGGCAGCCATCCGGAGATTGGGCTCGCTACTGCGGATCTGAAGTCGGATAACCTTCCAACCACGATTCATCAGTAGTGCATTAAATTCAATCCGAAGCTGTATGCAATTACTATACCAAGATCTCGATCAATAGTTACGGGAGGTAAACAGAAACCCTTCGAGGAAGCCGAACCCAATAGTCAATTCCACCCCAGTTGCACGAATCATAAGACTTCAAAGTTTGAACGTTGTCTTTCGGCCAATCATATCCCGCCACAACCCAACCCTCCACCAGTTCCTCATCTTAAACGTACTAAGCACTTGAGGTTACATCCGCTCCGCTCCACTCCACACAACTCTCTCCGCTCCACTCCGCTCCATTTGTTGCTGCGCCCATTTTTCCTCTTGCTGTTCGTCCATGCAAGGGCCCTCTCTCCATGCAAGCTAAGAAAGTTGAAACGAATGTGGCGATGAGTTTGAGAAGAAGAAAAAGACATTTATGGCTGCCAGGGCCGAGTGGTACGCTTGTTATCCGGGCATTGCAATTCTAGAACGTACTAGCTATCGGCAGATTCTTGTCGGCTTCTATAGAGTTAACTACTATAGGTACGGTCTCGATTGCAATTGTTGCTCATGTCATATCATGCATTACGAGTTATGAGTTCCTGGAATGGTGGTTCATAGCCATCTATTCTGGATATCGAAACTGCGATGGCGGATCAACTCCTTATGCTAACAGCCGTAAGCCATACGCTGCAAGCCACCGCTTGTACGCTTTCTGCTCTGAGGTGCACATAGGTCATTTCGGACTCTATCATAGGAAAGTTCACACTAACAACGACAGCGGCATTACCAACAGTGTCTCCCACTATCGATTGGACGCCGTTGGGCAGCTGCAAGTCATAGCACAACCTTCCGCATGTATGGTAGGACTTTTGCTCCTCCTGTTGATAACGCAACTCGCCACGGAAATCGACAGAACTGTGGGGTATCGGCCGTCCCTCGTGGCCTGAGAACAGAGGTTTCAAACGAGTGATCACCCATGCTGCGATGAGGCCATCCAATTTATCGGGCTCGATGGTATGTATCGGAGCTATTAGGTATCGTGGAGCATGGAGACAGTCCAATTGGTGAGGTTAAGGCATGACAGTGGGTCCGCTTATATGTCACCAAAGACAGACGTCCCGATATGCAACAAGTAACTAAACCGGTGGTCGTACAACCTTCTAGATGAGACGGAAGACGGAGATCCCATGACAAGAAAGCGGCCCAACTGAAATGGGCATGAACATAGACGCAAACGGACTGTATTTTCGTTGGACGTCTGGGGAGATGCAGTAATGTTAGCAGGCATCTCTATGGATGGCAGCAAGGGACGAGTAGGTGCGTATCCTCCTGTGCGTTCCTTATGTGCTCAGCAACATCCTACATCTCAAAAAGCCACATTCGACGCACTTATGATCTATCAAATCACGATTTCTCGTGGCTTCTGCACTTTTCTCTAACAGGATACCGAAACAGTTCTAGGGCGAGCTTCGGGATGCAGAATTCGGCGACAAATTATTAATGGCAGTATCACTTACCGTGTTTCAGAGGCTTGAATACAGCTTTTGAGCGTTTACACACGTGGTTCCTGAGATGTCATTCACGGCTTCATGTTCGTGTGGCCGGTGATGTTCGTGTGGCAAGTACTCTAACCTAATCGCCGCAGGGGGTATCGATAGACGGCGCACGGTCCTAATCACAATCTCTTGACACTTCTGACCCTGGGACTTTCGGCGTTTACATGTCAAGGGGAAAGTACAGTACGCATTTTCATCTGACCGGTAGTAATATATCTATCCAATTTGCTCGGTACAACGGTAGATCGATACGGCCATCCACGAAACTGCTTTTCGGAGTGCAAGATCCAGCGAATCGTAACGATCGGGTTTGCCATATGGATGTCATCCTCTCGTTATTTTTTGATACAAACATGTTACCGGTACCTGAAGATATTTGTCCAACCACATCTAGCTGACCAGTGGAATGAATATATCCCATCGCATCTCGAAGGCAGTGTTCCTGTTTGGTGCTGCTATATTTTCCATTCGACCTTGTTTCAACGTCCGCTGCCTTATTTCTATTATTGCGCATCTATCATAAACACTAAGAACTTATTGACTGAAATAATTGGCCAGCTATTCCCACCAACTCTGGGTCGTAGAATATACCATAACAGAAACTAGGCGCTGTTCATAACCCCCCTTACTGTAATCGCAGCGTCAGTAACGGTGGTCCTTACATCCTCGTTCGCAGGTGCACGTACTTACGCCTTACGTACTTGTATGGCTTACATGCTCACTGTCATACATACAGTTGTCACTCGTCGTCCGGATACCTGCATATAATCTGTCGTGTCAAATTCCAATCGCAAGCCACCATACCTCTACCAGCTAACTATTCCAAGTACCTGATTCTTGGGGAATGTCACCGGTTCACGTAAGTAGGTGCAACGGGCATGCGGGTATAAGACCATACAACTTTGAGTATAGTCAACAGTTCATGTTCATGTTCATGTATGTATGAAGGCAGTGGCTTGCAGTTTTTGTGGAGTCACCAAGCAACGCAGCGGCACGTCAACGTCAAGCAGAAGGAGAAAAATGCCTCAATCAAAACAGTACTATTTCGTGCAATCGACATAGGTATGTACTTAAGTAGAGAGTAAAGACGACATGATAGACGAACATGACAAAGGAAAAGAAAATAATAAAGAAATCCTGCGATGCCAACACATCCAGACATGAATTATAATTATAAGCTGTTAAGTACCGAAAGCAATATCCAGAAGCAGAAGAGTTCCTCCATAGCCATGAACAAAGCAAAAGCGTGCAAGCATGTAAAATAAATCCATCAACACCATTCCAGTCTTTCCATCCGCGGGTAATAGAAGCAGAAAAAGCAAAATCACCAACAAACGAAATAAAAAACCCGTCACGTATGTATCCCATAAGAAAAAGATCAGAACGAACCCGATATCCACAACATCTGTACAAACGAAACTTAATGAAACCCATGACAAACGAGACCCTAAGTACCATTCTCTACCATACTCTCCTTCCTCCTTCCTTGCTCTCACTCCCATACGACACCAACCCTCGCGCTTCGTACCCGTTATTGAATGACCCTGGCATACTTGATCGCTTCGTTGTGTTACTCCTCCTCACGCCAGACCTTCTGTCCTCCATTCCGTCACTGCTTTCGTAGTCGTAATCATCTTCCGTGCGTCTTGAGACGTGTGATCTTGGTACAGAGTCTGTAAACGACGTCGATCTTACCGGTGGTGCTGGTCGTGTAGAAGGTCCAAACTTCACCTCAATATCGTACGTGTTCTGTCTATGAATCTGCGGGCGTGCAGGCGCAGGTGCCGGTGCCGGTGCTGCGGCAGCGTAATTCCTTGCAGCGTAATTCCTATCCCCAACAGGCGCAGCAGTAGGAGCAGCAGCGAGAGGGTGGCGGCCCCTGGCACTCTCCCCACTTCTTCTCCTCCTGCTCTGGCTAGAACTGTTGCTCTGTGTTCTGCTTCCTCCCAATGGCGCTGGCTTCCGTTTTGGAGAATAGTCAGTCATGCTTGTAGCGGAGCTACTACCGTAGCTACTAGTGCTATCGTCGCTGTCTTCGTCGAACCACCCTCTACGCTCTCGGCGAGGAGACGGGAATCCTCGGGGTGGTGAGTGGTCTCGTGCCATGAATTGGCTGAGATCAATGTCAGAAGTCCTGGTGTAGGGTGGGAATGGGCCAGGACTGGTGGATCGACCAGCTGCGGGATTGATTGGTTGGGGGATTGGGCGGGTGTATTGGCGAGTAGGTTTTGCCGCGGTGATAGTAGCAGATTTGGTGGGTCCCTGGGTGATCTGGCGAAGGGCGGGGGCTTGGGGCGCCGAATATGCTGACGGTGCCTGACCTGATTGCATAGAAGATTGCTGTGGCATCTGGAGTTGTTGAGAGCCCTGAGGCCGAGACTGTGGGTGCAACGGAGGTCGCTGCATCTGCTGCTGCTGCTGCTGCTGCTGATGTTGATGTTGTTGATGTTGCTGCTGATGCAATTGGGGTTGATGCATTTGATGTTGCTGTGCATGCAGTGGCTGTTGCTGTTGCTGCTGATGTGTTCCGTACACCACAGGTGCCCGCTGGGCCTGAGAAGTAGGTTGATATTGAGGAGCATGGATTTGATAGCTCGATGTTGAAGAACCGCTGACAGAGCTCGCGGGTTGAATGGTTGTCTGTCCATATTGAGGAGCCATTTGTTGCTGCTGTTGTTGCACAGGAGGTGCCGGAAGGGCCAACATTTGCTGTGGAGGGGGTGCTGGAAGCATCATTTGCTGGGGGGGAGGCAATGCTTGAACTACCGGAGCAGGTGGGGCGGCTTCGACGATCTGAACGGGCTCGTGATGTACAGTAACCTGTGGCTGAAGTCGGACCTGTTGAGACTGTTGTGTGCTACTTTTCCTCGAAGTCCGCTGAAAGATAGCCCAAAATGTGTGAGGGGTAGACCTGGGCTTATCTCTCAGTTCTCCTAGGGCTTCAAGTACCCAAGACCAGTTGGATGGGTCAGACTCTCGACTGTTGAGCTTGTCTTCGTACTTCCGGACATGTCTCTGGCGGTATACGCCCATATTCGTGAGGATATTAACAAGGTCATTACCTGGGAGATCGTGGCATCGGATTTTGCGTTCGAGCTCCTCTGGGTTCAATGCAATTGTGATGTGCTCGCAATGTTCCCATTGTTGACCGGGTTGGTTGAGATGACGGAGGTTCTTGAAAGTGACAAACTGGCGAATCGGTGTCGTGACATCATTCTCGGTGGCCTGACGGGGGGTAGCGTGGATAATCCGGGTTTGAATAACGGCAGGTTGTTGTTGCTGTATTATCTGCTGTTGCTGGTATGAGGGCTGTGCTTGTTGAATAACAACCTGTTGCTGAGGACCTGGGCGTTGGATCTGGACTAGGTGTGTCTGCTGTGGCTGTTGATTCTGAGTGGGGGTCTGTACAACGTGATATTGGGTTGTATATTGCCCAGAGGCAGGGTTGTTGGGGGTGATTATGGCCGCCATATGGCAGTGTGCTTTTGTTGTAAGGCTTTAAGGGGCAGAGTTGATATCCGGATGTTTGTTTGTATACAAATAATGGAAGATGTTTCGCGGAAGTCTGTCAGCTTGATAGTCCTAAGGCTACAAGTAATGTCAAGTGATGGGAAATAGTAGGGCTGTTGAGGAACTGCGGTATAGAGTAAGCTCTTGGAAAAAAAAAAACGATATTGGGGGGAGTTTTTGGGATCTTATAGTGAAGTTTTGCACGATGAAGCAACGACTATTTGACACTTGCTTTGGCATCGGCGTGGCGAGGCACCCTGAGAATTTGCGTCTGCTGGCTGAAAATAATAATCCAACCAGAACTCTGCATATGTTCGAGTAGCAAGCACATCCATCAACAGCGAGGAGATCCGTATGGACTGTGCCCGCTTGGGTAACAGCTATGGGTCACAGCCATCGAGTTGTGCAGGAGTTAGAGTGTAGGGTCCGGTCTCCAATGAGACGAGCAGTTTCCAGTATTTTCAGAACAGCAAGCCGGAGCTGGCGTCAACACCACCTCTCATCCAACTACTTGGTACGCTAGTTCCAACCGTGCATTTTTGATTATGCGCTCAGCATGAAGTGTATGTATTGTATCCCACATCTACCTATCGTACCCAGACACCATCTGACCGACAGCCTCATGTTTCTTGCTGCAGTGAAACCAAAACAACGTGAACATGCGGGAAAGTTTCGTCCAACTTGCCATTATTGGCTGTCTAAACGTGCGAAGTCCCGAATATAGGCTGCAGCTTCATCGCATCTCAAACAATCGGACACATCTGCAGCGGGAACTGGAAGCTCCAACCTTTCCAAAACTCCGGATATCAAACGCGGTATTGTAGCTTCGGCGGTTCCCCCCGGAGCGTTTGATCTGGAATTGCCCATTCGCAAACCCGACTATCCATAGGCTCAAAGATTCCGGCACCTACCGCAATCCATTCGACACTCTAATCCCAATAGAATTTTTGTATGCGTTGCGTGGCGGAGATTCCAATTCCGTCCGGGGTTGTATAGCCGCCTCTCCGGACTCAGAATAATTGTGACAATTGAGGACCCCGGAATTCTATGGGGTTTCGCAAAGTACCATTCGCATCTGCCACAACAGCTTCTAACTCGAGACAGCCCCAGCCACATCATGCGTGTCCAATGACTTGTCGACATGTTGTCTCGGGACTCGAATTCGACCAACCCTTCATGAAGTCAGTACGGCCGTTGATTGATCCACGACGCGTGTCAAGTAACTAGTGTGTGTGTTCGCGATGTTCGTTGATCCTAGTGGAGTAAAGACCGGCAATGCTTTGCCCAGTTCGCAGCCTTCCTGAATCTGCACAGCCGAAAGCGCACATGTTCGTGCGGGGATATGCATGCATGCAAATTCAAGCTTGGAAGGATGTCCTGCCAACGAATCCAATACCCCAAAGCCATTTCTGCATTGAAGCCGGTTTCTTCAGCACAACTGCTCTAGGTCGCAGATCCCAGCAATGTACTGCTAGATCTGCTAATAAGAGATTTCTAAGATTGACAGCACCACGCACAATGCCAGAAAAAGTGCAATTGCTGTTATTTATGTTACTGCTGGTACGGGAAGTCCAGGCAGAGGGTTAGCGAAGAGGCATCACAAGGCTGAGGCGAACATTGAGGGATCATCCAGCTCTAAAACATTGCATGAGCGAGAAGACACCGATTCGCCAAAGCACAGTCATCGATTCACCGATAGAGGAGATAGGCAACTGCTGCTGCGGCTGCTGCGCATGGAGGCGAAAATAAAAAGAAACGCTTCAAGATAGCTGGATCATCTATGTACGGAATCGAAACGTGGACGTGGACGTGGACGTGGACAGAAGATGGATGGATGCGATACCCGAATAAGGCAAAGAAGGAGAAGGAGAAGGAGAAGGAGCCCTCTGACGTGGAGAAACAACCACTCATATCACGCATCATATCATATCAGAGGTATCGCTGAACCTTCCATCACCATCTCACCTGATCTAAGCCAGCTGCAAATATTCTGTCACCGATCGCAGCTGTCTTATTGAAACAAAAAGTGAATATGCTGCGGAACAGCGAACGACACTTCATCCCACCACTCCACACTCCCCCTCAATATCCTCATCCACAACCCACACCCTCGCATCCATCACCCATCCATCTAGGTATCAATCCATTCGATCCCTGCCCTGCAGCATCGCATCGCGCACATTCCGCAGCAATTATCCTTCAAAACGCCCGTTGCGATTTCAATTCTTCCTCCCGTTGGCTCCGTCGGAACAACCACCTCGCTTTCGAACAACCAGGCGATGAAAACAACATTCAATCCAGTCCACTCCAATGCCAGCACAGCATTTGAGAGGGTAAGTTCGAAATGTCGAGTCCATGCGAAAAAAAAATTATAATGGAGGGATCTCATCTCGGTTCGGCTTCCAGTCTGCTCCTTTTCTGGATGAACCTAACCGTTGGTACCCGCATTTGCATCTAACCTGCAGAAGCGGCATCCCAAAGGAGCACACTCGAGTCGACGAAATCGACAACGCAACATCGCAAAACACAGCTTGGATGCTTCTTCCAATCACCTGCTATTTACTGCAAGTGTCATTTGAGTGAGATCATCCCTTAATGAGCTTGCCAAGCATCTACCTAGGTTGAAGGGTGGTTATCAACACCCCAAACACTGCGGAGGATGCCCGACATACAGTTGGTGCCATACTCTACACGACCACCTATACCTCTGAACTCAAGATAATCGGGCCGTCTGCAGGGAATGGAAAAGCAAAGATGATGCGTGGTTCGGCTGAGCAGCCAGCAGTAGTTCATCGATAACATATGGTAGCGAATATGGTGAAGTGAAGGAGTTCGGTATTTCTATGGTCGCGACTCCATACAACTCCGATATCATGGGTTGGTCTGAGCCTTTTTATGAATCGGTAGCTACTTCAAGATGGTACCATGACGAAGCAATGCGTAGGAATTGAAGCTTTGTCTCTGGAGGAGCTGCGCTCGATCACATCTCATAACTCGTACCAGACAGGATCAAATAAACAGGAACAAGAACTTATTCTCGCAACCCAGCAGAGTTCCTATACAGACACAGCGTAGTACCTAATCAGATAGAGTACCTCTGATAGGTATGAGAGAGAGCTGAAGCGCATGATTTAGTAAACCTGGACTCTAAAACAAGCGAACGGACCTCTTTCTGCTTTCATGCAGAGATCATGGGCTAATGTGCGAGATTTTTGGAAAACCTTGTACATCTGTCAAAAATCCTCTGAATTCATTCGAAGATCATCCCAGGGAACGTCACATATGCCGTCTGTATGATACAGGAAATCTTGATATTGCAGTCTAGCAACAGCCTCTACCATCCTTACACCACCCCTGGAACCCGCTACAGACTTATACGCAGCAAGCAGGAGTTGAGGATTTTCATGGCGGTTCTCGCGAATATGCAGCTGCAGGGCCGATTCGTACTTGACCTTTGATCTAACCGCAGAAGTAGACACAGAAAACGGCTTCATGGTTCGCATAACATACTTTAAGTACCTTGCCAACGGAGGAATGAGTATGCTATACCTCTGTTGTAGCTCTCTGCTTCAAATTCATGCACCATCGATGAATTGCAGCAGTGGTCGTTTCTCTCGGTATACGGCGGTGCCGTATTCCTCCGAATTATCTGCCCAAGAAAACGGCCCACGTTGCTCGGCTTTAGGTCGAGCGTTTTAAAACCTTCTTTTGGCTGTTTTTGCAATCTGGAGGGCTGATGAAGGCGGTGAGCGATAGCAATCATATCAGGGAACAGAGTTTGAAGGGCCACTATCATTACTCAATGTCCGCCATCACCACCACCACCACCACCACCACCACCACTGCACTCCCACAAGGATTAGGACCTTCTGCACAGCACTACTGCGTGGGAATGCAAACTCGTCGGAAAGCTAAAATTAATTCACATGTTTGAAAGCATCTCGGATCTTGGGACGCAGTACATGTCTTCGGTCGGTCTTTGTGATTCTGCGTGATGCGCTCCATACATGGGCACCGCAGGCCGCCAGACTTCGCGCAGTATTTATGCCAGCTAGATGGGAATTTGCCACTCCCATCACACAAGACGGGAATGCAAACCCATGGACCCTCGACAGCAGCTGTACAGTTCAGTAACGGACCTACTCCTTACCATCACCATCCCAATCAGTTGGTTGAAATGCGTGCCAGCAGCAAGAGTTCCGAATCCCGAGAGGAAGGGCTACAGTAACCCCTCCTTTACTGCGAATGGAAGATCTGACGTGTGCATTCTTGATTGTTTTCGTAACTATCTACAGGTTAAGAGCCCGGGCCTTAACGATATTGGAATTAGTGGACCATGGTGGTTCTATAATTGGATATACCTACCGATAAATGGCGAGACGTATTAGCCATTTTGAGAATTACAGGTATCTCGGGACTCCCTCCCCCCCTCCATCCAGCTTTTGTCGGAGAGATTGTGGTGTAGGCGGAGAAGGAGGGGGCCCGTAGGGTCATCTTTTCATTGACCGTCTCGGCAGCAGATCGTGTCTGTCAATTGTTTGCTTTTGTCCCTTGGAGAAACATCGTTGTTCTCAAAACGCCAAGTATAGACCCGCGTTTTGTTTATATATAAATACGCATAAGTATCGTGCACCTGTCTGTACCTGCATGTTTATTGCATCACCTCATCGTATGCATCAACGGCATGAAACATCACTAGTAGGATATCTGATCTGGCGAACCAGCATCGTTTCCAAAACAAAAACACTCATTCCATGGCGTTTGCTTTTCCCCGTTTCCGAATTGTCGATCCTCTATCCACCTACCAGACGAGACCGTTTCCCTTTCCCCTCTCCCCTCCCTCCCTCCATCTACCTTTGACACGTTTACATGACTTTTTTCTCGTATCTGGCCACCATCATTACAGCCACTAAACTCCACACACATCCCCCCACGAAAACTGACAATTCCTACAGAATCACCCTATCTCGGGCTCACTCGGCATATCTAGGCTTTGATGATTCCCAGAACGCGCACACGCACGTCAAAAACCCAGAAGATAACGAAATCCAGAGATCGTAAAGCGGTTCCTACGATCTCGATGTTATCAGGATAAAGTAGGCTTACTTACTTGCTGTGGTGGTGGTTGTGTTTGCTTGGACGCCACGCAATGCAAGTAAAAAGTGCAGGTTCATACGTGCAGAAAATCGCGGCTAGCTACATGTGCTGGTTGATACGCCATGATCCAACCATAACAGAATTGACTTGCAGTAAGCTGCTGCTGCGGCGGAGGGTTGCGGACGGCAACGGATGGCCGCGGCAGGTGGCTGCCGAGTTGCCTTGTCCCGCTGGTGCATTGTGTGAGATGCTATGGCTTTGCAAAAAGGGAGGTAAGGCAAGCAGGGGGGTTATGGACAGCTGCAGATGTGGCTTTCCTGAGAATTGAAACTTGAAACTGGTGTATCCAGCCGAGTCAAGTGATAGATAAACATACAGGTGGATGGATATCATTGATGTAGTCCAAAGTGGGTAAAACTTTTGAACCTGTGATGTTTGTGTGGTTGAAGTTGTCATTTGTCAACGTGGCAATGTTGAACCGCGCGCAAATATACATCTGGGTATCATGGCCACCAGCCTGTTTCTGAAACCTTCTTCAAAATGTTCCACCGCTGATCACTCGTCCAGTGGAATCACAAGTATCGAGTGCGTGGCCTGTCAATTCGACCTTTCTGGGGTGCAACTCTGATCACCATCGTACGGATGCTCTCTGTTTCAAAGATAGTGAGTGATATGTTGCTCAGTAACTTGTCGGTCAAGTACCCGTTTATGAGATACCTATTCAAGTGACGTTCACATGCGAGTACCAAACGCCTTCTCTCGCCTTTTGACATCGCGCATATACGCACCAATGTACACGTCCAGATTAGATGCGTCGTGCAGCAGGCGGTAGTTTCATTGTTTCACAAAGGCCATATACGAGCATTATGCGAGGATGGGAAATGCGTCAGATTCTGGCTCCCGGGACGTTCTGTTTCTAGTACCCTAAGGCGTTCGATTGTGAAACCTGAGGTACTCTACACATGTCGGTTACACACCTGAAAGGGAATTTGTTCCTGGTCTCTTGGCACACACCTCGTCCCGCATCCAGGCAGTTCTTGGCAGTTTCCCAATAGGTATTTCAATTTCCGTCGACCTTACCTTCGAACATCCGCATACTGCATACTACCAACAACCCAAACCTCATCCTCCAACATCCCCGCTCTCGCCAGAGTTGATAGCTTCGATCTATAGCATACTAAGCTCGGTCAAAGACTAACACCGGCCGAGTCGCCAACAAACACAATATCATACTTCGATTTCAAACCTTGAGCCTTGCGTCGTCAATGATCCGGTTTCCCGTAAGTCCGGACCGTTGGTGGGTTTCCTTGCGATTCGGGGTTTCTAGAAGTACACTCCCTGACTCAGTCACAGAAGCACATGCAATGCAGTTGATCTGAAACATGATCGGAGAAGCACCGCCTGCTTAGCAGTCTTGAAGTAGTACCGGGGTACGAAACGAGATGTCCCGGAACTCCGTCTCGGGACTGAGCTTAGGACCGACGAGGCTCTGATGACGACGGGATGGGGAATCCCGGGGTGATATTTGAGGTCACGGATAACTCGAGGTTTCGTGAGTGATGATCTATGATCGATTATACTAGTGATTTAGCTGAAAGAAATCGACAGTATGGCTATTGGTATGGCATTGTAGCACCACTCGCTACATATGTAAATGGCGCAACAACCTGGCCTGAAAGGTCTGAATGGGCGCCCTCTCTGCTCAAGCTGGTACACAAGAGATGGTACAGGACAGATAGAAGTAGCGTATCGGAGCGATCCAGCTGGCTACTGGACTTTTCAGCGGGCAAGAGATCAGGCTGGTCCACCTACAATTTTTATCAAACGCCCTTGGCGCAGGGACAGCTAGGCTTCGTTTTGGAGTGCCAGTCGCTTTCTCTGCTACATTCAGTCTGCCTGGTTCTCCACCTGGTTCTCCAAATTCAGTCTACTCGATCCTCTATATCTTACCACAACGAAGCTCGTCTTTGCTTGCTCCTCGGTTATTTCTGGTCTACGGCCTCGTCCGCACTCCATCAACCCTTGATACCACTTTCCCGCACCGCTCGTTCTCTATTCGCTCACCGTCACCTCCGATTACCTCCACCATATCTGCCAGTCCCGTCTGGTCCACTTGATTTACCTGTCTGCCACCTTCCACCATCTGTAGAACCTGTACAACAGTGAATTTCATCTTCGGCTCAATGTCCTGGGTTCCACGCACCTGTCGGTTTGCACGGTTCTTTGTACGCCCCCCTCCACCTCCACCTCGGCCTGTTCCTCCTGTTCAGCCTCTTCCGCTCTTCCCAAAGCTTCCCTTCAAAGCCATCTTCGCGTTTGGACGTTGATGCCAGGCCAAGGCTCATGGCCTGATACATGGATCCGTGGCCAGTGTACGTCATTGAACTGGCCACTTTTATCATCTGGGTGGTGTTATATTTGTTGGTGTGTGGATTTCAGCTCCTAGTTGTCAGGTTGGTAGCGGTGTTCAGGGCAATCACAGAGTCGGCAGGTGAATCCATAGAGCCAGTTCACACGTGCATCCTGGTTTCATGGGTCCATGTGGCCCTGTGGGTGTTGCGGTGTCTGGGTAGGGCTACCACAGGCATTACAACAACAAAGGGACAGCTCTCCACCACCTCCGCGTGGTATTTTGCCTTCACGGCAGTGGAGCTATCACCGTTCTGAAAGTGTTAGCATACCACGAGGCCAGTGAGGCCTACCGCCTCATGGTCACCAATACTTTGATCGGCCTGGTAGGGATTCTTCTGATCAGTCAAACTGTCATTGGAGACTCGTGCGGAGACTTGGTGTTGAGTGTTGAAAGTTTTTCCCCTATATTTTTACTTATAAACTTGGTAGGCATCGATACCTAACATGAATATGACACATAGATACCAATTGCATTATCCTAATTTGGAAAGAACATGCCAGAGAAACTCCAGTAGTGACCTTTCTGGCACGTCTTCATCTTCGGGCGGACAAGGAGACACCAGCTCCAGGCGGGAGAACTTATGCCGTGTGTGCTTGTTAAAACAGAGCCCCGCCTGGCCTATGACAAACTTTTGCAACGCCTTAAACCTCTATCCTACAGTGGCTATAGCTTTCGGGACCGAAAATCTTCCAACATAATTGGTCAATCCCCAAGAAAGTTCACCTCATTCTCGTGCTGTAAGTAAACCTTAAAGCATCTACGCTAAAAATTGTCATGATACTCGCTGGTTATGCTGTTCTTCTCAGCCTTGCACAAAGGCTGAAGAAGACCCTGTTGTCGATTCCACTCACCCTGGGAAATAGTTTTCTAGTGTCCAGACAGCTAGTATGCGCTGCTAAGCAAAGAAGGACGTGAGTGCTGGAGTGCTGGGCAGAATATCGGAACCAGGACTCTCCTGCTGATTAGAAACCGCATCGACCGTCGTCATAGGTGGCACGTCTAGGATCTCTGAGGTCCTGTGTCTTCAGCTCTTTGGGGGAGCGGTAATATCAACAGAAGCCCGCTGCAAGACACTGAACGCTCATTCAAGAAAGCAACCTTCATCTCATACCCCAGCTCGGATTTGGAAAAAAGATCTCACCATGAGTGACAGCATCCAGCATGTCTTTCAGGAATTAGGACGTAATCATATGCGTATTGATTTCACATATAACTAATAGGGATAGCGGTTTTAAGGCTTCGAAACTTTACCTTACGTTTAAGCAAGAGTGAATGGAAGGTATTTAAGGCTGTATAAAGCTGCGGGGTTAGAGCGAGAGAAAAGATTTCTCGGGTCGCTCAACGGCCATAGTAGTAGAAGCCAAAGATGGTAAGAGTGAGGTGTTCTTTGGACGGCAACATCATGAACCGAATACAAAGTTCGACAATTGTCTTCAATATATCAATGAAGTGGTTAAGTAAGGGTTTAGTTGCCGAACCCATCTTGCAAAAAGCCTCAGTACCCACCACCAAATTCGTATAACACGAGAGATGTAAACTCTGCCAGTTCGCGAACGTTAACAGGGTTTCAAGAACTCCAGTGTGAGACAAAGCAAATATACTACGACAGCAGCAGTAGCAGTAGTAGAACAGCCGTGAGGCCCAAAGCCCGCGAGGAGTGCTAAACCATGACCGCAGTGATTCATCCCCGCTATGTCACAGGCCACCCAGTAAAGTGCTCAAACCAACCGCTTCTTTTCTCTTCCTCCTCCTTCTTCTCCCTCCACCGGGGGGAGGGATTGGTAGCTCCCCAGGATGTCCGGCTCTAGCTCCTTAGTTACACCATAGAATGTAAAGCTTTTGTGTGACGGTGAGAAAAACATCAGGTATCATTCGAACCTCAACAAAGTCCGTGCACCTTCACCGTTTCCCAACAACTCCGCTTCGTTACAGCCAGGGTAATGTACAGAAATGTAAGCACTAGATATGCATATATCCATCTAATTATTTGTTATTATAGTAGGGTAGTAAGTAGTAGGGTGTTAGGGAGAGATATCCTCCCTTCTATGTAATATCTGCACCCATCGATAGCACACAAACTCCATCCCTTCCTGGCATCAACACCGTCCCATCCCATCTGTACAATCACATCTTCCAACACTTACAACAAAGGAAACCAGCTCCCAATCTCGACCCAAATATAGACCTGCTGCAGAAGAAAAAAAGCAAGGACGGATAAAATCGAACACGAGATATTACAGCAAAAATGCTCAACACGGCCGCTGTCCTTCTTCTTTTCCAGAGATCCATCGAGGAAAGCCGAGTTTTGAAAAGAACAAGAAAAAATAAAAGTAAATAAAGGCCCCTAATGGTATCAGACAAGAAAAGTTGTACAAAAGCCCTCCGGTTTGAACCCACGCCCGCAAAAACCATAAAGTTGCATATACACGGTGTATCGTTGTTATCATTAAGAGGGCAGTCGCTTCAACCAAGGCGGAAAGTAAAATGAAAAACGCCCTGCAAAGTTGGCCAAACCCTCTTTCCTTTCCCCTTCGCACCCACAAATCCTCAGAAACCAGCCAACACCTAGTACCATACCAAATACCCCGCAAAATCGGTTACCGCAAAGCTTTTTGGACGTCATTGACACCGCGCTTGACGACCTCTTCCAGCGGCCACCTCGGCGGCACGATCTTGCGGGTTCCTTGTTCGATCATCAGCTTTTCCATCTCGGGCGTGATACCAGATGGCAATGGATAGGCACCTCCTGCAATGCCGCTAGAAAACTTCAATTGTAAGATGTCTCCAATTTCATCACAGGCGGTAAGTAACCGGTCGAGATCTTCTTTGTTATGGGCGGCCGAGACACAGAATCTCGCTCGGGAAGTGACCAACGGAGTTGCTGGGTATCCGACGACAACGACGGCGATCTTCCGCTTCAACATCTCGTGGGAGAAAGCTGGCATTTTCGCGGGGTTGTACAACATTATTGGGATGATGGGGGAATCATCATGACCATAGACAATGAAACCAAGTCTCTTCAAGCCAATTCTGAGGTACCGTGAATTGAAAGCTAGGCGTTGAAGACGTTCTTCGCCCTGTCCAGGTACAAGTTCACCGGCAATAATCCGCAAGGATGAGGCGATTTGAGTGAGAACAGGCGGTGAAGGTGCTTCGCCAAAGATGTTGCCAGCGTGCGTGGTACGCAGTTTGTCGATCATGTGCTTCTCTGCCGCAATATAACCACCGTTTGCCCCAAAAGACTTGGTGAGAGTTCCCATGAGAACATCAACTTCGTTAGGGTTAATCCCGAAATAGTCACATACTCCGCGACCATTTGGTCCCAAAGCACCAACCGAATGCGCCTCATCCACGAAGAAATGGAATTTGTACTTCTTTTTGAGTTCCAGGATACCTGGCAAGTTGCACATTGTCCCTTCCATCGAATACAGTCCCTCGACAACAACCAAAATCTTCTTCCATGGACGGTGGCTTCTTGGTTGGCCTGATGCAATTTGCTCGCGTAGCAATGCCTCCAAGCTCTTCATATCGTTGTGCTTGAAGGTCTGAATCACGGCGCCCGAAAGCCGGACACCGAACCGGATAGATGCATGGTTGAGTTCATCGGAAATTACCAAGCATCCCTTTCCAACAAAGGCTGAAAACGCAGTTGCATTTGTTGCATATCCCATGGAGAAAATCATAGCTGCAGGTTTGCCCATGAAAGAGGCAATGAGCTTTTCAACATCTGCAGTAAGATCGAGGGTTCCTGCATCGGCTCTGCCACTCGCTGACGTCATTCCGTATTTCCTGGTCGCCTCTTCGACTGCGTCTGCACAAGGTCCGTGAGACTGGGCAAATCCGAGGTAGTTGTACGAACTCAAGTTGAGCGTTTCAGTGGTCGTTCCGGTGAATTTGAAAGACGAATTGTAATCATTGGACACGCGATCGAGTAGGTTGATATATCGACCAGGGACACCAGTGAAGGGGCGGGCAAAACAGTCGTTTATTCGGACTTTAAGTCGTCGCACGTAGAAATTGTCGAAGTCATCATTCAGTGGTGCATAGCCCTGAAACGTCATTTTAGATACTCATCACGTGACACGATATGATTGGAGAGCATACGTTTTGAATTTTGAGATGGCTGTACTTCTTCTCCTTAAATCGCTTTCCGAACCAATCCCGTACGTGGCCAAAGATAATCAAAATTAAGTAAGAGATATAGGTGGTAACGAAGTAGTACTGTGGCGGCTCGTCTTCCACTGGAACCACAACAGGTTGACCTTTCGGATGGCGTGAGACATATTTGTGACTGGGATGCCCCAACTGCGCGAACTGAGCGTGTTGTCTCGCAAGCTTTCGCGACTGTTCCGGTGAAGGCGGAGAGAAGAGCATTGTCGTTGTAGCAGGATCAGATGATGTATCTGCTGTGGCGGTCGATAACGAAATTGTTGGCAACGACGGCGATGCTGAGATGAGACGTCCGTTGTTGTGTTCCTGAGCAGCAAGCAACGCTTTCGAGGCTGTGAGTTGAGTGGTGCTTGCTTTCGGGGACGACGAGAAGAATTGAGCAATCTTGATGGCCGCCCCACGAGAGTTGAATGATGGCGAGCGACGACGATTGCCGTTGGCAATGGGCATAGGGGAGGAAGATGTTGAGCTGTTAGATAGCGGATGGGGAGACATGCCGCGGTAGTAACCAAATTTCGGTTCCAGATGATTGGAATTTTGTAGCAACCAAAGGTAAGAACTTTGTCCGTAGAGCGAGCGTAGCGGTAATTAATACTACGGTGTTATGTGTAATTAAGAAGTCGTAGAATACGAGAAGGCGACGTAGGTGTTTGGGGCAGTGAGTTGTTGTTCCTTTCCACCATCAATCAACACCAGCCTTAGTTAGGCTAAACCGCCGACGCCTGTAGCTGAGACGACGACAACAGGCGACGAGCCCGGGGAGGTGGCGATAATGTTGATGGGTGGATGAAATGTAGGACGGAGGTTTGGAGGAGACAGTGATGGTGGTTGTGCGGTACTTTAGGTAGGTAGAGGGAGGAAACGACGAGTCAGATTCGGAGAACTTTGATGGATGTGTGGCGCTAGTGAATAGGATAGGGGAAATTTTAGGCAGAAGAGAGACTCCGAGAGAGAGCCACTGCTCGAGACTGATGCGAAAGTAAAGCAGAAGTCGGAACTTGTCCTGCTCACAAATACATAACAAGCAATAATAATCAATCGTCGGGATCTCGGGGTTACTTGGTTCCACTCTCACCAATGCACGCAAGTGATAATATGGCAATGCGCATTAACTGTCCAATCAGCGTCAGAATCAGAAGAAACCAGAACCCAGGATTTGGGAGCCGGAAGCCGTGCAGCTAGTTGACAAAATATGTTCAAATTTTTCCCTAGAGGGCAACTTCTGAAAAATTCAAGTTCAGCGTATAAGGAGGGTGGTGATGATGATAGTGCGCTGGTTTAGTCGGTTCTCCGGATGCCGAAACAGCCGCTCGGGAATCAGAGCTACCTCACAGCTTGTACCTTCTTTTCACGTCCATCGTCAGACATACCGAACGCTGGGATGAACGACCGCCGAGGAAACGTCAAACACTCGCACTCGCACGATCGATACTAAGCGAAGGGCAGATGGCTAGCCCACATAACAAGAAGCCCCGCAATGACGTCCTCGCGGAGTTCCTGATCATCGAATGGGCCATTCCTCCGTCTCCGACCTCTCGAACATACCGGAATTTGGAAACGCCGAAAATAAGCACTTGAGCAATTAACACACCAATGACTATATTTCGGCCCGCAATATATGGACGGGAAGCCTCGAAAAAGCGATAGGATGACTCGATATTTCCCCACTGCCCATCAGTCTCGATTTCATCCACTGGACAGGGCGGGTAAGTACCTTGAGCTCAGCAAAGAGTCTCTTTGTTTGAGATCCTTGGTATACCGGTATCTTCCGCCATACAAGTTAATGCAATTCACCCCAGACAACATGCTCTCGTGCTCAGCCAAAGGAATTTCCGCTGCGGGTCTGCGGCGACGTTCGTATTAAGAGGAGTAGTGGGGTAAGGGTTTCCACAACAGTATATCCTGCATAGACGCTCCCACCGTTGTTGAGTGTGAGACATGCTGACATCAGCGGAAAAGTGATTCAGCCTTATCTTGTGACAGAGTGTTTCGAGGCATGCTTACGACAGAACAACGATTGGTCGCTTGGAATCGTGGTCCTCCGGCGCAATTGCTACCGCTTGTTCGATGGTGAGGTGGTTAGACAGTGAAGTTCATCCTTTATTTCTAAAGATATTTTACGAACATGTTAAAGCACTCGGAAAAGGATTTCATTGAACAGGAAAGTTAGAAAGATGATACCCTCAGACCTTAGGTCATATTGAACGGGTTATAAACAATTTAGTTATCGGCAATTACTTTTGGAAGTTCGGACTCTTCAATATCCCTCAGTCAAAATTCAATACGGATTCTCCCAGCCGTCTTCCGGAGTTTAACATAGGTAATATGTGCCAAAAGACTCTGGTCAACATCAAGTCTCGCTAGCACAACCGGTAGAGCGTGAGACTCTTAATCTCAAGGTTGCTGGTTCGACCCGCTTGGGGCTTTTCACTGTGATTCTTTTGGCGGGGTTGTGAAACAAGTTGCGGCTCTATCGCTTTCTCCCAACCATACCTCCTACTGGTTCATTCGAAATTGCTTCTGCCACATATTTTGCTTCACCTATCGAGCCGATATTGCTAATTCGCCTGCTGTAAAGAATGCATTGGCATTAAAGTCCTCCACGACGGTGATCCTCATTTAGGCGTGTTTCTGTACGACGTGCGTAGGCGGACCGAGGACCCTGTATTCATGAGACATTTGGTGTTTTGCAACTGAGCAAGTTTTTGTCATTTTACACCGTTACTAACCCGACTCGCACTCGATATCTTCGCAGTACATGCGGCGACTAATGCCTCTGGTGAGGATAACAGCAAAAGAAGCTTTTACAAAGCTTTTGAAGCGGAGGACATACCTATCTACCTGAATAACCCAACGTATCCCAAGTCTACAGGTATCAGAGAGACCCAGTGTTTTGTTTGTTTTAATCATACTGCATTCATTCTATGTAGAGTATGGCAGTGCCTGATTCCCCCCCCTCCAGATAGCCAGCTAGGTGGGGGAGCTCCCCTCCTTCCCCAGGGTCCTAGTGTTCCGAGGTAGTCGGTCCGACTAGATATGGTCCTAACCGGGGCCAGCCGACCTGCAGAATGGGACTTGAGCTGACCCAGTTTGCCGAAAGCTTCTCCTCGATCGACTGGGACTGACCCGACCCCTCAGACAGTCTTCATACCGGCTGCTGGCCGACCTGGCCGCTTCTGAGCCTCTAATAGTTGCCGCTTTAATGCTATCGGGAATATTCGGGACGTTCTGCTGGCCCATGTTCTAGCATAGAACGGCAAACAGGTATGAATATTGCTACTCGGATTGCCCACCCTTGAAATGGGCTCGATTGAGGACGCCGTCCTTATTGACTCCCATTTAGAAAGACCTCTACCACTAATACCAGGCGTGCTAATAAGTATCCGGCCAAGGGAAAGAGTGGTGCTCCTAAGAATACTAATTCCAGCCTTACCAATATTGCAATCGCGAACCTGCCTACTGACGTGTAATCCACTCTGGTATTGATTTTAACATCAAGTAGGTATGTGCAGACTTAATTCGAGGCTAAGGTTAAGGGGAGAGACGAAAGTAATTGGTTAGGAAGGAAAGTGCAGAATCATGTGCTGACCGCCGGTAGGAAAAGTCATTCGTGGATACCGAGTGATGTTCAACTTTCATCTGTCCATTTAACCCGTTGTTTGTATATATGATGGTGTGGCGTGTTTCCTGCATTTTCTAAATCTTTATATACGGTGCAATAGCGTCTATAATCGAAACGCCTCGGGAGCTAGTTTCGGAGGCATTTTAACCGTGTTGTTTTGGCGACCATGTGGTGTGGTGTTGATGGATGACACGGCGGAGTGATGGATGGCTTCGGCGGTGGAGATGGGAAGAGATGGGAGGACACATGCACCAGCCTTTTTATTCCGGTATCCCATATATCGATGCACATCAAACGCCTATATCAAACGCCATTTTTAAGCTTGCACCCTAATTACCATGCCATGTCTTTCTTCGGTGAACCAAGCAACATCAGCTTAGTTAACAGCTAATAGGAGCTTTGGATATCAATTGAACACCTTGCTCCTTTCCAAAGAATATGTGGCATCTCGAGTGCTGAGTCCAGCCTCTGCCTCTGCGTTCTTTACTCAGTAGTAAGTAAAGCCGCGCGGCTTATTCCAGCGGGCACTGGCAGCTTTCGGGTGAAGCCAACAGTAAGCAATCGAAGCAAATTCTTCACCGTAGGGGGCTCTTGATATTGAAAACGGCGTGTAAATGTGATCAACAGTTTGGCAGCTTTCTCCAGCAGAGATAACGGCGGGTGCGGCTTATTCGTAAGTGCGGCTTATTTCGCTCGGTGGAGAAGTCCCTGGTACCTTAAGTACTCGGGCACATCTGCTGTGTGAGCTCTCGAGATTCTGGATCGTCGCGGCGTGGTGTGGTTGGCTTTGGCTTTCTGGAGCCGACGCCTGGGAATAGTTACCGAGCTCGATAGTAGATTCACCTGAAGAACCTAGAGGTTCGAGAGCCGTACTCTGCGTTCTGGTGCGCCCGTCCCCGATTTGCGCTGCTGTTGCAGCTGCCCTGGGCATCTCTCTCAGGCCCTAGCTGAATTCGCTCACGATTTGATCTGGCCCGGCGGATATCGTGGCCACAAACCCCTGTGTAATTCCTGCCACCATCTCCTCCTCCTCATCCACTGCCACGACCCTGCCTGCGAACTGTCCTTCCTTTCGATATCCCTCCCACCTGCTCACTTGACTTGTCCAACCACTCCGCTGCTCGCATTCCAGGGAGGCAGAATTTGACGTCCAGCTCACCCCCAAACCACCCGCGTGGATAGATAGATAGATAGGTCCACATACCTTCCTCGCTCTCTGCTGCCTACCTGTTCTGCGCCCATCGTCGTCTCGTCTCGAAAGTACATATCCATCCCATACCACCCTAAGCACACGCTGCCACCCACTACCATGCTGCCGGCGGGGATTGCTGCTCCGGCCTCCCGATCCCACACTACCGCTTCGGGCCCGCGAACAAGCCGACTCCGCGGTCTCTTCCATTCCCACAGCCACCAATCCTCTCCCGCTAGTACCACCATTGTAACGACTACCACGGTCGCAAACTCCCACAACAACACCACTACGAGTCTACCGCAGGCAACCACTCGGACGCGGCAACGTCGCGCGACATCTCCTTTGAATAACACCGCGTCCAATTCATGGATCCCAACAGTCAGTGGTATCAGCGGACTATCGCGTGTTGCTACCCTGCCAGCCGCAGAGCTTTCTAGGAACTCGGTTCACGCTACAAACGTTGTCTCCTCCCCCGCAATTCAACAGAGCTCCGACCTGAGCATCCCTGTTCGGTCCATCGATGAGACCATATCGACGACCGATTCCCCCAGTTCGTCTCAGCAGCCCCAGCCTCAGACGCAGCCCCAGACGCAGCCCCAGACGCAGCAACAGCAGCAACAGCAGCAGCCCGCCATGTCTCGTAACCTGAACAACAGTTCCCTACTACCGCCTCAACAACCCCAGCCGTCGATACGCTTCACCCCGTACACGGACCAACGATCAGGCCGCCAGTCGCTATACTTTGCGCCCATCGAGAGATCTCTGCGCCACAAAGATGACCGGATCAAAGTTGGCCGGGCCAGCGAGCGTGGCACCAGCGACCCATTTGCTCCGGTGGGGTTTAGCTCCAAGGTAGTGTCGAGACGGCACTGTGAGTTTTGGTGCAATAATGGGCAATGGTTCATAAAGGACATCAAGAGCTCGAGTGGGACGTTCTTGAATCACATCAGACTATCGCCGCCAGGAATTGAGAGCAGAGAACATCCCTTGAAGGATGGGGATATATTACAACTTGGAATAGACTTCAAGGGCGGGGAGGAACAGATCTTTAGATGTGTCAAGATACGGATTGAGTTGAACCGGGCATGGCAGAAGGCGCTGAACCACTTCAAGTATATGACTCTTCTCACAGTGTAGTTTTGAGTTTCCCTACTCACCTTATTCCAGCATGTCTGCTCACCGCCGGTTACGGAATCTCGCAAAGGGTAAAGATTCGGATGCGTGCTCCATACACTCTTCCGAATGCGCAATATGCCTTCTCTCGGTCGCAGTAAGCTCATCCCCCCATCACCCTCGGTATAAATCCACATGTGCTTACAATACATGGATCACTAGCCCTGTCAATCCTTGTTCGTTGCGCCGTGCTCTCATGTCTGGCATTACAAATGCATTCGGCCGCTAGTGGAGAAGGACTATCCAACATTCCTCTGCCCCAATTGCCGGGCAATTGCCGATCTCGAGCGTGAAATCGACGAGGACGAGTTCGGAGATGGATGGGAAATCCCCACGGCGGAGGCCATGAGGTCACAACCACGCCTACCGCCTCCACCACCACCACAACAACAAGAACCACCGACAGCAGCTGTAGGCGCAGGCGAACCAACAACAGCTACGGCAGGCGTCCCATCTGGGGCTGCATCGATACCACCGCCGCTGTCCGGAACCGCGGAGAAAAGTGATTTCGACCCAGCAGCTCCCGTCTCGAGACAACTAGAGCCGATATCGGAACCGACACGACCGCCGCCATTACCACCCACCACCCCTCCTCTCCATACCAATAACCCATGGCGTCAACATCTGGATGAAAATGAGAACGATGCTGAGGATGAAGAGGAGGACGAAGAGGACGAAGAGGACGGGAGCAGCGGCGGAGAGACGGGCCAGGACGGGCCTCTGACACCTATGAATGACGCTAGCCCGTTTGTAAGAGACGGCAGAGAACGCGTGGACAGGAGGAGAACATTGTTTATGCCAATGAGCGCTTTTCAACCTGGGGAAACGTATTTCTAGGCGGCCCCCAGCAATTAGACTACGCACATAAAAGGTTTAAGAGAGCGACATATCATGCCTGGGCATGGCATGAGCTGCTAATGGTGGTGGTTTTTGTTATACGTGAGGTGCGGGGCGGCATTGCCCCTCTCCTCTACTTTTCCCTTACGTTCTTAAACGAATTTATAACATCTGCTTTCTTTATGCATAGCAATGGGTAAGTAGGTGTTTTCCCTTTGTTTGTTTTCCTTCCCTTGTATTTTGCTGCTGGGGTGTTTTTGTCGTTTATTTAAAATTTCAAAGATGGTGTCTTCACATGCTGTCACTCGACTCTGGTTTTTTTTTTCCTGCTCTGGCAAGACACATTATGCATTTCGTGAAGACACACAACCCGTATGTAAAAACCACGATACAAGCCATTTCCATTTCCATTGCACCGACCCCTCCAGGGCCCATCCACCACATACACAAATAACCACCCATCGTCGCCGCCGCCACCCAGCCACCCAGCCACCAACCCCGCCATACACCACAAAGCACACAAAAGCAAAAAGCAAAACGAGTAGTACGCAAACCGGGGAAAGATAGATAACATGAAAACACAGGCTTTTAAGGGGAGGGGAAGGAAAAAAGGAATATTTCAGAGGGGAAGAGGGTGATGTGGGCGATGCACAGATTGGTTCGGGTGGGTGGGAATTTCTAGGAGGGATGAGGAGGGGAGGAGCGGGAAGAGGAGGAGGGATAATAATAATGAGTTCGTGAAAAATACGGGCACATCACCATCCATTCATTCCACAAGGTTCATCATCATCAAAAGGGTTACATGGGACTAGAAAACGATGGCAACAGGGACAACCAATTTATCCGGGGACATAAGAAAAGACAACAAGATAGATGAAGAGGGATGCAGGGCCTTGTAAAGAAAAAAAGTTAAAAAGGAAAAGGAAATAACCGTTTAAACCATCCCCAAACCGCAACCAAGGGAACAAAATACCAAGGCCCCTAGACGACAAGGAGAAGAAACCAGCACGAATTCATAACCCACATCAACCTCCAACAAGAAAGAAGGCATGCGACCAACAACCCCCCAACGAAACCAATCGTCTACCATTTCATTCGCTAATAGCTTGTTCATGATCGCAATAGATATTTACATATCCATGTGATCTCCACTACCATTGGCAAAGCTGAAACCTCCCTGCTGGGTCTGAGCACCGAAGCTGAATGTTCCACCTGTCTGCTCCTGCGCCGGGGCCAAGCCCTGGATCTCTGCTCCCTCCTCGTCCTCATCCGAGAAGTACTTCTCAATGATGTTGTACGCCTTCATGTAAATCTCCTCGTTGGCGTTGTTCTGGCAGTTGTGAATCTTCTCCATACCACCAGCCTCCTCAATGTAGACAGCAAAGCGGTTCAAGTTCTCATGTTCGGGAACCTTGTCCATATCACCCACCCTGAGAATATTCTCAAGACCATCGAGAGCAACCTGGATGATCTTGTTGTCCATGCAACCAAGAAGATCACAAAGAGGTCTAATGCAGCCCTGGTTAACAAGATAGCGAATCTGCTCAGGCTTCTGGAGTCCGCCGGAAGTGGCATTGGAGATAGCCCAACAAGCCTCCTTGCGGGTCTTAAAGTCACCGTGCGAGAGCAGGTTGATGAGAGGAGGGATGATGTTGGCATCTATGACAGCCTGGATTTGAGTCGAGTTTCCAGCCGTGATGTTGGAGATTGTCCAGCATGCTTCCTTACGGATACCATCCTTAGGGGAACCGAGGAGAGAAAGAAGGGCGGGTAGAGCACCGCAATTGATGATGACCTGGGTCTGGACATCATCACCAGTGACAATGTTACCAACAGACCGGAGTGCGGGTGTTTGCACGGAAGTAGACGAGTGCATCAAAAGCTCGACCAGACGACGAGGGATACCAGCTTCAATGACGGCCTGGATCTTATCATTTGAGCCGTCCGAGAGGTAAGAGATTGCCCAGCAGGCATCAATGAGTACTTCATCATCAAGTGAATAGACGAGCTTGGCGAGAACTGGCAGAGCCGGAAGAATCTAAATGGCGTCAGTACCTCAGAAGCTAAAAGTATATAGCTTTGTTTGTCTTACTGTCTGCCAATCAGGCTGGGGAGTCTTTCCACGGCAGAAGTTGCTCAAAGTCCAGGTAGCATTCCTCAACATGCTAAGCTTCCGGCTATCGCCAAGGAGATTCAACAGCGGAGGGAGAGCGCCCGCTGCCAAAACATAGTCTCGACATTGAGGTGAGTCACCGGCAATGTTACCCAGCGCCCAAACTGCCTGCTCCCTAACATCGGGCTCGTGGCTTGATAGCAACTGCACAAAGATCGGTACTGCGCCAGCCTCAATGACTACTTGTGTTTGCGTGGCAGAACCAGACGCAATATTGGTCAATGCCCATGCAGCCTCGAACTGGACAAGCGTATGGGGAGAGTTGAGGAATTCGACGAAACGGGATACGACACCGCACTCAATGACCTTCTCGATAGGGGGGTTGCGTTCCTTAGATAGCAGTTTGCGGAACTTTGTTGTTGCTTGGATCTGCTGGTCGATGGAATCCGAGAAGACTCCCTTGCACATAGTCGGGAGGTCCTCGTTCAACTATACAAAATCACATGATTAATGAATATTCCTTTTATCCCCAAGCAATGTAGAAACGAATAGAGAGCCATGGTATCAAACTAGCGCGCTGCTCTCGTCTGGAGTATCAAAAAAGCAGTTGAGACGAGGCACTTGAAGTTTGATGATGTTGTGCTTGTGATGACAGCATCCTTGTATCTCGGCAATTTGAGTTGACGTGGGGAATACAAACAGAAGAGCCTCGTATTGACTGCAAAACATACCTGAGATTCAGTTGCGCCTTCATCATCACTGTCCACTGCACCTGGGGCTGGGCTGGTGGCAGCCAAGTTTCTTCGCTTAGCCAAACTCTCTTCTCTCTTTGCCTTTCGGATCTCCACCAGCTGTTCCTCGCGACGACGCCTCAACTCATCGGGTTTGAAGGATTGCTTGGCTTTAAAGTTGCGCCTGTGTTCGGGAATGTAGCGTTCCGACATGATTACAATATGTTATCAAGAAGTGACAATAGAAGAAGCGATGGTGTTTGTTATTGTCGTTGCGTTGTGAGTGGGGTTGCCTGGAATGAGGGAGTCGCAGTTCAGAAGACGGTATATAGCGGAGATGGCAAAGCCAACAGCGGGGCAGTCAGGATAAGCGATAAGCAGTAACTTACAGACAAAGCGGACAAGAGCAATCCACGCAGGGTGAGTCAAGAAAGGGGGTGTTGATGATGATGCTGATGATGTCTTTCTCTCTTCTTTCCTTCTTTCTTTTGTTTTCTGTGGATGGGGGGTGGTGGATGGGATAATTGGAGGAGGGTGCAGGTGGAGAGAGAGTGGCAGTTTGTGGAAGGGAAAAGTGAAGCGGCGGTTGGCTCTGGCTCTGGCTCTGGCTCTGACTGGCGCTTTCTGTCCTCCCCAACCAACTGTGCCTTAGATCCTGCCCACCAACCAGAGGCCTTCAAAACAGAGAAGGCTCCTCCGCCTACCTCTATCAAAGCAATGTACGAAATGCCTGCAAAAGCTCCTGCTGTCGCTCATTCCACTTCCAGCAGATCCTCTGCACTGAAAGGACCTACTTTGATGCAAAAGGGCAGGATGCTCCTATCACTGAAGGAAACGCGTGAAGTCGCGTCGTCTTGACCATGTCCCCTCTACCAAGAAACAACTGCCTTCGCCTACACCATCACCAGCAAACATCAATTCCGGCATCCGGCATCAGGTCTACCTTCGACCCTTTAACCAAAGGGGCTATCGTCGACCTATCCGAAAATATGTCGATCAATCTTTCTCTCACAAAAAAGCTCACCCTCCTCGCAGATGTGCCAAAGAAATCCGGCCACCTCATCACCGTGATGGGCGTGGTGGTAGACCATAGGCCGCCAATGATAACCTCAAAGGGAGGTGAGTAGAGCGCAAGCTATCTATCCCGCAGATTTGACACCACTTGCCGTCAACCGAATAGACAACTGACGGACCATCTTCTCAGAGTACATGGCAACTATCACCCTATGCGACAGATCACAGAACTCAGTTGGTGTTAAAGCTCGATTCTTCACACTAAACGAACGCATACTCCCACAGATCACGTCCAATGGCGATATCATCATCCTCTCCGCCATGAAGGTCACCAGCTTCAATGGTGAAGTTATTCTACTCGCAGATAAATATAACTTACGTTATATCTTATCCCGCCCCGATAGCATTACTGGAATACCCTCGTCGGTCTGCTACCCCATTTCCATGTCTATGTCGCCCGATGACCTGAAGTGCATGGCACAACTGCGGGCATGGTGGAAAACTCTGGGAGCGAACACTGCGCACAGTCCAACACAAAGTGTGACCGCTGCGCCTTGGGATAAGCGACGCAAGTTCTCATTCGTTCGAGATATGGAACACGGCCATTTTTACGACATGGCCGGCAGGGTGGTCAAGATATTCGATTCGGGCCGATGGTTCACCGTGTATATAACTGATTTCACGAGCAACAAAAGGCTATTCCCTTATGACCCGTCTGGGCACGATGAAACGAGCGAACGGAGATGGAATGGGCCCTGGGGACAATATACACTGCAAGTACTGTTATGGGATGTCAATGCACAGGAGGCGCGAGGCCAAATCCTAGAGGGTCAATACATTTTCTTGAAAAACATGCACGTCAGGGAAAATAGGGATAGTGCGAGTGCAAAACCGTGTTATGAAGGCGTTCTTCATGGCGATAGAAGATATCCGGATCGTATCGATTTTACAATCATCAACAATCCAGACGATTCTCGGGTACATGATATTAAACAAAGGGAAAAGGAATATGAACGACGATATACGCAAGAACCTACAGCGGAGTTGCAGAAGATTTCTGAGGCTACGGCGGCTCGGCAACAGAAAAAGGGAAAGCATGTGTCTGAAGAAGAACTGGGAGGTGAAGGCGTATATGAAGGATGCGAAAGCAAACCAGAAGGCGGAAACGGCAGAGTGAAATGTGAAAGGGAGTCACAGCCTATCGTCTCAATTGACTTCATCAAGAAGGGATCGTATTTAAAACCAGGGGAATACTACACCAATCGAAAGTATCACCTCTTTTGCAGGGTGGTTGACTACTTGCCCCAGAATTTAGAGGACTTTGCGAAGCCCTACGTCGACAACAATGATGACGACAGTAGCACCCTGGAAGAGAAGGGTTCCGAACAGAAGTGGTGCTGGAGATTTGCTCTTTTAGTGGTAGGAAGGTATGGTGCACAACTACCCATCATTGTAGAGGGTAAAGAAGCGGAATATCTTCTCCAATTTCAACC